>Ga0247813_10000014_pt1 | contig 395540 bp, 327 predicted proteins | sample UWRJL169409C1_FD_180719 | JGI IMG/M metagenome (GOLD analysis project Ga0247813, IMG submission 180719) | Plant litter microbial communities from Arlington Agricultural Research Station in Wisconsin, United States - UWRJ-L169-409C-1 | ecosystem: Environmental > Terrestrial > Plant litter >... | reverse complement strand
GGTTGATCACGTTCATATTGTACATGTATTGCGTATAGTGCGGATCCTGCTGGGCATTGGCCCCAGCAAGGGAAAGCACCGATGCCAGAATGGCTAGATATAGTTTGTTCATTGTTTCTTTATTTGTTTGTTGCTATTGCAATCAAGGGCCACCTTCCAAAGTGAAACTACCTATTAACTTACTTGAATGTTTTGGCAGCCCCCATTGCTTTTTTTTACCTGTTGATGTATACCCAGCCGGTCTTGTTCCCGTCCTGTCCGGCTTCAACCACATAGAAATAGGTACCCGTGGGCAATTCATGGCCCTTATCCGACTGGCCCGACCACTGGTTGGTATAATCCATCCTGCTGTAGACCTTGGTGCCGTAGCGGTTAAAGATGCTTAGCTTCCTGACACCAAAGCCCGAAAGGTCAAAGCTGTCGTTGTCCCCGTCACCATTGGGAGAGATACCACGTGGGATCACACAATCCTCCTTCTGGCTAAGGATCATAGGGGCCGTACCTACACAGCCATTTGCGTCTGTTATACGAAGGTAAATGGTTGTTTCATTGGAAGACACCAGATAAGCCGTTGGATTGTCGATAGCGTTTGTATTGTCCGCTGCATCGGTTTCGGTTTCATAATAATCAAGTATAAAACTGCTGTCAAGCTCTTCTGAGATACGGGTCAAATCAAAAGGTGAACAGCCGACCAATCCAATGGAATGGTCAATAAAGGGAGCTTCTAAAACGGTAATCTCGGTTGTGGCCGTCTGCTCTGCATTGTTGCTGGTGATGGTTGCCGTTACCGTATAGGTAGCTCCCTGTGCATAGCTGTGGGTGGCAGTAATACCTGTTCCCACCTGCCCATCGCCAAAATCCCATGCGATACTTTCAATCCCTGGGATACGGATGGTACTAAACGTTATGTCTTCACTGGGACACTCACCTTCACGTTCATGGAGAATCCCCGATTCAAAATAGGATTGGATGAAGCTTGGAAAATAGGGACCTGCAACAACATTGTTTTCTGGGTTTTCTGTATCTTCAAACGGCGTTATGGTAGAGAAAAGCTCAAACCCCGCCGCTTCACCCAGATTATTAGGATAATTAATCGTACTGACTCCTGAGGAGTTATAACCTGGTGCCGGTGTACTAATTACATAAATTTTTCCATCAGGACCTACTTGCATTCCAGAGGTCCAAGGGTCTACTTCTTCATACAGAATAATCTCCGAGGCTAAAATAGCGGCTTCATCTCCGGCTTCTAAATCAAACTGGCTAATTACGGAAAATTCCACAATCCCAGCCTGAGCAACATATAAAAACCGGCCATTGGGAGAAAACTCGATGCCTGTTCCTCCTAAAAAAGCAAGAGTACTGCTTAAATTAATGGGGTTTGTCAATTCTCCCGTACTAGTATCAAAATCAAAAACTTCCAATATTGAACCGAAAAAAACTTGAGAATAGACCGCTACTTTTTTTCCATTTGGAGATGCTTTCATATTCCCACGACCTACAGGAATCGAATCTCCAACAGAACTTATCACGGGTTCCGTAGTAATACCATCTTCTGTAATTAAGAATGCCATATATTGATTGGTACTAATAGTACCTCCCGGAACAGTAATAGGTTCACCATTTTCTATAATAACGGTCGAACCAAAAAGGGCTCCGCCCCGATTTGCAATTAACCAAACATCTTTTTGGTTGGCATGATGTACAGCCGTTTGAAAATCGCCTGCCGGTTTAGACAATGTATCATTTTTTACAGTAACATCACCCAAGCCACCATCCATAGACATGTCTACTACTGAATAATATAGTCCTGATTCAGAACTATGTGAACCGTTTATACCGTAAGACTGGGTAAAGACATAATATAAATCCGGATGTTGAGGCTTGGGTATTATTATGCCAGTTTGCGATTGTAAAGTATTAGATGCTAATGAATCTCCATTAGGCATAATAGTGTTAGTACCATTAAACATTTGAAAGGGCCATCTATGTTCAGGACCATTATAAAATAGTAAGATACCGTTCTCATCTGATATGGCCCCATTAGATGAGGCACCTCCAGTAGTATAGTCGAGATGACCTACAGCACTTATCCCTACTGTAGGAGGAGTGGTATTAAAATCTAGCTTTAAACCGCGTGCAAAAGGCCAATTATAAGCTTGTTTCTCTGTCCATAAACCATTTTGCCATTGGGAATGTGCACAAGGAATTATTCCAAACAATAACAGTAAAAGTTTAAAGTAATGTACTTTTTTTTTCATAATTAAATTCGTCTAGTTAGTTTAAGGTAATAATGGTAACACACTGATTGCTTAGTCAACTGAAATCAAAAAAATCAGTAACATCAAACATCGAAAGTAAAATTGAAGATTATATATTTTAAACAAAAGAAATAGGACGCAAAAAAACGAACACATCAACGAAAAAAAGCGAACACTTTATACAATTAGCTGATTTACAACACTAATACTACTTAAAAAATAATACTAAATTAGAATTTATGTAACAAATTGTGAATATATTTTTTTTTTCTTATAAGGATAATGGAATATAAAATAGATATTTATTTGGCATTTTAAATTAAAAAAAGTGCCAATTGGTAAATTTAAAGTCGGATCAGGATGAATTAACCAAAAAGAAATTGAATTAACTATCAATATTCCTAATGTAATCGTATAAGGAAACCTTGGTGTCCAATCCAAGCTTTTTTAAAATGCGCTGTTTCCGAATCCTGCAGGCATCGTAGCTGATGTTCAATATTGTACTTATTTCCTTTAGATTTATATTCATATAGGTGTAACATATGAATCGTATATCATTATTGGACAAATTAGGATGCTTTTCTTTTATTGCAGGCAAGAACTCAGGATTTATTTCTTGAAAATAGGTAATAAACTCACTCCATTTGTCCTCTGTATGCAGTTCTTTTTCTAATAAACCAATATATTTTAAAAGTTCGGAGTCTCTTCTTATTTCAGGAATTTTTAACAATGATTCGGTAGCTTCTTTTATGAGTTCATCATGTCCAGACCTGTATAATGCCTTGGCAAAAAGCTTTCTGTTTTTTTCAGCAATGTCGTTATGAAGATTTTCAACTTCAAGGCTATTGATCCTTTCGGTATTTTCTGCGATTATCCTTTCCTGTTTTTGCTTGATCCCCTTGAGCTTATAGCTTCTATAGATGAGCATTACCAAAATGAATCCAAAAATGATCAGTAAAAAAAAGAACGTTCTTTCTGCTCCAATCTTTTCATCCTTTATTTTCAAATCGTTTTGATAGTCCTTGATCTTTAACTTGACCTTGTTTGTTTCATATAGTTCATGGTTGGTCAAGCGTAAAAGGGAGTCTTTATATACAATAATGCTGTCACTGTAAACCGCAGCCAACTTATAGGATTTCTTTAACCTGTGTAATGCGGTTAACTGCTCCAGGAGGGTAATACGGTTCCCCAATTCCAATGGCTCCGCCAGTCCTACGTGGAGATTGCCGATAGCCTTGTCCAACTCGCCTGCCTCTTTGTAAATCATTGCCGAGACTGTAACAATGCAAAAAAGACAGCTTTCGTTCTTTCGTTGTAAAACGATTGGCAGCATGCTGTCCACTATGCTTCTTGCACCCGATATATCCTCTCTGAGCAGCAGGTTTTCTGAAAAGACAATGTACCATCCATCATCGTAAGCGGCATTGCCAACAGGCTTTTTTACTTGCTGGAGTATCCTGCCCGCCTCTTCAAGATTATATTTTACCGTATTGTAATTATTTGCCAGATTGAGCGCCGTTACCTTGATCATTTTATCTCCTCCCTGCCTCTTTGCCAGTTCATGGGCCCTTCGGTGATAATGAATTGCTTCCCTATATTCCTTTTCACTATTGTGAACATTGCCTATATACATCAGGGTGATGATCATCTGTTCTTCAAATTCTTTCCGGCCCTCCACAATTTCCAGCGCCTCACCATACTCCATCAGTGCTTGCCCATAGTTAGACACTTGAGTATAGACCAGACCGCTACTGTTTTTTGCTGCCCACATCTCCTTGATCCAGTTGTTATTCTTGGATCTTACAAAAGCCTCATTATAGTATTCCAGTGCAAGATCATACTTTTGTGCATTGGCAGCTCCAAGGCCTTTTGCAATCAGGGTTTCGCAATCTTTCCTCAATGTTTGTGAATGCATCGAAAAAGAAAACAACAGTGAAACTAAAATAATAAAATTTGTCTTTTTCATATTATCCAATCTTCATTATATAATCAAACAAAGCATCTTCCTTGTTCTGTCCCATTTTTTCTAAGATCCTATTTTTCCTTACCCTGCATGCATTAGTAGTAATCCGTAAAACACCACCAATTTCATCCATGCTCAGCCCCATATAGACATAACTGACAAATCGTATGTCGTTACTGGAAAGATCAGGGTGTCTTGACTTGAGTGCATTTAAAAATCCTGGATTCACTTTTTCAAAATGTTCAAAAAGTTCATTCTCTTCTTCTTCTTTCTTTACATAAGCTTTCAAGACATTCGTATAATTGTTTACCGACTCATTGGTGGAGAGGAAGGAAGTCCTTTTTAACAATTCTAAAGTTTTTTCTATCAATTCATTACGTCCAGAAGCATATAAAGCCTTGGCTGCTATTTTTTTATTTTTTTCTGAAATATTATTTTTTAATTTTTCCAATTCAAGCTCCCTTATCCTGCGCTTATTTTCTAAAATAATATTTTCCCTTTTCCCTTTTAAAAATCTATTTTTAAATTGATTGTACATTATAAAGATAGCAGCGATACCAAATACCAGACTTATAATATAAATTTTACGCTCAAAGACATGCCTTTTGCCAGTAACTATAATTGCATTCTGGTAATCCTTTTCGCCCAATTTAAATCTGCTTACTGCAGCAAAACTATTCTTAGCAACCTTTGATAGCGAATCTTTTAGAATAATAATTGAATCTCTATACTGCAAGGAATTGAGGTATTGATCATTGCGTAAGTATACGCTGGAAAGTTGATCGTACAATTTGATGCGATACCTTAACTCGCTCGTATGGACCAGCCCTTTCTTTGCAAAAAAGACAGCAAGATCAAGTTTGTTTTGGCGCTCATAAATCCTTGATAGCAAATCAGCAATACAGGCATAAGACTTTATATTGTCCTCATCATATAATTGCCTTGCTATTTTTTCAGCAGCTGCTACCTTACCCTCCAGCATAAGGCTCTCGGCATAATTTATCTTCCACATTTGCAATATTGCTTCTGTTTTCTCAAGCTGCTCGACTTCTGCAAGATAACGTTGGGCCTGTTGATAGTGACCGCCCGAATTATATATGTGCGCAAGGTTTACTGCAACCTCGGACCGCATGACCTCCGTCAATTTATATTTGTTTGCTACTTCATAAGCCTTCTCGAAGTGCTGAATGGCTGGTTTAGGATTTCTCTCCCATGTGTAAAGAAGGCCAATGCTGTTTAAAATGGCAGCAAGTTTATCCTTTGCTCCCAATTTTTCTGCCAACTCTAAAGCCTGTTGGTAATACCCCAAGGATTCGCGAAAATTGGATGAGGAAGCAAATACATCAGCAATCTTCCTCTTGACGGATAAAATTTCAGTCCTGGACTTTTCCTTCACTGCCAAAGCTTCCGCTTTTAAATAATATTCCAAAGCTTCGGGAAATTTTCCTTGCTCCCGCTCTTTCTCACCCAGTTCAACTAATTTTTTAAACGCATCAGTTTTTGAAGTAGGCTGTGCAGATGCGCCATAGGGAATGATAATCAAAAAAATGAGTAGCAGTCTTAAGCCTTTTAGGATCTTCATAGAGGAAAGTTTACATTTCTTTGGTTCAACAAATTTAACATAAATTTAATAAATTCCTTCCATCAACATTCAATATGTTTTTGAATCACCATGTTGCTTAAAAAGGATATTATATAGATGCTGGATTTTCCCAAAAGGGAAACAATCCAGTCGAGCTCACAAAATTTCATACTTAAACTCTTTTATTGTGGTTTAGGATTTTTTATTTAGTCTTAACATTTTGCAACCTCCTTTTAATTGTAGGACAATATCTAGAAATATTTTTTTTCCCAATGCAAGAGCTGACCTACCCATAGCCATACCGTATCAAAGCCAAATCAAAGTGCATTCCTTATCCATCCGTATCATCGTCGGATATACCTGCTTTAAAACATAGGTCAGCTAGCCAAAGGAAAGCGCATCAAGAATCCATTTAGAAACATCCAAATCCTACTTTAGAAATTCGATGACCTTACTACCAAGAGCATAAAAAAAGGAGGATGTGCTACATCCTCCTTTTTCTTCAACATGTACTCTCCTATTTCCAACCACCACCCAGCTCCTTGTACACGTGCACCACGGCATTCAATTGTTCCTTCTTGGTTTCAATCAGTTCCAATTTGGATTCCAACGCATCACGCTGCGTCATCAACACTTCGAAATAATCGACCCTGGCCGACTTGAACAGGTCGTTCGAGGCATCGATGGAACGGTTCAGGGCTGCCACCTGCTGCGCTTTCAGATCATAGCTCTTTTCAAGGTTGTCGATCTTGGACAGCTGGTTGGACACTTCCAGATAGGCATTCAGGATGGTACGCTCATAGTTGTACAGCGCCTGGAGCTGCCTTGCATTGGCACTGTTGAACTCGGCCTTTATCGCATTCCTGTTGATCAGCGGCGCCGCCAAATCTCCTGCCAGGGAATACAACAACGATTCCGGCATCGTGAACAGGTACGTAGGCTTGAACGCCTGCACGCCCACCGCCGCCGATATATCGAGCGAAGGATAAAATTCGGCACGGGCTACCTTCACATCCAATTTTGCGGCAACCAATTCCAGTTCTGCCTGCTTTACATCCGGACGGTTGGCCAGCAACTGTGAAGGGATTCCTGAATTTACCGCTGCCGGGAGCAGCTCCGTAAAATTGCCTTTCCCCCGCTTGATTTCCTGCGGATAACGCGCCAGCAGGAAGTTGATCTTGTTCTCGGCCTCCCTGATCTTCTGGAGGATGTCGAATTCCAGGCTCTTGGAAGCGAGCACTTCGGCCTCAAACTTCTGCACGCCCAATTCCGTAGCCCTGGCGGCCTGCTTCTGCACCTTTACAATTTCCAAGGCATTGGACTGCAAGGCAATGTTCTGCCTTACGATCTCCAATTGGCCGTCCAGGGCCAGCAGCTCATAATAGGTATCGGCCACCTCGGCCACCAGTCCCGTGATGACAAAATTCTTTCCTTCTACAGTGGCCAAATACCGGGTCACGGCTGCCTTCTTTGAATTGCGCAGCTTCTTCCAGATGTCCACCTCCCAATTGGCATAAGCCCCGATGGTGAAATCCCCCAGCGGATCCGGCGTTTCGATTCCCGGCTTGATTTCGGTGGTGGCGTCACCAGCTCCCTGGCTGGTATACCTTCCCACCTTTTCCAGTCCGGCTCCGGCACGAAGGCCGACAGAAGGAAGCAAGGCCCCCTTCCTGACGCGGATGTCATTCCTGGCGATTTCAATTTCCTGCAACGTGATGTTCAGCTCCTGGTTGTTCTTCAAGGCCACGTCAATCAATCCGACAAGGTCCGGATCCTTGAAGAATTCCTTCCACCTCACCACCGAACTGTTTACCGTGTCCTTGCTGCTTCCGAAAGCTTCCGGAAGCGGTTTTATCGGGGTTTCCGTCAAAGCCTGGGGCGCCTTGCATCCGATGACCGCAAGGCAACATCCCAAGATGATCCCGTATTTATATATCTTGACTCTATGCATGATTGTTGTCGATTTCTTCAGTTAATGGATTTTCTTCCTCGTATTTTACCAGCTTGTGCTTTTCGGCAATCCTCGCAAATATGTAGTACAATCCCGGAATTACGAATACCCCGCAAATTGTTCCTATGAGCATTCCTCCCGCCGCCGCGGTACCAATGGTCCTGTTCCCTATCTTGCCCGGTCCGGTTGCAAAGGCAAGCGGCAGCAATCCTGCGATAAAGGCGAAAGAAGTCATCAGGATCGGACGAAACCGAGCCTTGGCGCCTTCCATGGCCGCTTCCAACACGGACTTGCCCGCCGCGTGCCTCTGGATGGCAAACTCCACGATCAATACGGCATTCTTGCCCAGCAGACCGATCAGCATCACCATGGCCACCTGCGAATAGATGTTGTTTTCCAATCCCGTCACCTTCAACAAGAGGAAGGCGCCAAAAATACCTGCCGGCAGTGACAAGATCACGGACAATGGGAGGATAAAACTTTCGTATTGTGCCGCAAGTACGAGGTACACAAACCCCAGACAGATGAGATAGACCCAGATGGCCTGGTTGCCCTGCGCCACCTGATCGGCAGAAATTCCCGCCCAATCGATGTCGTATCCCCGTGGCAGTTTTGCCGCGGCCACTTCCTGGATCACCTTGATGGCCGTACCCGAACTGTAGCCCTGGGCAGGACCACCGCTGATTTCCGTGGACGTATACATATTATGCCTGGTGATTTCTGAAAGCCCGTACACTTTTTCCAATCGCATGAAGGCCGCATACGGCACCATCTCATCACGGTTGTTTTTTACATAGAGCTTCAAGATATCATCCGGCTGCGCACGGTATTCCGGAGCTGCCTGAACGATCACCTTGTAGTTGATCCCAAATTTGATAAAGCTGATCTCGTAATTGCTTCCCACCAGTGTCGACAAGGTATTCATTGCATTTTCGATGGAAACCCCTTTCTGCTGTGCCAGGTCATTGTCCACCCTCAGCATGTACTGCGGAAAACTGGCACTGAAGAAGCTGAATACATTTGACAATTCCGGACGCTTGTTCAATTCCTCGACAAACTCCTTGTTTACTTCCTCGAGCCTCTTGAAATCACTCGTGCCTGTCTTGTCCAGCAAGCGAAGCTCAAATCCTCCCGCGGCACCATAGCCCGGAACGGCAGGCGGCTGGAAGAACTCAATGTTCGCCCCTGAAATGTCCTTGGATTTTTCTTCCAGTTCGGTCATGACTTCCTGTACGGAATGCTTCCTGTCGTTCCAATCCTCAAGGTTGATCAGACAGGTTCCCGAATTGGCCCCCGTACCTTCCGTCAGGATCTCATAACCCGCCAGGGAAGAAACCGATTTCACCCCTTCTATCGTTTCTGCCACCTTCTGCAATCTTTCCGCTATTTCATTGGTCCTTTCCAGTGATGAACCCGGAGGCGTCTGGATGATGGCATAGAACATCCCCTGGTCTTCATTCGGAATGAATCCGGAAGGAACCGTTCCGCTGATGAGCCAGGTTCCCGCACAGAAACCTGCAAGTGCAATGAAAGTAACCGATCTTCGGGTTACTATTTTGCCCAAGACATGCTGGTATTTCCCTTGCGCCAGGTCAAACTTATTGTTGAAGCTTTCTATGAATCGGTTTATCAGCGTCTTCTTTTTGGGCTTCCCGTGATTGTTTTTCAACATCATGGCACAAAGTGCCGGCGTGAGCGTCAAGGCCACGATTCCTGAAAGGATGATCGCGGTTGCCATCGTGATGGAAAACTGCCTGTAAAAAACCCCAACCGGACCTGACATGAAGGCCACAGGTACGAATACTGCCGCCATCAAGAACGTGATTGCGATAATGGCCCCGGCTATCTCGTGCATCGCCTTCTTGGTTGCCTTGAACGGCGAGAGATGCTCGTTTTCCATCTTGGCGTGGACGGCCTCGATTACGACAATGGCATCATCAACGACGACCCCGATGGCCAGCACCAAGGCAAAAAGCGTGATCAGGTTCAGCGAGATGCCGAAAAACTGCATGAACACAAAGGTCCCGACCAGTGAAACCGGTACCGCAATTGCCGGGATGATCGTGGAACGCAAGTCGCCCAGGAAAAGGAACACGACCAGCCCTACCAGGATAAAAGCTTCAACCAGGGTATGAATTACCTTCTCGATGGAAGCATCCAGGAATTTTGAGACGTCATACGAAATCTCATACTCCATCCCTTTTGGGAATTTCTTCTTGATGGTTTCCAATTTGGCCTTTACATCCTTGATGACCTGGTTTGCATTGCTGCCAAAGGATTGCTTCAACACGATGGCCGCGGAAGGCCTTCCGCTCAGATTGGAATAGATGTCGTACATCGAGCTCCCGAACTCAATGCCGGCAATGTCCTTGAGGCGCAAAAGCTCCCCGTTGCTGTTGGACCGGACCACGATGTTCTCATATTGTTCCTTTGTTGTAAAACGTCCTGAATACTTCAATACATATTCGAATGCCTGCGAACGCTTGCCCGAGCTTTCTCCCGTCTTTCCCGGGGAAGCTTCCAAGCTCTGGCTGGACAAGGCCTCCATCACCTCGTCGGCTGAAATCTTGTACGCCAGCATGCGGTCCGGCTTCAGCCAGATGCGCATCGCATATTCCCGCGTTCCCAGGATATCTCCTGATCCCACCCCATTGACCCTCTTCAACTCGGAAAGCACGTTGATGTCGGCATAGTTGTACAGAAACTTCATGTCGGTATTCTTGTCCTTGCTGTAAAGGTTCACATACATCAGCATGCTCGGAACCTCACGCGTGATCTTCACCCCTTCACGAATTACCAACGGAGGCAGCTTGTTGGTTACCGAAGCCACGCGGTTCTGGACATTGATCGCGGCCTGATTGGGATCGGTTCCCAGATCGAATACGATCTGGATACTCGCCTCTCCGTCGTTTCCGGCATCGGAAGTCATGTATTTCATTCCCGGAACCCCGTTCAGGGCCCTTTCCAAAGGAATGATGACCGACTTGATCATCAATTCCCCGTTTGATCCGGGATAATCCACCGTAACATTGACCATCGGTGGGGAAATGGAAGGAAACTGCGTAATCGGCAGGTTCATCACCGACAAGATTCCTAAAAATACAATCACCAGTGATATCACTATCGAAAGTACGGGCCTTTGAATAAATTTATTAAACATCTTTTCTTTTTTTAAATGATTAAACTTATTCTGCTTTCAAGCGCAAATGATCCAATACCTCTTTCGGAGATTCGAATTCATACTTGATCTTGTCGTTTTCCTTTACTTTCTGTACCCCTTCCAACAAAATCTTGTCGTTTTGGGAAAGACCACTCTTGACGATGTACAAATCCGGAATCTCACCCGCGATTGTTATTTCCCTTGAGCTGACCTTGTCGTCCTTGCCCACCACGAAGACATATTTCTTGTCCTGGATCTCGTAAGTAGCCTTCTGTGGAATCACGATGGCATCCTTGAGCGGAACGAGCATCTGGATTTTTCCCGTCTCACCGTTTCGGAGCAATTTGCCATCATTGGAAAATCGTGCCCTGAAGGCGATGTTTCCTGTCTCGTTGTCAAACTCGCTTTCAATCACTTCTACTTTCCCTTTGTACTGGAATGCCTGCCCGTTGGCCAAAATCAGGTTCACATCCGTAGCCGACTTGTCCTTTGTTTCACTTTCATATTGCAGGTATTCTGGTTCTGAAACGTTGAAATACGCAAACATCTGGCTGTTGTCCGAAAGGCTTGTCATCAGCTCTCCCTCTTCTATGAGGCTTCCCAATTTCAAGGGAATCCTGTCGATCGTCCCGCTGAAGGGTGCCCTGATTTCTGTAAAGGACAGGTGCAGCCTAGCCAAGGAAACCTCGGCTTTTGCAGCCTGCAATTTGGCCTGCGCCACCGCCTGCTCGTTTCTTGAAACCACGTTCTTGTCGGCCAGGATCCTGGTATTCTGCAATTCGATTTCTGCCGATTTCTGCTCGGCTTGCGCCTTGAGCAATTCTGCCTCATAAAATTTTGGCATGATCTTGAACAAAAGCTGGCCCTCTTTTACAAATTGGCCCTCGTCCACATAGATGTTTTGCAGGAAACCTTTTTCCTGGGCACGAATCTCTATGTTCCGGACCGACCTGATCTGCGATACGTATTCCTTGGTAAATATGGTATCAATCTTTACAGGATTGGTAACCGTGAATTTTTCGACTTCTTCTTTTTCTTCTTTTTTGGTTGTGCAACTGGCAAGGCACAACAAGGCAAGGATGCCCGTTAGCATGACTATTCTCCTCATGATGTTGAAATGGAAATTAAGCGTTTGAAAATTGGGAATGCAGAGATTCCCTAAGATGCAGCAAAACATCAGAAGCCATAATTATGCAGCAACTGCCATCAGGAGAAGTAGGTTTAAGGTACAACTGCAAGAACAACAGGCTTGCCACTTCAGGCAAACGATGTTACTTGCGAATCAAATTCTCAAGACCCTCTGGGTAATGTAAATGGGATTGGATGGACCACAAAATGGCGCGAAGATTTTGAAATTATCCGGACAATAGCTTGCAAGCGACCAGCAAGAGAGTGCCAGGTACCAGCTGTCCAGAAAACTGTGGTTCTTGATGAAAAGCTTGCTTGAAATGCCATCCTTGAGATTATCACCGAAATGGCCTTCATCGGTATTCAAGTCGGCATCTTCAATGATGGTATTGTCGGAATTCTGACTTGTGAATTTAACGCGGTGCTTGCCCTCCAGGGTATGGGAGTGGCAATTTGGAATCTGGTACAAGCCTGCATTCGCATACCTGCCTCCACCTAACAGAAGCAAGAACATGCAAGCAAATAAAACAACCAGTCTCTTCATTTGAGGCCAAAATTATACAAAGTATTGGTAGGAAAAAAGAATTTTCACTAGGCTTTAACAACTTATGCCCTTCAAGCAACCCTTGCACATTAAAAAACTAAAAATAATTCAACGACGTGACGGAATTTTTTAATTGGTCCTATTTCAAAAAAAAACGACACTCGAAAGTGCCGTTTCAAAACCTTATGATTTCTTGTAATGATCATGATCCGTTGAAAAAGGACCAATCAAAAGATAGCCTACTTGTTGAACCTCCTCAAATATTCGCGTGTCCTCTTGCCTGATTCCTTCAAGTCCTTCTCTTTCCATTTTCCTTTGGGAGATGCCGAAGGCAACAGGAAGGAACAGCTTTCGTCCTTGCTTGAAACCGACCACGTAATCCAGCTTATCTTTTTGGATTCCATCCAATCAATGTATTCCTGCCAAGCCTTCAGATCCAATTTTCCATCCCCGGTAGCTTCAGTACCTGCTGATTCCGAAACAAAGATCGGAAGCCCATCGGCTATTGCCTGGTCGACCCTGTCACGTAACCATTTTTCGTGTGTTGCGGCATAAAAATGCATCGTGTACATCAAATTTTCATATCCCCTTATCGGATCCTTCGCAGGCAGATGGACATCCTGGTCCCAGCTGGGCGAACCAACGAGGATTATATTATCAGGATCATTTTTTCGGATTTCGGCAATTATTTCCTCTGAATAGGACTTTACTTCTTCCCACGTCTGCTTTTCGGGCTCATTGAAAATCTCATAAATAACGTTTGGATGTTTCCCATACTTTTTTGACATTTCTGCAAAAAAGATTTTGGCTTCCTCCAAATGAATGGTATGGCTGTGCCAATCGATAATTACGTAGATATCTTCCTTTATGGCAGCGTTGACAACTGCTTCCAGTTTAGCTTTCGACTCTTTTGGATTACTCAAATAACAATTTTGATCTGCATTGACTCCCATTGCCGCCCTGAGCACATTGGCCTTCCAATCTTTGTGCAACCATCTTACGGTTTCCGCATTGTAGAATTGTGGCCACCAGTTGTGCCAGCCGAAACTTACACCCCTGAGGGAAATCGCCACACCATCCTTATCAACCAACTGTGTTCCTTGTACTTTCAACTGTCCGTGCTTTTTTACGAATTGTGCATTTGCCCCCAACGTAAAAAGCAGTACCAGTAATGTCGCTCTTATATTCATTTTATGACTTCATTTGTTCATTATCTGATTCCGTAAAGCCCGGAATCGCTCCAACTTATTTTGAAAGTTTCAAGACTACCACATCGTGTGAAGCAATGTCTGCCGTGAAGGCCTTCTTTGTGGTTCCCGCTTCCTTGTTTTTCCAAAGGTCCTTGATCTTGTAGGCCTGCTTTTCGAAATTGGCTTCGAAATTGAAATCGGCATCCTTGATGGTGTGTTTCTTCCAATCGAAATTGATTTTCTTGGCCACGTCGCTCCTGTTAAGGAAAGTGATAGCCCAATTGCCATCTGAAAGTGGTTTCACCCAGATTTCGATCCCGTCCTCGGCAGAATAACGGAAAGCCTGTATACCCAATTTATCCTGGTTGACTGCAATAATTTCCTTGTTGGTCAGGATACCCAACGTTTCCTTTGACATCTTGCGGAAATCGTTTCCTGCTATCAATGGCGAAGCCAGCATCGACCACATCGTGAAATGCGACTTGTCCTCGGCAAAAGTCATCCCGTTCCCCACTTCGAGCATGTCGAAATCATTCCAATGGTCAGGTCCTGAATATTTGCGGATGTCCTTGCGCATTTCTACAATCTTCATCACGCCCCAGGAAGACCAGTTCTCCGGATGCTTGTGCTCGCAATCGAAACACGGATAGATGTCGCCCGAAACCCTCCAAAGGTTTCCGATTGGCTCTCCCCATTCCCAAGGCTGGTTGTCGCCCCATTCGCAAAGACTGAAAACGATAGGTTTTCCAGCAGTCTTCAAGGCATTGCTCATGGTAGCATAGGCTTCTTTTGCAGTTATCCCTGCCGTATTGCACCAGTCGTATTTCAAGAAATCTATGTTCAAGCTTGCGTAAAATCGTGCATCCTGGTACTCATAACCACGGGTTCCCGGGTATCCCGCACAGGTCTTTGTTCCTGCACAGTTGTACAATCCGAACTTCAATCCTTTTGAGTGCACGTATTCTACAAGAGCTTTCATTCCGCTTGGGAATTTCTGGGGATCGGGCACCAGATTCCCGTCCTTGTCGCGTTCGCGTGTCATCCAGCCATCGTCCAGGACAATATAATTGTATCCGGCAGCCGCCATTCCTGAAGCGACCATTATGTCGGCCGTTTCTTTTACAAGTTTCTCGTCGATGTGGGTTTCAAAGGTGTTCCAGCTGTTCCAACCCATAGGAGGCGTATTGGCCAGCCCTTTGAATTTTCCAGTTTCCAATTGATGTGTGTTTCCCTGGGCAAGTGCCGCAATGGACCATCCAAGGGCAAAAAGGGAGCAAATAATTTTTTTCATCTTTTTAAAATATAAAAAGAACCCTGAAAAATCAGGGCTCTTGAATCTAAACTAACTAAAACAAATTCTAAATTTAATCTTTCAATACAAGACCTAGATCGTCAATAATGTAAGTATTTCCATTAGGCGTTCCCCATTCCTGGAACGTAACTTGTCCCAACGTTGCAGGAATTGATGCGTGTCCGAATTTTTCGAATGGAATAATGAAGGTTTTCCACTCGGTTGTCAGCTCAAAAATATTAATGTTGTCTGCCGGATTGAAATTACCGTTCATGATGATCTGCACCTTGCCTTCCTTGGCTGCTTTTATAGAAACGCGGATTCCTTTATAAGGGCTTGTAGGTACATTGTTGACATCAAATTGCAAACCGCTGTATCCTCCAATTACATGCTTGATGGATTTCAAACCTTGCACAACATCCTCTGTAAAGGCATAATCTGGAGTTCCCGCCCATGCGCTTGATCCGCTAACCAATGAAGTAAGCGCATCGTCGTAAAGGGCTGTTCCTACGGCCTGCGTGGAAGTATCCGAACCTGAAAGCGTTGTAACCGTCACATATTGGTTGTTAGCACCGGCCGGCATCTCAAATTGTATTTCGGAAACATTTGAAGAGATAACTGTTGCCTCTGCCGTTCCAACGGTAACTACCGGGTTAAGGAAGTAAGATCCATAAATGGTTACAATTTCTCCCGGCGCTGCGTTAATCGAGTTATAACTTTTGATGATTGGTGCTGCCGGCAAGACGATAAAATCAAAAACTGCAGTTCCCTTCTTGGTCACCACTTTTATTTCATCAATCGTTTCAAAATAAGGAGTGTCCTTGTCTATCGTTACAAAAATGGCATTATCAGTAACCAGCGTTGGATTGAAATAAGTTTCCATATCATTGAAATAGATCTTTTGGACTGATGAAAGTCCCGATCCCCTTATGATATACATCTGATTTGCAAATCCCTGCGTAACTGGTTCCAAATCTGCAGGCTGTCCATCAATCAAGGTTGCATTTACCTCTGTTATTACTGGCTTGCCACCAGATGCATCATTATCATCATCACTGCAAGATGCCAGTGAAAAAAACGATATCATCACTACCAGCAAGGAACTGATGTTGATTTTCTTTAAATTTTTCATACTTTATTTTTTAAAATTAATTAAATGTATAAGGAACTGGAGGTTGCAACAACAATGGATTTTTCGCAACGTCCTTATCCGGATAAGGCAGAAAGAAATCACTTTCTTCTGGAGTAAAATACTCTGCTCCATATATATTTCCTCTGTTTTGAGCCGCCATGATTGAAATAGCCTGGCTTCTTGGCAATCTTCCCAGATCAAACCAGTAATCTCCTTCGAAACAAAGTTCTTTTCTTCTCTCCACGAAAAGCTCTTGAGCCGTTATAGTAGTCACACTTGCCAAACCTGCCCTGTTTCTAACTGCATTTACAGAAGCCAAAGCAGCTGCATCCGAAGTACTTGCACCACCTGCCATGATAGCTTCCGCATGGATAAGCAGCAAATCAGCATAACGCATGATGTAGGTATTGTTTTCCATCATCTTCCATTCGTCCATATTTCCTGTAACACTTAGGTTAAAAATTCCTATGCAGTATTTTTTAATTCCGGCACCTGCAGCCTGACCGCCTATTTCTTCTTCCCCGGGAACCACCAAAGTTCCAGAAGGTTGTACTCTTATGTTTGGATATTCGTCTCCGGGAAGCATGATGGTTTCTTTTCTTCTGACATCGCCAGCTCCATATAATGTTTTAATTTCTTGTGCTGGTGCAAAAACACCACCGTAAGAAGCATTGGAAGTAGAAACAGCTGCCGTACTGATACCAAATTGCGTGTTGGAATTGTTAGCAGAACCGTATCTTCCGTCTACTTTCCATTGAAGGGCAAAAATAGATTCCTCGTTGTTGTTGTTCAGGTAAGTAAACAAATCACCAAAAGATTTGGCCGGCAATTCAGTTCCACCCAATAATTTGAACTCTCCACTGCTGATTACTTCCTCTGCCATCAATCTTGCATTGGCATAATCCTTATTGTATAAATATACTTTTGCAAGCATGGCCTTTGCAGAACCTTTGGATACTCTTCCGTTCTGGCTGTAATTTGCCGTCCTTGTCTTATCATACAACCTCTCGATGGCTGCCTTGTAATCCATCTCAATAAGCGTGTAAATATCTTCGACATTGTTTGTGTTCATGGCCGGCTTGGTCACATGGTCCAAGTTGTTCTCGATAATTGGAACTGGGCCCCAAAGTCTAACCAAATAAAAATAAGCAGTAGCTCTCATGAAATAAGCTTCCCCAATGGTATTCTGCAATACTGCATTGTCAACTCCTGGTCCTACTCTCGTTTCCAAGAAGTTAATAATCGCGTTGGCCTGGGCAACATTGGACCATAACGAACTCCATCCATTTAACAATTCCGGATCACTTCCGTTTAACGAAAAATTACGCATTGCATTTACATCAGAGGAATTCGTATACATGTTTCCCGACCCCACTTCCGCAACAGCCCAGAAAAATTTATTGCTGAACTGGAACCAGGTCCTGCTGTACATTCCGTTTGTAGCCGACTCCACTTGTGCATTGCTGCTGTAGTAGGCATCCAAGCTGATTCCGTCTTCAGGAGGACGATTCGTAAAATCATCTTCGCATGAGCTGAAAGCAAAAAGTACAATTGCCACGCTCAAAAATTTATATAAGTTTGAAAATCTTTTCATTTTTATTTTTTTTATTAAAATTCTAAATTAACTCCAAAAGCAAATGTTCTTGGTGAAGGATATCTTCCGTTATCCACACCCGACAGTAAAGGGTTTTGATTGAAAGAACCTATTTCTGGATCATAACCTGAGTAATCCGTAAAAGTGTATAAATTCTGTACGCTTCCGTAAACTCTTACTCTTGACATTTTTATTTTAGAAACCACGTCTGCTGGCAAATTATATCCCAGAGTTACGTTTTGTATCCTCAAATAAGATCCATCCTCAATATAACGATCCGATACCAAAAGGTTGGTGTTGTTGTCATCATTTATAGGTCTTGGAATATTGGTATTGGTATTATCCGGTGTCCAATAATTCATGGCTTCAACCAATTGGTTGTTGAATAACGAGGCATTCGTTGTTCCACTTCTTCTTGTCATGTTAAGTAAATCATTACCATAAGACCCTTGAAGGAATACTGACAAGTCAAAGTTCTTGTACCTGAAATTGTTTGTAAATCCAAATGTAAAATCCGGGTGAGGGTTTCCGATGAAAGTCCTATCGTCCTGATTGATCACTCCATCCCCGTTTACATCCTTGTATTTGATGTCTCCCAAATAGGTCTGACCTGGAGCCGTACCAACCGTTTTACCAAATTGAAGCGGTGCACTGTTCAAGGTAGCTGCATCATTAAAGATTCCTTCTGTTATATACCCATAGAACATTCCGATTGGGTTTCCTACCAATGTATTGGTTACGTCTACCTGCTGGTATCCATTCGCATTTACACTTTGTGTCAGCGGAAGTCCGTCCTGGATGGAGGTCAACTCATTCCTGTAACGGGAAACGACCAACGTTGAGTTCCAAGAAAAATCCTTGTCCATTTTTGTGCTATAGTTGATAGTAAGGTCCACACCCTTGTTTACCATCTCTCCAAGGTTGGAATATGGTGCCATGATATGACCATATTGATCTGTCTGACCAGCTAAATATTCTGGCAATGGCACCTGAAACAAGAAATCTTTAGAGGTCTTGTTGTATAAGTCTACGCTAACTGCCAATCTTGAGTCCAATACCGTGAAATCGATCCCTAGATTGGTTTGCTGCATGGATTCCCATTTCAGATCCGGATTAGGAATGTTGGATACCAGGAATCCTGAACCCAGACCAGAATTTTGCTGGTTCAGCATTGCCGTATAGCGGTTATTTGGAATCTGCTGGTTACCCGTTTCTCCATAACCCAATCTGAATTTGATGTTGTCAACATATTTGCGGGTTCCTTCCATAAAGCTCTCGTTGGACAATTTCCAAGAAATTGCCGCAGATGGGAAATACCCCCACTGCTTGCCTGCTGCCGGATCAAATTTTGAAGATTGGTCGCCACGGTAAGAAGCTGTGATGCTGTATTTATCGTCAAAATTATAAATCATACGTCCGAAAAGAGAATTCAAAGCCTGGCTTCCCTTGTAACCTGTAACGATGCTATTGTCTGGATTTGCCAAATTGAGTCCGTAGATCGAATTGGTTTGAAAATCGCTTGCCGTTGCCAACACACCTTCCCAAACACTCTCGTTTGCTTCCTGACCTGCCAAAACGGTAAAGCTATGCTTGCCTGCACTTAAATCATAAGTCAATAAATTCTTTACGTTTGTAGAATACCAGTTCTGTCTTCTTTCGTTCAAGGTGGCAATCAAGTTCACCTGAGATCCCCATCTGTAAGTAGGCCTGAATTCGGTATGCTCTGAAAACTCCGTATTGGCACCAATTTCCAATCTATATTTCAAACCTTTTGCAAGGGTAGCTTCCGCATAAACGTTTCCGTAAAAATTCTTGCGAATCAGGTGATTGTCTTTTGACAATGCTTCTGCAACCGGATTAAAATAAGTCGTATTCTGCGTACTGTCTGCCGGACCAGCAAAAGATCCGTCCAAATTCCTTACAGGAACATCCGGTTGCTGCAATAAAGTATTACTGATCAAACCACCATAACTCTGGTTGATCGTAAGGGTTTCATTCGTGATACCAGTTCCAATATTGGCTCCTACTTTCAACCAGTCTTTCACCTTGGAATCAACGTTCAATCTCATCGTGTATCTTTTATAGCCTGATCCTAGCAAAGTTCCCTGCTGGTCTAAAAAGCCACCCGACAAATAGTAACTTGTTGCATCCTTACCTCCCGAAAAAGATATCTGGTGGCTTTTTGCAATAGCCGTCCTGTATACTTCGTCTTGCCAATCCGTACCTTTTCCTAATAATTCAGGATGGGAAAACTCCGCACGTGCCGGAACCCCAAAAAGTCCAGCCAATTCCGTTTTTAGCTGCGCATATTGCTGCAAGTTCAAAACTTCCAATTGGTTGGTTATCGTTTGTATGGAAGTAAAGCCTTCATAGCTGATTTTTCCTGTTCCCTTTTTCCCAGATTTTGTTGTGATGATGATTACACCGTTTGCACCACGTGAACCATAAATGGCTGTTGCAGAAGCATCCTTCAAGATATCGATTGATTCCACATCATTTGGATTGATCATTGCCAACGGGTTTACCGCATTATTACCAGCACCACCGCTCGAAGAGAAATCGTTACCGGAAATCGGTCTTCCACTGGTAGCCCTCCCTGTGGCATCACCAGAAATTGGCAATCCATCCACAATATAAAGAGGTTCGTTTGTTCCTGATATCGAGGTTGTCCCCCTAACCCTAATCGAAGCCGCACCTCCTGGCTGTCCTGAGTTATTGGTTACCGTAACCCCTGCCGCCTTTCCTTGCAACATCTGATCGATGTTTACCTGCTTTAGATTTTCAATGTCTTTTGCCTTAACAGAAGAAACAGCACCATTAACATCACCTTTTTTCTGAGTTCCATATCCAATAACAACGACTTCATTCAAATCCTCGACATTTTCCTTCATCACTACATTCAGCTTCGTCTTGCCATTGATTGCGAGATTTTGCGAGGTGAATCCAATAAAAGTGAAAGAAAGCGTACCATTGGAAGGAGCGTCTATACTATATTGTCCGTCAAGATCCGTAGTAACCACATTTTGTCCGCCAACAACCGAAACGGTAACGCCTGGAAGTGTCAATCCGTTGGTATCGGAAACCACCCCTTCCACCCTTGTTTGGGCAATAATACTATTACTACACAGTAATAAAAACAACATCAAGGGAATGGAACGCTGCCCGACTTTCCAATGAAGTACATGAAACAATAATTTTTTCATAATAAGGTTAGTTAAATAAAAGTTAGTTAATTCTTTTAAATACAAATCAGTTGTTTTTTGAAGTTTGAGTATGCGCTGATTTATATTTAACAAATCTATAACACACGGTAACATCAAATTAATAGTATTATATCATTTAATGATAATATTTTTACTTTATAACGTTTGCGTATCGGAATTATACAATTATAGCATCCAATAATTAAAGTATCCTTAAATTATATAGACAAAAATTACGATAATAGAAATTATATAATTCCAAACACCGCATAATTAAAACGTTTTCGTGCATTATTTTGCTAAAAAATCAAAAAACTGGAAGGTGCTACAGGATTCTCTTCAAGCCTGAAAAATCTTCCCTGTATTCACTTGGTGTGCATTTTTTTATAGCCTTGAAGTTGCGGTTGAAATTGGCTATATTGTTGAATCCGGACTTGAAAGCGATTTCTGAGATGCTCAGATCTTTCTCCACCAGCCATCTGGCGGCATACCCGATCCTGATGTCATTCAAATAGTTTACAAAAGTCTTCCCAGTACGTTTCTTGATGAATCTGTTGAAAGAAATACTGCTCATGCTAGCCACATTTGACACGTCGTCTAATGTTATTTTTTCAGAAAAGTTCTTCTGGACGTACTCATAAACGAGCTTCATCTTGTCATAGTCGTCAAAAGTATCATAATCCACGGTAAAGGTGGAGAGCAATCGCTGGTTCCTGGAGTTGGCCAGATCATAGAGGATGGAAGTAATCTCCAGGAAATAATCCATCCCGTCCAGCTTGGAAATCTTCACAAGCCTCGGGGTCAATTCCTGTGCAATCTTCCTTGAAAATAAAATACCATGGATCGAGCGGTTGAACATGTCCTTTATAGGTGTCATGATCCTCCTGGACAACAGGGAATCGTGAAACAGGTCGTTGTGGAACTGGATCGTGATCTCATGGATCTGCTTGCTGCTGCATTTGTGCAATTCCCAACCATGGTACAAATTTGGCCCCACAAGTACAAGTTCCACATCATCGATTTCCTCAATATTGTCGCCGACGACCCTTTTGACTCCCTTGCCATTGAGGATGAAATTGATCTCGAATTCAGGATGATAGTGCACGGGAAAATCAAAACTGTCCTTGATCCTGTCAAAAACCAAAAAGCTGTCTCCCGACGAAAGCGGAGCTATTTCTCTGTAGAAATTCTTAAGATTGCTCATTACTGTAATTTTGTTTGCAATAATATGATATATAATTGATAAAATAATATTAATTCAACGATAGCCATCGAATTATCTTTGAAATATTGAATTATCGAATTCTCAAAAATAATATTTAGAATAAACATTAATCCTTTTTAAAGCATCTAATATTTAAATATTGATAAAAAATAATTGCAAAAAATTACTTTTTTCTTTATTAAAATCACAACCGGTACTGCTTTTTTAATTTTTAAATTAGCTTTACAAATCAAAAATAATTTCATGCAAAAAAACATCCTTTTCCTTTGTATATATGCCTTGATTGGTGTTTCGTGTTCTTCAAAAGTCCAAGTATCTAAAAACGAAGCAGGCCTTTCTGACAAGGATGCAACCCCGGAAACCGTAATCCTATACAATAACCTGATAAAATTAGCCAACAAGGGCATTATGTTCGGCCACCAGGACGATCTGGCCTATGGTGTGAATTGGAAATACGAGGAAGGCAGAAGCGATGTCAAAGAAGTTGCAGGCGATTATCCTGCAGTCTATGGCTGGGATATCGGCGGGTTGGAAAAGAAAGCTCCGAAAAATCTCGACGGCGTTCCTTTTGACAAGATACGCCAATACATAAAAGAAACCCACAAGCGCGGTGGCATCAATACCATCAGCTGGCACGTAAACAATCCCTTGAACGACAAGGATTCGTGGGATACCACTCCAAAATCAATGGCTTCGGCCCTGCCTGGCGGGAAGAGTCATGAAAAATACAAGCTTTGGCTGGACGAGGCCGTAACCTTTCTGCTTTCGCTGAAGGATGAAAAAGGAAAAGCCATTCCAATCCTATACCGCCCTTATCATGAACTTACCGGAAATTGGTTCTGGTGGTGCAAGAACAACGGGACGCCGGAAGAATTCACGACCCTGTGGAAATTCACCCTGCATTATTTTCAAGAAAAGGGAGTGCACAATCTCATCTATGTCTACAATACTGCCGATTTCAAATCGAAGGAAGAGTTTCTTGAATATTATCCGGGAAGCAATTACGCCGATGTGTTGAGTTTTGACAAATACCAATACGACAATCCACAAACCAGCAATTCATTTGTAGAAAATTGCCAGAGGCAATTCGGTATCATGGATCAAGTGGCGAAAGAGCAAAACAAGATTATCGCTTTCGCCGAAACAGGATACGAGCAGATTCCCTACTCAAGATGGTGGACGGATACCTTGATGAAAGCAATGGGCGATTACAAGATTTCTTATGTCCTTTTATGGAGGAACCACGGATGGCAGGAAAAAGAACAAAAAATGCACTACTATGCTCCGTACAAGGATCATCCCACTTCAAAAGATTTTACAGACTTTTACAATCTTGACAGGATTCTTTTTGAGAAAGAAATAGCAAAGGAAAAACCGTATAAAAAATAAAACAAACCAAAAACCAACATAAAACAATAATCGCATGCAAGACAAGATCAGCTGGAAAGAAAAAGCAGGCTACGGACTGGGAGATGCCGCTTCCTCAATGTTCTGGAAAATATTCAGTATGTACCTGATGTTTTTTTATACCGATGTATTCGGATTGGCACCAGCCGTTGTAGGAACAATGTTCTTGATCACCAGGATCTGGGATTCATGCTTTGACCCCATTGTTGGAATCATAGCCGACAGGACCCGCACGAAATGGGGAAAATTCAGACCGTATTTGTTCTGGGTGGCCATTCCATTTGCCGTAATCGGCATCATGACTTTCTATACACCCGATTTTGACGAAAAAGGAAAAATCATCTACGCCTACATCACTTATTCACTGATGATGATGGTGTATTCATTAATAAATGTTCCTTATGCTTCGCTGCTTGGCGTGATGTCGTCCGATAGAAAAGAAAGAACTACGCTTTCCTCCTACCGCATGGTTTTTGCCTTTGGCGGAAGCTTATTGGCCCTGTGGCTATTGGAGCCTTTGGTTTTGTATTTTGGTGGAAGCTTGAACTCAAAAGAAGGATGGTTCTACACGATAATCGTATTCGGAATCATCACAACGGCCTTTTTCTGGGGCTGCTTCTGGCTTACTACGGAAAGGGTCAAACCAATCATGGATGAAAAATCAAACCTGAAGGAAGACTTGAATGACCTTTGGAAAAACAAACCGTGGTGGATCTTACTGGGTGCGGGAGTCGGTGCCTTGATCTTTAATTCCATCCGTGATGGTGCCGCCGTTTATTATTTTAAATACTACGTGAGCAGTGCTGCAAACTATAGCTTCAACCTATTTGGAGAGAATTTTGCGATGACGCCAACTTCCATCTATCTGGTTTTGGGACAGGCTGCCAATATAATCGGAGTAATCATCGCCACCCCTATTGCCAACAAGATCGGAAAAAAGAAAACCTTTTTCGGCGCAATGGCAATGGCGGCCATCCTGAGCGTGATCTTCTATTTCTTCGGAAAAGAAGACGTCCTCTTGATCATGCTGTTTCAAGTATTGATCAGCATCTGTGCCGGATGTATCTTCCCGCTCATCTGGTCGATGTATGCCGACAGTGCTGACTATTCTGAATGGAAACAAGGCAGGAGGGCCACGGGATTGATATTCTCTGCTTCCTCCATGTCGCAAAAATTGGGATGGACAATCGGTGGTGCCGCAACAGGATGGCTTTTGGGATATTATGGCTTCCAAGCGAATATCGAACAGAATGCCGTTACGCAAAACGGAATCACGATGATGCTGAGCCTGCTTCCTGCCATTGCAGCGGTAGTTTCCGTGGTGTTCATACTTTTTTATCCCCTGACGGAAGAAAAACTGCAAACCATAGAACAAGACCTTGAAAATAAAAGAAACTTAACAAATTAATATCCGAATTAGAACTTACGCTTTATGACGACAATACAAATGACATCAGTATTTCAAGAAAGAAAAAACACACTAGAAAAAGAACACAAACTTTTGATAGAGCAACAAAATGAACCAAAACCTGTAGCTGGAAATGGGATTTATGACCGTTATACCCATCCGGTAGTAACAGCTGCCCATGCTCCACTTGAATGGCGTTTTGATTTCAATGAAAATACAAACCCGTTTCTTCAGGAGCGCATCGCCATCAATGCCGCTTTTAATGCGGGAGCAATGAAATGGAACGGAAAATACATCCTTGCCGTCCGTGTGGAAGGTGTCGATAGAAAATCATTCTTTGCCATTGCCGAAAGTCCGAACGGGGTGGATAATTTCAAATTCTGGGAAAAGCCGTGCGTAATTCCCCAGACAGAGGAACCTGATACAAATGTGTACGACATGCGTCTGGTACAGCACGAAGACGGTTGGATCTACGGTATTTTCTGTACCGAAAGAAAAGACCCAAAAGCACCAAAAGGCGATACAAGTTCGGCTATTGCCAATGCGGGAATCGTAAAGACAAAAGACTTGATCAATTGGGAAAGATTGCCTGATTTGATTTCGAATACCGGACAACAACGAAACGTGGTGCTGCATCCAGAATTCGTAAACGGGAAATATGCCCTTTACACACGTCCGCAAGACGGATTCATCGATGTAGGAAATGGCGGAGGAATCGGTCTTGGGTATGTTGACGACATGAACAATCCTGTTGTAAACGACGAAAAGATCATCTTCGGAAAAGTGTACCATACCATCTATGAACTGAAGAATGGTCTTGGCCCCGCTCCAATCAAGACAGAAAAAGGCTGGTTGCATCTGGCACACGGAGTCCGAAATACTGCTGCCGGACTGCGTTATACCTGCTATATGTTCATGACCGACTTGAATGATCTTTCAAAAGTGACACACGTTCCTGCCGGACATTTCCTGGCTCCTGAAAACGAAGAAAGAGTCGGAGACGTTTCAAATGTATTGTTTACAAACGGATGGATAGAAGACGAAGACGGAACCGTTTTCATCTATTATGCGTCTTCCGATACAAGAATGCACGTGGCCGTTTCTTCAGTAGAAAAATTGGTTGATTATGTGATGAATGCTCCCCAGGATACTTTCACTTCTGCAGGTTCTGTCAATACAATCATCAAGCAAGTGGACCGCAACAAGCAACTTTAATAGTAAGAATATGTCAACGCCAGCCAAAGCAATCTTATTCAAGCAAGAAGTTAAAATCGGCCTTCACAATATTTTATCATACTGGATTAACTCCTCTTATGATTTAAAACAAGGCGGATTCGTAGGCCAGATTGATTTCAACAATCAAAAGAACTATGAATCCGAAAAGGGTTCCGTGTTGAATGCGCGCATCCTTTGGACCTTTTCTGCCGCTTATCAGATAGAAGAAAACGAAGAGGTATTCGACACCGCCAAGAGGGCTTTTGATTATCTGGCGACACATTTTTACGATCCGGTAAACGGAGGCATCTTTTGGAGTTTGAATGCCGACGGTTCTCCCAAGGAAACTAAAAACCAAATCTACGCCATTGCCTTCGTGATTTATGGAATGACGGAATATTATGCTATTTCCAAAGAAGAAAAAGCACTCGAAATAGCCATCAATCTTTATAAAAAAATTGAGCAATACAGCTATGATCCAATAAACAAGGGCTATCTTGAAGCTTTTACCAGAGATTGGCAACCCATTGACGATCTGCGCCTCAGTGACAAGGATGCCAATGAAAAGAAAACGATGAACACGCATCTGCACATTGTGGAAGCCTACGCCAATCTCTACAAGGTTTGGAAGGATGAAACGTTGCGCAAGACCATCGTTGCATTATTGGAAACCATCGACAGGCATTTTATCAATACCGAAACAGGGCATCTAAGGTTGTTTTTTGATGAAAATTGGATTGAAAAACCTGATGTTGTTTCCTATGGCCATGATATTGAAGCCGCTTGGCTGCTGTTGCAGTGTGCTGAAGCAACAGGAGAAGAAAAGCTGATTGAAACGTTCAAGAAACACGCCATCCAAATGACAGACGTTACGAGAGAAGGTCTTGACGAAGATGGTGGCTTGTGGTATGAATTTGATCCCCAAGCCAACGAAATGATAGCCGAAAAGCATTGGTGGCCCCAAGCCGAATTGTTGATAGGTTTTGTAAATGCGTGGCAAATTACAGGAGATGAAACCTATCTGGATACTGCCATTCAAAATTGGGAATTCACCAAAAAATATCTTATCGATCCTGAAAATGGGGAATGGATCTGGGGCGTGAATGCCGATTATTCCAAGATTGAAAAAGACCTTGCCGGCTTCTGGAAATGTCCCTACCATAACGGAAGGGCCTGCATGGAAGTCATGAAGAGAATTGCCGATTAATTTTTGTATTCATTTCCGGATACAATAAAATCTAAAATAATATGAAAAAAACCTATTTGAACATTGGGATGATTTGCCTTGCGTTGATCATGGCGAGTTGCTCTTCGGGTGAAGATACCAAAACCAATACTGGCCCCATAGTAAGTCCGGTTGAAGTAGATGTTCTCACCAAGGAAAACACAACCGATTTTATGGTGGATGAAAATGCAACTGCCGAAACCGTGGCTCTTTTCTACAATCTGAAAAAAATGTCCAAGACCAAAATTGCAATCGGACAGCAGGATGCCTTCAATAGCTTTTACAATGATCTTACAGGCGATTCAGATATTAAAAAAACTACAGGCCACGACCCTGCCCTTCTGGGTTCTGACTTTATGTTTATCACTGACAAGAACAACAATGGAGCGGCCAGCAATTGGTTTTATCAGCAGGAAGTCATCATTACCGATGATGTCAAGGAAGCCTATGGAAAAGGCATGATCAACATTTTTTCCTGGCATTTGAGAGAACCCAATCACGAGGACACTTTTTATGCCGCCGATATGACTACCGAAGAGAAAGCAACTGCTTTTAAAAGTATCCTTCCTGGTGGCACAAACCATCAGTGGTTCAAATCGAAATTAGACAAGGTTGCCGATGTTATTGGAAATTTAAAAGATAATAATGGCAAGCATATCCCGGTCATCTTCCGCCCTTTTCATGAATTTGATGGAAGCTGGTTTTGGTGGGGAGCTGATTTCTGTTCTCCCGAAGAATACAAGACAGCATTCCGATTTACTGTTGATTATTTGAAGAATACGAAGGGAATCCATAACATCTTATACTCCTTTGCTCCAGATAATTCTTATACCACATCATCCTCTTTTTTAAGCCGCTATCCAGGCGATGATTATGTAGATGTGATCGGGATGGACAATTATGGTGATTTAGACAATCAAGGACAGGCTGGCGTGGACAGAGCCAATGCAAAGCTCAAGATTGTTTCTGATTTGGCGAAAAGCAAAGTAAAAATTGCTGCCTTGACGGAAACTGGCTATCGAGTAACGGCATCCAATTCACCCATAACAGGATGGTTTTCCAATCATTTATACACTGCACTTACGGCAAATGAAGTAGAAGTTGCCTTTGTAATGTTCTGGAACAACAACAATGACGGCTATTATGTTCCGACACCTTCGGCCTCCAATGCTTCTGATTTTACCAGCTTTGTAATCAAACCCAAAGCGACCCTTGTCAATACCCTACCCAACATGTATCAATTACCACAATAAATATGAAGAATACCATCTCAACCCTATTGGCAGTCATTTCCTGCTTTTCCATGATTTCTTGCAGTGCCCAAAAACAATCCCTGATTACCGTAAAAGGAACGCAGTTCATCAAAGACGGAAAATCCTACTCCTATGTTGGAGCCAATTATTGGTACGGAGCCTTGCTGGGTTCTGAAAAATATGGCGACCGAAAAAGGTTGGTCCGTGAATTGGATCTGATGAAGGCCAATGGAATTGACAACTTGAGAGTCTTGGTCGGTGCCGAAGGTGGAACCTACGACTACACCGTTACTCCTGCCCTGCAAACCGCACAAGGAAAATACGACGAAGCCTTACTGGACGGACTGGATTTCTTTATGTCGGAAATGGGAAAAAGAGGCATGTATGCAGTATTGTACCTCAACAACAACTGGGAATGGTCCGGCGGAATGTCGCAATACCTGGAATGGAATGGAAAAGGTGCAATTCCGAATCCTAATTTGAAAGGAAACACCTGGCCCCAATTCATGGAATACACGAGTAAATTCCACGAATGCGAACCCTGCAAGACTGGTTTTGAACAGCACATCAAGTTTGTATTAGGCCGAACAAATGCCTATACCAAGAAAAAATATACAGAAGATCCTGCAATCATGTCCTGGCAAGTAGCGAATGAACCAAGGGTTTTTACAAAAGAAAATGAAAAAGCATTTACCAATTGGCTCAACAAGGTGGTGGATCTGATTGATTCTTTGGATAAAAACCATTTGATTTCGACTGGTTCAGAGGGAAAGGCAGGCTCAAACGATGATCTGGCTACTTTTGAAAGAACGCATCAGAATAAAAACATCGATTACCTTACGATGCACATCTGGCCGAAAAACTGGGGATGGTTCAAGGCCGAGGAGGAAAAAAGTACCTTGCAGGTTGCCTTGACCAATGCTGGAAAATACATTGACGAGCATGTTGCCGTGGCAAAGAAAATGAACCGGCCGATTGTGATTGAAGAATTTGGATTGCCGAGAACACACGAAGGACTTCTGCCTGATGCTTCAGTTGAAAGCCGTAACGTTTTTTACGAATCGTTTTTTAAGCGTCTTGCAGAAAGCCACAAAAACAAGGAAGCCTTGGCCGGCGTTAATTTCTGGGGATTTGGAGGCGAAGGAAAAGCCGTCAACAAGACCGGAAAATGGAACGCGGGTGATGCCTTTACAGCCGATCCTCCACAGGAACCACAAGGATTGAATACCGTTTTCTCTGAAGATAAAAGTACTTTAAAGTTGATAAAAAAATTCAACAATCAGCTTAAATAATCTCAAATTGGAATATAAAAAAACTCTCGAAGCAATTCGGGAGTTTTTTGTTTTCGGCGAGTAAACAATCACTTTGTTAGCTCTTTGTGCTTTGCTCCCCAATTTTCCAACTGGCGCCAGATCGGAATCAAATCCCTTGCAATTTCGGTCAGCTCATAATCAACACGTGGCGGTACTTCGGCATAAACCGTGCGTTTTACCAATCCTTCTTTTTCCAAATCTCGCAACTGGAGCGTGAGCATCCTTTCTGTAATGTTTGGAATCTGCTTTCTTATTTCACCAAATCTCAGCCTCCCTTCTTCCAATTTGCACAAGATGATCAACTTCCACCGTCCGCCTATCTTACAAACGGCGTAGGTCAGGTCACAACCTTCGGTGATGCATTTTTCGTTCAACATATTAGTTGAATTCTCCTTCCTTTTTCCCATTACTTACAAATTTGTTAGTACCATACATTTGAATGCGTACAGTGCAAATTTAATGGTTTAGAAATACTTTTACCTCCTCTAATCATACTATTATAGCAAATGAAAAAATACGCCTATATTGGCTGTCTCGGTTTCTTGGCAGTCATTACAACCGAATTCGGGATCATCGGCATTTTGCCACAGGTTGCAGCACATTACCAGATAAGCATTGACAAGGCAGGATATCTGTTAAGCGCCTTCGCCTTGGTAATTGCCCTTACAGGCCCATTCATGACCTTGCTGGCATCTGGCTTTGATCGCAAGAAGATAATGCTTGCAGCCCTCTTTATTTTCCTTATAACAGGAGTCGTATCTTCCTTTTCGCCACCCTTCTGGGTGCTCATGCTTGTCAGGATCCTGCCGGCCTTTCTTCAACCTGTATACATTGCAACAGCATTGGCCGTGGCGGTTGCACAGGCAGATAAAAAACGTGAAAATGAACTAATGGGTATCGTATTCAGTGGCGTGGCCATTGCGATGGTTACCACCGTTCCATTTGCCACCTGGCTGGCAAGCTTATGGTCGTGGGAATACTCCTTTATGGTGCAGGCAGGCGTGAGTGCCGTGGCAATGGCCGGGATTTATCTTGTATTGCCGCCAATGCCCATCAAGGAAAAAAAATCTTACGGAAGCCAGTTGAAAATATTGACCCGGCCCACTTTCATGACCAGTACGGCGATGAACTTTTTTATGATCACGGCCTGGTTTTCTACCTACAGCTATTTTGCCGAGTATCTGAACAAGGCAAAGGACATGGACAATACAATGGTCAGTTACATGTTGTTGCTGTTTGGCTGTATCGGTGTCTTCTCCAACTGGATTGCTGGCAAGATGCTGAATCGGAGCATTGCAAAGACCACAGCATTCTTCCTTTCGGGAACTATTCTGATTCCCATTTTATTGCACTTTTCGGGAGGGAATACCATAGCGACCATCGTCGTCATAGGAATCTGGGGCTTCTTGTACTCACCGAGTTTTTTGAATGCCTCAACCTATATGATTTCATCCGTACCGGACAGCTTGGAATTTGCCAACAGTCTTGCCACATCATTCGGCAACCTCGGTGTCACGCTGGGAACAACCGTAGGTGGCTGGATGATCATTACAAATGGAGTAGCCAGCAATCCGTGGATAGGACTTGTTTTCGGCATCCTTGCATATCTTATGATAGGATTGAGAAGTTTTCTGGAGCGAAAGGATGCTGATAAAATCAAGAACAGTGTGGTGTAAAAATAAGCATCTAATGCATTTGGATATACGCAAATGATAATCAAATGCACACTATAGTAATCTAAAAAGGCTGCCTGAAATGAATCAGACAGCCTCTTTCTCACAAAAACTCGAAACCTAAATTAAACTATTTTTATTCCTTCTATTTTTTTATCTCAATTCAAATTCGCTTTCCAAGACCTCATTTGAACTCGTTCCCACGAATATCTTGAACTTCCCTGGCTCAACAACGTATTCGCCGTTATTGTTATAAAAGCCAAGCTCAGCATCTGTCAAATTGAAAGTGATGGTCCTTGTTTCGCCTTTCTTCAAGGAAACCAATTCAAATCCTTTCAATTCTTTCACCGGTCTCGAAAGGCTTGCCGTAATATCCCTGATGTAAAGCTGCACCACTTCTTTTCCTTCCAGATTACCCGTGTTTGTTACTTCTACGGAAACTTTTACCGTTTCGCCCTTTGCAGGATTCAACTTGTCTATTTTCAGGTTCTTGTATCCGAAAGTAGTATAACTCAATCCGTGTCCGAAAGGGAACAAAGGTGTTTTCTCAACATCTGAATAATGCGACCAGAATACATTCTTGTCGCTGTCGATTGGCCTTCCCGTACTGAAATGGTTATAATAGATCGGGCACTGGCCTACATTTCTAGGAAAGGACATTGGTAATTTTCCACTTGGGTTGTAATCTCCGTATAAAACTTGGGCAACAGCATTTCCTGTTTGAGTTCCCAAATGCCAAGCTTCAACTATCGTTGGAATATGTTCAGCAGCCCAAGGCAGGGCCAAAGGTCTTCCGTTGTTTAGAACCAAGACGATATTCTTGTTTACCTTGTAGATTTCTTCCAACAGTTGCTGTTGGTTTCCTGGCAAATCCAGATTGGTCCTGCTTCGCCCTTCACCGCTTTGAAAGCCATGTTCGCCCAGTACCATTATCACTACATCTGCAGTTGAAGCTGCTTTTTTAGCCGATTCAAATCCCGACGTATCGGTTGTATTGAAAACCACTTCGTCCAGGAATGTTGTTTTCCCTATCGTAAGCTCGGTGCCTTTTTCATATTGAAGCTGGTTGCCTTTGTATTGCTGCATTCCTTCCAAAACTGAAACGGCCGTATTGTCATCGGATGCAATTCTCCAGCTTCCCAACGGGCTTGTCTTGTCGTTTGCCAAAGAACCCATCAGAACAATCTTCTGCCCGCTTTTCTTCAAGGGAAGCAAATTGCCTTCGTTCTTCAATAAAACGATGGATTTCTTCGCCATATCCAATACGCCATCATTGTTGGCCTTGTTCCCGATGGTAGCCTTTTCACGCTTTTCATCGCAATATTTGTAGGGATTGTCAAAAAGTCCCAATTCGAATTTTACGCGAAGGATCCTTCTCACTGCATCATCCACAAGCGCAACATCCACTTTTTTATCGTTGACCAATTTTACAAGTTCTGCCACATAGATATGCGATTCCATGTCCATATCAGAACCTGCCTCAATCGCTTTCAAGGCTGCCTCTGCTCCATCTTTTGCAAAACCGTGCGTGATCATCTCCCTAACCGAAGCCCAGTCGGAAATCACAAAACCATTGAAGTTCCATTTTCCTTTTAATATGTCCCTTTGGAGGAAACTGTTTCCCGTTGCCGGAACACCGTTGAGTATGTTGAAAGAATTCATCATCGTTCGAACGCCTGCTTCCGATGCCGCTTTAAAAGGAGGCAAAACCGTGTTGTACAGTGTGGAATTGCTGATGTCAACCGTATTGTAATCCAGTCCTGCTTCTGCAAATCCGTAAGCGGCGAAATGCTTGGCGCAAGCCGCAATATTATTGTTTGCAGACAAATCCCCCTGGAAGCCTTTTACCCTGGCTACGGCAACCTTGCTTCCAAGATAAGGATCTTCTCCTGCGCCTTCCATCACACGTCCCCATCTTGCATCGCGTGAAACATCCATATTGGGCCCAAAAGTCCAGTTGATGCCCGAAGCTGAAGCTTCATCGGCTGCGATCTGTGCTGATTTCCTGATGGCTTCCATGTCCCAGCTTGCCGCTTCTGCAAGTGGAATCGGACTCAGGGTCTTGTATCCGTGTATCACATCAAATCCGATGATAAGCGGAATTCCCAGACGGGTTTCTTCCACGGCAATCTTTTGCACGGCACGGACTTCCTTTGTGCCACGGACGGTCAGCATTGAACCGACCCAGCCCTTGCGGAGGTGCTCGTATTTAAGTTCCGCGCTGCCCCCTTTGGGAGCAGGTCCTGTTACGTCCCAGAATCCGTTGTATTGGTTCATCTGCCCTACTTTTTCCTCAAGGGTCATTTCTTTCATCAATAGCGTAATGCGCTCTTCGATTGGTTTCTTCTTGTCAAGGTGTGGCCTGTTCTGTGCATCCATTGCTGTAATTGTTAAAAGGGAAAAGATCCCCCCTATTATCATTTTTTTGTTTTTCATGTAGTTTGTTATTGTATGAATTGGTGCGCTTCCTTTCTTATTCACTCCTGAAAGCAGAGGCTGGGAGATTGGCGCTATTGAATAAATCAGATTGTGCCGTATTTTTCCAAGCAAATCGTACCTGTCTTGGTTCTTTTACAAATTTTGATTTCACTGTTATCGTATCGTTTTTTATACTGGCTTCTGCCGGATGGAAGATATTGTCCTTTCCTGCCACTTCAAAAAGTGCCGTCCTCTTGTTCTTGAAATACAATCCCTGTGCATTCTCGAAAGTGATGGAAATGGTATTTTTTTGAATATCCATGTTCTTAAAAAGCGGACCTTCGGCAATTGTATTCCTGGTCTTGTAATGTTTTTTAAGCGCGATTTCTGCCAATCGATTTCCAACCGTTTTCTTATCCTTTGGATGAATGTCATCTAGTGTGGCAACATCGGAAGTCATCGCCATTCCTGTATTTTTCACCAATTGCAAGGTCTTGCGCTGTGCATCTTGAATCTCGACACCACCAAAATGTTCATCCCCATATTCGTAAGGTGCGATTTGCACATAATAAAAGGGGAAGTCCTGATTCCACTTTTCACGCCACGATTTTATGAGTGAAGAAAGTGTTTTCTCGTAGTTTTGAGCACCAACATTGCTTTCGCCCTGGTACCAGATCGTACCTGCAATTTTGAATCCCGCCAAAGGATTGATCATGGCGTTGAAAGCGCGTCCAGGTAAATTCGGACCGTATTCCGTAGTATTCAATTTGTTGGCAGATGCCACCAAGACAGGATCTTTTTTGATGATGGGTTCGGGAATCCAGATTTCGGCCGGCGTTCCTCCCCAGGAGGAATTGATGAGTCCTATTGGAACATCCTTTAAATCTTCCTGCAAATGAAGTGCAAAAAAATAGGCCACAGCACTGAAATACTTCATCGTTTCGGGTGTGCATTCTTCCCAATTTGCAGGAAGATTGTCCTGTGGAGATGCAGAAGTCAATTTTGGAATGCTTAAAAAACGAATATTGGGATGATGCGCCAATTTTGTTTCTTCTTCTCCATTCTTGATTCCCCAGGAGGCATTCATTTCCATATTCGATTGGCCTGAACACAACCATACTTCCCCTATGAGGATGTTTTTCAAGCTGATCTGGTTATAACCCTTGATGCTAATTTCAAATGGTCCGCCAGCTTCCGGAGTTCTTATATCGAGCTTCCAGTTGGCTTCATTATTGGGTGTCGTCTTGTATTCCTTATTATTCCAGCTCGTGGTTATGGTAATCTCTTCCTTCGGACTTCCCCAGCCCCATATCTTCACTTCGGAATTACGCTGCAGCACCATATTATCCGAAAAGATAGCGGGAAGTACAACATTTGCCGAAGCAAGGCCGGTGAATGCTAAAAACAGTAGAAGGCATTTTTTCATCTTTTGAACCATTAAGAAATTAAGGATTACGGTTTACTTCAAGAGCTTCTTCAGGAACGGTTCGTATTGGCTCGCCATGATCTTGTGGTCTTCAGCGTCAGGATGAGAGGTGCAACCGTGTGGCGTTACCGCTGTGAATTTGAAGATCTGGATGGGCTTGAAGTTTCCATCCTTGAAAGAATCCCTTATTTTCTCCAGGCACGCTGTGAATACCTTGTCCCTTTCACCGTTCACCATCGGACTGTTTACCACGACAATTTGAACGTTTGGATTATGGTTGTAAAGCATTTTCAGGAAATTCACATAATTGGAAACAAATTTATCGGCGTTGAAGGGTTGTCTTTCTTTTTTCCCATCTCCTTCAGAAAAATCATTTGTACCCAGGGCAATGCTTATGATATCCGGCTTGAAGTTGAAATTGTAAGGTTTTGAAGTGTCATTGTCCAGGTATAGATTTTCATAGACGTTTGGCATCACGGGTTCCGTTTCGTCGTTCCAATTCCTGTACATTCCCATTCCTGAAACGGAACTTAGCTGAAAATCTACATCCAGATTCCGCGAAAGTACAGGTCCGTAAGCCTGATAGGCATTGTGCTGGTCGAACCATTCCCCTTGACCGCACGGAATTTCGATTACGTCGGCACCCATTCCGCACGTGATGGAATTTCCAATGAATTCTATTCTTTTCTTTTCCTTTGTGGGTGTTGAAACCAGCTTTGTTGTTGCGCCATTGAAGAGAATACCACCGGTTGAAGCTTCGGTCGCCTTGAATACCTTGAGGGTATGTTTTTTATTTGTAATGACTTTTACGGGATAATTCTTGAGTTCCTTTTCTACCCGGAGCCTTCCCAGGTACTTTCCATCCAGTTCAAGGGAAACGTACGCGTGGTGACCGTATTCGTTTTTTGATTGCAATGCAATTTCACACGAATTCCCGGTGAAGCTGAACGTTATTGAAGAAGCCGAACCGATTAGAACAACACCATTGTCAGTCGTTTTTTCTGTCCTGCCCTGGGCAATATAAAACTGATTATCAGTCTCTTTTATTTGAGAAAATGAACTGCCAGAGGCGATCAGGAATAAAAATAAGGCGGCATTTTTTGTGAATTGCATAATTTATAAAATACATTTTTGTAAAGTTATCAAATACGCAGATTCAAAGTTGTACTAAAATATCAATTTGATGTATAATCTTAGCTTATTCATAGTGCGGTTTATAAAACGACCATAGTGCATTATGAATCAGCCACAGATGCATGGATTTATACACTGAGCACACAAAAAGTTATTGAATGCCATACCATTTAAAGAACCTGCAAAATATCGTTGCGCGTCTATGGCTGAAAAAAGATCTTGAACGGCTCTATTTTATGTACTTCGCCAACGGATGCTTCTGCTCCCTTAATTCTTTTATGAAAATCTTGGAAATTTCTGTTGCTCCCAAAACGGACAAATGTGTATTGTCGTTAATGCCTTTTGGGATATAGGCGTTTTCATCCGGGGCAAAATGCAAGTGCAATTTCTTGGATCCTTCCACGCCATAGGATTCTTCCAATAGTTCTGTGAAATATTGCATGTCAAAGAAAGGAACGTTCATTTCCTGGGCTACCAGACGGGCTATCAGGGTGTAATTCCCGTGGGAATCCAATAAGACACCTTGCTCGTTGAACTTTCTCCTGGCAATTGACGAGAATAAAATTGGGATTGCTCCTTTTGCGCGGGATTCCTCCACATAGCGGATCAAATTGTGCCGGTAGGCCGTCTGCGGATTGGTATAGCGCGTAGGATCCGTTTCCTTCCCATCGTTATGGCCGAATTGAATGAACACGTAATTTCCGGGCCTTAAAGAATCCAAAACCGGTTGCCAATGCTTCAAATCCCTGAAGCTTCTGGTGCTTCTGCCGTTTACGGCGTGATTTTTCAGCGTCACTTTTTCATTGAAGAATTGTCCTAGTGTCTGCACCCAGCCCCGTTCTGGATTTTCATCCGGGTTTGGCTTGTTTGCCATCGTCGAATCTCCAATCGTGTAAATTACCACAGGAGCATTTCCATCTGCAGTCTGGGCACTTTTGCAACCAAAAGCCAAAATTAAAACCAAAAATAAAGTCTTATAAATTTTCATACCATTGTGTTTTTGAATCGGATTCATGATCTCCTAGAATATTTCTTATCGTGTATTTTCCTGCCTCGCTTCTTGAAAGCTGGTGTGACCATTTTACCCTGGAAGCAAATTTCGAACCTGCACCCCTGTTCTGAAATTCAGCATAAAAAGCATTTTTCTCCGCTTCCGGTTTAGACCAATTTTGCCATCCTTCCGGTACGATATGCGCTCCAAGATCACAGTTCAAGAAAACCGTTTTGGCATAAATCCGCCAAGGTCTTCCGAGATAAACCTTTGATACGTTTTCAGCCGAAGTTATCCTGCTATTGTTAAAAACAAAACCAAATTCGACCGCTTTTGGAGTGGAAGATGCCGTTACAAAGGAATCACTTTTGCTGTGAAGCTGGCAATTTTCAAAGTAAGCCGTTGCGCTTCCGAAAATAAAATCAACTGTTCCCTCGATGTAACAATCCTTGTAGAACTGTTTTCCGATCCCTGAAGCATAAAGTGTATCTTGATTTCCCAAAAGCTTGCAATTTACAACTGAAACTCGAGTTGAAGTAACCGAAAGTGCAATTGCCTGACCAACTTCTCCCGAGGAATTTTCAATTGTAAGGTTCTTTAGAAGTACATCATTTGCTTCCACCAGCATCGTACTGGTAAAAAAAGTACTGTTCCTTCCCAGATCAATCTTGTCAAAATAATCATCGAAAGTAATGATTGTTTTATCCCGGCTTTCGCCAATCAATCGCAGGTTTGGATTCCACTCGTGGACTTTGATTTTCTCCTTGTAGATTCCATTTCTGATGAAGATCGTTATCGGTTCATACGGAAAAGACTGGCATTGATTGATGGCTTCCTGGATGGAAGCAAAATCTCCCGAACCGTCCTGGGCTACCGTAATTTTTGAAGCAAGTTTTGGACTTTCAATCTTGTTTTCTTTCTTCCAAATGGAAAATCTTTCGAGTACTTTCCTGGGTTCGGTGGTGTACCAGGCATACCCATTCCGGCGTTCCTGACCGATTTCAGAAATCGAATCCTTCTTGACTCCGTCGCGGTCGGCAAAGAAAGGCTTGTTGTTTTCCAATTCCATAAAACGCGCCCAGATTGGCTTTTCGTTTTGTGAACGGATCATCTTTTTATCGATAGGCCTTCCGTTTTCATCAAGAATGATGATTTCCTTCAAATTTGTGATTTTCGTCTTTTCAAACCAAGAAACCGCGCTGTATATTGCTTTCCTGATTTCTTTCGAAGGATTTTTTTCCTCCATCAGGAGCAATACAATCTTTGCCGATTCATAACCGCCCAAAGAAGGCAGTTCATAGCTTCTGGCCTTGGCCGGAAACAATGAAAACTCATCGTGTTGTGCACACCAGCTGGTTGGAACCCCATTTTGATTGAATTGCGTTTTGAGGATGCAGTCGATTCCTTTTTCAAAGGCCAGGCCTGCCCTTTTCCTAACTTCTTCAGATGGGCTTATGGAAAAATAATCGGTCTGGTCCTTGATTGCTTTCAGGGTTACCAGCACATTTACCATCGCGTCATCGTTGAAAGTGATGTGCGAGGAATATTTGTTCTCCAGCGGAAAAAATTGAGGCCAGCCACCATTTTCGTATTGCGCCATCAGCAAATAATCAATTCCTTTCAAGAATGCCATCTTGTATTTTTCCTGCGGATTTTGCTTGTAGATCTTGGACAGGAAAAGCAGTTCCATTGTGGTTGCGCCGTTGTCAATCGTGCAGTCTTTTGAACTTGATTTCAATGCCAATAAATCCTTTTTTTCTTTTCCAGAAAGCGTTTTCTGCATCTGGATATTTTTTGGCCACCCGCCGATATTCCTTTGGAACAACACTACATTTTCTGCTATTTCCAGCGCTTCTTTTGATTGGAACCAAGCATCATCATTGCTATGGACGATTTCTTTCCAAGAAGATTTCGAACTTTGGGCTTGCCCCTCTGAAAAACTTGAAAATAAAAGAAAAAGCAGTGTTATCCTTTGGAATGCAATCATCTTATTTGTTTAATGCTAAAGCAGCCAGGATAAAAGGACCGGTTGCCTTTGGGTCATTGTCTTTTTTACGTTCGTTGATGTAATACTCATACGAGCCATCACGGTAAGGCTTTCCACCCAGACCGGCAACGGCACACGCTTCCGTAATAATCACATAGCCTTCTGGCGTAACTTTTACGAGATCCCTTGTCAAGCCATCAAAGGCTTTTTTGGCCAACGTTTTGTAACTTTTTGGAAGATATCCCTTGTTGGCGCCTTTTGCAAAGGCATACGCAAACATTGCCGAACCTGAAGCTTCCAAATAATTTCCTTTCCTGTCTCCTTGATCGGTAACCTGGTACCATAATCCGGAAGAATGCTGCTGTCTTGCCAAGGCTTCCGATAATTGGTTCAGATACGTCACCAATTCCTTGTGTTTCGGGTGCTTTTCCGGAATAAAATCCAAGACGTCCACCAGTGCCATTGCATACCAGCCCAATGATCTTGACCAGAAATTTGGCGAGGTTCCAGTTTGTTTGTCAGCCCAGCCCATTTGCTTGCTTTCGTCCCAGCCGTGGTATAGAAGTCCTGTTTTTTTATCCAACAAATGTTTTTGGATCAATTCAAATTGCCTGGCAACATCATCCAGGTTTTTTCCATTTTCAAATTTCGTGGTGTAATGTGCATAAAATGGCGAGCCCATGTACAATCCGTCGAGCCACATCTGGTTCGGATAGATCTTCTTGTGCCAGAATCCGCCTTCTGTTGTTCTGGGATGGTTTTCCAATTGCCCCCTCAAGACTTTCATTGCTTTGAGGTATTTCTCGTCTTTCGTCTTTTCGTACAAATAAAACAAGGAGTTTCCAGCCGGAATCATGTCAATGTTATAGCTGTCCACTTTGAAGCTCGGGATGCTTCCGTCAGATTGAATGGTGGCATCGGCATACCCTTTGAAATATTCGTAATAGGCCTTGTTGTTTGTCTTCTTGTACAATTCTTCGAAGGAGGTCATGACCAGACCGTGAACGTAATCCCATTTTGGCTCCGTCTTGTCATCAATCTGGTAGGCTTCCGGATGCTTGATCATCAGCGTCTGTGCCAATCGTTCCGACCATTTCAGCTTATCCGAAACTTCTAATTTTGAAGCGCCTTTTACATCTTTTCCCGATTTGCAACTTGAAAATAAAATTGTTGCAGAAAATAATAAAACACTGACTCTTTTAAAATTGTTTCTCATCTTATTTCAATTCGTTGTTTTGGTTCAGCTTGTTCAAATTGGAGTCTAAATATCGGATAAATTCTTCTTTATTTTTGATTCCGTCCGGTTCTTTTTCCCAAGCTCCTAGAAAGTAAAAAGTGATCTTGTCTTTGGAAGGCTTGAATTGGATCAGATGATCGTGTGGTCCCTCGAATGGTTTTTCAGCAGTTTCTACCTGGTAAAACACGGCCATTCCCAGATTGTCCTTGAATAAGGTTTGCTCGCCATACGTTGCAATATAGCCCCATTTCTTGTTTTCGCTTAACTTTTCAATTACGGGTAGGTTGTTCAATTTTACGATTCCGGTACAAATCCCTTCCATTGATTCCGAAGATTGGATGGTGTGTTTTGTGTAACGCTCGTCCGGAAAAATGGTCAACTGTGATTCCAGATTGGTCTTCTGGTTGTTTGTTTTCCAACCCGTGTACTTTACTTTTACTTCGGACTTGTCCTTGTGGTTGGAGACCTTTGCTTCGGTTGCCTCCACTTCCTTGAAATGATACATCTCGTTGTTGATGATCCTTCCGATGGAACCCACTCCCATTCCTTTGGCCACTTTCAAGATGTCGGCACCCCAATTGCTCATATTATGATATGAATCGAACCCGTCCTGGCCTACCTGCGGCAAGACCAAAGTATCGGTTAGTTTTCCATAAATATCAATGGCGTTTCTCCAATCAAGATACAATCTATACCCAACCTTGTTGCTTTCCCAACCAGGGCCTTCGTAACGAATGTACCAGGAATGATCGGTATGGCTTGCGGGAACGTCCAAGCTTTCTACATTTTTAAAGGTTCCGCCTTCGTATTTTCGGCCGTTCCATTTTCCGCCTTCCTTTATGGAAATCTCTGCATATGTCTTTTGATTTTTAGATTGCAAGCCGGACTGTTTTGTCGAACTGCAGCTTGCCAATAAACAGATGGTGGCCGTTGCGAGAAGTGATTTTGATAAATTCATGGTCATTTTATTTTATTCGATTCTTGTAAATGATTCTTAATTAAAAAATAGGCCCGATTGTTACATCAAGCCTATTTAACTAACTAAACCAAACTATTATATAAACTCTAAAATTAATTGTACGCTGGATTTTGAGGGAAATCTTTATTCTGATTCAAGTCAATCGCCTTTTGTGGGATCGGTCTTAAAATTTTAAGCTGTCCGTTTGCCCCGTTAAAGTTAGATGCTTCAATCAAGTAGTTGTGTGCAGAAGCTCTCTCAACCAATTTTCCTGTACGTTTCAAGTCAAACCATCTGTGGTATTCCCCAAACAATTCTCTTGCTCTTTCATCTAAAACCGTATCGATGTCATAAGAAGTCAATGGAGTTGTGATTCCTGCCCTGGTCCTTACGGCATTTAATCGCTCCAATCCTAAAGCCGGATTCGAATTCAGATAGGCTTCAGCAGCAATCAGATAAGTTTCTGAAAGTCTTGATAGAATAATATCTCTTGAACTTGGACCTCCTTCTTTGGTTCCACCACCTCCGGTTACATAAGCCGCTTTTGGATCATCAAACTTTTTTGTTGGAATCGTTTGGTAATCAGAGCTCACTACACCAGCTCCATACGTTCCCCAAGCGTGAGCGATCACACCAGGATGTGCCGCCACATAAGCTGCTGTTTCTTCAGGCGTTTCCCATTGGGGCACATAGTAATGTCTTACATTGCCTGTTGGGTTGACACCGTCAAAAAATCCGTAGTACCTCCATAAAACTTCAGTCATAAAAGTAGCTTCATAACGCTCGTCTTCCTCAGTGTACAAGCTTAAAGCGAACTCCGTTGGCAACAAGGTATAACTTCTCCAAGGTGCTGATCCGCTAACCTCGGCCCCACCCAGATAGGAACTGTACCAGTTTGCTTGCTTGTTTCCGGCTCTTGCAGGATTATGACTTATTGATCCTGGTGAATATTGTACCGAAAATATGGTTTCTGCATTCATTTCGTTTCCTGGAAACCATAAATCTTTAAATGGAGTTGTCATTGGCTGTCCTGCAATCGCATCTTCCGCATAAGTTGCAGCTGTTGCAAAATCTGCAGTTGTACCGAAAGTCTCGTAAGCTCTTGTCAAATATACTTTTGCCAACAAATGTTGTACCGCTCTTTTGTTGACCCTTCCGTTATAAGCTCCCGTACCCACAGTGTTCAGTGCATCCTCCAAGTCAGCAATAATGACATCATATACTTCTTGTGCAGAATTCCTTTCGAATGACAATACCGGACCCGTGATGTACTCATTGACAATACTAACCCCTCCAAAGGATTGAACCAATAAAAAATAAGCATTTGCCCTCAGGTATTTTACCTCCCCTACCAATTGTGGCAAGTTTGGGGTCTGTTCCGTGATTTCAGAGAAATGGACGGCCATATTCGCCTTTTGTATTGCTTCGTAGCAATACGCATATAATTCTTCAATTCCTCCATCTGAAGCAGGATTCAGCTGGGAATATCTGGAAAGACCTTCCGGTTCGGTTCCTCTTCCTGACCCAACTGCATACAAATCTGTTCCTGCACAGAAAACATACGCATCCTGGCCATAAATGTTTCTTAGCAATGCGTAATTGGCATTTACAAGCAAATTATACCCAGAAGCTGTTTTATAGGTAGTTTCTGCATCTGCATTACCTAAATTCTCTTCTTCAATAAAGTTATCCGAACATGAGGCCATTGCTACTACCAATAAGCCAAATAAAAGTATTTTTTTCATAGTGTTTTTTTATAGATTTAAACTTAAACCAAACTGATAAGTGATTGAACTCACACGGCCAGTACTGAACGGAGCGGTTGCCCATTCAGGATCGTATCCTTCGTAATCCGTAAATACGAATGGATTGATTACATTGGCATAGATTCTTAATTTCTTGATTTTTAATCTTTCAGTCAACGCACTATTGAAGGTATATCCAAGGGATATGTTTTTCACTTTTACGAAAGAAGCATCCCTGTACATTCCCATTTTTTGACCTTGTGCATTTCCTGCTGTATTCCAGAAAGCACCTTCGTTTCTTGGCATCGGATAAGCATTTGATGCTTGAGCAGGAATTCCTGCACCATTTTCAGGAATATACCAGTTGGCAACATCCAATCTCTGACGTCCCCTGTCTTGCATATCCGTGAAGTTTTCATGAAAAGGGCTGTAAGCCAAAACGCCTTGGTTTGTGAAAACTGAGAATGAAAAATCGAAATCACCAAAAGTCAAGGTAGAGTTTACACTACCAGTCCAGTCCGGATCGGAATTGCCAATCACCTGTCTATCATTTACAGCATCGATAACTCCATCACCGTTCAAATCTTTCACCCTTGCCTGTCCTGGAGTTTGATTGTAAGTGGCTGCTTCAGCTCTCTCGCTTTCTTGCCAGATACCATCAAAGACATAATTATAGTAGGAATTCAAGCTTTGTCCAAGATGCAGATTATTCCCCACATCACTTACTTCACTCTGGTCGTAAATGGATTCCAATCTATTTGTATTTTTTGAGAAAACAAACGTGGTTGTCCAAGAAAATTTTTCTCCCACGATATTTTTGGTAGTCAGACCAACTTCCACTCCTTTATTGCTCACAGAACCAACATTTGCGTAGATGATTTCCCATCCTGATTCAAGAGGCAATTGTTGTGCGTATAGCAAGTCTTTAGACAACCTGTCGTATACATCTATTGTTCCTGAAATCCTGTTATTGAAAAATCCGAAGTCAAGACCTACGTTCAGCTCCCTTGTTTTTTCCCACGTCAGGTCCTTGTTTGCCAATGTACCCGGAACAAAACCATTAAAAGTTGTGGTGTTAAAGCTATAATAAGTCTGTTCCGTTAATCCATTCAAGGTAGTATAGGCTGGTACATTACTGTTTCCTGTAAAACCGTAACTGATTCTTGGTTTAAGATTGGTCACAATCTTGCTGTCCTTCAAGAAATTCTCCTCATTCAACTTCCAAGCAAAGGCTGCTGAAGGAAATGATTCCCATTTGTTCCCTGCTGCCAAAACGGAAGATCCATCCCATCTGATAGAAGCAGTAAGCAAGTATTTGTCCTTGAATGCATAATTCACACGCGCCGCATAAGAGTTTAATGTCCTCTTTGTATAAGTCGACCCTACGAAGAAAGTCCCTTGTGGTCCTGAACCAATGTTATGAAATCCTGTATCAAAAGGCTGCAAGCGAGAACTCAATTCGCTCGTTTCAACCGTATTTAGGTTGATACTTTGCAATCCTAGAAAGCTGAAAGCGTGGTTTTCATTCTCAAAGTTGATGTTTACCTGGTTGTCCCAAGTCTGGTCATATCCATCCGTATTTGCCAATGCGGAAGAGGGAAGCTGTGGATTTCCTCCAGAAGCATTTGCCAGACCCACATTCGTTAAGGCTCCCCAATATTTTCCTCTTTTTGCCGTGTTGAAATTTCCTGAATAAGAGGTCCTGAAAGACAACCAGCTGTAAGGATTGTATTGGAAGTAAACATTTCCAATCGCCCTCCATCTTTTGATTTCGTCAGATGTGTTTTCAATTTCTAGCAAAGGATTGTAGGTACTCGTCTTGTCAGTCGCTGCCGTGCCATCAGGATAGAATAATTTTCCAGGAACCGGAGCCAGTTCACCAACGATTTCATTGCCATCATCATCAATTTTCCATGGAGACAAGAATGGATTCAATCTAAAAGCATCCCTCATTGCCACATCACTACCCAACTGTTCATCTGTCTTAACAACAGTAAGATTAACACCAGTGGAGAATTTATCGCTGACCTTGTGGTTAAGACCGGCTTTCAAAGTATATTTATCCAAAGATTCATTTTTCAACGTTCCTGTTTCATTCTGAACCCCAAGACCCAAGTTGTAAGACATTCCACCTTCTGAACGTCCGGTTATGTTAAGGTAGTTGTTTTGTTGCACCCCGCTTTGCAAGACCGCATCATACCAGTCAAAAGTATTGTTGTCACGAACTCTTTGCATGAAAACAGGATTGGCAGCATTTCCTACGGCTCCTTCAACTTGCGCAGGTGTCGTAGTAGCATAATTCCCACCATTCAGCGTGGCTAGAAAAGCCGATTGATGGTAGTAGAACCATTTGTCACCGTTCATCATTTTTGGCAGACGCGCCACTTCCTTTGTACCAAATGAAGATTCAAAATTTACATTGAATCCAGATTTAGATGCAGATCCGCTTTTAGTTGTAACGATCACGACTCCACTCGCCCCTCTTGATCCATAGATTGCTGCAGAAGAAGCATCCTTCAATACGTCCATCCTTTCAATATCTTGAGGATTCAAGAAACTTATATCGTCAACAGGAGCACCATCAACAATAAATAGAGGTTTAGTATCCAACAATAAAGAGTTCTTTCCACGGATAGAAATACTATAACCATCTCCCAACCTACCAGAATTTGAACTGATCTGAACACCGGCAACATTTCCTTGAATTGCTTCCAAGGCACTTGTGGTATTTCTTTCAGTTACATCTTTGGCGCTGATGGTACTTACCGTTCCCGTCAAATCTCTCTTCTTTACAGTTCCATAACCTACAACCACAACTTCTTCCAATGTTTTTTCATCAGCAGTCATTACAACTGTCACGGACTGTTGTCCTTTTAAAGCAATTTCTTGCGTTTGGTAGCCAACTGAGCTTATAACGATTGTCGCATTGGGACCACTCACCCTTAGTGTGAAATTTCCATCAATATCCGTAGAGGTTCCATTGGTTGTCCCTTTCTCAATAACATTCACACCGGGAATCGACATGCTGTCGGCAGCATCCGTTATCTGACCCGATATGTTCGTACCATTTTGTGCGTACATTTTTTGCCCCTGAAATAAGGACAAAAATAAAAATAGAGTAAAAATAAATTTTAGCCTACTTAAAATTAAACGTTTGATTTTCATAATTACATTGTTTGTTAAGATTGGTTAGTTTTAAGGTTGTGTAACTTTTTCATTTTTTATATAAGTATCGATTACTTGAAGATTGGTGATGTCCTTTAGTTTGAATGCTTCTTTTACGTTGTCAATTTTTATGTTCTTGAAGATGACATTGTCAATTTTTGAATTTTCCAAACCATCGGCAAAAATCGCATAGTCACCGGCATCTTTCACCGTGAAATTTTCCAGGAATATATTGCGGATCTGCGGGATGAAATTCCCAGTCTGGTTTCCATAAACGGAGTAATGCATCGTGATGTGCAGCACGGCTTCTTTTACTTTCCCAACTTTGATGTTGCGAACGTATACACCGTCCACGACACCACCCCTTTTACTGTTCGTCTTGAGCCTGATGGCCCTGTCCAGATTCGGGCTGTCCATCGTGCAATCTTCTACAAAAACATTTTTTACCCCGGCCGACATTTCACTTCCAATCACGACACCACCGTGACCATCCATCATGTGACAATTTCTCACGATGATGTTTTCGCTCATGATCCCGACTTTCCTGCCTTCATTATCACGTCCGGCTTTAATGGCAATGCAATCGTCACCCGTATTGAAGGTGCAATTCTTGATCAATACATTTTTAGAATACTCCGGATCGCAACCATCGTTATTGGGGCCGTGACTTTGAATATTGACACCATCAACAATTACATTGGTACATTTTATAGGGTGCAAGATCCAGAACGGCGCATCAACTATCTTCACCCCTTGGATCATCACGTTCGTGCAACCGAAAGGCTCAAAGAAATTAGGTCTCAGGTAATGTCCCTTCCCAAAAATCCTTTTTTCAATTGGCACATTGTTTTCCGCCATGTCCATCAATGCAGGAAGATTCGGCTTGTCCTTTTGAGAAGGCTGTCCTTCTACAAAGCCATAAATATGTCCTTCAGAAGTGCTTCCTTTCCAAGGCCACCAATTGGTTTCATTTGCCTGGCCATTTAAAACACCTTTCCCGGTAACGGCTATATTTTTTTTATTGTAGGCATATATCAAAGGGGAATAGTTCATCAATTCAAGACCTTCAAATGAAGTATGGACAATTGGATAATCTTCAGGATTGGTACTGAAAAGGATTTCGGCGCCTTCTTCAAGATGAAGGTTCACATTGTCCTCCAAATGGATGGCGCCTGTCAAATATTTCCCTTTCGGAACAATTACTTTTCCTCCGCCTTCTTTTGAGCAAGTTTCAATCGCCCTCTTGAAATTTTGAGTACAAAATGTTTTTCCATCTGCAACTGCTCCAAAAGCTATAACGTTATAGTTCGCTGCTCTAAAAAAAGGCTCCTTAATAGCCTGTTCAATTTGTTTCAGATTGTCCCAAGGTTCCTGCATTTGCTTGGAGAGGACTGCATTTTGTTCCGTTTTGCAAGAAGCTAGAATCAACGCTCCGATCAAGAGTGTCCACTTCGCTTTCGTAAGACATTTTAGGTAATTTGACATTTTAAAAACTTTAAATTAATGTAATCGATTACCAAAAATAATTAATCTAATAATAATAGCAAAGTTTTTTTTTATAAACTTTAAAAAAAACTTAAAAAAAATATGCATATCGCAGTTCTAAAGCAAAACAATGCCTATAAAATAAGGAAACCTGTGCTATATTTTAATTTTAAATATCTTACATTTGTGTAACAAAATGCAACCTCACCAATTTCACTCGATTACCTTTATGAGAAAGAAAATTACCATCTATGACATTGCAACTGAATTAAATATTACTGCCGCAACCGTTTCCAGGGCATTAAACAACAACCCAAATATCAGCAAGGCAACGAAAGAAATTGTACTGGCGACGGCTGAAAAGATGGGCTATGAGCAAAATAAGCTGGCATTGGCACTCAAAAGTGGGAAGAGTAATAATGTAGGTGTTGTTGTTCCAAGAATTGACACCAATTTCTTCGGATCCGTCATAAGGGGAATCGAGGAAGAATTGACTCCGTTTGGGTACCATGTGATCATTTGCCAGACCAATAATGACGAAGAAAAGGAAAATGCCAATATTGATGCACTTCTAAACTCACAAGTTGACGGCATTTTCATATCAACTTCAAGCAATGATATTGTTTCCTTTGAAAGGATCTTGAAGAAGGATGTGCCCCTCATTTTCTTTGACAGGAAGAAAACAATGAATAATGTTAGTTCAGTGACTATCAACGACTTCGAAGGCGGATACAAAGCTACCCAGCATTTGATTGATAGCGGCTGCAAGCGGATTGCACACTTTTCAGGAGATCTGAATATTGAAATTTTCAGTGATCGTTTTGCCGGTTACAAACAAGCTTTAAATGATAATGGAATCGATTACATAGAAGAGTATGTTTCGAGGACCCGAAGTAATATCGAGGACGGAAAGAAAGCAGTAAAAAAACTGCTGAAATTAAAGAATCCGCCCGATGCCATTTTCTCATCAAGCGACTGGGATGCCTTGGGAGCTATACAAGAACTGAAGTCTAAAAATTATAAAGTTCCGGATGATGTTGCCGTGATCGGATTCAGTAATGAGCCGTTTACGAAATTCATGGAATTGTCAATAAGCACGATCGATCAGTTTCCTTTGGAAATGGGAAGGATTGCCGCAAAAGTTTTCTTGGAACAGGTCAATAATTCCGAAAAAGTAAAAATCGAAAAGAAAGTAGTCCTGGATCCTGAGTTGATCATAAGAAAGTCAACCAAGAAAATCGCTCCGAAGAAATAAAAAAATCCGTTTAGAATTCTAAACGGATTTTTTGTTTTTATAATGAAACGCCTCGTTTCCAAGGGATAAAATCATCTTGCTGCAACAGATCGGCCTTCGTCGTGGTCCGTCCGCTGGCCACTTCTATAATGTAATCGATGATAGCTTCTCCAACTTCAGCGATAGTCTTGGTGCCGCTGATCACTTCTCCCGCATCAATATCAATGATATCACTCATTTTTTGTGCCAGATGCGTATTCGAGGAAATCTTCACGACCGGTGCAATCGGATTCCCCATCGGAGTTCCCAGACCTGTGGTGAACAAAACCACCGTCGCTCCGGAACCAACCAGTCCTGTCGTGCATTCTGCATCATTTCCTGGCGTATTCAATAAATTCAGTCCTGGTTTTGAAACATATTCCGCATAATCCAAGACATCCGAAACAGGCGCTGCACCTCCTTTTTTGGAAGCCCCGGCCGATTTCATTGCATCTGTGATCAATCCGTCCTTGATGTTTCCAGGTGATGGATTCATATCAAAACCTGAACCCGCATCAACTACCGATTTCTCAAAAGCCTTCATCAAGGAAAGAAATTTGTTTGCCTTCTCTTCATCAACACAACGGTTCATCAGCTCCTGCTCTACTCCGCAAAGCTCCGGGAATTCGGCCAAGATTGTCTTTCCGCCTAAAGCTACCATGATATCCGAAACCACACCAAGTGCTGGATTTGCAGAGATTCCGGAAAAACCATCCGAACCTCCGCATTCCAAACCAACAACTAATTTTGACAACGGTGCAGGCTTCCTTTCAATTGCATTTGCTTTTAAAATAGCCGCATAAGAATCTTTAATGATCGTGCGCAACATATTATCGACAGTTCCCATTTGCTGCTGCTCGTAAATCAGGATCTCCTTGTTGAAATCCGGATTTATGTCTTGCAAGACCTTCTTGAAGATATCGATCTGTAAATTTTGACAGCCAAGGCTCAAAACGGTAGCTCCCGCGACATTCGGATTGTTTACATATCCCGCCAAAAGCTTCGCCAGCACTTCGGAATCCTGACGGATGCCTCCACAACCACCCGCATGCGTGATAAATTTTACTTCGATGTTATTCAATTCCGGTCTTCCGTCCGTTGGTTTTGGAACTTCAACTTCCTCATTTCCCATCAACGAACGCAAAAGCATCTGATAATCGTCCTGTTTTTTCGGAAGCAATTCGTTTTCAAAAACTTCCTTCAGTTTTTCAATGTTCTTGTTTTCGCAAAAAACCAATGGAAAAAACAACCACACGTTTGCTGTTCCAACTTGCCCATCTTCACGGTGATACCCCATAAAGGTCTTATCTTCCCATTTGGAAATATTCGGCGCAGTCCAAGGAAGCGTCATCGTCTTGTGGCTCACTTCCTCGCTTTGGTGTTTTACATTTATCGTGGTCAGAACTTCGCCTTTCTGGATGAATTGCGTTGCTTTCCCCACCAAGACGCCATACATGAAAATGCTGTCGCCAATGTTCAGATCGTGTTCTGCAATCTTGTGTTTTGCCTTCACATCGGTGGCAAGGATCACCGTATTTCCTTCGAATTCCACACGGTCGCCTTGCACCAGATCGGTCAGGGCCACAATCACATTATCGGCAGGATTTACTTTAATTAGTTTTTTCATATCAATTTTTATTAAAATTGTCTTTTAAAATGCTCGAAACCTTTTTCAATTCCGTTGGCCTCAATTTCTTCCAAGGCAAGAATTACGGCTTCCGTCAAACCTTTTACTTGGTTCAAATCTTGGTCCCAGAATTCGGTATTGGCTAAAATTTCTTTCGTCACTTTTTCAGCATCATTTGTACTCCAAGCTTCTTTGAAAGTATCCACAATTTCTTGGTTATCTTTTATCGGAAGTGCTTTTCCGTTCCATTCTCCCTGGTAGAAACGAATCGTGCACGCCAAGGAAAAGGTCAAATACACCGGAAGCTTCTGGTTCAACTCTACGTATTTCAACAAACTTGGCAACACGCGGACTTTGAACTTTGAAATCGAATTCAACGCGATATCAGACAATTGGTGCTTGATAAATGGATTCCTGAAACGGTCCAGGACTTCTTCTGCAAACTGTTGCAATTCCGATTTGTCCATATCCAAGGTAGGATTGATCTCGTCAAAGATTACTTTGTTCACGAAATCACCAGTAAATTCATTGTCGACACTTTGCTTCACCGTTTCATTTCCATATAAAATGGAGAACGGTACCAAGGCAGTATGCGCTCCATTCAAGATTCTTACTTTCCTGGTGCGATAAGGTTGCATGTCCGATACGATTTTTACATCCAGATCGGTCTTGTCAAAAGGCAATCTTGCCTTCAATTTTTCATCGCCTTCAATCACCCAAAGGAAAAACGGCTCTGCCGTCACGATCAGATTGTCTTCATAATCAATCTTGCTGTTGTATTCTTCAATTTCATTCCTCGGATAACCTGGAACAATTCGGTCCACCAACGTGTTATGGAAGGTACAAGCATTTTCCAACCAATTTTTGAAACCTTCTTCCAGATTCCAAAGGTCGCAATATTGCAATAAGATTGATTTTAAAGTATCCGCATTATGGTTGATCAATTCACACGGAATTATCGTCAAACCTTTGGATGCATCACCATTAAAATGACGGAAACGTTCGTACAATAAAACTGCCAATCTTGCTGGAAAAGCCTTTGGTGGTGTCATATCCATAGTATCAGAATCGATAAATTCGATTCCGGCTTCAGTTGTATTTGAAATCACGAATTCCAATTCTTCTTCTTTAGCCAAAGCCAGAAATTGATCAAATTCAATGTAAGGATTTATTGATTTAACTATATTTTCAATGACTTCAATTTCTTGGATTTTCTCTCCTTTTTTGATACCGTTCAAGAACAAGGTATACAATCCATCTTGCTCGTTCAGCATATGAACCAAACCACCTTCAAGTGGCTGAATCACTGCAACTCCTGCATTGAAATCTACTTTCTTGTTTAATACTTGGAACGAATAATCCACGAAAGCACGTAAAAAGTTACCTTCTCCGAATTGAACCACTTTTATAGGAAACTTAGCTGCTTTTCCTAAAATTTCTCTATTTAATTTTTGTTTTGTCTGAATACTCATTTCTTAATTTTTGATAACTTTATAAGTGGGAACCAACGATTTCATAACGGCCCAGGCGATCAGATAGGCAACCGCACAGATTGAAAAAATAATCATATATCCTTTGTCAATACCATCCGAAACAATGGCTCCTGATTTTTCTAATTCTGTAAAAAAGCCTTCCGGCAAACGCTCATCAACAAACTGTGGAAACTTTTCCAAGAACGGAACGCCATCTACTGTTGTCCAAGCTTTATGGGCATAATCAAATAAAACTCCTGAACTTTTATTGATGATGAAAGAACCGATTCCTCCCGCCATTCCGCCGATTCCGGTAATGGTTGCAATCGCTCTTTTTGGAAACATATCGCCAACTGTCGAGAAGATATTGGCCGACCAGGCCTGATGTGCCGCTCCGGCAACACCTATAATCAGAATAGGAATCCAATAACTGATTTCGCCTCCAGGCTGTGCCAACAAAGCCAGCAAAGGAAAAAAGGCAAAAATCAACATCGCACGCATTCTTCCTGCGTAAGGATTCATTCCCTTCTTGTCTACAAAATACCTTGGCAGCCAGCCTCCGATAATCGCCAAAAGTGTAATCATGTATAAGACTACCAGCGGGATTGCACTTTCTGTACTGTCCATTCCATAAACCGAGCTCAGATAGGCCGGTGTCCAGAATAAATAGAACCACCAAACACCGTCGGTCATGAATTTTCCAAAAATGAATGCCCAGGTCTGCCTGTATTTGAAACATTGCGCCAAAGTAAATTTCGTATCAACTCCGGTGGTTGCATTCACCACGGCATCTTCAATATCTTGCTGGATGTAAATCAATTCTTCAGCATTTACTTTTGGGTGGACCTCCGGCTTCTTATAATAAAAGATCCATAATCCCATCCAGACAAAACCCAAACCTCCGATGATGATGAAGGCCATTTCCCAACCCATCGATTTTGCAATAAACGGAATGGTAAGCGGTGCTGCCAAAGCTCCAACGGTTGCTCCCGCGTTGAAAATACTGGTAGACAAAGCCCTGTCCTTCTTCGGAAAATATTCTGCTGTTGCTTTTATCGATGCAGGAAAGTTGGCAGATTCTCCGACTGCCAATACAAAACGTGCAAATATGAAAAGGGTAACGCTCGTACTGATCACCAGGGAAACATCGCCGATATTGCTGATGATTTCTTTAGATTCTGCAAAACCTATGAACCAATTTCCTGTCAGATAGCCAGCTGTTGCAATACCGCAGAAGGCGTGCAAGACGGCTCCAATCGACCAGATGAAAATAGCCCAAAGGAATCCTCTCTTGGTATCCATCCAATCCACGAATTTTCCGGCAAACAGCATGCTGACCGCATAGAAAATTGAAAACAAGGCAGTTATGTTCCCATAATCGTTATTGTTCCAATGAAATTCTGGCTGGATATAATCTTTCCAGGTAAGGGAAAGCACTTGCCTGTCCAAATAATTGATCGTCGTGGCAATGAAGAGCAATCCGCAGATGCTCCACCTGAAATTGGTGGCCTTTTTGGGTGTGTTTAAATTCATTATTCTGGAGGTTTTTGGTCGGTTTTTGTTAAATTAGCTTACTGCTTTCTTACAGCTTTTATAATATCCAATGCATTTTTAGTTGCTGTTGTCAATTCTGAAAAGTTCTTGTCACTGATTACCTTGTCACTGATCAATTTGCTTCCCATTCCCACGCAAACCACTCCGGCATCAAACCATTGTTTAAGGCTTTCCTCCGTTGGAGAAACACCTCCAGTGGGCATAATGGATGTCCAAGGCTGCGGTGCCAAGACACCTTTCACAAATTGTGGCCCGTAGACATCGCCTGGAAATAATTTAACCACTTCGCACCCCAATTCTTCCGCTTTTGCTATTTCGGTCAAGGAACCGCAACCTGGCGACCAGAGTACTTTTCTCCGATTGCAAACGATTGCGATGTCTTCCCTGAAAACAGGCGTGACGATGAAATTGGCTCCCATTTGCAAATAAAGTGAAGCTGCTGCAGCGTCTGTAACCGAACCAACCCCGAGGATCATTTCTGGCATTTCCCTGATGGAATATTTTACCAGCTCATTAAAAACCTCGTGGGCAAAATCCCCTCTCGCTGTAAATTCAAAAAGACGTGCTCCACCCTCATAGCAGGCTTTCACGACCTTCTTGCACAATTCGGCATCTTGGTTGTAAAACAAGGGAACCAAACCGGTTTCCTTCATTTTCTGTGCGACTTCTATTCTTGTAAACTGTGCCATTCCTAATTGATTTGATTTAATAGATTCCAAAATAATGCGATACAATCAGCCTTCAAGACATCAAGGTTCTGGCTTTTCGTAATCTGGATGGACTCCAATGGAATCGTATTTATTTTTTTGTAATTTTCTTTGAATTCTTTATTGTTTTCAGAAAGCACGATGGCGCCATCCACGCTTCCGTCATTGATTTCATCAAGATAAACCACTTCCTTTGCCGTATTCCTGAACGATTGGAAAAGCATGATCCTGTATCCGGAATTGGATGCTATCTTCTGCATGTTGCACAACGTTTCACTGTAAAAGGCATCATTCACCTGGGGCAGGATGACCGCAATGATGAACGATTTGCTTTTTCGCAATGAAATTGCATTCTTGTTCGGCACGTAATTGCTTTGGAAGGCAAATTCCTGAATGATCTTCTTGGTTTCCACATTGATATCCTGCTTGTCGTTCAAGGCTTTGGAAACCGTTGAAACCGAAAAGCCGGTCAGATGCGATATTTTTTTCAATGTTATCATGTCCTAAAATTCAATACATTATCTCGAAACTTTTCCAGAAGAATCCCCGTTTACAATATTTTCAATTTCCTGCAATGTGGCCAAATTATAATCGCCAACGATTGTGTGTTTTAAGCAACAAGCAGCAACTGCAAAATCAATGTTCCGCTGTAAATCTTCCGGGGTTGTAATCAGGCTGTAAACCAGACCGCCCATAAAGGCATCGCCCGTACCTACCCGATCGACAACCGGAGTTACTTCTTTTACGGCAGCTTTATAAATGGAATTGCCATCGTATAAGATCCCCCCAATTCTTTGATGTGAAGCGCTTACCGAATAACGCAAGGTCGTTGCAGCGATTTTCAGATTCGGGCATTTTTCGAACAGCTTGGAATAAAATCCTTTCAAGGCGGCTTCATCGGTATAATCCGGGTCTGCTTTTTCCATTCCCAGCATAAAATTGGCCGTGTCGATATCTCCTAGGATCACGTTGCAATAACGCAACATTTCTGGCATCACTTCGCTGGGCTGTTTGCCATATTTCCATAATTTCGAACGGTAATTCAAATCGCAGGAAATAGTCAAGCCAAGTTTGTGTGCAGTTTTTATGGCAATCAAACATTCTTCGGCTGCATTTTCAGAAATGGCTGCCGTGATACCACTGAAGTGAAACCAGGTTTTTCCCTCGAAGATCTTTTCCCAGTCGAACGCCCCTTTTTCAATGGATGCGATCGCACTGTTGGAACGGTCGTAAACCACATTGCTCCCCCTGTTTCCAGAACCTGTTTCCAGGAAATAAATGCCCAGACGATCGCCTCCAAAAATGACATTGCTGGTATTGACTTTCATTTTTCGCATTTCCTTCAAGGCACATTCTCCTATTTCATTTTCCGGCAGACGCGTTACAAATTCGGCATCGATGCCGTAATTTGCAAGCGAAACGGCCACATTGAATTCGCCACCGCCATACGTTGCAGAAAAGTTTTTTGATTGCGAGAAACGCAGGTATTTTTCCGTCGAAAGACGCAACATTATTTCTCCGAAAGTAACTACTTTGCTCATTATTTCTTATCTGTATTATTTTATAAAATCTTCCCGCATCGGACTGAAAACATCCACCAGCAGGCCATCCTCCAGACAAATCACGCCGTGTTCCACATTGGAAGGAATGAAGAACGAATCTCCTTTTTTCAATATCTTTTTTTCATTTCCGATGGAAACCTCAAATCTTCCTTCGGCGATATGCGTCACCTGGATGTGGACGTGATGGTGCAAATAGCCAATCCCGCCTTTTTTGAATCGGACATTGACCATCATTACGGAATTATCGTAGCCTACAATCTGCCTGTCGATGTAGTCATCGATTTTCTCCCAGCCAATGGCATCATTTTCAAAGAAAATCGCTTGTTCGGATTGCTTGTTGTCCATCAGAGATTAAAATTTAAAATATTCTTTTGCGTTATTATAACTGATATCCGTAACCATTTTTCCGATCCATTCCATATCATTTGGCAACTCGCCACGCTTGATTTCATCTCCCAACAGATTGCACAGGACACGTCTGAAATATTCGTGTCTCGGAAACGACAAGAAGCTCCTTGAGTCCGTCAGCATCCCGATGAAACAGCTGATCAATCCCATATTGGACAAGGCATTCATCTGTTTCGTCATTCCGTCTTTTTGATCCAAGAACCACCATCCAGAGCCAAATTGTACTTTCCCCTTGATGCTTCCATCGTTGAAATTTCCAATCATCGTCGCCATCACTTCATTATCTGCCGGATTCAAGTTGTAAATGATCGTCTTGGTCAATTTATCTTTGGTATCCAAGGCATTTAAAAATGCTGATAAATTCTTAGCCTGGGAAAAATCACCGATAGAATCCCAACCTGTATCCGGTCCTAAAATACTGTGCATTCTCGCATTATTATTGCGTAAAGCGCCTAAGTGAAATTGCTGTACCCATCCAAATTGATGATACGTTTCAGACAAGAACAACAAGATCGCACTTTGAAATTTCAATACATCCAATGGACTGATGGCTTCTTTTTTTCTCTTTCTTTCGAAAATTGATTTGATCTCGTTTTCTGTAAAATCTTCGAAATAGATCTGGTCCAGACCGTGGTCTGAAAGCTTGCAGCCGTTTTCATTGAAATATTCAATTCGCTTTGCAAGTGCCTGACGCAAATCATCGTACGTATTGATTTCGATATCGGCTGCTTTTGCCAATGAATCAATATAATCGTTATAGGTTTCGCTTGAAATCAGGATCGCTTTATCCGGACGGAAAGCCGTACTCACCTTTACTGAAAAATCACTGTTCTTGAGCGCTTGGTGGTACTCTAGATTATCCGTTGGATCTTCTGTCGTGCAAACTACTTCAGCATTGGCTTTCTTCAATAAGTTCTGGCAAGAATATTCTGGAGTGCTTAATTTTTGAGATGTTTCTTCGTAGATTCCTGCAGCTGATTTTTCATTCAATAATTCGTGGATGTCAAAATAACGTGCCAATTCCAGGTGCGTCCAGTGGTACAAAGGATTTCGCATCGTGTACGGAACCGTTTTTCCCCATTGCAAGAACTTGTCTTTATCAGAAGCATCACCCGTGATAAATTTTTCACTTACTCCAAGAGTTCGCATCGCCCTCCATTTATAGTGATCTCCGTTGATCCATACATCCGTAATGTTTTTAAAGATGTTGTTTTCTGCAATCAGCTTTGGAGACAAATGGTTGTGATAATCTATGATGGGCTGGTTTTTAGAATAGTTGTGATACAATTCTTCAGCATATTTATTTTCCAATAAAAAATTGTCGTGGATAAATGTCGTGCTCATCTTTATAGTTTTTTTATTCTTCGTTTGAAGGTTTTCCGATGGTGGCCAGGATCCCTCCATCTACATAAATTATTTGTCCGTTTACAAAATCACTCGCTCTTGAAGCCAGGAAAACGGCTGTTCCGGCCAAATCTTCAGGATCGCCCCAACGTGCCGCCGGAGTCCTGCTGATGATGAATTCATTGAATGGATGGCCGTCCACTCGGATTGGTTCTGTCTGAGAAGTTGCAAAATAGCCAGGACCGATACCGTTGACTTGGATGTTGTGCTTTGCCCATTCTGTCGCCAGATTTTTAGTCAGCATTTTCAAGCCTCCCTTGGCGGCCGCATAAGCCGAAACGCTGTTTCTCCCCAGTTCACTCATCATCGAACAGATGTTGATGATCTTTCCTTCCCTGCGTTCGATCATCTGCCTTGCCACCAATTGCGACATGATGAAAGGTCCGACCAAATCCACGTCAATCACTTTTCTGAAATCGGCAACAGGCATTGTAATGGCCAATTCTCTCTTGATGATTCCGGCATTGTTTACCAGGATGTGGATGTCGCCAACTTCTTTGATGATTTTCTCAACATTTTCTGCAGCCGCTTTTTCATCGGTTACATCAAACAGGTAGCCTTTTGCCTGGTAGCCTTTTGAAGTATAATAAGAAATCGCTTCCTCCATTTTTGATGGCGTCGTTCCTGTGATGATCAATTGCGCTCCCGCTATTGCCAAACCTTCGGCAATGGCCATTCCCAAACCGTGTGTTCCACCGGTTATCAGGGCATTCTTATCGGATAGATTGAATAATTGCATAGCTTATCTTAATTCGTTTGGTGGACAAATATCCATATCACTGTAATCTAGATTCTCACCCGCCATTCCCCAGATGAAGGAATAGTTGGCCGTGCCCGCACCTGAATGGATTGACCATTCCGGCGACAAGACTGCCTGGTGATTCTGCATAAAAATGTGTCTCGTATTTTGCGGCTCGCCCATGAAATGGCAAATCGTTTGTCCTTCTTCCAAGTCGAAATAGAAATAAGCTTCCATCCTTCTGTTGTGCGTATGCGACGGCATGGTATTCCAGATATTTCCTGGCAGAAGTTCGGTCAGCCCCATCTGCAATTGGCAAGTCGGCACGACGCTGTTTACAATCAACTTGTTTATTATTCTCTTGTTGGCATATTTATCTTCACCCAGATGAACGATTTCAGCATTCTCCTTCGTTACCTTTTTGTTCGGAAAATGAGCGTGAGCAGGAGCTGAATTGATATAGAACAAGGCAGGATTTTCTTCCAGGCTTGAAAAAATTACTTCCTTCGCACCGCTTCCCACATACAGGGCTTCTTTTTTACTCAACTCGAAAATTTCTCCGTCAACGCTGACTGTTCCTCTTCCGCCAACATTTATGATTCCTAATTCCCTTCTATCAAGAAAGTTTTCCGATTTCAAGTAAGGAATTGTTTCCAACTTTAAATGCTCCTTGACCGGCATGATTCCGCCAACGATGTAACGGTCGTACATGGAATAAATTAAGTGAATGTCTTCCGGAGTAAATAATTTTTCTATTAAAAAATTCTCTCTGATTTTCTGTGTATCGTATCCAACCACATCGGTAGGATTTGTTGCGTAACGGAAACTGAAATGTATCATGATAATATTTATTGTAATCGATTACACAAATGTAATAATTATTTTTTACTAAACTATAGTATGCATAATTTTTATAGTAAAAAACTAAAGAAAGTGAAAAAATGTCCTGTATTTAATCAATATATGTAAACGCAATGGGCTAATTGGACCAGTTGTTACAGTATTAAAATCACTGGTGATACATACAGCTATCTTGAAGCTATGGATAGCTTTTTTGGAAATAACCTTACTGAAACAAGCAAAAAAAATGCCCCAAGCAGTTTATAACTCTTGAGGCACTTTTTAATATTTATAAGATGACAATTCTCTTTCTAAAAGGAATGCAACATCATAATTATTGAGAAATTTTTATTAAAATAACACTAATGTCCTGAAACACCTTTTGCGTGTTCGACAAACTTTAGCTTCTTTGCACAATACAATCCGAAGAAGAGAATGTACAAATAACAGAATACAGGTACGATGAATGATTTCTGCACGCCAAATGATGAATCGGCAAGCACTCCCTGTATCAATGGTACCAATGCACCTCCCAAGATGGCCATCACCAACAAGGACGAACCTTGACTGGTATATTTCCCTAATCCTGCGATACCTAGTGTGTAAATATTAGAAAACATGATCGAGTTAAAGATCCCGATTCCCAAAACGCTGTACATGGCCATATATCCTGTGCTGAACATGGTTGAGAGCAATAAAATGACATTGATTGAAGCAAAGATGGCCAATGTCCTTGCCGGTGCCGACTTCCCAATCATGAATGCCAAGAAGTTCAACACTAGAAATACCAGGAAGAAACTCATCTGATCAAAAGTCAAATCAACAATACCATAAATCAGCAAGAAAACCGCTTCGGCTGTCAATACCATATAGATGGCCTTTTTAGAAGTGCTTATACTGTGGTTCAACGAGATGGCGCCGAGAAAACGTCCGATCATCGCTCCGCCCCAGTACATTGCCAGGTAATTCTTGCTCACTGCTTCAGACAATCCGGTAATGCTGGGCAATTCCAAGAAACTGATGATAAAACTTCCAACAGCCACTTCTCCACCCACATAGCAGAAGATGCCAAGGACACCCAGACGCAATTGCGGGAACTTCAAGGCACCAAGTCCTTTTTCTTCCGTCTCTTCGGTTTGGAACGAAGGCAGTTTTACGTTGTAGATCAGAACGGCTACCAGAAGCAGGATGCCTGCAAACACAAGATACGGAATACGTGTTGCTTCTGCTGTAATATTGTGATCACCACCAGGACCGAAGACAAGGTAACCTCCCAATATAGGAGCAATCGTGGTTCCAAAAGCATTAAACGCCTGTGTCATGTTCAAACGTCCTGAAGCACTGTCTTCCGTTCCCAGAAGTGAAACATAGGCATTGGCTGTAATCTGCAAGATAGTGAAGCCCAGTCCCAGAACGAATAACGCTCCAAGGAACAATCCATATATGGAAAAAGTCGCCGCCGGGTAAAACAAGATACACCCGATGGAAGACAGGACAATTCCGGAAAGGATGCCTTTTTTATAGCCAACCTTGTTGATCGGGTCGCCTTTGTAATACGAAATAGCAAAATAGGCCAATGAACCCAGGAAATAAGCTCCGAAGAAACAGAACTGGACCAGCATCGACTCAACGAAAGTAAGATCGAATAATTTCTTCAAATAAGGAATCAGTATGTCGTTCATACAGGTGATAAATCCCCACATGAAGAACAGCAAGGTAATGGTAATCAACGGCACAGTGTAATTCGGACGCGCCTGATTGGTAGTATTCGTAGTATTCATAAATTGGTTGTAATTAAAAAGCGCAAATTAAGAATTGAAATTCACTTTCTCTCTTAATTCACGCTTCTATTTTTGGATTATTTTAAGCCTAAGGCTTCAATTCTGTGAACTTGGTGTCCAATGCAAAAGCTTTCTTCACCTTTTCAACCGTGATTTCTTTTGCCACCTTGAACGAAGCAGTCTTTTTGATGTTCAAGGAAGACGCTCCCACAAGCACTTTGTACTCTCCTTCTTCTGCTACCCAGGCACTTCTGCTTTCCAAGAAAGAAGCCAGGTCTTTAGGCGATAAAGTCAAAGCCAGCGTTTCGCTTTCGCCCGGTTTTAATTCCTTGGTCTTGCCAAAGGCTTTCAATTCTTCCTTAGGCTTATCAATCGTTTTTGATGGAGCGCTCAAGTACAATTGCACCACTTCTTTTCCGGCTGTTTTTCCTGTATTTTTAACCGTAAGTGAAACCGTCAATTTATCATTGAAAGTCGGACTGCTCACTTTTACATCAGAATAATCGAACGTAGTATAAGAACTTCCGTAACCGAATTCATAAGACGGCTTCACTTTAAACGTATTGAAATAACGGTAGCCGACATAAACACCTTCTTCATACCTCACGTCTTTTGGGTTGTCCAAAGGAAACCCAGGGAAATTTTTAGCCGATGGCGTGTCAGAATATTTCACAGGGAAAGTCATGGTTAATTTTCCTGACGGATTGATTTTTCCTGAAATTACGTCTGCCACGGAATGCCCGCCTTCTTGACCCGGTTGCCAAGCCAATAAGATCGCATCTACCTTGTCTTTCCAGGAAGCTGTTTCGATAACGCCGCCGATGTTCAAGATGACAACCACTTTTTTCCCTTTAGCGTGGAATACTTTAGAAATCTTGTCCAGCATTTGGATTTCTTCCGCAGCCATGTTGAAATCATTGTCCACTACCCTGTCGCCGCCTTCGCCCGAATTTCTCCCCAAAGTCACGAACGCAATTTCAGAAGTTTCTGCTTTTTTATGGATCAGGGCATCGTCCATCTTAAGCTCCGGAAGTCTTTCTGGCAAAGCCAAAATGCCTCTTTTCGCTCTATTTTGTTTTTCGATGGCTGTTTCTTTTTCCGCGTGTGGCTGGTACAAGTCAACCAACTCCTTGTCTAATTTGTAACCTGCCGCGTTCAATCCTTCCAAAAGAGAAACGGTGTGCTTGTTGTTCACGCTCCCGCTTCCGGTTCCGCCTGTAATCCACGCATACGAAGTCACTCCGAACAAGGAAACTTCTTTCTGCTTGTTTGCAAAAGGCAAGGTGTTTTTTTCATTTTTAAGCAAGACCATTCCTTCTGCTGCTGCATTTCTGGTTACGGCTGCGTTTTCATTCAGGTTCGGCTTGTTGCTGTATTTGTATTTGGCAAAAGTGGGCGTCTTGAATACATATTCTAATATTCTTCTCACATTCGTATTCGCCACTTCCTGAGATAATTTTCCAGAGTTTAGGGCTTCCAGCAATACTTTTTTCTGTGCAGGAATTCCCGGCATCAAAAGGTCGTTTCCGGCATTCATCTGTTTTACCACATCCGAAATGCCTCCGTCCCTGATGGATTCAAAACCTGGGAAACCGCCAAACCAGTCGGTCATCACGATACCTTTGTAACCCCATTCGTTTCTGAGGACTTCCGTCAACAGGTCTTTATTATCAGACGTATAAACGCCGTTCAATTTGTTATACGAAGACATCACCGTCCAAGGATTGGATTCCTTAACCGTAATTTCAAAACCTTTCAGATACAATTCACGGATCGCTCTTTCAGAAACATGTGCATTGATGGTCAGACGGTTGCTTTCTTCATTGTTCACGGCAAAGTGCTTGATGGAAGTTCCAACGCCTTGCGACTGGATTCCGTTCACGACTGCCGCCGCTGTTTTTCCTGAAATGAGAGGATCTTCAGAATAATATTCAAAGTTTCTTCCATTCAATGGATTCCTGTGGATGTTCAAGGCCGGAGCCAATAAAACGTCAACGCCGTATTCTTTCACTTCATTGCCCATCGCTTTTCCTACTTGTTCCAAAAGCGCATTGTTCCAAGTGGAAGCCAAAGCCGTTCCCACCGGGAAAGCCGTTGCATAATACGTTTGCTTGTCGTTTTCTCTGGTGGGAGCAATTCTCAAACCAGCCGGACCATCGGCAACAATAGTCGCAGGAATTCCGAAACGCTCGAAAGATTCCGTACCGCCCGCAGCACCCGGAACCAGTCCTTGTTTTGAATCTCCGACCGGACCTGTCAGTACTTCAATTCCTGGCATTCCGGTCCCGATCAATAAATCTACTTTTTCTACATTGGTCATTTCCTTGACAATCGCATCGATTCTTTGATCTGTTGAAAGACGCGTGTCTTCCCAGATGTCTAGTTTTCCGTTTTTGTTATAATCGGTAAAAGTAAATCCGTTGATGGTGATTACCGGTTCGTTTTCATCAATCGGGAAATTGTTGAAAGACAGATTGGACAAGACCAACGCCGTCAGAAGTGATAATCTGGCTGTTCTTTTAAGTGTATGTTTCATATGGTAGTAATTAGATAATTCAAAAATTAGATGATTAGTGCAATCCGGCAACTTTGTAACTCGGAAGCTTATAAAAACCCTTGGAAAACCAGCCATTCCTCAAAACGGTTCAACCAGGAATCCACAGGAAGATGCTGCTTTCCTGTTCCGAATCCGTGGCCGCCTTTGGCATACATGTGCAATTCGACGGACTGTCCGGCATCAAGCCATTTGTTGTACAATTGAATACTCCTTGGAGCCAATTTCAACTGGTCATCGCTAGCCGCACAGACAAACATGGGAACCTTCTTTTCTGGTGCAGCCATCTTCAAAAGGTCTTCTCTCGGTCCGCCATAAATATTGGCGACGAAATCAGGCAATTGGTCGGCAGTATTGTCCAATACCGTTTCCATTGCAACTGTACTTCCCGCTGAGAAACCGATGATGCCGACTTTCTTCACGTCGATGCCATACTTGGAAGCATTGTCCCTTACATATTTCAAGGCATTCTTGCCGTCCTGGGCTGCCAATTTGATGGTCGCCAAAGAATTCTTTTCAAAAGCTGTGCGGTCTTTCAGCTTGTCCATCATCTCCCTTGCCGGATCATTGGTTTCCGTTTTATTCAATCGGTATTTCAATACGAAAGCCGTGATGCCCTTTTTGCTCAAGGCTTCCGCCAATTCAATTCCTTCCCTGTTGATGGAAAGGCTTTGGAATCCGCCGCCCGGAGCAATCACGATGGCTGTTCCTGTATTCTTCACTCCTGTTGCTGGTTTATAGACCAATAGTGACGGATCGGTTACATTGTAAACCACTTCGGTCTTGAACAGGTCAGAATACATTTGGGCTTCTTTTTGTGTCCAATTTTCTGAACCTGGTGCTTTTCCTTGATAAAGTTTTACGGATTCTTGTGCGTTTGCCAGCATTCCTGAAATCAGGAAAAAGCTGTAGATTATTTTTTTCATGGATATTGTTTTTTATTCTCGCAAAGGCACCAAGACAAAAAGAAAAGCTTGATGTCTCAGCCTAGCATCTTGATAGCTTGACGAGAGATTTCTTTTTTATTTTTTATAGGTTTCAGTCCTTGCATCCTTGATCACGCCTTTCCAGTTCAATCCGAAGGCAAAATCATAGACATTTCCTTCGGAATCCCTGTGTGCTTCCATATCATACGGAAGGTCTTCCAGTTGTTTTTCAACCGTTTCCATGTTCGCAGGCATCTGAACTGGCAACAGACCTTGAGGCTCGTTTTTACCAGAAATAATATCTAAAACAGCTTGAGTTGAAACTCCGAAATTCAATACGATTCCATCCACTTGTCTTTCAAATTCATTGAAGATCATCGGTTTTGTAGCCGTTACAGAAACGATCACCGGCTTGCCTTTCATCATTTCCTTGGTGTCCAAAATAGTTCTCAGATCCATGGTGTTGGAAGCAGTAACCGTTTTCCCTTTGTACGTCCTGTCTTTGATGGTTGGGTCGATCACTTGGTCTCCCGCAGCGATGCTTTTTGCCCTGCCCTCGGTTGCAATGTAGGTTCCATATTGCAGGGAAATCGGTACATATCCGTTGCTTCCCGCTTTTCTGTCGTTGATGTCATAACCGCCTTCAGCACTTTGCGGGCTGGTTACAAAAACAATTGCCAAATCTGCTTTTGCAGGTTCGTCGGTCACGTTGTAATATTTTTTGACCAAGTCAAGATTTACAGGATAATCCAGTTTTGCCGGAGCATAATTTCCCCACCAGTCCTTGGTTGGCGCCGTATAAATCTTCGGAATGTAAACCGTCTTTTTCTCTGTTAGAGGAAGGATATTTTGTTTGTTCTTCAACAATACGACTGATTTCAATTGGGCTTCGTAACCTGCTTTCATAAACTCAGAATTCCCGACGATTGCTTTTGTTTCTGCCACATTCAAATATGGATTTTCAAAAAGCCCTACTCTGAAGATGTTCTTCAACAAGCGAACAGCCGATCTTTCAAAACGCGCTCTCATGAACTTTTCCCCGAATTCCTTCACGCCCATCTGGTACGCTTCCAAAACCGGTTTCTTATCGTTGTTTCCTCCAAATTGATCCACGCCGGCAATCAATGCCTTGTAGTGTCTTTCGGTTATGGAAAGATTTTCAACGCCCCAAGGTTTTCCGGCAAACAAATCAGGCGTTTTTCCTTCATCTCCCGTTACAAGCCAATCGGTACAAACCACGCCGTCGTAGCCATACTTGTCGCGAAGCAGATCGGTGATGATGTATTTGCTGTAGCCGTTGGCCACATTTTCGTTGTATTTTTTATCCTGATCGAAAGTAATCGTATAATAAGGCATTACGGCAGAAGCTTTTGACGTCTTTCCTTTCAACTTGAAAGCTCCGTTCACAAAAGGATCGATGTGCGTCTGCAAGTTATTTCCCGGGTAAACGGCAAACTTTCCATAAGCCCAGTGACCATCGCGACCACCTTCTTCTGCTCCACCACTTGGCCAGTGTTTTACCATTGCATTTACGCTGGTGAAGCCCCAACCGTCCTTGATTTCGTGTTTGCCATAGGAAGTCTGGAAACCGTCTATGTAGGCTCTTCCCATATCTCTTGTCAGCACTGGGCTTTCGCCAAAAGTCATGGAGATTCTGTACCATCTTGGCTCGGTACCCAGATCAATCTGGGGTGAAAGTGCTGTGGCAATTCCCAACGCACGGTACTCTTTGGCTGCAATTTGTCCGAACTGCTCCACAGTTTTCGGATCAAAAGTAGAAGCCATTCCCAATCCGTCAGGCCACATCGAGATTTCTCCTCCGGCTCCCGCATTAAATTCTGAAGTTACGTTGGCCGTATGTCGTGGATCGGTACTGTTATTGGCAGGAATCCCAAAACCGATCCCTTCTACGAAAGATTGGATATTGTTGTTCCAAACTGCAGCAACTTCTGGCGTTTGCACCCTTGTAAGTAAAACGTGGCGCAGATTGTCGTCTTTCAAGAACGCTTTTTGCTGGTCGGTCAAATCAGAAGCTTTTGCATTGGCTTCTGGGAATAATTTTCCGTTGTAGGTTCCGGCCCTGTAGCCCGAAACATCCGCGGGAAGCGATTGGTGCTTGCTGTAAAGCATCAAACCGGCGATTTCTTCCACTGATAATTTTGAAGCCAGGTCTTTTGCCCTTTCATCCGCCGGAAGGCGCCAATCTTCATATTTGTCCAGCTTACCGTTTTTATTCAAGTCTTTGAATTTCTTTCCGTTTATGGTTAAAATTTTCACACCGGAAGCAGTTGAGTAAGCCAAAGTTGCTCCTTTAGCATTCTTGATTAGAGTAAAAACATCTTGCTGTTGGGCTTTTGTTACAGTGCTTATAAAAAAGGCAAGGCTGGCAGTTATGATTATTTTTTTCATAAAATATTAGAATCTGAAGTTAAGGGAAGCTTCCAAAGTGAACGGGCGGATGTAAGATCCAACCAGCAATCTGTCGTAATAAGGCGAAGCGTCTGTGATCAATTCCGCACCGTTGATGGTTCCTTTTGCACCGGTTTGGTTCAAGAAGTTTACGGCAGTTACTCCGATATCAAAATGGTCGTTGATCTTGTAGTTCACACCACCGAAAGTTTCCCAACGTGCGTCAAAGAACAAGGCGTTGGTCTGGTTGGCAAACTGCTTGCTGAAGTAACGGAAGCTCGCCCATACCTTGAATTTCTTATAACTATAGCTCGGATCTATTTCCATCAATGTTTTGGATACTTCAAGGACATTCTTGTCATTGTAGGAATAGCTGTTTCCAAAGGCGGTAAAATCATAATTCTTGTAAACCGGATTCTGGAAGGTAACGAGATAATGAAGACTGAAACCTGTAAACGGATTGACCACAACATCGGTTGTCCAACCCAGGGTCTGGATATCATAAAAGACTGTTGCCACTTCAGATTGGCTTGCATTTGTAGGATTTACAAGGTTCAAGCGTGCCTGATAATTGTTTCTTGTCAGGTAAGTGGCCTGGGAAACAATACTCAATTTCGGATGATTGAAGTACAACCCGAAAGCAGCAAGCGGGCTTTTTGTTTTTACCAGGTTGGGTGCCACGGCTCCGGAATAGCTTTCCAATTGTCCGTTCTTCTCCGTGTAAGTAAAGTCGGCAATGACACCTGCCAGCCTCGTCACTTTATAGACTGCATTGATCGAAGCCCCCAGATGAAACCAATCATTGTCAAAAAATGCCTTCTGGCTTGGATCAAGGATCAGATTTGGCGTCCTTGGCGTCAGATAATAATCACCTTTCATCTTGTGGTAACGCAAATTCACGCCATAACTCAAAGTCAAGCGATCACTGGCCGTCCAGTCATCAGAGAAATAAGCCGACAACTTGTTTTCGTAACCGTTGTGGTATTCGCCACCTACATTGTAGTTGTAAAATCCATCCGCATCCGTATTCGAGCTACCTCCCACCTGGTTGCGAACCAACTTGTCAGGATTGGCACTCACGGTCTGGTTGAAGAAAGAACGGTTGGAAGTAAACTCGTCGACATTGTAATAATATTCCGTTAATCCGAACCTCCATTTGTGATTCTCAACTGCTTTTTTCAATTCAAAACGCGACATGAAAGTAGTTGTCGGCGTCCCGTCTGTGATCAACCCGAGCATTGAATTTACATTTCCAGTATAAGCCTGGCCGTTGGATTGATAGGCAAAACCATCTGCTGCAGTAGCGTTGAATATCCCCAAGGGAATGGTTACCAGCTGGGAAGCTTCCGCATAGCGAAAGCGGGAAGAGAACGTAAATTTCCAATCATTGGCCAATTGGTAATTTCCTAAAATATCCAAACTATGCGAGAATGAAGCTGCATCGCTTCCGCCAAGATCTGCCGTTTTTGATTCACCTGTCAGGATATCCTTGTATTTCATAATTCCATCGTTCACGATATAGGAATCACGTCCGATTCTGAAACCATTGTATTCTTCCACCTTTCCTCCTTCCTTGTATTGAAAGACGGCATAATTTGAAAGGGAGGCAGAGTTGGCATATTTGTACAAGAAGCTGATTTCTCCTTTTCCATTATTGAATTTCTTGGTAAGGCCCGCACGGTAGATCTCCGTCCTGTCAGAATATTCCGCAAATTTCAAATCGAAAGAGTTCGGGTCAAAATTCGCATAGGCACCGACCGTATAATACCAGCCCTTCCCTATTTTACCGGAAACATTGATGTCGCCTTTCAACCATCCGAAGTGCGAACCCGACATATTACCGTTGATTTCTGTTTTTTCAGAACCCAATCTCGTATAGGAGTTTACGGCAAAACCAAGATCACCAGTCGTAATCGCAGCCTCACCAATTTTCAAAAGTCCGGTCCTTCCAAGACTCTTGCTCTGCCTCCAGGTCCTGTTGGGCAATTCTGGCCAGAAATAATACACCACCGGCAGGTCATTTTCTTGAATCGTAATTCCGCCAACGGTTGAGGGCAATCCGATATTTACATCACGTGGCCCGGAGTTGTTGGCCGCATTCAGCATCACGTTGCGGTTCTTTTCTTCTTTTGAGTCAGAATCAACAACCTTGATCTTCTTGATACTATCTGCCGGAATCAGGGGAACTTCTTGCGCGATGGTCTTGATTGCGGAAAACGCAGTCAGCCCCATCGCTAATAATAATGTTTTTTTCATAATTGGGTTGCAGTAATTGTTAGTTTGAGTGTGGCCAATGAAACAAAAAATATCATTGCTTCATTATGAAGCAATATTAAACTGTTTTTTTCATATCTGCAATGAAATGATGTAAAAAATTTATTTATCACATTGAAAGAGCCATTCGTTTTCATTAAAATCAGAGATTTACAAAATGATTCGATGAGCAAGAATTTTAGAGTTTCAAACTACCACGTTTGCGTTAAAAGTGCTTATTTTTCAAATGCTCCGAGGAATTCATAAAAAGGAAACGTTTTCGAAAAAAAGTAGTATTTTTAACGAAAACGTTGTATAAAATCCTACCTCGGAAAAAATTAAAAAAAAGATAAAGTCGCTATCGAATTGGCATATAAAAACCCAATTCAGTACATTTGCTTGTAAGAAAAATGCTTATGGAATATGATTTTAAAAATTTATTAGAAGAAAGATCCAGGGAAGCTTGGAAAATTTACATGCCTGGTTTCTCGATTGACTGTGCCGTTTTTGGATTTCATGACGGTGCGCTTAAGATTTTGCTGATAAAAATAAAAGACCAGGAACTTTGGGGATTACCCGGAGGCTACATCAAAAAAGAAGAAACATTAAAAGAGGCCGCTTCTCGAATCTTGAAAGACAGGACCGGCGCTCAAGATATTTATCTGCAGCAATTCAGGGCCTTCGGAGAATTGAACCGTTCAGAAGGTTTTTTCTCAGAATACGACGACACGCTTTGGCACAAACAGCGCTTCATCTCAATGGGATTCTATGCCCTGGTCGATTATTCGCAGGTGCAACTGATGATTGATGATATTTCAAATGCCTGTGAATGGGTCAGTATCGATGAACTTCCAGACTTTATGATGGACCACAGGAACATCTTTGACCATGCCCTAGTCACCTTGAGGAAACAATTGAATTACAAGCCGATTGGCTACAACCTTTTGCCTGAAAACTTCACAATGCCGGAACTTCAGAAATTGTACGAAATCATCTTGAACAAGAAGCTGAACCGGGGTAATTTCTACAGGAAGATGATCGGTTATGACATATTGGAAAAATTGGACGAATCCAGGAAGGGCGGTGCACACAAGGCTGCTAATTTGTATAGGTTCAATTTGGAGAACTACAATAATGCCCTCAAGAATGGGTTCAAGGAAGGCTGGTAATCCAGTCCGCATTTATACAAGAAGAGCCCGAATGTATCGGGCTCTTCTAATTTGCAGATCATCTTGATAAGGTCATCTCTTTTTTTATTCCTTGTCTTTCAATAAATGCCTTATCACGGTTTCAGCAGCATAGAGTCCGAAAAGTCCCGGCATGTAGCTGTTGGTACCGTAAAAAGATTTCTTGTAGTTTTTCCCATCGGTCGTTTTAAGGCTGCTTTCATCTTGTATTTCTGTCGAATAGACCACCTTCACACCCTTGTCTATCTTTACTTCTTTCAAGCGTTTTCTGATGACCCTGGCCAGGAAACAGCTTTTCGTGTTGCTTATGTCGTCCACTTTTACTTTTGAAGCTTCCATCTTGCCGCCCGCACCCATGCAACTGATGATTTTTACTTTTTTACGTTTGGCACCAACAATAAGATTGAATTTTGGCGTAACGCTATCGATGCAGTCCATCACATAATCAAATTCGCTCGAAACAATCTCGAAAGCCCTTTCCGGCGAAAGAAATTCCTTGATCCTTGTAAGCTCCAATTCTGGATTGATGTCCATCAGCCTGTCCCCCACGACATCAATTTTCGGCATTCCAACTGTAGAATGCAATGCTGGCAATTGGCGGTTGATATTGGTAATATCCACCACGTCGCCATCCACGATGGTCATTTTTCCAACTCCGGCCCTTGTCACGAACTCTGCCGCAAACGACCCTACTCCGCCAAGTCCGATGATTAATACATTTGCATTTTTCAATTTATCCAAACCTTCTTTCTTAAATAAAAGTTCGGCTCTTTCAGTCCACTCTGCCATTTTTAAAAACTATATTAAAATTTTGTACAACGTTCTCTTTTAATTCTTCCGTATCCAGATCCTTATACCTTGCTGCCAATTCATAAACCATCCTGATGTTGTCGTCGATGGTATCGGTCTCCAAGAAAAAGCGGTCGCTTGGAACATCCTTGAATATATGTTCCAATTCAGGATTTTGGATCAGGTATTTTCCAAAGGAGATATAAAATCCATTATCCAGAAGCTGCCTTGCCAGTTGCCCATTCTTTGAAAATCCGTGGATGATCATTGGAACCTGGGGCTTCAATCTCTTTTTTATTCCGATCAATTCCTGAAAGGCTGCCACGCAATGCAGTACAACGGGAAGCTTGTATTTTTCGGCCAGGGCCAATTGCTTTTCAAAAACCTGGACCTGCAGTTCCATCGGGATTTCGATTCGCTTATCCAGGCCGCATTCGCCAATTGCCAGACAATTTTGCTGTTGGGCCTTCTCTTCCATAATCCTTAATTCATCTTCGACATCTTCCTTTTTTATGTACCATGGATGAATTCCGATGGAGAAACAAGGAATGGTTTCATCAAATGACTTCGGATATTGATTGACCAATTCCAGTACTTCATCGTCGTTCGTGAAATGATGGGTATGAAGATTGAAAAACTGCATCAATCGTGGAACTTTTTCACACCTGCTTTTATCTCGACCATCAGATCATTCTGAAGCGGTACAAGCGGGCAGGAATATTTAGGATTATAGGCACAATACGGATTGTAGGCTTGATTGAAATCGATCAGGACGGTCTTTCCTTTCGGGATCCTTATGTCGATGTATCTTCCTCCTATATAGCTTTCATTTCCAGAAGTCAGATCTGAAAAGGGCAGGAACAAATAATCCCTGAAGCCTTTCTTTTTCATCAGATCCAAGTTCTGGAAAACGTCCAATTTGAAATCCTTTCCATCCAGCTTGAAATGCAGTTCCCCATATTTTACATACATCGGCGTCCTATCGGTAGTCGTTTTCATCTCAAACGATTTTTCGTTTTTTGATCGCACAAACGTTGCCACGACTGCAAATCTTTCATCGATGGGGAAAAAATCCAAAGCCTTGAAATGCGTTCGGTCTTCTTCGGCCAGGGGTGACTTTTCAGCTTCGGCAAATTCCTTGTTCAGGTTGTCCTGGAAAGCTTCCGATGCAGCCTTGTCGAATTTTTCCTGTGCGTATGCCATTGATACCAGGAGAAGAAATACTGAATTGAGGAGGATTCGCATAGCTAAATATTTTCTGTAAAAATAATAAAATTATAATGGATGGATTACCGTTCAAAAAGAGATTTTTAAGAACTTTGCAACCACTCCCTTTTTATACCAAGAACAAAATGTTTTCAGCTGCCTTCAACCGTTACATCAACAATTTCAAAGGTTTTTCAAGAGAAATCTGGATCCTGACCATCATTACCTTCATCAACCGTGCGGGAACGATGGTGTTGCCTTTCCTGTCCAAATATCTGAAGGAAGATTTGAATTTTACTTACAGCCAGGTCGGATGGATCATGGTTTGTTTCGGATTGGGCTCGATGCTGGGGTCTTGGCTTGGCGGGAAATTATCAGACAAGATTGGCTTCTACAAGATAATGGTTTTCAGCCTCTTTTCGAGCGGCTTGTTGTTCTTTACCATCCAATTCATTACCTCTTTTACGGGATTGTGCTTTGCGATGTTTGCCATCATGACCATTGCCGATATGTTCCGCCCCGCGATGTTTGTATCATTGGGAACCTATGCAAAACCCGAAAACAGGGCCCGTGCCTTTACCTTGGTGCGTCTCGCCGTGAATCTTGGCTTTGCTGCAGGTCCTGCCCTTGGAGGCTTGATCATCATGGGAGTTGGCTACCAGGGATTGTTCTGGGTGGATGGTTCTTCATGCATCATCTCCATTTTAATCTTTGCCATGCTCGTAAAAGAAAAGAAAAAAACAGCAATACACGGAAACGAACAGCATCAGGGAGCCGTGGTCACATCTGTTTTCAAGGACAGGATCTTCTGGATATTTCTTTTCGTGAGTTTCGCCACCGCGATGATCTTCTTCCAAATCTTTACCACCTTGCCCCTTTATCATAATGAAATGTATGGCCTGACCGAATTTCAAACCGGATTGCTGATGACGATGAATGGCTTGCTTATCTTCTTTTTGGAAATGCCTCTCGTAAGCATCTTCGAAAGGAACAGTGTCAATAAGATCAAGCTTATCTTTTGGGGTTCGCTGATGATGACGTTCAGCTTTGTGGTGCTGCTGATGAATGCCTGGGTAGGCGTTTTGGTAATCAGTATGATCTTGATGACGTTTGGAGAGATTTTCATCTTCCCCTTCTCGAATTCATTTGCCTTAAGCAGGGCCCCGAAAGGACATGAAGGCCGCTATATGGGTTTCTTTACCATGAGTTTCAGTCTTGCACATATCGGCAGTTCCAAAGTTGGAATGGAAATAATTGCCCGCTTTGGCTATCAGAACAATTGGATTTTCATGGGAAGCCTGGGTGCTTTCGCCGTACTCTGCTGTATTTATCTTCAAAAACTTTTGCGCGGGGAAGCCAGTGGAATCAAGTGAAAACTATTTTTTTCGTTATTTAACTACTTTTTTAGTTGTGTAACTAAAAAAACAGTTGTATGTTTGCTTCAAAGATTACAACTATGCAAAAGTTAACCAACAAGGAAGAAGAAATCATGCACATTTTATGGAAGCTCGAAAAAGCTTTCGTAAAAGAGGTGATGGCCGAAATAACCGAAGAGCAACCGCACTACAACACACTCTCTACCACCATCCGGAATCTTGAGGAAAAAGGTTTTGTGTCGCACAATGCTTTTGGGAACACCCATCAGTATTATCCTATCGTTAAGAAGGAAGACTACCGTAAAAAATTCATGAACACGGCCATTGATAATTATTTCAACAGTTCGTACAAGAACATGGTATCCTTTTTTGCGAAGGAAGAGAAGATTTCTGCCGATGAGCTGAGAGAGATTTTAGACATGATCGAAAAAAATAAATAGCATGCTTATGGAACCAATCATTTTATACTTCATCAAATCGGGGGCATTGATCGTTTTGTTCTTGACGGCTTATTACTTCTTCTTAAGAAAAGAAACTTTTTTTAAAAGTAACCGATGGTTTCTACTATTTGGATTAGTTATCTCCGTGTTATTGCCTGTGGTTACTTTTAAGAAAACGGTTTGGGTGGAGCCTGCTCCAATAGTGGAATATATTCCAGCCCCTACATATGATAAGGTTCCTGCGTATGCCTATCAAGCGGGCGAAGGTCCGGCCGAAGCGATTGTGACGATGGTTCCCGAAAAGACTTTTGAAATCGATTGGTTTTGGGTGGCGGTAGCAGTCTATGCGCTTGGTATCTTGGCTTTGCTTGTGAAATTTGCTTTGGATTATTATGCACTAAAGAAAGTCTTGAAAGGAAAGGCCATCTACCAGCAAGAGGATTATAAGTTTGTGAACGTAAAGGAAAACATTGCTCCCTTCTCCTACTTCAATTATATCGTTTATAACCCCGAATTGTACAGCCAGGTGGAGATGGAAAACATCTTAGAGCACGAGAAGGTGCATTGTTCCCAAAACCATACAATAGACGTATTAATCGCACGTGTGTTTTGTATTGCTTTTTGGTGGAATCCGTTTGTATGGTTCTACAAGAAGGCCATCGTGCAGAATTTAGAGTTCATTGCCGACAGCGATGCGTTTAAAAACATATCCGACAAGAAGGCGTACCAGTTTACGCTCTTGAAAATAACAACACACGAGAGTTGTGTTGCCATCAGTAATCATTTTTTTCAATCATTAATCAAAAAACGAATCGTTATGTTAAACAAAAATCAATCAAAGCGATGGAACTCTTGGAAGTATGCCATCATTGTTCCTGCGTTGGCCGTATTCATGTGGCAGTTCCAGGTGAAAGTTGTGGCACAGGAAAAGAAGGGCGACATCGTGCACCATTCTACCTCAACCACCATCAGAAAAGAAGTGACCGCCAAGACTACCGATGCGGAACTAAAGGAACTGGAAACGTTGTTCAAGGAACAGCACAATGCCACACTAAAATTCTCTAAAGTAAAACGAAACAAGGCCGGAGAAATCATTGCGCTTAAAGCGGTGATGGAATCGAAAGGAAATAACGAAAACAAAGGTGTCTTTCAGGTTTCGGGGAATGATCCTATTAAAGCGTTTACCATAATCAAGTACAACGACTCTAATGGAAAAGAACTTATCGCTTTCGGAGAATCCAACAAAGCGGTAGTGACGCAAGTTGGTACTAATACTGGTGCTGCTGACGAAGTTGAAGTTGTAGCAGAGGAAGTTGAAGGTATTGCTTATGCCACGGCTTATAGCAATAGTGATGTTACGCCTCCTACTCCGCCAACACCACCTATGCCGCCAGCTGTGCCGGACTATCCCAACCCTCCAGCATCTCCAAATTTCCCTACGCCCCCAATGCCGCCAAGCGTACCACATACAGAAAGCAATAAAAAGGCTTGGAAAAAATTTGAAGAGGAAATGAAGAAGTTTGACGCCAAGATGAATTCTGCCGAGATGAAAAAGTGGCAGAAGGAAATAGATGAATACAGCAAAAAAATGGACGCCATGACCCCTGAGAGCGTAGCTTTTGACAAAGAAATGCAGGCTTTCGACAAGGAAATGCAAGCTTTTGATGCGGAAATGAAAGTGTTTGAAAAAGAGATGCAGGAGTTTACACGACAAATGCAACAGGAATCTCGTGACGACATACAAAAAGAACGTGACGAGGCCCGAAAAGAGCGGGAAGAAGCTCTAACCGAAGCTCGAAAAATCAGGGACAATGCAAGAGCCCAAGCAGAAAAAGACAGGGCACAGGCTAAAAAAAACAGGGACGCTGCAGCAAAATCCAGAAAATAAATCAGAAATAACACGAATACAAGAACCGGACTAATCACCCGGTTTTTTTAATGCTTAAAAAACAATATCCACAACAATCATAAATCAAGAAAATGAATTTAAAAAATATACTTATTGCTCTTGCAATACTACTGAACATGCATTCAACTCTTGCACAAGAAACAGATACCAAAAAAAGATTGGATTCCTTGTTTACTGCTTTGGCAGAACAGGACCAATTCAACGGCAGTGTATTGATAGCCGACAAGGGAAAAATAATCTACAAGAACGGAAAAGGCTTTGGCAACGAAACAACAAGGGAAACGAATAATCCCGAGACCATTTTTGAACTTGCCTCCTGCAGCAAGCAATTTATAGGTGTGGCAATAGCATTGCTGCATCGCGACAATAAGATAAAGTATGCGGACGATATTACCCTTTACATTCCTGAACTGACTAATTTTAAAGGTGTGAAAATATATGATCTACTGAGGCATACGAGTGGAATACCTGAATTCCTGGGTAAATTCATGGAAGACTGGAAAAGTGATGGGATTGCAACCAATGAGGACGTAATAAAATATTATGCCCGACAGAAGGACAGCTTGGAGTTTGCTCCCAATACGAAACATCAATACTCCAACACCAATTATGTCTTCCTGGCCACCATCATCGAAAAGGCTTCCAAGCAAAAGTTAGAAGACTATCTGTCGGAAAAGATATTCAAGCCCTTGAAAATGAACAGGACATTTGTCTACAACAGGAGACGCTCGCCAAGAAAGATAAAAAATTATGCCATTGGCTACAGCTGGATCAGGAATTCATTCGAGAAGGCCACGGAAGACGATCCAAGGATCGGAGACAGGACGGTCTATCATATGGATGGAATCGTTGGCAATGCGAAAGTGAACTCAACCGTTGAAGACCTCTACAAGTGGATAAATGCACTCAAGAACAATCAATTGCTCTGCCAACAGGAACTTGACGAGGCGATGGAAATAACCAAGACGACTAACAATACCGCTGTGAACTACGGATTTGGATTCGAGGTACGCAAAAGGGACAACAACATAAGCTACGGACACACGGGCAGCTGGGACGGATACATAACCTTCATGCATTATGCCTCGAAAAACGACAGGACCATAATTGTCTTGAATAATTTTAAGAATGGGGTATATCCTTATGCAAGCATACAGGAAATTTTAGACCACAAACCGTCTTCGCACGAATTCATCAAAAAGGCAAAGCTGGAAGAAGAGGCCATCAAGCAATTTGCCGGCGAATATTCCGATCCGGAAGATCCAGCCAGGAAGCATGTCATTTCTTATTTGGAAGGGCACTTGATTTACAACACGGACAAGGCCGATTGGGACATGAGTTTTTTTCCTTCATCGGAAAATACCTTCCAGGCCATCAGGCAGGGAGGAACCGACGGGGTAATGCACTTTACAAGGCAAGGTGATGGATCGATGAAATTGGAAATGACACAATACGGACAAAATATAGGAAATGGTGTAAGATTATAGCTTTCCGAAAAACAGCAATCAGGAAAATCCCAAAAGGACTTTTCCTGTTAGTATGCTTCGTTTATCATTATAAGAAGATATTTATTACATTAGTCAAAAAATTAAGTACCAATTAAGCGGTTGGTATAAACCCTTGTATAATCCGTATATCATACAGTAACAGTTAGCAACAAACACTATGAATTTTAGATTTTTAATACCCCTCCTATTCCTGACCCTTTTTGCATTTGGACAAAAAACGGAGTTCAAGATTAGATATTCCGAACAACTGGCGGTCTTTGTTTTCATGCAGCATCTATCTGAAAATTACCCCAAGAATGTCTTCAAGACCGAATTTGAAAAATCAAGATACAATAGTGATCAATATAAAAACATACTCTCGGAGTTTGACAAATTGGCGATTGATTACAGCTACCAGTTCGAGGAATTTCCGTATGGATCCAAAACACCCATGCAGACAAGGGACATCTTAAAGAAAAACCTGATTGAAACAACTGATTTGAAGGAATTCAAGCTGCGCTCGATTGGCATTGTTCCCAACAAGACGTTGAATGATCTGACAGCAATGATTTCGGAGTTCACACCCATCTATAACGAGCTGATCTATAATCCGAACAAGGAAAAATTTGAAAAACAAGTTGCAGAAATTACAAAATATGCCAACGAGCACCACATGGAAGAATATTTTGAAACGGGGTTGCTTTTTTATGATTCAAGCTGGGACAACTCAATCCCTTTCCAGATTGCCTTCTATCCATTGCCCAATTCAGATTATTTTACGGCACAGGCATTCTACAATAATTTCACAAGTGCCATCCAAACCAATTTAAGGGACTATAAAGATTTGTTCAGTGTCATGCTGCACGAGATATTCCACATCATCTATAATGAACAATCCCTTGAAGTAAAAATTGGGATCGACAAGCATTTCAAGGATAATAAATCAAACTGCAGCAATTATGCCTACCAGCTTCTGAATGAAGTTTTGGCAACAACATTGGGAAACGGCTACGTCTATGAAAAGTTGGATGGAAAATTGGATCCCAATGATTGGTATTATCATCCATATATTGACCTGATGGCAAGAAAAATATATCCGTTGGTAAAGGAATACATAGATCAAAAGAAACCAATGGACAAGAATTTCATTGATGGCTACATCAACCTGTACGAAACAAATTTTCCGAATTGGATAAATGAGCTGGACAACATAATGACTTACAGGTATGTGCTTTCTGAAAATGAAAAAGATTTCAGTACCATCAACAAGCTGTTTCGCTATCGTTCCAGTGCAGAATATGAAGCCCAGATTACGGAAAGCAGTATCGAAAAAATGCAGAAGACACCCTTGACAAAAATAATAATCGTGTCAAAAGACAATACTGAAAAACTCAAGCTGATAAAAAGGAAATTCAAGGAGTTAAAGAACTGGAAATTCAACGCCGGCGAAGAATTCAGCTACAAGATCCTATTGGAGGATAAAAGCCAGCTGATCATAATAAACCCTGGTAAATCGTCAATTGAGACACTTCTGAAATCAATAAAATAAATGGCGTGCCCCAACCGTTATGAAAATAGTCCGCAGCCAACAACCAGGTAAAGGCTTTTGTACTTGCATCATTTGAATAAACTTCATTCAGCAATCAGAAGGTTTTTATTTCCGGAATACAAGACTCATCCCATAGTTGGGAACAAATTATTTAAATTTGCGGCTTTCATTTCAAAATGAAGATCACTGAAAAAATTTAGGAAGAAATAATATGAAAAGAGTAACGGTATTTTGCGGATCAAGTTTGGGTACGGATGACATCTATAGGGCACAAGCCACTTTATTGGGAGAGGCATTGGCAAGCCATGATATGGAATTGATTTATGGAGGGGCCAATGTTGGACTCATGGGTGCAGTGGCCGACGGGGTTTTAAAGGGCGGAGGAAAGGTAATAGGCGTGTTGCCTGACTTCTTAAGGTCAAAAGAAATCGCACACGAGCATCTGACAGAGTTGATAATAGTGGAGACAATGCACGAAAGGAAAACAAAAATGAACGAACTGTGTGATGGTGTCATTGCCTTGCCTGGTGGTTTCGGAACCTTGGAAGAATTTTTCGAGATGCTGACCTGGGCCCAATTGGGATTGCATAAAAAACCTATTGCTGTCCTGAATGTTGATGGCTTCTATGATGACCTGATCATTTTTATACAGAAGATGGTAGACAAGGGATTCTTGAAAGAAGCCAATCAGCAGATGCTTGTCGTAAGCGACAACATTCCGGATCTTTTGAACAAGATGAAGAATTATGTTGCACCAGCGGTTGCGAAATGGATCAGCAAGGAAACAACCTGACTATAAACAACAAGCTAAAAACTGCAGCCAATAGTTATCTGATGCAGGCTTGCAATTAAAACTGGAAAGCAAACCAGTTTTTTTAGTCCTTATTCAAAAACAATTCCTTGATGATGATATAGAACCCCATTGCCAACACGAACCATCCGAATCCCTTTTTAAGTTTTTCTCCTGATATTTTTTTAGAGAGATACGTTCCGATAAATATCCCGATTATGGAACAAAGCGTAAAGAGCAACAATAAATTCCAATCCATTGCACTATCCTGCATCAGATCGCCAATAAAACCAATCAGGGATTGAACTGCCACGATAAACAACGAGGTCCCGATGGCAATCTTCATTGGCATCCTCACCAGCAATACCAGGGCCGGAATGATCAGGAAGCCACCTCCTGCTCCAACGGTTCCGGCTACGACGCCAATAATCAGTCCTTGGATGGTAATCTTTAGATACTTGTTCTTGATGGAAGCCTTTTGTTCCTTTTCGGTTCCGCCTGCCTGGATCATCTTCAATGCCGACATTATCATTACGATGGCAAAAACGACCATTATGGCGATTGGCTTTGTCAGCTCAAACGAACCTGTTGAAAAGAGGATTTCGGGAATATTGGGAACCAGATAATTCCTGGTAAGGAAAACCGCAATGATGGAGGGAGCGCCAAAAACCGCAACCGTCTTGAAATCTACTTCATCACTGAGGGCTTTTTTTATCCCTCCTACCAATGCGGAAGAGCCTACGATAAAAAGCGAATAAGCTGTTGCAAATACTGGATTGACCGCCATTATGTATACCAATATGGGAACGGAAAGGATTGATCCTCCACTTCCTATGAGTCCCAACGAGACACCGACAAGTACCGCCAGAATGTAACCTACGATTTCTAAAACATCCATCTGCTAAAAAATTGAAACCCTAAAAGTACGGTAATAATCATATTGATTTGGGATAAAAAATAAATTTAATCTAAAATACCTTGCCATTTTTATTTATAAAATATTAATACATTACCTTTATTCCGAATAATCTTTTCCCCCAAATCAAAGATGAATTTCAGAAATAACTACGCCAACGTAACCGGTTGGTTCATAAAACGTCCTAAAAGGACAGGATACCTCGTATTCCTGTGTCTCTTTATAGTTGCTATCCTTATTCTCAATCTTACTTATCGGATCAATAAGGAAGACCAGAAACGCGAGATGACCTCAATGCTGAATACAGTCAGGAAAAACATTGAACGTACCTTGAAAAACAGTCATACGACCGCATTAACGCTGGCCTTGACCATCAATGATGATGGAAATCCCGAGAATTTTGACTCTATTGCCAAGCGGTTGCTGCACAACAATTCCAATATTGACATTGTGCAATTGGTTCCGGATGGCATCATCAGATATGTATTTCCGTTGGAAGGAAACGAGTCCGTAGTGGGATATGACGTCCTGCACAACGACCAGCTGCAGCAAGAAACCCACAGGGCCGTGCAATTGAATACCATGTATTTTGCCGGTCCTATAAAACTCAAGCAAGGCGGTGTTGGCGTCGTAGGAAGGTTTCCCGTTTATATAAAGAATAAATTCTGGGGATTTTCGGCAGTAGTCATCAAGATGAAGACCTTTTTGGAATCGTCGGGAATAAGCACGATGGACAATCCCAACTACTACTTTCAATTCTCCAAGATAAACCCGGTAACAAGCAAGGAAGAATTTCTATTGGAAGGAAGCAGGGATTTTGCCGGTAAAAATTATAATATGACTTCCTTTCCCGAAGGAAATTGGAAACTCTATCTGATTTCAAACACGGAAAATTCAGTTTTTAAAGAACTTGTCCCCTATTTTTTCCTGAGCCTCTTGTCCTGCATCTTGATTTCCCTGTTGGTTACGATCATCCTGCAAAGGCCTTCCGAATTGGAATCATTGGCCAGGAAGCAGGCACGGAACCTGATAAGAAGCGAGGCCAAATACAAGACCATCTTCAACCAGGCAGCCGTTGGTATTGCCAAGATTAATTTCCTCACGAACGAATATGTTGAAGTCAATGAGCAGTATTGCGAACTAATGGGCTATACCCATGAAGAATTGAACGGGACAAATTTCAAGTACATCACGCATACGGATGATCTGCAGGAAACGGTAGACAAGCTGAAGGGACTTGTGATGGGAGAGTTCAATAAAGTGGTATTGGAGAAAAGATACATCCACAAGGATGGAAAAACAATCTGGGCCCGTGTTACCGTCTCTCCGCTATGGATCGAGGGCGAAATGCCTAAGACGGTAATCTCTGTCGTGGAAGACATTACCGAAACGAAAAGGGCGGAAGAAACCATCAAGAAGAGTGAGGAACAATACAAGAGCCTTTTCAATGATTCCCCGATTGCCCTCTGGGAGGAGGACCTGTCTGAAGTTAAAGCTTATTTGTCAGAACTCGGCCTAGTAGGCCAGAAAAGGAGTCTTGTTGTTGATTATCTGGACAGGCATCCAGAAGTTGTAGACAAATGTATTGCATTGATAAGGATCATAAACGTCAATAAGGAGTGCCTCCTACTCCACCATGCCAGAAGCAAGGAAGAATTGATAGAAAATTTCGCTGAAATAATGCGGCATGGCAGCTTGGATGCAATGAAGCGGATCCTGATTGGCGTGACCCAGAAAGAAAAGAAAGGCAAGATTGAAGCCAAGATAAATTTCCCCAACGGCAAAAGCAAGGACATTTCGCTGGTATGGAACATAATAAAGGAATATGAAGACAACCTGGAACGCGTGATTGTTTCGACGGAAGATATTACCGAACGCAAGGCTTCCCAAAGGAAGATCATCGATTCCCAGATACGTATTGAATCACTTATCAACACCATCGACGGGATCGTCTGGGAATGCGATGCGGAAAATTTCAGGTTCAGCTTTATCAGCAGGAAAGTAGAAAAAATCCTGGGCTATACGGTTGAAGAATGGATGTCAAGCCCTACTTTTTGGGAAGATCATATCCATCCTGACGACAGGGATTGGACGGTAGATCATTTTGCCTGCCAGACGGCGGACAGCAGGAAGCAGCACGATTTTGAATACCGGATGATTGCCAAGGACGGCAGGATCGTATGGTTGCGTGATATTGTAAACGTCACCACCGAAGCAGATGGCTCCGTCAACATGAGAGGTATCATGATCGACATTACCGAAAGCAAGGATATAGAAATTGAACTCAACAATTCCTTTTCACTTGTGAGGGAACAAAACAAACGCCTGCTCAATTTCTCCTATATCATTTCACACAATGTCCGTTCGCATACCAGCAACCTGCAGTCGATTTCAAATTTGATGAACGATGCCGATTCCGAACAGGAAAGAGAGGAACTTATTCCTTTGCTGGGTTCGGTATCCGATGCTCTGAATGAAACCATGCACCATCTGAACAAGGTGGTGAACATCCAATCAAATGTAAACCTGGATGTGGAACCTCTCGATTTAAGGAATTACATAGAAAGGACACTTATTTCCCTTACCAAGGAAATTGAACAGCGCGCCATAACGGTAAATTGTCTCGTAGAAAGGAATACCATCGTGATGTATAATCCGGCCTATCTGGAGAACATCCTGCTCAACTGCATTTCAAATGCCATCAGGTACAGTGATCCCGAAAAGGATTCCCATATCAACATCGACAGTTACATTGAAAACTCAAAAATGGTACTTGAAATTTCAGACAATGGAATTGGGATCGACATGCAAAAGAACAGGGAGAAGATTTTCGGAATGTACAAGACCTTCCACAACAATCCAGATGCCAAAGGAATGGGACTTTTTATCACCAAGAATCAGATTGATGCAATGGGTGGAAGAATTACGGTCGACAGCGTACTTGGCGAAGGGACTTCCCTCAAGATTTATTTCAAATGATTACTTTTTGAAGGCAGTCTCGTAAGTGGCAATCCATTCCTGGACGGTCATCTTCGTAGCCAATTCTCCCAGTAGCGCATATGGGATCGCATCCATTTTCTTGAATCGGATGCAGCTTTTTCCCATGTCCAGTTTTGTCTTGCAATGTTTCGGATATTCCGTCGTAAACCAATCAAAGAGTTCTTTATTCGCGTAAATTCCCATATGGTAGACGGCTATAAAATTCTTTTGGGAAGCGATTGCTAAAAAAGGCAAAGGTTGTTTCGGATCGCAATGGTAACCGTTTGGATAGAGCGAATGGGGGACGGAATAGCCCAGCATTCCATATCCAATCCCTTCCGAAAACCCTTCCGGCATATTTTCTAAGAAAAGGTTTCTCAACTTCTCCATTGCTTCCTTGCGATCTTCTGGAAGTGAAGCGATATACTCGTCTGCTGTTTTTGCTGTAGATTGCATGCTGTGATGATTTTAAACCCTGTTGTTGTCAGGAATCCAGGTTAATATGCTTCTCTTGATCCTCCTGCTCGAAAGATTTTCTTCCAGCGTCTTTTTTACCAGTCCTGGCAATTCGTCGTCGGATGCAAATCGGAGCGCGAAGATCTGGCTGTCGCGTAATTTATTTTCAATCAGTTCAAATCGTTCATTCGTTAGTACAAAGTAGCGGTACCGCATCTCCAGCCTGATGATCCTGTTTTGGAGTATCAAAGAATAGTGCTGGCGAAGCATAAAGCTTACCCAGACTATCAAGACAATCAAGATGGACATGAAGGTCCAAAGCAGCTTGTCTTCTTTCAAAAAGATAAAACTGATACTGGCCAACAGGAGTAAAGTTGACAAGGGATAGAATACAAAATGATGTGCAGGATAAAACTGGATATGGTTGGTGTAGCTCTGTTTCTTTTTCATATATAAATTTTAATAACTGATTTGTCAGAAGTTAAAAATCAGTTAATTAGGCTTTTAGATTTGACTTGATCTTGTTTAAAGTCGTATCTTTATACTAGTTCTAAATACAACATCATTTGTTAATTTCAAAAGGTTAGTTGCTAAAGCAAAAAGACTAAATTAGGAATTTTTATTCCTTCTTTTTAAACTTAAACCTTTTTCATAGGTTTGTTTTTTTTGTTTTAGTAAATGGAGAGGTCTTACTTTAAGTGGGACCTCTTTTTTTGCTTTTAAATCAAAGCGCAAACGTAAAAGTAATTTATATTTTTCAGAAAATGAATCATGTCTTGCTTTTTTAGCATAAAAAAAGGCTTCCGATTACGGAAGCCTTTTGATTCTTTTTCAAAGATTTCTAAACAGACAATTTGCCTTCTACTCCTCCATCCATCGTCTTGCCAATTATTGCGGCAGCGGCAATCTTCAACATCGAAACCATTTTTCCGTTCTTGGTATCCCAATAGTAAACGTATTCTGGCTGCACCCTCAAGACGGTCAGGTTCGGATCATCTTTTCCTTCGGTGAACCACGCTTTTGCCATCGGGCTCCATTTATCCTCGATTGTTGTCTTGTCCTTGTAGATGAATGCCTTTCCATAAATGCTCAGGTATTCGGAATCTGATACATTGGCAAAAAGCAATTGCACGGTCTCATCCTGGCGGATTTCGAAATTCTTGTTGCTGTCCGACGAGCTCAAGAACCACAAGTTGCCACTTTCATCAACTTCCTGCACACTCATTGGACGGGTCGAGAAGGGCGCATGTGATAAATCGGTGCAAAACATGCAAACCCTGATCGCTTCTGCAAGTTTCTTTAATTTTGCAACAGCTTCTTCATTACTTAAATTTTTTAAATCTCCCATGGCTTTATTTTTTTTTTAGTATTTATTATTCAATATCAATTCTTTCAGAAGTCCAATCAACTGCCTTGTCATAGTCCGCTTTTGGAAACACCTTGAATTCCCCTGGCATTATCTTGCTGAAAACAGTCGTGAAATTATCCACTGTCTCCGAATCTGAAATGATCGCTGCACGATTCCACTTGGTAAGATTATTGATTCCCAGCAACGCATCCTGAAGCCAGGCCCCGATGGTAAAATCAGACGGCGAATTGTCCAGGTACAAGAGGTAATTCAGTTTGCCTGTTTTTGCTACCAGCTCTGAAACTTTTGCTTTTACGATTTCAAAATCGTCTTTTGTAACTTCTCCCGAAGAATGGAAGCCGACCATATTCGATGGCATATCCTGAATCTGTTGTATCATAATTAATTATTTATTTCAAGGTTATTTTCAAAGTTACTTTTACCTGTTTTGAATATGTTATAGCTTTATTCTAAAAAAATATAAGATCTCAATAATTGCATGTTTAGCTTAACAAACATTAAGACAACTTTAATACTGTTTTAGTCCACTGTCTTTTTATTATAGACTAACTTTATGCTAACCAATTAATTACCCAAAAAAATAAAATGCTATGAGTAAGAGAATCGCCATTCTGGCAACAAACGGATTTGAAGAAAGCGAATTGAAATCGCCAAAAGAGTATTTGGAAAAGCAAGGCTGGACAGCCGATATCGTAAGCTTGAAAAGCGGTACGATCAAGGGTTGGAAAGACGGAAACTGGAGCAATGAATTTAAAGTAGATTATACTTTGGATCAGGTTTCTTCAAAAGACTATGACGCCTTGGTCCTGCCTGGCGGTGTTATCAATCCGGACCAATTGAGACGCGACGAAAAAGCGGTTTCCTTTGTAAAGGATTTTTTCAGCGAAAGCAAGCCGGTGGCTGCAATTTGCCATGGTCCTCAAATTTTGGTCGATGCAGAAGTATTGGAAGGAAGAAACATAACTTCTTTTTCTTCTGTCAGGAAAGATTTGATTAACGCAGGAGCTGTTTGGACAGACGAGGAAGTCGTGGTCGACAGCGGTCTGGTAACAAGCCGCACTCCTGATGATCTTCCCGCTTTCAATAAAAAAATGGTCGAAGAGATCAAGGAAGGAAAACATGAAATGCAATCACGTTAGTTACAAAGGTTGGTGATTGATGGACAGGGTTTAGGTGTATTTAGTGCACCGAACCCTGTTTTTTTTATTAGATTTTTAAACGATATTTGTATAAACTCCAATTTCTAATTTATGAAAAAACACTTCTCCTTGTTAATAGTAATGATATCCTTTATGTCGAATGCACAACTCAAACCTGTTTCCTACAAAGATGCCGAACAGAAGCTCAATGGTTTTGCAATTGCTCCAGAAAAGAAAAATATCAATAAGCCTGGTATTCTAATCCTTCCCGCCTGGAAAGGAATTGACGAACATTCAAAAGAAGTGGCTCAAGATCTATCCAAACTTGGCTATTATGCCTTCGTGGCCGATATTTATGGCGAAGGGAACTATCCACAGGATGCGAAAGAAGCTGGAGAGAAGTCAGGATTTTACAAGACGAATCATAAGGAATATCAAAAGAGGATTCATTTGGCATTGGAACAATTGATCAAGGCCGGAGCAAATCCTGATAATATTGTAGTCATTGGCTATTGTTTTGGCGGAACCGGAGCTTTGGAAGCCGTCAGGTCCGATATGAACATAAAAGCTGGAGTTTCGTTTCACGGAGGCCTTGGAAAAGAAAAGGGAAGATTCAACAACATCTTGAAGCCAAAAGTCTTGGTGCTTCACGGAGCCGATGATTCATTTGTTCCGCAAAAAGACATCGACGCCTTTCAAAACGAAATGCGTGATGGGAATGCAGATTGGCAGATGATCTATTATGCCGATGCGGTGCATGCCTTTACTGAAAAAAGTGCCGGAAACGACAAATCAAAAGGCGTTGCCTATAATGAAAAAGCAGACAGGCGTTCTTGGCAGCACCTGCTTCTATTCCTGAAGGAAGTAATGCAATAAATTTCAAAATTAATTTTTCAAATTCAATTTAATTTCCCTTTTTTTGTTAGTTTTAACACTTCATTGTTAGCACAGCAAAAACCTGGAAATTAAATTGTTTTTTTTATGGGACATGGTCACGTTAGGGTCGATAAGACCTGTTTGAATTGCAACTACGTTGTAGAAAATCGTTTCTGTCCGAATTGCGGCCAGGAAAATGTGGATACGCGAAAGACCTTTCACCATCTTTTCATCCACTTCTTTGAAGATTTGACGCATTACGAGAATTCATTCTGGAAGACCATTCGCAACCTGATCTTCAAACCGGCTTCACTTACAAAGGAATACCTTTCCGGAAAAAGGATGTCCTACTTGGCACCTGTCCGCCTATATATCTTTATCAGTTTCGCTACATTCTTGACCATTTCTCTTGCTCCCGAACAAGAATTGGAAAACGGCCCCGTCAAAGTAAATCTGGGGAATGAAACCAAGGAAGACTCGCTTGCCAGGAATATTATAAAAAATGACAAATTCAATCTGGGCGACTTCAAGGATGTAAAATACCTGGATTCGTTCCAAAGGCATAGCGCTGAAGATGAAAAACTGCCTCCTGTCGTTTACAAGATGTTCAAGAAGGCAATTCATGTGACCGAAAAAAATACTGCCACGGAAATAAAGGAAAAATTCAAGGAATCATTCATACACAACTTTCCAAAGGTCTTGTTCATTTACATGCCCATATTTGCCTTCTTCCTGTGGCTCTTCCACAGCAAAAGGAAATGGTACTACTTTGATCATGGCATTTTCACCCTGCATTATTTCTCCTTCCTGCTCCTAACTTATCTGATCCTGAAATTGGTGGATATTGTACTTTATGCATTTGGAGAAAATATGATATCGAATGTACTGTCCGGCATCATTGGCTTTGTAGGATTCATATGGGCCTTTTATTATTTCTTTCCGGCACATCACCGATTTTATGGCTGCAGGAGACGCAAGTCGGTCTTGAAAGGCCTGCTGTTGTTTTTCATCAATGGCTTCTTTATATCCATCCTGCTGACTGCCTTTGCCTTTTATACGTTCATCAATATTCATTAAAAGCCCATATGACATGAAAAAGATCTTGTTGATTTTCTCCTCCTGCTTGCTGCTTTCCTGCGGAAGTACGAAAAGCGTTGCACAAAAATCTGATTACTCCAAAGCCGATGTTGCAAAATACATGAAGACCATCACGGCCAAGGATTTAAAAAAACACCTTTACATAGTGGCTTCCGATGAAATGGAAGGCAGGAATACCGGAAGCGAGGGACAGAAAAAAGCCGGCAGGTATTTAATCGAGGAGTACAAGAAAAATAAGATCTCGTTTCCCAAAAAGGCAGACGGATTTTACCAGAAGGTTCCTGCCGAATACATGTCGAGGGGTTTCAGCCCGAAATTGAATGATTCCGAAAATATCTGGGCCTTTATCGAAGGTACCGAGAAACCCGAAGAGGTCTTGGTAATTTCAGCCCATTACGATCACGTCGGAATGAAAAATGGCGAAGTCTATAATGGTGCCGATGATGATGGCTCCGGAACCGTGGCCTTGCTGGAAATCGCCCAAGCTTTCATGCAGGCCAAAAAAGGCGGCTATGGTCCAAAACGCTCCATCTTGTTCTTGCACGTTACCGGGGAAGAACACGGCTTGCACGGTTCACGCTATTATTCTGAAAATCCTTTATTCCCGATAGAAAATACCATTGCCGACATCAATATTGACATGATCGGCCGTCGAGATGAGGATCACAAGGACACCAACAATTACATATACGTTATTGGTTCCGACAGGCTTTCCACGGATTTGCACAACATCAACGAGGAGGCCAACAAGAAATATGTAAATCTGGATCTGGATTACCGTTACAATGATCTTAACGATCCCAACCGTTTCTACTACCGTTCCGACCATTATAATTTTGCCAAGAAAGGAATCCCTTCCATCTTTTATTTCAATGGGGTCCACGCTGATTACCACCAGCCGGGAGACGAGCGTCAGAAAATTGAGTACGATGCCTTGGAAAAAAGAACACGGCTTGCCTTTGTGACGGCTTGGGAATTGGCCAATAGGGAAAAAAGACCTGTCGTAGACAGGGACGGAAAATAAAACAAAAAAGCTCTGGATCATCAGAGCTTTTTTATTGGATGCTATTGAAGCGGTTCATTCTTTATGATCTGCACCTTTCCTAATTCTACCGTATCCGAAGTATCTTTTACAAGCAGTATTCCAAATACGTTGAAGGGAATATCAATTGGCTCTTCTGAATTCTTGATTTCCTCCAGGATATGCTCGTAATTCTGGGGATGGATCGCAATCGTATCCCCTTTTTCCAATTTATGATCAAAAATATAATTCCTCAATGATTTGAAGGAAATTTCACTACCGATAAAAACTTGCTGTCCCATAACTTTTTTTGCTCTAATTTACAGCATTAGGTTCAGGTGGCAAATCTATTTATGTTTTCATTAAGGAAGTTCTAGCAACAAAAAAAGCTCCAGATTTCTCTGAAGCTTTCTAATTATGGGTGGATGACCGGGTTCGAACCGGCGACCCTCGGCACCACAAACCGATGCTCTAACCAGCTGAGCTACAACCACCATTTGTTTAACGAGTGCAAATATACAGCAAATCTTGATTACTGCAAATAAAAATTTAAAAAAATTATATCAAATCTCCTAAACTATTGACTGCCAAATATCTTTCAACGGTAAAACCTTCACCATAGTCCGTTCCAATCAATCTCCCCAGGTCCTGGGCGCGGTAATGCAGGCTGTCCAGGAAGTTCTTGGTTGCAATTGGTGTTGTCGGTTCCTTCGTATCCGGGTTATAAAACTGGGAACTGTAAGCCATGATCGATTCTATTTTCTTATCCGTAAAACCTGTTATGTCCACCACGAAATCAGGCTCGATATTTTTCCATTGGATGTAGTGGTACACCAACCTTGGCCGCCAAGCTTCTTGTTTCCTACCATCAAGCTCCGTCCCGATCTTGATAAGACCTGACAGGAAGCAGGAATCAGAAATCAGCTTGCTTCCTTTTGCATGGTCAATATGCCGGTCGTCAATGGCATTGCACAACACAATCTCCGGCCTGTATTTTCTAATCATCCTGATCACGGCCAACTGATGCTCCTGGTCGTTTTGGAAGAAGCCGTCGCGCATCCTCAGATTTTCCCTGACGGCAACGCCAAGTATCCTTGCGGCATCACTGGCTTCCTTGTCCCTGATTTCAGCAGAACCACGGGTACCCAATTCTCCTCTTGTCAAATCTACGATGCCCACTTTCCTTCCGAGGCTTATTTCCTTTGCCAATGTTCCTCCGCAACCCAATTCGACATCGTCTGGATGAGCCCCGAAAGCTAAAATATCTAATTTCATACTATATCTTTATCTATTATCTTTTTTCTTGCTTCTTGCTTCTTTTTCTTGCTTCTTTTTTCTTTCCCTCCTCAAATCAAAATCCTTTTCATTGTTCCTGATTTGTTGACCGTTTCCCTATATTCCTTTTCCGGAACACTTTCCCTTGTAATCCCACAGCCAATATACAAATGTGCTTCATTCCCTTTGATTTGCATGCACCTCAGGTTGACAAACAAATCCGACTTACTTGCATGGGTTGCAAAATCTTGATTCAATTCACCCAGAAAGCCTGAATAATACTCCCTGTCGTACCCCTCGTTATCGAGGATGAAATTCTTGGAAATATTTTTTGGCAGGCCGCAGACCGCCGGTGTCGGATGCAAGATCGAAACCACGTCCTTCAAGCCATATCCTGGATTCAAGACCGCCTCAATATCCGTCTTTATATGGAGGATGTTACCGGCTTTCAAGGTATAAGGTGCAGAAGTTGATAATTCTGAGGTGAGTTCTTTCAAATTATCCACGATAAAATCAGTGACGATTTTTTGTTCTTCTATTTCCTTTCCGCCCCAGGTCACTTCTCGTTTTTGCTCATATTGCTGCGTTCCAGCCAATGCAACGGTATTGATCCTGGAACCTTCGGATTTAAGCAATTGTTCCGGTGTCGCCCCCATCCACATTCCTACTTTTGGATGAAACCAGCAGTATTTAAAAGCTGTGGCATACGCTTGCAACAATCTTTCGAATATGACTGAAAAATCCAAATCCCCGACCGCTACGATTTCTTTTCTGGACAAGACCACCTTTTGAAAAGCATTGTTTTCAATGGCGTCGATTCCTTTTTGAACCAAATGCTCAAAGGCTTCTTTTCCTTTGCCACTGTCTGGGACAGGATTGCCTTTTGAATTATTTTCATCGGAAACAAAATCCGAAACTAGGACTTTCGATTTATTTTCCGGAATCAGAAGCTGCTGTTTGCCATCAAAAGGAGCGAAGATAAAACCCACTTCCTCCATATTTTCAGAAGTATACAATTCGTCGTCCTCTTGAAAAAGCCCAATTACCTTGTCCTGATTGGGTTTTGAATAAAGCACGAAAGGCTGCTGCCTTGCAAAATGCTGCCTTGCATGATCAAGAAAATCAACCATTCGCAGTGCGTTTTGGCAATATCATATTCGTAAGCTTGCAAAGCGAGATCAGGTTATCCTGTTCGTCCGTAATCCTGATCTCCCACAAATGGATGCTCCTTCCCTTGTGGATAATCCTCGCCGTCCCATACACGATCCCGTCCCTTTTGCTCTTCAGATGATTGGCCGAGATCTCAATGCCGCGTACTTCCTGCTTTTCAGGATTGACGTACAACATTGAAGCCGCACTTCCCACACTCTCCGCCAAAGCCACCGAAGCTCCTCCGTGAAGCAATCCCATTGGCTGGTGAACATTTGGATTCACGGGCATTTTCGCCACCAGGAAATCTTCCCCGGCATCAATATATTCTATTTCCAAAGTCTGCATCAGCGTATTTTTCGAGAAACTGCGGCACAGGCTGAGTATGTTTTCCTTATCGAATTCCATTTTTATAAAATTTTACTGCAAAAATAACCATTATTTGTGAACTCCTTTCTTTCTTTTTTGTAGCCAAGAGAATTACGCTGCCTGCAAATTAATCATTCCCGATAAATCAGCACAACAGCTTTTTACATTATAAGGGAAGCTTGCCACGGATGCACAGATTTCAAAACAATTTTCAATCTGTCCATTTATTGCTACTAATTAACATACAAACTTCTTTTTTTGGAACCAATAAAATGCATTCCCTGCAAATTAAGCATTCCCAATAAATCAGTATAATAACTCTTTTACGTTTTAAGGGAAGCTTGTTTCTGCTACACGGATTTTAAAACAACTTTTAATCCGTGCATCTGTGGCTACACCAACCAAGAATATACCATAACATTGTTCAAAGTATATTTGAGGCGAACGAACATTTTTACTATTTTTACCAAAATTCATCTTGCAATGCGTAATTCTATTTTTATCCTCTTTATAGGAATATTGGTTTCATTGACCTCTTGCCGAAACGATTTCGACTTCGAGAGCAGCACGGGAGGCTTGGAATTCTCAAGAGATACAGTTTACCTGGATACCGTTTTCGCTAATATCGGATCCAGCACCTATACCTTGAAGGTCTACAACAAAAGCGACAAGGACATTAAGATCCCGACCATTGAATTTGCAAAAGGAGAAGATTCAAAATACCGCATGACCGTTGACGGGATGACGGGCAACAACAACCGCATCTTCAAGAATGTGGAGCTTCTTGCAAAAGACAGCCTGTACATCTTTATAGAAACCACGGCGGATATTATCGATGCAAATCCTGCCGATTTCCTATATACCGACCAGATCTTGTTTGGCGATGGGATCAACAAGCAGAAAGTAGAATTGGTAACCCTGATCCAGGACGCCTATTTCATTTATCCAAACCGGATTGACGGCGTATACGATTCCATTGAATACGGTCTGGATGAAAATGGAGAAGTTACCCGTGTCTTGGGCCGGTTGCTTCAGGAAAATCATCCAGTAAATGGGGACGAATATGTCTGGGGCAATGAAAAACCTTACGTGGTCTATGGCTTTGCTACTGTTCCCGACAACAAGACACTGACCGTAAATCCAGGAGCGAGGATTCATTTTCACGCAGATTCTGGAATTATCGTACAGGAAGGCGGAACACTCAATGTAAGAGGGGAAAAATCCGATACGCCGGCATTGGAAAAAGAAGTGATCTTTGAAGGCGACCGCCTGGAACCAGGCTTTTCGGACACTCCCGGACAATGGGCTACCGTTTATCTTCAAGAAGGCAGTAAAAACCATACCATCAGCCATCTTACGATAAAAAATGCCCTGATAGGATTGATGGCCATCAATAATTTCGACAACCCGATTGCAATCAACAATACCAAGATTTACAATTCTGGTGCCTATGGCATTTTAGCGCAACACGCGAAAATTGATGCTTCTAATGTGGTCATTAATTCCAATTCGAGAGGAATTGCGAGCCTGGCCTGCATCCTGGGTGGAACCTACAACTTTACGCATTGCACGATCAATAATGAAAGATCCACTTCCAGCCACGTTTCACTGCTGCTCAGCAATTATGTCTTGAACGGCAATAACCAGCCGGTAGTTCTTAACCTGACGGCAGCCAATTTCAACAATTGCATCATCTATGGTTCAAACAGCAGGCAGCTCCTGATCAGCAAGGATGGTTCGAGGCAATTTGAATTCAAATTCGACCATTGCCTTATTAAATTCGACAAGGCAGGAAACTCGCAGCTCATCAACCATCCGGAATACCAATTTGAGGATGGGGTCCACTATGTTGGAAATCTCATCGCAAGAAATTCGGGGGAATTCAGACCCGAATTTTTAAATACTGAAAAAAATCAGTTGATGATCGGGGATGATTCTGCGGCAAGGGGTGCCGCCAATTTCAACTTTTCGACAGGGACGTTCGATATCCTGGGGAATGCAAGAACAAATCCATCTGATATCGGGGCTTATAACTTTACTGTTTTTCCCGAAGAATAAAAGGGATTGGATTACATAAACAAATTTAAATCGGAACGGTCGCAGGCTGTTCCGATTTTTTTTGACTATCATCACAACACAAAGGCAGATTTTAGACTATTTATTATTTACCAACTGTATTTTTTCCTAATTTTATAGGAATAAATTAAAAAACAACTCTTATGAAAACAAATTATCTTTATTTGGGAGCATTGCTGATATGCTTTTCTTCTTGCAAGAAAGAAGAAACAAAAGTAGAAGAAACGGTTGTTAAAACTGATTCAACAGCTGTTGAAGAACCGACTCCACAAGTGGCAATGGATTCTGCGGCAATGAACAAGGCCTGGGAAGAATATGCAACGGTGGGAGAACCACACAAGATCCTTTCGAATGACACGGGAACCTGGACAGAAGACTTGACCTTCTGGATGGGACCGGAAGACAAGAATCCCCAGAAATATACCGCAACGGCCGATATCAAGATGATCTTGGGCGGACGCTACCAGGAACAAAGACACAAGGGAAAAATGATGGGGATGGATTTTGAAGGAATTTCAACAATGGCCTACAACAATGCTTCCGGTGAATTTACCTCTACCTGGATCGACAACATGGGAACGGGAATGATGATTGCATCCGGAAAATACGACGAGGCTTCCAAATCGATCCAACTGGCCGGAGAAATGGTAGATCCACTTACCAAGAAGTTGAAGAAATTCAGAGAAATAATGACCATCGTGGATGCCGATACCCGAAAAATGGAATCCTTTGACACATCACCAGACGGAAAGGAATTCAAGTCAATGGAAATCGTGATGAAACGTAAAAAATAAGGTTCGAAAGTACTGAAAAGACTGTCTTCCGACAGTCTTTTTTTTGGCATCGAAATGTTTTTCAACTTTTGATTGCAAGCCTTTTGACTTTAGGACTTTTTGAACTAAATTTGCACACACAACACAACAACTACACACCATGATTCATTTCTTCGGAAACCAAACCAATACGGTTTTTGCAGTTCAGGCGCAAAGCGAAATTTCGGCTGAAAACATCTCAAAATTAAACTGGCTTTTTGGCAACACGCATAAGATAGAAAAATCCGTACTAGCGGATTTTTTTGTTGGCCCTCGTGCCGCAATGATTACGCCGTGGAGTACGAATGCCGTCGAGATTACGCAAAATATGGCCATCGAAGGTATCATCAGGATTGAAGAATTCCAGAAAGTGACGGAAGCTTTTTCTGATTTCGACCCGATGCTTTCACAAAAGTATTCAGAATTAAACCAAGAAATTTATACGATAAATATTCAACCGGAACCCATCCTGGAAATCGAGGACATCGCGGCCTTCAATGAAAAAGAAGGTTTGGCTTTGAGCAAGGAAGAAGTGGAATACTTGGATAATTTGGCTAAAAAATTAGGCAGAAAACTGACAGATTCTGAGGTCTTCGGATTCTCTCAAGTAAATTCAGAGCACTGCCGCCACAAGATTTTCAACGGAACGTTCGTGATCGACGGAGAAGAAAAACCTTCTTCCCTGTTCAAATTGATCAAGAAAACGTCGTCTGAAAATCCGAACGATATTGTTACGGCTTATAAAGACAACGTGGCTTTCGTAAAAGGTCCGAGAGTACAGCAATTTGCACCAAGATCGGCTGACAAGCCTGATTTTTACGAAACCAAAGACTTTGATTCGGTTATTTCGCTCAAGGCGGAAACACATAATTTCCCAACAACGGTTGAACCTTTCAACGGTGCTGCAACGGGGTCCGGAGGAGAAATCCGAGACCGTCTAGCGGGTGGACAAGGTTCTCTGCCATTGGCGGGAACTGCAGTTTACATGACATCCTATTCCCGTTTGGAAGAAAACAGGCCTTGGGAAGAAGCAATGAACGAAAGAAAATGGTTGTACCAGACTCCGATGGACATCTTGATCAAGGCTTCAAACGGAGCATCTGATTTCGGAAATAAATTCGGCCAGCCTTTGATTACGGGTTCGGTATTGACCTTCGAACACGAAGAAGATGCCCGAAAATTAGGTTTCGACAAAGTGATCATGCTTGCCGGTGGAATTGGTTACGGAAAAGAAAGCCAGGCCATCAAGCAGAAACCAAAAGTGGGCGACAAAGTTGTTATTTTAGGTGGTGAAAATTATAGGATCGGAATGGGCGGTGCTGCGGTTTCTTCAGCAGATACTGGGGCTTTCAGTTCTGGAATCGAGTTGAATGCCATCCAGCGTTCGAATCCTGAGATGCAGAAACGTGCCGCAAACGCCATCCGCGGATTAGTGGAAAGCGATGAAAACCCTATTGTTTCGATTCACGATCACGGTGCTGGCGGACATTTGAACTGTCTTTCGGAATTGGTGGAAGAAACAGGAGGTCTGATTGATTTGGATAAATTGCCTGTTGGCGACCCGACGCTTTCTGCAAAAGAAATCATCGGAAACGAGTCCCAGGAAAGAATGGGATTGGTAATCGGTCAGAAAGATATCGAGACTTTGCAAAAAATTGCCGATCGTGAGCGTTCGCCGATGTACCAGGTTGGTGACGTGACAGGAAACCACCGTTTTACTTTCGAATCAAAAACTACGGGTGCAAAACCGATGGATTTTGCTTTGGAAGACATGTTTGGAAGTTCTCCAAAAGTCGTGATGACTGATACGGCAATTGATAGAAAATATACCGATTTAGACTATACGCAAGAAAATTTCAAAAATTATCTTGACCAGGTTTTGCAATTGGAAGCCGTCGCTTGTAAAGACTGGCTGACGAACAAAGTGGACCGTTGTGTTGGCGGAAAAGTAGCCAAGCAGCAATGTGCCGGACCATTGCAATTGCCATTGAACAACGTTGGTGTGATGGCGTTGGATTATCTGGGAAAAGAAGGTGTTGCCACTACTGTTGGCCACTCGCCTATCGCTTCTTTGATTGATCCTGCTGCCGGAAGCCGCACTGCAATTGCAGAAGCATTGTCAAACATTATCTGGGCTCCGATTAAAGACGGCTTGAAAGGCGTTTCGCTTTCTGCCAACTGGATGTGGGCTTGCAAGAATGAAGGTGAAGATGCCCGCTTGTACGAAGCGGTTCAAAGCTGTTCTGACTTTGCAATTGAATTGGGAATCAACATCCCGACCGGAAAAGACTCGCTTTCCATGAAACAGAAATATCCTGACGGAGACGTGATTGCTCCTGGAACGGTGATTATTTCTGCAGGTGGAAATTGTACCGATATTCAAAAAGTAGTTGAGCCAGTTTTGAAGAAAAACGGAGGCAACATTTATTACATCAACCTTTCAGAAGATAATTTCAAACTAGGAGGTTCTTCTTTTGCACAGGTTTTGAACAAGATTGGAAACGAAGTTCCTACGATTAAAAATGCCGCTAATTTCAAGACAGCTTTCAATGTCATTCAAGATTTAATCAAGGCAGATAAAATTCAAGCGGGACACGATATTGGCAGTGGTGGTTTAATAACTACCTTACTGGAATTATGTTTTGCGGATGTGAATCTAGCCGCTGATTACGACTTGGGTTCATTAAGCGAAAGCGACACCATAAAAGTATTGTTTTCTGAAAACATCGGAATTGTTTTCCAGGCGGATGCTTCTGTTGAAACAGTCTTGAAGGATAACAATGTGGCGTTCTTCAACATCGGAAAAGTCAAAGAAGGCGATACTGTTACCCTTAAAAACGGAGAACAAAATCTTTCAATAAATGTAACCGAAGCTAGAGATACTTGGTACAAGACTTCCTATTTGTTGGACAGGAAACAATCAGGTGAATTGAAAGCGAAGGAACGTTTTGACAACTTCAAGAACCAACCTTTGCAATTCACATTCCCGACACATTTTACAGGAAAAAAACCAATTGTAGATTTTTCCAAGCCAAGACCGAAAGCAGCCATTATTCGTGAAAAAGGAAGCAATTCCGAGCGCGAAATGGCAAATGCAATGTATCTGGCAGGGTTTGATGTGAAGGATGTGCACATGACCGACTTGATCTCAGGCCGTGAAACTTTGGAAGACATTCAGTTCATCGGAGCGGTTGGAGGTTTCTCCAATTCAGATGTCCTGGGTTCTGCAAAAGGCTGGGCCGGAGCATTCTTATACAACGAAAAGGCAAAAACGGCCTTGGATAATTTCTTCAAAAGAGAGGACACTTTATCTGTCGGAATCTGCAACGGGGCACAATTGTTCATGGAATTGGAATTGATCAACCCTGAGCACGAAGTGCACGGAAAATTAAGGCATAATGACTCCCACAAACACGAAAGCGGCTTTACTTCAGTTTCTGTTTTAGAGAATAATTCTGTTATGTTGAGTACTTTGGCAGGAAGCACCCTAGGGGTTTGGATTTCGCACGGGGAAGGAAAATTTGATCTCCCATACACCGAAGACAAATACAACGTGGTTGGAAAATACGGCTATGAAAATTATCCAGCCAATCCTAATGGCTCCTTTTTCAATATCGCCATGATGTGCGACAAGACCGGAAGACACTTGGCGATGATGCCTCACATCGAGCGCTCGACGTTCCAATGGAACTGGGCAAATTACCCTGAGGGAAGAAACGATGAGGTTTCCCCATGGTACGAAGCCTTTGTGAATGCAAGAAAATGGGTGGAAAACAAAAAATAGAATATTTTCAAATATTTAAGAAAAGGCTTTCAGTAAATGGAAGCCTTTTTCTATTTTAGCAAAACCAAAAACATTTTGTTATGAACAGTCTTGAGTGCTTGAATTGCAATGAAGCAACTGAAGGAAATTTTTGTTCCAACTGTGGGCAGAAAACGGATACGCATCGGATAACATTAAAGCACTTTCTATTCCACGACATAGTACACGGTGTCTGGCACGTGGACAAGGGCATTATATTTACGCTCAGGCAAGCTCTATTTAGACCGGGAAAAGCGGCATTGGACTACATAGACGGAAAACGGATCCGTTATTATAATGTCTTTTACTTGATCTTGTTGTTGATTGGTTTGGGGATTTTCATAGAAAGCATCTATCTTACCGCTTCAGCCAAGTTTGTATCCTATATTGACCCCGATCCTAATGCCTCCAATGCAACACTTGATTTTATAGCAAAATATGCCAAATTTTTCCTTTTGTTGGCGATCCCCGTTTATGCCCTGAATAGTTTTATTTTATTCAATAGAAAAAAACTGCTCTACAGCGAGCATCTTATCATCTTTGGAATGTACTTCGTAGGCATCATCATATTCACCTTGATTGGAAATCTATTATTCTTCGCAGAATTTATCCCGAGTATTTCTTTTCTGGCAGAATGGAGCAATACCATAGTGCCTCTTTTGCTGTTTCCCTATATTGTGAACGGTCTTTACAATGCTTTTGGCAAAGAGTATACAAAAATTGGGTTTGCCTTACGGACATTGATCTATATTGTTTTGATCTTTGCGGAATTGCGATTGCTTGGATATATCCTAAAGTTCTACCTGAAACATTACCATCATTAACAAGAATCCATATGCAACATATGAACTGTTTAAATTGCAACTCCTCTGTCGACAATAATTTTTGTCCAAGTTGCGGCCAAAAAACGGATACGCATCCCATAACTTTCAAGCACTTCATGCTGCATGATCTGCTCCACGGCGTTTGGCATTTGGAAAAAGGCATATTGTTTACGCTGAAGGAAGTCATTACAAGGCCTGGACAAGCCGCCTTGGACTACATCAGCGGAAAGCGTATCCGCTATTATAATGTATTTTATCTTGCGCTTCTCATCATCGCCTTGGATGTTGTCCTCCTGCACTACAAGAACAGCCTGATACCCGAAGTGGAAAACACGATTCCAAGGGCAGAAGATTTTGGCGCTTTTATTTCCAGATTTTCCAAGATAGCCCTGTTCAGCCTTGTTCCCTTGTTGGCTTTGAATGCGAATCTGCTATTCAAGAGGTTGCGATTGAATTTTACGGAGCATCTGATCATTGGAGGAATAACCCTTTTGGGAATACTATTGATCAGTGTATTCTTGTTCCTTTTTGAACTCCTGAATCAACTTGGTTTTCCAGATGGGATTGGCTATTTGAAAGTAACAGCCTTCCTTGTAATGCTGCTCTTTCCGGTTTGGGTATACCAAAATGCAACAAGGAGGCTTTATAAATCTTGGGGATTCCTGTGGCGTATTTTTGGGTTCTACCTCCTATTGCTTACTGAATTGTTGATGATCATTACTTTCATTTCTGTTGTCTTCCTGAAAGGCAATTCACAAATCTATATGTCAGTATAAGCTTTTTAGATTCCAATTTATACTTTTATCGTACCATAATTGTCCTGCTGAAACGTTTAACGGACAATCAATATTATTGGTATAAAGCGCTCCGGTTCCCAAACCCTGCGGCATTGGATTTTGTTGTAAAAATGTCCATTGGGCAATTGCATTCAAGCCAATATTGCTCTCCAGGGCAGAAGTAATCCACCAACCGATACCGTACTTTTCGGCTAAAGAAATCCACTCTTTCGCCCCCCTGAAACCACCTATCAGGCTCGGCTTCAAGATGATGTATTGGGGCTGTATTTTTTGCAGCAAGGCTTCTTTTTCTTCATATGAGAATACCCCGATCAGTTCTTCATCTAATGCAATAGGAATTGGAGTCGTTTTACACAGTTCTGACATCCTGTCAGTATTGTTTTTTTGTATGGGCTGCTCAATGCTATGCAGTTCAAATCCAGATAATTGTTTTAACCTATCTAAAGCTTCTTCTGAAGTAAATCCACCATTCGCATCAACCCTGATTTCGATGGTTCCAGCATCATAATTTTCACGTATGAATTGCAATAAAGCCAGTTCTTTTTCAAAATCTATGGCGCCGATCTTGAGCTTGATGCAGCTGAAACCCAGGTCGAGTTTTTCCTCGATCTGCTCCTTCATAAATGAAGGTTCCCCCATCCAGACAAGTCCATTGATTGGAATGCTTTTCCGAGTAGCTGTAAAGTCGGAAGGAAAGAGCAAGAAGGAAGTTTCGCCTGCCAAGGATCGGAAGGCCATTTCTACTCCAAATTGAATCGAAGGAAACGCAATCAAGGCTTCCCAGAGTGCATTTTCCCCCAGATGGATATTCTCGCACGTCCAACGTAATTTGGCCTCATAATCTGGCCGGTCATCGATACTCAGGGTTCGGAGGATGCCGCACTCTCCTATCCCTTTCCTGCCGTCCTGTTCCAGGATGATGAACCATGTTTCTTTTTCCGTCAGGATGCCCCGTGACGTTCCTGATGGCCGTTTGAAGTGGAGGAGGTATTTTTGATAAGTTGCTTTCAATAAGTTTCTTTTATTCAGATACAAAGTTCACGGGGACCAATGGGAGTTTGAAAAGTTAAATCGGGAGGTTACAATTTTCTTGATTTCACTTCCTTGTTGAGCAATCCGACGTTTATAAGCAAGGGAATCAGGGTTACGGGCAGGATAAAGATGGGCATGAACACAACAAATGAAAATTTGGAAGTATCCCTTGTAGCAAAGATGTAGATCACGAAGGCAATCATAAGCAGCCACACGATTCCAATACCGATTAGAAATCCTTTCAAAAGATCCCTTCTCTTGATCAATTTCTCTTTGCTCAATTCAGACAAGTTGTTGTTTTTCATTTTATTCTATTTGTAAGTTTATAAACAAAGGATTTGCAAAGGACAACAAGTGCATAGGCATTACATTGTCTTTTGAAATCACCATTGCATCTAGTCATTGAACAATTTCAAGATCCTTTCGAAATCATTCGATTTGAAACCCGCTTTTTTCAAGTCCTCGAAATCCCGGACGGTCTTGGTTTTCCAATCCAGAAGTGCCGAAACATTTTGGGATTGGTATTTTTTATGGATGGCCTTTGCTTCCGCATAGTTGTTGTTCAACAGATAGGCGTGTGCCAGATTGAGCTGGATTTGCAATTCCGAATCGTCCAGCTTCTCCCCTTCTTTAAGGTATTTCAAGGCCTTCCCGAATTGTTTTGAATACAGGTAATACGTTCCCAAGGCATCATAATCCAATACTTTTGCATTTGCGTTGTCTATGATTCCGGCATGCAGGAGCCTGATGGCCTCATCGTAACGCTTGTTTTTAAAGTGCTGGAACGCATCCAGCCTTATTGCATTGTGGATGGCTTCGTTTGCCGGATTGTTGCTTAAGCATTCCGTTCCGAAATCCTTGAACGCTTTTGACTTTTCCGAGGCCAGCAATTTTTGATATTCCTGGTACTTGTATTTCGATTGCATCTTGTCGAGGATGCAGACGCAGAAATCATCGGGATTGATCATCAGTTGTGCAATATTCGAAGTCTTGCACAGATCGATGATGGATTTGCGATTTTCAGGACTCCAGCCCTTGCTTAACTTATAATCGACCCAGGGCACGACCTCCAGGACAATTTTCTGCTTCATCAGCCAGTTGTCGCTTTCAAACGCAAAAAACATATTGCTGGTATTGGTCTTGAAACAGGCTGATTTTTCAAAGGAAAGTAATTTGGCATCCTTGTTTACGGGAGTATTCTGTGCAAGACAGGCCTTGTCGGCTTTTCCGGATTCCTTATAGGCCAAGGCCAATTCATTGCTGGAGAAAATGGCATATTTGCATTTGTCATCACCAGAGATCTTCGAAACAATAAAAACAGCTCCTGCCGAACCTTGGCTGATTCCCGAAGGGTCCGGAATGGATTTCAGCAGGGAAACCAGGCTTCCTGCCAATTGCTGGTTGTCGTCGAGGGTCGTGATCCGGTAGACCACTTCTGTGGTTCCTTTTGGGAAATCTTCGGTTTTGACCACGATTCGGTCTCCGGCCCCGAGGATTATTTCCTTGGTTGTGGCCCTGTTCTTATCCCAAAAGCCATCTTGCTGCGCAAAAACGTTTTGCATTGTGGCAAAAACCAATAACAGAAGTATTCCCTTTTTGTTCATTTTCTATGGAATGAAAATTTTATGTTCTTGATCGGGCAGGCTTTCAAAATTTGCCTGGCCTTGAAAATGCAAGAAATTCTGGATTATAAATCGATTGAAGCGCCAATTTCAAGCAGCATCAGGTCTTTTCCAACATCGAAGAATTTCTTGATGGCTTCCTCGTGGTTGATCTCGATGTACCCGAAGGTGTCGAAATGATAGCCCAGCACTTTATCGCATTCAACAAAATCGGAAGCAACGATGGCATCGTCCACATTCATCGTGAAATTGTCACCAATTGGCAGGATCGCCAAATCAAGCTTTGTCCGCATCGGGATGAGCTGCATGTCAAAAGTCAAGGCCGTGTCACCGGCAATGTATATGTTTTTTCGTTCGCCCTCGATTACAAATCCGCCCGGATTTCCGCCGTAGCTTCCGTCAGGAAAGGAGCTTGAATGGATAGCATTTACGTATTTCACGTTTCCGAAATCGAAATCCCAGCTTCCGCCGTGGTTCATCGGATGCGTCCTGAACCCCTTCTTTTCGTAATATCCTGCAATTTCTGCATTGGAAACGATTGTGGCATTGGTCCTTTGCGCGATGCTTTCCACATCGGCAATATGATCACCGTGGGCGTGCGTCAGCAAGATAAAGTCCGCTTCAAGCGCATCTACATCGATGTGCGAAGCTTTTGGGTTCGGGGAAATGTAAGGATCAACTATGATTTTTTTTCCACCAACTTCAATTCCCAGTGAGGCGTGTCCGTAAAATGTAATTTTCATATGATGTTAGTTTTAGGCTGCAAGCAATCAGGCTGCAAGCGGTTAGTTTTAAGAATTGACAACCAGATCCGAAAGGAAGAAAATCAGGCAGAGCGACAGCAGGATCGACAAGATGAACGTACTGATGGCTAATTTTTTCAATTCAGGATCCAGCAATTTTGGATTTTTGTTCCTGTAAACGGTTATCAGGTGGCTTGTAAGCGGGAAATAGGCCACTACAAAAATGTATTGGTCGATCTGGAAATTGTTCAGGATGGCGAAGGCAATCATCAATACCATTGCAGAAACAACCAGGAAGAAATGGTATTTCTTGGCAGCTGCTCCCCCTATTTTTACCACGATGGTATTTTTTCCTGATTTCCTGTCGGACTCTTCATCACGCATATTGTTAAGGTTCAAGACCCCAACGCTTAAGAAACCGATGGCAATTGCCGGAAGGCAAAGCTCGAAATCCAATTGCTGCGAATAAAGGAAGTTGACTCCCAAGGTGCTTACCAGTCCGAAAAATATAAACACGAACAAATCACCGTATCCATGGTACCCATAAGCCGTATTGCCAACCGTGTAGCGGATTGCAGATGCGATGGCAAGTATTCCCAGCACAAGAAAAATCAGCGAATACACGATATGGTCCTTCCCGAAGGCAAAATAGATCAGCAGAACTGCCGAAATAAAGGTCAGCACGGATGTTATGATCATGGCGCGTTTCATCGCTGCCGGCGAGATTACACCACTCTGGATGGCACGTTTCGGTCCTACCCTGTCTTCATTGTCGGTTCCTTTTATGCCGTCTCCGTAATCATTGGCAAAATTGGAAAGAATCTGCAATCCAAGCGTCGTCAGGATAGCAAAACCAAACAATTGCCAGTTGAAAACTTCGGTTGGCGTCAGGACATTGTCGGTTGGGTATGCAAGGGCATACATGCTCCCTACGATGATTCCTGATACCGAAAGTGGTAACGTTCTTACTCTTGCTGCTTCAATCCAATGTCTCATTTTATTGGTGTTGGGTTTTAGTTTATTAGTTTTTTGCCTCTCTTCGTTCTTAAAAACTCTGCAATCAAAAATTGTTAATCTTCAATCTGAAATCAATTTGGTTTCATTTTACTTTTTTGTTGCATTGATGGATGTATATTTAAGCTCTTGCTCTCACTTCGCTTTCTCATTATCACCCTTCCAGCTTCCATCTTCCATCATTTTTTCATTTTACATCCAATTGCTATCCGATGTCTCTATTTCATACAACCAAAGGTTCACATGCTTTTTAATGCGAGTAAAATCGCCCAATTGAAAGGCTACATTTCCACCGGCCGTGTGCAAAATTATCGACCCGATGTCTGCTTTCTTGTGCCAGAACAATTGTGACGTCGTAATGGCTTGTATTTTCCCCGGCTCGATGATCTCGTTCTCGATGTCCCAGGCGCCGCTTTGCTTGATGATAAAATGATCACTTACAAACAACCTGTAATTCCTGAAACTGAAATACAATATCAATCCAATGAAAAGGGCATATGCCGGAACGATATAGATAAATTCGAATGCCTCCGGCTCAACCCATTCCGCAAAAGCAAGATACAAGGACAAAGGTAAAACTATTGTCGTGAATATCGAAAAAACAAGCTTGCGAAAATTCGGCTTCAGCATTGCGCCTTTTTCGGGAATCGATTTGAACAGCAATTTCAAGATCTGGTCGCGTTCAGACTCGGAGCAGCCCGGTATCTCTATGGCAGATTTCTTCTCTTCCGGTTCGCCACTCGTTGCCTGCTTGATCTTGATCTCCAGGATGTCCATTTTCTTTTGGAAAAAATTCCGGGTGACGGTCGTAATCTGCACCTTCTCAGGTTTGATGATGGTGCTTTTTGTATTCAACAGCCCGAATGAAAGCAGCAAGGAACCCTTCTGCTTCGCAATCTTGTAATCAAAATATTTGAAGACGACCCGAACCAGATTGATGATCAAGACAATCAAGAACAGAAAGGTGACAAGAATCAAGATCCCTTTGAAGATTGCCGTGCCGTCAAAATAATTGTACTCGTCAAAATTTTGGTTCTCAAGTAAATCATCTTCTGTGAAATTGCTTAAGTTTTCATAAATCGTACTTACAAAAAGCAATAACAAACCAAGGCTCCTCAGATAATTGGAAGTGATTCCAACTTTAAGCAGGGTCAGGAAACTGATCTTGATAAACGGATGCTCTTCGGGGCTCGCTTCTGCAACAGCTGACTGTTCCGATTCAATCTCCGAGGAAACTATTTTCCGTTCGTTTTCGAGCAATCTTGCTTTTAGTTCCAATGCCAGATTGTGGGAGATAGCCTTTATGGAACCTTCCTTCTTGCTGCTTCCGGCGGTATCGACATCCAGGGCATAAACACCAACAAACTTCTGGATCAGCGACTGATTGATGTTGACCTGTTGGATCTTGTTGAGCTGGATGGTGGTTTTTGTCTTGTTGAGGATTCCTTCGGTGATGATGAATTCTTCATTTTCTTCATCAAGGAAAAAAGTAAAATTGAGGTATTTCAGATAGGAAACAACTCCAATAAGCACGATCAAGGAAATGGCTCCCAAGGCAAGGTAAAGCTTGTTGATTTCATCAAACTTGAACACCCAGATGACAAGTATGGGCCACAATGCCCTCAAATACTGCTGTAGCGTATAAAAGAACATCACCAATACCCCTACCGGGGATTGCCTTTGCGGTTGGCTGAAATCGGACGGGTTCATAATTGCTTTTGGATTTTTCCCATCAATAATTGCTTGATGTTCTCGGCCTGCTCCTTTTCGATTCCAGGGATTTCAATATCGCTTGAACTTCCGCCTGCGGTGAAAATTTCTACTTTTGCCAAGCCAAAATATCTGGATGCGAGTCCCTCATGCAAGGCTACGTGCTGTACCCTGTTATAAGGAATCACGATGGTCTTCGTGGCAATTATTCCACTCTGGAACAGTACGTCGTGTTCCCTGAAGGCAAACCCCCTTTTCTTGAAACCTATCCTCGAAAACAGTATGGTCACCAGCAACAACACAACAAAAGCAATCAAGGCATGCCATCTTGCTTCCTCTATCTCTTCATTGAAATAAAACAGGAAACCTGCAACGATTGCAAGAACAAAAAACGTGATGGCCGTATTGATCAGGATGACCTTCCAATGATTGGGATGCAATTTAGAAAACTGCACTTCCTCAAATCTTGGAAGCTGTGTCGTATCGATCGTAGTATTTGTAAAATTTTCCAAATTTGATTGTAGTTAGATTGTAGGTTATTCATTTGGGGCCAAGCTGCTGCCGATATTTGAAACAGATCAAGGAATCCACTTGTTCTCCCCAAAGTCTGGTTTTCTTTTCTCCAGGAAGGCATTCCTTCCTTCTTTTGCCTCTTCGGTCATATAGGCCAGACGGGTAGCTTCTCCTGCAAAAACTTGCTGGCCCACCATTCCGTCATCAGTAAGGTTCATTGCGAATTTCAGCATCTTTATGGAGGTTGGCGATTTTTCCAGGATCTCCTGCGCCCATTGATAGGCCGTATCTTCCAATTCATCGTGCGGGATTACGGCATTTACCATTCCCATATCCATTGCATCCTGGGCAGAATAATTTCTTCCGAGGAAGAAAATCTCACGTGCCTTTTTCTGTCCTACCATCTTGGCCAGATAGGCCGATCCATAACCGCCATCAAAACTGGTGACATCTGCATCGGTTTGCTTGAAGATCGCGTGTTCCTTGCTTGCCAGGGTCAGATCGCACACCACGTGCAAGCTGTGTCCGCCACCTACTGCCCAACCTGGAACTACGGCAATGACCACCTTCGGCATGAAACGGATCAGGCGTTGCACTTCGAGGATATTCAAGCGGTGCTGTCCGTCCTCTCCAACATAACCTTGGTGTCCGCGTGCATTCTGGTCGCCTCCACTGCAAAAAGAATATACCCCGTCCTTGGTGGAAGGTCCTTCTGCCGAAAGCAGGACCACCCCGATTGACGTATCTTCCTGCGCATCATAGAAAGCCTGGTACAATTCACTGGTGGTTTTCGGGCGGAATGCATTCCTCACATTCGGACGATTGAAGGCAATCCTCGCGACGCCATTGCATTTCTTATACGTTATATCTTCAAAATCTTTAACAGTTTTCCAATCTATAGTAGTCATTTTTATTTTATTTTAGCGTAAAAATAATACTTTTACTGCTTACTAAAAACAAATAAAATGAAAAGAAATCTATTAAGCGTTGCCCTTTTAACATTCGCTTTTTCAGCCTATTCCCAAAAGTATGAATTCCAAACCGTTAAAGATATAGAGGCCACGCCGGTAGTTTCCCAAGGCCAGACCGGAACTTGTTGGAGTTTTTCTTCAACTTCCTTCCTGGAGGCCGAAATCATCCGTATTTCCGGAAAGCAGATCGATTTGTCCGAGATGTACAATGTAAGGCATACGTATCCCAAAAAGGCGTGGAATTATGTGATGCGCCAAGGCAAGGCACAATTCAGCGAAGGCGGCCTGAACCACGATGTGATTGACAGTGCGATCGGTTTCGGGATTGTTCCCGCTTCGGCTTACTCGGGCCTGATTGGCAATGCCACCACCTTCAATCATTCAAAAATGGTGGAAGAACTGGAAAGTTTGTTGAAGCCCTATGCAGACCCTTCTAAAAAGTTAGATCCGAAATGGAAGAAGGAAGTTTCAGATATCCTGGACAAGCACATGGGAGCCGATGTTTCTGAATTCACCTATGAAGGCAAGCAATATACCCCGAAGAGCTTCCTGGAGATGACAAAATTAAAACTTGGCGATTACGTTACGATCTCTTCTTTTACGCACGAGCCATTTTACAAGAAATTCATCCTGGACATTCCTGACAATTTCTCCAACGGCAGCTTTTACAACCTCCCCTTGGATGAATTCATCCAGAACATCGACAATGCCTTGGACAATGGCTATACGCTGGCTTTGGATGCAGATGTCAGCGAGGCTACGTTTTCTGCCAAATCAGGAATTGCTGTTGTCCCTGAAAATGAATCGGATAAAAAGACCATTTTAAAGGAAATCAAAAAGGAAAAGGACATCACGCCTGAATTCCGCCAGCAGGAATTTGAAAACTTCAATACCACCGACGACCATCTGATGCACATCGTGGGAAAATTAAAAGACCAGAAAGGAAATATTTACTACAAAGTGAAAAACTCCTGGGGAACCGACAACGGAAACGGAGGCTATGTGTACATGAGCGTCCCGTATATGAAATTGAAGGCGATTTCGGTCTTGGTCAGCAAGGATGCATTGACGAAAAAGACAAGAAAGGAATTGGGATTATAAAACTAACAATGAAAACAAAACGGCAAGTCAATCATGACTTGCCGTTTTGTTTTAATCAACCCCATTTGACGGAAGTCATGTTCAGGGAACCTCCTACCATCTTGTCATTGAAGAAACTGATGTCATCCTTGGAATCCTGCAGCGCCATCGCATAAAGCAAGGGATAATAATGATCGGGTGTTGGAATCGCCAATTTTGCTCCGGCACCCAATTTTTCATATGCAATCAAGGACTTGAAATCGCTATTGCCAATCTTTTCCTTGAAAATGGCATTCATTTCAATGGCCCAGTCATAGCCGTAATTGGCTTCCTGCATCTTGTCCCAGGCAATCATCCTGAGGTTGTGCACCATATTTCCCGAACCTATGATCAATACTCCTTTCTTTCGCAGGTCCTTCAATTGTTTTGCCAGGTCAAAATGGTATTGCGGCGGCTTGCTGTAATCGATGCTCAATTGCAGGACGGGAATATCTGCGTTCGGGTACATGTGTCTTACAACCGTCCAGGTGCCGTGGTCGAGTCCCCAATCGTGATCCAATCCTACGTCTGTAGAAGTAATTAATCCAGAGGCAGCTTCAGCCAGATCCGGACTTCCGGGTGCCGGATATTGCACATCAAAGAGTGCCTGCGGAAATCCTCCGAAATCATGTATCGTTTTGGGATTTGGCATCGCCGTGATATGGGTACCCTTTGTGAGCCAATGCGCCGAAATGACCAGGACCGCTTTGGGTTTGGATATTTCCTTTCCGAATTTTGCCCATGTCTGCGAGAACTCGTTGTCTTCGATCCCGTTCATGGGCGAACCGTGGCCAATAAACAAGACGGGGTGTTTTTCATCTTCTTCCTTCAAGCTTTCGGTCCAATTGTAAAATGGATGCAATGATGCCATGGTGACTCCTCCTATTAGGGTTTTTATAAAATCTTTTCGTTCCAAACGAATTATATTTGTATATACAAATGTATGAAATTATTTTGATCTATAATGTTAACTACAAGCCATAAAAAAACGCTTCCTCTCGGAAGCGCTGTATTATTGTTTTGTCCTGGAAGACTTGAAAGTATACCCAATCCTAAGATGCAAATCCAGAAGCACTTCACCGTCATTTTCAGCAAAGCCATATTGTTTCAGGAATCGGATGTTGTACCCGAGTCCTGCACCAACTTCGTAATTGAAATCACTTTTCCCGAAGTTCCTCCTGATGCCCCATTTTGGAATGATGGCCAGTTGATGCGGAATGATCAAGCCACCTTCCACTCCGGTAATCACGAACCAATCCGGATGGTAGCTGGTGGTCAGGGCCAGGAAATTACCTCCGTTGTTGTGTATATTCCTTCCCTTGTTGCCTCTTTTTTCCAGATTGTAATACCATCGGGGTTCCAGCGTTATGACTGGTGCCAAGGCATCAAGGCTGAAATCATCATTGGTTTGACGCGCAAAGACATCCAGGCCAAATTCGGACTTCAAGGTGAATTGATCGGACAAACGGGCTTCATGGTTGATCCAGGCACCAAAAAGTCCAACCTGTCCGCTGAATATTGATTTTTCGGTAGAAGCGTCTTGTGCATTTATAATCTGTACCAAAAAGATGGCGCACAAAAGATAACGTTTTTTCATTGGTAGATCTGGTTTTTTAAAGTTCCGACATTATTCCTTTACCAGGTAGATGCCATCGTCCTTGATCTCGATCAATTTGTCCTTGTACAAGGCCCCGATGGCCTTCTTGAAGGTTTTCTTGCTCATCTGGAGGACGGTCTTGATGTCTTCCGGATGGCTGTTGTCGTTCAGGCGGAGGAATCCGCGGCTGGCACGGAGTTCGTTCAGTATTTTTTCGGCATTCGGTTCGATTCTTTCGTAACCGATCTTTTCAACAGAAACATCAATCTTGTTGTCAGGTCGGATGGTCTTGATATAGCCTCTCATTCGATCACCGGTCCGGATGGAATCATCATACACCTCATCTTTATACAGCAGCCCTTTGTGCTGCTCGTTGATGATCACGTTGATGCCGATTTCAGTAATATGCGAAACAATCAGGTCAACCTCCTCGCCCCTTTCAACCGTCAGATTTTCGTTGCTTAGGAATTGATTGGTCTTGCTGGACGCCACCAGGCGATTGGTTTTTTCATCCATGTACAGGTACACCAGGTAGCGCTTTCCTTTTTCCATCGGACGGGCTTGCTCCTTGAACGGAACCAGGATGTCCTTTTCCATTCCCCAATCCATGAAGGCACCGACCTGGTTGGTATAATTCACACGCAGGAGTGCAAATTCATTCAACAAGATATAAGGTTCCAATGTAGTGGCAACGGGACGTTCCTCGTGATCAAGATAGACAAAAACAGTCAGCTCGTCGCCGATTCTGAAATCGTGCGGGACGTATTTGTTCGGCAAGAGTATGTCGTGGATGCCTTCGGGATCTTTTTCCTCATCGCCTAAAAACAAGCCTACTTTGGTATCACGCAGTATGGTAAGTGTGTTGTATTTTCCTATTTCAATCATTTCAATTCTATTTTCAAAGTGCCAAAGGTACGAAGTTAAAAGGATTGAAAAATTAATCCTGTGAAATATCCAGGAATATGGATATGCAGGTACCGATCAGCTCCTCGCTTTCCAGTTGGATGCTCCCTCCGTGCAATTCTATTATTTGTTTGGTAATGTACATTCCAAGACCGGTGGTTTTTTCTCCGGCAGTACCTGTCCGCCTTGCCTTCGTAAACCTGTCAAAAATCCGGTCCTGCATGTTTTCAGGAATCCCAATGCCATTGTCTTTCACAACCAGTTGGAGCCTGTTATCAGAGACAGCAGTTGAGATGGATATCAATGCGTTACTGTGGCTGAATTTAATGCTATTGGATACCAGGTTATGTATCACTCTTTCGAATTTGGAACGGTCAATACGAACCATTCTTCCAAAATTCAAATCCTTGGACAGGGAGATTTCCTTTTCTTTTAATTCGTTGGAAAAATGAGAGAGGCAATGCGCAACCACTTGGTCAAAATCTTCCAATGTATAGACGAGGGCTTCTTCCGATATCTGTTCGGCAAGAAGAATATCCTCTATTATCTTTTGGGCGAAGTCACAGCTTTGCTTTAAGTATTCCACCAATTGTTTGTTTTCTTCCAATTGCAGACTGTCCTGAAGCATGTTGACGATCATTCTGATGGATGCAATCGGATTTTTGAGATCATGGGCAGCCGACTGTACTTTCAGTTTCTGCAGGTCAAGGTTGGAATTCAAGTGGTCTATGATGTCATTTTGTGAAATAGTGCCCACAAAGTTTTCCTGATCATATACCATCAGTACATGATGCCCGCTATTTCCCATCATATCAAGAACATCGGAAATCTTGTCCGTCTTTTCTACAACCGGCTTTTTACTAAGGCAGTCTATTACGATTGCATGTTGTTTTCTTGCAAGATCGGAAGGCGTCAGGATCCCTATAGCCTTGTCTTCTTCCATGACAACAATACCATTGCCTATTGAATCACTGCGTCTTGCCGCAACAACTCCTTCATAGGCATCCAAAGTATCATAGTCATACCTTACGAATGGCATTATGCTCATAACTCGGAATCTTTGATGACTATGTTTTTTACGGAAATATGCACCTTGAAGTCCACACTTATCAGTTCTCCCTGTGATATGAAAGGAAAGACATTTTTTTCCAAAATCCTCAGTACTTTTTCGCCCGTTATCTTGGTAAGTATGTTTTTGTTTACGAAGACCGTTTCTATGTTTTCATTGTCTACATCAATGGTTTCAAAACCGTTTGGCACCAATAGCTCGAACGATTTTGAAAGTCCAATTTTCCCCTGTATGGAGTTCTTGCCCAAGATCAGGATATCCTGAAAGGGAGGAAGTTTGATTTCCTCAAAGCTGAGATTGATCGTATAGGTTTTGTCTAATTCATTCATAGTGTAGGTAATAAGGGGACTACAAATGTACAGTTAAAATTTTTAAGTAGCAACGTTTGTTATTTATAGTTGTCATCCCATTCCTACTTGTTATAAAACTTCTTTATCTATATCAAATAATAAAAAGTTATTTTATTTTCATCATATCCCAGCCTTCTTTTTTAAGCAAATCTTCAAATGTCTGGAATTAGCATTTTGCTCTGACTGTGAATTAGAAAAAGTGCCAGTTGTCACAGCTATTTATTTGAAGGCAAACAGGATTAATAGGTAATTCAGCCCACGCAGATGTGCACTAACAGTTACCGCAGAATTCCATTCCGTGTCCACAAGGATTGGAATCTCTAATACAAATCTATCAAATGTAAAATTCATCAATTCCAAATCAAACGGATATGACATAAAACTAAAATGAAATAATATAAAGTCCCGGAGCAATAAAACTCGAAATTTGAAATAAAAATTTAATACTATGGAAAACAGCAAGCAGATCTCAGCATTAAACAATTTAATCGAGATAAACAACGACAGGGTTGAAGGATACGAAACAGCAGCCAAGGAAACAAAAGACGCCGACCTGCAAAGGTTATTTGCGACATTGCAGGTAACAAGCCACGACAACCTTTCGGAACTTCGCGCAGAAGTACTTCGTCTGGGTGGCGAAGTCGAGGAAGGTACCCGCATAACAGGTAAATTCTTCAGGGCTTGGATGGATGTAAAAGCGGCACTAACAGGAAATGACCGTGGTACAATCCTGGATTCATGCGAATTCGGAGAAGACAAGGCGCTGGAAGCTTATGAATCAGCCCTTGAAAACAGAGCTGATTTGACAGCAGAACACGTTGCGTTGATCCAAAGCCAGCAGACAAAATTGCGTGCCGACCACGACAGGGTAAAGGCATTGCGCGACCAAGCAAACAATTAATAAATCACTTTGTTTTTTGATTTGACCCGGTCACAATCAATAGTAAAAGCCTCCCATATCTTATGTGGAGGCTTTTTAATTAGTATGCACCGCCATATGTAAACCGTTGGCGCCGATTGCAATCCATCCCATAAACATTGGAACCGAGAAAACAAGTGTTTCAACAGTATCCTTTTAAATCGCCAGGAGCTAAGAAGCAATAGAAGCATTGAATAATCCAAATACTATTTTGAGAGAAATGAGAAAATCATATATGCTGTTATGGGCAGTGGTTACTATTTGGATAACTGCTTTCAGACAGGAATGCAATTTTAACTGGATGAGAAAGACATTTAAAGAAAATGACGCAGGCTTCCAATACATTATGGACGAATGGCAAGGATGCCTATGATATGCTGAATGAAAGAAATAACGGAAAAGGCAAAAAATACCGTGACGCTTTCCGACTGCCAGAACACAATCTACGAATGGTCCAGGTTTTTCAGGACCGGCCCGAAATAGCAATAGACGAAAAGGGAATCCAGCCGGACGATTATCTGGACAGTTCCATTCCCGACAAGGAATGGGTTGAACATATTCGAAAAATATTGGAAGAATGATACCGCTGGCGGGCTGAAAGTTGCCCCTACATCAAGTCAAAAGGTGATCGAATAAACGGCTTGATAAAAGAACAAAGACTTGATTAGAATACATCATCTTTCAATTGTTCTATCATCTTGTCATAGAATGACAGATAGCTTGAACATTTAACAGGAACGATCTCTACATTAAGTGCCTTCAATATATCTGTGACAGCCTTGTTTTTCTGTTGCGTAAGCCTGATCCTGTACAATCTGTTGAAACTTTCCTCGTCCCTGCATGCAAATTCAAGTGGTTCCATTGGTATTTCGGGGTAATGAAAGACAATCCTATTCCTCACAGCCTGTTCACCGCCAAATTTCTTGATAATTTCATGCCGTTGCATCAGTATCCACCACAAGTGGCTCTCCGAGAAATCAAGTGTAAAGCCAATGAAATGGATGTCGTGGGTGAAGAACAGGTCCGTCCAAGATTTGGCAGCGACATTCGCAGATGTCCTCCCCAGGACACCACCTTTGTTCGTATACCTGCTTTTTCCTTTCAATCCGTAGACCATATCTTGGATCTTTAGGAAGTAATCCGCATAATGCTCAAATCCTATCATAATGGATTCCTCCGGATAATTGCTGGTAACAGAAATTTTTCGGTTATGAAGAAGCTCGCCGTGGATATGGCGTACATTAACACCCTTTATACTGTACCCTCTATAAAGGCTATGCTTCGATTCCTGGTTGTTAAGTGCTTGAGCCTTCTTTTGTTCTTCAAAGTTCGGACATATTGAACGCTCCAGGTTGTAATCGTAATTGGTAGTGATAATTTCCCTGATTCCGCTGTTCATAAATCTTCCATGCAGTTCCAACTGCTCACTATCCATATGTGCAGCTGTCAATATATGCCCGATATACCGCTTCAATTTATGGAGTTTCTCATATGGGTTCTTCCCCTTTTTACGGACGAGCATTTCCTCGAATGCGAGAGGAAATGGTTTCAGATCGTTCTGCAGATCAATGTCTATTTCAAATTCTCCTGAGATATTTTCCAAAAGGCTGCCCCAGGATATGGCCCCTTGGGCAACCCTGTTGATGCCGTTTCCTAAAAAAAGTGCCTTGGGAGGTTCCTGGTTCAAAATCTTCATGGCCCAATCATTTCATTAATTCGGCATCTTTGAGTTCCTTCACTATCATTTCATCCACCCCTTTGTAAAGTTTCTTTCTTATAAAGAGCCTGTTGGCGATGTTGAACCAGAAATTGGATACCAGTGCGTTGGAAACAGCCTCCAGCCTTTTCAACATAAGCTTGCGGTACATCTTCTCCATTCCTGATTGGGTAATGGACGGGTACACAGGGAAATCAAGCCTTGCATCTATTCCGTAGGTTGCAGTGTCGGCAAGATTCTTGGTTGCCTCCAAAAGTCGCATATCAGGAATGATGGGATATAGCTTCTGGCTTGAGGGTTCAAATTGCGATTCGTTGTAGTGGAATCGCCCGAATGCCGAGGGATGGGAATGCTCCCCAAGTCGTCCCGGGATATCTTTTTCAGGAACTCCGAAATAGTACCTGAGAAATGTCTGGCAGTTGTGACGTCCAAGATAATAGTCATGGTGCCTGAAAGATTTGTCGATGAAACCGGCAAAACCGCTGAAAGGTGCAGAGGCCAGGTCGTTCTTGGCCCTTGCCATTGAACCCTGAACCAGCACTTTTCTGACAGGCTCTATAAGGAATTTGGTACGGTCATTCAGTTCCAGCGCTTCCAATATGCCGTCCTGGTTGAACATAACTTGGTTACGCAATGCCTTGAACATTCCCTTCGCAACAGAAATGATGTCCCGTTTTGGGTTTGTTTCTTCCACATCATTGTCTTTGTTGGGGAAAGGATCGATCATGATCACTGCATACCTGTCGCTTTCAAAGATTTCCATCTCATTCTTTTCCTTCAGTACCTTCAGGGCGATGGCAAACGGCTCGTTATTGATCAGTCCTCCGTCTATGGAATTGAATTTGTAGACGGTGTTTTCCTTGATCAGCGGGGAAATCCCTTCCCTCTTGCCAAAAAGATATTTTGGATAGCGTTCCACATATTTCTGCGAGATTGCCACTTCCCTCGACTTAAGGCCGATTGGAAAGGCCGCAGTGCTGAGCGTTGCATCCTTGAGATAGCCCATGTCCTTCTGATTGCCAAGATCAAGTACGTAGTAGAGATCGTCACCTTCTGGAATTCCGGTCGGATAATTGCCATTGGCAAGCTTGTAGCGGAAGAATCCCGCATGGCTGGTAATGACCGATCCGCTCTTGTCATTGCCTCCAAAATCAATCTTGAAATTGATTCCCCTGAGATTGGTCGTGGTCAGTATAAGGTCGAGACTGTTGGAAACATAGGCAGGATAAGGCTTCACATCTTCAATATGCAGGGCATTTTCGGCAATCGCATCAATCGGCTTCGAATTCAGCAGTGAGTTGGGCCGTTCCCCTTTTACCAGATCCTCCGTGGAAAGCATCTTTTCAAAAGTATTTGCCTTGGAATCGTCTGCCATCTCTACCCAACTCTGATAGAACCTATTGTCCTTCCCAAAGGGATTGTCTTTGTTGACATGGCGATATTGTCCATCGACCATGCTCAGCATAGCCAATGAGCCTGAAATACCTCCTGCGGATGCCCCGCTGATGACATCAAGTTCCACATCGTGCATGGGCACAGAAAAGTCGTATTCAGGATGGCTGGTGCCCAGTATCCTGTTTTGCTGCTTTGCCTTTTCCCACAGTTCAAGTGTCTCCAGCAGGTAATCCATCACTCCTCCAGTAAAGGCACCGGCAGACACGGCACCTGCCATGGCTATTGAAATCTTAAATGTGTTTTTTGCAGTTGTATCCATTTGGAATTTAAAATGTTAAAAATCTTTCACTTACCCACTGGTCTCCCAGACCAGTCCTGCACCATCCATTGCTTACCTCATGGATAAAGACCACCTCATCTTTCAGTAGACGCGATGATTTCGGATAATGAGTTCCTGGACCTGTCCTGACATTCAAGTGCTTGGCATTCACTATCGCTCGCTTTACCAGGGCTGTAAATCTTCCTGAAACCCAATGCTCAAGTGAATTGGAGATCTTTAACCAATTATCACGCACATCATAAACCCTCAAGATGGCTCCCATTTCAATACCCGAACGCTCCCTTGCCTTGGCACTGCCACTATGCGGTGCTGTTCTTACGTTCAGTATACTTGCCGTTACAACTACATATCTGATAATTGTATGATTTTCAGCTTTTGTAGTATGTTCCTGCAATTTGGCAGTAACCAGCGGAGCAAGATTCTGCTCGAAATCAGCAACTTTGTTGCCTCCGAAAAAATTCGTTCCCGGACAGGATTTATTGTTTCCTGAACCATTATTCCTAAGGCCGTTATCCAATCGAAACCAATGGTGATAGACGATGGTATTGGAGTTTACCTGCAGGTTGAATTTTTTGCACAAGGCAGCTGTAACTGTAATTATGGATTCCTTTTGAAGTAAAGTCATAGCGTCGCCATTCAGATCAAAATTGCCAAAATTTTCAATACAGATGGAATTGGCATTTTGATTGGTAATACAAGCAGGAGATGATTCCAAACTTCTCCCCGTGAGAACAGTACCGTCAGGAAAAATAGTAAAATGCTGTCCGATGTCGCGCCAGCCATTTTGATTGACATGGTAGTTTTTCATGGCCAGCTGTCGTTCAAAATGATTGCTTCCTGTAAAATGTACATAACTGGGTACATAGGTATGGTGCTGCTGAATTTTCATTACAGTCCTGCCAACCCTGATGTTGGAAATCCAATTTTCAAATTCATGGACAGTCAGCTTATAAAATCCATTTCTCATTTCCATATCGTATCCTATAGTTATAATTTTAAGAAACAACAACGATTGTTCCAGAACCTATCTTTGCAGTCACTGCCGCAGTCGATGTCGATGGCCTTATTGTCACAGTGACAGTGGTTGAAAGCGTTGCTGATAGATTCTGCAAGATACAACTTAGTGTCGCAGATATGTTTCCAGTGCTTGGAGTTGTCGATGTAGTCGAGGTTACCTCTCCCCCGCCTGTGTTGTTTGGAGCTACTGAAAAGGAGCTCCCGTCGCGAATGCTCTCATAGTTGGATGCCGCATTCCTTGAAATTTCCACCGACCACGAGCCTACTACATTTCCAGAGCCACCATTCTGTTGCTGAACCTTGATTCCGTAAGCGACACCGCTGGTCTGTAGATTCGATGTAAAGCTCAGTATACTTGTTATTGCAGCTGACCTGCCAGGAGGTATCACGAAGACATTATCCTTAAGGGTGGTCTGTCCTGCTCCTGTCGCAACCTGATCAACTGTCAAAAACATTGAAAGTACCGAGGAAGAACTGCCTCCTATCACTAGATCCGTATTTCCTATTAAAGAGTTACCGTTAACAGTCCTTATATTACTGGTATTTGGCTTTGCGTCCAAATCTGCCTGTAATCCATTGACTTGGGATTTGTTGATGGTTCCTGTAATGGTGGAAGCTGTACCCGAAACGTTGGTTACCGCAACATTTCCTGAAGCATCTGGAGAGGTTCCATTCACCTTTCTGACCGCATGGGCATCAACAACCATCTTGGCTACCTTGGGCGTGACAAATTTTTCATCATTGGCCACGTCAATTGGCTGTTGTGATGATACACGATCCTCATCCTTGTGTACCAAGCTGTCAATCAGCTCCTCAAAATTGGACTGGGTTGGTTTTTTTCCTGTTTCAAAATATCCTTTTAAATTGTTTCTTGTAGTTGCCATCTTATGTTTTTTTTATTTATATTTTATCGTATTATAAATGTTCCTTCAACGATCATCTCTCCTATTCCCCCAATACTATTCCATTGACTCGCGTCATAGAGTGAAAGGATGTTTTCCTTGGTACTGAACATTCCGGAAGTATTTTCTGCAAGTACTTTAAAATGATGATAGATTCTGGTTCCTTCTTGAGATTGTGTGGGCAAGGTATAGGTATTCAGATTGGTCAGTTCCAAGGGCAGGTAAATCGTTTCGTTTACCGAAGAAACAATTGCCACTTCGCTCCAATTTCCTTGAACATCGATCTGCTGCACGTGATAATACCCTTTGTTTATCTTATCGGATAGTACTCTCGCAATCGCAATCCAATTCCCCTGGGCATTCATCTTATAGACATGATAATTTCCCTTGTACACAGTGGCATCCCAAAACAAGTTTACAAAATGCAGATCACCATTTTCAGTAATAGGCTCTGAAGCATAAGAAACAATGGGAGATTCAGGACTGTAGTTTTCTACAATATTGGTAAGTACCATTTTTGATGCTTCAGAAGGAGCATAATCAATGATCAACTGACCTTCCCTGTCATTATACTTTATTATCCTGGAAACTGAAATCCTGTAAAATAGCGGATCTCCAAAAGGTACGGTTTCTAGATCCGAAAAATCATCTTCAAAGATCCATTTAGTATCAGCCAATAAGTTCTCAATTTCCAAATCCACAACCTTGACAAGTTTCATCGTCCTGATGGATAGGGAATCTGCAGGATTATTGGTCCTGTAAATGGAAATTTTTGCTATTTTTTGTGCAGTCGGATAGGCATTGATCTGCAGTTGGATTGCAGGTGTTATACCCAATATCCTGTTTTCTAGAACGGGAATGATTTTAATGATTTCTGGAGCAGTCGGAGGTGCTGTATTCACCAAGCTTATCGGTCCCAATATAGGACTGTAGTCACTGGTTTTAAGTTGATTGTTGATTTCTCTGGCGGCATAGAAATATCTTGCATTTGAAGCACCATCCAAACCAAAATCAGTAAACTGGGATTCATATTGCTTGCTTGGCGGATCAATCCGTTTCATCATAGGGGCCATATCAAAATCCGGGTGGGAAGGCTTCAATAAATTCCCATTCCGGTCTCTTATGACCTGTTTTTTCGGAACAGGCTTGTAATCTCCTCCCTTGACGTAGTTGTAAAGGATCGGGATTTCTGTCAGAGGAACAAAGCAGTTCAATAAGACATCCTTGAGAAAATGACTTACACGTAATGCAGTATGATGATCCCCCGCTTCAATGACTTCCGTATTCAAGTTAAAATCTTGCTCATCAAGATGTCCTACGGCATTGCTGCCTGTCAGATGGTAATATGCATTATGGGCATCCACAAAATCATTGATTCCCTTGATGAACTCTTTATTGTTGGGCAAGGGCAAGGTTCTGCCTTCAAAAGTTGAAAAGTATCCTGTAGGATGATTGAAACTTAACAGATCATTCCAGCGGTCAACATAAAAATCCTCCTCGCCGTTCATGAATATATTTTGCATGACATATTGGACGGTATTCTGGATAGGCTGCTGATTGGCATCATAACCCAATACAGTATTGTCATAGATGGCAGATAGAAATTGGATATCGCTCGCCCTGTTGAACTGCACAGAATAGGGCTTGCTTTTTATTTCGGGCGTACCATATTTTGTATGGAAAGTATAAGATGACTTTCCAAAATAATCCGGTCGTGTGGCATACAAGCCTCCGGTTGGCTTCTGTGGCTGTACGGGCTCTGCTATCGCATTGGCAAACATCAACGCAGGCACCGACATTTTCGAGAAAAAATTCACTTCATTGTCAAACTCGAATTCATTTGGAAAATCCCAGCTCCTCATTCCAAATAAGGTATATCTGATGCTGTCCTCTCCTTGGGGAAGTACCGTATCCTGATTCAGTTTCAAACCATCATCCTTGTATAAATAAACTTTATAGCCCGGATAATAATTGGTCCATTGCGATATCAGGTTGGTGGCTTCGTCCATAAGCTTTCCTTCATAATTGTAAAGATCTTGCTCAGATGGGAATGTTGGATCTTGGATATACAGTATTAGTGGCTCATCAGTGCCAATGTTTTCCGTCCGTACAACTTTGAAATCCTTTCTAGGAGCTCTTCCAGCACTTTCCATTGTGTGCAATCTTACAATTCCGTTGAACCATTCCACAGAATTTCCACCTGGTACTACATCTAATTTATACTCCGAGTGCTGCTCTAAATTAAAACCAGGGAATGTGACCTTGTACAATCCCAGATGTTTTTTAACGAAGTCTCCATTCAACATATCATATGCTCCATCATCATCCTCATCTACTTTTTCAAATACTTTTTCAATATCTGCCTTTTGATAGACGCCCCTGAATTTTTGAACATGCGTTTCGGTGCTGCAATCCATGTTCTCTATGATGATCTCCTCTTCACGGTGAACATTGTCCAGATCGATGTTGATGGTGAAACCGGCGCTATCAGGCAATCCCCACATCGCAGGGTTTTGCATGTTCTCGACAAGCATGAAAAGGCTGCCTGTTTCAGGAACAAGGATTTCGGTAGTCGGGTCCGTTGCTGAATTTAGATTCAATAGCGAACCGCTTGCATCTGCCTTGAAGACGATAAATTTTGGATAATTTCCTGTAGCATCAACTTCGTGAACGATGAATTCAACTCCATCAACAAGCAGGATACTGCCGATATAATTTTCCTCCGTTCCTGGAATGACAATAGGCACATAGGTTTCATTATATGTTGGAGGTACAGTTTGCGGATCCAGGTCCGTATTTATCCCTGAACTGGATACGGAATAAGGCTCAGTATGCACTTCCACCAATAAAGGATTGCCCAGCGTAGCGGTTTGCTTGATCTTGCCCGACACACTGTTCGGAATCCGATCCCTGAAAAAGACCTGTAATTTTTCAGCAAACAGCTCTTTTTCATTATGGACTTCATAATAGCCGGGAAGTATTTCACCATTGATCTTTTGATGGTAGTCAATCAATTCCTGTGCATGGTTGTACTCAAAAGTCAGGCGGACCAATGTCTTGTCAGCATCAGGATTAGGATTTTGATGATATAAAAGCTGTTCGCTTGAAGTGGTCAGAAACAACGGGCTCTCCTTCTGAATCAATGTGGCGTTTATATTGGTTGGAGGCAAAAGCTGATTGGTGGGGATAATGGTTGTCTTAACTGGAAATACTCTTTCACTTGGTGCAGCACGGCTGAACCAATTTATCCCATAGGAAGAGTATTCTATCTCACCGCTTTCTTTTACAACGTGAGTATACAAGGGTTCTCCCTGATCCGGAAGGACCAGTTCCACTGTTTCATTCGTTAAGGCCTGGGGAACACCACTTGTATCTAAATTAAAGAAGCTCGGGTTATGGGAAAGCTCGGGCTTGATCCAATTGGACTCTTCTCCAATTTGTACTTTTCTATATTCCAATCCGGCAAAAACGGGATCTGTGGTTTGGCAGGCGACAAACTCATTCTCCACATAATAAAACGGTGCATTGGATTGCTCATCAAGCAATGGCTCTGCAAAAAGGGAATAATATCGGGCTTTTCCATCTGGAGTATATCCATCGGACGTCAGTTCCACAGCGGTAAAATTATTCTGCTCGTGATCAATGTTTTCATCATCTTCCTCCTCTACTTCAGAATTATTATACCCATTGTTAAAAAAGGCCCCGGGAACAGGCTTCTTCAAATCTACAGGAAGTGGCAGGCGTTCATCTGATAGTGCTGTTGGCAGTGAACAGTATAAGTGTTGTACTTTTCTTGCCCCCTGACCGTCTTGCAAATCGCCTTCTGATACGTATTCGGCCAAATACATATAGTCCCCTTCAAATACTACAGGATTCAAATCCAAAGTTCCTAATCCAATCATCCTTGCAACATGATAGTCCATGGAACCTAACAGGAGGACATCCAGGAAAGGAATCTCTATTCCTGTAGTCTCCAGTGGCGTTTCTGGAATATAGGGATCATAATCGGGATTGGTTACGCTGCAGGCTGCGGCATCATCATAGTTATCGAAAGGAAAAAATTCTATCGCCCTTGGATTATCCTGGGCATCGCTCAAGGCAATATATTTTGCCACCGAAGTGGCAATCCTTTCCATTATTGGCAAGTCATTGGAATTCCACTTGGTGCGGTAGTTGGATGCATTGACAAAAGCTTCATCATTGTAACGCAGCCAGTTGTGCAGACAATTAACCTGGGGCTCTAGGCGCTGGAAAGCTACATTGGCTTCCTTGGCCAAGGCATACTTGCCAAGAAATTTCCATTTATATGCATTTTGCGTATTGAGGATGAAATCGGAATAAAACTCAAAGGACAATGAAAGAACATACGCATTATGGCTGCTGAACCTTATAGACCTTATATTTTCCGCCAACAATGGTGTAACATTTAACACAGCTGTATCAAATGTTTTCCGCAAGGAGGCTCCCTTTGGTGAGGTAATTTTATTTTCTGGTACGGAGAGTAGTTCTGTTTTGATATGACTATCAGAATCTAAAATCTCAAACTTAGAGGATATTTTAAAACTCAGTTCTGTTATATTTTCAATTTCAAGCAAGGCATCGCCATAATTTCGAATAAATTCCGAACTGTTTGACACAGGGTCAATGATTGCTCTTACCTCGCTGTACTTGGTTAAATTTCTAAAATGCATATGGAATACCTTTCCATCGACTTCATATACCCAATTCTTCTGCCTGACGCCTTCATTGATTTGAAGTGGGGCATTATTAAAATCAAGGGTGACCTGATAAGGGACGTATTTTGCCCGGTATATTTTTACAAAGTCATCTTGCTTATTAAAATTATGATTTGTGGTGGCATAATTTGCCTTGGGCAGGTGCTCGGCCAATGCTTCTCTCAATGCCCAGCGCAAATGGATTCCCTTTGTACTGTCATCTCCTCTGGAACCAGCAGATTGCAGATACAGGTTGCCCGATTGGATGGAAGCAAAATCAGTAATCGCTATGGTATTTTCACAATTGCAGTTTCCTAAAACCGACAAATAATCTATAATAAACTGGATTGCCTCCCAAGCATCAGGATAGGTCGTAGCATTATATACTCCCGTAAACCATTTTATGGCATTCAACTGATTGACCAGATTTAAAACCAATTGATGTTCTGGATAATTTGAATTAAATTCAACTACAAGGTCAAAAATCTTACTGGAGCAATTCGCAAGCGAGGCATAGTCAATTTTCTTGGTGCCCGGATCAACAAAATTACAGTTCTCAAAGATTTTTACTATATCGCTTTGCAGTTTGCAGAATTCTTCATCTTTTACACAAGGATCAGATGGATCAGGCAGGCATACTATTTCTTTAACCGATTGAAAATCTGATGGGGATAATGCTGTCTGTGACAACAATACATCTCCCTGGGCAATAGTAAAATTTGTTTCAATATCAATAATTAAATCAATATTGGATATGATTGCATCGGGTATTATTTGGTCAAAGCAACAATCTAGATTTAAATTAGTAATACCTAGAAAGCTGACATCATTTATATAGCCATTGTAACTATTTTGGAGCAATAAAGCCTCGTTATCCAAGACTTGCGTTATTAATTTTTGGCCTCCCGTATAGGTAGAAAATCTTTTTGAAAAAACAACCTCAAGATTATGAGTGAGCTTGGTTATTTCCCTGATTGGTTTATCAATATATTCAATATAAATATAATCTTTATTATAATCGACATAAACTGCTCCATAAACATTAGGAAAACTTATTTTCTTATGATCAGATAGTATAATTGAGCCATTTGGCTGAACCAGATATTTAATGAAAAAATGTTCGCCTGAAAAGATTATATATTGATTCGTATATAGTACATTGATCACACCTTGGCTGATCGGTTGATCTGTTTCCTTGACAATAAATCTTTTGTATGGAATTAAATTAAAATCAAATTCAATCACTAGACTGAATCTCTCCTGAGGCACAAAAATATTGGTCTGATGGACATATCCGTAGGCAATTATCTTATCGCCAAAAGTTTGTATCCCTCTTATATGATAATTGTATTCCTTGTTGACAATTTCCTTTTGGACAATGATATCACCATTGCCATCGAGCTTCATCAAGGTACTCTTTTCAATTGAATAGTTATACTGTGAACTTTCAGTCTCAAATTCTTTTATCAACAAGACATACGTTTCTACTCCAATCTTGACAATAGCCGTATGCCCAAAATAACTTGCATTATTATAAGGGTTCTCGAATGGGACTCCCTTACTCCATATGATAATCCCAGAAGTATTTATACGCAAGAGAAAGAGTGAATCAGCATTTGCATTTACAACTTGGTTGTTTCCGAGCAAGAGTAAATCTCCATTATCGCATTCAATTATATCGATGAAGGTAAAGTTAGAATACTCTGAAAAAAAAGATTTTTCCCAAACAATGCTACCATTTGAATCCAATTTGGTAATCATTCCTTCCCAACCCTGCTGTTCTATCGTACCAATCACATATACATATCCACCAATTTTTTTTGAATTGTGATAATGGTAATTATTATTCTTATTGTATTTATTTAAAAATGACATGGCTTTGCTTTATTAAATTACTACTTCTAACTTGACAGTATAAAGATTAGGTGTTAAAGGATCTGTATCTTCATCTGGCACAACATAACTTGAACCATTCCATATTTTATACTTGAATTGGATTACGAGACTATTGGTGGTTATTTCCTTACTCGAATGCATGATGATGGCTTGCGAATAATCTTTTGAGAACAATATCTTGTAGGAAGCATCTGCTGTAATTCCTGACATTATTTGAAGCACGTCCTGAACATACTCTAGAGGCATCCTTGGATTGTTAAATGGCTCAGGATTTCTAACAACAAGAGCTATTACCTTACTGTCTTCCAAGTTCCTTATGACGTTGACTTCTGTCGATATTGCCTCATCCAAGGCCGGCAACTCAAGAATCCCTTCAACTATTCGGTCATAAGGATGCTGGTAATTGTTTTCCAAATTAGAGGTGACTTCACTTGAAAATCCTGTTATGGATTGTCCTACGATCGTGTTATAGGCTGCAGTAATAGCTTCCTGGGTAAAACGCATCTCTATATTGAAAAATGCTTCACCTTGCACTACATTACCTTCGATGGTCTGTTTCAAATAATAACTTTCCACCTGCTCTTTAAAGGTAGCGTACCTTGAGGTCTTAAATACAAATTTGTGTACTTCCCGGGTTTCATCCAGGGTGTTCTCCAATACCCCATCATGATCAAAATCATACATATTGTTGACGATCGCAGTATACAGCTTGTTGGGTTTCAGAAACCTCGGAGTTACTTTAACATACTCCGATTTTGGTTTTATCGTGGTGATCGTACCAGTACATTTGCTGTCTTTATAAAGGTTCAGATATTGACTCACTATAAATGGAACCTGGGGATCATCATCAATTTGCCAGGTTTGTTCCGTTTGCGGGATGGTGGTAATGGATTCAATGACATCCAGACTTGGAGGATTCACTATTTCCACACCTTCGGTTGGATCCTTGATGACAATTTTTAATCGCCCATCAATTGCATTATTTACCCCATCTGCATTCTTGTAATTGTTCCATTTATGGAAAAAATGCGTGGCATAGGCCTTGTTGAAGAACAGGTAGATCTGTGTGGTCTTGTCGTTGTAGAACAAAGGTTTCGCACTTAACAGATTCCCATCTGCATTTGGATAGGAACGATTATAATCTATATATTGCTTCAATGTCGTCAAAGGATATTTGTCAGGATGTGCAACCACTTTTAGATTTCTTGGAGGATTACTCCCAGGCTCAATAATCAGGGCTTTTGTTGCGGCATCCCTCAAAAAGCCTCTGGTATCTTCAAGTATAAAACCATTGCTGTTGGCTACAGCCAAACTTCCGCCTTCATTTAATAATCCGTTAAGGGCAACCACATAGTAACTGTTATCCTCTTTTAATAATCGGTCTCCTTGCTTCAATTTCACATCACCGTATGTAGCTTCGTCGTGGGTATGGAAATATCCTACCGGACCGGCAGTAGTAAAACCGTATGTAAAGTCATAAGGTTCTATATGGGTTCCATTATCTACAGAATCTTTTAATACAAAATGGATAAAATAACTGGTATCGGGTCTCCATATTGGTTGAATGTATTGCGTGACTCCATTGATGGTCGCTTGCGAATCAGCTTCAATGGCGGCTTGGGAAGGAATATTGATATTATAATCGTAATCCGTTACCGACATCCAGCAAACTTGATGGATTAAGGTGAAATCCTTGGTATTGCACTCACAAAGACAATTGCCTATCTTATCCAGATAATTAAGCATAGAATGTACAGCATGCCACGCCAAGGTATATTTTTGCAGATCTCTTTTGCCAAGAAATTGATTGATAAGCAATATCTGGCTACTGAGATTTACATTTAGGTCATAGCTGGAATCAAATGATTTTATGAGGTTCAATATTTGATTATAGCATGCGGCTACGGTTTCAAAACTGTTTTCAGAAATGATTGAAGGATCAATCAGACAGCTGTCATTAATTTCTAAAATCTGACTATGCAAGTTACATACGGCCACATCTTCTTCCCCACATGAATCCTCTGTACAGTATTTCTTGATTTCAGAAGTGAATTGTTCGGAAGTTGCCGTCAAGGCCCTCAATTTTATAACGAATTCTTCAATCTTTACTTCCAATTTGACCATTGACATTTTTTGTCGAACCAAAGTTGGAATCTTTAAATTCCTGGTAAGGCAACTTTCAAAATTCTCATTGGTATGCACAAGCAATGAGCCTTCTAGTTGATTGAAGCTGTTGAGGGAGATTTTTTTGCTATGCGGATTAAAAGTAAAGATCCTGATTCCATTCGTTCCACTCTCCAGATCGATTTCCTTTTTCCATTTCAATTCAAAATCCAGGGTCATGAGATGCAGTATCCCCCTGGTGCCATTGTTAAGGAGCAGGTAGAAGGCACCATCAGACAATTGCAGATCAGAATCTAAATGTTTGGAGTCAGGAAATTGATAGGAAAAGATAGTCTCTTCTGAATCAATAAGCGAAACAAAAATTCCATCCTCTTTATTGTCATAGCCTGAGATAAGATATTTCTTATCATCTACGATTTTTATGTCATGTACGGTGGTGTGTCGCTTGTCGATTTTTGATGTCGCGGTAATTTCCAAGTTATTGTTTACTTTTATAATCGTTCCGACTGAATCCTCAGAAGGTCTTTCAAGATACCTTCCTACGACTACCAATCCATCTTGATCCTCGCAGATACAGTTGATAATGAGCTCCTCTGCATCTATAACCAGATTTATGCCTTTTAAGTACTCACCGTTTGAATCAAGGATGGCCACAAAAGGATCATTGTACGTATCGATATAGTTTCTATCTGAGATCACCAGATAAAAATTGAAATCCTTTTTGGAAGGTGCAATATGGACAAACACATCTTCATCTTTCCATTCTATGTGCTTTACCCAGAGAACCTTGCCGTCTTCAGGGCTGATGCTCAATAGGTACTGCTTCCTTCCCGTTGTAGCATACACTACATATTGATAGTCCTCTTTTCGCTCTAATCGGATGATGCGCTTGAAAATCAGCGTCTCCTTTTCATCTGCAAACGAATATTTCCGCTCCCATACCAGGCTGCCATCAGCAGCAACTTTGCTGATCAATCCCCTTTTTTCAGTTGTCCCCAAGGAATAGATAAAGTTGGTATTCCTTTCTGTAAATTCTTTTGAAAAGTAATAGTTCAGCCTGTCGTTCTTACGATACCTGTTGATGAAGCTGCCGGAGTTTCCAGTGTTACAAGCTAATTGATGTAACTCCTCTTCTAACGCATCAGTTGATAGGATTTCTCCCTCATGGAGACCCAGTGAAATCATATCATTATTGTTTTCGATAGTGGCAATCTCCTCTTCGAGCAAGGCAATCTGTTGGCTGATGGTATTGTCAAATAATGGCTCAATGACAATCTTGGTAACAGGCCTCCAATTCGGGTTTATTGCATTCCATTTGCCATTGGGTGAAATAGTAAAATTGTAGCGCACCTCATCTTGCAAGTCTTGGCTGCTGAGTACCATCTCGTAGGGATCATTTATTGCCGAAGCATTTGGATTTGGATTGCCATAGGTAACATTAAACAAGACATCGTTGGCGGGACTTTGTATGATGGAATAGAATTTAACTTTTACGCCATTTGTATAATTGCTAAGCTTAAGTGCGGTCATCCTGGATGGCTCTGGCAGGAGGATCTCAATATCGTTCCAATTGTTGAATGCCAATGATTTCGGTTGGTTGAAAATATTTGGCTCGTTGCTGATAAAGGCATAATCGTCCTGATTGCTGGTAATCAGCTGGAAGGAAACATTGTTGGAGAAAAAGGGCGTATTGGCATTGCCGCAATAGTACCTTGCATTCAAGGGTTTCAATGGAATGTTCGTGCACTTCTGCCTTCTGAACTCAGCCTCGCAGAACAAGGTGGAAGAATTCAATCCATACTGCTCCGGCACAAACCAGCCCGGCTGTCCCTGCTCGGTATAGGAAAAAGGCGTGGTGCCTAATATCCTCAGAGCATTGTACTTGCCATCCACCTTTTGGAAATGGCCCACTTTAAGATTGCGTACGGAAGGATCTGTAGGATACAAAGCTTCATAAGGATGATAATCATCCCACCTGCTCTGGCTTTTGTTCCAAAACTTGATCACAAGATGGTCGATCGTATATTGATGCTTCACCTGACGGATGCTTCTTCCCCTTATGGAACTTACTGGTGGAATAAGATCTTCATATTCCTTGGGTGCATTGTTGATGCCTCCTACAAGTTTCCTGACTGAATTGTTAGGGTCTTGTGAATTACCAGGCAATAATCCTTTTTGGGTCTTGATGTCAATATAGGTATCCAATGGAATGATATGGTTCAAAATCTCAACACCTGGTGCTGTCGTAGGAATTGAGTCCAAATAGCCCAATGAAAAACTCTCATTAGTCAGCATATTGACTCCTTGCACCAATTCATTCAATACAGCTCTTTCAGCCTGAGTCAATGGCGAATTATTATCAATGCCTACAATCAAAGGATTGATTGGTTCACGATCTATGGTCTTATTGAAATTCCAAACGACTTCAAGGTCACCGCTGAACTTGAACAAGGTGATTCGTTTTCCGAATATTTTGATGCCAACCTTGATCTTGAAATAGAATTTTCCATAGATAAGGAAGGGCTTAGGAGCTTCAACCCCAAATAATATTCCGACCTCCAGGCCTAATGATACGAAAAGTACCTTTATCTGTGCATTCACACCGGCCATCAGGTAGGATCCCATCTGTGGGCGCTCGAAACTGATCTTGCCTCCTATTTCAATAAAGGCATGTGCCTTTACCTTTATGACACTATAATTTCGGTCAAAATTAAATTCTCCTCGGGCTCCAGCCTCAATACCTTTTGCAGACAACATAACGTAGCTCTGGATGGTAAGAAGGGTAATGATCCTTGCGGTAACAGGATTTGTATTGGTACCGATGTTGACGTACCATGGACGCTGGTTCTTGAAAAAGAAGCCGGCTTGTACATCAGCATACACGGATAAGATATTCCCATTGCCCGGTAATTTATAATCCGCCCCGAATCCAAACTCAAGTGAATCATCTCCCACAGCCACAAAGGCGAAGAAAGGCGGATCCTTTGTATCATCAAGCCCTAATCGTGCCGAAATGATATTCGCCCTTCCGTCAATCATGAATAAGGATGGGATTGAAAACAAGGCCATTGCCTTGATACTGAAGGTGTAGCCGTCATCCGCGGAAGTACCCAGGGTAGCTCCAGCTCCCAAGGAGACAAGTGTATCATAATTGACGCTCCTGTCCGGCCCGCTGAACTTGTTGACGTTGATACCTCGCTTCGGAGCCTTATAATATTCATACCAGGTATTTTCAGAAGTCATCTGTATGGCTTCCTTTTCAGCAACATAGCGGTACCCCAAAAGGCCCCTGAATCCATATATGGCAAAAGTTCCCAAAGGAATGGGTACCGGCGGTTCCAATTCACAATCTATGATGAAGGCGGGATATTTCGGCATCAGCTTCATTTCAGCCTTGCCTGCCAATTTAGCCTTGGGTATCTGCAGGGTTATCCCTCCAGCATATTCTTTGGAAACTCCAGGTTCTGGGATCGTAACCCAGCCATTGATCTGTGCCAATGAACCTGAATCAGCAGGTATGGTAAGATCCAGATAGAGCGTCTGTATGTGCAGATACGGTTTAGGCTTCTCATGTCCTTCCACGTCATCCACACAATAGTAATACTTGACACCGTCTCCCCTTACCTCTATTCCAAGCGGATCAATGCTGATCCCACCGTCGAAACCGAAGTAATTGAATTTACGCATTTTTCCGTTCACCTCTTTTTGATGGGAACCATAATGGATGGCCGAAACGGTAATATTTACTGGACCTAATGGCAGGACAATAGGCTCAATCAGCTGTACGGAACCTCCTTTGAATTCAATCGATCCGTCAGTATAGATACGCAGGCGTTCAATTTCAATAGCACCGAGATTTAAAGTGTTTTTCAAGAAGCCCTCAAACTGAAGCGTCCCAGATGTACCGACATAGAAATCGTCGTCCTCTTTTCCCAGCTCGGCGCTCTTCACATAATATTTGAATACATTAGGAAACTCTATAGGGTAGGCCTGTTCAGCCGTAGCAGTCAGATTAAAATCGCCGTCATCCTGCAAATGTCCTTCGATATCAAGATGTACAGTTTGGCCAGCGATGGAAGTATTATTGGAGTCAACTGCTCCTGCGGGATAGACAAATTTCTTGATTTCCAAGGCCCCCTTGATATTGGAAGAAACAACTTTATTCTGCTTGATTGAGATATCAAACTTATTGAAACCTACCCTGAATCCCTTATCCTCAGAGCCTATCTTTTTCCATAAAGTGGGAACAGTATCCACAGAGTTGTCAACAGAAAGAGTATTTAAATAAGATTGATATTCGATGATTGTTTCAAATACTTTTGTTCCTCCCGTAAGCGGTGCTCTTTCAGTAAGGGTAATCGGAAATTTAAGAGTAGAAGGTACAACGTTTGCATCGGTAGGAAATAATTTTTCCTTTAAGACATCTAAATTTGCAACCGAAACCTCTTCGATTGCATTTGTCGCTGTATTTTTTTCAAATACTGTTACTGGAAAAAGCAAATCAAATTTATCTTCAAAATAATAGGTTGTTCCTCCGGCAATAGTTGAAGGTACGGTTTCCAACATAAATGTACCAGAAACTCCACCTGTACCGATCAATAAATCATATCCTCCCAATCTAAGCGTCGTTGCAGGTGTCCCCTGCACGGCATCATTGTGGAACCACCTTGCAGGCAACGTTACGGATAATGCCCTGGCGTAGACCCCTGTAAAATCATCTGGTCGTCCATCGGCATCTGCCTCAGGTATATTTGTTTTTTTACTTAGATCGAGTTTAAGGCTTTCTATCTGGATCAACATCCCTGTATTACCAATTTCACAGTAAGTAGGATTTAATGTTCCTGCTAATTCCAATTGATACCCGATACCGGCCTCTGTATCGGCATATAATATGGCCTGTGCAAACTGAAATCTTGCGATTTCATTTGGATTTGGGTGAGGAGCTCCATTTAACCAAGGAACTAGTATTTTTCTTGGGAATTCAACAGCGGCTGATAATTCTAAGGTAACTCTTGCTTTGGGTGTAATGATGTTTTTAATATATTCCTCTAAATCATTGGGAATGAATGAAGAAAAAAATGTATTGATTTTATTCTTTGTAGTTTCTAAGTCACTATCTAATAAGTATAAAGCAAAAACAGTAGGAAATACTTTTTTATTAATTAATTCAACCTGAATTATCAGCTCTTGTATTCTATTTGGAGCTCCTGAATCTATCGCTATGGATGTTCCATAAAGTAAATTAATATCTTCTACCAGTTGATCAAATTTTGATATGTTTGGATTGCTGGAAACAACAAAAGTATTGATAGTTAATAAGAATGCTTGTTCCTCACTGATATTGAGAATTTCTAATGCCAGATTATAGAAATCCTCCAGAGAGAAAGAAAAATCACTAACATTAAAATATCTGATATACCGCATTACTTCCCATTGCCAAAAAACCGTAATGGGGAATGATGAAATGGTATGATCATCATAATCAGGGTTTAATACAAAATATACATCAGTACCTGGTAATTCTAGAGCCAATTTTCTTCTGCTGACAATATCAAGGCTATAGAAAGCACTGCTGCCAGATATACTTTTAGAAACCTGATAGTCTTTATAATATATTTTGTCAAAAATATTTTGAAGTCCTTCTTTAATAAAACTTAAAAAATCAGGCAAGTCATCTGCTTTCATTATATCTGAAAGAGCAGGATAGTATTTGTATTCTGTAGGCGTTTCTGGCATGGTTATCAATATTAGTTTTGTATAATCAATATTGTTGAAAGATTTTTTTTCAAATTTGTCAAACGATTATTGCTTCTGTTGAGCTTTGTGTTTGAAAACTGGCCAATCCCTCAAATCTTTGTTTATTAATTCACCTGATGTAGCATTTAAAATATAAACTTCAATTTTTTGAATTTCACTGTTAGGATATTCTATTACCCATGCTTTTGTTTCATCCTGTAAGGTGGTTTTCATAATTTTGAGAGGAAAGCCTTCTGTTTTTAATGGAATTTTGTTTTCTATACAAAAGCGAAAAACATCTTCATAAGTAAAGCTATATCCTTTGTCTGTATCAGTAATTTCAGTTGTTTTCCCTTTTTCATCAAAATAATATTTTTTATCTATTTCAAAACCTAAAGAAGAAGATATTGTTTTTGAACGTATATTTCCATTACCAAAATAAGTTTCATTATAGTCAAAATACTCATCAATTTTCTCTTTAACTTCAATTATTAAAGATTTATCAAAAGGAATTTTAATCTCCTTTACTTTTTCATTTTTTGAATCATATTGGTCTAATACATAGCCGTTGTAAGATTTATAAAAAAATTCTTCTTTAACTGTTGGAGCTGATTCACTTTTTGCCATCGAATCAATATTGCTAGATAATAAAATTTTCAAGGCATTTGAATCCTTAAGTTCTTTTTTATAATCCTCGAATAGTTTTACATTAAGTAATTTTGATTCGGCATTTAATTCATGTATTTTCATTTTTAATTTTTTTAAGTTATAAATATCTTTTTGTGCTGAACAAGCAGCTATTAAAAAAAGAATAAAAGCTATATGTTTTTTCGTTCTCATAATTTATGGTTCTGGATCAAAGTTTTTCTGAGCAATTTCACCTTGCCACTCGAATAAAGAAATTGTAGGAAAGCCATGAGGAACCGGTAATAAATCCGAATAATCGAGAATGTTATCTGTCTTGAGTGGATTAAAAGTGTGTTTAGCAAATGAAGAGCCTTCAATATTAGTAAACGTATGTTGTACGTCAGCTGTGTGAAGAAATTCATGTGTCGTTGTTGATGGATATGTATTTGGGTAATCAACCAGTTTTTCCGATCCATCTGAGAATCCCGAAAGGCCTTTGTATGCACCTAAAGCATCTAGATAGCCCCCTGTATCATGAAAGAAAAATACTTTAAAATAATCTTTATAGATGTCCCCAATTGGAGTTGTAGTTCCAGCTTGATGTTGAAGTTTTAATTTATCATATAAATAATCCGTAATAAGATCATTGGGTGTAAGAGGAGTTCCTTCACTAAAACCAATTATATATTTAACTCCTGTTGCTACATTAGTAAATACATAATTTGCATCAAAAATCACATCAGGACTCAAAACCATATTTATAGTTTCAGCTTTTACAATTGGTGTAGTCGAAATTTGCCGTAAAAATTTTTTTAAATTTTTTGCATGTTGATCAAAAGAATAAATAAGTGGAACCGTAGGTCCATTAATGTTCGTGATTATATCAACAAATAATAATTTTTTAGAAAATCTTCTTACTTTAACATTTGGCTTAACCCTAAGTGTGCCAACCGTTACTCCTTTGGCACCCACACCTGAACTATAAAAAGCTACTACTTTAATCATTTGTTCTTGTCCAAACTCCTTAAGACAAGTGACTGTGATGTCATGAGTATGGCTGCCTATTGATGTCGGAATTATTCCAGAAATAATAGTAAAAATTGTATGATCATAGTCTAATTCTAGCTTTATAGGATTGGTAATGTTATTAATTTTTAATTGTAATGAGGCGACTCTATTTATTGTATCATCATATGGAGCAGAAAATATTGGCTGACGATCCAAATCAATGGTGCCAAAAGATGATGCAATATATGGAGGATATAACCTCATTGTCGGCATAAAATATTTTTCAAGACTTGTTAATTGTATCGGATAAGATATGTATTCCAATTCTAATTTTTTATACTCATCAGGTATCACATTAAAATAACCAGTATCCTGATTTGTATTCATTTCGATAATTGTATGTGCACTATCGCTATATAATTTCCCAACATTCAGTTTGTAATTCACATCTCCAGGCGCTCCAGTTAATCCATCTCTAATCCAATCAAAACCAAATTCTCCCGCATAAGGCAATTTTACACGGAAATCAACCTTTGTTTTTGGATAGTTTTCTGCAAATTGCTGAAAAGTAGAATATTCTGCTGAAAAAAAGTAAAAGTCGTCAATTGTATAAACAAAAATATCATTGATAGGAGAGGAAGGGAATAATGTTGTAATTACTCCTGTATTATCTTCATAACGGAGACCTAGTTTAAATTTTTTTATAAAATCATGTACAAAAGTAATATCTTCTTCTAAATGGAAGAAAACATTATCAGCTTCTACAGGAAGTAGTTGAGGTACTGTTGTTTCGGGAGGCACTATTTCAGGTACCGTTATGCTGTCATAAATTAATTTATTATATTCTTCTTCGGTTATACCCAATTGAAAATAGCTTTTCTTTTTAGTTAAACTTTTTTCATGAAATAATGTTAAAGAATTTATTGTTTCTGCCGCGTCAGTAAAAGTGCCTTTATAGATTGAAAAATCTTTATCATTATATAGATTTAAAACATATTCTTCGTTAGTTTTTATATGTTTTGCCAAACCGGCTGTTATTGTATCTATATTAAGATTATCGTGTTCTTCATCATGAACAGAATTTCTTTTTAAGACAGCCATATATAACCTTCTTTTTTTAGTGGGAAGGTTAGGTCCAACAGCATCTTGATTTCTTCCATTGTCAAAAACAACTTTATTTTGAATTGATGCACCTAAATCTGAGACCTCATCAAGGTTAACCATTCTGCTCTTGTCATAAGTACACCAGGAACTTAAATTGATTTCATTTGACGGTAAGCTCAAATTTGAATTTATGTTAACTGGCCACAATTGATTATAATAGTTTTTTAAAGGAATTTCCTGTTTAAGGTGAGCATATATGAATAAAAATGTTGCACAGGATTTTATTCCATTTACAGGAAATAAAATTGTGGATAAAGGGGTTTTATCGATCAGTACAGTTGGTAGTGTACCCGAGGGGTTTTTAGGTCTTGTCAAGAGAGGATAATTTGAAGTGACATTATTTGGTGAAATAATATCTATAGTCACTTGTCTTTCTAGTTCGGGAATAGCTGAAGCAATGTCGTATTCCAATTGGATATTTTTCCCTTCTTTAAAAGTTGTAGTAGCTGATGCTAATGTTATTTCTTTAATTAATATAGGCCATCCTGAAGTATCATTTAATTCACCCAATGTAGTAAATCCAAATACTTTTCTTGTAGTTTCATAATAATTATAGGATCTGGTATTTTCTCCTTGAATATAAGCATATATTTTATTCTTTGTTTGGTATTTACTCACAATTAAATTAAATATATCTGTGTTAGTTTTAATGCCAGAAGCATTATCGTGTAATTTGATAATACCGCACTCTATATGTGAACCCCAAAATGCAGCAGGATCAATAAACTGATGAATGTGTTCTTTATACCTTTTAATTTTTGTAGAATTTGAACTAGGAATTGTTGCAACATCAAACATAAATTGCTTTTTTCTACCATATTCTAAGTTAAACTTAAACAACTCCTCTTGATTTGTTAAGCGATAATCTCCATAATCTAGTACAATATCTAATCCTACTTCTCCAATAAAATTCCCCAAATGTTCTCCTATGCTGCAATTTGGCATTTGATATGAATCTTGTGAATTTCTCTTGGTAAACAAATCATCAATTAATAAGTCGTTAGCTTGATTAGGATTGAAACCAATCAATGATGCTGGAAAGTTTGGAGGAATATCACTATCAACATCCAAATAAAAACTAACAAATCTTGATCGTAATTTATTAATAAAGGAGGGTTGATTAGGATCTGAGGTATTCTCTTCGACAATAAGATTACCTGTATCAATTAAATCAGACTTTCTTACACCTCGATAAATAAAATATTTTATTTTAATTGGAGCATAAGAACTTGCTGGCTTTATGATAATATTTATTTTGGTTAAATCATCTACCTGAGGTAGTATTGCTACCTGACCGTCACAAATAGCAAAGATTTTCACAGGATCTGATCCGGATGCTCTTACTACCGAGGTTGTACTATATTTTGTAGTTTCAGAACCCAAAACTGGCCCAAAAGCATCAGTTCCCATATTTCCTGAAACTGGTAAAGCTAACTGTGAAGCATCAGTAAAAAAATGAGATATTGGTTCGTATTCCTTCTTTTTACTTGCGGCAATAGCATATAAAACCTCATTTTGAGCTTCCTGCGTATTCAGATTATATGTAAAATCAAAAAATGTAGACATAATACTTAAGCGTTTAAGGTTTCAATTTTTATTTCTTCCGAGCTGCTATTAACCGTTATTGTATGAGGGAATTTTATATACTTATAACCATCATACTGAGACACTATTTCATCAGGAGTTTCAAAAGTTATCCAATCAACAGTTGCCCCGCCTTCAATCTCCCAATCATCATTTGTGTTTTTGGAAAAGAAAACAGATACTTCTGACTGATCTACACGGTTGACTTTAGTCGCTTTAACTTTAGTAGTTGCTAAATCTGCTTCAGGAATATTCTCTAAACTTAAATCAAAAGTTTTCTCAATAAGTTCCTGACCTACGGTGATATCAAGTTTATTGCCGGATAAAAAGGCAGTTCTGTCATTTACTCCGTTATGTGTTACAATGATCTCCTTGCAGGTGAGTTGCTTGTTGTTTCTTATATTGGCTAATGATAGGTTGCTTGGAGGATTTGTCGAACCATCCATTTCAAACAGCCCGTCAAACGGAGCTATATGAGCCAATATGTAGGTTTTTTTCCTTTTTCCATTTTCTCCAATTGGATTCCAATCACTATTCCACTTTAAAGCGATATCCTGCCATTCTATCTGGATGATTGTTTCAGATTGGGGTGCAGTAATGGGAATCTGCTTCACTGCCAATAATTTTACATCGGATTGGTCGTACCACATTCCCGGGAATGGAAATGATGGATTAGTCTCGTCCGTAAATGCTATGAATACACGCAGATCGCACTCTATGAAACTATTTCTATTGCCCGTATTTCTAACCCTTACATTAATGTACTGCTTTTTTGAAGTATCTATTCTGTTAAAAGGAGCTACTTGTACTGAGTTGCTGTTTGCTAATTCACTTACCCATATATCAGGGCTGTCTACCGGATCGGTTATCGGTACACTTTCAATGATAGTACCATTTAACCTATCTGCAATTTCCAACCTGGGTTTGATTACAGGTACTTCAGGATATGCAAGTGGCGTACCTGTTTCAGTGCAATGCCAATTCCGGGCTAACTTGACCGCTATTTCCGCATCGACTCTCCCTGCCCCAAAATGCTTATGGATCGTATAACCATAGTTATAGTCGTCAGCGTCACTTGGCGCATCATTGTACGATTGAGTAGTTATGTGATGGGCAGTTGTCTTTAAGATATGCTTTATCTCGGCGGCATTCAAATCTTTATTTGCAGTAAGTAACAATGCCACTACTCCAGAAACAATCGGTGCTGCGGCTGATGTACCACCAAATGAAGAAGTTATATTACCATAGGCCCGTGACCTAATTGTATATTCCTGTGTAGTAAAATTCCCTTCGCTGTCAGGTTCTGAAGATAATTGACTAAACTGTGCCCGGGCTGTTCCACCTGTACCTGAAACAAATTTTAAATGCCTTTTGACATCTTCTTCTTTAAGAAAAACTTGTTGACCCGAAAAGAAGCCCTGTAGACTTGAATCCGCCTTTGCCTTGAAAAGTTTTGATCCAGGAGAATTCGCTATCAGTTTTGCGGTAATTTCTCCAGGAATTAATTTTAAATTTGTAAGTCTTGATAACTGTATTGCTTCTTCAACATCTATAATATTACCCGAAGCCAATAAATTTTTTATTGTTACTGTCATACCCAAGGAAAAATCATTAGCATCTAGTGGATCCTCCGAATACAAATAGGCTTTCTGTAACGGCGATTGATTATAGCCAATACCATTCAAATTGTCCAGCTTCAGTTTGGAAATACTGAATCTTTCAACATTTTTTTTAAAGATACAAATCCTAATATCTGACTGTAATATCGTATTTTTAGTAAATAATAATGGTTGATCTAATGTAATTTTGGTACGCAGGTTTGCAGTTGGATCAGCATTAGCTGGGAACTGGGAAGTTTCAACTCTTTTGATGAATCTAACTTCATGTATTATTGTCAAAGGATCTCCGATTTCAATTGATTGGCCTGCAAAGATTACATCGTGCTTATGAGCTAGGATGAGCTCTTCATCACTGGATTTATGTAGGACACTCGTAATAAAAATCTGATCATCATTACCGATTTCGCCACAATTTATTGCTGTCGGAGCATAAATTTCTATGTCTTCCTTTGCGGATTTGCCGACAGGACAACTTGGAGCACAAATGTCAATTCTTTTACCATAATTTGAATATAAAGCCTTGCCCTCATCATTGAGATTCATACCGTTAGGATGAACAGTTACTTTTGAAGCTGCTACAATTAGTGTCTTTGGGCTGAATACGGAGCCTGAGTTTGCACTATCTATGTCAGTATTTACATTTCCAGCAGAAAAGACCGTCAGAATGCCCCTTCCATCACTGCCATAAGTAAATAATTCCGTTAGGATAAAATCTGCAATTTTTTTGGGAATATTTCCTTTTCCAGAATCAGAAGAATCGTAACCTTTCAAAGTATAGCTGCAGCTAATTACCGAGGTTGCTTTTTCCTTTAAATTATTATTTGGATTTTTAGCACTCCTAGGTATTATATTAGATGGTCTTGAGAAGTATCCAGTACCCTCAATCAATCCACCAACGGAATTTTTTTTTAAAATATTTCTATCATAATAATAGGAGTTGATATTTCCCTTTGAATACTCATTTACAAGCCCTAACAACAAAGAAACATCAAATTGATTTATATCACTCCTGTCAACAGCATTAATAATTTTAACATCAGGGCATATTCCAAGTACATTATCGCCAATATCATTGCCTGCAATAATACCTGCAACACTTGTAGTATGGGTCATCGTGACCACCTCATTTGCGTCAGATTTCAGATTTTCATCATAATAGGAACCATCGACCCTCTCTCTGTAAATTATTTTTCTATCATCCAAAGAACCATTTTCAAGATGGGTATTCGGAGATTTATAATTGTAATTTTCGAATTGGGAAGCTTCCTCGACAATCTTTGAATATTGAATCTTTCCTTCTATAACGCCGACGTATAAATCTGGATCACCATAATTATTGACTGTAATAATACTTCTAGCCTCTTGCAACTTAATAACTTTTGTATGCCAATTTCTCATAATTTAGTTTTATTTAGTAATGCAACAAATTAATCTAATCTTAATCCACTCTTAAGGAATCATTTATCCTTTCGTACTGATCCAATATTCCCAAACCTATTGCACTATCCAAAAACATTATTGTTTTATTCCTAATTATTCTATCTGATTTTGAAGATGATTCATAAAGCTTTTTCAAAGATTCGAACTTGCTAAAATCATGATACTGCAATTCTACAGATGTTGAAAGCATCTTTTTTCTATTTCTACCATCAGTATCAACCCTCAAATAGTAAAAAATCTTGGAGGAATCGATATCATTAAACCTATTATACCTATCCAGGGTACGTGAATAGCTATTTTTATAGAACCTTCCCTTTTTAGATTGAAACTCATATTTATTGTACAGCACCGAAAATGTTTGGATATCCTTGATGGTCCTTATCTTCTTTAAACAAGGATCATTATACCTCTTGAACCTTTGTCCATTTTTTTTCCTGATGTAAAAGACAACCTTATCATATCTAAAATCATAGATAGGCATCCCATTGGAATTCAAATATCTACTATAAGTACTTGATCCATCCGACAAAGGCAGGATATATTGCTCGGCATCAACTAATGGAAATGTATCGATAAATGGATATCCTTCCTTCTGATTAAGATGAACAACAGGCCATCGAAATTTCTGATATATCTTTACATACTTTTCCAATTCTAGAAATGGGTTTATAAACTCCACTTCCATATCTAATTTTTCTACTTCTTTAAAAATATATTCCCTAAAAGCATTGTATCCGACATCGTTGCTGGAGGCAATCCCAAATTTAAAAGGATCTTCAACATAGATCTTCTGAGTAGTGCTTTTGTAAGGCTCCTGATCAAAGCGATAGGAGACGTTCAAAGCATCGAACAACCTCAAGGTTATTTTCTTCGGTAAACCATTTACATCCTGAAAACCCTTTTCATTATACTTCTTATGATAAGCCATTACCGTATTATAACCTTTGGGTATTTCTGTAAAATAATAGAACTTACCCTTCTTGTCGTATTTACCAACTATCTCAGGAATTTCAAATCCTTCAAGAGTTACTTTGGCATCCTTGATATTTTTTCCGCTGTATGCATCTTCCAAATATATCCTTATAGCAATATTTTTTCCTTGTCCTAAAACAATAAGGCTGTTCAATGAAATAAATAAATAAAGGATAATTTTCATAATATAAAGCCATAACGTATTAATGTCGATATTTTGATGCAGTATGCGATATTTATTTTAAAGTCCTAAATTGCTAACAAGAAAAACTCAAAATGAACAGGACTAATAAAAGACCGTGTACTTTTTTCATGATAGGTAATTTCTAAGTTTATAATTTCTTATCGGTTTTTGAGATTATCTTGGCAATTCGCTTTTTAAGATCCCCCATTAATTCCACAAGCGCACTTTCGCACATTGGCAGTATCTTTTCGGGCTTCACCACAGGGATGCCTCCCACCATAACCCCCGTTTTTTTTGAACGCTCGCTTTCAGAAAAAGCAAATACTTTTTCTCCTTTTTTATTGTACAAAGCCATACGTGTAGTAGCCCGCATCTTGATAGACATGGTTTTTCCAATTCCAAACCCCTTTTCAAAAGCAAAATCTATATTGACAAAAAGTACTCCATCGGCTTCATCGGCAAACAATTTGGCAATGCCTTCTTCATTGTCTTTTCCTGATATTCCTTCGTAGATATACTTGTAATTTCCATAGTTCAGATAATTTCGGGCGTCATATGCTGTGAGATCATACTTTGGCTGAAAATCCTTATACTTTTTAGAATCTACAACATTAGATTCAGGCAAAAGCTCGAACGGTAAAGCTTGGGAGTATTCGTTAAAAAAATTGGAATGATACTGCTCGAGTAAAGGAGCAAGATTGAAGTTGGGATCATCCCTGAGGTCCAGGACATTTTTGATAAGCTCCTCGCTTCCGATGCCAAGCTCTTTGAACTCTATCATCTTATTGGCATAGAAGGTAACCACCGCTACTTTCTTTTTTTGTCCATAGCTTGTTGCAAGGAACAAAAAACACAAGAGTACATACAGAATCTTATTGATTTTCATGGCTTTTGTTTTTTGTAAATATATACTTATGCAAAAGACAAAACAATACGTGTAAACACGTAATTTTAACCAACATAGATTTTTTTTATAAAAACTATGATCTAAAACTGTATAAAAGTCTGTGAGAAATACGATTAACCTGGCGGCTGAAAAGTATCAAATATCTTCTAGGCGGATTGCATTATTTTTTAGTGCAAAAAGCACAACGCCTATGAAATTCCGACATCCCGTCTTCTCCATGATACGTTTGCGATGCTTCTCTACCGTCCTGTCGCTGATACAGAGCTTGTCCCCTATCTCGATACTGCTCATTTCCTTGCAGGCTAGCTTGACAATCTCGATTTCTCTTGCCGTTAGGGTTACTTTTTCTGATCTTGCAGCACCAATAGAACTATTTTTTTCCCACAGGATGGCTTCACGGATGACAGAGGCCAATTCCATATCAAAATAGTAATCGTTGATAAAAACAGCTTTTATGGCCGATTCCAATAATTCCGGGTCTGAATTCTTGGTGAAGAAACCATTCGCTCCACATTCCATAATCTGATGGATGGCCTCTCTGGAAGTGAGCTGGGAAATAATCAGTATCTTGATATCGGCATTGGCTGTCCTTAACCGCTTGCAGATTTCAAAGCCATCAATAAGGGGCATTTGGATATCAAGCAATACCACATCGATTGGGTTAGTACCAATTTTATCTAAAAAAGCCATTCCGTCATGGGTATCGTATACAACTTCCATATCGTCATAGCTGGAGATAAGCATGGAGAGGCTCTTCCTAAACAGCTGATGGTCATCAACAAGGGCTACTTTAATCATGGTTTTATTTTTAAACAGATTTCTAGATGGTTTCCAAATGCAACCTCACGCTGAATTAGTTCGGCACCAATAAAGGCTAGTCTCGAAGAGATACTCCTTAGCCCCAACCCTTTTGACCGCGCCAGGCTATCTTTAAAGTTATAGGGTGTACCGTCATCCACAATCTCAATGTGAATAGCTCCTTCATCTGCATAAGCAAATAATCTGCATTCCTGTATTGCTCCATACTTGAGCATGTTTTGAGTAAGTTCCTGGACAATGCGGAACAGCTCGTAGGATACATCCAATGATAGTGGCAAGCTATCTGGATTGGATTGCATACTGAAACTTTTGCCCGTTGCTTTCGATAGATGCTCAAGGTATTCGGTTACTGAAATTATAAAACCTGCACGCTCGAGCAACGGCGGCATTAGCTTGTACGAAATCTGGCGGGTATTCTCTGCCGTTTGCTCCAAGGCATTTTTTATGGCATCAAGCAATTCTTGGTCGTCATAATCAGGAATGCTTCGCACCAGCAGCAGGAAATAATTTCGGATGGCATTCAAATCCCCTTGAACACTGTCGTGCAAATCGGAAGCAATTCGCTGCCGTTCCTGTTTTTCGCTCTCCAATGCTACTTTAAGAATCGATTTGGCTTCTTTCTCTTTTAACTTGACCAAACGATTCTGATAAAATAAAAAAAGAAAGATTAGTCCGAACGCCAAGAATAGCATTATGGTCGTACCTAACCAAAAAACAGCACTCAAATTACTCTTTTCTTCCAAATTGAAATTATTAATAATGTTCTAAAAAACAAATTCAAATACACATTCAACATCCAATATTCCAAAAATAATTCTCCTCTTTCCTTCAAAAGGGTATCACCAAGCAAATATAAAACTACATTTCCAGAATAATAGATTATAAAACCAGATACTACAAGTACTATCGGATAATTTAGATTGGCTTCAACATCAATCTCCTTGAACAACTTGACAAACCATACTATTGAATAAAAATAGATTACCATTGCCTGAAAAACTATAAGGTAGGAACTCGCCTCCAATGTTCCTGATCCAAAATAATTAATGAGTAATATTCCAAAAAAAACCGCAAAAAAATAGTTAAAGTATCTGTATGTCTTGTTGAACCTTTTTTCTAAAAGCCTGAAAAAAAAATAATTGATTGAATAAAAGCATAAAATTTTATTAATCCAAAACCAATATTGACTGTCAACTTGGAACAGTCCAGTAATAATGAACTCATAGACACTTCCAATAAATACTACCCACAAAAAAGGACTAAGAAATTTTAGCTCTCTTGCAACCCTTTTTCTAAGTACCAGATATAATGAAATTGGAAATACTCCCAAAAAAATAGTGAAATAAATAAAGTACATATTACAAACCCATCTGACATTGGATGGGTTTGTAAAAGTATACATTTTTTAACGTAACAAAATGTCAACCTTCGGGCAAGTTGAAGGACATGGAAACATTTCATCAGCAATTATTGATAATAGATCTTCACCTTTGGAATCTACACCAATCAATACACTGTTCAAGCGTTGCTCTTTTTCATTGTAGCCATTATAAATTCTAATTCCTACGCAGTCCTCTTGCTCCAGAATCGATTTGATAATTTTAGATCCCGCAAATAGGGAGGTGATTTCATTTGGATGTAGCTTTCTAAAATTAGTTACAAATTCTTGAGCGTCTTTTAAACTGATAGGCGCGCCTGTGTTCTGATCTAGCTTCATGTAATATTTTTCTTTAATTAATAATAGTCCAAAGATATTTGAAAGTAAAAATATTTTATTACGCATTTTCACTCATTTTAATTACGTGTTTACACTTAATATTGACAACAAAAATGCTTAATATGTATTTTTTTTCATACAAGAATTAAACAAAATAGTTCCACATTACGTAATAACACTTATTGAGATGTTGACAAATAAAAAATTAAAATTATCTGAAAGTTGGATAATTAAAAGTCATACATATAAATCAAAGAATTCCCTAATTGCAATAAGTTTAGAGGGGTCGTAAAATTAAGCATTTATACGTATATTAATAATTTTCAATTAATTATACATTTACGAACATGAAATAATTTAGGATATAACAAAAGAATTAGTGTAAGGCACTTAAATATGGGAATCTATATAATAAGCAACAGGCACGTAATTGAAAAAAGAATGATGAAAAGCAAGCGCACTGCCGAGTTTGAAGATTGCAGAATGCAAGGCCTCAGCAAACAAAAAAAATATTGACCAGAATTAGTTGCGAAAAGTACAACTACTAGGCAGTCCCGAAATACGTAGAAATACCCATTTGTTTAATTTGAATAAGATAGCAAAGTGTTTCATCGGAACTTCCAGCTATCCATATTTAAATACCATCCACTTTTCAACTATAAAATGGAAAATTCTATGGTACTTCTTGAAACTCAAACTGCTCAGCAGCGTGGAAACAAGCGTTAGGAAGAATCCCAAGGTCATCAACAGCGAACCAAGATCCAGCCAGTAGTTCAAGCCTAGCAGAAGCATTCCGCAAAGCGCCAGATAGAAAGGAAAAAGTCCATTCCTTTTTTTAGACAGGCGGTAGAGGTTGACCAGATTGAAGAGAGCAAGACCCATGAATGCGTAGACGAGCCAGGGCTGATGGGAAACAGAAACGATACTGCCGATTCCGATCAGATTGAGATAGGCCATCCAACACATCGGGCATTTGGGAAAAAAAGCAATCAGTACGGACAATACTATCGTCGAAAGCCTGTTGAAAATAGTTGGTTTCATTCCTTCTGGGGCAGCTTTTTTTGAAACAGGAGATTCTTTTTCAACCAATTCCATCAGTGCATCAACAATCAATTTTTCTTCGGCCTGGAACCTCAGGAAGGATCTTTCTATTTTTCCTTCGGGATTGATGATGTATACTTCAATCCGGTGTACGTTCACCTCCATACCTTTATAGTTCACGCCTATGTTCAGCCCCTCAATCAGTGACTGCATGCCGGAAACGACCCTGAACATCCTGTTGCCTTTATCAAAATGGTAGTTCCTGTTCTTGCCGTACGATTTCAATATGGGACTTGTGTCGTAGGAGGGATCGTAAGTTATTGCGGCAGTCTGGATAGTTTCATACCCATCTCCCCTGATCTTCTTTTGGATGTTTACCAGATTGTAAATAGTCTGGATACACTTCCTGGGATTATGGCATTTGGTATAAAAAAAAGACAATACAGTGTATTTTCCCTTGAAATAGTCATTCCATCCCAATTCGTTCCCTTCTTGGTCCTGCAGCATGATACTGCCTAATTCCATTTCGGAATCGGAAGAAGGATGAGTGTCTGCTTGGCTGTAAACCTCAACGGGCATTGAACAGCATCCGTCCAACACAGGAACAGCCTTTTCAATGGCCTCGATGCACTCCGCCAGAAGCCCCCTGTTTTCTGAACTGAGGTATTCGGCCAGTTGTGTTTCCAGATGATATAAATCCGGCAGCACATATTGTGCCTTGCCTTCCAGCCACTTCAGGCTTGTGAAGATCTCCTTCAAGGCGGTCGTATTGCAAGCGCGATCATAGGGTTCCAGAAAAAAGGAATAATTGACAATTGCATCTGCCTGCCAGATGTTATAAATGCTTTTGTTCAGAAATGCGGCAATTCCTGGATGCGGCTCCTTGATCCCCCTTACCGCTTTTGCAGCTGCAGCCGCGACATAAGGCGAAAAAGATGTTTCCAGCTCCTCGAGAACATAGGGAAGCCCTTTTTGGGGCATTCCAATATGGTGAAATGCCTCAATGAGATAACCCCGCATGTGCGACGATGCGATCGAGCTCCTGTTTTTATAGATAGGATGCCTTTCCGATAAGAGCTCCACCAATGTCGTGGAATATTTTCGCTGTCCTGCCGCCCTGATCGAATCAATCAAGGCGACAAATACTTCGGTTGGCGTATTACTACCCAGTCCCTTTATTTGCTGGTCGATCATAATGGCAGATTTCAGTAATTTCTTATCGCATTGCTAAACAGCGTGTGCAAGGCCCATATTTTATTGGAAGTCTTTTTATCTGCAGCATTTCTTGATTTTAGTATGAGATCAGCTAAAAAATCGGTGGAGTCCGATAAGGTTGCATATATCCTGCGAATGGTTTCATTGGAAGCAAAGCACAATAGGGCAATTAAAAGATCCAGGTACTCTTCCTCCTCTATCCTGTCGAACAGTACGGACCCATTCTTGGCTATGAGCTCGTATATTTTCCCATCTTGGATAAACTCATAGTCATAGAGTGCCAATAAATAAATGACCAGATACCTGGAGAAAGCCTTCGTTTCATACTTCTCACTTTTACTGTCATAATACCTTACCGATACTTCAGCCGTTATATCCTCTTCCAATAGCGTGAAATTTAATTCCAACTGGTGAATGATATCCCGATTGTCCGCATAAACCAACGGGATAAGGATGGCATCCGTTTCCTCCTTGTGGTCGGCTACGGCAAGCAATTTCTCAAGGGTATTATTTATTCTCGCAGACAATTTGGGAATCTCCGATGAGAATATCTTGTTAAGCGTCAGCGTATTCAACACCGAACGCAATTCTGGATTCTTGTTGCTTGTTGTGGCTGATTTACTCAACAATCGTTCAGTTTCCAAATGCTTTTCTACCAATTGCTCCATGGATTCCAGCAGGGATTCCACATCCTCTTCTTTCTGAAAGATACGGAGGCCGGATTTTTTCAGTACCTGTACGAACCGCTCGCTATTTTTTTCCAATTTTGAAGAATAGTTGCTTGAAAAGGCTGCCGTATCATCATATCCAAAACCCAGATAATTACCATAATCGATTACGCCGAAAGGATCCAACGCATCTTTTATGATCGGGCTGTTGTCTTCAAAATTTTTGAAGCAGTTGGAAGTTGTAAAATTATTGGTCCTTGTTCCCGGAGCTTCATAATGGTATTCGTTGGGCGTTACCTTTCCATTCCATGGCCATAACCTGGCATTGACATTTTTCCAGCTCGGAATGGCAGTATCTTCTTTCTGGTTGGGATAATTATTTTCAGATGTGGGATCAAATAAGGTATGCATCGTTTGCCATTTTCCCCACATCCGTTCCACGTTGGAATGCAAGAAGAAGAAAATGGGATCCTTGGGAGCGGTTGGAACATAGTTGATAAATCCATTATTGCTCACATGCGTATAGCCATGCGGATCCGCTTCCAGTATGGTAAAGGATTTGTCGTCCGTTTTAACCTTTCCGCTTTCATCCTTTGATTGTCTGAACAGGTATTCCTTGTCATGATAGGTGTCTTGTTCTTTTTGGACTGCATAAAAGGAGGCTTGTCCTGTTTCCTGGTTATAGTCATTGAACCCCGCCTGTTCGTTCTGATTGTCAAACCAGGACATTCTTCGGATTAATTTTTCGCGATCAATTGCCCAGGATCGCAAGGGATTATCTTCGTCAAATCGTGCAAAACTGGTAGAGATCCCGTCGGTCATAATAGGGTTTTCTGAACGATCAATGATGCTTTCGCCCAAAAAGTCAGCTTTGAAAATATTGGGAGCCGGTTCATCAAATTTCCAATAATGAAGAGAAACTGCCGGATCTACATTTTGTAGCTGCCGCTCCAGATCGAGAAGGTAAAGTCTGTGCCAAGGCAGGAAGACTTCTGTCCCGTGGGCTATTGATTTTGATCCCTTGACGTGCATCTTGAAAAAGTCGGTTGAATAGATTCCTATTCCACGGCCTTCTGGATCTGCCTCATTTATGGCTGACAAGGCATGCAGATAAGCTTTTCTTGCTTTTTTAGGCAATAGGTTCGCATCTTTCCTGACGCGTATCATTGTCTTCACAGCGCTGATTTCCACCCCGTCTCTCATCGCTTTGATCTTGATGTCCAAATCTTCGGGACTCGCTCCGTTGAACAATTTTTCAGTTTGAAATCTTCCACCAACAAAAATATCCTTGTGGCTTTCGCCCGCGTCGAATGTAATTTCGTAGGATGCTTCACCCACGCTGCCAGGGATGTTATCGCTATAAAATAGTACTGTCGGGATTCCTAATCTGGACAAATCGATGTCTTTCGGAAATTCCGGAACCGTATCCTTGACCTGTTCCTGATCAAGAACTATTTTTTCCGAACTGGAGCTGTCGGAACGTGAAATCCTAAATTTGGCAGGCGTCCATGTGATGTATGCGGCATCTGTACACGCATTGTCCTCTATTCCGATAAACGACAATGTAAGATTTGTTTTCTGTGACATTTTTAAATATTTAATTTAGTCTTGGGATCCTGGCCCATAATTATTGATAATAAGTTTAAATTTTCAGTTGCCATGCCATCCAATCCATCAAGGGGTGATCATGACCATTTTCTAGTACTTGTAGCTTTCTGATCTTTTATTTTAACATCATCTTTCCTTTAGGATATTAACATCCATACAAAGTATTAGAAACCAGTGGTACAAGGACCGTAATACTATAAATTCATACTTACAATGATAAAGTGAAATTTTTAAAGAAGACTGCGTAATTCTACTTGTTTTAATACAGGAAACGCTTGTATCTCTATAACAATAAAAGAATAGTTGCTAGATAGTTGCTTTATGAATACTGCTATTGGCTAGTATCCAATTATTATTTTTTTGCATAGTCATTACAATGCTACGCCTTTGGCATCTTCCAATTAAAAACAGGTAATTCTACATGACGCCGGATAACTTCAATCCCCTAAGTTTGGATAAGTTAACCCAGTCGCTTTTTCTAACATCTTTTTGATCGTCGGATTATAAAAGAGGCTGTCTTTCTTGTAATCAACATTTAACAAACAAGAACAATATGATACATCAAAAATTTTTTGGAGAAAAACCTGAAAAAGTGACACTTGACAATTTGGAAGAAGCCCTGCAGCAGGCCATCGAGATCGAGATATCAACAATTCCGACTTATCTCTACACGTATTATTCCATCAATCGGGCACCTTCACAGCAACTGATGATCAACACCTTGACCAATGCACTGCTGCAAATCAGGAAACAACCACCGTATAACTTTGATGAGGCAACAGCCATAGCCTTGGACATATCGGCCGATCTGATGGTCTTTGCAAATAAGGCAGGCGCCCTGATCATGAGCGTGGCCATTGAAGAAATGCTGCACATGGCACTTTCCTCCAACCTCAAGCAAGCAGTAGCGGGAATGCCTGTACTGAATGGCAGATCGCCTGCCACATGGCCTGCAGAGCTTCCCGGACATCAGCCTCCCCTTAAGATCAATACGGCAAGATTGTCAATGAAACAACTGGAAACGTTTCTCAACATCGAGAAACCAATGAAGCCCAAACAAAAGAACCTGAAATTGCGCAGGGCCTATATCCCCTATCCCACCATAGGGGAATTTTACGAGATGGTTGTAGACTGTCTTGAGAACAATCCTGATATCCGATACAATACCCACTCGCCGCAACTTGTTCCCGGCAAAGGATACTACGCACAGAATAACATCGATACGATCTACTATGACAAGCAGCACAAGCCTGTATTTACAAATGAAGACAATTCAGGTGACCTTATCTGCGTGGCGGATAAAACTTCGGCATTGGATGCAATAAATTTGATAGTGGAACAGGGAGAAGGCCAGCTTGTTAAAAATGCTCCTTACTTGGATGACGAGAACAACCTTATTTTTTCTGAACTTCTCAGATACGACTTTACTCCAAAGGAAGGAGAAGAATCCTCTCACTTTGAAAAATTTGCAGAGATCTATCAGATGTACGATGCATTGGAAACAAGATACGACAGTTACAACATCGAAAACATAAATTTCAGTGACCTGTTCGTGACGAACATTGCCAACAATCCCGCCACTACTGATTATCCAGCGCACATTGCTCCAGTATCCGACCTGATTAATGGCGTGTATACCTATATTTTTGTGATGATAGAGGAATGTTACCGAAAATCCGGAAGCACCCAATACGAAACCTTCATGTTTGGAATTCATAAATCCATGATCTTTATCTTGAATTCGCTTTGTGGCGATATCATGAAACTGAAATACAAGACAACTGAAGGCATCGAATATAATGCGGCACCTACTTTTGAGAACTATCCGTTCAGTCCCCTGGCGCGACCAAAAAGCCAATTGCAGAACCTGTACAAGGCGGCTGTTGCGGCCTATCCCTCCATATCATATCTCGGCGACCGCATCAATGACCTGCCGGATGTGGACTTAAAATAAGTATTAATAATAATATCGGAACAAAAAAAATAATCGTATGGCTACAATAGATCACAACAAGGAACTGTCAATGTGCGGAGGCACCACGCCACCGCCGGCAACACCAGGAGCACCTGCCAGTATAAAACCACCTGTAGAACTGCATGTTTGCATGGGCCTGAATGCCTGCAAGGGACACGACCGCACAGGCTCCAACAACTGTGCAGGAACGGGCTTCTGTGCAACAGCACAACAGCACAATTGCCAAACGCTCAACAATTGCCGGGGCCAAGGAGGATGCGGGCTATACGGCGATGCACTCCAACAGGAGAATCCCGGAAACAACAACTGTGCGTGGCAAGGAAGTTGTGCCGTACCCATACAAGCTGAACGATTCAGCACGCTCGGATCCAACAAGGGACTCAGTACCTGGAAGCTTGCACGCCAGCTTTTTGAAAAAAGGATGAGGGAAGCAAACAGGAACGTGGGCCCTGCTCCTTTTGAATGCGGACCTCCTCAAAACTGGCTGGTAACAGTTTTGGGATCGTATGACTCTTGTGGAAACAGCGGCGACAAGAGGTGCTCGTTCGGTTTTAACAACCCGGAGGATAATGCAAAAGCGCTTTGCGAGCGTAAATCCGAGTAACGTATATGGACAATGCATCAATAAACTTTAGTGAAAAGGTAAAGTCAATGCCTGATCCCGGCCTTGGTTTGGGATTAAGAAGTGTACATTTTGATCATATCCTCGAACATAATCCTGCGGTAGATTGGTTCGAGATCATCTCCGAAAACTTTATGGATTCAGGAGGCAGGCCGCGCCATATCTTAAGGATGTTGGCTGAGCGATACCCATTGGTAATGCACGGGGTATCGCTTTCCATCGGCAGTACCGACCCTCTCAATTGGGATTATCTGGCCAAGCTCAAGGCATTGGCGAAAGAAATAAATCCCTTATGGATAAGCGATCACTTGTGCTGGACCGGTGTCAACCTATTGAATACACACGATCTCTTGCCAGTGGTACTCAACGAGGAATCATTGGACCACATCATTGGCCGCATAAAGCAAATCCAGGATTATCTGGAACGGCCGCTTATTGTAGAAAACCCGAGTACCTATCTCAGCTTTAAACAATCCACTGTTGATGAATGGGATTTTCTACGCCATATGGCGGAGGAAACGGGTTGTGGCTTATTGCTGGATGTAAACAATGTCTATGTATCCTCATTCAACAATGACTTTGATCCCGCACACTACATCAGGCAGCTGCCGCACGACCAGATAGTACAGATGCACATTGCCGGCCACCAGCATTGTGGCAATTATATCATCGATACGCACGACAGGCAGGTGGTGGATGAAGTCTGGGAGCTCTTTTCGCTTGCCTGGCAACTGACAGGCGGGGCAGCCACGTTACTGGAATGGGATGGCAATATCCCCGATTTTGACACCTACCACCGTGAACTGTTAAAGTCAAGGCAGTTTATGAACGGCATCCACTATGCAGGGGATACAGCAACACTGGAATATCCTGCACATCTGACGGTATCCAATCCTGTTGATTTTTTGGTCAATGATATTAAAACCTTTTCCAGTAAATGACCGATAAAGAAACCTTATCCATAACCGATATACAAAACTGGATGCAAGCCATGCTGATACAGCATATGCCTGTATCTCATTTGGATACCCATACAAATGATGTCATAAGGGATTCAAAACGACTTAGCGCTACCCAACATTTATCTATTTATCGGCATAGCTATATTGCCAGGCTTCGCGCCTGTATGCAATCCCAATTTAAATGCTTGGCGTATGCGTTGGGCGAGCCTCTTTTTCAGGATTTTGCCGATCAATATCTCGACAGCCATCCTTCTGCAAGCTATACCCTTAACGAGCTGGGAAAAAACTTTGCCGCATTCCTTGAAAAGACACGACCCCAAGGTGAAGAGGAAGAAGATAATTGGCCCCAGTTCATCATTGAGCTTGCTGCATTTGAATATGCCCTCTCGGAAGCATTTGATGTCCTGGAGACCAATGCCGATATCCCGGACACCAATACCCCGGATCATTTGCTCACGCTGGCACCACGACTGCTTCTTTTTGAGCATCAATTCCCGATATGCAATTTTTATCTTGATTTCAATGCTGCCCTTTTGCCCGAGCTACCATTTCAGCAACAAAGCTATTGTGGTATTTCCCGGCAAAACTACAAGCTGGGATTGTTCAGCATAGGGCCTGACCAGTATCATTTTTTAAACTCCATGAAATCAGGTGCGTCTGTAGCTGAAGCACAGGAGGAATTGATTGCTTCCTTCAACTTCAACAGGATAGACCTGGACAGGGTTTGGCCAATATGGAGAAGCAATTTCATTGCATCGGGCTTTATTGTTGAAAAGACATAAGACTGCAAATCCGATCAACCGATCCTGCTCCTATTTCAAATCTGTAAACTCAAAAAATAAAGAGTTTACAGATTCTTTATAAGTCCTGTTTTTAACAGAGCCGTCCTAAATGCCTGATGCTATTTCTTTAAGAGCGGAAATGGAAGGCAGCAAGCAGTAGGCAGTTCCGCGGGTAACAATGAATTGTGGTAATGGACCTGCAATAACGATGCTTGTACCATCTTCCATCGGTATCGTGAAGTCAATATCGATATTACCCTGCTCGGCACCGATGCGGTTGGCAACCAACGGATCCTGCGGAGTCTTTTTGGCGGGATCAAACACATCACTGAAGTTATTCATGTTCATCCAACCGTAGAGGGTTTCAAATTGGGTATTCAAATCACCACACAGGAACAGGCCTATCAAGCCACGGTCCGCACCCGGATCAACTGACAACGGAGGGCCGTAGGCCATTCCTCGTCTTAACAGGCGAGGCACGATGGTCGACCCTGCAACATCAACTCCCTCATCCCGTGGATTGGCAACCCTGGTGTGGGCGGAGAAAGGACATTTGGAACCCTTCATATCATTGGCCAGATAACCAAAATCAGTACTTTTGGAAGTGGCCTGCTCGGGCTTTTCTGGAGAGAGTACCAATGGAGATCCATTGCGCCATCGGCCGCACATCTTGGCGGCAAGCCATTCAGCTGCAAATTCCTCAGTCTGTTTAAGCTTGGGGGCAATCAATGCAGCCTGCTCTTCCAGGAACTTATAAAATGCTGCAGTATCCTGATACAGTATTCGGAATGCATTGTAGCATCCATTTTTTGCAAATTTTGCTTCAGGACCGGAAAGCGGACCGGGAATGGGATCTTGGAGTGTGCTGTATCCGATAAGAAAATTATTGAGATCCTGCTGGTCCTCCCCTGCGGGATCATCATTCAAATCAGGCTCGTCAATGGAATCCCTGTACCGGAAGTGGATGAAATCCGATGGCACCAGTAAATATTGTTCCAGCCTTCCCGTATTAGAAACCAAAGGTTTCAATTCCTTGACTGCTGTATTGCTATTGGCAGCTGCAGCCGTAATGATGGCTACTATACTTTCCTGGGCGCCAGGGTTCATTGCATAGGCATGTACGACACAATGCACCTCTTCGTTCTTAAACTTTTTGTTCCACCATTCTGATGGATCGCCTGCACCATAGTCACCCAATGATTGCTGTGCATTGTTGGGATCCCAGGGACCTTTCTTGAATGTTGTTGAAAAGCTGGAATTTTGAACATCCAATTCAGGCTTTACAATTGCAATTCCACCGGCAGTAAGGCCGATGTTCAGCATCATTTCAGGCTTTAATGCTCCCCAGTCCTCGGCACTCTGCAGATGGGGAAGCAGCTCCTTGAAAAATCCCCTTATATTTTCAAGACCCGATGCCTCACTGCTGAAATTAAACAGCAGGTGTACTGAGCATGGATGCGTATATCCATTGATAATGAGACCTTGGATATCACTCAAATCTGGTTGTTTTGGGGATGAAAGTGGTATGGTATTCATAATTTAATGTATAAAAATAGCAGGGTTTAATCCCTGCTACACTGTTATTTTATAATACGACAATTAAAATTGTGCTACAATCTGCCTGACCGATTGCGGATAGGCATAATAAAGGTCCGCAGCGTTACTTAGATTACGATCATTGATAAAGTTGGAGAAGATCGTAAAGGTGATGTCTTCAGGCTTCGTAGGAAAGTTGGCCGGCTTGTTCGCCCATAATGCAATCACGACAAGAAATGCCGCCTTGATCGTATCTGAATTCTTATAGAACGCCTCAAGGTAGGAATTCATATTTCCATCAAATTCAGTAATGACCAGGATACCAGCAATACCTTCCCCGTTGCTGTTGGGTACAAGTGCAATACGGGCATAATGCACGATTGCCATCTTGTCTAGTGCTGTCTTGGTTGCTTTACTGTTAAAATTTTCATGCGCATATTTTGCGGCTTCCTGTGCCTCGGAAGTTTGATAAATGGGCACATACATTGTTAATGGATTTACTGGTTGCATAATAATATTGGTTAAATTTTAGCCTACTCTATAATCCCGTTTTCAGCATCGCGGATAATATTAGAAAAACCGGAGAGGATTATCGTTCCGAACATCCTCTCAAAGGTTTTTCAAAGTTATGCCTATCTTACAGTACCAGTACACGTATAAATACCTGATCTATATCTTGGATTGCCTTGTTCCAGCATATTTTTCATTGGAGCTTCTATGCATCTTCTTGAAATAGTAGAAACTAAACAGGATACCTGCAATGGCCAACAAGATAAGCTTCCCATTTATAGGCGCAGCTTCCACGGACCCATCTGTCTCACCGTATTCGTCTTCAAGATCTGTCCCAGGATCCTGGGCAAACATTAAGAAATCTCCTAACATTATCATTGCGAATAGGTGTATCTTTAAATACTTGTTTATCATGACGCTTCAATTTTTAATGGATTATTTTTTTATTGATTATAGTTCCTTCTTCAGTAATGACTTGTACGATCAGCACTTGTTCTTCAGCATTCAGGTCGTCAATTTCGGTCAACGAAGCATTTATTCCTACTTTTGAATACACGATCCTTCCAAGCATATCGTAAATAGTGATGGACTTCATTTTAACCTTGCCACTGTTGACGGTGATACTATTCCTGTTTTTTGAAATACTAAAGTAGTCGTCCTCAAAAGCAGGAGTATCCAATGTTCCGTCGTAAACTACCGTAAATCTGTTTTCGAAAGTTCCTTCGGAAGTGGCAAATGTGTAGGCTCCATTCTCACCAAGATCATGCAGTACACCCAATAGATTATCTCTTAAATAGATGTGCTGTCCTTCATTAAAAACACCCGTCTTCTGGCTTATGTTGATGGTATAGCTTCCATCTGCCGAAGTTTTGTATCCCAGGGGAACCTCATCTTCTGCATTAAAAACTTCCCTTGCCTGTATGACAAGTCTGGTGTCTTCCGCAATGGAATACAAAGTAGTGCTTCCATCGTTGATAAGCTTGCCATCATAGCCATAATCCAATCCAAGGGTGGTCACGGAAGTATAGGCAATTGCGGTCTGCCCGAACTCATTGTTCCCATTCGTGATATCCAGCCACAGCTTGGAAGCAGGCAATGTCTCTAATGGGACATTGTTTTCCATATCCGTCCTGAAGAATTGACCGTTGTTCACTGCCCTCCTCATGGTATTGGTAAAATCAAGCGTTGCAGCTGTAGAAGCAGCCTTGACTATAAAACCCTGTCCTGGATTTATCACCCAGTTTGCTTCATCGCCCTCATTGAATGCCCCTGCAGAAGTATCCCCGCCCAACGCATTACTGGCCACGTAGGCTGCAAGCGTAACGGTAGCATACGCAGTACCGGTGCTGCCATTTCTTTTCCTCCAGAAATAGAGGGTACCATCATCAAGATTTGATTGGTTGAAAAGGATAAAATCCTGTACATTTACCGGAGAAGGATAAGGATTCCCGACTGCATTGAATCTTGCATTTCCAGTATTCAAGGCAATAGAAGTAGCTCCATTATTTGGTGTACCCGTAAACGTACCATTGAATACAGAAGGCGAGCTTTGGCTTGAACCTTCTGGCATACGGATCAAATAACCTTTGGCAGTAACAAATTCTTCCTCATCCGGATTCCCTCCAAACACTCCCGAAGCACTCAGGTAATTGCTGTAGGCATTAAGTGCCGTGTTATAGACATAAAAATACGGATCAAGGGTCAGGGGAGAAAATTCCTTGAGTTTTTGACTTCCGCTTACCGGGGAAGACCAGATCGTATGATCCAAACCGTACAATGCGGAACTATTTCTTTTATAGGTAATTGCTCCTGAGTTGGCCACTTCATCACTTTGAATTAAATTTGAGTTGTGTTCAAATGTAAGCGAGCCTCCAGAAACGGTAACCATGCCTTTTATGATAAAATTATCCCCGCTGGCTACGGTAACATCGCCACTGCTTACTGTAAGCGAACAAGCTGTAATAGCTCCGTTTAGTGCTGAATCATAATTTGCATTTATCGTGGCCGCATAAGAGTTGCAATCTGGAACACCATTGCTCCATAACGTTCCGTCCCATAAGGTAGCAATACTGCAATCGGCAACATTACCTATTGTAAAGTTTTTTTGGATCGAGCAGCCGTTGGCATCGCTGATGGTTACCGTATAGCTGCCTTCCGAAAGGCCTGTCGCAGTTGCAGCCGTGCCTCCTGAAGGCGACCATAAATAGGTATAGGCACCCGTGCCACCGGAAGCAACCACGCTTGCCGTACCGCTGGAACCGCCATTGCAGCTCACGTCAGTCTGGGACTGGGTGGCCGTCAGGGCAGCAGGTGCGTTGATGGTAAAGTCCTTCTGGATCGAACAGCTGTTGGCATCCGTGATGGTTACCGTATAACTGCCTTCCGAAAGGCCTGTAGCGGTTGCCGCCGTGTCTCCCGTAGGCGACCATAAATAGGTATAGGCACCTGTCCCGCCCGAAGCAAGCACACTTGCCGTACCGTTGGAACCGCCGTTGCAGCTCACGTCAGTCTGGGACTGCGTGGCCGTCAGGGCAGCAGGTGCGTTGATGGTAAAGTTCTTCTGGATCGAGCAGCCGTTGGCATCGGTGATTGTCACTGTATAGGAACCTGCTGTACGACCTGTGGCAGTGGCAGCCGTGCCTCCTGAAGGTGACCATAGATAAGTATAGGCACCCGTGCCACCGGAAGCAACCACGCTTGCCGTACCGTTGGAACCGCCGTTGCAGCTCACGTCAGTCTGGGACTGCGTGGCCGTAAGGGCAGCCGGGGCATTGATGGTAAAGTTCTTCTGGATCGAGCAGCCGTTGGCATCGGTGATGGTCACTGTATAGGAACCTGCTGTACGACCTGTGGCAGTGGCAGCCGTGCCTCCTGAAGGCGACCATAGATAAGTATAGGCACCCGTGCCACCGGAAGCAACCACGCTTGCCGTGCCGTTGGAACCGCCGTTGCACGTCACGTCAGTCTGGGACTGCGTGGCCGTCAGGGCAGCCGGGGCATTGATGGTAAAGTTCTTCTGGATCGAGCAGCCGTTGGCATCGGTGATGGTTACGGTATAGGATCCGGCTGTACGACCTGTGGCAGTGGCAGCCGTGCCTCCTGAAGGCGACCATAGATAGGTATAGGCACCCGTGCCACCGGAAGCAACCACGCTTGCCGTGCCGTTGAAACCGCCGTTGCAGCTCACGTCAGTCTGGGATTGCGTGGCCGTAAGGGCAGCCGGAGCGCTGATGGTAAAATTCTTCTGGATCGAGCAGCCGTTGGCATCGGTGATGGTTACGGTATAGGATCCGGCTGTACGACCTGTGGCAGTGGCAGCCGTGCCTCCTGAAGGCGACCATAGATAGGTATAGGCACCCGTACCGCCGGAAGCAACCACGCTTGCCGTGCCGTTGAAACCGCCGTTGCAGCTCACGTCAGTTTGGGATTGTGTGGCCGTCAAGGCAGTAGCCGGTGCTGTAATGGTAAAAGATGTAGCACTTGACAAACCACAGGAATTGGTAACGGTACAGGTCCAGGTACCGGCAGTAAGACCTGTTGCCGTAGCTGTTCCATCACCGGCAGGATTACCCGGCGTCCAATCGTATGCAAAGCCGTTTCCGCCAGCAGCACTTACCGTGGCAGAACCGGTGGCACCACCATTACAGGCAACATTTGTTTGGGCAACTGGGGTTACGGTAACCGAGGGACACTGCCATGTCATGGCATCCAACGCCGCATAGGCAATATTCCCTGTTGTTTTGATTACAAACTGATCTATGGAGGTATTGGAATTGTTGACGCCTCCAAAATTCACCATATCAATTAAAGTAAAGCCGTTGTTGACTGCCATGCTGGTATTGAAAGGTGAATTTACCGTGTTGGTAAATACTTCCGCCCCCCCAAGCTTTCCGGTTATGGTCAACGTTCCGGAAACACTAAGGCCGAGATCCGATTTAGACAAGAACAGATAAAACTTTTTCAGCGTAAAGGCAGAGCCACCGGCAGCAGAGATCGTAAATTCCACCGGTGTGTTGAAGAAGGTTGTACCGCTATTGTCTATAAACCTGTGGTCCTTTCCTGTGCCATTCCATCCTCCATTGGAATAATTGAATACATCAAAAATGGCGGGTGCCTGGCTGGTAATATTGAATACCTTGCCATTATCGGTAAAGCTGGATGATCCGGTAGTCTCCGTTTCGAAAGTCTCTGTCGACTGGGCCCTTATCTGGCTGAAAGACAGAAAGGAAATTAATACTAGAAGTAACTTTTTTTTCATTTGAAAGTATATTTATGTTGATTGATTGTATTTTAAACTATATTGCTGGCTTCAAAACGCATTTGATAATTATTAGGGTATATGACTGAATTGGGTACGATTACAAAAGAAATCATCGCTTCAAAAGGCATACGTGAGCATGTAGATGCTGTAAAAAATCTTTCAAGATTTTATAATCAGATTGCTGCAGGTGAAGAGTCTTTTGACTTGACCGCCGATAATGAAAAATACATTGCGGGTGGCCAGGCCCTTTCTACCTATCATGCAGCTGTTTGTACGGATGATTATCTTCGTACTTGTTATTTTTTAAAAGGTGTCTACAAGGCCATTACTAAATTACAATCTGATTTTCCCTTCAGAAGGATAAAAGTACTTTATGCAGGCTGCGGCCCATTTGCAACATTGCTGTTGCCTTTACTGCCCTTGTTCGAGAAAAATGCTGTTGAAGCAATCATCCTGGACATCAATTCATCATCGATCGAGTCTGTAAAAAAGCTTGTCTCCATTTTACAACTGGACGATTACAGTCTTACGATGGTGGAAACGGATGCCACCACCTACCAAAAACCCGACGGATGGGAGATGGATCTTTTTGTTAGCGAAACCATGCATTATGGCCTTACAGCCGAACCACAGGTAGCAATTACCAAAAACTTTATCCCACAACTGCTCCCGCATACAATTTTCATTCCCAAACATATTCACATTGATCTGGTGTATACTTCCTTCGGAAAGGAACCTTTTATAAAATTCAACCAGGATCCTTTGGAAACTACAAAGAGGCAAACTGAACCGGCACGACAGCATATAGACAGGCTATTCTCAATTGGCAAGGACGCTGAATATTTATTAAAGGACAATCAGATTGCTACTGGATTCTACCCTTTGCCGGATGACCTTCATTCCCATCCGGATCTCACATTATTTACAGAAGTAGAAATTTATGAGGAGCTAAGCCTGAAGACTGCTGAATCCGTACTGACAAATCCCTACTGCCTGACGTCGCTGTATCATTTAAAAGCCCACCGGGAATTCCAACTGATCTATGATTTTAGTGAAACACCAAGGTGGGCCTTTAATTTAAAACAGTAATTTTTAAGGACGGGGAGGATAAATCCCTTCTATGCAGACAATATAATTCATTGCCATAAAAGGCTGCATGTTTTTAACAGGTGCTCCTCCTCCTACTGGTTCCTCTGTAGCCATGGCTGCGCTCATTTGCACGTCCGGAGTAGCATCGGTATAACCAAAAAAGGTCTCGAATTCACGTCCTTGCGGTTTCCCAACTGCTGCCAATACTGAAGTGGCAAGAGGTTGACTGTAAGATGCGTTGGATGAACTTGCATGTATCTTTATATCGTGCTTGTGGGCTGGGATGTTTGCAATCTCCAGCTTGGTTGTTTCACTACCACCTATTTCACCCAAATCATATTTGGTTCCAATACTTGAATTGCCCGTGCCAACTGGCACCATCCCACTCAAATTGGGCAACGCAAAGGTTCTCATTCCATCACCACCGTAATTGGTTCCCAGAATAGAGAACAACGCAGAATAATTTGAAATTGGCAACAGTTGGCCCTGGCACAACATCCAGCCCCTTGGTGCAAATGTTCCTGCAAAAATCTTGATAGTACCGATAAATTCTTCCATAATTTTGTATATAATTGGTTAATTAGCACAAATCTAAAGCGGTAGAATTTATAACAACAGGTAGAATTACCTGTTTTCAACAATACGATACTATTTACATTTGTGGCAACAGGTATTAAAAAACATACTGTAGTTTTTATAAAACTACAGTATGTTTTTTCCCTAATCTATAACAGTCCTATACTTGTTAATAAAAACAAAAAATAATTACACTCTAGAGTATCAAATTATAATTAATGCCATATCTTTGAAAAAGATAGGCCCCAGAAAATCTAAAACCAATAAATAACTGCTAAAACAAAAATTATGGAATTTAACAATTTAGGAAGTATCGTAAGCTGCTTGAGGGAATGGGACAACATCAGGGATAATTCATCCCAAGTGATAGAATACCTTGGTCTCGGAAACTACTTTTCGTTCAAGAGAAACAAGCCTCTGGCTTCCAACCTTCATGCCTATCCTGGCATTTGTGCCGCAGATAAAGCCTTTTACATATTTTTGATTGATGCTGAGGCAGATCGGAACAGTAGTGAGGTGGACTTGTTCAATGCCATCACGATTTGCAAGGTGAAGAGGAATATCGGTAGTTCTGATGAAATACCTGAAGCAGAGGCCCTGAGAAGGATTGATACCTGGAAAAAGGAGTATTCTAATTGGGCTGCTGCACAAATAAACAACCGACAACAAACACAAGGTATCTTCAGGGCTTTTAATGTTCCTTCCTCCAATATACAGCCGGATGTTCAATATTCCAGCTTCTTTGGACTAAAGCCACAAGTTGGTGCTTCTACAAGCTACAGTGCGGATCTTATTACGGTTGACCATTCTAAATCATCTCTTGCATTTTATGATACGGTAAGGCCCGTACCTCCTTTTGACGTTGCTCCCCAAGGCAGCTTTTATTTGTTAGATCTACTACAGAAGTAAGAACATGACCTTCAATAGGTTGCTAAGCATCGGTACACTGCTGGTTCCGTTATTATTGCTTTTCGGCATAATAGCTGGTGCATGCTATTACCGATACTTGGATAAGAAAAATCAATTCTTGGTCGTATATCTTTCTGTTTGCCTTGCTGTTGACATTCTAAGCCGGATTGCAGGAGAGATTTATAATAACAATCTAATCTTTATCGTAATTTTTAGCTTGTTAGAGTTGGTATTCTTTTATATATACTACCGGGTCTGCTTTTTCAAAAAAGACATAAGGCTTTATACAGTGGTTACTTTCATTGCTTCAGTTTACATAATTTATGAAATGTTTACATTGAAAGATGTAGAACCAATTGATTTTCAGCCTTATTCCAAAGTAATCTGTTCGTTCATCATCATCATCATGTCGATCAATAGCCTTTTCGAAAACATAAGCAAGGAGCAACAGGACAGCGCGATCGTAAAGCTGAGTTCAGTTTTTGTAATTTATTTTTCTTTGAACTTGATTTTCTTCCTGCCTGTAAATTTTCTTATCAATGTTACCTCTTCCGTAAAGTTCTATTTCTGGTTTGCAAATCTTTTATTAACAGTTTCACTTTATACTTTTTTAAGTAGGGAAATATGGAAAAATGGCTCGACCCGAAAACGGTTGCAATCTGGATTTTAGTTGTTCTGGCCGTCATAGCAATATTGGCAGTATCATTTGTAAAACTCGTGCAGATAAATTTCAAACGCATGGTAGAAAACAAACTGAAAGAATCCCGCCTGCAACTCGAATACCAGAAAAATCTTTTGGAAAGCGGTATTGTAGTACAGGAACAGGAGAGGACGCGCATTGCGGCTGATTTGCATGATTCACTGATTGGCAAATTAACCATATTGCGGCTGAAGAACCAGACGGAATACAACTTTGAACAGATGGATCGGCTTCTGGGGGAGACAATTGATGAAGCACGACGGATATCACATGATCTAAGCCCTCCGATGCTCGAATTTGTGGAATTGCATGAGCTTCTCGAAGACATGATAACACCGTGGAAAAAATACCTGGCCATCCATTTTTATACAAACATAGATCCCACTGCAAGTATGAACCAAAACCTCAAGATACAGATCGCAAGGATCACACAGGAACTTGTTACCAATATCTACAAGCATTCAGGCGCATCAGACGTTTGCATCCAATTAAAGATTACAAGTACAGATCTCACCCTTATCGTAAGGGATAATGGAAAAGGATTCGACTATGCGGAAGCCAGGAAAGGCATAGGCCTGCAAAATATAGAACTGAGAATGGCGTACCTTCGAGGTACCCATAAGATAAAATCAAGCCCGAGAGGCAGTACGGCCATCATAACAATGAACCATTTGCAATTTGGTAACCAATGAAAAATATTTCCATAGCTGTAACGGACGACGACAGCCTCATAGCAGGACTGCTTCAGGACTTTTTAAACAATAGCGAAGGGTATGAAGTATTGTTTAGCGCCTCGGACGGTAGCGAACTCATTGCAAAACTTAATGACAGCAGGCAACTTCCTGATATTGTACTGCTTGATTTAAAAATGGAAGGAATGGATGGCATAGAGGCAACACGACATCTCAAGATCCATTTTCCAACGATAAAAATTATAGTCATATCATCCCATTACAAGCATAGTTTTTTAAATTTCATGTTCAAGACAGGTGCCTCGGCATTCGTGCCAAAAGGGATCTCCCCTATTTTGTTGAAGCAGATAATACAGGCGGTCCATGCAAAATCAGTCTATTTTATGGAAGATCAGATAGCGTGTATGCAAGAGAAACCTGCCGCAAGGACCTCGAGATTTATTATAAACGATGATGCGGACCTTTCCGAACGCGAAATCGAGGTATTGAAACTTATAAGCATGCAGAAAACAGCCAACGAGATTGGTGAAATACTTCATATTACCGGCAGGACGGTAGAGGGGCACAAGAACAACCTGTTCATCAAGACAGGTGCGAAAAATATAGCGGGGCTTGTGGTATATGCAATACAGCACGATATCATAAGCATAGATCTTTTGCCAAGGATATAGATATTCATTTTTTCCACTGTCAGGGTTTTGTAGCGCAAATTGAAGATTGCAAGCCTGATGGTTGAACATTCAAACTCGGTTTTATTTATATTTACATAAAAAATCATTCAGTATGGATACGATAATTTTCAGGGAAGCTGTAATTGGGGATATTCCGCAGATCGCCGTGGTGAGGAATTCGGTAAGGGAAAATGCCCTGTCCAATCCTGATCTGATCACGACCGAGGATTATATTGAATTCTTGACGGTTCGAGGCAAGGGATGGGTTTGCGAGATAGACGGGCAGATTGCAGGCTTTTCGATTCCGGATCTGGTGGACAATAACATCTGGGCCTTGTTCCTGCACCCTGATTTTGAGAACAGGGGAATCGGCCGGAAGCTGCACGACATGATGCTCGATTGGTATTTTGCCCAAGACAAGGATACGGTATGGCTGGGAACTGCTCCTGGCACCAGGGCTGAAAAATTTTACAGCAAATCCGGTTGGACACGGAACGGCATGCATGGAAAAGAGATCCGGTTTGAAATGACAAAGGAAGATTGGAAGAAAATCAAGGAACAAAAGAGCTAGGACATGGCCCATCATTTTTTTGCAGGACCGGAAGATTTCAGGAAATGGCTGGAAAAAAACCACAACGAGGAAACCGAGATCATTGTTGGTTTCTATAAAAAGGGAACCGGCAAGAAAAGCATTACTTGGGAAGAAGCAGTTGATGTGGCGCTTTGTTATGGCTGGATTGACAGCATCCGCAAGAAGATTGACGACGAAAGTTACTCGAACCGCTTTACGCCCCGAAAAAAGACAAGCATCTGGAGCGCCAAGAACATTGCCAATGTGGAGCGGTTGCAAAAGGAAGGGCTCATGCAACCCGCAGGCTTGGAGGCTTTTGAACACAGGAAAGACAGCCGGTCGAAAGTGTATTCTTTTGAAAGTGCCCCGAAGGAACTTGATGAAGATCTGGCCAGGATATTCAAGATCAACAAGAAGGCTTGGGATTTCTTCAACCAGCAGCCGCCTTCCTACAAGAAAACCATCATCCACTGGATTGTAACGGCGAAGCAGGAAGCTACGCGATTGTCAAGACTTGAAAAGACAATTACGGCAAGCGAGGAAGGAAAAAGGATCCAGCAATACTGATGTTAGTCTTTTAACTTCTACAAGAAATATGCTTGAAAAAATAATTTTGAACATACTTTTCTTCTTGAATATTGTTACTTTTATTGCTCTGTATCGCAACCCCTGCTGATAAAAAGCACCAGGGTAAAGCTGTTTTACTTCTTATATCTAATAATCAAACACATAACAAATGTCCTACTGCACCGCCATCGAAAACATGCCAGAGCCAAGAAAAACGCTTCATAAGGCCTATCACGATCACCTGTATGGTTTTCCGATACACGACGACAATGAACTGTTTTGCCGCCTGGTGCTCGAAATCAACCAGGCAGGATTGAGCTGGGAAACCATCTTGAAAAAGGAAGCCTCCTTCAGGAGTGCCTATGACAATTTTGAGATCAGGAAAGTGGCCGGCTATACCGAAACCGACCGTGAACGATTACTTGCTGATGCCGGAATCATCCGCAACAAATTGAAAGTAAATGCGGCGATTGAAAATGCAAGGACCATATTGCTGCTCCAAGACGAATACGGTTCATTTGAGAAATGGCTGGAACACCATCATCCAAAAACCAAGGAAGAATGGGTGAAACTCTTCAAGAAAACCTTCAAGTTCACGGGTGGTGAGATTGTAAACGAGTTCTTGATGAGTATTGGCTACCTCCCGGGTGCCCACGATGCAAATTGCAGGATACAGGCGGCCATTTCGAAAGAAAAACCAATGTGGATGAGGCAATAGTAACCAAACACCAATTAAAAATGTTTACGGTAAAGCAAATTGATGATGCCCACTCGAAAGTGAAAAGTGGTGCGGATTTTCCAAATTACATTCAAGACCTGGTAGGACTTGGCGTGCTGCGTTTTGAAACTTTTGTATCCGACAGCCATTCGGATTATCACGGTGCTGATGATTTTCAAACTTCATCTGACGCAAAATATGAAACTTTGGAAATTGCAGATATCCTTGATCTCGAAGCATTCAGGAAAGACTTGAAGGAGCACCAGCAAGGAAAAACCGATTACGTGATGTTTGTGGAGAGCTGTGCCCGATATGGCATTTCCAAATGGATTATGGACCTTGGAGAAATGACCTGTGCTTATTATGACAAGGATGGGAATTTGGTCCTGACTGAAATTGTTCCGCATTAAAAAAATAAAATTACTACGAATTGAATTGGTAAAGACGGATGAAATCTATCTTAAAATAAGAAAGCCCCATTTATAAAACGGGGCTTTCTGGTTCGAGGGTATAAGCTTTTTTATTTCTTGCAGCAGCCATCAAGGCTTGCGTATGCGACATCATCGGCTTTTACATCATCCGCATCATATCCAAGCTTGCTGATTGCCGTCTTTATTTTGGCAAGGTCGGTTTTCTTGGAGTTATAGGTCACCTTGATGGTCATCTCCTTCTCGTCTAGGGAAACCATTTGCACGCCTTTTTCTTTCAACAGGGTCTGGTTGAATTTTTGCCCGCACGTTTCACATGCCTTGCAATGATCGCAATAGATGGCCGTCTTGATGGTGGCTGTCTGGATTGTTTTCTTTTCCTGTGCAGTTGCGTTCGAGAACAGCAGTACTGAAAAGGCTACCAATATGGTTTTAAAAAATGATTTCATGGTATTATTTTTAGTTGAACAACAAATATACAAATTGATTTATAACTTTTACTTCTTGTTATCTCTTCGATAATCTTCCTTTATTGTCTAATGCGCATGACCACCGCCACCTTCACTTTTTAATAAATGGCTCTGGAGGTAATAGGCTCCTTTCAGGACGATATTCGCATCCTTGTCGATTTGCTGCAATAAGGTCACCTGGACAAATCCCAGCTGCACGGTTCCCGTCTTGACCTCGATCCGTTGAAAATGGAACACTTTGCCTTCGTGTACTGCCTCTTTGTGGTCATGGCCATCTTCATGGGAATGTCCACTGGCTTCATCATGTGGTGCTTCGGCGTGGTCATGTTCTTCCTCATGTCCTTCTTCAAGTACAAAAACAAATTCCCGTCCATCGGCCTTAATGATGGCATCTACCGGTAATGCCTGCACTTCCTTGGTGCCAACATCAATAAGGGCATTCACATACATCCCGGGAATGAGCGAATGGCTGTTGTTGGATATGTCGGCATGCACGGCAACCGATTTGGTGTCGTTTTCAAAAGACTGGCTCACGTTGAAGACCTTTCCCCTGATTTCGATGTTATCCTGATTCGTGAGGGTGAAACGTATGTTCTGGCCGGCCTTCACCTTTTGGAGGTCTTTTTCATAGACCAGCAGGTCGACGTGGAGCTTGGAATTGTCAACAATGCTGAACAAGGGCTTTCCAACCTCTGCATTGCTTCCAATCTTTACGTTTACTTCAGTTACCGAGCCCGATATTGAAGCCACTACAGGCATTAATGCCGCTGCATTCCGGTCATTTCCTAAATTCAGTATGCTCAGTTGTTTTTGAAGTGAATGATAGCGGGCCTTCTCAATCTCAAAATCTGATTTGGTCCTCTGGAAGACTTTTTTGGAATTCACGTTTTCATCGCTGAGTATCTTTTGCCGGTCATACTCCAATGCAAGAAATTCCAGATTGCTCTTGGAGGTCAGGTAGGCCTCCTGCAGTTTCGCAAATTCAGGGCTTTCAATTGTGGCCAGCACTTGTCCCTTCTTTACATATTGCCCTTCGATGACCGCAATGGATTTTACCACGCCGGCCAGGTGCACCGAAATGTCCGCCTGGTTTTGGGGTGGTGATTTGGTGTATCCGTTGGCATTTATTACATCGCTCAGGTTTTTCATTGCAAACGTGCCAAGAACGATGTCCGACGCATTGTACTGGGCCTCATTGAGTTCCACTTCCTTGATCGAAGAGGGAGACTTGGATGCTTCTTCCTTCTGTTCCGCTCCTTTCGAATGGTCAAGCGGATCTCCTGCATCGGTGGGTCTTGAAAGGTAATAACCAAGTATCCCTACAGCGGCAAGACCGAGGAAGATGTACACTACGGTTGATAAATTTATTTTTTTCATCTTTGAATATTATTGGTTTAACAGGAACTGAAGATTGATTACAGTCTCGTTGAATTTGTTTATAGCATTGATATGGTTCAATCGTATGTTCAAGGCCGTTTCAAGGCCCTGCACATATTCCACGTAGGCAATGTCACCATTGAGGTAGGCCTTTGTTGCATTATTGGCAATTATGTCCGCGTTTGGCAAGGCCGTGGTGGTATAATACCCCAAGAGGGAAGTATAGGTATTCAATTGCTCGATCTGCTGCTCGTATTCGCTTTTCAGCTGCTGCTGGAGATAATCCGCTTGCTGCTGCTGCAAGGCAACATTGGTCTTGGAAGCTTTTATCCGCGATACGTTGCTTCCTGCAAAAATGGGAAGCGAAACTCCAACCGAGAAACCCTGGAACCGCAATGATCCATCATAGTATTGGGGCTGTCCACCAACGTCCTGATTCCCTGTAAGCGATTGGATAAAATATCCTGCCGACAAGTCGGGCCACAAGCTCGATTGTTCAACCTTGCTGTTCGCTTCGGCAACTTTGACTTCCTGCAGCGCCAACAGTGCATTGGCATTCTGTTTGATACCGGCCGTATCCAGAAGGGTCAGCGATGGCAGCACCGTAAAGGAAGTATCGGCCATTGTAAAATCGACAGACCGGTTCAGGAAGACATTCATTCTGGATCTTTCAATTTTCAGGATGGCCTCATTTTGCTTGATCTGCTGCTGCAGTTCCTGCTGCCTTGCCGTTGCGGTTACTTTCTCAAGGGAACCTGTCTCACCCGTTTCAAATTTCAAGGTGGCTGCCTTTACAAAACGATCCATCAGGATATTTTGATTTTGAAGGATAGCGTTCAGTTTGGAATAATAAAGCAGGGTATTCCATGATTGTCTTATGCTGAATGTTATCTCTTGCCGGGTTGCGCCCAATCTCAATTGACTTGCCTCGCTATTGGCCACCAGCAATTTTATTCTGGCACCAAACTGGAACGGACTGAAGGTCTGCGATATGCTGAGATTCTTATCCTGCGCCTTGCTGTTTAGCTGTCCGAACATTCCATTGATTTCAGCCTTCGGAAGCGCATAGGCACCTCCGCGCAATTGCTCCTGCATCCTGACATCCAATTCAGATGCCTGGATCGACCTGTTATTTTTCAATCCCGCCGTGATTGCCTGTTCAAGTGTAAGTTTTTCCTGTGCATTGCCACTGAAGGGAAGCAGCATCAGGAACAGGATTGGCAGGGCCTGGTTGGGCTTGAACCTGGATCTGAATCCTTTTTCAAAATAATAATACAGGATCGGCAATATGATCAGCGTAAGCAGTGTTGCCGTTATCAGTCCTCCGATGACCACCGTGGCCAGTGGTTTTTGTACCTCTGCTCCTGCACTGCTGCTGATCGCCATAGGCAGGAAGCCCAATGATGCCACCGAGGCGGTCAGGATGACGGGCCTCAACCTCACCTTTGTCCCCTCTCTTATGCGTTCATAAATATTATCCATTCCTTCTTTCTTTAATTGGTTGAAATAAGCTATCAATACGATTCCATTCAATACGGATACCCCAAAGAGCGCTATGAATCCTACCCCTGCCGAAATGCTGAAGGGCATGTCCCGCAACCAGAGTGCAAAAATGCCTCCGATTGCAGACAATGGAATGGCGGTAAAAATCAACAGGGATTGCTTGATGGATTTGAAAGTGAAATACAGCAGCACGAATATCAAACCCAGCGCTATCGGTACCGCTATCATCAGGCGCCTGTTGGCATCTATCAGGTTCTCAAATTGTCCTCCATAAGTCACATAATAGCCATCAGGCAGCTTCAGGCGGTCTTCCAGCCTGCCTCGTATTTGTTCAACCACACCTTGGATGTCCTTGCCTCTTACATTGAATCCCACGACGATCCTGCGTTTGCCATCTTCACGGCTGATCTGCATGGGGCCGTTTTCATATCGGACATCAGCCACCTGCTCCAAAGGGATCTGGCTGCCTGAAGGCAGGGTCACGAATAACGATTTGAGGCTTGATATGTCTTGTCGGCTATCTTCTGCAAGGCGGACGACCAGATCAAAACGTTTCTCGCCTTCATACACGAGACCCGCCGATTCTCCGGCAAATCCCATCCGGACGACCCTGTTCAGATCACCTATGTTCAGACCATACAGGGCCAACTTGTCTTTGTTGTAGCGCACCGTGATCTGTGGCAATCCTGAAACCCTTTCGGCTTTGGCATCCGACACGCCTTCAATGCCCTTGATCAGTTCCAGTACCTTGTCGCCCTTGCTGACCAGCATGTCTATGTCCTCCCCAAATATCTTGATGGCCACGTCACTGCGGACACCTGTCATCAGCTCGTTGAAACGCATTTGGATCGGTTGTGAAAATTCAGTAGTGGCGCCCGGGATCTCGCTCAGGGCCTCCTCCATCTTTTCCATGAGTTCTTCTTTTGTCCTGGCCGACGTCCATTCGCTTTTATCCTTCAGCAGGATGATCATGTCACCTGCCTCGATCGGCATGGGGTCCGTAGGAATCTCGGCACTCCCGATTTTTGTCACCACCATTTTCACTTCGGGAAACCTTGACTTTAAAATCTTTTCTGCCTTGGTCGTGGCTTCGATTTCCTGTGAAAGTGAACTGCCTGAGGCTATGATGAGATGCGTGGCTATGTCGCCCTCGTCCAAGGTTGGAATGAACTCGCCGCCAAGGGAATTGAATACCAGTAATGAAGTGATGAACAATACTATGGACGCACCAACCACGATTCCCTTTATTTTTAAGGCCTTGTCTAGCAGCGGGCGGTAAAAGTTATAGAGCGCATTGATAATCCTGTCACTGATATTCGGCTTGTGCCCGGTTTGTTTCTTCAGCACCAACGAACTCATCATGGGTACGTAGGTAAGTGACAAGATAAACGCTCCCAGGATAGCAAAGGATACGGTTTGCGCCATTGGTCCAAACATCTTGCCTTCTATTCCTACAAGCGCCAGTATGGGCAGGTATACGATCAATATGATGATCTCCCCAAAGGCTGCACTGCTCCTTATTTTCGATGAAGCTTCGTATACTTCGTCGTTCATTTCCTGTACCGTAAGTTTTGTAGCCTTCTTGACCTGGAGCCTGTGTATGATTGCTTCTACAATGATAACCGCCCCATCTACTATGATCCCAAAATCAATAGCCCCGAGGCTCATAAGGTTGCCGCTTACGCCAAAGAGTTTCATCATGGTTATGGCAAATAATAATGCCAGCGGTATGACCGAAGCCACCACCAGGCCTGCGCGCCAATTGCCAAGAAGCAGAACAAGTATGAAGATTACGATCAATGCGCCTTCTATCAGGTTCTTCTGGACGGTGCTGATCGCGTTGTCGACCAGTTTTGTCCTGTCCATGAAAGGCTCTATGGCAACACCCTCAGGCAGGGATTTCCTGATCTGTTCCATCTTCTCCTTTACACGCCCCACAACCTGGCCGCTGTTTTCTCCCTTGAGCATCATGACCATGCCGCTTACCTCTTCCCCTTTGCCATCCTTGGTAACCGCTCCGTAACGGATGCTGCTGCCAATCTGGACCTTTGCGACATCACGTACGAGGATTGGAATGCCATTCTGGTTCTTGATCACGATCTTGTTGATGTCTTCGATTCCATTGACCATGCCTATGCCCCTGATGAAATACGCATAAGGCTTCTTGTCTATATACGCACCTCCGGTATTTTCATTGTTGGATTTCAAGGCCTGGAAAATTTCGGCAATGGTGACATTCATACTTTTCAGACGGTCAGGCTGGACTGCAATTTCATACTGCTTCAGGTTGCCACCAAGCGTATTTACTTCGGCAACACCCTTGGTACCGATCAACTGCGGCTTGATGATCCAGTCCTGGATGGTCCTCAGGTCGGTAGAATTGAACTTGTCTTCATATCCCTTTTCTGGAAACACCACGTACTGGTATATTTCTCCCAATCCCGTACTTATGGGAGCCATTTCGGGCTTGCCAAGGTCATTCGAAATCACTTCTTCTGCCGCCCTCAGACGTTCGGATATCTGGGCCCTTGCCCAATAAATGTCAACCTCTTCCTCGAACACGACGGTCACCACGCTCAAGCCAAATCGGCTGATGGAACGCAGCTCGACAACCCTGGGAATGGGCTTTACGGATTGCTCGATGGGATAGGTTATAAATTGCTCCACCTCCTGGGTGGCAAGTGTGGGGGAACTTGTAATGATCTGTACCTGATTATTTGTAATATCAGGCAGGGCATCAATCGGCAGGTTGTATAAGGAATAGGTACCTGTGATGATCAATGCCAAAGTGAACAGTCCGATAATAAATTTATTATGGATACTGAAATGGATAATCTTATCTAACATGGAATAATGGATTGCTATAATGATGAAAAATTCAGGACATCCCTGAACGTGACAGTGCATTGGAAACGCACAAAATCAGCCGACTCTCATCGGCACATCATTATACCAGCTGGGGCGGTTGCCAGATCGAACCGTAGAAGGAAGAAACTATGGATTCATAAAAACTTGGCAGCACGTTATAGTATTGTTGTTCGAAGCAAGGCGCTTCAAAGGTTGCTATTGGTTGCAGCATTACCGCTGCCACGCAATTGGAGCAGACGCAAAAAGGGGTGCATATTTCTAAATCGTGGTGGTCGTCTCCAGACTGTGAAACTTCTGTCCGGGCTATGATTCCTGCTTTGGAATGGACATCATTGCAAGGCACGACCGATAGCAGCAGCAAGTATGCTGATAATAGGTTGATTGCTATTTGCCTTGCGTATTTCATTGGCGTAAATGTAACAAATTATTCAGTTGATTTTCATCAACAACTGCAAAAATAAGCTCCAGGGTTCAGTAAATTATGGTTGAAGAAAACTAAACTCGTAAAAATCCGTGTCAAACAAAAAATCCCGTCCAAGTAAAAACGGGATTTTTATTAATTCTCGGAGAGCCGCTTGTCGATAATCCGCTCCATGTAATCTTGTATGAAGGCCTTGCATTTCAGTTCGATCAGGTCCATTTCGGCATTCCGGTTGGCAATGAGGTTTTTGGCCATTCCCTTGTCGTTCTTGTCATAAAAGCCCGTGGCCTTCTTCCCATCAAAAGTGCAGATGTAATTGCCGCTCATGAACTGGTACAGGTTGGAGGAGAACTTAATGACAAAAGGTTCCTCGCCTTCGTTCTTGCTCGCCAAGCTCCTGCCCCAGCTTCTGAAAGGCTTCTTGTAGCCTATCATGTCCAGGATGGTCGGATAGATGTCAATCTGCTGGGCCCATTCGTTGCTTGCGCCAGGGGTCGCATATTTCCCGTTTGGCGAATAGAACAGGATGGGCACGGTATGCCGGTTGAATTCCTTCAGGTATTCATCGTAGGCAACCGTATTTCCATGATCGGCAACCAGGACGAAAATCGTATTGTCAAACCAAGGCTGCTTTTTCGCTTCCTTGAAAAATTGCTTCAGGGCATAATCCGTATAGCCGATGCATTTGTGGATGTTCACCTCCCCGTCGGGAAATTTTCCTTTGTATTTTTCAGGTACTTTATACGGTTCGTGCGACGATACGGAGAAAAGCGTTGCCATGAAAGGTTGCTTCTTCTTGTCGAGCGTGGTCTTCATATACTGGAAGAATGGCTCGTCCCAGATGCCCCATACGCCATCAAATTCATCGTCATTATTGAATTCCGTCTTGCCATAATACTCCTTGATGCCCAGGATGTTCCCGAAACCCAGGAAGCCCATCGAACCATTTGGAGCCCCGTGGAAAAAGCTGGTATCGTAACCCTCCTCATTCAAGACCGAAACCAGGGATTGTATTTTTTGCTTGGTATAGGGCGAAGAGGTAAAGGCATCCTTGAAGGAAGGCACGCCTGCCAGGATGGACGACATCCCGTGTATGGACTTGTAGCCGTTGGCATAGGCATTTGTGAAAATCATGCTGTGCTGTGCAAGCGAATCTACAAAAGGAGAATAGCCCTTGTAATTGGGAATGTGCTGCTCCTTGTTGAAGCTTGAAATATATTCCCTTGCATAGCTTTCCAATATGAACACCACGACGTTTGGCTTTGTTGATGGATGGTGGTCGTACTGTTTTATGGGCTTGATGTATTTTGCAATTACTTCAGGCTTTACAAGATCCTGCTTCTTGAAACTCGTCGCACTGATCGTCCTGATAATGGCAAAGGGCGTATTCAGGACCAGGTCGCCTTGCGAGATATGGCTTACATAGCGGTTGGCATCCAACAAGTTGATCGGTCGCGTGCTTTTCTTGAAATCACCCCTGATGCCGCCAATACAGATCGTGACGATGATCAGGAAGCCAAGTGTTGAAAGTCCGAAATATTTGACGTTTCTTACTGGTTGTACCGGAGTTACCTTCACCTTCTTGTACAAATAGACCCACAGGCAGGAAAACAGCACTAGCAACACGAACACGTGCCAATAATTCACCAGGAAATTCCCGAACAACGTTGCCTTGTTTGATTCGTGTTCCAGGGAATCCATGACGGCAATGGTGGTCCTGGAGAAAATAAACCGGTAATAGATCAAGTCTATGAAATTGGTCGACCAGGCTATGAAATTGGTGATGAAATACAAATAGAACAGGAACTTCTGGAAACCTTTCCTGGTATTCACAACCAATGGCAGGGCGGAAAGCAGTATGAACAAGCCATTCGAATACAGTATTGCAGTGGTATCAAAGGCCAGCCCGTGGTAATACAACCTGAAAAACTCCGAGAAGGAATCTACTACGATCAGGTGGGTATTGTAAAGGTAGAAAAGGACGCGCGTAATGAAGTAAAAAAGGTAGGCCAACAATATTCTGTAAAACAGTACTTTATATTCGTTTGAGCGAAAAAATTTCTGCATCTTGCTTGAAGTTTTAAAAGTACAAAACTACATATTTCATAAGGAAAATTTAATATTCTGCATAAATATTGTGAATGATTATATATTTAATTAATTTGCAATCAGTAAATCCTAATATAATCAAAAATGAGCGCAATAACCCGACTGTTTGATTTTCCCTACCATCAACAAAAAAACTATAACATTCCTGATGCCTTGGTGACAAAGCAGGACGGTGTCTGGGTGAAAACCTCCACGGAGGAATATATTGAAAAGGCCAATACTATCTCGAGGGCATTGCTGCGATTAGGAATTCAGAAAAACGACAAGATTGCCATCATTTCTTCCAACAACAGGACCGAGTGGCACATCATGGACATCGGAACACTTCAAACCGGAGCACAGACCGTACCAGTCTACCCCACCATTTCGGAAGCGGATTATGAATATATATTGAACCACTCGGAAGCGAGTTATTGCTTTGTCTCAGACGATGTCGTATTGGACAAATTGAATACCATCAAGCACAATGTTCCGAAATTAAAGGAAATCTATTCGTTCAACAAGATCGAAGGCTGCAAGAACTGGTCGGAACTATTGGAACTAGGGAAAGACACCAGCAATCAGGACGAAGTGGAAGCACGCAAGAACAACGTGAAACCACTTGAGCTTGCCACTATAATTTACACTTCCGGGACTACCGGAAAACCCAAGGGCGTAATGCTTTCGCACAACAATATTGTCTCGAATGTATTGGATTCAGCCAGCAGGATTCCATTTGAGGCCGGAAAAAGCAAAGCCTTGAGCTTCCTGCCTATCTGCCATATCTACGAGCGCATGGTAACCTACATCTATCAATACTACGGGGTTGCCATTTATTTCGGAGAATCGATCGAAAAGATTTCCGATAACGTAAAAGAAGTGCAGCCGAACGTCATGACGGGTGTTCCGAGGCTTATCGAAAAAGTATACGAGAAGATCATTGCCAAGGGTTCCGAACTGACAGGCATCAAGAAGAAACTATTCTTCTGGGCAATCTCCGTTGGTTTGAGATACGAGCCGGACAACGCGAACGGTTGGTGGTACGGAGTGCAACTGGCAATTGCCCGGAAACTGATCTTCAGCAAATGGAAAGAAGGCCTTGGTGGCAATCTGGATCTGATCGTAAACGGAAGTGCCGCACTCCAACCGAGATTGGCACGTGTATTCGCGGCAGCGGAAATCTATGTGATGGAAGGATACGGCCTATCCGAGACCTCACCGGTAATATCGGTGAACGACAGGCGCAACGGCGGCTTCAAGATTGGAACAGCCGGAAAAATAATTGACAACGTGGAAGTGAAGATTGCCGAGGACGGTGAGATCCTTTGCAAGGGGCCAAATGTGATGATGGGGTATTACAAGGATGAAAAGCTCACCAGTGAAGCCATTGTGGACGGTTATTTCCATACCGGAGATATTGGCCAGGTGGATGAAGATGGCTTCCTCAAGATTACCGACAGGAAAAAGGAAATGTTCAAGACTTCCGGAGGAAAGTACATCGCGCCCCAATTGATTGAAAATGCCATGAAGCAATCCCGCTTTATCGGCGAGATCATGGTGGTGGGCGATGGAGAAAAAATGCCGGGCGCCTTCATACAACCTGATTTTGAATTCGTGAAGCAATGGGCCAGAAAGAAAAACATCAACATCGGCAGCAGCAACAAGGAAATTATTGCCAATGAGGAAGTCATAAAACGCATCCAGGAAGAAGTGGAAACCATCAATGAAAAGTTTGGGCACTGGGAAAAGATCAAACGTTTCGAATTGACTCCGGACGTATGGTCCATCGACGGTGGACACCTTACTCCTACCATGAAGCTCAAACGCAAGAGCGTTATGGAAATCTACAAGGACCTGTACGACAAGATTTATAAATAAAGCTGGAAGCCTCTCGATTTTTTGAGAGGCTTTTTTAATTTTAGGGATATAACAAAACTGCAATGGCTTTTATCAATATGCAACTGCGAAAAATTCCTTATTTTACTGGTTATCAACTATAAAAGGCATTATTTTAACATTAAAAAACATCGTTTTAACAATTTTTATGGTAATTTTAATTTATAATAACAATAAATTAAGTTATAATTATGAAAAAAATTACCTTTTTGTTTTTATGTTTTTTTGTTGGCTGGCATATGGATGCCCAGGTGCTAACAATTGGTACGGGTACCACGAGTACCCAGGGAACCGCAAGCAATCCCGTGAGTGGATATTTCCAATACCAGCGCTATCAGGTTGTCTATACGGCCGCGGAATTGGCTACAATGCTTACTCCCTATGATGAAATTACGGGACTGGGTTTTTCCGTCTCGCAGGATTATGGAGGAGGTTCCTTGATCGGCTATACCATCAAGATGGGACATACCAGCGCGACCAATGCAAGCACCCATATAGCAGGGCCTTTTACGGAAGTGAAAGCTGCTTTCGATTATGATCCCGTGGTTCAGGCAGCAGGTCAATTCGACATGATCGATTTTGATGTTCCCTTTGTATGGAACGGAATTGAAAACATTGTAATTGACATCTGTACCGATGGTCCAAACCCTTACACGGAACCCTATGGCGGAGTCAGGACCTCAACGATGACCAATGGAGGACGCATAAACCGCTCAGATGATACGCTGATGTGCGGTCCGGCCACAACTACTACGATTGGCAATCGTCCCAATATAAGTTTTACGTATACGGAAGGTACGCCACCTTCATGCGTCCAACCGATCACATTGTCAACAAGCGGGGTTACGGCCACGGCTGCTGTCTTGAATTGGGTGGAAAGTGGAACTGCCACGGCATGGAATATCGAATACGGCGAGCAAGGCTTTGTCCAAGGAACCGGAACTGCCGCCAACAACGTTTCAAATGCCTATCCTGTTTCACCGCTTGAACCCCAGACAACTTACGAATTCTATGTGCAATCCGTTTGCGGATCGTCTACAAGCAGTTGGTCTGGGCCTTATGCGTTCAGGACCTTGTGTGCCGCCTTTGGTGACTTTGTGGAAGATTTTGAATCCACGCCCACCAATACAATGACGGAATGCTGGAGCAGGAAGATCATTTCAAGTTCTCCAAGCTCCTATGTATACGTAAGTGCTGCGGAACCTAATGCCGGAGCCAGGTCCCTGAGAATCGGTAATTCTGATGGCGCAAATGCAGTAATGTATGCCATTTCTCCTTCGCTGACTGCCTTGCCTCTGGGAACGCACCAGCTGAAATTTTTCATATTGGGCTATAGTGCCACTGTCCAGGTGGGAACAATGACAGATCCAAACGACGAAAACACTTTTACAGTGGTAGAAACTGTTGCCGTGAATTCAAGCTATGCACTGAAAACGGTAGTCTTTGATACGCCTGGAACCGATAATTTTCTCGCTTTCAAGGTATCCTTTTCAGGCACCTTCAATTACGTGACGATTGATGATGTGAGCTGGGCTGCAATCCCTTCCACCCCTCCTTCCTGCGCAACCGATGTAATGGTTGACTTGAATGCTGAATGTGGAAATTATGCCACGACACTTTCCTGGGACCATGTCGAGGGAGCCGATGGATACAAGCTGCTGCTTGGAACTACATCGGGAGGAACCGAGCTGTTGACCGAGGTTACCGGAAATCTGGGCTATGTTGATTCGTATTCTTTTATAGGCAACTTTGGTACGGAGTATTTTTACACGCTTGTTCCTTATAATGGAAACGGAAATGCAACAGGCTGCGTGCAAGATTCTTTTACGACTGTGGATAATGGCTGCTATTGTATCTCTGAGCCGGATTATGTGGATGGAGAAGGTATAACTGACATCCAGATCGGAACCAATGACTACGAGATCGATCCTGATACCTATATAGACAATTCAAATGAAATAATTGATTTGGCACAAGGTCTCAATTCCAATCTGCAGATCACCTTCAATACCGAAGATCCGTTCTGGGGAGGTGTCTATGCCTACGATGCAAATGTATGGGTTGACTTCAATGACAATTATAATTTCGAACCAAACGAGATTGTTTTCAGTGGTACTTCATTGCCAGCAGCGCCTACCACCTTGAATGCATCGTTTACCATGCCGGCTTCTGCTCCATTGGGACAACACAGGTTGAGGATAGGATCTGCCTTCAGTGGCGATCAGGAAGAACCGGATCCTTGCTACGTGGGGAGTTTCACTTATGGCGTGACAGTTGATTTTACGATCAATGTTGTTGCTGCTGATTGTGATCCCCCTGTTGCTACTGCCGTAATACAGGCAGATTGCGACAACCAGCAATTCTATGTGGCTGTTGATGTAACTGAATTGGGAAATGGAACACCTATTGAAGTTACGGATGGCGATGCTTCCGTACTTGCCAGTATTACCACAACTGGAGTACACAATGTTGGTCCTTTTGAGAACGGTGCTTCGGTGACATTGAAATTGGAACATGCTACCGATGTACTTTGCAACATGCCTTTGGGAACATTCACTTACAATTGTCCTCCTGTCAACGATACTTGTGCTACGGCCATAGATCTGGCCACACATGAATCTCCTCTTGAAGGAACAACCATTGCGGCAACCAACGACAACCTGTTCATCTGCAACAATAGTGGAGAGCAGGTAGCCAACACGACACCCGATGTATATTATTCTATTGTCGTGCCTGCTTCAAGTACGCTACAGATCGGACTTACTGATGCGGATTTCGATACTGCCGTGACGGTATTCTATGGTGATTGCACCAACCGTACCACCATAGCCTGTTTTGACGATCCCAACGACATGATGGTGGTATGGGCCAATAATACGGGAACCTCCCAGACGGTATACTGGATCCAGGATGCTTTCAGCGGACAGGGAGATTTTACACTGGAATGGCTGCTGATTGAATGTACAAGCCCGGAAGTGACCTTTACCGTGAATTCTCTTTGTGATGACCAGGGCAACGAAGGCTTCCAAGTAACGGCAAACATTACAAACCTGGGAACTGCAACATCGTTGACGGTTTCCGATGAGCAAGGCAACAGCTTCGTCGCTACAACAACAGGACCGGTTGTCATGGGACCTTATAATAATGATACGGATGTCGTGATTACGGTTGGCAATGACCAAAATGAAGAGTGCAGCATCCTATCGCCAACCTTCAATCAGGTGGCCTGCCCTCCTTCCAATGACGAATGCATGAATGCCATTGCATTGGTTCCTGCCCTTGATTTTGAATCAGGTGCAGTAGAAGCATCTGTTGTTGGTGCCACCGATTCATCAGATTCTACGGCTACTGCGCCTGAAGCTAACTGTGATGGCTATCAGGGAGGAGATATCTGGTACACGGTTACAGTACCTGCTGACGGAAACATCACGATTGAAGTTGGTGCTTCGGGAGAAGAAACAGGATTTGATTCCGTACTTGAACTATATTCGGGTACCTGTGATAATCTGACCTATATCAACTGTGATGACGATGGATCGGATACCGCTGCCTTCTCGATCGTGGAACTTTCGGGCAGGACTCCCGGCGAAACAATCTACGTAAGGGTCTGGGGCTATGGCAACGACGAGGAGGAACCTTTCACGATAGCTGCATGGAATTCAAACCTTGGCACGCCATCGTTCAGCAATGCCTCTTTCATGGCCTATCCGAACCCCGTGAAAGATATCCTTAAATTGTCCTACACCCAGAATATCTCCAGTGTTGAAATAATCAACGTGCTGGGCCAGCGGGTGATGACGGCATCGATTGACGGTACGGATGGCACTGTCGACATGTCCAACCTTGCAGCTGGAACCTATATGGTAAAAGCCCATACGGAGAATATGGTGAAGACCATCAAGATCATCAAGCAATAATCTTAAAAAGAATATTCTTTTTAAAGCTACCTTGGGGTGGCTTTTTTTATGGCAATAATTTTTGTTTGATGGGAATTAAATGTAAATTTAAGGTTCAAACCCCATACATTAATGAGCAAGTCGATCAAATACCTCTTCATATTCTTTTGGATGCTGGCGGCAAATCCAACCGAAGCCACCGCACAATTACTCTCAACAGGAACAACAGAAAAGAAGGAAGAACCGGTACTGCCACAGGATTCACTCGGAAGGACCACTCCCCGTGGAACAGTCAGTGGCTTCCTGAAAGCCGTTTCGGAACAAAACTACATCCGTGCCAGCCAGTACCTGTATCTCAAGAGGTCGTTCCGGAAAACAAGGGAAAGGGAACGTATCGTAAAGACAATGCAGCATTTGTTGGACCAAAGTGGCAACATCGTTCCGACTTCCCTGATCAACAACAAGCCGACAGGATTGCTCGACGATGAGCTGGAACCTGAACTTGAACTGATAGGAACCGTAAAGATAAACGGCCTGGACACTGACTTGTACCTGGAGAACAACGAAAAGGCAGGCAGTCCACCGATATGGGTCTTCTCTGCTGAAACCGTCGATGCCATTGCCTCGGTAAAGATCGAAGACAACCTGCTCATCAATAAGATCCTTCCCGATGCCTTGCAGGAACGGCTTCTGGCGGGAGTACCTATCGGTCAATGGCTGATCATCCTGTTGTTCATCGGAATATCCTACCTTCTGGCATGGGGAATCGTAGCCCTGACTTCATTTCTTTTGGCCACGATCTGGAACAAGGCAAAAACAGAACCTACTGCCGGCATCATCAATGCTTTATCGTTGCCTATACAATTGGCAATCGCCTTGTGGTTCTTTGTCGATTTTTCACAACGCGTAGGCATATCCATCATCATAAGGCAGCGCTTCAGCTTCCTGACCGTTACGGTGGGAATCATTGCCTTCCTGATGTTGCTCTGGAGGATAACAGACTTCATCAGTGAATTCAGCAAGAACAGGATGACCGTCCGGGGCAGGGTTTCCGCCATATCCGTCATCTTGTTCCTAAAGAGGACGTTCAAGGTGGCCATTTTTGTCTTTGGAGGCATCGCCATTCTGGGAGCCATCGGAATCGACGTTACCACGGGACTTGCCGCACTTGGAATCGGAGGTATCGCCCTGGCCTTGGGAGCCCAGAAAACCGTGGAAAATTTCGTGGGTAGCGTGACACTGATCATTGACCAGCCCATCCGTGTTGGCGATTACTGCAAGATAAACGACATCAAGGGACACATTGAGCAGATAGGAATGCGTTCCACGAAAGTGAGAACGGGCGAACGGACAGTCGTCACCATTCCAAACGGCTTGCTGTCGGCTGCCAATATCGAGAACTATGCTTTCCGCGACAGGTTCTTTTTCGGACCTGTCCTGGAGTTCAGGAGTGAAACCACACCGGACCAGATCCGCTATCTATTGGTAGAGATCCTTGCCCTCTTGTATGCCCATCCCATGGTGAATTCAGAAGATGCCCGCGTGCGTTTTATAGGCTTTGGCACTTCTTCCATCAAGATAGAAATCAGCTGCTACATCCTTGTCGTCAGTGTGGACACCTCGCTTGAAATCAAGGAGGACATCTACTTGCGCATCATGGAGGTCGTTGCCCAGAGCGGAACTGATTTTGCCTTCCCTTCCCAGACCTTGTATTTTGCAAGAGATGGAGGCTTGTCTGAAGAAAAGCGGACGGCTGCAACTGAAAAAGTAAAAACGTGGAAAGACAATGGTAATCTTCAAGTACCTCGCTTTTCTGAAGACAGGATTGAAGAAATAAAAGATTCGATCGTCTATCCTCCGGAAGGCTCTTCAAGTCATAAAAGAAAAGAATAAAACAAAAAACCACGGATTTTACAATCCGTGGTTTTTTATTTTGACAAAAATTATCTTCAATTTGAAGCAACAAACGCTTTTTCAATTGACAACCCATATTTAGTTATATATGAATGTGATTTGTTATTTTTTTGTTTAAAAAGTGATATGTCACACTTTTTCTTGCTCCTAAAACGTTTTCGATGTCTATTTTTGAGGCCTATTTAAACCGTAAATATTATTTATGAAAAGAATTATCCTCTTGCTGCTATTCCTCATGGGTAGCAAATCATCAACGTATGCTCAATGCATACAAACCCAGCCCTATCCTACCGATGTTATTGCTTCAAATAACTCGGGTGATCCCCAGGAAATCAATTCCTGCGTCTATACTGGCAACTATTCCACCCTATCCAACATCCTTCCAGGATTGGACTATACCTTCACGGTCCAATGGAATGGTGAGGCTGCAAGCAAATACCTTACGATTACCGATGCAAGCAACAATGTCATAGCGCAGGGTATGACGCCATTGGTTGCAAGCGACATTTCCTCGAGCATCATCCGCCTCCATTATAGCGAGGACGACAGTTGTGCCACGGAACCTTTGTGCCTTGCCACCTATATAAAGGTCACACTGTCCTGCCAGTTTCCAAGTGGTATATCCATAAGCAATGTAACGGCAACCAACGCCTCCTTTTCTTGGACGCCTGGAGGAAGCGAAGAGGCCTGGCAGGTAATGATCCTGCCAAAGGGAAGCGAGGCACCTGCTCCCACTACAGAAGGGACACCTGTAAGTGGCACACCTGAATATTCCGTTGCCAATCTCGAAGTGGCACATCAATATGATTTTTACATCCGTGCCGACTGTGGGGACGAGTACAGCCCTTGGAGGGGACCTTACAACTTCAACAGCGAATGCGAACCGATTGAAAGTTTCAGCGAAGACTTCGATGACATTACAAATGGCGAATTGCCCTTATGCTGGACGGCACTGATGATCAATGCTTCATCCCAGGCTAACATTGGCATCAACGGACTTTCGAATTCAAGTCCGAATGCAGTGCAGCTGGCTAACGACAGCTCACCTGAAGGTGCACATATACTGTTGATATCGCCTAAATTGTCAACCGTGTCCACGGCATCACACCGGCTTAAATTTTACACAAGGGGTTACGGAAACGTGGCCCTGCAGGTAGGAACGATCAATGCCACCACTGCGGATGCAACTTTCACTTCCATTGCAACAATCAATGCCACAGCCAACTATATGGAGCATATTGTTGACTTTACAGGATACGAGGGCACCAATACGTATGTTGCTTTCCGTCATGCAAATACCACTACCTATAATCCTATATTCCTGGATGACATCCGATGGGAACCTGCTCCTTCCTGCCCCGACGTGCAGGATATAGAGCCAATTGCATTGACGCCAGATTCTGCCACTATTGGCTGGTCTGCCGGAGACGTGGCTACCCAATGGGACGTGGTATATTCCCAAACTGGAAACGACCCTTCAATATTGACGCCCATTGCTCCTGCTCCTACGGAACCGGAAGCCACAATTACCGGACTGGAAGCCAATACGACCTATAAGGCATGGGTACGTTCTTCTTGTAATGACGAACTCGGAGCCTGGTCCAATCCAATCACTTTCAGGACTTCCTGTCTGCCAGTAACCGCATTGGACGAAACTTTTGAAAGTACCCCTAATTGGAGCCTTCCGGAATGCTGGGCGGCCATACTTTCAGAAGACTCTGTCCTGAACAGCTCGATAAGGGTGGTAAGCGGAAATGCTGCAACCGGAAGCAAGGCAGTAGGCTTGTTCAACGAGGATGGAGGATCCTCTAAAATCATCCTGGTAGCACCGAACATGAGCACTGTGGCCACCGGAACACACCGTGTAAAATTTTATGCCAAGTCCAACGCACCCGCAACGATGCAAGTCGGAACATTGACCAGTGCGGCAAGCGGCGGCACCTTTACTTCCTTGCAGACGCTTGACATCACACCTGCTTATGCCGAGTATGTGGTCGATTTTTCGAACTATGCAGGTACCGACAATTATATCGGATTCAAGCATAACTCCGGCCAGTTTTTCACCATCTACATCGACAATGTCCGCTGGGAGCCTACTCCTGCCTGCGTGGACGTGACCAATATCCAGGTACACGACATCACCTCATCTGCAGCCCTTGTAAATTGGCAGGCAAATGCAGGCGAAACGAACTGGGACGTTGTCTATGGCACGGAAGACGTGACGGATCCAAACACGCTTGTACCCCTGACACCCGCACCTGGTATTGATCCTGAAGCTACACTTTCAGGACTCACCGACAACACAAGCTACAAGCTATGGGTAAGATCGGTTTGCGGCGGAACGGAAGGCAATGGCGCATGGATCGGACCGATTCCTTTCAGGACACCTTGCCTTCCAAAAACTACTTTGAACGAAGGATTCGAGACGGCCACAAACGGGAACCTGCCTGACTGCTGGTCTTCCATATTGGCAGGTCCGACACTTGGACAAAATGCGGCAGTAAGAACCGTATCAAACGATGCAGCATTTGGCACCAATGCAGTAGAAATGCATGCCAACAGCTCGGAACCCACGGATCTCATCATGCTTGTTTCGCCCTACCTGGGCAACCTGCCTGACGGCACCCACCGTTTGAAATTCTACGCCTTGTCGTACAATACGCAGACTCCGCTTCAGATCGGTACCTTGAATGGCAATACGAGCCAGGCCACCTATACCCTGTTCCAGCCCATTACCCTTGGAACCGGTTACAACGAATATGTAGTAGACTTTACGACCTACTCTGGAACCGACAATTATATCGCTTTCAGGAACGTGGCCGGAAATTTCAATTCCACCTTCATCGACAATGTACGATGGGAAGTCATGCCTTCTTGTCCGGATGTGACCAATATCCAGACCGAAAGCATAGAGGCAGAAACCGCAACCATCACCTGGACGGCAGGAGGTGCAGAAAACAACTGGCAGGTAGCCTACGGTGCTGCTACCGTTACTGATCCGGATACATTGGTTCCAAGCGGAATCCTGACACAGAACTCTTTTACAATGGAAAACTTGCAGGACAATGCATTCACGAATGCCTGGGTACGTTCCGTTTGTGGCGGACCTGATGGAAACGGTGCCTGGATCGGACCTGTTTCATTCAGGACAAGATGCCTTCCTACAACAGTGCCTTATACGCAAGACTTCCAATCGGCCCAATTCCCCAACCTTCCAGATTGTTCCATCACGGAGCGCATAGGCAACGGAAACAATTGGCAGATCAATTTTGGCGATTCAGCTTATGGATTCGAAGGGTTGGTGCTCCAGTACAACGGAAACGCTTCCGGAGCAAATGCCTGGTATTTTACCCAGGGGCTTGAACTGACGGGTGGAGTCGAATATACTATTTCATACAAATACGGCAACAACAGCAGCGACAACTATGCAGAGAGCCTGCAGGTGATGTATGGTACTGAAGCAACCTCCGCCAGTATGACAATGGAAATAGCCGATCATTCCGAAATAAATACTGGAATGGCAATGGTAAACGAGACAGTCTTCACGCCTCCGCAAACAGGTGCCTACTATGTGGGATTCCTTGCCTATTCTGCCGCCGGACAGGGAAATCTCTTTCTGGACGATATAACGGTAAGCAACCCGCTTGGTACGGTAGTAAATACTGCAAACAGTCTTTCTTACTATCCTAATCCTGTAAAAGACGTCCTCAACATCAGCAACACCCAGGAAATTACCTCGGTGGGCATCTTCAACATGCTGGGTCAGAAAGTACAGGAAGTTACCGTAAACGCCAACAATGCCAAAATAGACATGAGCAGCCTCTCAACAGGCAGCTATATTGCAAAAGTCGTAGTGAACGGCCAGACCAAGACGCTGAAACTCATCAAGGAATAATTTTGTTTTAGTTTTGATTACCGAAAAAGGGCCGTATTTTAATACGGCCCTTTTTTATTATAGTCTTAGCAAATACCGTAAGACCTGAATAATTTTTCAAATGTAGAAGCCAAATCTTATTTCAGACAGATCGCCGCTTCTATTGTACAAGCTGATGCACATACTATAAAAAATCCAATGTTAAAAACCCAAAAACAAAACGGGCATACCGCAAAACAATGCTATATTTGTAATGGCTTTAGGGGTATTCTGAAAAGAATTGAGACAGTCCCTTCGAACCTGATGCGGCTCACACCGTCGTAGGGAAAAGCAGGCAGGCACATCCGTGTCCTGTCTATCTTTTATATTCCAGGGAACCTTCTTCAGCCATTACCGTATAACCCCAATTATATCAAAATGGACAAACAACTTTGGAAACACATCCTCGCCGTAAGGCAGGCCTCCCCCCTGGTACACAACATCACCAATCTCGTCGTAATGAACAACACCGCCAACGCATTGCTGGCCATAGGCGCATCGCCCATCATGGCACACGCGCATTCAGAGGTCGAAGAAATGGCAGGCATCTGTCAATCGCTTGTAGTCAACATCGGTACGCTGGATGAATACTTGGTCACCGCCATGCTGATGGCCGCTAAAAAAGCCAACGGGCTCCAAAAACCGTGGGTATTGGATCCCGTTGGGGCCGGTGCCACTTCCTACCGCAACACCGTATTGTCAGAACTGTTGGACTGCAAGCCCACCGTGATCAGGGGAAATGCTTCCGAAATATTGGCCCTGGCAAAGGCAAACACCACCACCACGAAAGGCGTGGACAGCACCGCCCAAAGCAACGAGGCACTTGAGGCAGCCCGCTTCCTCCAGCAAGAATACGGCGCAGTGGTCTGCATTTCCGGCGAAACGGACATCATTGTGGCCGAAGACCGGACCGTCTATATCGATAATGGCAATGCACTGATGACCAAGGTAACCGGATTGGGCTGTTCCGCCAGTGCAGTGATCGGAGCCTTTGTCGCAACTGTCGAAGACAATACGGAAGCAGTTGCAGCCGCAACAGCCTTGTTCAGCATCTGCGGCGAGTTGGCCGCAAGATACAGCAAGGGCCCCGGAAGCTTGCAGGTCAACCTTTTGGATACCCTGCACGCCATTACCGAGGAAGAATTTACAGCCACCCTAAAGATCAAGTATGCCTGATCCTGCATTCCCCTACCGATTGTACCTCGTCCTTTCAGAAGCCGACTGCAAGCACGGCAGCTATCTGGAGGTGGCCGAACAGGCCATCAAGGGAGGCGTGGACATCATCCAGCTGCGGGAGAAAAACCTTGACACGGAACGTTACACTGCAAGGGCACTACGTCTGAAGGAAGTCACCGACAAGTACGGCATTCCTCTCATCATCAACGACAACCTCGAAACCGCCATGCGCGTAAACGCCTTTGGCATCCACGTGGGCAACAAGGATATCGCTCCCACGGAAATACGAAAAACATGGAAGGGATGCCAAAGCCTCGGTTATTCGATAGAATTCCTGGAACAATTGCAGAACAAGGAAACACAGGCGGCAGATTGCGTGGGCATAAGCCCCGTCTTCAGCACCGCCACCAAGAAGGACACGGTTACCGAATGGGGACTGGAAGGGATAGCAGCAATACGAAGCCTTACCCGGAAGCCCCTCATCGCCATTGGCAACATAAACCTTGGCAATGCCGAGGCGGTAATAAAAGCCGGTGCCGACTGCCTGGCAGTGGTCTCAGCCATCTGCTCGGCGGCCAATCCCGAAAAGGCGGCCTACGAACTCAAGAACACCATACTAAAATCATCATGGAACCAATGAAAAAACATACCTATCCTTCCGTCCTGGCCATAGCGGGATTCGACGGCAGCGGCGGTGCAGGACTCCAGGCCGATACCAAGACCATCTCCGCCCTGGGCTGTTTTGCCACTTCGGTATTGACGGCCCTGCCCGTACAGAACACGCAGGGCGTCCGCAACATCTATCCCATTCCCTACAGTGCCGTACGGGAACAGATCGAAGCCGTCATGGACGACATCTTTCCCGATGCCATCAAGATCGGGATGGTGCACACCGCCGAGCTTGTCGCCACCATTGCCAATGCCCTCAGTCATTATCCTGAAGTGCCCGTGGTCTTCGATCCTGTGATGGTAGCCACCAGCGGTCACAAGCTGATTGAAGACAGTACCATTGCCGCAATCGTTGAAACCCTGTTTCCAATCGCCTCCGTGATCACGCCCAACATGGACGAAGCCGCAATACTGGCCGATATGGAAATAAAGACATTGGAGGACATGTACATCGCAGGAACCAAGATACTACAACTCGGATGCAAGTCCGTTCTGCTCAAGGGCGGACACCTGGAAGGCAAACGGATCACTTCCCTTTACTTCCAGCAGGACGGGACCGTCGTACCGTTTGAATTTGAGAAATTCGAGACCAACAATACCCACGGTTCGGGCTGCACGCTTTCTTCTGCCATTGCCAGTTATCTGGCCCTGGGCAAAAGCCTCGCAGAAGCAATCGCACTCGGACAGGACTATGTGCACCAGGCCATCTACCACGGCAAAGACGTGCTGATCGGCAAGGGAAACGGTCCGCTGAACCACTTTTTCAACCCTCAAAAACTAATCAAGAATGACCTGGTCTGAACAAACCTGGCAAGCCATTGCCCCCATCTACAAGAACATCATCGAAATGCCCTTTATCACCGAACTGATGGACGGCACGCTCGACAAGCAGCGCTTCCAATTCTACATAGCACAGGACTCCGGATACCTCGAACACTTTGGCAGGGCCTTGGCCTTGCTGGGTGCCAGGGCCACCAACATTGAGGATGCCCTGGCCTTTATGCGTTTTGCAGAAAATGCCCTGGTGGTCGAGAGCATCCTGCATGAATCCTATTTCAAGGATTTTGGCATCCAGGGCAAGACGAGGCTTGAACCTGCCTGCCACCATTACGTCCATTTCCTGAAAAGTACCGCCGCACTGGATGCGGTGGAAATCGGGATGGCAGCCGTATTGCCCTGCTTCTGGATCTACAAGGCCGTTGGCGACCATATCCTGTACAACCAGGATAAACAGGACAATCCCTATCAGGAATGGATCAATACGTATGCCGGAGAAGAATTCGGAATTGCCGTACGACAGGCCATCAGCATCTGCGACACCGTTGCTTTCAACACCACAGAACAGATGAGGACGGCAATGACGGAAGCCTTTGTCACGGCAAGCCTGTTGGAATACGACTTTTGGAAGGGGGCTTATGAGTTGAGGAAGTGGTAAAAGGAAAAGCCAAGAACGCTCCACCCCTTCTCGTAAAGATTTTCATCCTATGGAGGGGTGGCCGAAGGCCGGGGTGGTTAACTGATAACATAATGATCCGATGACGCAGATTTGCAATCTGCACCCATCACCTGAATCTTCAAAACACCTACCACATTATTGCTTGAACACCTTGAAAACAGCCTTGTGCTCGCTCGTTTCCACTGCCACGATAAAAAGGCCGGATGCTCCTTCCAGGACATAACTGCCGGCACCTTTCTGCAGGTCAAATTGGCGTATTTTACGTCCGAGTGCGTCGTATATTACAACGGTTCCTGCTTCCTCGGTACTGTGCAATTTAAGCTCGTTCACGACAGGATTCTCTAATATCCTGAAAGGAAGGCTTTTGGTTGTAAAATAATCGGTATCCAGGATGGCACAGGCTGCCTGTACTTCCGCTTGCGCATTGCATCCGGAAACGTTGGTATTGATCGTGATCGAGGCTCCTGCCGGAGGATCTTGGAGATAGTTGCAAATCGATGGAACGGCACAAAAATCCAGCAGTGCATTGCCTGCAATCGTCACGGCACCAGTCATCACCGTCGAGCCATTGCCCAGGCCCGCAAGGCTGCCGAGCTGATCGTTGCCTTCTATGACCAGGGCGCCTTCCTCTCCTCCTACTATCGTGGCCACGTTTTCAAGGCCCGAAAGGCTGTTCAATACGGGATTTTCTACTACTTCCAGTATCTCGCCTACAAACGTAACGCCGGATAGTCCGCCTATGCTCGTCAAGGATTCACAATCCCTGATGATCAGGCCCAGCCCAACCGTGGTGAGGTTTTCTACCCCATCAAGGTCAACCAGATCCGGACAGCTCCTTACCGTAAATTCGCCACCCACCGAAAGGAGTGACGACAAGGCATCCAGGCCGGACAGCCCTCCAACTTCCCTGAGGATCAGATCCGTACCTATCGTTTGCAGGTTCTGGAGTCCGTTCAGGGTTGCAAGTGCAGGAACTTCCCTTATCTCCAATGCTCCTGTAATGGAAACGATATTGGCAAAGCCATTGAGGTTGCTGATGTTCACTTCATCAATCACTACATCCCCATTGATTTCGGTACAGTTCGGATAATTGATTATAAGGGCATCAATCTGCGATTGATTGGTAATGGTCAAGCCTGCCGGGGGACATTGTCCATGGGAAAAGGCAAAAGCCATCAGGGCCAATGCTGAGAAGTAAAGGTGTTTCATAGGAACATAAAAGTTACACAAGGTCTTTCATGACCTCATGTTGCGGCTCAAATATAAAAAGGTTTATCGGATTACCAAATACTTTTCCAAAGGGGGCAAGATATTGGATGTAAAGCTGTAGAATATATCTTAAACGCTCATAACCAGCTGCCTTCCTTAAATTTAGGAAACCACAAGAAACATGAACCCTGCAGTTGCTGCAATTATTGCTGCGAAGCTTTATTTAATTATAATAATTGCTTTATTGCATCTGTCAATCCAGCCGGAGTTACCCTTGTAAGCAGCAAAGTTTCACAATTATTAAAAGTGGCAAAGCTCTTCACTGACGCGATAAAAGGTTCCATCCATAATTCAGGGCTTATGGCTGTATTTTCAATGTGCAGGTGGATCAGTTCGAAAACTTTTTCCTTTCGATGGGCCTTGCAATCCACCCTGCCTATGAAGGTGTCGCCAAACAGGATGGGCAGGCTGAAGTAGCCGTATTCCCTTTTTTCCCTTGGCAGGTAACATTCGAGGCGGAAATCAAAATCAAAGAGCTGCCTTACCCGGTCGCGGTGGATGATTGCATTGTCAAACGGTGACAGGAGGCGGACCGTTGGAACAGCCTTGTCCTGGGACCTTTCAAGCAGGCCATTGTCCACAAAAACAGGAGGCAGGCTGCCAAGACTCACTTGCCGTACCGAGCCATCCAATACCATGGACTGCAAGACCTCGACAACATTCTTGTTCAATAATTTATCGGTCTTGAGGTGCGTAACCTGCTTGAGTGTGGTAAACCCATAGGCCTTCAAATAGGTTTTCACCAAATATTGTGCAAACTCAAGCCGGGTTGGTACCGCAGTGTCAATTGAGGCCGGCAATACCCTTTCCGTGACATCGTACATTTTCTGCATCCCGTTCCGGCCGGAAACCATCAGGTCGCCTTGCATGAAAAGTCTTTCAAGGGCCAGCTTCGTGGGCTTCCAGCTCCACCAGCTCCCTGCCCTCTTGGTTTCATTCTCAAAATCCCTTGCCCTTTTTGGACCTTCCGCACGGATGGTGTCCAATACATACTGCATTACTTTTGGGTCTGCATTGTAGTAACGCGTCCCGTTTTGTTTTATGTCCAGCATCTGGGGCAATACGAAACGAAAATCTCTCATCGGAAGATAGGAGGCTGCATGGAACCAATATTCAAACACCTTCCGCTCTTCCACCAATGCATCCAAAAATCCTGTCTGATAGTCCGGAAGCCTTGTCCAGAGCGTATGGTGGTGCGCCCTTTCAACAATTGACAAGGTATCGATCTGCAGATAGCCAAGATGCTCCAAGGCAGCAAGCGTACCATCTTTATCTTTTCCAAAAGGAAACGGCGTTGTCAGTCCCTGGCTTTCCAAGGTCAGGAGACGAAGTTGCGATAAGGTCAATTCTTCTTTCATTCAAGGGTATTCAGTAATGAACTATCAGGTTTGGGATTTTGGCTTTTGGCTTTTGTAAACTTTCCCTTCAACCCGGACGCAAATTACAAAGTAATCATCACATCCATTAAAAAGATTGGAACATCTTTATTTCAAATCTGCCTTTGCCTTGTCAATCCTGCCCTCCTTGAAGACAAGTTCGAATGTGCCTCCAATTTTTCCTTCTGGAAATTCGCCCGTAAACTCCACCTCGATGTGCGCTTCATTGTCTGAAATGATCTCCAGCTTTTCAAGCCGTGTCTGCGTCCTGTAGCCGATAAAATAGCTTTCAAAATACTTCCTGATTCCGGAATGTCCCCTGAAGACCTGTCCGACTGACGGATCGTCAAGCACTGCGTCTTCCTGCCATTTTTCCAGATAGGCTTTCGTGTCATAGGCATTGCCGGCGGCAAGCCATTCTTTTATAAATTGGTTGATGTCCATTGGATGCTTGTTATTTCAATAGTTGTTCGGTCTTGCCCAGGAACTTTTCCGTCGCTTCCTTGATGTCAATATCCATACGGTCTGCCAGGACAACCAGCCACCAGATGCATTCGCCCAGCTTGTGCTCAAGTTCTTTTTCTGTGGCATTGGCCGGCCATCGTCCTTGTTGCGACATGGCGTGACGTCCGACCAGGCCCGCATCTGTCAAGAACGCCAACGCATCTTCTTCTACCGTCCATTCACTTCCGTGGTGCTGCCGTTCCAATTGATGATAGCTTTCCCTTATTTTCTTCGACCGTTCTATTATTGCATTGAAATCACTTTCTGCCATTTTTCTGATTGTTGGTTGTTGTTTGTATTGGTTCGCTGTTGTATTAGATTTTTCAAACTGTTCTGTTATTTTTCCTGTTTATAGAAAACAGCAGTACGGCGGCAATGGAGCACATTACCAAGGCACTGATGACAAGCGGATGGTCCTTTTGTAGAATGCCAACGATCAGGTCTCCGGCAAACATTACCAGGAAGAAAAGGTAGGCAAGCGTCAGCATTGGAATGGACCTCTTGATTGTCGCAAAGGCAAAGATACAGCCAAGTGCAAATTGTCGTGTTGCCCACATGCAGATCAGGAAGTCAACGCCTTTTGCGTCCAGGTCAACCCTGTCGGCGATTGATTCCGGGGAAAAGAACAAGGACAAGCCTGCGCCAAGTTCCATCAAGGCAAAAAGTGCCGATACGACAAGTAGCCACTTCGGTACTGTTTTTTGTGCTGTTGTTGTCATAATTCAAATTGTTTATGGTGTTCTGTCAATACTCTTTTGGCCAGGCCAATATCGGTCGTGTCATCGTTCTTGATTGCTACAAAATAGCCTGCCTGCCAATTCCGGGTCTTCTCGGCCTGCCTACTTGTTGCAATGTCCCAAGGCGGATAGACCCTGATGCCACGTTTTCCGTATTTACCGTCTTGTGAAACGATTCCCTTTTCAGCCAGTACCGCTTTCGGAAAGAGGAACTGTCCAAGTTGATCGCCCTTTCTTGCCGTTATGGCTATAAGATCCATATCGTCCGAAAGGTCAAAAGGTTCGGTTGCTCCCTTCATGCCGCGTTTCCAGATGGTTACAAACTGTCCCGTCTTTGTGGGTGTGATCTTAGAAATCCTGTGTTCAACTTTTTGTCCGGCAAGCTCAAAACGGCAGGCACCATAGGCTGCGCCTTCCGGATGAAGCGTCAGGTTCGCCAGCTCCAGACCGCATTTGTCATAGAGCTGTTCTTGCAGAAGTCTCAGGGTAGCATAAAGCGTGTTTTCGTTTGTCATGGTAGTCCTACGAGTGACTTGTACTTGATTATTCAAGAGTTTATCAGATCAAATGCCGTCTAATAACTTCTCCCATATCTTTTAGCAAATGAGATTTCACATAATTTCGTTTATACATTCTATCATGGCTTTTAGTATGACGCTAACTTATGCAAATTTCAGTTCTCTTTGCTATCTATTATACTATTTTATTGCCTGATAGACCAAGAAGACAACAATATCCCGTGAGAGCAGGATAAAATTGTTCACAAAGGCCAAACCATCCTGCTTTAAATTTGCAAAATCCTTACCTCCTTTCTTAAGTCGGAGCAAATAAGGCAACTTGCTCATCTAATTTTTTTAGCTGATTTGAACCTGCTTCTCTTCCCACCATTCAACTGCTCTTCGGATTTTGTGCTTTAAAGTTACACGCGCGTTAAAAATTCAACCTAAAATAATTCCTCTTTTAGTTTCCCCATACTGCGCCTTTTGGTAAATTTACGATCTCAAGCCACTCAAAAGAATATGAAATTCAACGAAGTAGCCTCAAAAAAGGGTCTGAATTTTTCGATGAAAATTTCGTTTCCTAAAGAAAACAAGCAAGAACAGCAGCCGGAAAAGAATTTTGGAAAGTGGATGAATTCCTTTTTTGCAACCTTAAACCAACCTTGATACGCCCATGATGAATGGAGAATTTAACACACAAAATCTGGTGGCATTGCCCCATCCTGGCAAGTTATTGCTGATTGAGCCAATAGATTACCCCAATCCCTATGATTTTCAGAAACCGCACCGGCACGACTATTTTGAAATCATACTCATCCAAAGCGGCAAAGGCATCCAATATATAGATTTCAAACCCTATGAGATGAACCAAGGGCAGCTCTTTAATGTATATCCGGGTCAGGTACACTTGATGCAAAGAAACACCGCCAAAGGATTGCTGATACAGTTCCGCAAAGATTTGTTTGAATTTATCCGGCCCCTGCAACACTTCCACTTGTACTTTGGCAACCCAGAATTCAATCCGGATGCGCAAACTTTCGAGCACCTGTACAGTCTTACCGAACAAATGGCCAAATTGCTGGAGAAAGACAACCTCTCGCCGATGGCCATCTACAAGTCCTACAGTTATTTGCAAATCATACTGATCACCCTTTCCGAATTGCAGGGAGCGCAAACAACACCCGACCAGAATGATCTGGTGTCACGGTTTCTTTCCCTGGTGTCACAAAATATATACACCACAAGAAAAGTAGCCGATTATTGCGAAATGATGAACTGTTCCCACGACAAACTCAACAACGCATGCAGGAAGGCATTTGGAAAGACCGTATTGAACCTCATACATGAGGAATTGCTTTTGGAAATACGCAGGCTTTTCCTGGTCAGTTCCCTTTCCCTGAAACAGATTGCCTTCGAACTTAATTTCGACAGCCAGGCCAACTTCAGTATTTTCATCAAGACACACACGGGGCTTACCCCTTCGGAGTTGCAAGCATCCGTAACGGAGACCTATAAGTAAAATCGGATTTTTCATAACTGCATTTCGTTCAAGGTTGATAATTTTGAAGTGATCAAATCATGCGGATATGAAAAAAATGATTATCTTTTTGCTGATTGCCTTTGCTTGCAATGCCCAGGAATACAATATCTGGCATTTTGGGAGTCTTGCCGGACTTGATTTCAATCAGGGCACCCCAGTTGCAACAAGCGGCGGAAAAACCCTTGTCAATGAAGGCACCGCATCGATAGCGGACAGCAATGGCAACCTTCTGTTCTATACCGACGGCGTAAGGGTATGGAACAAGAACCACCAGGTGATGGAAAATGGCAACGGGCTGAAGGGGCATTACAGCAGTACCCAGTCTGCCCTCATCATTCCCAAGCCGGGAAGCGCCACGATCTACTATATTTTTACAACCACTGCCGGACCGGGCACGGAAGGCTTATGTTATTCCGTGGTAGATATGGAAAGTGCCGCCGGGCTGGGTGGCATTATCGAAAAAAATACGCTTTTGCACACACCCTCCTGCGAAAAGCTCGCTGCCACTTGGCACATCAATGGGACCGATATCTGGGTAATGGGCCATGAATTTGGAAACAATGTCTTTACAGCCTATCTCGTTACGGCCAACGGGATCAATACGACCCCCATAACCAGTTCCAGCGGAGTAATAACAGAGGCGGACGGGGCCGGCTATCTCAGATACTCCCCGGATGGAAAGCGGCTCGCCATGGCATCAAGAGGCAAGGCGACACAGCTGTTTGACTTTGACCCTGCAACCGGTATCGTACAAAATCCCGTCTCGTTGTCCGAAAATAATTACGGGGTGGAATTTTCGGCCTCGGGTACTTTATTGTATCTCAGTACGAACAGTCCCCAAGAAATCAGCCTCTACCAATATGACCTGCAGGCTGCCGACATCATGGGCACGGCTACCGAGTTGCTTTCGGTAGACAATTTGGGAACGCGTATTGGTGCATTGCAACGCGGGCCGGATAATAAAATCTATGTGGCGCGCCACCAGGCTACAGCCCTCTCGGTAATCAACTTCCCTGATGTACAAGGAACAGGCTGCGGGCTTACGGAAAACAGCGTAAGCCTGATGAATGGCTCGGTGGCATCCTGCCAGCTTGGACTTCCCAATAATTCGCTTGCTCCGGCTTACAGGATAATCCTTGACAGGCAGCTCGCCTGCGAAGGACAGGAATCCCTGTTCTGGGTCAGCTCGCCGCAAGGAACACCGGACACTGTGCTTTGGGAATTTGGCGATGGCAGCAGCTCAACGGCCCACAATCCTTCCCATGCCTACCTTCATTCCGGCAACTACACCGTAAGGCTGACCGCTACACGGCAGGGAATTACGAGGCTCGTTGAAACCATCGTGACGATCATTGACTCCGTCCCGATCAACCAGCCTGCGGCAATGACAGCCTGTGAGGAAGACAATGGGACTGCCCATTTTGACCTTGCGGCACAAAACGCAACGGTTGCAGGCAACGAGGATCCAAATGGTTACAACATTACCTATCACGCTACCCATGAACATGCCGCATCAGGCTCCGACAGCCTGCCACTGCATTACGTGAATGCCTCCAACCCACAAACCGTCTACGTTAGGATGGAAGTTAAAAATTCAGGTTGTTTTGCAATTGCCTCTTTTGAACTTATTGTCGAATCGAAACCTGTAATCGATATGGAAGACCGCCAAGCTCTTTGCACGGGAAGTCAGCTATTGCTTGCAGCTCCGGCAGGTTTTGATTCCTACCTCTGGTCGACAGGCGAGACAACTCGGACCATTGTGGCAACCCAGCCAGGAACTTATACCCTCACTGTTGCACAGGGTCCGCTGCTTTGCGAAAATTCCAAGACGATAACGGTATATGGAATAGAACCGCCCGTAATTTCCCAAATCAAGATCAAGGATTGGACCGTGAACCAGAATACCGTAACCGTACATACTGCAGCAACAGGAGATTATGAATATTCATTGGATGGCAGCATGTACCAGGACAGTCCTGTTTTCTATGGAGTGGAAAGCGGAGTTTACACGGTTCATGTAAAAGATAAGGAAGGGTGTGGTTTGGCCACCCAAGAAATCATACTGCTGATGTATCCCAAGTTTTTCACGCCAAACGACGACGGAATAAACGATCTCTGGGCTATACGACATGCCTCCCATGAGCCCGGCATGAAAGTTTATATTTTTGACCGATATGGCAAGCTGATTACTCTATTTGATGGAAACAGCACAGGCTGGAACGGAAGACACAACGGCAACAACCTCCCTGCCACGGATTATTGGTTCATGGTTGAAAGACAAGATGGCCGGCAGCACAAGGGACATTTTTCATTACTCCGATAGCTGATAATTGCTGGCCTGCTTTTATCATTCTTTTTTTGTGGGCACGGATTGCAAATCCGCGCCAACTGTTGTGGATACTGAGCGATCGGGATTAGCCAGCTCCAAGTCGCATTTATCATAGAGCTGTTCTTGTAGAAGTTTCAGAGTATTATAAAGTATATCATTATTTGTCATAGTTGGTAAATCCGAGTCTGATTGGAAAATCTGCGTAGCAAAAATGTAACATATATTTTCATAATTATTATTAAGAATCGAAGAACTAAATTTTATAGTATTTAAGGGATAAAAATAAATATATTATATGGCGAGAATTTGTTTATATTATACTTAATTTGCATTTTTATATTAATTTATTGTACTATTTTTATAAATATTTGTTAGCTTTTTTTTTGTATTCTTTTACTTATAATAAATTTATGACTTAGCGTATGAAACATTCAGAATTACTTGAGATTAGTAAAAATATTGATAATAATCTTAACTTTGATGCTGTTGATATTTTCAGTGGTGCTGGGGGACTCAGTATTGGAGCTGAACGAGCAGGTCTAAATATTGCTGTTGCTGTTGAAAAAGATGTCCATGCTGCTGAAACTTTTTTGCATAATCATCCTTTCTCTAAAATACTGTGTGACGACATTTGTGACATTAAACCTTTAAACCATACTAGTGTTAATCCTTTTATAGTATTCGGTGGACCGCCTTGTCAAGGGTTTTCTACATCTAATACTAAAACAAGGTCGCTAAAGAATGCAAATAACTTTTTATTTCATCAATTTCTTAGGTTTGTTGAAGAATTGCAACCATCTTGGTTTCTGTTTGAAAATGTAGAAGGAATAACTTCATTTGATAATGGTAATACAGTTAAAGAAATTAAACGATTATTTAGTGAATTAGGTTACAGTACAACTGAAAAGGTTTTATATGCTTCAGATTATGGAGTGCCTCAACATAGAAATCGTTTTATAATGGTTGGTAACCGATTAGGGATTGATTTTAATTTTCCAGAAAAATTTGATTATAAAGTTTCAGTTGAAGAAGCTATTTCAGATTTACCATTGCTTAAAAATGGAGATAATATTAATGAGCTTTCTTACTCAAAAAAAGTATCTGAATCAAGTGATTACGCCAAGTTGATGAGGAAAAATTCAACTAAATCTTTACAGAATTTTGTATCAAGAAATAGAGATTATGTTCTAGAAAGATATAAATACATTGCACAAGGTCAAAATTGGAAGGCAATTCCTGATGAATTAATGCAAAATTATACGGATAAGAATAATTGTCATAGTGGCATTTACAAACGTCTAAATTCAAAAATACCCTCTGTAGTTATTTCTAATTATAGAAAAAATATGTTAATACATCCTTTTGAAGACAGGGGATTGTCGGTTAGAGAAGCTGCGCGACTTCAAAGTTTTCCAGATAATTTTATTTTTAAAGGAACATTATCTCATATACAACAACAAATTGGTAACGCAGTTCCACCATTATTAGCAGAAGCTATTTTTAAAGCTATTAAGTTGCAACACGAACGTGCATTGATCGTTAATAAACTAGTTAAGTAAGTTTCAAACCTTCGTCTTCAGCTACTTTTTTAAGATTGTATAAAATTGCTGACTGTTTTTCAGAAGGCAATGTAATTTTACCATTTGCCATTTTAAATAAAATATCTGCATGCATGCTGGACAATTTTAATTCAGACTTATCTGCTGAATAATAGCCGTTAAGCTTGTTCCAAGCTTCTATAGGAGTATTTACAACCTTAATTTGTATTTCTATTCCTGTATCGACGACTTTTTTCTTTTTCTCTTCTTTTTGGATGTATTTAACTTCTTGATTGTCTACAAAAAGTGAATCATCTAAATTTTTAAATTCGATTTTCAGTTCCTTTACACTTTCCCAACATTTTGCGTTTTTTGTCCACTGACTTATGTTTGCAAATCCTGCTGGTGGAGAAGTTATTTTAAAATATACTTCTTCAGCGATTGAATCGAGCATTTTAAACAATGATTCTGGAATGGATTGATTTTCCCATACTTTATTAAAGTTTAAATTGAATCCCATTTCTTTAATTATAAATGAAAGATAAGCCATACTATAAGTCACCGTTTGAGCTCTGAAACCGCCATCATACCATTCAGATTTTGTAATTAGTCGTTCTATAGTTCGAAACATGATAATTCTTGCTACAGCATCTTTAAAATATGATTCAGTTATTGCTAAACTATCGTTTTCTAATATCTCACTTATATTGTCTGCAAATCTTTTAAAACTATCCTGTGCACCTTTGGAAACAATATCAGGTTTTTGATTCCAAGAATTTTCTGCTTTGGAAAGTAAGGTTTTATCAATTAATTGATGCTTTGGATTTTCGAGAAGAAATTTCTTTTTATCAAAAGTGGAAAGATATGCTTGATTGTTCAGATACTCTCCTCTAACTCTTTCATAATACCAATGTGTTCTTCTTTGTGAACCTTCAGCTGCAGGTGCAAAAATTCTTGAGGAATAATCCTTCATATCTTTATGAAATGGACTATTTGAAAAGAAATCAGAGTTATTAATCTTATTTTGTGTATTTGCATATTCGGCTACTTTTGAAACAAATCCGTCTTGATTATTTGATTCTTTGACTACCGATAATTTCATTTGTACAGAAACTTTTGAAACATCTATTTTTGAAACCTTATTAGCTGAATAAATAGCAGAGGTAGTTTGTCCTCCATTAACGATCTGGAAATTTTTAATTAGGCTGATGTTACCATTATCTCCAAATTCGACAGATGATGCTGTAGCCGTTATTCCATTATTATAAGCAAAAAACATTTCGGGCGCTGTTTCAATAGTATTTCGTAAACCTCTGTTTACACCTCCACGGAATTGAAGAAAAGTTCTAACATTTTGTTCAAACAGTTTTTGACCAAAGTCTTCATAAACTGAAACAAGCATATTTCCACTAACCACAGCTAAATATGATTGATAAGCATCACTATCTTGGTTGATTTTAAGATAAGGTAAGTTAACTTTTACTTCAAATTCACCAATTCCACTGGCAGAAGAATAAATTTTATGAAGGTATTCTATATCAACTATTCTAAATTCAGTAGGTATATCTAAAAAAGTTTCAGATGAAATATCTGTGAGTGTTCTTGTCACTCGTCCATCAGTTAATAACATTAACCTAACTTTTAAAATCTGATTTTTGTCTTTATACTTCTTTAAATTATATGCCATCGAATAGGCATCTGATGTTTCTTCCATCTGAGTATGAAATCCTTCAATACTTTTTTTAAAGAACGATTTCATTCTTGTAAATTTTGACTCTAAATGGGTTCTTGTCAAAGTTTGTATTTCATCATCTTGAAAATACTGATGGTTTAGAATTGTTAAAACTCCTCTTTCTTCGTCGAAATCATATCCAAATGCCTCGGTGCCTTTTTTTATATACTCTGCGTAAGTATAATTTTTGGTCAAATCACCAATTGAAACAAGATCTTCACAGACTGTTTCAAAAAATGCTTGCGGTCTTAGTAAAGTTCTACTTTCAGCATCGCTAAGAATAGATTGTGTAAAATACTGATGAAATTCTTCAAGACTAACCATGCAATTGTATTTATATTATATTATTTATATCTATTTCAAACCTAGTGCATAGTTGAAGGTTGATAGTGTAATTGACAGCAATTATTTCTGGAGAAGTTTGATGTGGTAATATCCTTGGAAAATCTTTTTCAACAATAAATCCTCGCAAACTATCAACAGTAAATTTATACATAACGTCGTAGTTCATACCCGGCATATATCCAAATTCAATTAATTTACTTTCAAATAATTGAATTATTTTAATAGACTCAGAAGAAATCAGCACGTCTAATTCACTAATAAGATCAGCGATTGATTGTCCATTTTGGGCTTCTGTCAGACCATATGCAATTAAAAATAAAGGTTTGGTATCTGTATATAACTGATGTGTTGAAGAAATCCTAACTTGAGGACTTCTACTTGTTTTATATGATTTTATTTCAATCGATTTATCAGCCATTGAAAAATCTTGTCTGTCAGATTCAGGACCACCCCATGCAATTATAGCAGCTGACGCATCTATTCTTGGAATAAGTATATTAATTAAAAACATTAATTCGGCGAATAAGCCCATTTGCATCATTAAGGATAATGAAACTTCTGTATTCTCCATTAAAAATGCCTGCCATCGCTTAAGCCTATTTTCAACAGCAACAACCATTTCCTCATTACTTGAGTAAGTTGCGCAGATAGAGATTATGTCTTTACACACTGAAAAGAAGAGTTCCCAATCATTTTGTCGATTTAGAATTAAAAATAATTCACCACAATTTTCGTAATTCCTTTTTATCAATGAAATACCTCGTAATCTAATATCAATTTCGGTACTCTTAAATTCTTTTGTAGTCTTTAAATAAAATCCATAATTTCCAGCTTGGTCTAACATCCAAAATAGGTTATGAGCAATTTCAGAGTCTACTCTTCGAACCGAATCGGGTAGCATTTTTAGCCATGGGTTTAATACTTTCTCAGTCATCACTTTCATTTTCTTCTTCCACTTCCTTAAGTAGATTATTATAGTAGACCGTATTTATTCTTAGTGTTATAGTTTCTGTATCGCTTAATACGTCGCCAGGGAAACTTGCTCCGAATGCTGCTAGTGCGCTATCATGTAAAGAAGGAATATCAGGATTAGGCTCAATAATATGTAACATAAGAAGAGGATGTTTCATTATTCTTCTTGCTTCGATTCTATTAGTCCCAACTGATTTCCTTTCTGTTTCTTCTAAAGAAATGGATTCTGCATTTCCAGAAGACACTTGTCTATTTTGTAATTCGTAGTTATTGTCTGCTTTGGTAATGATTTTACGTTTTTCTTTTCTTAAAGCTATATCTGAATTAATTGTAAATGTTTCACCTTGCCCACTGTAAAGTGCTATATCCCAATTAATATCTCGCTCTTCAACATATTTTTTAATAAAACTTATAGGCATTCTCGCAGTTAGTCCCAAAGGATCGTTTTGAAATGTAACAAAAGTCTTTAGAAAATTCAATACTATACCACGGTCAACATCTTTCCATAAAAAATGATTATTAATTTTATCAAATCCATTAGGCAAACTATTTACAAGTTGTCTGATAGATTCAATATTTTTAGCAATTTCATCTGGTTTTGAACTTAATACGCTTGTTTCTTTTGCCTTTCCATCAAGCCTCATAGAATAATTAAATTCCCGAACATTTTTTTGTTTATTTCTTGCCGTAATTTGTAATGCACTATTTGGGTTTTGTCTAATTGCTAATCCAAATTTTTCGGGAGTCATGTTGTTATCCGCCATTATTTGGAAGTCTGCCAAGAGTTCCTCAGTTGCAGTGATTATTTCTGCAAAGTCAATAATTTTATCATAAGGCATATAAATTTTGCATAAATCCTCATAACCAGACCTGTAGCCAAACCATCTTCCCATCTGCATTAAAGTATCATAAAAGACAGTATTCCTTAAGAAGTAACTCACGCTCAACCCTTCAAGTGTGTACCCTCGTGCTAAGCTTGTTCCGCCAATTACTATTGCATTTGTTGCAATATCTTTTCTGTATTCTAGAGGAACTGTTGTTTTTTGATGTACTTCCCTTATCAATACTGAGCCGACTTGGTCTGTCAAATTATTTATAATTTCTTCCCATGAAAACTCTTCCTGATTAAAGTAGAGCTTATAGGTATTCCATAGAGCTTGAATATTATCACTATGACTTTTCGCATCTTGTAGCTTACCAAAAGCAATAACATCCTCTTGTAGATCGTCAAGGTAGTTTGTTATCTCGACTGCAATTTTTTGATGAACAGCAGTAAAGCGTGTTGCATGAACGAGCATACTGTTATGACTACTTGCATAACCGCGCAGACATCTTACAGCTATATTTAGTAGAAATACCTGAATTGCCTCTTTTAAACTGTTTGGGATTGAAGTAACATCAATATCCTTATTATGTCCTGCTGGTAAATCATCATTATTGTCTGTCACTTCAATCAAATGTCTTCCGTTTGTGTCTAAGAAAATTTTTCTAGCACCAAAATAATTCGTCGGTGCATCTAGGGAATAAATGAAGTCTTTTGGGAATAGATCACGTCCGACACTATCGTTTTCAGCTTCATGGTCAATAAAAATATTTGCGTATGGAGTTGCGGTATAAGCTACATAGGCGCTGCGTGAAAATAAGCTTAGTAATCTTCTAATTCCTCCGTTTATTGCTGTTGGGTCTTCTTCTTCTCTAGTATTTACAGATGCGTAATCTGATTCATCATCAATGACAAGCATTGCGTGGTCGGCTACTTTATTTTTATATTGTTTTTCTAACCAGCTAATAACACTCTTTAATGTCGAAGTATTCTTTTTAATTACAATTAAGACAGGAACATTTATCGTTTCAAAATTAACACCTTGCGACGCTCTGTCAGCATCATGCCTATTAAAATCACGAAGCACGGTGGTAAGACTATAGGGAGTTAGATTTTTATCAGAATCGCCTTTTCCAGCACCTACTTGGATTCCATTGGTTTGACCGACAAATGCTTCATTTAGACGCTCCTGTGTTTGATTTCTCAAATTATTCATTCCTCCTGCAATGACAACAATAAATTTATAACCAGCATCGGCAGCCTTGCAAACTAATCCGGAATAATTACCTGTCTTACCAGACTGCACATGACCAACCACCATCCCGTATCTTGAAAAATTTGTCACAGTAGGGTTTTCAATATTGTTCATGACAATATCGGTGTCTGTATCAATTGCTCTGACAACATCAGTAGGCAAGAAGGAAGAAATATGGTTTTTATATCTTTCCCAGTAATATTTTTTATTTCGTTGTTTTTCGACACCAGTCCACCATGTATTGTCACGTTCCTGTTGTTCGATTCCTTGGATTAGAATACCTGCTTCCATTTTTACGTCGAAATGGGTTTCGAGTTCACGTGTTATTCTATTCCAATCTTCTTCTTCCAATACATGCAGAGATTCTACTGCGATTACTTTTGCAAACATTTCATAGCCAATTTGTGCTATTACCAATTTGGTATTACTTATTTCTTCTGCAATTTTATTTTCTGGTAAAACCCCATCAATCTTCTTGAGATTATTGAAAATGTGTTCTTTTATAGCTAAATAACCTGTTCTAGTACTCATGATTTAAATATTTCTGATCGATTTTTAAAAATTTCAGTTTTTAGTAATTCCTGTTTATAATCTTCGCTCAATCCTGATTCTTTAAGCATAATAAGTAATTCGTTAATATCCTTTTCAGTCAAGGCACTCTCTTGTCTGATTGAATGAGGATCAGTCTGTAATTTTGATTGGATGGCATCTAAAGGTAAATATGCTTGCACACCGTTTAAATAATATTTTAATTTCTCTCTTTGATAATCATCAAGACTAGCTATGAGATTTATGAATAATGGGTGGCTCTGATTTATTGCAAAGCGAAAATTTTCCTTTATAGGAAATGTTTCCCAAAATTGAATGATTGTTTTATCATCTATTTTTTTTCCTCTAGCTGAAAATGGTCGTGCACCTTTATCAATAACTTGCGTAATTATTCTGCGAAGGTCTGATTTTATAACATCAGCTGGTCGAGCCATTGATTTTTTTATATCAATTCCCCAATGAGAATCCATTGAGTTTGGAATTTCAATTTTGACTCTAATAAGTTTGTGTGCATCGACTGCTTTGTGAAGACCCCACCAAGTTCCATATATTATTATTCTATTTTGCCTATACAGATAAAAACCTTGAGACTTTACATATCCTTCTTCAGTAGCGTAAAGTTCGTACTCTTGTTGAGATATTTTTGAATGATGGGGTAGTATAAACGGCTGTATTGAAACACTTGAGCCGTATATGTTTATTTTTTCGGATGTGATTTGTTGTGTTGCTGGATGATTTATATTAAAAGGATTGAATGCTTTAACTGGATTATTATTTACAAGGATATTTATTTTTTTTAAAGGTGCTTGACCTTCCAAGAATTTATGAAATACAAGTGATAAATGTTTTCTTAACTTATCAATCATCTCCGCAAAATTGCCCGAAGGAATTTTATCGATTTCTTCCCATACTACTAATGTTCCATGGTTTAATTTTCTAAACTCATCATAAAGAGGAAAACTGGTATAATCCTGAGGCGTAATTAACAACCATTCATTTTTTTCTGAAATATAATTTAAGTCCCATTGACGGCATGAAACCTGCTCTTTCTTTTTAGTAACAACGGTCAGTTTTTTGCATTGTGAGAAGGAGGCAGTTTTGAGTCCTAATCCAAATCTACCTAAATCATTTTTGTTACGAATATCTTTTGGGTTTGCACTAGCAAGCCTCATTGCTTCAACTAGTACTTTTTCAGACATTCCAATTCCATTATCTAAGATTGCAAAAGAGACATTAGGTTTTGTAACGGCAAATATCTTAATTTCTGAACTTTCAGCAGTAATACTATTATCTATTAAATCTGCTACAGCTACTTCGGTTAAATAACCTATTTCTCTCATAGATTCTACAAAATGACCAACATTTGGACGTACGGTTTCGGTTCTCATTTAATTGTAAAAAGCAATTATTGCTATTTGATTTGTTAGTGTACTTATATTTTATACCTCTATAACATTTAAAAGATTCTTTAATACTGCTTTTGACCAAAATCCCATGTTATTCATTTACATTTTATTAATAATTCATTCAAACATATCTCTTTTAGTTTGCGTAATTTTATTATTTAAAATTTAAGAAAATACTTTTTCACTTATCTTCAAATTTAACAAAAAAACCATCATAAAAATGTAGAATGTTTTCTACAACTGAAAAACCCCTTGTTTTAGGGGTTTTGTTCGGGCAATCTTTCGTAGAAGTTTTGTTTTTTCAAAGCAAACCAAAATATCACACGATTGCTTGAATATCCAGCCACAGCTAACCTGTTTTGCAAGCTGTACCCACACACAAATTCAAAAATAGCCAAAACACAAAAAGGCCCAGCAGTAAACTGGGCCTCTAATAATAAAAAAATATCGTTATTACTTATTAATCAGTTTTTCCAACCTCGCCATCATCTCATCCTTCTCTTTTAACATCCGCTCATACAAGGCAAACTTATCTTCGTGAAGTTTTAATAGTTGATCAATGGGATGAACATTCATTTTTCCGTAGTTAAAGGCATAATCACCAAAAGTATTCGCAATCACATTCACCGCCATTTGTATTTTAAAAGAATTGTGGCGGGGATTATACTGAGAAAAAAAAGTCAGGGAAAACCCTGATTTTTAAAATATTGCGTCTTGATAACTTTGGACAATCAATATCATAAAGTATGAAAACACTGCTACCTTTGGTTTTTACATTTTTTACAGCGATTGCTTTTGGGCAGGTAATTACTCCTGTTCAACAAAAAACGCCAATTGCTTCCCGAACAATAGCCCTGCCTATTGCCATCAACAACGGTTCGTTCTTCAAAAACCTTAAATCCGAAAATGTAAGCGTTTCCGATATTCAGGATCATTTGAACGAATGGCTCGGGCTTTCGTCTGAGCACACATTCCGGGAAATTTCCAACACGACAGACAATCTTGGCATAAGGAATCAAAATTTCCAACAATTCTATAAAGGTATCTTAATGAATGACAGTGCCGTGATGCTGCATTCCAAAGACGGCATCGCAACGGTAATCAACGGAAATATCATAGCTGTTGAAAAATTTGAAGTACAGGCCGGGATCGCTGCACTTGAGGCTAAAAAAAATGCCATGCAGGCATTGAAGGCATCGAAATTGATCACCGAATACCCTGTTGAAATGGTCATCATGAAAATCGTGGTTGACGAAAAACAGGAAATAAAGCTGGCTTACAAGGTACGCATCGACGCAAGCGATCCCATACAGCTGTGCACTGTTTTTATAGATGCTGTTTCAGGAAAAATGCTTCGAAAAATAAACCTGATTCCCCATGCTGACGAGCCCGGAACAGGACAAACAGTATACCGCGGCGAAAAAGCGATTACGGTTGAGAATAATCAGGGTACCTTTCGACTGAGAGAATCCGGAAGAAAGATTGAGACGTACGATGCAACCAATGCCACGTTTACAAATGCTTCAGGATTCCAGAATTTTTCCGATTTTACAAATCCAACTTCAAACTGGTCTGCCGTCAATCCTGCAATTGATGTGCATTGGGGAATGGAAAAAACGTATGATTTTTATGCGGCTACTTTCAACAGGAACAGCTATGACAATCTGGGAAGTCCGATAAAAAATTTCGTGAATGGTACCATGCAGCTTTCCAATACACAAAACAATGCCTATGCGCTGCCGCCGCCGTATAATGTAATGGTATATGGACTTGGCGATGGCGTTGCGTTTAATCCCGTGGTGGGACTTGACGTTGCAGGACATGAATTTTCACACATGGTCATTGAAAATAACGGCAATGGCGGCCTGATCTATTTTGGCGAATCAGGTGCCTTGAACGAATCATTTGCTGACATTTTTGGCGCTGCTGTAGAATTTTTTGCCGGTGAAAATGCAAATTGGACCATAGGTGAAGGTGTTGTGGCGGCGGCACCATTTTATCTGCGTTCCATGTCAGATCCCAATGCTGCGGGTACTCCTTCTCCGGATACTTATCAGGGAACGTATTGGCTAAACCCTGCCGCAAGTTTTGATTCTGGTGGCGTGCATTATAACAGCGGCGTACAGAACTTTTGGTTTTATCTTGTAAGTGAAGGTGGCACGGGAACCAATGATGTTGGCTATACCTATAATGTTGCGCCAATCGGGCTTGCGAAGGCCTTGCAGATCGCCTATAGGAATTTAACTACTTATCTTCCATTGGGTGCCAATTACGGCGATGCAAGAGAAGGTGCGCTGCAGGCGGCGGAAGATTTATACGGAGCAGGTTCGGCGGAATATGCGTCCGTATTGGAAGCCTGGAATGCAGTAAATGTAGTGGGAGCGCCAGTCCGTTTATGCGAAGGAACAACGGTGCTGCCCGATGCGGCAGGAACTTTTACGGACAATAGTGGTACTTCAAATTATCAGGATTTCTCCGATTGTAAATGGCTGATCGCTCCGGAAGGCGCGCAGCAAATCACACTGAATTTTACTGCCTTTCAAACGGAGTTCGATTATGATTTCGTAACGGTTTATGACGGGCCTGGTTTGACCTCTCCTGTTTTGGGTATTTTTTCGGGAGCATCCCTGCCGGAAATGCTGTCGACTTCAATGGGCGTTGGTACGATGCTGATCCGGTTTACAAGCGACAATACAGTTAATGGTCCGGGATGGTCGGCAACCTACACGAGCCTGATCCCGGGGACCTGCGTACAATTGCCAACATTTGTGGCTGCAACAGGAAACTTTAATGACGGTTCTGAGAACAATAACTATGGAGCAAACCAGCATTGCACGTGGCTGATCGCACCACCGTGTACAGAAACTGTTTCACTTTCATTCTCTGAATTCGACACAGAATTGGATGAAGACAAAGTGCTGGTTTACGATGATGCAGCGGCAACAAATCTAATTGCAACCGTTTTCGGAACGAATTTACCCGGCACCATTGTTTCCACAACCGGAATCATGTCGGTGCATTTTGTAACCAATCATCAGAACCAATTCCAGGGATTTTCTGCGAATTATACGTCAACAGCCGTTACGCCCGTAGCGTATACAGGAAACAGCATTCAGAATTTTTGTGGTAACGCGACCATTGCCGATTTTACCCAGACCGCATCAACAAAATGGTTTGAGACCGAAACCGGAGGAACGCCCTTGACAGCAGGAACAACATTATTGGATGGCGGGATGTACTTTGCCACGCAAAATTATGGTTGCGAAACCATTCCGAGATTTCCGGTTACGGCTCATGTCATGGCGCGTCCGGTAATCGACTCGATTCAACCTATTGGAAAATGTCTCCGCTATTTATTACCCTCGTTATCACAAGGCAAATATTACACGCAACCTGGCGGAAACGGAACGGAACTGTTTGAAGGAGATGAGATTACAACGTCGCAAACGCTTTACGTTTATATTGCTTCAGCGCCTGGATTTGATTGCAGTGCTGAAATGGAATTTGAAGTTGAAATCTACAACAACTGCGACACCCCCTACTATGGTGAAGATTTTTCAATTTGCGAAGGCTCGAATCCTGATCCGTTGCTGAATTTCACACCCGACGGAGTTTTCGGTGAATGGTCGCCTCCGGAAATCAATACTGCTGCAACAACAACGTACACGTTTTCACCGTATGATGACCAATTCTATAATCCGATAACGCTGACCATTACGGTTACTGAAAGCGCAACCCCGCTATTTGACGCCGTACCGGCCATTTGCTCCGGTGCCAGTTTGACGGCATTGCCAACAGTGTCCAACAACGGAATTTCAGGTACATGGTCGCCTGCTTTGAACAATCTTGAAACGGCTACTTATACCTTTACACCAGACAGTGATCAGTGTGCAGTGGCGGCAACGATGACGATTGTCGTAAATCCGGATACACTACCAACATTTGATCAGGTTGCAGCAATTTGTGAAGGTCAGACTTTGGCAGCTTTGCCAACTACTTCGACAAACGGAATTACGGGAATTTGGTCGCCTGCAGTTAATAATCTGCAAACGACAACCTACACGTTTGCACCGGACAATGATCAATGTGCAGTAGCAACAACTATGGTCATTACAGTCGATGAGAATGTAATGCCAACTTTCAATGCCGTTGCGGCAATCTGTTCAGGAGGAAATCTATCAGCTTTGCCAACGACTTCACTTAATGGAATCGTTGGAACGTGGTCGCCAAGTTTGAATAATTCAGTAACAACGACCTATACTTTTACACCAAATGTTGGGCAATGTTCCGAATTTGCAAATCTCGAAATCGTCGTCAACTCGATAGACGCAACAACATCATTGATTTCGGAAACAATAACCGCAAATCAGGCTGATGCTTCGTACCAGTGGATTAATTGTAACGAAAATGTTGCCATTGCAGGCGCAGTTTCCCAAAATTTTACGGCGACGCAAAACGGTGATTACGCCGTTATAATTTCCATTGGTGACTGTTCTGCAACTTCTGATTGTGTGACTATCGACACACTTGGAGTTGAGGATTCGAGAAAGGAAGAATTCAGCATCTATCCAAATCCGACGGCATCCATCCTGTATCTTCAGACTCCTAAAAATACGGAGGTTGACAGCATCGTGATTTTTGATGTTACCGGAAAAAAGGTCATCGAAAAACGAAATGCTATTTCGGAAATCAACGTTGAACAACTCGAATCGGGTGTTTATATCCTTCACGCATATGCTGGAAACAAGTTGTTCCAAGACAAGTTTATCAAAAAGTAGTCAATTTGAATTTAGTTTCATAGGGTAGGATTTCGCGGATTTCACAGTTTCTTGTGACGATCCGCGGAATTCGTGTTTTGGTCTATTCGTTGTTTCGTCCGTATTTCATTTTACGCAAAACACCACCACAAAAATGTAGAATATTGACTACATCCAAAACGGCTGTTTCTTGATCATTTTTCCCTAATTGACTTTTTCTGTAAAGATCACCCAACTACCCTTGCTTTTACACCCCTTTCCTATAAAACAAGTATTCAATTCTAAATCAACCCCTTGCAAAACACCAAGCCAACTAAAAATAAAGACATCATTTCAAGTCGCAACCCCAAACCCGAAAATTCAAAATGTCCGGTTTTGTCCACTTTAGTCCACTGTTTACCGAAAGACCCAAATTTACCCCCACTTTGTTCGAGGTTTGTTCGAGGATTGTTCGGCGTTCGTTTTGGTCCTTTTCCACCCGGTTTTTCAAAAATGGACCTTTGCTCGAACAAAGGCCAAACGATCCTGCTTTTAACCTTGAAAATCCTTGCCACTGTTTCTTAAATTGGACAAAAAAAAAGCAACCACAAAATGTAAAACATTTTTTACACCTGTGGTTGTTTGGTTTTTAATGGTTTTGTTCGGGTCTTGTTCGCCTTTGTTCGATAAAAGGGGTGTTTTTGCGAACCTTACCGGAACAACACCCGAACAACAAAGCAAATCAAAAAAGACATCAATAAAAAATCAATACTGCAACGATTACCAAAATCAAAATTCTAAATTCTAATCTTCCCTGCTCCCATCATCCGCCATCCGAACCATCTTGGGCGTAAATTTCGCCACCACATCCACCAGGTCTTCCTGCGAGGCCATCACCATATGGATGTCCTTGTAGGCCATAGGTGCTTCATCCAGACCTGCACCAATAAGCGTCACGCCATGGTCTTTTAAAATGGTTTGCATCTCGTTCTTGGTAATCGTCTTGATGGCTTGCGTCCGGCTCATCTGTCTTCCCGCTCCATGTGAAGCCGAGTTGATGGCGTTTTCCTCCCCTTTTCCCCTTACCAGGAATCCCGGAGCCGTCATGCTACCCGGAATAATACCCATCACGCCTTTTCCGGCCGGTGTGGCACCTTTTCGGTGCACAATCACTTCTTCTCCATTCCACATTTCCTTCCAGGCAAAGTTGTGGTGGTTTTCCACTTTCGCCAGGACCGTCGCACCCAAGGCTTTCTCCATCTTCTTATGGATCACCTCGTGGCAGGCAGAGGCGTAATCTCCGGCAAGGTTCATCGCAATCCAATATTCCTGTCCCAAGGATGAATTCATGTCCAAATAGGCCAAGTTTTTTGCCACATCGGGCAATTTGCAGACGTCCTTCGCCATCTTGGTATAATGTCCCGCAACCGTGGCACCAAAACCCCTGGAACCCGAATGTGTCAACAAAGCCACATACTTTCCTTTCGGGATGTTCAAGACCGCATCGTCCTTGGCAAACTCCAAGATACCAAACTCCACAAAGTGATTCCCACCACCGGAAGAACCCAATTGCGACCAGGCCTTGTCCTTTAACCCTTTTATTAAAGAGTTGGTTTGAAAATCCGGGCTTTCCATCACCGCATGATCCGATCTGTACTGCCCATGAAAGCCATGTCCGGCTCCAAACTTGGAGTGCGCCACCAATTCACGTTTGAACTTGTCCTGGTTTTCATAATAGAAATCCTCCGCTATGTCGTACACCGACAATGCCATCCTGCAACCGATATCCACACCCACCCCGTACGGGATGATCGCATTGTTGGTAGCCAGGACACCGCCAATCGGCAGTCCGTATCCTTGGTGGGCATCGGGCATCAAGGCACCCGCTACCGTTACCGGAAGCTGCATGGCCACTTTCATCTGATTGACGGCACCCTCCTCAATATGGTCCAATCCATAAGCCGAAAAGGCAGCAGGAGCTGAATTGAGGGCGATAAAATCCTCTGGCTTTTCATTTGCCTTCTCGATCAAGGCGATGGCAAGCTTGCCAAAAACCCTGTCGCTTATATACTGTTCCGGAGCAGCCAATACGTTGGCATAATGCTCCATCATTTGTTCCCGTGTAAAACCATTCCGCCCCCTGTTTATTTTTAAGGCAATACCTAGAACAGCTCCTTCGGCATACCCCAATGCCAATAAATCATTCCCGTTGATTGGTGTTTTCATAATTTCTATCTTTTGATGGTACAAAGAGAAAGTGGGACTGCGCAATTATTTTGCGTAGTATTAGAAATTTAGAAGTTAGAGGGTAGAATTTAGAAGCTGGATGGAAGCTGGATGGAAGCTGGATGGAAGCTAGAGGATGGGAGCTGGAAGGTAGAATTTAGAGGGTAGAATTTAGAAGTTTGAAGATTGGAATTTGAAGTTTGGAGTTTGGAAGTTAAGAATTTAGAAATCAGAGGGTAGAATTTAGAGACTTGAAAATTGGAATTTGGAGTTTGAAGTTTGAAGTTTGGGATTTGGAAGTTAAGAATTTAGAGGCTTGAAAATTGGAATTTGAAGTTTGGAATTTGAAGTTTGGGATTTGGAAATTGGAAATTGGAGCTTGAAGATTATAGAGAAGAAACTAGAAAATCAAAAAATCCGAACCTTCGTTTCTCTTCCTTCTTCGATCTTCCCTCTTCCCTCTAATTTCTAAATACTAAATTCTGCCTTCTACCTTTCTCCTTGGTTTAGAAAATCCTCTATCCATTATTCAAAAATAGAAAATACCCTACACCTGTACTTATTCCTGCTCTTCGAAATATTCGAAAGCATCGATGATGTCCAGGTATACGCCGTCGAATCCGGCAGTGGTGATCCTGCCCAGGTAGGAATCCTGGTCCTTGTAGAGGATCTCCTGCCATTGCGGGTCCCAATATTTTACCTTGTAGTTTCCGGGCCAGTCAGGATTTTCGGCAGCCATCCAGCCCGGCTTGTTGCCCGTCCAGCTGTCCTGCCAGTAGTAGCGATAGTCTTCGGCCTCTCCTATCGACATGTAGCAGATGACCAGACGCTTCCCGCCATTGGCCTTGCTACGCAGCTGTGCCACCTCGGCCGCCGTGAAGGGTTCATCGTTCAAGAAAAGATCCATAATGATGGCATCATAATTTGTAGCCGTGACGGCATTTATAAAAGCGGCCTTGCTGCTGTAGGCCTCGGGGTTTATAAGATACAGGAAGTTCCTCGCCTGTCCCAATGAAGTGATGTTGTCTGGATTTGCATGATGCGGTTCCGACGTTGGAATAACATCAAGGCTGCGGTGTGGTGCGGCATACGATACATAGCCCGCCGCGGCATTCTTCTGGTAGGAATCGGTCATTTTTGACGCGGTCGACGCGTAATCGGTCACCAGCAGGGTCTTGCCTGCATTCTTGGACACGTCAAGCAATGCCTTCAGATAGGCCGTCTGTGTTGGATCGGTAGCCTGGTCATCATTGTCATAGCCGTAGAAAAGATCTTCCTGGCCATTGCCGTCTATGGCGGCAAGATAGGCCGTGTGCGGGCTGCCACCCGCTTCACCGTTGCCGGAGACCAGCTCGATGCCATTCTGCGGGATGACGGCAAAATTTGGTTTCACTGCCTTTGCTGCCTGACTGATGCCGATGACAAGATCCCGCATGTCCTGCTTGTAGTCGCGTGCGGATCCGTTTTCGTCCGTCGGGCCATCGTCGCTGTCGTTGCAACCCAATGCAAGAAAGGCGAGCAATGCAATAAAAGTATTTTTCATAGCTTGGAATTTATACCATAACGCTGGAATAAAGGCTTTAGTATGCTGAGTTGCTGAGTTGCTGAGTTGCTGAGTTGCTGAGTTGCAAAATTATAATAAATCGCGCAAAGCCACAAAAACGCAAAATATTTCAACCCTTTCTTCTTCCCTTCCTCCTTCTAACCTCCCTCTTCCCTCTTCCCTCTAAATTCTAAATTCTCCCCTCCAATTTCTACCCCGCAGTAAAAAAAGATTTCTATATTTGGGTAAACATCCGCTCATGGAACTGCACGAAACGTTTACTGGATTGCTCACACGCATTGGTTTTACCGGGGAAGATATCCCTGCCCATTGGCTTGCCTTGGAAAAAGCCTATTCCAACAAATCCAGGCACTACCATAATCTCACGCATCTGCAAGAGATGATCGTATGTTTCGAGGCCTATAAAAGTGAATTGCAAGTTCCAGACGAGGTGCTGTATGCGATCTTCTACCACGACATCGTCTACAAGAGCACCCGGAAGGACAACGAGCTCAAGAGTGCAGAACTTGCGACAGGCTTGCTTCCTGACGATGCAACAATAAACAGGCAAGTCGTTTTTGACATAATCCTGGCCACAAAGGACCACGCCAGCAAGGGTGCCGGGGACGGGAAATGGCTGATTGATTTCGATCTCAGGGTACTCGCAAAGGACTGGGAAGGTTATGAGACCTATTGCAGGCAGATCAGGAAGGAATACAGCCTCTACCCCGATTTCCTCTACCATCCAGGCCGGAAAAAGGCATTGGAACATTTTCTAAACAAGGAATGGATCTACCAGACCGGGACTTTCAGAAGATTGTTTGAAGCCCGGGCAAGGGAGAATATTGGAAGGGAGATAAGGGAGTTGGAAGTTAGAGGGTAGAGTTTAGAAATTAGAAGATGGAAGATGGAAGATGGGAGTTAGAAGTTAGAAGTTAGAAATTAGAAATTAGAAATTTGGAAGATAGAAGACAAGAAATAGACTTAAACCTTTAACCCCTTTAACTTTTAAGCCCTTGCCCTACACCACAACCTAGAACCTGAAACAAGAACTTATAACCTTATAAACTTTTAAACTTTTACCCCCTTTGCCCTACGCCCATAACCTTAAACCCAAAACCCAAGACCCAAAAAAATGTCCCAGAACAAGAACGCCCTCATCCGCTACAAGACCATAGACAAGTGCCTGCAGAACCAATACCGCCAATGGACGTTGGAGGATCTGATGCACGCGTGTTCCGAAGCGCTGTTTGAATACGAGGGAAAGGAGGATTCCGTCAGCAAGCGGACGCTGCAGCTGGACCTGCAGATGATGCGGAGCGAAAAGCTGGGCTACAATGCCCCGATCGTGGTGTACGACAAGAAATATTACAGATACGAGGACGAGGGCTATTCCATCACGGACATCCCGCTGACGGAAACCGACATGAACGTACTGACGGAAACGGTCTCGATGCTCAAGCAGTTCAAGGACTTCTCCCTGTTCAGCGACGTGGCGGACATCCTGCAACGGCTGGAAGACAAGGTCTATGCCGAGAAATCGCATACGCAGCCCGTGATCCACCTGGACAAGAATGAAAACCTGAAGGGTCTGAATTTCCTGGATACGCTCTACCAGGCCATCATCAAGAAGATTGTCTTGAAGATCACGTACAAATCCTTTACCTCGCGCGATGAGAAGACGTTCCACTTCCACCCCTACCTCCTGAAGGAATTCAACAACCGCTGGTTCCTGATCGGCAAGAAGAAGAAATCGGCCCCCATCCACAATCTGGCCCTGGACAGGATCATTGCGATAGATTTTGATTTCCAGGCAGGCTATCTCGATGAGGAGTTTGATGCGGAAGAATTCTACAGGAATGTGGTGGGCGTGACCGTCAATTCAGGCCTGCAGCCCCGAACGATAGAGCTCCTGATCGACCGGTACAATGCGCCCTACGTGCTGACCAAGCCACTGCACGGCTCGCAAAGCTTGATCCGTACCAATGAGGACGGAAGCATCCTCATCCATCTGTTCCTCGTTGACAATTATGAACTGCAGCGCCTCCTGCTGGGTTTCGGATGCGGACTGGAAGTGATCGCACCGGAACGGCTGAGACAGCAGATGAAGGAAAATCTAAGCCTCGCATTGAAGCTCTACGACAACAAGGATTCCCAATAGCCCCAAGCCTTGCACCCAATGCCTTTTAAACTTTCAACGCCGTTGCCTTTTGAACTTCCAAAAATCACTACCTTTGATTTTTACAAACGATCACGATCATGAGTTCAATAACCATCAAGGAATTTTATCAGGAGATCCTGGGGACATCCTGTCCCGACATTGATTTGTTCCTCACGGAAAACATCAACAAGGACATCGGTCATTTCAATGTCTTTGATATTTCTGAAATTTACAGGGCCTGCAAGTCAAAACCCGAGATGCCCTATAACAGGAGGACCTATTACAAGATAAGCCTGATCAAGGGGGAAAACAGGGTGGAATATGCCGACAAGGTCATCCACATTGAAGATTGCGCAATCCTTTTTGCCTCGCCAAAGGTCCCTTACAATTATACGAACCAGTGCAAGGATCAATCGGGACATTTTTGCGTCTTCACAAAGGACTTCCTGCCCACTGCCAAGATAGGCAGGGAACTCGACAGCCTGCCTGTCTTCTCACCGCAGAGCGATTTCGTCTTCCAGATTTCCATGGAACAGTTCCAGCAATTCGAGGCCATATTCCTGAAGATGCACGAAGAAATAAAGTCCGACTACCTGTACAAATACGACCTGTTGCGCAACTATGTGATGGAACTGATCCATTCCGGACAGAAATTAAAACCCATCCTGCCCGTTGAAAGCAACAAGACGGCGGCATCCAGAACCACCACGCTGTTCATCGAACTGCTGGAAAGACAATTTCCCATAGAAAACATCAGCCAGCTTCTGAAACTCAGGACGCCTGCTGATTATGCCGGAGCATTGGGGGTCCACGTGAACCATCTGAACCGGGTGTTAAAGGAGACGACAGGAAAGACCACGGGCGAAATCATCGGAAGCCGCATCTATCAGGAAGCCAAAATACTCCTGTCCCAGACGCAATGGAACATTTCCGAAGTGGCCTTCACATTGGGTTTCGAGGAAGTGGCACATTTTTCCAACTTCTTCAAAAAGCACAGCCAGCTATCGCCCCAGCAATTCAGGGAAGTGCAGGTTGTTTGATTTTTACAAATTATAATTTGATTTATGCAAACAGGATACTGCCACATTGCATGACCTTTGCTGTATTAATTTAATACAATAAAAAAATGGCAAACAATAAAAGCAAAATAGCCTTGGTAACAGGCGGGAGCCGTGGACTTGGTAAAGATTCGGCACTGAAATTGGCAAAAAAAGGGTTCGATGTGATCATCACCTACCAGACCAAGAAGGAAGCGGCAGATGACGTGGTAAAGGAAATAGAGGCAACCGGACAAAAAGGATTCGCCCTGTCCCTGGACATAGCTACCACGGCAGGTTTCGACCAATTTGCAAGCGAGGTAAAAGAACTCTTGGACACGCAGTTCGCTTCCGCAAAATTGGATGCCCTGGTGAACAATGCAGGAATTGGCCTCAATGCAACGTTTGAAGCCACGACGGAAGAAATCCTGGACGCAATGACCAATATTCATTTCAAGGGACCGTTCTTCCTGACCCAAAAATTACTACCGTTGTTAAACGACGGTGGCAGCATCGTAAACACATCGTCGGGATTGGCTAGATTCTCCTTCGAAGGCTATGCCGCGTATGGCGCAATGAAGGCGGCGGTAGACTCATTGTCAAGGTACCAGGCATTGGAACTGGGAAAAAGACAGATAAGGGTAAATTCCATAGCGCCGGGAGCAATTGAAACCGATTTTGGAGGCGGCGCCGTTCGTGATATCGCGGAATACAACCAAGGCATCTCCTCCCAGACCGCATTGGGACGCGTAGGCCTGCCGGACGATATCGGCAGCGTGGTAGCCTTCCTTTGTTCCGATGATTCAAAATGGATCAATGCGCAAAGGATAGAAGTGGCCGGAGGATTCCGAATCTAAACGGATCACAAACAAAACACGAAACCCATTCAGCAGCTTGTTGAATGGGTTTACTGCATTAATAAGTTGACATCCTCCAAATCTCCAATCTCCAATCTCCAATCTTCAAATTCCAATTTTCAAGCCTCTAAATTCTTAACTTCCAAACCCCAATCCCAAGCTTTAAACTTCTAACTTCCCTCTCCCATCTTCCAGCTCCCATCTTCCATCAACTTCTAAATTCTAACCTCTAATTTCTAAATTCTAAATTCCTAACTTCCAATCTTCTCTCCAAAGCCATATCCACCCGCGGCAAAACCTGGTTGCAGTACCAAAAGAATTCCGTATTTTTACTTGAACGATGCCCATGCTTTTCTATCAGCCTGAAAAAAAACTTCTTTTGCTATGCGTGCATAGTATTTTTTTATTATCTTTGAAATTGTTATACTGATATGAAAGACAAAACGATAGATTATATCTTGAGGGCAACCTGGCAGGCCGTTTCAAGAATGTACAACGAGGAAGCCTCGAAATACGGCGGGACCATGGCAACAGGTTTCGTGCTGCTGAGCATTGACAAGGACAAGGGAACCCCTTCGACCGCGTTGGGCCCAAAAATGGGGATGGAAGCCACTAGCCTTACCAGGACATTGAAATCAATGGAAGAAAAGGGATTGATCCTGAGAAAGAAAAATCCCGATGACGGAAGGGGCGTCCTGATCTACCTGACCAAATTTGGAAAGGAAAAAAGGGAACTGTCAAAAAACACCGTCTTGAAGTTCAACGAAACCATCAGGGAGCACATCCCGGATGAGAAATTGCAGCATTTCATTGAAGTGGCGGAAGTCATCAACAACCTGATTGCTGAAAAGAAAGTGTTCTAGGGATCTCTTTCAAACAAACGAATACGCAAACAACAAAAAAACAACAATAGAATGAAACGACTGATTAAGAAAGTTGCTGTCATTGGTTCGGGAATCATGGGATCGGGCATTGCCTGTCATTTTGCCAATATCGGTGTGGAAGTCCTGCTTCTGGATATTGTGCCCCGTGAATTGACCGAAGCAGAACAGAAAAAAGGATTGACACTGGAAAGCAAGGTGGTCAGGAACAGGGTGGTGAACGAACATCTGGCAAATGCCTTGAAGTCCAAGCCCTCCCCCATCTACCATCAAAAATTCGCCAGCAGGATCACGACCGGGAACACCACGGATGATCTGGCAAAGATAGCCGGCGTGGATTGGATCATCGAGGTGGTGATTGAAAGGCTGGACATCAAGAAGCAAGTCTTCGAGCAGATCGAGAAATTCAGGAAGCCGGGCACGTTGATCACCTCCAATACCTCCGGAATCCCGATCCATTTTATGAGCGAAGGAAGAAGCGAGGATTTCCAGAAGCACTTCTGCGGGACCCACTTCTTCAATCCGGCAAGGTATTTAAAATTGTTCGAGATCATTCCTGGTCCTCAAACCTCTTCGGAAGTATTGGATTTCTTGAATGAATATGGCGAAAAATTCCTCGGAAAGACTTCCGTGGTGGCCAAGGATACTCCGGCGTTCATCGGAAACCGCATCGGTATTTTCGGCATCATGAGCATGTTCCACCAGGTGAAGGAATTGGGACTGACCATCGAGGAAGTGGACAAATTGACCGGACCGGTTATCGGCCGTCCGAAATCGGCTACTTTCAGGACCGTCGACGTGGTCGGATTGGATACGCTGGTGCACGTTGCCAACGGGATCTATGAAAACTGCCCGGAAGACGAAGCACACGAATTGTTCAAGCTTCCGGATTTCATCAGCAAGATGATGGAAAACAAATGGCTGGGAAGCAAGACCGGACAAGGTTTTTACAAGAAAGTGGACAAGGACATCTTGTCTTTGGATCTGGATACATTGGAATACAGGAGTGCGAAAAAAGCCTCTTTTGCCACCTTGGAATTGACGAAGACTATTGACAAGCCAATCAACCGCTTCAAGGTCCTGGTAAAGGGAACCGATAAGGCGGGAGAATTCTACAGGAAGAACTTTACCGGAATGTTTGCCTACGTGGCCAACAGGGTGCCTGAAATAACAGAAGACCTCTACAAGATTGACGATGCCATGAAGGCCGGTTTCGGCTGGGAGAATGGCCCGTTTGAAATCTGGGACGCCATAGGGGTCGAAAAGGGAATCGAATTGATGAAAGCCGAAAGTCTGGAGCCTGCAAGCTGGGTGACGGACATGCTGGCTTCCGGAAACAAATCGTTCTACACTATAAAAGACGGTGCGACGTACTACTATGACATCGCATCAAAATCCCAGAAGAAGATTCCGGGACAGGATTCGTTCATCATTCTCAACAACATCCGCGAAAGCAAGAAGGTATGGAGCAACAGCGGTGCCGTGATCCACGATCTGGGCGACGGCATCCTGAACCTCGAGTTCCAATCGAAAATGAATACCATAGGAGGCGATGTCCTCCAGGGAATCAACAAGGCCATCGACCTGGCCGAAAAAGAACATGCAGGCTTGGTTATCGGCAACCAGGCAGCGAATTTCTCTGTCGGAGCCAACATCGGGATGATCTTCATGATGGCGGTCGAGCAGGAATACGATGAATTGAACATGGCCATCAAATTGTTCCAGGATACCATGATGCGTGTCCGCTATTCCGGAATCCCGGTCGTAGTTGCTCCACACGGAATGACTTTGGGTGGCGGTTGTGAAATGAGCATGCATGCTGATAAAGTGGTTGCTGCTGCGGAAACGTATATCGGTTTGGTGGAATTCGGCGTCGGGGTAATTCCTGGCGGTGGAGGTTCCAAGGAAATGGCCTTGAGGGCTTCTGATTTATTCCGTAAAAACGATGTGGAATTAAACGTCTTGCAGGAATATTTCCTGACGGTCGCCATGGCAAAGGTTTCGACTTCTGCACACGAGGCCTTCGACCTGGGCATCCTGCAACACGGAAAAGACATCGTCGTGATCAACAAGGACAGGCAGATTGCCGAAGCCAAAAAGCAGGCACTGATCCTGGCAGAAGCCGGATACACGCAGCCTATCAGGAGAAAAGACGTAAAAGTGCTAGGAAAGCAAGCATTGGGAATGTTCCTCGTTGGAACCGACCAGATGGAAGCCGGAAACTATATCTCCGAACACGACAAGAAGATTGCCAACAAGCTTGCCTACGTAATGGCAGGAGGTGATTTATCTGAAGCCACCCTGGTTACCGAGCAATATCTGTTGGACATCGAAAGGGAAGCGTTCTTGAGCCTGTGTACGGAAAGAAAGACGTTGGAAAGGATTCAATATATGTTGACGAAAGGGAAGCCGTTGAGGAATTAGTATCAAGATTGGAGTATCAAGTATTAAGACAATTTACAAGACGTTATCAGGACATGCATAATTTTGAAAAACTAAAAATCTGGCAAAAGGCGATGGACATAGCAATAGAAGTCTATGAAGTTTCCTTGCTCCTGCCAAATGATGAAAAATTCAATTTAATACACCAGATTAAAAAATGTGCCGTTTCAATCCCTTCCAACATTGCAGAAGGATCTGGAAGAAATCACAATAAAGAATTCATCCAGTTTCTAGGAATAGCAAACGGTTCAACATTTGAATTGATAACACAACTAATCTTAGCCAGAAGATTAAAATTAGTTCGTGAAGAAATAATACAACCAATCATAAATCAATTAGTAGAAGTTTCAAATATGAATTTCGCCTTTCAAAAAACATTACAAACATCACAATAACATAAAGATTGAAGTCTTGACACTTAATACTCTCGGTTACCAACACGCAAAGATTAGAAAGTCTTGATACTTAATACTTTGATCTTAATACTCAGAAAATATGAAAACAGCATACATAGTAAAAGCATACAGGACGGCCGTTGGAAAGGCTCCAAAAGGAGTATTCAGGTTCAAGCGTCCGGACGAATTGGCGGCAGAGACCATCCAGTACATGATGAAGGAACTGCCTGATTTCGACAAGAAAAGGATTGACGACGTGATGGTCGGGAACGCGATGCCGGAAGCCGAACAGGGCTTGAACGTGGCACGATTGATTTCCCTGATGGGATTGAAAATCGACGATGTTCCGGGTGTCACCGTAAACCGCTATTGCGCTTCCGGATTGGAAACCATCGCAATGGCAACGGCAAAGATCCAATCGGGAATGGCAGACTGCATTATTGCCGGCGGAGCGGAAAGCATGAGCTTTATCCCGATGGGAGGCTACAAGCCGACACCCGATTATGCCGTGGCAAAAGAAGGCCACGAGGATTATTATTGGGGAATGGGACTGACCGCGGAAGCGGTTGCAAAACAGTTCAAGGTTTCCCGTGAGGACCAGGATCAATTTGCTTTCAACTCGCACCAGAAAGCCTTGAAGGCACAGGCAGAAGGCAAATTCGACAAGCAGATCGTGCCGATCACGGTAGAACAGACCTACATCGATGAGAACGGAAAGAAAGCGACAAAATCTTATGTAGTAAGCAAGGACGAAGGTCCAAGGGCTGATACCAACCTGGAAGCATTAGCAAAATTAAGGCCGGTTTTCGCTGCCGACGGAAGCGTCACGGCAGGAAGTTCTTCCCAGATGAGCGACGGAGCCGCATTCGTGATGGTGATGTCCGAAGACCTGGTAAAAGAATTGAACCTGGAACCGATTGCAAGGATGGTAAGCTATGCCGCCGCCGGAGTTGAACCAAGGATCATGGGTATCGGCCCCGTAAAGGCCATTCCAAAAGCATTGAAGCAAGCCGGAATGTCCTTGAACGACATCGAATTATTTGAATTGAACGAGGCATTCGCCTCACAATCTCTGGCCGTTGTCAGGGAATTGGGCATCAATCCGGACATCGTGAATGTAAACGGTGGAGCGATTGCCCTGGGCCACCCATTGGGATGCACGGGCGCAAAACTTTCTGTCCAGCTATTCGACGAGATGAAACGAAGAGGAAACAAATACGGAATCGTGACGATGTGTGTAGGTACCGGGCAGGGAGCTGCGGGGGTTTATGAAGTCCTGTAAGAGAAAGAAGAGCAAAGACGCAAGAAGAAAGATTTATGAAGCATAACTTCAAAAACCTAAAAATTTGGATTTTATCCATGGAAATAACTTCAGACATACACAAAATATGTTTAACGTTTCCTAAAAATGAAATTTATGGTTTGGTAAGTCAGATGAATCGGGCTGCTGTTTCAATGCCATCAAATATTGCAGAAGGATCAAATAGAGGAGATATTCATTTTAAACATTTTCTGAATGTCAGTCTCGGTTCTTCTTTTGAATTGCAAACGCAATTGCTTATAGCTTTTCAAAATGAATACGTTGCAGAAAACAAAACAATAGAAATAGAAAACAAAATAATTGAATTTCAAAAGATGGTTTCAGGATTTATCAACAGATTGGATTCTAATCTTTCCTCTTGATTCTTTCGTCTATTCTCTATCATCTCAAGTCTAATTTATAAAACAAAAGAACAAATGGCAGATACAATTGAAAAAGACGTAACCCGTGGTGGTCAGTTTTTAGTTAAGGAAACAAAAAGCGAAGACATCTTTACTCCCGAGGATTTTTCTGAGGAGCAATTGATGATGAAGCAGATGGTCAAGGAATTCGTGGACAAGGAAATCTGGCCGAACAAGAACCGCTTTGAAAACAAGGATTATGCTTTCACGGAAGAGTGCATGAAAAAAGCAGGTGAATTGGGGCTTCTAGGGGTTGCTGTTCCGGAAGAATACGGCGGACTCGGAATGGGATTCGTTTCCACGATGCTGGTCTGCGATTATATTTCGGGCGCAACGGGTTCGTTCTCTACAGCTTTCGGGGCCCATACCGGAATCGGGACAATGCCGATTACCTTGTATGGAACAGAAGAGCAGAAGAAAAAATACGTACCGAAATTGGCCTCGGGCGAATGGTTCGGAGCCTATTGCCTGACAGAGCCGGGAGCAGGTTCGGATGCTAATTCTGGAAAAACAAAAGCCGTCCTGTCGGAAGACGGAACGCATTACAAGATCACGGGACAGAAGATGTGGATTTCCAATGCCGGCTTCTGCAGCGTCTTCATTGTATTTGCAAGAATCGGGGACGATAAGAACATAACGGGTTTCATCGTGGAAAATGATCCGTCAAACGGAATCTCGATGAACGAGGAAGAACATAAATTGGGAATCCGTGCCTCCTCTACCCGCCAGGTTTTCTTCAGCGACACGAAAGTGCCTGTTGAAAACATGCTTTCTGAAAGAGGAAACGGTTTCAAGATTGCAATGAATGCCTTGAATGTGGGCCGTATCAAATTGGGTGCTGCCTGTCTGGATGCACAAAGGAGGGTGACTTCGGGAGCTGTAAGATATGCCAACGAGAGGATCCAATTCAATACGCCGATTGCCAACTTTGGAGCGATCCGTTCCAAGATTGCCGAAATGGCAACTTCTTGCTATGCAGGAGAAAGTGCGGCTTATCGTGCTGCAAAAAATGTAGAAGAACGAATTGACGCAAGAGTAGCAAACGGAGAAAGCCATCAGGATGCGGAATTGAAAGGTGTTGAGGAATTTGCTATTGAAGCTTCTATCCTAAAAGTGGCCATTTCTGAAGACATCCAGAACTGTGCCGACGAAGGCATCCAGATCCTAGGCGGGATGGGATTCTCAGAAGACACCCCGATGGAAAGTGCCTGGAGAGATGCAAGGATTGCAAGGATCTACGAAGGAACAAATGAAATCAACCGTATGCTCTCCGTAGGAATGCTGGTGAAGAAAGCAATGAAAGGACACGTCGATTTATTGGGTCCTGCAATGAAAGTGGCAGAAGAATTGGTGGGCATCCCTGATTTCAACACGCCGGATTACTCCGAATTGTTCGCAGAGGAAAAAGAGATCGTGGCCAAATTGAAGAAGGTATTCCTGATGGTCGCAGGTGCCGCAGTGCAAAAATACGGTCCGGATCTGGACAGCCACCAGCAATTGCTGATGGCGGCCTCAGATATCCTGATTGAAATCTATATGGCAGAGTCCGTGATCTTGAGAACAGAGAAACTGGCCAAGTCCAAGGGTGCCGAAAACGTAAAGGAACAGATTGCAATGGCACAATTGTATTTGTACAAGGCAGTAGATATCGTTAATGCCAAAGGAAAGGAAGGAATTGCTTCGTTCTCTGAAGGCGACGAACAACGAATGATGCTGATGGGATTGAAACGTTTCACGAAATACACCAACCTTCCGAACGTGGTGGCCCTGCGCGAAACAATCGCTTCGAAATTGATTGCAGAAAATGAATACTGCTTTTAAGTCAAAGTTCAGATAGCTTGTAAAGAAAAAACCGCTGTAAAATGAATTACAGCGGTTTTTGTTTATACTAGAAGGTACTGCCTATAGCGGTTTTCTACCTTGGATAACCCTTAGCAATACAATGATTACTGCGATTACCAACAGGATATGGATTAATCCTCCGGTGGCAATTCCCGTTCCCAGAACTCCGAAGAATCCAAGAGCCCAGATGATTACCAAAATGACTGCGATTGTGTAAAGTAAATTTCCCATGATTTCAATTTTTATTGGTTTAGTTTTGATTTATTGCTGATTATTTCTTGCTGTCGACCTTTGTTTTCAAAGTCTTGGCGTGGTCACGATGTTTTGTGAGTGCAACAAGCTTGTTGGCCGCCCACATCCTGATTTCTTCATCGTTCGCTTTTTCTGAAGCCTTTTGTGCCTTGTCTATGTTTTTCTCGTGTCCGTCCACCATCATTTCGGCAAACTTCTTGTCAAAGTCAAGACCCGTCTTTTCGTTCAGTTTATTATAATCATCCTGGCCATCTTCTGTAACCGTAGCCGGAAGGGTGATTTGTTTCTTGTCTGCCAAAACCTTTACCTCGTTCAACGATTTCGTATGGTCGTCAACAAGCATTTTTCCATAAGACTTAACGTCGGCATCAACACCTTTCTGTTGTGCCAGCTTCCCGATCTCGATTTCTTTCAAATCTGTTTCGGCCGCATCGACAAGATATTGCGAATCATCTTCCTTGGCATCATTTTCATCAAATTTGGCTTCATTTACCTCTTCTGCAGCTTCTTTCGGATCCTCTGTCTTTGGTTCCTGCTTGCAAGAAGTAACTCCGATACACAAACTAAATAGTGTTGCACTTAAAAGTGTTTTTCCTAAAATGTTGAGCTTTTTCATAAGTATTGTTTTAGTAATTTTAATAATACTAAATTATACTATTTTGAAAGCTTGGTTTTTACAGTATTAACTTTTAATGTTACAGAATTAAGCCACTAGTGTCGAACGGAGTATTTTCGTTCAAATCGCATCATCGCAACATCCCCTACAAGAAGGTTCAAGGTCTTCCCTTCGTCGGTAATCGAGTAGCCGTTTATCTTACTGAGGGTATTCATATAGACCGCCTCGCCTTCTCCCTCGCAGAACATCTTTGTGGAAGCCATTCCTTTTTCATCAAAGGTGATCTTGCTCCCTTCGGCCTTGAAGCTGCCCGTATAATTGTTGCAGCTGTTTTTTCCCATCACGAGATTGCCGCTTATGTTGAACGTGATGTTGGGTTTCTCGTTGGGATACAATCCGTCGAACGCGATTCTCGGGCCCGAGATATAATTAAGTTCCCAATTGCCCTCCAATGATTGGGAGCCGCTTGCAACCAATGCTTTCTTGGATTCACAGGAGGTCAGGACTCCGAAAGCAAGTACCAATAATAAAGTGATTTTTTTCATAATAGTTGTTTTTTTTTTAGTGTTTGAATAAATTCCATTTCTTAAAATTAGTGCTTTTTAAATGAAAGAGTTTTAAAATAAATACAAATTTTGGAATCCTTGAAATAGATTTCTATTTTCGTAAAAACTAAAATACTCGATATGAAAATACTTGGCATAGGCTCCAGGATAAGCCATCCTGAATTTGGGAAAGGCGTGATTACAAATGTTTCGACAAAAGAATATTGGGTGACCTTTATAGAAAACGGATTGGAAACGATTGCCCTGGACAGTGAATTTGAAGTGATCGAGGCAGCCGAGAATGAGGTGGACACCATCAGCTTCTACGATGTTGAAACAAGCCTCAGGAGCATCTTGAGGAAATGGTCGGATGTCACGGAGATTGTTCCCATTGCCGACAAATGGAAAGGCGGCAAGCTGATCCTTGACCCGGGACAAGCCGGGGTGGCGGGAAAAGAGGTGCCGATTGATACCTTTTTCAACAAGATCGTGATGGTACGCGACCGATTGAGGGTGATGGAACAAAAGATAAATGCCAGCAATCTGGACAACAGCGAGAAGGTTGACCTGCAGCAATACATCACGAGGATTTACGGCAGTCTCACGACTTTCAACGTGCTGTTCAAATCGAATTCCGATTATTTCGTGGGCGAGAAATCAAAATAGGACCCATATAAAAAAAAACGACCCCTTGATATAAATCAAAGGGTCGTTCACCAAAAACAATTAAAACATAATCTTTATAAAAAAATACATTTGTAGGGATACAATGAATTTATTTAATTCCAATTAGGTCTTATCTACAAAACAAAAATGTACGTGCTCTAATGCTTAATCAATCGGCCTTCTGCCTTGAATAAGTCTGAAAATAATTGCGATCACCGCAATGACCAGCAACAAGTGGATAATGCTTCCTGTAACCAATCCTCCAAGGAATCCGATCGCCCAGATGATTACTAAAATTACTGCTATGGTGTATAATAAATTTCCCATGGTGTTGTGTTTTATTGGTTGGTTTATCTTTTACAAAGTTGGCTTTTTACCCCCTACTATTTGTTATAGGATATTTTCAAAAAGTTATAAAATTAATTGTTGTTTGAATTTGCATCCGCACTTTCTATCTCGAAGATTTCCTTCTGGATTTCCACGGCATAGTCGTTCGGGATGATCTTCTTGCCATACATCCTGGCGTATACCTTTGTAAATTCTGCCCCGAAGTACAATATGATGGCGGAGTAATACACCCACACCAATATGATCACTACCGATCCTGCAGCCCCATAAACGGTTGCAACGGTTGAATTCCCCAGATAGAAACCGATGGCAAATTTACCGATCATGAAGAACACAGAGGTGAAACTGGAACCGATCAAGGCATCCTTCCATGCAATATTACCGTCGGGAAGCGTCTTGAAGATGATGGAAAAAAGGATCGTCGTACTGACAAAAAGGATCAAGATATTGAGGATGTAGAACAAGTAAACCGTTGCATCCGGGAAGTACGTCACCAATCGCGCATTCAGGACATCCATTACGGTATTGACCATCAGGCTGACCAACAAAAGGAAACCTACTGCGGCAATCATGGAAAAGGACATCAGCCTGTTCTTGATGAATTTCATCACGCCCTTGTTCGGTTTTGCCTTTAGCCCCCATATGAAATTGATGGAACTCTGGATTTCGGCAAAAACTCCCGAGGCACCGACCAGCAGCATGATACCTCCAAATACGGCAGCAAAGATATTGCTGTCCGACAATTCAATATTCTTGATGGTTTCCTGGATCTGGATGGCGGCATCGTTCCCAACCAAGCCGTTTATCTGTCCGAAGAATTCGCCTGTCACGGCTTCCTTACCGAAGAAGATTCCACAGATGTATAAAATGATTATGCAAAGGGGTGGCAGCGAGAATATGGTGTAATAGGACAAGGAAGCACTGAGCTTGATGGCATTGTCCCCATCAAATTCCGTAAAAGTATTCTTCAATAATCCCCACCATTTTTTTAATAGTTTACTTTTCATCTTGTACTGTTTTATAATAGATATAAAAGTAAACCTTAAGCGGTGAGCGCTCCTTACGGAATAAGAACTTATAGTTATAAGATTTTACTCCTTAAACTCCATGAGCCTAGTCCTGCTTCTTTTGAAGATGATTGTTGATGGCCTCGAACAATTCTGCCGGATTGAAGGGCTTTATCACCACGTCATCTATTCCGGCAGCTGCCGCCTGTTTCAATACTTCATTCTTGTCGAAGGCTGTCAGGGCAATGATGGGGATGCCGATTCCCAGATTTCGAATCATCCTGGCCGTTTCATAACCGTCGATCACGGGCATGTTGATGTCCATCAGGATGGCATCAAAATGTTCCTGCTGTACCAGTTCGATGGCGTCGTATCCGTTATCCACCATCCTGCAGGTGTATTTCTGCCTTTCGATTACCTTCTGGGTAACCAATTGGTTGATCTTGTTGTCTTCCACGACCAGTATGTGCAAGTTTGAAGCGGACGTTTCCATTGCCTTTGCAGGTGGTGCTTTTTCCACTGCCAATTCAAAGCCAATCGTGAAGGTAAACTTGGTACCCTTGTTTTCCTTGCTTTCGAGTTCAATCTTGCTTCCGAACAATTCTATAAGCCTTTTTACAATGGTCAATCCGAGGCCTGTTCCTTGGTAATCGCCACTCTTCCTTTCGAGCTGAACAAATTTTTCGAAGATCTTGTCCTGGTTTTCCTTGGTGATGCCCACCCCATTGTCTTTGACCTGGAAGGTTATGAAGTAGACAGTACCTTCTACCCTGTCCAGCGTTACAATGATTCTTACTTCTCCCTTCGTTGTAAATTTAAGTGCATTGCTGATAAGGTTCATCAGGATCTGCGACAGACGCAATTCATCTCCTATGAGGTATTTGGGAATTCTCGGATCAAACTCAATCGTCAATGCATTCTCATTTCCGTCCGCTATGAAATGGAGCGAATTCTTGATGGTATTGATTTCTTCTTCAAGATTGAAGATGCCATTGGTGAGGACGATCTTGTTTTCTTCCATCTTGCTGATCTGCAGGATATCGTTGACCAAGGCGAGGAGGTACCTTGCCGAGAACCTCAACGAGTGCAAGTGATTGTTGTTGACCAATTCCTTGTGTTCTTCGAGAATAATGCTTGCAATACCGATGACACCGTAGAGCGGCGTCCTCAACTCATGGCTTATCGTGGAAACAAATTGGGTCTTGAGTTCGGATATTTCTTCTGCCTTCTTGTTGGCCAGAACCAGTTCCTCGTTGGCCTTGGTAAGATCGGCGTTGAGTTTCTTTCTCAATTTATTGCTCCTGTAGAAGGTGTAGAGCAGCAACAGCATCACGATCAGGATGACAAAAAGCAGCAGGCTTATGGTCTTGGTTATTGATATCTTCTGTTGCTGTGATGCATTTTCAACTTCAATCCGTTCAAATTGGCTCTTGTATTCGTCAAGTTCGATCTGTATCGCATATTTATCCAGGCTTTGCAATTTCTCCTGTGGAAAAAGCGTGTTGTTCATCTGCTTGAGCTTGTTCGCATATAGCTTGGCCTTGTCCAGCTTGTTGTATTTCTTGTAATGTTGCGCGAGATTGTCGTATACGTTTACGGCCAGGCTTTTCATCCCCTTCTGATTGCTCAATGCCAAGGCCTTGAAGAAAAAATCTTCAGCCAATTTTTGCTGCTTTTCATTGCTGTAGTAGATGCCCAGCGAATTAAGGAGGTAGAACTTGCCTTCGGCATCGCCCCTGTTTTCAAAATAGGGCCTTATCTGGCTCAGGTATTCATATCCGGAATCAAAATCCTGATAGGAGAAATACGCATTGGCAAGGTTCAGCTTGGTATAGGCAATTTCGGAACTGTCCTTGATCTTCTCGGCATAGAATAGCGATTTCTTGTAGTAGGCAATTCCTTTCTTGACATCAATCTTATTGTAATAGTAGGCACTTCCCAGGTTGCTGTAGATCCAATCCTTCAAGGAATCATTTTCCGTCTTGTTGGCATATTGCAGCGCCTTGTCGTAAAACTCGATGGCCCTTTTTGACTGTGAGAATTCATCATAGATCACCCCAATTGAATTATAGGAATGTGCAATCAGATAAGGATCATTGATCTTGAACGACCTTACCAGTGCAAGCTTGGATAATTCAAGGGATTTCTCGAAATCTTCATTCCTGTAGTACACGCCCGCTTCAACGATCTGCTTCTCGATACTTTTCCTTTCACGCTCAGGTGACTGGGAGTATGAACAAGACATTGCAAGGGTTAACAATGTGGTAAGGAATCTTTTCAACTTAATCAGGATTACGGAATGAAAGTATAAAAATAATCCCAACATTTAGTCGGGATTATTATAAAAATTTAGTTTCTGATCAATTTTCTGTATTTGATACGCTTAGGAGTCAGATCGCCACCAAGACGTTTCTTCTTGTTCTCCTCGTATTCAGAGAAACTTCCCTCGAAGAAGTATACTTCCGAATCTCCCTCGAAAGCCAGGATGTGCGTACAGATCCTGTCCAGGAACCACCTGTCGTGCGAGATTACAACCGCACAGCCTGCAAAGTTCTCCAGACCTTCTTCCAAGGCACGAAGCGTGTTGATGTCCAAGTCGTTCGTGGGCTCATCCAACAACAGCACGTTTCCTTCTTCCTTCAAGGTCATTGCCAGGTGCAAGCGGTTCCTTTCTCCACCCGAAAGCATGGATACCTTCTTGTTCTGGTCGCTTCCGCCGAAGTTGAAACGGGAAAGATAAGCCCTTGAGTTTACCTGCCTTCCTCCCATCATGATCAATTCCTGTCCGTCCGCGAAGTTTTCCCAGATGGATTTATTGGTATCGATATTCGAGTGCGACTGGTCCACATAGGCAATCTTTACTGTTTCACCAATCGAGAATGCTCCCCCGTCTGGTGTTTCCTCGCCCATGATCATCCTGAAGATGGTGGACTTACCGGCACCATTTGGTCCGATGATTCCAACAATCCCGGCCTGTGGCAAGGTGAAATTCAAATTGTCGTACAATAATTTCTCACCGTATCCTTTTGCAACACCATTGGCCTCGATCACATTTGTTCCAAGACGCGGCCCGTTAGGGATATAGATTTCGAGTTTCTCGTCAAGCTGCTTCTGGTCCTCGTTCAGCAATTTGTCGTAGTTCTGCAGACGTGCCTTCTGCTTGCTTTGTCTTCCTTTTGCGCCCTGGCGTACCCAGTCAAGCTCCCTTTCAAGCGTCTTCCTTCTTTTGGAAGCCACTTTTTCCTCCTGTGCCATGCGGGTAGATTTCTGATCCAACCATGAAGAATAATTCCCTTTCCACGGAATACCTTCTCCCCTGTCCAATTCCAAGATCCATCCAGCCACATTGTCCAGGAAGTAACGGTCGTGCGTCACGGCAATCACAGTTCCTGCATATTGGGCCAGATGCTGCTCCAGCCAAAGCACGCTTTCTGCATCCAAGTGGTTGGTAGGCTCATCCAGCAGCAAGACGTCCGGTTGTTGCAACAACAACCTGCAAAGTGCCACACGACGACGCTCTCCTCCGGAAAGCACCTTGATTGGCGTATCAGGATCCGGCGTACGGAGTGCATCCATGGCAATTTCCAATTTCGTATCGATTTCCCAAGCACCAAGAGCATCGATCTTATCCTGCAGGGCTGCTTGACGGTCCATCAACTTGTCCATTTTATCCTGATCTTCATAATTTTCCGGAAGACCAAACAAATCATTGATTTGATTGTATTCTTCCAGGACAGCCATCGTTTCGGCAACACCTTCCCGAACAATCTCGATCACGGTCTTGCTTTCGTCCAACTGTGGCTCCTGTTCCAAGTATCCAACGGTATAACCCGGCTGGAACACCACATCTCCCTGGTAGTTCTTGTCCACTCCGGCAATAATCCTCAACAGGGATGATTTACCAGAACCGTTCAAACCAAGGATACCGATCTTGGCTCCGTAGAAGAAGCTCAGATAAATATTCTTTAATACCTGCTTGTCGCTGCTTGAGTAGGTCTTGCTCAATTTCTGCATCGAAAAAATGACTTTCTTATCGTCTGACATATCTTTTATTTTTTGTTTGTATTTTTTTTATTTTCCAGGCTACAAAGATAGTAAAACAATGCAAAGATGATCGCCTATAAATACAAAAGCCTCCAGATTACTCTGAAGGCTGATGCGTCTAAAACAATTAACAAAACTCTATTTTTATTCTTTTATGATCTTGATGGTCTGAACTGCATTATCAGCCGTTACTTTTACAAGATAGGCACCGGCAGCCAATTGCGACATGTCGATCTGGCCGTCATTGGCATTTACCGTTTTCGCAACCACTTGTTGTCCCAACAAATTAAAGATGGCAACCTCCGTAATGGCAGTAGGGTTGTTCAAATTCAAGATGTCTTTTACAGGATTTGGATAGGCCTTCAAGGTATTCTTCGTGAAATCTCCCGTTGACAAGGTTTCATTGGTAGAGATTTCCAAACAGAAGGTCCCTTCGTCTTCAGAAGAATATCCAGTAACCCTTACATAATAAGTTTCTCCAACATTTACTTCAATGTCCGTAAGGCGCGATAGTGTCTCTTCTCCTCCATCGTCGTTACAATCCATCTCCGTCAAGTCACCACAAGTTCCTGAATATAAAGCGATAACCGTATCTTCCAAGGTACCGCCTGAAAAGTCTGTCGAGATGTCTACAGAGGCTACATTCGCAGGAACTGTAAAGCTGAACCATACATCGTTTTCTGCTTCTTCGAAGCATTCTGCTTGATCTTCTTCCGATGGCGTTGCACCCATATTGCCTCCGTTTGTCAAAACACCATTACAATAAGCAGCGTCAACCGTAAGGGCAATAGCTCCATCGCACTCGTCATTTGCTGGAGGCGCTTGCCTTTCCGTCACACAAATATCGAAAACGGTAAAAACAGGGTCACTTGAAGATGAAAACACCCTCACATAATATATACCTCCAACTGTAAGATCATCAACATAAGAGGAATCTGGATTGCTTACAAGCACAAGTCCGCCGCAAACCCCATCAAATACCTCTACCACCAATGTTTCAAAATCATCGCTATCGGCTATGTTGATCCTGTGGCTTGTTGCTGTTGCCACGAATGAAAACCATATGTCATCATTGGCATTGCCTTCTTCTGACTCAACACCTGAATCCGTTGCATTGGCCAAAGTAGCCGTGGTAACTTCCTCACATATACCATTTGTATTTACAGTCAATGCTATTGCATCTTCACACTCGTCATTGGCCAACGCAGCTGGCAAGGTAATCACGCAGAGATCAAACGTCGTGTCTGCCAGGTTGCTTCCGTAAGAATATACTCGAAGGTAATAAACGGTTCCCACTGAAAGTTCCGTCAAGGTAAACGCTTCCGGATCACTGGATTCGATAAGCAGTCCGCCACATTCCCCTTCAAACACCTCGATAACAAGATCACTCGTATCACCTTCAACATTCAGGGCAGATATTTTATGCGTGTCTGAAGTTGCCGTAAAGCTGTACCAGACATCATCATCTGCAGTTCCTGTATCAGTATCGATACCTGAATCTGTTGCATAAGCAAGTGTTCCAGAAGTGACAACCGTGCACGCCATACCTTCATTTACGGCCAAGGCCGCTGCAGTGTCACATTCGTCGTTTGCAGGTGCCGTAACAGTACCTACGCATATGTCAAAAACCGTGTCGGCATCATTTTCACTTCCATAACTGAAAACCCTTATGTAATAGGTTGTTCCAATTTCCAGGTTGTTTACCAATGCTGTTTCAGGGTCACTGGCCATAAGGCTGGTCTGACCATCGCATTCGCCTTCCAGTACCTCAAAAACCAAATCCGTTATATCGCCATCTACATTGTCCAACGAGATCAAATGAGTGGTTGACGTGGCTACAAATGAATACCAGACATCATCATCTGCGGTACCTACCGGAGCGTCCAATCCTGAATCAGTTGACGATTGCAGCGTTCCTGCCGTAGGTGTTTCACAAGTGTCGGAGCTGCTAGGCACCAACACGACCGCACCTGAACACTCGTCATTGGCAGGAGCATCCGGAGTCGTACCGATACAGATGTCAAAAGTGGTATCAACCGGAACATCTGTGTAAGAATAAACCCTTACATAATAAACCATTTCCGGTACAAGCCCCGATATCACTACTGATTCCGGATCACTGGATTCTATGACTGTTCCGCCGCAATCTCCTTCCATCACTTCAATGACCAAATCGTAGCCACTCCAATCGCTTGATTCAATATTGTCTAATTTGATCCTATGCGTTTCTGCAACCGCTGTAAATGAAAACCAGATATCGTCATCAGGTTCTCCCAACTCAGTTGGCATACCTGAATCCGTAGCCGACTGAAGCGTTGCAGTGGTAATCATTTCGCATACATAACTTGGACTTACCGTCAGGTTGATGGCATTTTCGCATTCGTCGTTTGCCGGTGGTCCCGGAGGCGTACCAACACAGATTTCAAAAGTAGCTTCCTGGGGAGTATCCGTGTAGGAATAAACCCTTACATAGTATGTCGCTCCAACTTCAAGCTCTCCAACGGTCAGGACATTTGGATCGTCCACATAGTCAACAGAAACCAAATCGCCACAGCTTCCCTGAAATATCTCGGTTACCATGTCCGTATCGTCCTCAACATTCGCCAATGTAATCCTATGGATCGTGTTGGTGGCCACGAATGAAAACCAAACGTCATCATCTGCCGTACCTGCCTCTCCCTCGATACCGGAATCCGTGGCTTCAAAAATTGTCGCCGAAGTAACATTTTCACAACTGTAATCTGAATTGACCGTCAATTCGATAGCCCCGTCGCATTCATCATTTGTTGGTGCCAGGACCATTTTAGTACTTCCGGAATCACCATAGAAAGCATCCAGGGTACTTGTGAAAGAAGGCAATTCTACCAGCCTGATGACCTGGGAATTGACATAAAAGAAGGACAGGAGTCCCAATAAGAATAATTTTGTTTTCATAAAATATAGGTTTGGTTAACATCCCGTTATAAAAAACAACGGATATCCTAAAACAACCCAAAAGATAAAAACCCTACCCTAGAAATGTTAAATTTTTACAGCAAAAAAAATCCGCTCGAAAGCGGATGATGAAGCGTGATGCTGTCCTATTCTATACCCTGCCCTTCAGCGAACTGAACACCCAGGCAATTGCAAAAAAACCAATACCTACCGCTGCAAAACCCCAACCTGCGACATCATCATAGCGGAAAGCACCCAAACCTATCAGCAAAAGGCCCATTACCATCATTATAAAAGTAGCCCATCCAAGAATTGTATTCTTATTCATTCCCATAGTCTTTGTTTTTGAAAGGGCAAATATCGTTAAAATATTGAGGAAATAAAAAAGGGAAACAAAAGGTTTGCTTATTGCCTGGAAAACATAGTGCCTTGAGGCAGTTCTTATAGATTTTCCAAAACATCCTCTTCCTTTTTCATAAGCGCATCTTCTTCCACTATATTTGAATTTCTTAACTTTGCAGAATGAAAGAAAAGATAACGAGGGTTGTTTCCGAATTTAACAATGAATTGAAGCTGCAAGGTTTCAAGGCGTTCCAGATAGAACAAGACAGTGCTGACACCCGAACGTACAGCAGAAAAGAATTTTATAAAATCTGCCTCACGACGGGCAGGAGCAAGATTCACTACTCGGACAAAACCTTCGAACAGGAAGGCACGGTCCTCTTTTTTGGCAATCCGCACATTCCCTATTCCTGGGAAACCATCTCTACAACGTATGTGGGCTATACCATCCTGTTCTCGGAAGAATTCTTTAAAAATTCTGAACGCTCAGAAAGCCTGCAACAGTCCTCTTTCTTCAAGATTGGCGGAACGCCCGTTTTGAAAATCACCGAACAACAAAGAGATTTCCTCAATACCCTTTTTCAGAAAATGATTGCAGAGCAAGAAAGCGATTATGTGTACAAGGATGAATTGATTCGTAACTACATCAGCCTCATCATTCACGAATCCTTGAAGATGGAGCCTTCTGAGCATTACGAACAAAATAAAAATGCAGCTGCCAGGTTGTCCTCCGTTTTCCTGGAATTGCTGGAGCGGCAGTTCCCAATAGAGACGACTGCAAATCCGCTCCAATTAAAAACCGCACAGCATTATGCCCACCACCTGAACGTGCACATCAACTATCTGAATCGTGCCGTGAAAGAAGTTACCGGAAAGTCAACCACGGTACACATAACAAAGCGCGTCATCACGGAAGCAAAAGCCCTTTTGCAGCACACTGATTGGAGTATCTCCGAAATAGCCTATGCGCTTGGATTTGAATATCCAACCTACTTCAATAATTTCTTTAAAAAAAACACGGGAACCAATCCGAAGGCATTTCGCGCAACCGAAGTTTGAATTTCTTAGTTTTTGGTTTGATAATCGTTACCATATCCTGATGGGGCATACTAACTTTGCATCTGGTAATCAAATTCAATCAAGATGTCAGATTCAAACGGCAATACGTTTTCCAATCAACTCGAAAAAAATATTCTAGAGCGATTGAGATCAGGCGAAACAGTTCATTACACCGACCCAGAATATTTTAAAATAAACGAGATTGTTACCCGAACCCTGAAATTATCACAGCAACTAAATGCTTCTGGCAATACATATGATGTCCGGTCCATTTTAAGTGAAATCATTGGAACTGGAATCGATCAAAGCACGACGATCTTTCCGCCCTTCCATACCAATTTCGGAAAATTTATCCGCATGGGCAAAAACGTTTTCATCAATCACGCCTGTTCCTTCCTGGACATGGGTGGCATCACGATTGGAGACCATGTTTTGATTGGACCGAAAGTCAACCTCATTACGGAGAACCATCCGACAAATCCCAATGACAGGCGAGCTTTGGTTACAAAACCCATTATCATCAAGACAAATGCCTGGATTGGTGCAGGTGCCACAATTCTTCCCGGAGTAACCGTCGGGGAAAGCTCAATTGTCGCAGCCGGTGCAGTGGTTTCAAAAGACGTTCCTGACAATGTAATCGTTGGTGGAATCCCGGCAAGAATTATTAACAATATAAAACCATATCCAATAAAATGAAAAGAAAAATATCCATATTCGCTTTGACATTATTGTTTTCGAGTCATCTGATTGCACAGACAAAACAAGATTCATCCACTAAAAATTCAAACAGTATGAATACCAAAGTACAACCTGAACACTACACGTTTAAATTAAGCAACAAGGTCACGCGCCAAAAAGTAACATTCAAAAACCGCTACGGAATTACGTTATCCGGAGATTTGTACCTTCCGAAAGATGCAGGAACTGAAAAATTAGCTGCATTGGCAATCAGTGGGCCATTTGGTGCTGTAAAGCAGCAATCATCTGGCTTATATGCAAACATAATGGCGGAAAGGGGCTTTGCGGTTATCGCATTCGACCCTTCCCATACAGGCGAAAGTGGTGGCGTACCAAGAAATGTCTCTTCTCCAGACATCAACACTGAAGATTTCAGTGCGGCAGTTGATTTTTTAGGACTTCAGAAAAATGTGGACCGAAATAAAATCGGTATTATTGGAATTTGTGGCTTTGGAGGTTTTGCCCTGAATGCCACTACGGTTGACAAACGTGTAAAAGCGGTTGCAACGACCAGTACCTATGACATGACAAGGGTAATGTCGAAAGGATACAACGATTCAACAACACTCGAACAACGTACAAAAGCATTGGAAGATTTGGGGCAGCAACGTTGGAAAGATGCCGAAAATGGAAAACCAGCAGATGGTCCAAGGAATTTGCCCGAAAGCTTGAAAGGCGACGAACCTCAATTCGTGGTCGATTACTTCAATTATTACAGGACGCCCCGGGGTTTCCATCCAAATTCGGTGAACTCAAACGGAGCGTGGCTGGTAACCAATCCATTGTCCTTTATGAACATGCCGATATTGACGTATTTGAAAGAAATATCGCCAAGACCAATGCTTTTGATCGCTGGCAAGAATGCGCATTCCCGCTATTTCAGTGAGGACATTTACAAGGCTGCATCGGAACCGAAAGAATTGATGATTGTTCCAAATGCGGTGCACGTAGATTTGTATGACAAGGTTGATGTAATTCCTTTTGACAAATTGGTAACATTCTTTAAAGATAATTTGAAGTAATATTCATTAACTTTAGGCTCACGATCGACTATCCCCTTAACAACAAAGAACAAAAAATATGGAAACAAAAAATACAAAAGCTTTCGGCACTGAATCACCTGAAGCAGATTTGAAACAAATGACCATTCAACGCAGGACGGTTAACCCTACTGATGTAGAAATTGAAATCCTTTATTGCGGCGTATGCCATTCCGATCTGCATACAGCCCGTAACGATTGGGGCGGTGCCGTCTATCCTGTGGTTCCCGGCCACGAGATTGTGGGCCGGATCATAAAAATAGGCAGCAATGTAACCAAATTCAAGGTGGGCGATCTGGCAGGCGTTGGCTGTATCGTAGATTCCTGCCAGACGTGCAGCAGCTGCAAGCAGGATCTGGAGCAATACTGTCTAAACGGCTTCACCGGAACGTATGGCGGTCACGACAAGTATTTGAACATGCAGACATTCGGTGGCTATTCGGAAAGCATCGTGGTTACGGAAGGTTTTGTCCTGAAAGTTCCCGAAAACCTGGACCTCGCTGCCGTTGCACCTCTATTATGTGCCGGTATCACAACCTGGTCACCGTTAAAACATTGGAAAGTAGGCAAGGACAGTAAAGTCGCAGTTGTAGGTCTTGGCGGACTCGGACATATGGCCATCAAGCTTGCAAAAGGCCTGGGAGCTGAAGTCAGCCTGTTCTCAAGGACACCGGACAAGGAGAAGGACGCTTTGGATCTGGGGGCCGACAACGTAATCATTTCAACGGACGAGGAGCAGATGAAATCCGTCAGGGGAAAATTTGACTTGATCATTGATACCGTTCCCTATGTACACGATCTGAATCCTTATGTTGCCACCCTGGGCATCAACGGAACTTTGGTCGTGGTGGGTTATCTGGGAGGCTTGGAACCTCTGTTGAACACCGTGCCGATGATTATGGGCAGAAAATCAGTAGCGGGATCCGTAATTGGTGGAATTGCCGAGACACAGGAAATGCTTGATTTTTGTGGCGAGCACAACATCGTTTCCGAAATTGAAATCATCAAGATGCAGGAAATCAACGAAGCCTATGCAAGGATGCTCAAAAGCGATGTGCGCTATCGCTTTGTAATTGACATGCAATCTTTGAGACAGGGATAGTTTTCTAGCCATCATAAATAAACAGCTGTCAGCCATACTATATGGTTGGCAGTTTTTTTGTTAATAGCAATAAGGCACAACATTGAAAACTTCTATATTTGCCAAATGAAAACACTGAAAGATTTTACTTCTTACAATCAAGCCATTGGGTTGTCCAAGCCATTGGACAATGATATTGATGTTGGTTATTATGATCCTCCAAAAATCATTCTTCCCTCCTGTCCTGTAGTTGTGGATTTCTACAGGATTTCAATCAAGATCAAATACAAAAGAAAATCTACGCCAGATGTCGGACCCGTTTCTGCTGTATTCTTCAATACGCCCGATCTGGTCATCGAACCAGGATGGGACGCTGAACCTACTTATACTGGAATGTACCTGCAACTTTCAAAAAAAATTATTGAAGAAAACAGGTACTTGTTCAAGACATACCTGGACTATGGCCAGCACGAAGCTTTATACTTGACGGATGATGAAGTGGAAGAAGTTACTGCTGTCTTCGGGTTGATGATGAAGTATTATGAAAGCGAAAAGCGAAATTTCAGTGTGCTATTGTCGTATGTAAACGTATTGGTATCGTTGGTCGAGGCATTTTACAAGAGACAGTTTTCTACCGATCCAAAACAGTACAACCGTGTCGTGACAGATTTCCAACAGAGTTTGGCAGAATATTACAATCAACCTGTAAAGCAGCTTCCAAGCGTTCAATATTTTGCAGACAAATTGGGCCTGACCGCCAATTATCTGGGTGATATCGTCAAACATTTTACACAGAAATCGGCTTTGGAGAATATCCACGATTTCGTTATAAAAAGAGCGAAGGAATTGTTGGTGGAAAATCAAAAACTCAACACCACAGAAGTGGCTTACGAATTGGGTTTCGAATATCCAAATTACTTTTCAAAGTTTTTCAAAAAGCAGGTCAATCTCACACCAAGAGAGTTCCGGCTACAAGCCACAAGCAGAAATTAAATAAATCAAAACGCCTTTACAAGAGGCGTTTTTTCATTATCAGTAATTTGTCTCTCTTTTAGTGGTAATCTGTTTCCATCGATTGTTTTTTGTGATGATATCTTTGCTGAACAATTTTAAAACATCTCAAAATGAAAACAAGAATATGTATCGTAATGTTGATGACATTATTAACATTCGGAACAAAAATTACTGCACAAACTAAATTCTCTAAAGACACCAATAAGCACAAAACCGTACTCCTAATAAATGCACACCTAACCTATCCTGGATTGTCTGAAGGCAAATTAAACAAAGCTTTTTATGATAAAGCTAAAGATTTCTTTGTTTCTCAAAACTATATTATCTTGGAAACTAAAATTGAGTCGGGGTATAATGTGGAGGAAGAGGTAGAAAAACATATGAAAGCCGACATCATTGTGTTGCAAACGCCTGTAAACTGGGAAAACACACCTTGGATTTATAAAAAGTATGTGGATGAAGTTTTTACAAGTGCAATGCTTAGCCAAAAATTTCTCTCTGGTGACGGTCGTTCAGAAACAAACCCAATGAAACAATACGGAACCGGAGGGAAAATGCAAGGTAAAAAGTTTTTGCTTTCAGCTACCTGGAATGCACCAGAAGAAAGTTTCAATGATCCAAAGCAAGTTCTTTGGAAAGGCAAGAGCGCCGATGATGCCTTGTTTAATGTAGGCGCAAATTATTTGTTCGTAGGATTTGAAGTCGTCCCCGGACATTATTGCTATGATGTTTTTCATAACAAACACATCAAAGAAGATCTTGAAAATTATCCAAAGTATTTAAAAAAAGTATTTGGACTTTAATAAAATCAATTAAAAATACATAACTAAAATTAAGATGAGTACGACAAAAAAAGTTTTATTAATCAATACACATTTAACGTATCCTAACTGGAGCGAAGGCACACTGAATGCCTAATTTCATCAAAAAGCAAAAGAATTTTTCGAAGCTAATAATTTCGAAGTTTTAGAAACAAAAGTTGAAGACGGCTATGATGCCGACGAGGAAGTGGAAAAACACTTGCAAGCCGACATCATTCTCCTGCAAACCCCCATCAACTGGTTTGGTGCACCTTGGATTTACAAGAAATATGTGGATGAGGTTTTCAACAGCGGATTGCACAGTGCAAAATTCCTTTCCGGCGATGGAAGGACAAGGGAAGATGCCGCCAGGCAATACGGAACCGGCGGAAAAATGCAAGGCAAGAAATTCATGGTCTGCAGTACTTGGAATGCTCCTGCTGAAAGCTTCAATGATGTCAACCAGCAATTATTTCGAGGAGTAAGCACTAAAGATTACCTGTTGCACATTACCAGCAACTACCGTTTCTGCGGTGTTGAAATCGTACCCGACTATAATTGCTTTGATATTTTTAAAGACGGGGATATTGCAAAGGACCTGGAAAACTATCCAGCACATTTGGCCAAAGCTTTTGAGGTTTGATTTTCAAAAAAGCCAAATAGTCTATATAAAAAGAGCATCCCATCCTACAACGCGATGCTCAAGCATTCATAAAAAACTAACTCAAAACTCAATTAACACAAATATAAAACACTCATAATCAAATAGCAATACCTATTTGTAGTTAATTTTAAAAACCAAGACTTGCATCATAAAAGGTAAAAATGAAAGTTATTCTTACATCGGATGCAATTAAGCTTCATGAAGTCCAGACAAACTGAAACTTACCAAGAAGCTTTAAGAAAATTAAGAAATAAGGAATTTCGTTCATATAACAATTTATACAGGAAAACAAAAACGTTGCCAGGTTCGGTGATTAAAGAATGTCTCAAAATTGCCCTATGGACAAAAGTGTGACACGGTAGGGTATCTTGAAAGAGGATTGTTTTATTAAGCTACATTAGCTGAATAATACAACTATAAACCCCCTCTTTATGAACAAAATTACTTTGCTGGCGGCCTTCCTGATGGCAGCCGTTTCCGGGTATGCACAATGCGACCCTGTCAGCACTTTTAATCAGGATTTTGAATCCACCGCTGATTCCGATGTTCCCGATTGCTGGTCGACCATCATTGGCGGTCCCGGAATTTCCCAATATGCCCACATCGAAACCATCGGTTTTAATGGTACGGGACAATCCAGATCGGTCAGGATCAACCGCGATGCATCCGGACCTGATGCGAATGTGATCTTGGTATCGCCTGTATTGAGCAATCTTTCAGCCGGAACGCACCGCTTGCGATTTTCAACTTTCAGCAACGAGGTTTCGCTTGTAGAAGTAGGTACCTTGGACGGCCTGACCGAAGATGCAAATTTCAACCTGATTGGTGAAGCAGTAGAAGTACAGACAGGCGTTCACGAATATACCGTTGATTTCACCAGCTATACCGAAACCGATGTCTTGATTGGCATCCGGATGACTACCGCCTATACCATCTTCTTAGACGATATTGTTTGGGAAGCTGCCCCCTTGTGTCCTGATGTTTCAGATGTTTCGATTACTTCAACTGAAACTACCACCGCCTCTCTGACTTGGACTGCCGGTGGAGAGGAAGAGGAATGGGATATCGTTTACGGCACTTCAGATGTTACGGATCCCCAGACATTGGTACCCGTATCTCCTGCTCCAACCTTGACGCCCGAGGCTACCCTTTCGGGTCTGGAACCTGGCACTGCATATAAGGTCTGGGTCCGCTCCGTATGTGAAGCCGGCAATGGTGCCTGGATGGATCCTGTTACCTTTACCACGGATTGTTTGCCCGCAACCCTAGTAAATGAAAATTTTGATGGCGCGGAGAATGGTTCATTGCCACCGTGCTGGTCATCAATTGTACGAGGACCTCAGGCCCTGCCTGCTTATGAAAATGTCATGACCAAGGACATGAACGCCCATTCAGGAGTGAACTCCGTTTCCCTGAACAGGACTTTTGACGATACCGAGGTTTTCCTTGTTACGCCAAGCTTGTCCACGCTTCCTTTGGCTACACACCGCATAAAATTTTATGCCTTCAGCTACAATGAAAATCCCAGTATAGAATTGGGTACCTTGTCTTCCAATGACAACAATGCAGAATATACGCCCTTGCAAGTGATCCAGCTTACGGATACCTATACGGAATATGTTGTAGACTACACTGCCTATGAGGGAACTGATACGTATGTTGCCCTCAAATTGAATGCTGGGTGGGCCATCTTTCTTGATGATATAAAATGGGAAATCGCACCGGAATGCGCTGATGTTACTGCAATACTAACAACTGCAACAACTCCAGACAGTGCCTCGTTCTCATGGACTCCGGGATCAGATGAAACTACCTGGGATATCGTGTATGGAGAAAGCTCCGTAACGGATCCTGATACTTTGACATCCATTGCTCCTGCCCCATCTGTGACCCCAACAGCTACCATATCAGGACTACAGGCCAATACCATTTATAAAGTTTGGGTACGTTCATCTTGTGGTACGGAAAATGGTGCCTGGATCGATCCGCTATCCTTTGAGACGGCCTGCTTGCCTGTTGCCGTACTGGATGAAAATTTTGATGCTGCCGAAACAAGTACCTTGCCAGACTGCTGGTCTTCAATCATCAGAGGTGCGGACACGCCAGATTTTGCAAATGTGGAGGTAGTAAACTTCTCTTATCATTCTGCTCCCAATGCAGTCAGGATACAATCAGTACCGCCAAGCGGATCAGAAGTCGATTCGGATGTGATCCTGGTTTCGCCTAATTTATCCACATTGCAATCAGGCAATTACCGATTGAAATTTTACAGTACGGGTTCCGACCCAGGAATCCTGGAAGTGGGAACTTTGGACACTGCCACAAGTCAAGGTGTGTTTTCTTCGCTCGAAGAGGTTGATGTCAGCAATACCCTGTTTGAACATACCGTAAATTTTGCCAACTATCAAGGAACCGATACCTATATCGGGATCCGTCATAAAACAGGACACGCGATCTATGTAGACAACATCCGTTGGGAAATAACTCCCTTGTGCAATGATGTACAGGAGATCTTGGTGGGTGAAATTGGTATCGGGGAGGCAACTGTCAATTGGACGGGAGGAGGATCAGAGTCCGGATGGCAAGTTGCCTATGGCTTGTCAACCTCTACCGATCCTGAAATGTTGACGCCTGGACCTCTGCTTATTTCTACTACTACACTCCTGCAAGGATTGACAGACAATACGTCCTATAAAGTCTGGGTGCGTTCTGTCTGTGGAAATCCAAGTGCCAATGGTGCGTGGATAGGACCTGTACAATTCAAGACGACTTGTCTTCCAACCAATGTTCCCTACACTGAAGATTTTGAATCTACGGATGGGCCTGGATTGCCTGATTGCACTTCCAATTTGAATCTGGGCGAAGGAAATGACTGGACCGTTGTAAATAATGCACTTACTTATAGATACGATAGCGATCATGAAGCCAATGTTTGGTTCTTTACACGCGGTATCAACTTGCTGGCAGGAACCGATTATACCTTGAGTTACAGCTATGGAAATAACAGCAGCTATGTGGAGAAGTTAAAGGTTTTTTATGGCAACGCGAACAACCTTGATGGAATGGCCTACGAACTCGCCGACCATCCGGAAATTACCGATGATGCAGAGGAAAGCAATAGCATAATTTTTACTCCGGACACTACTGGCATTTATTACTTTGGCTTCAATGCGTATTCAGAAGCCGACCAGAACAGATTGTTTGTGGATGACATCAGCATATCGGAAACATTGAAGAATGAGGATTTCAGCAGTGAAGATTTTACATTCAGTCCGAATCCGGTAAGGAATGTTTTGAACCTATCGTATAAGCAAAACATCTCTGATGTGGTGGTTTATAATTTATTGGGACAAAAGGTATTTGAAATTGCCGTCAATGCAACTACAACAAAGGTTGACATGTCGGGCTTGGCTAGTGGAAGTTATCTGGTAAAGGTTAGCTCTGATAGTCATACCAAGACAATCAAGATTTTAAAGCAATAGACTTGCAATCATTTTATAAAAAAAAGCGTCCAATTGGACGCTTTTTTTTATATATTTTCTCAAATAGTCCTTAATGGACGTCAATTCCATCAAAATATATTTCGGTTATTGCGGTATCATCGTATTTGTTGCCTCTATAAACTTCCAAGATTTCAAATTTAATCGTCCACCACGGCTTGTTCAAGTCTTCCCTATCGGAGTATCCAATAGGATCGAACTTGAAAGTCTGTTCTTTAGCTGATTGTCTTTGAATCTTTTAAAACCGAAGAAGCTGAAATTGTATCCAATCCGCCTCCGCAATACCAACTGCAGCCAACGCCAAGAATACTCCAATAGCTTTCAATTCCCTCATCACAACTGTCGTATATTTTTTTATCTGTCTCGGATAATTTCTTGTAATCGTTTTCATCGCGTACTTTGCTGAAAACTTTTTCGCATTCCAACTGTTTCCTGATAAACTCAATTTCGCCTTCCTTGCTCTTGTCTACAAGTGAACCCAAAATAGGTTTCATTTGTTTTATTTTCTGAGCAGAGGATGGTAGTGTAAGAAATGTAAAAAAACAAAGTATAAATAATCGCATGTTCCAATTATTTGAAGTTTATATCCTAATTCGTTACAATCTTCCCTCTCTCATCTTCCTATTTCCTCCTTCTCAATTAAAAATCTTGACCAGCATCTCCTTCAGTAAGTCGCTTTCCCTTAAGGTAGCCCCAACGCCCTTGCTCTTCACATCCGTATCCCGCAAGGTGGCTACAATCTGGCTTACCTTTTTCATCGGATAGTTTTTGAGTGCCACATCATAATCCTTCACAAAATAAGGGTTCACTTTTAGGACAGAAGCGACATTCTTTGGAGTTTTATCCTTTAATCCGTGGTATTGCAACAGTTGCAGGAAAAAACTGAACACCAAGGAAGTCGTCATTACCATCGGGTGTTCCTTAGGGTTTTCGGCAAAATATTGCGCTATCTTGTACGACTTCAATTGGTTTTTCTCACCAATGGCCTTTCTGAATTCAAATACATTGAAATCCTTGCTGAACCCAATGTTTTGTTCAATTACTTCCGGGGTTACGGTACTGCCTTTCGGCAAGATTATCGCAAGCTTGTCCAATTCGTTTGCAATCTTGCTCAAATCTGTTCCCAGGAAATCCACCAGCATTGCTGCCGCTTTTGGTTCTATATTGAGTTTTTTTCCTGCGAGGACCCGTTTTAGCCAATCGCCAACCTGGTTCTCATAGAGCTTCTTGCTCTCATAAACAAGTCCGTTCTTTTCAAGCAGTTTCGTTACTTTCTTTCTCTTGTCAAGGGTCTTGTATTTATAGCAGAAAACCAAAACCGTTGTTGGCATCGGGTTTTCGGCATAACTTTCAATTTTATCCATGGTCTTGGTCAAATCCTGCGCTTCCTTTACAATCACCACCTGGCGCTCGGCCATCACAGGGTAACGCTTTGCAGTTCCCACGATGTCTTCCACCGAAACGTCACGCCCGTAAAGCACCGTCTGGTTAAACCCCTTCTCTTCTTCCGAAAGGATATTCTGCTCTATATAATCCGATAATTTATCAATATAATACGGCTCCTCACCCATCAAGAAATAAATCGGCTTGATGTTGCCCGCCTTTATATCGTTTACAATTTTTATAACCTCATCCATTTTTTAGTGTTCCGTTTTTCAGTAGCCGGTATTCAGTCGCAGTTGGCAGTTGTTCAGAATTATCAAATTACTGCATTTTCAAATCCCAAAATCAGCTTACTTTCAAATTATCAAATTATATTTGCCCCATGCAACAGCTAAATTTTCCAACCTATAACTTTCGTTTCAAAAATAGCGAAAATAAAACAGCTATCTTCGATGAAATTCGGAAAAAATTCATCATTATGACCCCGGAGGAATGGGTGCGCCAAAACGTTGTACAGTACCTTCTCCAGCAAAAAAAATACCCGAAATCGCTTATCAATGTTGAGAAATTACTGAAGATTAATGGCTTGGTTAAACGCTATGACGTGGTGGTTTTTAATAATGACGGTTCGATTTTCATCCTGGTGGAATGCAAGGCGCCGGAAATCAAGATTTCACAAACCACCTTCGACCAGATTGCACGTTACAACATGACCATGCAATCGGAATATCTGATGGTGACCAACGGTCTTGAGCACTATTTTTGCCAAATGGATTTTGAGAACGAACGGTATGCATTCCTGAGGGAACTTCCTGATTATGCCAGCCGGTAATCTGTTGTCAGCAGCAGTTTGCAATTGATTCGGTTTGGATTTACTTTTAAATTAAAATTATTATTATAAATGAATATAGCAGTTGTAATATTGAACTGGAATGGTGTTCAGCTCTTGGAACAATTTTTACCATCCATAATCGCGTATTCGCAGGAAGCGACTGTTTATGTTGCCGATAATGCTTCAACGGATGCTTCGGTTGCTTTTGTAAAGGCCAACTTTCCTTCGGTAAAAATCGTCATAAACAACGACAATTACGGATTTGCAAAAGGCTATAACGAAGCCTTGAAATACATTGACGCAGATGTTTATGCCCTGATCAATTCTGATATTGAAGTAACGGAAAACTGGCTTTTACCGATTATTGAAACCTTTCGAACAGAACCCGACACAGCCATCATCCAACCGAAAATACTTGATTTTAAAAACAAGGAATACTTTGAATATGCCGGTGCGGCAGGAGGTTTTATTGATCGATACGGCTATCCTTTTTGTCGTGGCAGGATTTTCGAAACGATTGAAAAGGACAACGGGCAATACGATGATGATACAGAAATCTTTTGGGCCTCAGGTGCCTGTTTTTTTATCCGAAGCGAAGTCTACAACCAATTGAAAGGATTCGATGGTGATTTTTTTGCCCATCAGGAAGAAATTGATTTATGCTGGCGTGCATTCAATAAAAACCATATTATAAAGTACTGCCATGCTTCTAAAGTATACCATGTTGGAGGAGCAACTTTAAACGAAGGAAGCCCGAGGAAGACCTTCTTGAATTTCAGGAACTCCCTTTTGATGCTGACTAAAAACCTTCCTGCCTCGTCCCTGCTTCTTGTTCTTTTCGCAAGACTTTGCCTTGACGGAATTGCAGGCGTACGCTTTTTGACCCAAGGAAAATTTAGGCATTGCGTTGTCATTATCAAGGCTCATTTTTCTTTTTATGCCTTATTTTTAAAAAATTATCGCAAAAGGGAAAGCAAACAATATCGAAACTATTATAAGCTGAAAAGCATTGTTTACTGCTATTACCTTCGTAGTGGCAAGGTTTTTGAAAAGCTTTTTTAACATTAGTTTAGGCATCGTTATGAATCTTTAAACTTATTAAAACCCTAATTTTGTAAATAAATCTAAAACAATCAATTATGAAAAGAGTAATTCTGGCATTATCATTAATTGCCCTTTTGACCACCTCCTGTGGAACCAAAAAGAAAATAGCTGAACTGGAGAACAAGAACAAGGAAATTCAGGATTTGCTTAACACGGCTACAATTAAACTGAATACTTGTTTGACAGAAAAAGAAGCAATGGCAAGTCAAATGGATTTCTTAAAGAAAAACAATTCAGATTTGATTAACAATATGGGGAATATGACAACCCTATCTGCAAAAGGTGCTGAAAATATTGAGAAGGCACTGGAGTCTATCAAGGAAAAAGATTTGAAAATTACAAGAATGCAGGATGCCTTGACCAAAAAGGACAGCGTTACGTTGGCTTTGGTTACCAGTTTGAAGCGTTCGGTAGGTATTTCTGATCCGGATATTGAAATCAACGTAGAAAAAGGCGTGGTTTTCATCTCTATTGCTGACAAATTATTATTCAAGAGCGGAAGCTACGTAGTAAGTGACAGGGCCAAGGAAATTCTAGGCAAAGTTGCGAAAGTAGTCAACGACAAACCTGATTTTGAATGCATGGTGGAAGGCCACACAGACAATGTTCCATTCATCAGTAACGGAACTTTGCTCGACAACTGGGATTTGAGTGTTAAACGTTCTACAGCAATTGTAAGAATCTTGACGAAAGATTTCGGTGTTAATCCAAAACAATTGATCGCGGCCGGACGTAGCGAATTTGTTCCATTGGTAGAAAATAATTCTGCTGAGAACAGAACTACAAACAGAAGAACCCGTATCGTGGTGATGCCTAAAATCGATCAATTCTACGATATGATTGAAAAAGAAATGAAGAACAAGAAATAGAAGAACAAGAAATAATCGTTCTGGTTTATATAACAAAAAGGTCTGGATTTACTCCAGACCTTTTTTTATGAATATTATATCGGATGTAATTAAAATAAAAAACTCCTTAGTTTCCCAAGGAGTTTTTTTGGTGGGGAGAGCAGGATTCGAACCTGCGAAGTTTTCACAGCAGATTTACAGTCTGCCCTCGTTGGCCGCTTGAGTATCTCCCCTCCTATAAACAAATACCAGTATTTGTTCCAAGCGGTTGCAAATATAGGAACTGTTTTTATGTTTGCAAACTAAATTTAAAGATAAATTTCAATTAATTTTTAAACTATTGGCAGTGAATAAAATAAAAAATCTCCACTGGGGAGATTCTTTATATAAATAATATAAAAGCGTTTATTACTTCAAGATTTCAGCAACTTTTGCTCTTAATTCAGCTCCTCTCAAGTCACGTGCGATGATTTTTCCATCGGCATCCAGTATGAAAGTGGCAGGAATACTTTTTACATTGTAAAGTTCTGCAATTGGATCACTCCAGAATTTCAGGTTTGAGATATGATTCCAAGTCAGGTTATCTTTTGCAATTGCTTCTTTCCATTTAGCGGCATCCTTGTCTAATGAAACTCCTATGATATTCAATCCTTTTGCGTGGTATTCATTATAAAGCGCCACAACACTTGGATTTTCCTTGCGACAAGGACCACACCAAGATGCCCAGAAATCGATTATTGTTACTTTCCCTAGTGATTCCTTCAGGGACATAACTTTTCCATCAGGATTTGGAGCAGAAAACTCTGGGGCAATACTGCCAACCGTAATCAATTTAAAGTTATCGATCTTGGTTTTGACCGTCTTTCCAGGTTTCGTGGCTTTCAAGGAAGCATCAAGGCCATTATAGACGGTCTTGATTTTTTCGATATCAACATCTGGTTGATTGAACATATTATCCAGAAACAATACCGAAAGGAATGATTTGGGATTCTTCTCAGGATAATTTGCCGTCAAGGTTACAATCTCTGCCTGTATCTTACCAAATTCTTCCATTAGGGCATTAGCTGTTGCCGTATCATTATTCGCCTGGGCATCCTGCATTTTTTTCATATTGGCAGTTTGAAAATCTTGCATCTTCTTTTGGATTTTCATCGCAACGCCGTTAAAGCTTTGCAGATCCTCATTGTTTTTTGTACCTCCAATTTTACTCTTTGCAACGCTGTCCTTGTAGATCGTAAAATTGATCTTACCGTTCTCCAATATAAAGGCTACCTTTCCTTGTATGCCTTGCACTTGGATAAAATGAATGGAAGGCTCTAACGTTTTTCCCTTGAAGGTAAATTTCTCATTTTCAATTTTTACGCTATCAACAGGAACCATTCCCAAAACCTCATCCTGACGTTCCAATACAACTGTTTTTCCATTTTCCAAACCCTTTACGGTCCCGGTTAATGTGAAATTGTTATCGATAATAACTTTAAAGGAAACCAAGCCGATGGCAAGGAAAAGAATAAAAAATGTCTTTTTCATGTGTTGTGTTTTTTAATTAATACAAAAATAGCCATGTTTCCATGGCTATTGAATTATTTTCCTAACAGGGAAGCTACTTTTGCTTTCAGTGCTTCGCCTCGAAGGTCTTTCGCTATGATTTTTCCATCTGCATCCAATAATAAAGTCGCTGGAATACCTTCTATATTATATTCTTTTGCAATTGGATCTTCCCAGCCTTGAAGGTTGGAAATCTGTGTCCAGGTTAGCTTGTCCTTTGCGATTGCACCTTTCCATTTGGCATCATTGGTATCAAGGGAAACTCCAATTATATTCAATCCTTTTGCATGAAACTCATTATAAAGGGCTACCACGTTTGGATTTTCCTGTCTGCATGGTCCACACCATGAAGCCCAAAAATCAATAATTGTTATCTTCCCAAGGGATTCTTTCAAGGAAATTACCTTACCATTTGTACTTGGAGCAGAAAAATCAGGAGCTATGCTTCCTATTGCTGTGGAAGTGCTGGCATTACTGGGCTTTTTTTTTCAGCTTCAGCAATTTCAGCAAGTGTCTTTTTCAATTTCTTACCTTCCTTGGTTGCTTTCAATTCAGCATCCAATGAATCAAAATACTTGTTAAGTTTTGCCGTATCACGGTCTGGCTGGTTGATAAGTTGACCGATGAATAAAAGTGACAGGTACGATTTTGGGTGTTTTTCAATATGATCAATAGTCAATTTCATGAACTCATCTTGAAAAACTTTGTTCTCCTTGATCAAGGCATTTCTGGTAACGGTATCTTGCGCCATCTGGGCTTGTTGCCATTTTTCCATATTGGCTTTTTGGAAAGCCATCATCTTTTTCTGAACTTTTTCATATTCTTTAGAATAAATAGCCAACTGATCGTTGCTGTAAGTACCACCTACAACACTTTTATTGATACTATCCTTGTCAACTTTCAAATTGATTTCTCCATTTTCAAGAACAAAAACAATTTTACCTTGGGTAGCATCAACTTGAACGAAATGCAAACCTGGTTCCGTAACGTTACCTTCGAATTTGAATTTTCCTTTTTCAACTTTTACGGTATCTACTTGAACCAATCCTGTTGAATCTTGTTTTTGAAGATAAACAGCAACACCGTCTTTTACTCCTTCAGCATTACCTTCGATGATAAATTCGTTTTTTCCAACCTTGCTACAAGAAACCAAAGCTGCTACGGCAAGTAACGATAAAAATATTTGTTTCATTTTTTAAAAGTATTTTTTTTATGATTTTAGTTTGCAAAAGTATTTAATTTTACAAGGTTACCCTATAAAACCAAGTAAATTTTATGCTTAATTTAATTTTTTTTATTTGAGAGTTGACGGACAGACGAAATTAGTCAGTTTAAGCCCGGTATTTCGGATACCGCTGATGCCTTTTTCAACATTGGTAAAATTATGGATTCCCCTGGATTTCAAGATCGATCCCATGATTACGGAACGATAACCTCCAGCACAATGAAGGTAAAACTCATCATTCTTAGGAACTTCACTGAAATGCTGATTAACGGTATCCAAAGGAATGTTCAAGGCATTTTCTACGTGCTCTGCCGAAAACTCACCTGGTTTCCTAGCATCGACCACTATACTTTCTTCGGATAATTGTGACGTAAATTCTTCCGGCGATATGGATTTCATGGTATCAATTTCAAATCCTGCTTCTTGCCAGGCGGCAATTCCTCCTTCTAAATACCCCAAGGCATTATCAAAACCTACTCTTGACAATCTGGTGATGGTTTCTTGTTCCTTACCTTCAGGAGTCACCAGTAACAAAGGTTGCTTTACATCCATGATGAGGGCACCAACCCAGGGAGCAAAATTTCCTTGGATGCCAATAAAGATTGAATTTGGAACATGCCCTTTTACATAATCATTTTCGTGACGAACATCCAACACAATTGCTTCTGCCTGATTGGCCAATGTTTCAAATTCCTTCGGTTTTAAAGCCCTGAAGCTTTTTTCGATGATGGCATCCAAACTTTCATAACCTTGAATGTTCATCATTACGTTTTGAGGAAAGTAAGCCGGTGGCAATCCTAAGCCATCCAACAATTCGGCTGTAAATTCTTCACGCGTCATATCTTCTCTCAAAGCGTAATTCGTTTTCTTCTGATTGCCCAAAGTATCAGTCGTTTCCTTGCTCATGTTTTTACCGCAGGCACTTCCTGCTCCATGGCTTGGATATACGATCAAATCATCCGACAAAGGCATGATTTTGGTGCGAAGCGAATCAAATAGATAAGAAGCTAGCTTTTCCTGGGTCAAATCGTCTGAAAAAGCTTGTGCCAAATCAGGACGACCTACATCTCCAATAAAAAGGGTATCTCCTGTTATTATTCCATATTGCTTTCCGTTTCCATCAATCAATAAGTAACAAGTACTTTCTAGGGTATGCCCTGGCGTATGAAGCACTTTCACTGTATAATTCCCTACTTTGAATTCCTGATTGTCGGTTGCTATTATTGCTTCAAACTCAGGCTTGGCAGTTGGACCATAAACAATTTGTCCTCCTGTCTTCTTTGCCAGATCAAGATGTCCTGAAACAAAATCAGCGTGAAAATGCGTTTCGAAAATATATTTTATCTTGGCATTGTCCTTATTTGCTTTTTCAATATAAGGCTGCACTTCTCTCAAAGGATCAAAAATTGCAGCTTCGCCATTGCTTTCAAGATAATAGGCCGCCTGCGCGATACATCCCGTATATATTTGTTCGATTTTCATTTTTCAAATTTTAGTATTACAAAATTAAGTATTTGTTTCTGAAAAAATACTTAAAATTAGGGTATAAAAAAAGGCCTAGACAAATCTAAACCTTCTTGGTATTTATTCAAGGAAAAACTATTCCTGGTTTGTTGTTTTTCTCCAGGTAAAAGCATTCAATATGTGTCTCTTTGCGAATCTTCCTGGTGAATCAGCATTTACCATTTTCACATAAGTTGCTTTTGGCACACTGATGTATTCGTAAACGCTGCCATTAGAAAAAGTGATTTTCAATCTGCCGTCTACAAATGTATAATCTGTAATCGTTGCATTAGCAATAGTGTCATTATATTCAGGTAGTAATTGCTTTGTAGTTTCTGGATTGATACTTACCAAGTGATGATAGGCCTCAATAATTTTTTTACTATTTTCTTCAGCAGCAGCAAGACCAGCAGCATCTCCCTGAAATTTATCAGGATGTGCTTCTTTCATCGCATTACGATAAATGGTTTTCAAATCTTTTAATTCTGCAGTTTTATCTACATTCAGTAACTTTCTGTATTCAACTATTTTCTTCATAATAAAATGTAACTCATTGCCTTATAAGGTAAAAGATGTTTTTTCATCTTTCAAAATCGACAATTTTTTTGCAAAGGTACATTTAAAAAGAATAAAAAAAATAGAAAACGATTATTTTCAAATAAAAAAAACGTTAACCAATGATTAACGTTTCGTTTTCTATTTAAAACAGCCTTCCTGGCAGCCAGCCAATTCCAACCTTGATTCCTTTTCGCCGATAGTTGAACTTTATTCGATTGTCATCGATTTCAATTTTGTTCGATAGGCTTCAAGGGCGATGGATTTTGAGATGAACCCAAGGTATTTTCCATTTTGCATTACTGGCAAAAAGGCCACCTTGCTTGTTTCAAACTTATTCATTACGGTTTCCATGCTATCGGTTGGGTAAACAATCTCGATTGGAGCCGTCATTACATCTTTCACGGAAGTGTATTTTACTTTGAAATTACTGAAGATGATCTCCCTGATATCATTAAAATGAATGATTCCGACAAGGTTCTTTTCCTTATCAACCACACCAAAAATCACCTGATTGGAATGCGAAATCAAATCGACCAATTTCTCAAGATTTTCATCGGGAGAAACCGTCAGGTAATCTGTCTGGATTATTTTATTCGTATCCAAGGTCGATAGGATATTCGTGTCCTTGTTGCTTGTAAAGACGTGTCCTTTTTTAGCCAAATGCTTCACATCCATGGAATGCTTTTCAAATCTTTTGGAAACGGCAAAACTTATTGACGAAACAATCATCAGCGGTACCATCAGATTATAACCACCTGTAATTTCTGCAATAAGGAAAATAGCAGTCAATGGTGCGTGAAACAATCCGCTCAAGACACCTGCCATCCCAACGATCGTAAAATTACTAACCGGCAATTTTGAAATACCCGTCAAAGTTATGAACTGTGAAAAAAAGAAGCCTACATAGGAGCCCAAAAATAACGACGGGGCAAAATTTCCACCGTTACCGCCACTTCCAAGTGTGAATCCTGTTGCAAAAACTTTCAACATTGCCGCCAAACCAACAAATAATAAAAGCACCCATTTATTGTTTCTAAAATCTCCAAACAAAGTATCTTCAAGCAATTTACCTGGATCGCTTTCCGACAGTGTTTTTATACTTTCATAACCTTCCCCAAAAAGCGTCGGGACAATAAAGATCAGAACCGCCAACATCGACGCCCCGATCATTGCCTTCTTGTAAGGCTTGTTGTTATATCGTACAAAATATCTTTCAATCCTTTGAAACCATCTCGAGTAATAGATGGTAATCATACCCGTCAACAACCCCAAAACCACATAAAAAGGAACATTGTGATAGTCAAAATCCTGTTGCTTGCTAAAACTCAAAAGGATATTTTCTTTCAATATCACAGCCGAGACAATAGCCCCCGTTGCCGCTGCAATCATAATGGGCGTGAAAGCTGCAATGCTCACGTCAACCAGCAAGACTTCGATGGCAAACAATACACCAGCAATTGGCGCGTTAAATGCAGCTGCAATTCCGGCTGCGACGCCACAGCCAATCAGCAAAGTCCTGTCCTTGTAGCTTAATTTGTAGGTCTGGGCAAAATTGGAACCGAAAGCCGCACCTGTAATCGTAATCGGAGATTCCAAACCAGCCGAACCTCCCAGGCCAACTGTTAACGAGCTTGTGATGATCTGCGCGTACATCTGCTTTCTGGGCATTATACTGGCCTTTTGGGCCACGGCATACATGATTTGCGAAGTACCTTTTTCAATTTTTCCTCCCAAGACTTTTTTAATGACAAAAACCGTCAACAAAATACCAATGATGGGAAGTATACTGTTGATGTAACTCAACTTGATAATGCCGTTGATGTAAGTTGCAAAAACAAAAACCCAGTGTGCAAAAGCCTTCAGGACAATTACTGCCAATGCGACAGAAATCCCTACCAGAACACTGGATAAGAAAATGAACTGCTTGTTGGTTAATTTGGTTTGTCCCCAGGCAATTAAGGATTCGAGTCGTTGTAAATATTTTTTCAGCATTTTTTATTTTTCAAAAGCAAGGTACGAAAATACTACTTTTTGTGTTTAGACGATATTTTTCAAGGCTTCCTTTTTGCTCAAAGGCTTTAAATTATTGACTTCAACAAATCTTATCACAGCAGGGGCATTCGTTTTGGCATATTCCCGCAAGGCCCAACCAATTGCCTTTCGAATAAAAAATTCATTGGAGTCGGAATGCTTTTGACATAAACTAAACAACAAATCGGCATTTGTTTCCTGCTTGTATCCCAATTGAAACAAGATCGCACTCCTATTGAGCCACAAATTCTCCGAATCGGAAAATTTCTGGATCACTTTTTCCGTTTCCTCTGGAAATTGCATCAGATATTCTCCCAGGATATATTTCGAAATCACATCGACGCTATCCCACCAGGAATTCGTTTCAATCAGGAATTCAATCAACGAGATGTCTTCCTTGCTATATTTTTTCTTCAATCCTTTTATTAAAATCTCGATACTGCAATAATGCAACTCCCTTTGTTTTTTGGAGAACAATTCAACTGCAATATTTCGTGTGTTTTCGGCAACTTCTATTTGATGCCTTTTCAAGATAGCCTTGAAAATCAATCTTCTTTTTTCCGTTTTAATGCCATAAAAAGAAAAATGATTCTTCATATAATCCTCCATCGCAACCGCATTTCCTGCATTGCCGTTTTCTTGAAACGCTTTTTCCAAATCTTTTACAAAACTCATCTTGTACATTTTAAAGCCCAACCGCTTTGTCATCACCCCTCCTGTCTGCCCCACCTTCCAATTTCCCGTCAGGCAGAATCAAGATGGCATCCACTTTTCCTATGATGGGTGTATTTGCCTCGTTGATGATATAACCCTTTGCTTTCAAGCCATCCAATAATAGGGAAGAAAAAGAATCCGGTTCAAAAATCACTTCATCCGGCAACCATTGATGATGAAACCGAGGTGCATTTACAGCATCCTGCATGCTCATGTCAAATTCATAGACATTCAAAATGGTTTGTAAAACCGACGTAATGATCGTAGAACCTCCCGGGGTTCCCAAGACCATGCTCAATTTGCCCTTTCGTTCTACAATTGTCGGCGTCATCGAGCTCAACATTCGTTTTTCCGGAGCAATGCTGTTGGCTTCGGCACCAACCAACCCGTAAGAATTTGCAAAACCGGGCTTGGAGCTAAAATCGTCCATTTCGTTATTCAAGAAGAACCCCAATTCCTCGCAGTACAATTTGGAGCCAAAAGCACCATTCAAGGTCGTTGTTACCGAGACTGCATTTCCAAATTGATCCACGATCGAATAATGCGTCGTCTCATCACTTTCATAAACAGCAACATCGCCTTTTGAAACATCGGATGATCTTGTCGCTTTTTCAAAGCTAAAACCCTTCATTCTTTCTTTTAAATATTTTTCAGCCAATAAGGATCCCACGGGCACTTTCACAAAATCAGGATCTCCCAGATAATAACTACGGTCGGCATAAGAACGCCTTTCAGCTTCAGCAATGACCTGGATACTTTCCAATGAATTATGCCCGAATCCCTTCAAATCAAAAGGTGCGATCATCGCCATGATTTGTCCCAAGCAGACACCTCCGCTGCTTGGAGGCGCCATCGAAATGATTTTCAGGTTTTTATAATCGAATGTGATTGGAGTCCGCCATTTGGCTTCATATTTTCCCAAATCTTCCCTACTGATGATGCCGCCCTTTTCATTGAGATAATCAACCAGCTTTTGAGCAGTCTCACCCTTGTAGAATTCATCCCTGCCGTTCTTGGAAATCCTTTTCAGGGTTTCGGCCAAAGCCAAATATTTAATGGTATCTCTTTCTTTATAAGGTTTGGAAACCAATGATGTTCCACCATTGGCTTTTAGCAATTCATTTCTGAAATGAGAAAATTGTTTTTCTTGAATCTTGGTAACTACTATGCCTTTTTCAGCCAGATCAATTACTGGCTTTAAAATGGTTTCAATGGGCAATGTCCCAAACTTTTTGTGCACTTCAAAAATTCCTGCAATGGTTCCTGGAATTCCTACAGCCAAAGCCGTTTCGGTGCTTCTTCCTAAAATTACATTTCCCTTTTCGTCCAGGAACATATCTTTTGTTGCTGCCAGGGGCGCTTTTTCACGGTAATCCAGACTGCCAATTTCACCGTTTGCTTTTCTATACACCATAAAACCACCTCCTCCTATATTTCCCGCATACGGATAAGCAACCGCCAAAGCCAATTCCGTTGCAATCATTGCATCGAAAGCATTTCCGCCTTGTCTCATAATTTGAATACCAATTTCCGAAGCTTCTTCTCTAGCAGAAACCACCATTGCCTTTTCGGCCACCAAACCAGTGGGAACAATGATCTTTTCAGTTTTACAACCCAAGAAACAAAGCGTTATAAAAAGATATCTTTTTCTCATAACAGTGCTAATTTTTCCTTTACAAAAACCCTCACTTCTTCAAAAAACTGTGTAAATTCCTCTTCAAAATCCACATAAAACTCCTGAAGTTCTTTTACTGAAAACTGCATACCTGACCTGTTCTTGGTCCTATGGTCCATCTGAAATAAAATTCTCGAGATTCCTTCAATCGTTGCATAACTCGCCAGCCAATTGTATTGGATCATATAAGGCATCATGCCTTTTGTCTTATCGGTAAGGATATCATAATTGTCTTTCAAAACATGATAAAAATGGTCTGCAAAGCTTTCCAACTTCACATCTGAATAGCTGTTCCAGTTCTTTGCCAGAAAATGATCATAGAAGATATCGATAATAACCCCCGAATAATGTCCGTATTTTTCATGCAATCGGTGTTTGCTTTTCCTGAAAATAGGATGGAAATCCGTAAACGTATCAATTTCACGATGAAGCATTATGCCCTGCCCGACCTCCTTGGGAAAATCTTCAAAATTTTTCCCGTGAATGCCATCGGCCATGAAATTGCCTATTTTTATGAGATCATTCTCTCCCGAAAGATATATGTGTGCCAGAAAATTCATTCGTCTAATTTAAAGAATTATAAATGATGACCCGAAAAAAATAACCTTTTTATTTTTTGAACTGGCAAAGCAATTTTAATTTTTCAATTATATTTGTTACATCTAAATTCCACATTCAATCATTTAAAACAATTACAATGACCTTAATAAAATCAATTTCAGGAATCCGTGGCACCATTGGTGGAAAAGTTGGCGACAACCTAACTCCGGTTGATGCCGTAAAATTTGCTTCGGCTTATGGAACCTGGCTGAAATCCTATTCCAACAAAGAAAAACTAATTGTGGTTATCGGCCGTGATGCCAGAATTTCTGGACCAATGATCCATAATTTGGTGGTGAACACTTTGATCGGATTGGGCATTGACGTGATTGATTTGGGGCTTTCCACAACGCCAACCGTTGAAATTGCCGTTCCTTTGGAAAAAGCAGACGGGGGAATCATTCTAACGGCCAGCCATAATCCTAAACAATGGAATGCCTTGAAGTTGCTGAATGAAAAAGGTGAATTCTTAAGCGGTGCAGAAGGTGCAAAAATCCTTGACATTGCAGAAAGGGAAGCTTTTGACTTCTCAGACGTGGATAATTTGGGAGAAGTTACTTCCAATGATGCTTTTATGGACATCCACATTGATGAAGTCTTGAACATGCCTTTGGTGGATGTTGAAGCGGTAAGACAGGCCAAATTCAAAGTGGTGGTGGATGGTGTAAATTCTTCCGGAGGGATCATCATACCCAAGCTATTGGAATTGATGGGAGTTGAAGTTGTAAAGCTTTACTGTGAACCAAATGGACATTTCCCACACAATCCGGAACCTTTGAAAGAACACCTGACCGATATTTCCGAGTTGGTGGTGAAAGAAAATGCGCACCTGGGAATTGTGGTCGACCCGGATGTGGACCGTCTGGCCTTTATCAGCGAGGACGGCGAAATGTTTGGAGAAGAATATACTCTTGTAGCTGTTGCCGATTATGTATTGGGCAAGACACCTGGAAACACCGTTTCCAATATGTCCTCTTCTCGTGCCTTGCGTGATATTACCCTCAAACACGGTGGAAAATATGAAGCGAGCGCTGTCGGAGAAGTGAATGTCGTAGAGCTGATGAAGAAAAACAACGCCATCATTGGTGGTGAAGGAAATGGCGGAATCATCTATCCCGAATCACATTACGGAAGAGATTCTATTGTTGGAACAGCCTTGTTCTTGACACATTTGGCCAATAAAAAGATGAAAGTATCAGAATTAAGAGCTTCCTATCCCGAATATTACATGAGCAAGAACAAGATTGAATTGACACCACAGATTGATGTTGATGCAATTTTGGAAGCGATGACCGAAAAATACAAGATGGAAGAAATCTCTACCATTGACGGGGTAAAAATTGATTTTGCCGACAATTGGGTACATTTGAGAAAATCGAATACCGAACCCATCATTCGTATTTATACCGAAGCTTCGTCTCAAGAAAAAGCAGATGCTTTGGCTTTGAGAATCATTGATGAAATCAAAACCGTGGCTGGAATTTAAGGAACGAAATGAATATCAGGAGCTGATTAAACATATCAACCCAAGGATTAGTTGCGTATAACAAATCAAATTTCATAAATGAAGAAGATAATTTTAATTTAAACATTTCTATTCAATTTCAGCATTTCAACTTCCCATATATCAAACTGACTACTTTGATCAATCGAAACGGCAAGAAAGAAACAATAATCTCGGAATTATATAGCTTGTCATGAAGTGTCCTGAACTATAAATTATATCTTGCCTGTAAAAAAACAACTTTCTAGATATGAAAATTATAACCCTAAAAATCGTCTTTCTCTTTATAGCAACCAATCTTTCGGCACAGAAATTCACCAGGGAAGAAAGAAAGCTTATCCAATCCGGGGATGCAACAACAATGATGAAAGTCATTCAGATCACGGATGAAAAAGAACTGAAAATCTTGAAGTCTGTTTCCACGGATGTTGACCCGAAAGATGAATTGTTACCCGTCTTGGCTGAAAGGATGTTTCTTTCAATGCGTGATCCTGCCAATCCTGGAATTGGGATTGCGGCTCCACAAGTCGGCATAAACAAGAATCTGGTTTGGGTGCAACGTTTTGACAAGGAAGGCGAACCCTTTGAATTGTATCTGAATCCGAGAATCGTCTGGCGTTCGGCATTGTTGAGAAAAGGAATGGAAGGCTGTCTTTCAATTCCAGATATAGATGGCGAGGTTTTGAGAAATTACACCATCAAATTAACCTACCTGGATAAACAAGGGAAGTTTCACGAGGAAATGATCGAGGGTTTTACAGCGGTAGTCTTTCAACACGAAACCGACCATCTCAACGGAATCTTATTTACCGACAGGATGAAAGAACAGGAAAAACTTGAAGTCTCGAAAGTCAGTGGAGAAATGAACCTGTACCTGGAAAAGAGACTCAAAAGACAATAATGGTATTCATAAAAAAAGGCTGGATAATTAATCCAGCCTTTTTTTATTCCATTTATTTTCCTTTTCGCCTGTCGCGTTCCGTTTTAATAAGCGTCAGTTCCCGGCTGGTTTGTCCGGCAACCGAAGTATTTTCTTCCGCACGACGGATCAAATAAGGCATCACATCCCTAACAGGACCGAATGGTAAATATTTTGCAACATTATAACCATTTTCTGCCAGGTTATAGCTGATGTTATCGCTCATTCCATATAGTTGGCCGAACCAAATCCTATCATCGTTCTTCGCTATATTGCTGGCTCGCATCAAATCCATCAGCTTGTACGAACTCAACTCATTATGTGTTCCTGCAAAAATGGCCATCTTCTCCAGATGCTCGACCATATAAAGTACCGCTGCGTCATAATTTACATCGGTAGCCTCCTTGGTGGCGCAAATTGGCGAAGGATACCCTTTTTCTTCCGCACGCTTGATTTCTTTTTCCATATAGGCACCTCGAACCAATTTCATTCCGATATAGAATCCTTCTTCTTTTGCCTCCTGGTGCAATTTCTTCAAATAGTCCAATCTGTCCCAACGGTACATCTGCAAGGTATTGAACACGATTGCCTTCTCCTTGTTGTACTTCTTCATCATTTCAGCCACCAGATCATCAGCAGCATCCTGCATCCAGCTTTCCTCTCCATCAATCAACAAGGCAACATCCTTGCCGTGGGCCGCTTTGCAAACCGTATCGAAACGAGCTACTACCCTTTCCCATTCAGCCTGCTCTTCGGCATTCAATTTTTGTCCTTCCCCTAATTTTTCGTACAATTCAAAACGGCCAAAACCTGTAGGCTTGAAAACCGCAAATGGAATTGATTTTTTCTCTTCTGCAAAATCAATGGTCTTCAATGTCATTTCCAAAGCTGCGTCAAATTGAGCCTCTTCTTCCTTTCCTTCCACGGAATAATCCAATACCGACGAAACGCCTTTGGTAAACATTTTATCCACCACCGGCAAGCAATCGTTTTCACTTACGCCACCGCAAAAATGGTCGAAGACGGTGGCACGAATCAATCCTTCGACAGGAAGATGTGCTTTTATGGCAAAATTGGTAACAGCCGTTCCAATCCTGACCAAGGGCTGGCTATCAATTAATTTGAATAAAAAATAAGCCCTGTCCAATTCAGTATCGCTCTTTAAAGAAAATGCAACTTGTGTATTATTGAAGATTTTTTCCATAAGTTTTTTAATGATAGTGCAAATATAAAGAGAGTTTGATAATTATTAATCAAAAAAGAATGCTAGTTTAAAAGTTAGTATCAAGTTTCTTTTATGCCCTTTTATGCAAGCAAAAACCAAAAAAATTACCTTAATTTTGCCTTTCCAAATTACAAATCCTATTATTTACACACAATGGAAGTTATTCAAGCAAACGGTTATCCCATACACTTTAATGAAACTGGCTACGAAGCATTGAACAAGCTTGTTGCTGAAAAAAATTACTCTTCCATCTTTATTATTGTTGACAGCAATTCCAATGAAGTCTGCCTTCCCAATTTTATTCCCAACCTTGCAGCTGAATCAAGACTTGAAATCGTTGAATTTGAAGCTGGAGAAATCAACAAGAACATTGAAACATGTGTGGGTATCTGGAACGTCCTGACCGAACTTGGGGCAGATAGAAAAAGTCTCGTCATCAATCTTGGCGGTGGTGTCGTGACCGACCTGGGTGGATTTGTGGCTTCCACTTTCAAGAGGGGAATTGATTTCATCCACGTCCCGACAACACTCTTGGCAATGGTCGATGCTTCGGTTGGAGGCAAGAATGGTGTTGACCTTGACAATCTGAAAAACCAGATCGGGACGATTACCATCCCTCAAATGGTCTTGATTGACACGACTTTCCTCGAAACGCTCCCGCAGAATGAAATGCGTTCCGGATTGGCAGAAATGCTGAAACATGGATTGATCTACGACAAGAACTACTGGGAAAGATTCCTTGATCTTAGCCAGATTGATTTTGCAGATTTCGATACCTTGATATATGATTCGATCTTCATTAAAAATGAAATCGTAAAACAGGACCCTAAAGAAAACGGCATCAGGAAGGCGTTGAATTTCGGACACACTTTAGGCCACGCCATCGAAAGTTATTTTATGGAAAATGAAAGCAAGAAAAATCTGCTTCACGGCGAAGCCATTGCCATCGGGATGATTTTGGAAAGCTATATTTCTTGGAAAAAAGGATTGCTTGCGGCTGAGGAATACCTTCAAATAAAAACAACCCTGAAGAGTATTTATGAAGAAGTTGTTTTTGATCAAAACGACTTGATTCCGATACAAGAATTGCTCATTCACGACAAGAAAAATGAGTATGGAAACATTCAATTTGCACTAATTGAAGGTATCGGAAACATCAAAATAAACCAATCTATTGAAAACAAACTGATTAACGAAGCATTTGAAGATTATAAATCTTAATATTTTTTTAATTAAAAGCGTTGCAATTCGCTTAAATATTTTTTTACATTTGCCGTAATGAACAAGACTTCAAATACAGGTAATTATTCTTTCGAAAGCCACGAAAACAATAAATCATTTATTCGATTATTGAAGCATTTTTTTGCAGGAAATGGAATACTAAATCCTGACCACTGTTCACATTCCAATTGTTATCACGAAAAATTGGCTATCATTTATGCAAATATTAGGGTTTGAATTGTAAGATTGAATAAATTTTACATTAATTTTAATATTAAAACCTTGAAAAATAAATGAATACTAAATATTTCGACTTAATAAATCAGACTTTTTACTTTCCTCAGGAAGAATTCACTTTAAACAAAGATACGCTGCAATTTCACAACATTGACTTGATGAAATTGGTAGAACAATATGGAACTCCACTAAAATTTACCTATTTGCCACAGATTTCCAACAACATCAACAAGGCGAAAAACTTTTTCCGCAAGGCGATGGAAAAGAACAAATATGAGGGTAAATATTTTTATTGCTATTGCACAAAGAGCTCGCATTTTGAATTCATCATGAACGAAGCCTTTAAAAACAATATCCATATTGAAACTTCTTCTGCTTTCGACATCAACATCGTTGAAAATTTGTTGGAAAACGGAAAAATCAACAAAAGCACTTACGTAATCTGTAACGGTTTCAAAAGAGACCAATACATTACAAACATTGCCCGCTTGATCAATAACGGACATAAGAATACCATACCAATCATCGATAACTACGAGGAATTGGATTTACTTCAGGCTGAAATCCCTGGAAAGATGAAAATCGGAATCAGGATTGCCGCGGAAGAAGAACCTAAATTTGAGTTCTATACGTCCCGTCTGGGAATCGGATACAAGAATATCGTAAGCTTTTACAAGAAACAAATTCAGGAAAATCCAAATCTTGAGTTGAAAATGCTTCACTTTTTTATCAATACCGGAATCAATGATACTTCTTATTATTGGAACGAATTGGTAAAATGTATCAAGGTATATATCGCCTTGAAAAAAGAATGCCCGACTTTGGACGGGTTGAATATTGGTGGCGGATTTCCAATCAAGAACTCATTGGCTTTTGAATTCGATTATCAGTACATGATTGACGAAATCATCAACCAGATCAAGATTGCCTGTGATGAAGCAGAAGTTGACGTACCAAATATATTTACCGAATTCGGTTCTTATACTGTTGGTGAAAGTGGCGGTGCCATTTATCAGGTCTTATACCAGAAACAGCAAAACGACAGGGAAAAATGGAACATGATCGATTCGTCTTTCATTACTACCTTGCCTGACACGTGGGCCATCAACAAGCGTTTTATCATGCTTGCCGTGAACCGCTGGAACGACCAATACGAAAGGGTTTTATTAGGAGGAATGACTTGCGATAGCGACGATTATTACAACTCCGAACAGAATATGAACGCCATATATCTGCCAAAATACAACAAGGAAAAGCCATTGTACATCGGTTTTTTCAACACTGGAGCCTACCAGGAAACCATAGGAGGCTACGGAGGATTGCACCACTGCTTGATTCCGCAACCAAAACACATCCTTATCGACAGGGATGAAAATGGAATCGTGGCTACAGAAGTTTTCTCAGAACAACAAACATCAGAAGATGTCTTGAAAATATTAGGATACAGTAAAAAAGAATCCTAGAATTAAATAAACAAAAAACAGTTTGCAGTTTTAAAAAAAAAGTTTTTCTTTGAAGAACCCTAAATTAAAACCAGCAACAAACTAAAAAATTGAAAATGAGTAAAGGACCAATCAGCCAATTTATAGAAAAGCATTACCTGCATTTCAATTCGGCTTCTCTTGTAGATGCTGCAAAGGCTTATGAAGACCAACTAGCTAATGGTGCAAAAATGATGGTGACTTTGGCTGGAGCGATGAGTACGGCCGAAATCGGGAAAATTTTTGCAGAAATAATCCGTCAGGACAAAGTACAGATCATATCTTGTACCGGAGCAAATCTTGAAGAAGACATTATGAATCTTGTAGCGCACTCCCACTACGAAAGAGTGCCAAATTATCGTGATCTCACTCCTGAACAAGAGTGGGATTTATTGAAAGAGGCTTGAACCGTGTAACGGATACTTGTATTCCAGAACACGAAGCATTCCGTCGTTTGCAAAAACACATCTACAAGATATGGAAAGATGCAGATGACAAGGGAGAACGATATTTCCCGCACGAATTCATGTACAAGATGCTGCTTTCAGGCGTTTTGGAAGAATACTACGAGATTGACTTGAAAGACAGCTGGATGTATGCTGCAGCAGAAAAAAACCTGCCGATCATCGTTCCAGGATGGGAAGACAGCACGATGGGTAACATTTTCGCTTCCTATGTAATCAAAGGTGATTTGAAAGCTTCTACAATGAAATCTGGAATCGAGTACATGACATTTCTTGCAGATTGGTATCCTAAAAACAGTGCAAACGGTGTAGGTTTCTTCCAAATTGGTGGAGGAATTGCCGGAGATTTCCCTATTTGTGTTGTCCCTATGTTGTACCAAGACATGGAAATGCATGATGTTCCCTTCTGGAGTTATTTCTGCCAGATTTCTGATTCTACGACAAGTTATGGTTCTTATTCGGGAGCAGTTCCTAATGAGAAAATTACTTGGGGTAAATTGGACATCAAGACACCAAAATTTATTATTGAATCGGATGCAACGATTGTAGCCCCGTTAATTTTTGCTTATTTGTTAGATTTATAATATTGTTATGAAAAGAATTATAGTTGATTACTCCAAACTGACCAACGAGATCTTGAACCTTCTTGTAGAGAAATTCCCTGATGGTTATGATGATTCTGATATCATCCGTTTTAAGAATCACAAGGACGAAACTATTGAAGCAGTGGAAGTTCGCACGGAAGACACTATCTATCTGGTAAAAATCAGTACGAAATTATCTGACAGGATGGTTAATTTTGATGACGATGAAGATGTAATCGTGCCACTTGAAGCCATTAAAGGTATTGATCTGGATGAAGAAGACGATGATGCTCCTTCTGATGACGATGACGATATGGACGACAATCTCGACAAACCAGAAACCGATGATGACGACGATGATGATGAGGATCGAAATGATATCGCTGACGATGAAGATGATGAAGACGATGAGGATTAATTCCTGTCGTTAAAAATATAATAAAGGGACTCTGAACGGGTTCCTTTTTTATTACATTTAATTTAAAAATCCCTGAAATGATAAGCTCCTTTCCCCCCATTATTGATAAAAATGCCAATATCCTGATTCTGGGGACGATGCCCGGAGCAACATCCTTATTGAAACAGGAATATTATGGTTATCCACAAAATGCCTTTTGGAAAATCATCTTTTCCATATTCGATAAATTACCGGTCCCGGAAGTATTTCAAGAAAAGGCCGATCTTCTTGTCAAGAACAAGATTGCATTGTGGGATGTTTTACAGCACTGCGAGAGAAAGGGAAGCCTGGACATCCACATCAAGAATCATATTGAAAATGATTTTGATTCCTTGTTTGCCGAATATCCAAACATAAAGAGGATCCTGTTCAATGGAAAGGAAAGCCATAGGTACTTTGTGAAGAAATTTGGACAAATCGAAGGCATGACTTATCACGTCATGCCTTCAACCAGTCCGGCTAATACGGTTGCTTTTGAAAAAAAATTAAAACTCTGGTCAGAGGCCCTGAAATAACTACAAATACCTTTCTTGAAAAATTCGCTGGTGATGATTTTGGTGCCCGATAATCACAAAGCCCAAAGCGCGAACCGACATATTGTTATTTGATGCAATACCGCTTCTTAGAAGCTGCTCTTCCTTGAACGTCTTGAAAAGCGACAATGTGGCCTGTCGTACAACAGCCAATTCCGTAAGCAAGTCCATTATGCTGCGCTTATCTCCATCGGCAATAGCTGCATAGTCATTTTCCTCGAAGCCGGGCAATTCTGTTTTATCGTTCCTGGCAAATCGCAATGCCCTGTAGGCAAAAATCCTTTCTGCATCAATCAAGTGCTGCAGGATGTCTTTTATGGTCCACTTCCCTTCAGCATATCGATAATCGTATTTATCCATTGGGATATCCCGTACAAACCTGATAAGGCGGTGAACCGAAATTTCAAGCTCTTCCATCAACGTAAACTCATCCGAAACTTGGGCGATATAACTCGCATAAAAAGGCGCATATTCGCCTGAAGTCAGTACTGTTACTTTCATTATTTATGTTAGGCTGAATTTCTACTTGCGTTCGTATTCCCAAAAAGAGAACGCGTTACCAATTTCTCATAGACCTTGATCAGTTCTTCATCTGGATTTTCCTCTTTGTTCAATTCCTTTATTTTCAGCAAGGCATATTGCTGTATCACCAACAAAGGCAATACTATATGTTCCCTCATTGAAATGGATGCTTTACCATCGGGATAATTCTCCATCAATTCCTTGTGGCCCGCAACTTTAAGCAGGAGACGTTTCGTTTCATTGAATTCATCCGAGATTATTTGCCAGAATTCACCAAATTCAGTATCTTCTTTCATATAAGCGGTCAAAGGCAGGAATGATTTGGCCAACGACATCATGCTGTTTTCGAGAAGCGTCTTGAAGAACAAGGAACGATCGTACAAATCTGTAATCTTTTCCCATTGATTGGTTTCCTCGAAATGCTTTAAGGCAGAACCGACTCCAAAAAAACCAGGCACATTTTGTTTCAACTGGCTCCAGGAACCTACAAAAGGGATTGCCCTCAAGGCCGAAAAATCCAGTTTTTCCGATTGATTCCTTTTTGCCGGACGGCTTCCAATATTGGCCTTGGCATAGTACTTCAATGTACTCATATGCTCCAGATAAGGAATAAATTTAGGATGCTTTTTAAAATCCAAGTATTTTTTGAAGCCTATTTCGGCCAATTCATCCAAAATTTGAATCTCGCTTTCCGAAAGCTTATTCTTGCTTTTATCAAACAATTGATTCGCAACTCCAGCCGTCAGAAGATTTTCCAGATTGAATCGGCAGGAATCCATTGTTCCGAAATTAGAACTTATGGTCTGGCCTTGAATGGTAACCTGGATTTCCTTGTTTTCAATATCCGGACCAAGCGAGGCATAAAACTTATGTGTCTTTCCTCCTCCACGAGCTGGCGGCCCGCCCCTGCCGTCAAAAAAGACCACTTTTATGCCATATTCCCGAGAAACCGAACTGATTGCCTGCTTGGCCTTGTAGATGCTCCAATTCGCCATCAAATAACCTCCGTCTTTTGTTCCATCTGAAAAACCAAGCATGACAGTTTGCTTGTTGCCCCGCAGCTTTAAATGTTCTGCATAATTTGGATCAGTGTACAATTGCTCCATGACTTGACGGGCCTTTTTCAGATCATCAATTACTTCGAAAAGCGGAACAATGTCAACGGCTGGATTTTTCCATTCCGACAATCTGAACAAGGCCAGGGTTTCAATCACATTGAGAGCACTTTCATTATTACTGATGATGTATCGATTGGAACCAAATTCACCATTGTTTTGCTGGATGGTCTTGATGGCATGAATGGAACTCAGAGTAGATTGGGCGTCTCCTTCAAAATCATCAGGATCCAGATCTGCATTGATCGAACCCAGCACCTTTATTTTTTCATCTTCTGGAAGATCCGAATAATTCCCAGGAAACAGCGAAGCCTTGTTCTTGGAATCCCATTCAACAATAGCAGCAAAAACAGCATCGTGGATTTTGCTGTTCTGGCGAATATCCAGGGTTGCAAAATAGAAGCCGAAAAGATTCACCTTGTTGATCAGCGCATCAAGTTCATTCAGGTAAAGCGATTGATGCTCGCTAATGATTATGGTTTTTATTTCTTCCAGTTTGGCTTTGAATTCTTCCAAAGTGATAAAAATTTCTCCTTTTGAATAGAAAACAGAACGGTAAAGCTTTGATTCAATTTCCGCCACCAAATTATCTACATTGTAAAAAGTTAGCTTCCTTTTTAAATCCCTGATGTCATTGTAATAACATTTCAGTATTGAAGTCCTCAATCGATCCGCAACCTTCAACGTGATTTCATTTGTAACGAACGGATTTCCGTCCTTGTCTCCTCCGGGCCAGAATCCGAAATTGATGATCGGGTTGCTGATTTCTTCTCCCTTGAAGATATTGTTCTGAAGATAATGCACCATTTCTCCAGCCGTTTGATAGAATACATTTTCAAGATACCAGATCAGGCTTACTGCTTCATCAAAAGGTGTTGGCTTTTCTTTCTTTATAAAAGGCGTCTTGCCCAATTGTGAAAGCAATTGCTTGATGACAATAAGATTGTTTTGTCGGATTGCCTCCGTAAGATCCGTGATGATTCCCAGGACAGAACCCGGATAGAATTGCGTCGGATGCGCAGTCAACACGGCCCTCACGCTAAAATCCTGCAAAAGCGACTTCAATTCGTTCAAGACATCCTCCGAATCCGCCCTCTCTTTTATATAGCGCAATGAACCTTTTCCCTCCAGATTGTTCACAACCGGAAACGCAGCATCCTCAATTGCATCAAACAACACCACCTGGCGTTCGACATATTGGATAAACCTAAACATCAAGCTTATCTTGTTTTCCTCAGATTGGTCGTCCAGATATTTTTCGGAGAAATAATCAAATATCTGATTCGGATCCCACTCCTTCTTGAATCCGCTTTCGCAAACTTCTGAAAACAAGGGCAATAATACGCCCGTATTGTCAATTGCATCAAAAGGCAAGGTTATGAAAACACTGTTGTAGATATGATATTTGGAGAGTACGTTCTGATTGAAACGCTCAATTTTTGGAGGTGTATACATCATTATAAATTTTCCTTTAAATTAATAAAAAAACCTCAAGCTTTCACTTGAGGTTTTAAATATTTACGATAACGTTTTATTACATATTTTTAAAGATAGTGTGCATCAGACGTTTTTTGTCATTGATGCTTTCCTCCAGGGAGATCATGGTTTCCGTCCTGTAAACACCTTCGATATCATCAATCATGAAGATTACATCCTTGGCGTGCTTCGTATCTTTAGCCCTTATCTTGCAAAAGATATTGAATTTTCCAGTAGTTACGTGTGCTACGGTTACAAACGGGATATCATTGATTCGCTCCAAGACAAATTTGGTTTGCGAAGTATTGTTAAGGAAAACCCCAACGTAAGCTATAAAAGAATAACCCAGTTTTTCATAATCAAGCGTTAATGAAGACCCCATGATGATTCCTGCATCTTCCATTTTCTTGACCCTTACGTGAACCGTTCCAGCAGAAATCAATAATTTCTTTGCGATATCTGTAAATGGAACCCTTGTGTTGTCAATCAACATATCCAAAATCTGATGGTCTACCTCATCTAAACGAAACTTGCTCATAGTACTTGCTTTTTTATTTTATTTGCTGTTTTTTTTTCAAATCAAACACAAGTCAAAGAGATTAAATATTTTCTAATAAAAACAGAATTTGATTATAATTTTACCAAACCATTAACAATTTCAACATTTTTTCCGAGATAAAAGTCGGCTTTTTGATTTAAATTCGGAATATTATTGCTTGAGTCTGCATACATTTCTTCCTTTGCATCATACTCAAAATGTCCGAAATTATCCTCTAAATCGCCTATTTTAACAACAAAAGCGTTAAAAAAGATTTTATTATTTATTAATTCTTCCTTGTATTGAGCAGCAAAATTCGTGATTATTTCTGAACTATCATAATTTATTTTGACATTTTTGTAAACAAAATCAAAAAAATTAGGATTATTTTGCGGAATATTCATATAATCTATAATTTCACTATCAACTATAACGTTTTCGTAAATCGCAATGAATCCTGACAATAATGCAAAAAAGATAAATTTTCGTGTTTCTTCCCTCTCATAGTCGCCTTGGAAATGCCCTGCCTCAAATAAAATTGTCGGGGTTCCCATGCTTTGAAAAGTATCGCCGATGCAATTGATATTGAACCCGTCATCAAACCTGCCCACCTGTCCCGGAATGAACTCTTGAAGCACTTCATTCATCCGCACGATTATGTTTATTGCCTTGATCCTGTCTGCATTCAGAGCGCGTTCTTCATTATAAGAAGGCGATAAAAAAGAAACGGTCGCCGGTTTTCCTGTATCGGCAACTCCGAAAATTGTCCTTTGATCGTGAAGGTTGTAGCAATAATCAGGTTTGAATTCGTCATATGTCCTTCGGAGGATGACACTTTCAGGTTGGGTGAGATTTTGAGAATCCCTGTTCAGATCTACCTTGTTTGCATTCTCCCTTGTGTACAATCTAGCTCCGTCCGGATTCAACATCGGGATGGAATAGAACGTAAAGAATCCCAATAGTTGGTTTGCGATTTCGGATCCATTGTTTAGAAAATTCAAAAAGTCAACCAAGGCTTTTGTGGTCGTACTTTCGTTTCCATGCATCTGTGACCAAAGCAAGATCTTGATTTTTCCTGTCCCGATCTGATACGAATAGATTGGATTTTCAAGAACTGATTTTCCAATTATCTGAAGTTGGTTGTCCGTGTTTAATTTTTTCAATACAGGCTCGATATCTTCCAACGTTATGTAACGTCCCTTGATTTTTTCTTCCTTGTTGCGGCTAAATATTTTTTCGTAATCCATTGGTTGTTTTTTGCATTTACAAAAGTAAACATCTTTGCATTTACAACTGTAACCGTAACGATTTTATTCAAAATTTAATATTGTAAACACTTATTTTACTTTAATATCTTTATAAAACATTTGACTTTTATCAAAACTAATTGGATTTAAACAATATAATTCAATATTTTAAAATTCAGTTCTTTAAATAATTTTATGTAAACAAAAAAATCAATAAAAAATTTTGACTTTAAATAATTTACAATTGTAAAATAGCCTTTCGGATTCTTTTTATTTACATTTGTAACAACTTGAACAAAATACACAATTTACAATGGTAAACACAGACGATTTCATCAAAAGGCTCGAGATTCTAATGGAACATTTTGGCATGAATGCTTCTTCTTTTGCAGATAAAATTGGCGTGCAGCGTTCCAGCATTTCGCATCTCCTATCGGGAAGAAACAAACCCAGCTTGGATTTTGTATTGAAGATCATGGACATTTTCCCAGACATAAATCTCTATTGGATTTTGAATGGAAAAGGAAATCTACTGAACGAGGAAGTTGATTTTTTGAAAAAATTTCAGCAGCAAAATGAAGAAGACCATGCTCCTATTTTGACTCAAGATTTGCCTTCAGGAAAAAAAATGGACGACGGACCTGAAGCGGCAATTTCCAAAAACGAGACATCGGAAATTCAAAATTCAAAAAACGATCCTGAAGTTTTCAAGATTGTCTTTTTTTACAAGGATGGAACTTTTAAAGAGTTCAATCCTTGAAATAAGAAAGCCCCAATCCGAAGTTGAATTGAGGCTTTCAAAACCAAATAAAACAAAACACAAAAAATTTATCTTCAGCAATTTTTCCCGGCAATACAATTACATACGATAAATCACTTCTTTTGGTTTTGCTTCAAAAACTATTTTCCGGTATTTTTCCGATTACATCCTTATAGAAACTTTTCAGGCTTTTGAAATCGGCTTCCATATTGCCTGTCGGATAAAAAGGTTTGTTTAAAACAACCTGTTTCTTGGAATAATCAAAAGCGATTGGAATAATCGGCACTTCGGCTTTCAACGCTATATAATAAAATCCCGTTTTCCACTCCGTGACTTTTTTGCGTGTCCCCTCGGGAGCGATGGCAAGACGGAAAACCTTGCGGGATTTAAAAATGGAAACGATGCTGTCCACGATATTCTTTCCTCCTGACCTGTCGAGAGGAGCTCCACCCATCCAACGAAAATAGGCTTCAAAAGGAAAAACGAAAAGTTCTTTCTTGGCTACATAATTCATTTCCAAACCGATAATCCCCCTTGCCAGCAATCCGATATAGAAATCGTGCCAACTCGTGTGAGGGACTACAATCATTATACTTTTTTTGATATCCGGATCCATCGTGCCAATGATTTTCCACCGCATCAGCTTGAAAAATATCCATTCATAAATATTTCGCTTCATTTCATAAATATTTCCGTAAAAATAATATTATTCATTTATTTTTGGTGAAAAATTGCCAAATGCTCAAAAGAATCTTCAGCTATATACTACCTGTCAACATCTTGAAGAAGAATTCTGCCTTGAGCAAATCACTCGAGGTTACCTGGGCAAATGGCGAACTGGTTCTTGACTCAGCCAACACGAATTATTCTTATGGCAGCCTGCAGCGCATCTTGCGAAAAGGCCTTAAACGTATCGGTTATGATAAAATAGCCGAAATGGAACACATCCTCGTGCTTGGCGTGGCCGGAGGAAGCGTTATAAAGACGCTGGCAAACGAAATCAGGTTTGAAGGCAAGATTACGGGTGTTGAGATTGATTCTTCGATCATAGCGCTTGCAAATGAATATTTCCAGCTGGATGAGATTCCAAACCTTGAAATCGTGATTGACGATGCCTTTGAATTTGTATTGAAAACCAAGGAAAAATATGACCTGATCATCATTGATATTTTTCAGGACACGACAATGCCGAATTTCTTGTTCGAAGAGTTCTTCATCAACAGGATTGGCTTTCTCCTCAGGGAAAGGGGATTCATTCTTTTCAATACGATGTGCCTGAAGGAAAACGATGACAGGCGAAATGAAAAATATGTTGCCACTTTCAACAAGGAGCATTTTATTGTTCGAAAAATTCCACGTGTGGAACAGCACAATGAACTGATAATCGTAGAAAAAACAAAAAATCCGAATTAGCGTTCCAGCCAATTCGGATTTTATTCTTTATAATTTTTGATCTAGGAAATAACGCCTGAACCGATTAATTCATCATTTATATGCCAGGATACGAATTGACCTTCGGTAATGGCTGATTGAGGTTCCTCAAAGGCAACATACATACCATTTTCAAACTGATGCAAGGTGGCTTTCTGCAAGGGTTGGCGGTAACGGATCCTCGCCATCACTTCCATCTTTTCTCCGGCTTTCAAGGCCAGATCCTGACGGATCCAATGCACTTCCGATTTTTCAACAAACAATGCTTTCTTGAATAATCCAGGGTGTTCGCTTCCCAGGCCGGTGTATACCGTATTGGTTTCAACATCTGTTGCTATGATGAAAAGAGGTTCGGTTGTTCCACCTACTCCAAGTCCTTTTCGCTGTCCGTTTGTGAAATAATGGGCTCCTTGATGCTTTCCAACCACTTTTCCCATTTTTGGCGTATAGGGCAGACTTTGGGCCTCGAATTCCAAAACAGCTTCCTCGGAATGATCTTCAGGGGTTTCCTGGTTATAAATTACATCATTCTTGTCAATCTGGACAATTAGGCCTTCTTTCGGTTGCAGCTTTTGCTGCAAGAATTCCGGCAGGCGTACTTTTCCAATAAAACACAAGCCTTGGGAATCTCTTTTTTCAGCCGTGATCAATTCCATTTCAGCAGCAATCTTCCTGACTTCAGGTTTTGTCAATTCTCCGATAGGAAACAAGGATCTTGACAATTGCTCTTGTGATAATTGACAAAGGAAATACGATTGATCTTTATTGTTGTCAGCTCCAGAAAGCAGCTGGTAAACAGGTTTTCCATCGACTTCGATTTCACCCTTCCTGCAATAATGTCCCGTTGCCACGTAATCCGCACCAAGACTCAAGGCAATTTTCATAAAGACATCGAACTTGATCTCACGGTTGCACAAGACATCCGGATTGGGCGTCCTTCCTTTTTCATATTCGTTGAACATGTAGTCCACAATCTTTTCCTTGTATTCTTCGCTCAAATCGACCGTCTGGAAAGGGATGCCTAATTTTTCGGCTACCAAAAGTGCATCGTTGCTGTCTTCCAGCCAAGGACATTCGTTGGAAATGGTAACCGAATCATCGTGCCAGTTCTTCATGAAAAGACCAATCACTTCATACCCCTGCTGTTGCAACAGATAAGCTGCAACACTTGAATCTACACCACCGGAAAGTCCAACTACGACACGTTTCATCTTAAAATACTTTTAGAGTGCAAAAGTAATACTAAATATTTGTTTTGAAAGTTAAGGCGATTGTAATTATTTATGGCTTCATAAGTCCTTAAAAAAACAAGACCTAACAGTTTACGAATCTATTAGGTCTTGTTGTATTTTTGTCTTTATAATCAAAAGCTATTGCTTCTTTGGGACATCTTCTTTCTTTTCAAATTTTACTTTTTTAGGAAAAGTTTCTTCTTTCTTTAATTTACCTCCTACGAAGAATTGCCATTTTCCTTTCTTCTCTCCGTTCTTGAAGTTTCCTTTTGAAGCCACGGCACCGTTTGGTTCCCTGTAGATTGCAGGTCCTTCGTATTTGTTGTTCTTAAAAACAGCCTCTTCCAAAACGATGCCTTTTTCTGTATATACCTTGTAAGGGCCGTCTTTTTTGCCATTTGCATAAGTCGCCTCTTCTGCGATATTCCCATCTATAAAATAGACCTTGCGGACACCGTTCAATTGGCCTTTCACGTAGTTTTCTTCGGTCATCAATTGCTTGGATTCCTTGTGGTAGTATTTCCATACTCCTTCATTGACACGATTTACGGTTTTTCCTTCACTTACGATGTTCTTCTTTGGGTCGAAAACCGTTGTATAGGCTACTTTTCCGTTTTCACTGAATTCGCGTGTAGCAATCAAGCTTCCAGCTTTTGTATCGTCAAAATACTTAAAGGTTCCCACTTCTACTCCGTGCTCGAAAGTACCTTCATATCTAGGCCTTTTCGATTCTTCATGAATTCCTTTCCACAAGCCGTGCTTTTTTCCGTTTGCATCCAATTTATTGACCTCTTGTGCAAAACTGCCTATTGCAAAAAATAAAAAGAATAAATATTTCATTATAGTCTAAATTATAGATTTATTATAAAACTTGATTTCTGTAAAAATAGTATCTGTAAAAAAAAAACATCCGCTTATATAACGAATGTTTTTAAAATTTATTTTTTCTTGTTCTGCAATGCCTTTTGGGCTTCTGCCTGTTCCATCATCTCTCTCATTTTCTTTTGGAACTTGCCCTCTGCTTTCGGCTTGGACTTGTTTTCCTGAATTTGAGCGTGGATTTTCTTCTCGTCGACTATGTAATTCTTGATGACCAACATGATTCCGATGGTAATGGTATTTGAAATAAAGTAATACAAACTCAATCCGGAAGCATAGTTGTTGAAGAAAAACAACATCATCAATGGGGAAATATAAATCATTACCTTCATGATCTTGCCCATATCCGGCATCCCTTCTTGCTGTGGAGCCGACATTTGCTGGTCGCCAGTTGTCATCCTCATATAGAAAAAGATGGCGATTGAAGCCAGGATCGGGAACAAGCTCACGTGGTTTCCGTAGAATGGAATATAAAATGGCAAGTTGATCACCGCATCAAAAGAAGACAAATCGTTTGCCCAAAGGAAGCTTTGCTGTCTCAGATCGATTGCTGATGGAAAGAATTGGAACAAGGCATAGAAAACCGGAATCTGCATCAGGGCTGGCAAGCATCCTGCCATCGGATTTACTCCTGCCTTGTTGTAAAGCTTCATCGTTTCCTGTTGCTTCTTCATTGGATCGTTCTTAAACTTCTCTCCCAATTCGGCGATTTCAGGACGCAGTACCTTCATCTTTGCCTGGGACAAATAAGATTTGTAGGTTACCGGCGACATTACCAATCTTACCAAGATGGTAAAAATGATGATCACGATTCCGAAAGAACCAATAAACGAGCTCAATAGATCATAGGTCGGAATGAATACGTAGCGGTTAATCCATCCGAAAATTCCCCAACCCAATGGAATCACTTCGTCAAGATTTCTCTTGTAATCGTTTAATATCTTGTAATCCGCAGGACCATAATACCAGTTCATGTTATAGCTTACTTCTCCTCCTTTGAAAGCCAAAGGCAGGACTGCCTTGAATTGTTTTGTAAAAACAGTATCGATTTTTTCATCCTTCACCAAATTTTCCGATGTCAGTCTTGCACTTGCAAATGGCGTATCGGTCAACAAGATGGAAGTAAAAAAGTGCTGCTTGAACGCAACATAGGTTACATCAGAAGGAGTTTCTTCTGACAGACTGCTTTGTCCGGTGTAATCGTCTTTTCCGTTTTCGTATTCAAAAACGATTTCAGCATAACGATTTTCGTAGGTAACACTTTTCTCGTTCCTGTACGTTTTTAAATTCCATTCCAAATCCAGTGGCTTTGAAGTGTTCAAAACGGAATTCATACCTTGGGTACGAATGGAGAAATCAAGCATATATTCGTTTGGCTTCAGTACGTAACGGTATTCCAGGAAAGAACTTGCACTAGATTTCAAACGCATTGTCAATACTTGATTTTGACCTTCTTTGGTTAAAGTAGGCTCGAAAAACAAGTTTTTGGTATCAAGCGAACGGTTGTCTTGCGTTTGCAATTTAAGGTTCAAGCTGGCATTGTTGTCCTTGATGATTTTTACCAGGCTGCCTGAGCCCTTTTCAAATTGCTCGTAGTTTTTTACGGTAGCATCAACAATATATCCCCCCTTGTTGGCAATTTTCAGGGAAAGCAGATCGTTTTCAATGGTTGTGAAATCATTTTTTGCTGATGGAAGAGTTGCCGAATAAGCAAAGTTTCCCAAAGAACCTTTCAATTTTGCCAGTTGGGCAGAATCGGCTACTGTTGAATCAATCGTAGCCAAGGCGGTTTCTTTTGTGGCAACTTCTTGTTTTTTTGCCTCTTTGTCTATTTGCTCCTGTTTTGCTTTTTTCTCAGCAAGTTCTTTTTCTGAAGGCTGGTTCTGGTACATTATCCAAACCATGATTCCGAAAATCAATACAAATCCTATTATCGATTTGATGTCAAACTTTTTTTCTTCCATTTTTATTTTTGTTTCACTTTATGAAGTTTCCTGTTTTTGATGGGAAACTTTTATCTTGAAAACGTCAACCGTTTTGTTTTTGAACCATTAAGAAATTAAGTTTCATTAAGGATGAGAACTTGATTCTTTTTAAACCTTGCAGACAGAAGCTTTTTTATCCTATGGAACATAGTTTTATCGTTCTGTCCAATCACTTATCATAGTGACAATGAGCTTTGCTTTGAAACCATTCTGAAAATAAAAATGGTCTGCTCCTTAGCCCTGATGGCAGTGGAAATCCTTTTTGATCGCTTCCCTAGCGAGGAAAAAGATTGGAAACGCACAGCAGGAATACGGATTCCGAAAACGCCTGCCGATATGCTCCTGATCCTACTATTATTTCTGTTTTGCCTTTACGGTTGCCTCTACAAAACTTACGAAAAGTGGATGTGGTTTGGCAACCGTACTCTTGTATTCCGGATGGTATTGGACACCGATGAAAAATGGATGTTTTTCTATTTCGATGATTTCTACCAGGCCTGTGTCAGGATTTACACCTGAAGCTTTCAAGCCTGCATTTTCCAATTTCTCCAAATATTCGCCATTGAACTCATATCTATGACGGTGTCTTTCGAGAATTGTTACATTATTGTATACTTTATGGGCCAACGTATTCTCCTTGATGTTGCATTTCCAGGCCCCAAGACGCATTGTCCCGCCCTTGTCCGTGATGGTCTTTTGCTCTTCCATAAGGTCGATGACCGGATGTGAGGTGCCCATGTTCATTTCGGTTGAATTGGCATCCGAAAGTCCCAGGACGTTTCTTGAATACTCAATCACGGCCATCTGCATGCCCAGACAGATTCCTAAAAACGGAATGTTGTTTTCACGTGCATAACGAACCGCTTCTATCTTTCCTTCGATTCCTCTTTCACCGAAACCTGGAGCAACCAGGATTCCGTCCAGACCTTCAAATTTTTCAGCAACATTTGATGCATCGATGTATTCCGAATGCACGGAAACTACGTTTACCTTTGTTTCATTTGCGGCCCCGGCGTGGATGAATGCTTCCAAGATCGACTTGTATGAATCCTGCAATTCCACATATTTTCCAATCAGGCCGATGTTTACGATGTGTTTCGGGTTTTTCAACCTGTGCAGGAACACGTTCCAGTTTTTTAAATCCGGAGTCGCTTTTTTCGGCAAGTCAAGTTTCTTTAATGCAACAACGTCCAATCCTTCTTCAAGCATCAGGTTTGGCACTTCGTAAATCGTTGAAGCATCGATGGATTGTATCACGGCTTCACGTTTTACGTTGCAAAACAAGGCTAATTTCTGACGCAATTCGTCTGATAATTCGTGCTCGGTCCTGCAAACCAGGATATCCGCCTTTATACCGCTTTCCATCAATGTCTTGACGGAATGCTGGGTTGGTTTCGTTTTCAATTCTCCCGCTGCAGCCAAGAATGGCACCAATGTCAAATGGATTACAATCCCGTTGTTTTCTCCCAATTCCCATACCAATTGGCGAACCGATTCAATATAAGGCAATGATTCGATATCGCCCACGGTTCCTCCAATTTCGGTAATCACGATGTCAAATTCTCCCGTGTTGCCCAGCAATTGCATCCTGTCCTTGATTTCATTGGTGATATGCGGTACTACTTGTACGGTCTTACCAAGAAATTCTCCCCTTCTTTCCTTCTCAATTACAGAAAGGTATACCCTTCCTGTGGTAACATTGTTGGCTTGGGATGTAGGAACATTCAGAAATCTCTCGTAGTGTCCCAGATCCAGATCGGTTTCAGCACCATCATCAGTCACAAAACATTCACCGTGCTCGTAAGGATTTAATGTTCCCGGATCGACGTTGATGTAAGGGTCAAACTTCTGAATGGTTGTCCTGTAACCTCTGGCTTGCAATAATTTTGCTAGAGAAGCTGCGATAATCCCTTTTCCCAAGGAAGATGTCACACCGCCTGTAACAAAAATATATTTTGTCTGATTCATTGTGTTGTTGTTGTTTGTAGTTGTGTAAAAAACGTGGCAAAAGTACAAATTTAATTCGATTCCTGCTCTTCAAATTACCAAATCCTCAAATTAAAGCGGTTTTGGATATTGCTTCCTGATGTTTCGAATCAGTTCTTCCAGCCCGTTGAGTTTTAACTCGTAAACAAGTTGCAATTGCAGTCCCAGTTCTCCTTTTGGGAACCCCTTGTTGCTGTACCAAACAATATAATATTCAGGAATATCAATCAGGTGCCAGCCTTCGTATTTGCCAAAGGGCATTTTTGTGTGGGCGAGCTTTATGAGTTTTTGCTGGTCTGGATTCAATTGCTTTTGTTTTAAAATAAAAATGCCTCCCGGATGGAGAGGCAAATTTACTGTTTTGTGGTGATTTTAAATCAAAATCCTTCGTTCTATTTCCAATTTCTTGTCTGGATTCCGATTCCGAACTGATAGGAGAATTCTTCATCCATATATTGCGTACCTGCTTTCAATACGATTGCCTTTCCTATTTTCAGTTTCAAACCTGCTTCAGGAAAAAAGGTGAAATTCTTTTCTTCCCTTACCTTGAACACGACAACCTCATCATCGGCATCCTTTGCGAAAAACTCTTGGTATCTTGCCCCACCTCCGACATACAGCCAAACCGGATAGGCGATCTTGAAGGTAAAACCAAAACTTGCCGTCAGGAATGGATTCTTATAATCTTCGGGTGCATCTTTTAAAGATTCAATCTCGGCCACGGACTCTCCCATTTTCAGATTGAAGACATCTGCATTTGCAGTCATGTTGAAATAGGTGGAAAGACCTCTCAGGCTCACCCGTCCGAATTCGAAACCAAAAGCTTCGTTTGTGGTATAGGTAAGCATGAAATAATTTGCCGAAGTCCTGTCATCAATAGTTTGCTGCCTGTTCATTTTCTTTTCAATCTGTCCAAGTTTCTTGTCCACTTCCGCGATGTTCTTTCCGTCAGGCAAGCTCGTCTTGTAGGCATCAAATTTATCCTTGGCATTAGCAAGGTCATTCTCTTCATAATAGTGGTTTCCTTCCCTGAACAATATTTCTTCGAGGATTTCTCTTGCTTCCTTTTTATATTTTCCCTCAGGATACTTATCCAAATAGCTTTGAGCCGTCGGGGCATCCTTATTGGCAAGAATCAGATCATAAGCGGCCTTTTCCTTGGCAACTTCTAATTTCAGGGCTATTTCTTCCTTGTATTTTCCATTGGCAAATTGCTGCTGGTAACTTTCGTATTTCGCAACCTGGTCTGATGTCAGGGCTTCCTTGTAAACTGCATCTTCTTTTTGCTCCAACAGCTTTCTTAAAGCATCATTCTTTGGATTATCAGGATATTGCTTGAGGAAAGACCTGATGATTTCAACATTCGGACTATTGAAGGCATTCTGATAGGCATCTTCTTCCTTCTTGATGGCTGCGCTCAATGCTTCCCGATGTTCGACGGCCATCAAGCTTACTTTTTGTATCCTTTCCTTGTCAGTTGGCTTTGCCTTCTCTATAAATTCTTTGGAAAGTGTTTCGATAAGCGTGTCTTTTACATCCAGATTATACCTCGAATTGATTTCCAGATAAATAATATCGGGGTTTGAAGCTCCAAATTCGGCTTTGGCATTGTTCAAATAGTCAATGGTCTGTTGGTAATTATTGTTCTCAAATGCTTCTCTCGCCTTAGTGTAATAAGCCTTGGCCAGGGTTGCATTTTGTCCAAAACTATAATCCGAGAGCAGGAATAGCAAGGCTACAACTAATGTTTTCTGGATATTTTTCATAATACTGGAGTTTTTGAAGGGGTTTTCAATTGCCATAAAATTCAATCTGTTTTATTTTGCTGGAATATTCCAATAATCTATTTCTTCTTGCTTTTTGTCTTTTGCGGCTGGCTCCTTTGCTTCTTTTGTTTGCTTTATTTCTTTGGCAGCCTTGACCTTTTCTTTTGCAGTGGTTTCATTTTCCCAATAATCAATAGCATCCTCTTCGCTGGCAACCTTGCCTTTCTCCGAATGCCTTATGATCGTCTCTTCAGGAAAAACCACAGTGAAGTAGGCCTGTCTCGCGAGGATTGCCTCTTCGTTGTAGACAGCCTGTATTTCTTCAAGGCTCCTGGACCAGTTGTAGACTTTATGTTTTCCTTTTTCCGGATCTACATGCCTTGATTTAATTTCCGACAATAGCTCTTTTACAAATGGATACTCGCCACTGGAATTGGGATGAATCGCAATGATGGGAGAAAAATGCAACTCGGCATCTTCATTGATGTGTATTTCAATCCGATCAGGAAATACTATTCTTTCATCATAGTTGTTATAATCCTTGTTGGGCTGTACATAAAAGATATAGATCGGCTGTTCCTCTTCGGAAAAGACATCAAAGGTTGGAGTATGAACGACCTTGCCGTCTAAAAACTGGTCCCTTTTATGAATGATGTTTTTCTTGATGCCCCTATTTTCTTCGACCAGAATATTGAACTCCCGTTTCTGCTGTTCCAGGATTTGTCTTTTCTGCTCCTCGATTTCTGCGATTCTTCTTCTTTCTTCTTCAGCAACCCTCGCCTGCTCGGCCCTTCTTGCTTCTGCTTCTTCTTTTTCCCGATTGCCTTCGGAAATCCAGGAAACGATTTGAAGTCCTGTTCCAACTGCCAAAGTCGTCAAAGCTGCATCTGAATTTCCTTGTGCGGCATATTCGTTTACCAAGGCGGTACTTCCTTCTATAAAATTACCTTGGCTCCATTGGTTCATCGTTTCTTGGGAGGCCACATTGAGCGCTTCTGTTTTTCTTTTATTTTCGGCTATCTTGGCCTGCATTTCCTCAAATTGCTGCTGTCTTTTCCTTTCGGCTTCTTCCTGGGCAAGTTGCTGTTGTCTTTTCAGTTCCTCATTTTTCTGGACCTGCAATTGCTTCTGTCGCTCCAGTTCCGATTGCTTGTTTTGATTGGCAGTATTCCCATAAATTGATAGCGAATTAGGATAGGAACCAGGTGAACCTTGGCTGTTCCCGCTTTGATTTTCTGTAACTGCTGTTTTTGCCAATCTTGCCTTTTCCTGTTCTTCCCTTTTCTTTTTTTCAGCCGCTTCCTTTTCCAAACGGGTTCTTTCTTCGTCCTCTTTTTTCTTCTTTGCTATTGCTTCCCTTTCCAATCTTGCCCTTTCTTCCTCTTCTTTCCTTTTCTTGGCTTCGGCTTCGCTTTTAGCTTCTTCCTGTCTTTTCTTTTCGCTTATATTTTCAATAGAGATGAGCCTGTAGCCAACATTCTGGATCGCCGTATAATCATTCTCCCCTATTTTTTTACTTTTATCAGAACTATTCAAGCAACCCGAACTTCTCCTATTTCCAGCATCGAAAGAAGTATTATCTGAATCCCAAAAGCCTTTGGCTCCAATTGTCTCGCCTGGTTGGATGGATATGCCTTCTCCAAAACCTATCCTTTGATTCAAACGTTCACCACAGACCATGTCGCTGTAAAATTCCAATTGAACCCTCAATATGTCGCCGGTGTTGTTTTTTATTTTCACACCCACATACTGGGCTCCGAGCCCTATTGTACGATTATGGTGCAGGGAAACATAAATCCGGGTATCCGATTGGAGCAGGTTATTGTAATGAACATTATCACCTTGTGCCTGAGCGGTATTTAAAACCATACAGGACAACGCAAAAACAATAAAAATAACTTTTCCCATACCTTGCCTGATTAAGTTCAAGAATAAACTCTTCAACATAATTTTTACAAACATCCACAATTATCAGATCCTAGAAAATACCTATAAATAGGTATTTTAGAGCCGAATTGGAATCGCTTTATCGGAAGGAATAAAATTTCGGGGAAATAAAGATTGTCGTGACCTAAAATAAAAATGGCTGACTTTAAAAAGCCAGCCATTTTTATAAATGCTTTGGATATTCTATTCAAATGATTGCAATGACCATTTCAGGATCACTTCCAGTTAAACGTAACTTCCTTCTCAATGTCAGGATTCAAACTTAACAGGACAGGACAATGCATTGCCGCCCTCTCCAAAATAGTCTTCGTCTTTTCATCAGCAGCCACCGACATGTTCATTACGATTACAATTTTTGCAATTTTCCTAGGTTCGGCTTGCATGATCTTGGTCACATCGACTGTAGAACCTTCCAAATTTACATTTAGATCTTTTGATTTTATTGCCATTATGGAAACCATGCAACTTCCCAATGCATTGGCCAATAAATCCGTTGGAGAAAACGCCTCCCCTCTTCCGTGGTTGTCGGTTGGCGCATCTGAAAGGATTTCAGTTCCGGATTGCAAATGAACGGATGAAGTCCTCAATTCTCCCAGATAAGTTACTTTTGAAGTCATATTTAGTGTATTAGTTGGCTACTTTAACGGATAAATCAGTATCGAAATAAAGGATATAAAATCCGTCATTGATATAAGCCTTTCCATTCTTCTTCTCGTAGTCGAATTTATTTTCTACTTGTTCGGTTGTTGCTGTTTCCAGTGTTTCCAGGAATGATTTTTCCTGAGACAAGCGAAGCAAGGCATCAAAAGTCACATCAAAACCACGGGTTGCATATTGATTTGGAAAAACCTTGTTGGTCTCCTTGTATTTCCTTTCAAAGATTTGAGCTTCCGGACTATCATTCTCTCTTGCAAGGGAAGGATAAAGCAGGTTCAATTTTGCCAGATTGGCTGTTACTATTTCATCTGAATCCAATTTTTCGTTCGGTTCAAGTATAACCAATTGTATTTGATAATCAGCCATTGAAGCCACGAGCGTATTCATTATTATCTTGATCATATAAGTATTTGCAGTTTCCAATACCACAAAATTCTTTTGATTCTTCAACAACAACGACTTTAAACTTTCAAGTGAAACAGTTCCTTTTTCATCAAAGGAAACAAATTTGACATTCTTATGGTTTTCCGTAATATACCTTCTTGTTGAAATCTTCTTGGGGTCGATTACTCCTATAATATTTGCCGCTTTCGAATTCATATAATCAAACATGGCATCCCTCATGTATTCTGCAGAAGGCATTGTCTGGATAAGGTTTTCATACAAGACTCCTGTTTCCTTGGACAAGGGAGAAATAACCGGGACATTGTTCTTGCTTAGAATTCCAGCTGTCTTTTCAACATTCGTTTGGTAAAACGGACCGATAACCAAATCGGTACTTTGAAGATTATTTTGTTGGATGATCGTAGCGATGCTTGAAGAATTCTTGGTCTCCTGTGAATCAAAAATCTTGACGTCGACATTCATGTTCAAAACCTTGGCAGAATCAATCGCCATCAAGGCACCGGAATAAAAATCCAACGTCATGTTCAAGAACTTATCCTTTTTAAGTCTTGAAGAGGTAGAATTTACGGTATCGCTCTGTATTTTAGAAATATTGAAAGGCAGCAACAAAGTCAGCTGTTTCCTGTTTGCCGTATGAAGTGTTTTGGCCAAATCTGCATAAGTACCATCCGTTTTTTGACTCATTCTGGCATTTTCAGGAAGATTCAAAATCATTCCTTCCCTGACCCCGTCTTTCAATTCTGGATTCAACTTGATCAGGTTTTCCTGTGAAATGCCCAATTTTCTTGACAAGCCAAATAATGTTTCCTTTGGCTGTACCACGTAACCAACATTGTCGGCTTTTATTGGTTCTGATTCCGCTTTCTTTTCAACCTCGATGCTTTTTTCTTCTTGTTTGACAACCGGCTTGGAAGCATTTGTTGGGATTTTTAATCTGAAGCCAATTTGAAGACCATCTTTAATGCCTGGGTTGCTTTCTTCCAAATCTTCAACTGAAATTCCATATTGTTTCGCAATTGAATATTTGGTTTCCTTGGCTTCCACTTGATGGAAAACAGTTTCATCCGATTTCTTATCCTTCTTGTCTTTCTTTTTCTCCTCTTTTTTATCCGATTTCAAATCTGTCTTAACTGCAACGTCATTTGTTGGAATGTTGATCGTATGTCCTATCTGCAAACCTTCCTTTTTCAAATCAGGATTTGCTTTTTCTATTTCTTCAACCGAAACATTATACAATTTGGACAACCCGTAAAGTGTTTCCTTTGCCACAACCGTATGCGGTTTTGTTCCGGTACTTGAAACAACCTTCTCCCTTATGATAACGCCATTTCCCTTAGGGATCAGCAATACCGCATCAGGCTTCAATCCGTTTTGAGAATCCGGATTCAACTTGTAGATGTCGGCTGGCGTAATCTTGTATTTTTGAGCAATCTTGGTAACGGTTTCACCTTTTTCTACCGTGTGTTTAATAAAATTATCCTGTGCAAAAGCTGATGCTGAAAGCAAAAGAAATGAGGCAAATACTAAAAGGCGCTTCTTCATAAAAATGTTGTTAAAAAGAATTTTAGCATCCCTATTCAGAAGAATTGAAATGCTAAAATCTAAAATTATTTATTCCCACTCAATAGTTGCAGGTGGTTTCGAGCTGATGTCATACACTACCCTGTTCACACCTTTCACCTTGTTGATGATATCATTTGATACTTTCATCAAGAAATCATAAGGCAGGTGCACCCAGTCAGCCGTCATTCCGTCAGTAGATTCTACTGCCCTCAAGGCAACAACTTTCTCATAGGTCCTTTCATCGCCCATAACTCCGACACTGTTTACAGGCAGCAGGATGGCTCCAGCCTGCCAAACCTTGTCGTACAATCCCCAAGATTTCAAACCGTCGATAAAAACGGCATCAACATCTTGTAAGATACGTACTTTTTCCGGAGTAATGTCTCCTAAAATCCTAATCGATAATCCAGGACCTGGAAAAGGATGTCTCCCTAATAACGCTGGATCTATTCCCAATGTTGCTCCAACCCTTCTTACTTCGTCCTTGAACAGCATTCGAAGAGGTTCCACAATTTTCAATTTCATAAAATCGGGCAAACCACCCACGTTGTGATGCGATTTGATTGTTGCCGATGGACCTTTTACTGAAACCGATTCAATCACGTCCGGATAAATCGTCCCCTGGGCCAACCATTTCACCTCATCACTGATTTTTGATTCGTCGTCAAAAACTTCAATGAAGACGCGTCCGATGGTTTTTCTTTTCGTTTCAGGATCACTGATTCCGGCGAGTTCATCCAAAAAACGTGCCGAAGCATCGACTCCTTTTACATTCAGTCCCATTCCTTTGTATTGTTCCAATACACTTTCGAATTCATTCTTACGCAAAAGTCCGTTGTTTACAAAAATACAGTGCAGGTTTGGACCGATTGCCTGGTGCAATAAGACAGCGGCCACGGTAGAATCCACTCCTCCTGAAAGTCCAAGGACAACCTTGTCGTTTTGGATTTTCTCTTTCAATTCAGCCACCATTTCTTCCACGAAAGCGTTTGGTGTAAAGTTTTGAGGCACTTCCGCTATTTTTACCAGGAAGTTTTCCAGCATTTGCTTTCCATCCGTAGAATGGTATACTTCCGGATGAAATTGAATGGCATACGTTGTTTCTCCTTCGATTTTATAGGCTGCATTTTCCACATCGTGTGTGCTGGCCAATTTGACACCGTTTGTTGGTAATTTTTTAATGGTATCACTGTGGCTCATCCAAACCTGGGAATTTTGCGAAACGCCCTCGAAGAATGTTTCATCTTCCTTGATGAAAGATAAATTTGCCCTTCCGTATTCTCTTGTGTTTGAAGGTGCCACCTCGCCTCCGCTGAAATGCGAAAGGTATTGGGCTCCGTAACAAACGGCAAGCAATGGCATTTTTCCGCGAATCTGGGACAAATCAGGATGCGGTGCATCTTCTGCACGAACAGAAAATGGACTTCCGGAAAGGATCACGGCTTTATAACTTGATAAATCACTCGGGAAATGATTGTAAGGAAAGATTTCGCAGAATATATTTAATTCGCGAACTCGTCTGGCAATAAGTTGTGTGTATTGCGACCCGAAATCTAAAATAAGTACGTTGTGTTGCATGTGCAAAAATAACTTTTATAATTGGAATTTGAAATTGCTTTTTTTGATTTTTTTCCAAATAAAAATTTACCTTGCATTAGCTGTTTTATACCCTGCATCATATTTGTTTTTTGATGCCAGAAGCTCCGGATGAGAGGATTTACATCATTTTTCATATTGGCATCTTTGCTTAAACAATAATGTTTCTAACAAAAAGTACTATTTTTTTTATACATTCGCTATAAACAAAACTTACAACTTACTGAAAAACAAATAATTTAGAACCTGATCACAATGCTGTTAATTTCAATAAATAAAAGATCCCCTCTGATAATTTTATTATTACTTCTGTTCCAATCCAAATCGTTTGGTCAGGATTTTCAGTGGGTTTATACTATCATTGGAAAGCAGACAGAACTTCAAGCTTATCCCAACAGTCAAATCAATGACGTTATAGTGGACAAACTGGATAACATTTACATAACCGGAAACAGCACTGGCAAACATGATTTCAGTAATGACGCTGGAAATATCGTCATTGATACTGAAAGCATAAGATTAAGTTTTATCATCAAGCTAAACAAAAACAAGACCGTTCTCTGGGTGAAATATTTTACCGTATCCCAAAATGTAAATGTCATGATTTCAAAGCTTCATTTGGATCAGAATCAAAATCTGCTACTAACCGGTGGAGTCAATCACACAGGAGCTCCTTTTATTGATCTAAATCCAAATATTGGAGAACAACAAACAATTGTAAATCCGACAGCTCCCGGATATGGCGTAATCATTAAGCTAGATCCACAGGGAAACTATCTTGACAGTTGGCATTTGGAAAACTACACTATTACAGATCTAGCGTTTGATTCAAGCCAAAACATAATAGCAATAGGCAATCTCTTTACAGATCTGATTGGACAACCCTATTATTACACTGCAACTGTTTTCAAGTTGGATAACAATCTGAACAGCATCTGGACAAAATATCTTGATGGCTTTTCAACTATGATCTCTTCTTTGAATGTTGACCATCATGGAGGATTGATCATAACAGGAACTTATAGTGGCTTTTTAGATTTTGCTGGAGAAAATTTGCAAAAAGCCAATGGCATTTTCATTTGCAAGTTTGGTCCTGATGGCAGTGAAGAATGGATTTTAGACCAAGGAAATGATGAAATTCCAGGCAATGCCTTGCAAAACATAACCATTGACAGCAATAATATTCTCTATGCATCAGCCCAATATACTGAAATCAATTCATTCAGGTTTAAAAACACTTCCATCTCCATCATAGCCGACCTGCCCTATCAAGGCAACAGGGATGCGGTTTTATTCAGCTTTGATACCAACGGGAATTACATATCTCACTTTACGCTGACTGGCGTAAGCCAGCGGATTATTAATTCATTCGCCATCAGTGAGTTTGATGAATTTTTAATAGGCTTGGGAACAAGTGGCAGGTTAATTTTCACAAATAGCAATGGCTATACGACTTCTTTTGATACAGAAAGAGAAAACATACTGCTAAAAGTCAGCCCCACACATCAAGTAATTGAATACAAAGAGATTGACATTCGAATCAGGCACTTGCAATTTGACAGCCAGAAAAATATCATCATGGGCGACGGTTTTCGTAAGGACACTGATTTTGACCCCCATCCTATAAACGAATACATGATCCTAAATAATTCCCAGCCTAGTGGGTATGTTCTAAAGCTGGGCTATTGCGATACTTATCCACCTACTGGAGACCCGACAAATACATTCTGCTCAGATGATAATGCCACCATAGGAGATTTGGAAATCAATGAATACGGTGTCAACTGGTATCCCTCTCTTACTTCAACGGTCCCCTTGGACGACACCACACTTTTGGTGGACGGACAAACCTACTATGCGGCAAAAGATAAAACAGAAAATTGTCCAGAGATTATGCAGAGATTGGCTGTTTCAGTAACCATAAATCCTGTTCCTCCCGCCCCGGTATTAAATGCAAACCAGCCATGTTACAATGGCAGTCTGACATTGGGAGATTTGATTATCGCAGGAACAAACCTGACTTTTTACAGCACTCCTACGACTGCTACAAAATTAAATGCTTCAACGCCTGTAAATCCTCAAGACACTTATTATGTAAGCCAAAAACTTCAAGGCTGCGAGAGTCCCAGGACAGCAATCAATATTCCTGCGCAGGGTACGATCAAGTTGAATGATCATGCAGTCAATCTATGCGACAATGATAAAAACAATTTTGAACGTGTAAACCTGTCAAGTTACATCCGATACATCTTGGATGACGATGAGGACAATTATACAATCTCCTACCACAATACGCTGGCTGATGCACAAAACAATTCAAATCCCATTATAGATTATGAAGATTTCCAAGCCAATAACCAGATCATCTACATCCGATTCGTGTTCAACACCTATTTATGCTTTGAAATTGCAACACTGACCATCAATATCTCCACGCCACCCGAAATTGCAGATGTAATAATCCAGGACGGAACATCATACGGCAACTCAGCCACGATACTTCCATCCAACCCGGAATATCTGTATTCAATCGATGGGGTAACCTATCAGAACAGCAATCTGTTTGAAAATCTGCCTGCTGGAGAATATTTCGCATATGTCAAGGACAACAAGGGAGCTTGTCCCGAAATGAAAGAGAAATTCTACCTGCTGGCCTATCCCAAGTTTTTCACGCCAAACGGAGACGGATACAACGACTTTTGGAAAATAAGATATGCCCAATTTCAATTTACGGTTGATGTTGAAATCTATGACCGGTATGGAAAGCTTATAACTTCTTTCGACAAGAACAGTCCTGGATGGGACGGAACGTACAATGGCGAACAACTTCCGTCAACTGACTATTGGTTCAAAGTCACGCGCTTGTTGGACAACGAAATTGTACACAAGGGCCATTTCTCCCTGAAAAGATAAATCTACTATTCTTCGTCTTCAGCAGTATGCGACTTCGAATAGTTCCTCCATTTTTCTATGCAATCCTGCATATCGTGGGGCAACTCTGTATCAAAACGCATCATTTCTCCCGTCGTAGGATGCATGAATCCCAAAGTTTTTGCATGAAGTGCTTGCCTTGGCAATGCTTTAAAGCAATTGTCAATGAACTGCTTGTATTTTGTAAAAGTGGTTCCCTTTAAGATCAAATGGCCGCCATAGCGTTCGTCGTTGAACAAAGTATGTCCGATGTGCTTCATATGGACACGGATTTGATGCGTCCTGCCTGTTTCCAATTGACATGAAACCAAGGTTACGTAGCCAAAACGCTCCAATACCTTGTAATGGGTAACGGCAGGCTTCCCTATTTCCGGATCGGCAAAAACAGCCATCTGCATCCTGTCTTTTACGTGTCGCGCAATATTTCCTACGATCGTTCCCTCGTCTTCCTTTACATTTCCCCAAACCAGGGCAATGTATTCCCTTTCAGTCGTCTTGGCTTCAAATTGCTTTGCCAGATGCGTCATTGCCGCTTCGGTTTTCGCAATCACCAAAAGTCCCGAAGTATCCTTGTCAATCCTATGGACCAATCCCGGACGCTCGCTGCTGTTCATCGGCAGGTTCTCAAAATGATAAGCCAAGGCATTCACCAAGGTACCTGTATAATTACCGTGTCCTGGATGCACCACCATCCCTGGCTCCTTGTTGATCAATAACAAGGCATCATCCTCATATACGATATCAAGTGGAATATTCTCAGGATCAACACGATTTTCAAATGGCGGATGCGACAACAAGATCCTTACGACGTCCAAAGGCTTCACCTTGTAATTGGACTTCACCGGAACATCATTCACATAGATATTGCCGTTTGTAGCGGCATTTTGAATCTTGTTTCGAGTTGCATTTGGCAACATGTGCATCAAATATTTGTCTATCCGAAGCAACAACTGCCCTTTGGGAACATCAAACCTGAAATGCTCGAACAAATCGTCTTCTAATTCTAAATCAACCGTATTCTCAGAATTCATCATCTACTGGTGTTTCATTGTCAATATTGGTATCGACAGTATCAATTTCTTCTTCATAACCCACTTTTCCATCTCCCAAAACCAAATCAATTTTTGAAGCTTTCGAAACCTTGTCGCCGACTTTCAACTTCTTTCCATCAAGGTATAGTTCCAAGACCATGTCCTTGCCCAGATAAGGCTTGTAGGTTTTCTTGCCTACTTCCAATCCTAGAGATTTCAAGGTCGGTTCAACCTGTCGCAAGGTTTTCTCGATCAAATCAGGAATTGTAACGGCCTGGTACTTATCAGAGTTGATCTTTATATAGATTTTTCTGCCTTCCTTTACTTTCGCTCCAGCAATCGGATCCTGTTTTACTACAGAAAATTTAGGATATCCTGCCTGAAAATCAGTCGTATCCAGCAGGACATATTCCAAATCCAAGGCGTCCAGCTTTTCCTCTGCTGCCTCGACAGACAATTTGCTCAGATCCGGAACTGTGATTTCCTCGCCGTGATTGGTCGTGAAATCCAACCATTTCAATATCACAAAAGCCAATGCCACTACAACAACAAGCGCAATCGCCAATTGCGTAAAAAACACCTTACTCGTAAGAAACTTGCGTAAACTCATATAAATCCTATTTCCCGCAAAGATATAAAAATACTAAAGGCAATTCGTTTGAAAAAAAATGATAATTTTGTTTGATAATAATTTTCAGGAGCTTGATCCTGCTGTTCGCTGTATCTTTTACCTGCTAAAGAAGCAGGAAAAAGGATGTCGCTTCCATCAGGGCTGGGCGTCAGTCATCAATTTAAAATTCTTTCATCAAATGAAAAACATTGCCATCATAATGGGCGGATATTCGAGCGAATACAAGATTTCACTCATCAGCGGAAACGTAGTCCATCAATTCCTCGACAAGAACCTGTTCAAGGGATTCCGAATCCATATTTTCAAGGAAAAATGGGTTTATGTTGACGATAACGATGCGGAATTTCAAATAGATAAGAATGATTTTTCCGTAACGGTTGATGGCAGCAAGATCACTTTCGATGCCGTTTTCAACGCCATCCACGGAACTCCTGGCGAAGACGGACTCATGCAGGCTTATTTTGAACTGCTCAACATCCCGCAAACTTCCTGTGATTATTACCAAGCCGCACTTACGTTCAACAAGCGCGACCTGCTTTCGGTTTTAAAACCTTACGGCATCAAGACGGCCATTTCCTACTACTTGAACAAGGGAGAACATATCAACACGGAAGAAATCATCTCGAAAGTCGGACTTCCTTGTTTCGTAAAACCAAACAAATCGGGTTCCAGTTTCGGAATTTCAAAAGTAAAAACGGCCGAGGAACTTCCAATTGCGATAGAAGTGGCGTACAAGGAAGACAACGAGATCATCATTGAAAGCTTCCTTGACGGAACGGAAGTCTCTGTCGGTGTCATCAACTACAGAGGACAAGTTACGGTTCTGCCTATAACAGAAATCGTATCCGAAAACGACTTTTTTGATTATGAAGCCAAATACCAGGGCAAATCCCAAGAAATCACCCCGGCAAGAATTTCCGATGAAATGACTGCAAAAGTAAGTGCTGTTGCCAAACGCGCCTACGAAGTCCTGAAGATGAAAGGCTTCTCCAGAAGCGAATTCATCATCGTGGATGGAGAACCGCACATGCTAGAAATGAACACCATTCCGGGACTGACAACGGAAAGCCTTATACCACAGCAGGCAAAAGCGGCAGGGATTTCCTTGACGGATCTATTTACAAACGCTATTGATCTGGCTCTAGAAAAATAATTATGGAAAAGACAGCAATATTCCCAGGATCATTCGACCCGATAACCTTGGGACATTATGACCTCATCAAACGAAGCATTCCGCTTTTTGACAAGATCGTGGTGGCCATCGGCGTGAATGCCGAAAAGAAATACATGTTCTCGCTTGAAGAAAGGAAACGCTTCATTGAAGAATCCTTTGCCGACGAGCCTTCCATTTCAGTCGTGACCTATGAAGGCTTGACGATTGATTTGTGCAAGAAAATGAAAGCCAAATTCATCCTTCGCGGCTTGAGAAATCCAGCCGATTTTGAATTCGAGAAAGCAATTGCCCATACCAACAGGAGACTTTCAAAGATTGAAACCGTTTTCCTTCTGACTGCCGCAAATACTTCCTACATCAGTTCAAGCATTGTTCGCGATGTCTTGAGAAATGGAGGCGAATACCAAATGCTGGTTCCGGATGCCGTAAGGGTAAAATAATAATTTGTAAAAAGCACTATTAAACAGTACTTTCGCCAAAATAACAAACGATAAAAATGAGTTTAGAACGAGAATTGATCAAAAGAAGTGGCGGGAAATGCGAACTTTCAGGTGCTACAGAAAACCTGAAAGTATATCAGATCCTTCCAACCAGAAAAGGCGGAATTGATGAGAGCATCCTGGCCAGCGAAACCATCATCGATCAGATTGAAAATCCAGAAAAAATGGACGCCAACCTTTGGAGGTGCCTGAACGACAGCATGTGGAGTGAACATCTTCCTGTACAGGTAGTTTCCTGGAGAATGTTGAGCCGTTTGCGCAATCAGGAATTATTGGAGCAGATGTACCTTGAGGAAGAGGATCTGGCTTGGGCTAAAGCAACCGGCGAAGGCGAAGACGATGAAAATAAATTGGTCCACAGGGACAGTAACGGTGTGATTTTACAAACTGGAGATTCTGTCGTCCTGATCAAGGACTTGAAAGTCAAAGGTTCAAGCATGGTTGCAAAACAAGGAACGGCGGTTAGAAACATCCGATTGGACCACGAAAATGAAACCTACATTGAAGGTAAGGTAGATGGCCAGCAGATTGTGATCATTACTGCTTACGTAAAGAAAATATAGTTCTTGAAAACAGAAAAAGAGGCAAGAGTAAAGACATTAAAATCTTTCTTCTTGCCTCTTTTATTTTGCCTCTACTCCTCTTTCTTCACCACTTTCCTCGCCACTTCAATCTTGAACTTCTTGCCTTTCATCTTCTCATCCTTGATGTTATGCAGCAGATCTTTCACTTTTCCGAATTTTACGGCTGCAAAAGAAATAAAATCCTTTACTTCAATCAATCCCAGATCTCCTTTTTCTAATTTCCCCTTTTGAGAAAAGAATCCGACGATATCAATCTTATTGAGCTTGTTTTTCTTTCCTCCGGAAATATAAATCGTCTGGAATCCTGGTGGTTTTGGCAATGCCTTCGAATTTTCAACATTCAGGACTGGCATTCCGTAATCTATATAATCTAATTTTTTCTCGCTTTCATGAATCAGGATATAAGCCGTTCCGGAAGCCAGCATCCTTGCCGTCCTTCCGTTCCTGTGTGTGAATTCGTCTTCTTTTGAAGGCAGATGGTAATGAATCACGTGTTTCATTTCCGGTATGTCCAAACCTCTGGCAGCCAGATCGGTCGTGATCAGATAGCTCACGCTTCCGTTTCTGAATTGGATCAGGGCACGTTCTCGTTCATCCTGGTCCATTCCTCCGTGATAATAAGTGGCATAGATGCCTTTTTCATTCAAGGTATCACTGATCCTTTCGGCGGCATCACGATGGTTGCAAAAAATCAAAGCCGATTCTGACTTCAGGGAACAGATCAGATGGAACAAGGTATTGATCTTGTCCTTTTCCTTGGAAACCACCATCTTCATCGAAAGGTTCGTCTTTTCTTCTTCTCTTGGAATAAAATCCAGGATGGTCGGGTTGACAACCCTTGTATATTTTGGGATTTCAATATCCGAAGTGGCCGAAACCAATATCCTTTTGTTCAATTTGGATAATTTCCCAATGATGAACGACATTTCCTCGTGGAAACCCAATTGCAGGGACTTGTCGAATTCATCCAGGATCAAGGTTTGGATCTTGTCGGTCCTGAAGGTCCCCCTGTCAATATGGTCGGCAATTCTTCCAGGTGTTCCAATCAAAACGGCCGGAGGATTGCTCAAATTTTTAATTTCGGTATCAATTGAATGTCCACCATAGCAAACGTTGGCCTTGTAACCTGTTCCCATTTTCTTCCAAACCTGCTCGATCTGCAGGCCTAATTCCCTTGACGGGACAATAATCAGGCATTGGACTGAAAGTATTTCAGGTTGCAGCATTTCGAAAACAGGCAGCAGGAAAGCCAATGTTTTTCCGGAACCTGTTGGCGAAAGCAACAAGACATTGCTTTCTTCTAAAATAGCTTCTTGTGCAGCAACCTGCATCTCGTTCAGGCTTTCGAAACCCAGGTTCAAAAGTATATTGTTGGAATGGTGGTTTTGATTCATTTTGCAAAGGTAAATTATTTATCGGTTATCGCTTTTTGAAATAAAATTATAAACACAGATTTCTCGTATTGCTACAGATCCTTTTTAAACAAGAAGGCTTCTTTCACTAAAAAAGCCCCATCTTAAGGAGCTTTTTCTTCAAATAATAATTTTATATTTTCATAGGAATTCTTCAACGCTTCCTTGATTTCATCAGGGTTCAGCCAGGCTACTCTTTCAATTCCTTCCTCCAGCTGCCCCTGTGGAGTACCTTCGAAACTCGTACGCATTTCAAACCAATGCGTAACCTTTAATTTATACCTTCCGTTTCGTTTAAAAATATGGTAGGTTTTCTGTAATTTATCCGTAATTACCAATTTATCAACACCTGTCTCCTCCTCCACTTCGCGTAATGCGGTATATTCGATCTCCTCACCTTTTTCGATTCCTCCTTTCGGCAGATCCCACTTTCCGTTGCGAAAAATAAACAAGACCTCATTCTTTTTATTGTAGACCAATCCGCCACCGCCTTTCTGGACGGGCAATTTTGACTTCAAGGTTTTCATTATTTCCTTCTCATCAGGATGATAAAGATAGGCCTTCTGGATTTTATTTTGAAAGATTTTTACTATAATTTGCTTAATATCTGCGCTTTCCAATAAAAACAATTGAAAATCTGTTTCCTTGAAGATTTCATTTGTTAGAAAAAGTGGTTTGTCGTTCACAAAAACTTTATACATTTGTACTATGATTTTTAATAAAGATACTGCCAGCAAAACTGCCGAATTGCTTTTACAAATAAATGCAATTAAATTGAATCCAGGAAATCCTTTTACGTGGGCTTCAGGATGGAAATCCCCTATTTATTGTGACAATAGGATAACACTCTCATTTCCACCTATCAGGAATTACCTGAAAGATGAATTTGCGAAAAATATTGAAAAACAATTTGGAAAACCAGATGTGATTGCTGGTGTCGCAACAGGTGCAATAGGCATCGGCTTGCTTGTTGCGGAGGCCTTGGCCCTTCCTTTTGTATACGTCAGGCCGGAACCAAAAAAGCACGGAAGATTGAACCAGATTGAAGGTTTCTTGCAAAAAGGGCAGAATGTTGTCGTTATTGAAGACCTTATAAGCACCGGAAACAGCAGTCTAATGGCTGTTGAAGCTTTAAAGGAAGCAGGAGCAAATGTAAAAGGCATGGCCGCCATTTTCAGTTATGGCTTTCAAGTTGCCGACGATAATTTCAAAAAAGCGAATGTAGACCTGTACACCTTGAGCAATTACGAAAACTTGCTTCCACTGGCAGTCAACAAAAAATACATCACGGAAGAAGAAGAAAAAACATTGCAGGAGTGGAGGACGAGTCCATCAACCTGGGGTGTTGAAGTTTAGATTTTAGAGTTCTGCTTTTAGATTTGCTAATAAATTTAAAACCTTCCAACATACACTCATAACTTATAACCAAAAAAATGAATTTAGAAAGTCCGAAAGTCAGCGTGCCTAAATCAGCCCAGTATCTGTTTGATGCCTTGTGCGACGTAAAGAATTTTGAAAAACTAATGCCTGATAGTATTGCTAAATTTGAAGTGCTTGATGAAAATGCCTTTATTTTTGGATTGAAAGGAATGCCTGAGATAAAATTGAAAATGAAGGACAAAGTGGCTCCATCAAAAGTAGTTCTAGGTGCTGCATCCGACAAATTGCCTTTTACACTGACAGCCAATATTGATAAGACTTCTGAAAATGCTTCGGATGTACAACTTTTCTTCGAAGGTGAATTCAATGCAATGATGGCCATGATGATAAAAGGCCCGATCAGTAAATTCATTGAAACTTTGGCGCAAAATATGCACAAGCTATAGACGCATTCGTCTATTATTTTGGTTGTTCGTCTATTTCCCCTTCTGCTCCATTTTATATAATACTAAATTTGGATTTAAATTAAATTTTAAATCCAAGTTTATATGAAAAAGTACATACTACTGGGAATATTCCTTTGGTCCCTAAACTCTTGCAGTAGTGATGGAGATGGCGAAGATATCCCAACAACAACTGAAACGGTTATTACCAAAAACATTCTTAATCTATTTGCAGGAGGCCCGACAGGTGGAGATTCACCAACAGTTTACTTCAATCTGGAAACAGGCTTGGAAGTACCTCCTTCTGAAGCCGGCACAAAAAATTGGGACATCTCCTTCAAGAGAACTGACATCCGATTGAATGGAGGGGTCAGTGGCCCGGGAAATGCCGGTGCATTCATTATTGACGATCAGGATTACGAAGCTATCGAAACGGCTCCAGATGGCAATTATATCAAAGATGGCGATGGTCCGGATGATAGTAGCGGAATAGGCGTTGCCAATGGATTGGCTTTCACAAATTGGTTTACCTATTCTGCAGAAACACACACGGTAGTGCCCAACAATCAAGTTTATATAATTCGGACCGCCAATAATAAATATGCAAAACTGCAGATCTTGAGCTATTATTCAGAAAGTTCCCCACCCATTTCAGCTAGTTATACTTTCAAATATGCCTTGCAACCCGGAGGTTCTAAAATTTTTAAATAAAGGATACTAATTAATCTATAAGAAAAATCTTTCCGTATTTATTTCCACAAGCCTTTTAAGAATTTAAAAGGCTTTTTTTATTGAATTATAACAAAATGTTTGACTGTATTTATAACTTCACTAACATTTAAATGAGGCCGTTTGCTTATATTTGTAATTGCCCCATAAAAGAAATGATTATGAAAAATGAGCTTACCATATTTTATACAGACGATGATGCCGAGGATTTGGAATTCTTTACTGAAGTTACAAGCACCCTGGGTGACCACTTGAATATCGTTACGCAAAACAACGGACAGAAACTACTGCACGATTTAAAAAATCCACCTCCAAATCCGCATATCATCTTTCTTGATTTGAACATGCCTGGATTTACCGGCTTTGATGTCCTGCAGCAATTGCGAAGTTCTGATAACTTCAAAAAACTTCCGATCGTTATTTTTTCAACTTCCAGCGATGAGAAAAATATCGCAAGAAGCTTGGAATTGGGCGCCAGTTTTTATGTTACAAAACCGACTGATTTTTCCTTATTCAAAAAAACAATACAGCACACCTTGAGTATCAATTGGGATACTTTCAAGCCGAGCAAAGAAAATTTTGTATACCTAAACAATTAATTCCCCAATGAGTCTTGAAAATTCAAACATCGACGAACCAACCACCATTACTTTTTTAGACAATCTCAGAAGCAAAACTTCAGCATCACACAAAAAACTGGAAGCACTGCCCATCTCAAAATCAATTGTCAATCCAGAAATCACAATTGAAGAATATGCCTTGTATTTAAGCCTGATGCACGATGTTGTAAAAAATCTGGAAGAAGATATTTATCCTGTTATTTCCGATGTGATTCCAGATTTGAACGAAAGAAAAAAAGCACAACTCATCCTGAATGATTTGGAATTCACCAAAAGCGAGAAAAAACAAAATCATTCGCCTTTTGATGCTGCGGGAATTTCCGTTCCGTTCGCAATGGGAATAATGTATGTTGTGGAAGGCTCTACGCTTGGAGGAAGATTTATCATAAAAAACATCCAGGAAAGTTTTGGTTTTGATGAAGAAAATGGCGCTTCCTACTTTGGCGGATATGGCAATAAGACAGGAAGTTTTTGGAAAAAATTCCTAAATGCGTTGACCGATTTTGAAACCATAAACAATTCTGAAGACGAAATTATTGCAGGTGCAGATTATGCCTTCAGAGCGATTCACAAACATTTATCTGATAATTCCGTATCTTAATATATGAAGATAAAAGACATTGTGAATCGTGACATTGTGAATCTTACGAATTGCGAATTCGAGCCAATTCACATTCCTGGTAGTATCCAGCCGCACGGTTTTTTATTAGGAATCAATACCGATTCCTGGAAAATTGATTTCTGCAGCGGAAACATCCAAGACTATATTCCAACAACACATCAGGCTGTTTTAGGAAATCCTTTCAAAAGCATCTTTGGAGAAAAGGAGGAATCCCAGGTTAGGGATTATATAGAAAAAAATTTATTGCTTTCCTCTTCACCACTGAAACTTGAACTCCTGGGTAATATATTTTTATGCACGATTCATAAAAGCAATCAAACTTACATCTTGGAAGCTGAATCTTCCGAAGAAAATTCAAAAAAACTGGCCGATGTCTACGATCAGACTTCGCAGTTTTTATCCTATATGAATGCCACCCACACCCTTCAGGAATTATGCGAGATGGTAGTCAAGGGTACACGCGAGATAACCGGTTATGACCGCGTAATGGTGTATCGCTTTGACAAGGATTATAACGGTGAAGTTTTTGCAGAAAGTGTTCGTGAAGATTTGGAGCCTTTCTTGGGATTGCATTATCCGCACACCGATATTCCACCACAGGCGAGAGAATTATACATGCAAAACCTCTTGCGATTGATTGTAGATATTGATTACACCCCGGTTCCCCTTTACACGGTTGATGATGGTGATGCATCCAAGAATCTGGATCTGAGCCTTTCCATCTTGAGAAGCACTTCCCCTATTCATGTCCAATACCTTCAAAATATGGGCGTTGGAGCAACATTGACCATTTCTTTGATTCATAAGAACAAATTATGGGGCCTGATTGCCTGTCATCACTACAGTGAAAAAAATCTGACACCAGAAATTCGTCTGGCAGCGCAATTGCAAGGACATTTTATTACTTCGCAGATCGATATCCGTCAATCGAATGAAGAATATGAAGTGGCCCGAAAATCCAATATAGCTCTTGAAAAATTGAATGCGCTCAATCTTCCAGTAACAGAAGATGCATTCCAAACAGTCGTCCAGAATGAAAACCTGCTTGAAATCTGCAATGCTTCCGGAGTTGCCATCATTTTCAACAATACGATTTATAAAAACGGATTGACTCCCGATGACAAGAACATCAACAAGCTGATAAAATGGCTCTCGGATTTCACAAGGAATGATACTTTTTCAACTGAAAAATTGCTCGACTTTTTGCCAGAAGCTGATGATTATTGTGAAGAAGCTTCAGGAATCTTCTATCATTCCTTAAGCATTGACAGCAATGACTGCATTATCTGGTTCAGGCCGGAATCGCTGACCGAAGTGAATTGGGCAGGCGACCCCAACAAGGCCATCATAAAAGACGTCAACGGCTTGTATCCAAGAAATTCCTTCAAACTGTACAAGGAAATCGTAAAATGTCAAAGCAAGCTCTGGTTACAACCAGAACTGAATGCCGGGGCAAATTATGCTCATACGCTTCAGAAACAATTCAACCTTTTGATCATAAGCCAGGAGGAAGAAAAATATAGAAAATTAAGTGAACTTCTAAAGGAAACGAATTCCGAATTGGAGAACATCAACTGGATCAGTACCCATGACTTGCAAGAACCGTTGCGAAAAATACAGATGATTTCTTCGAGATTGTTAGGCAAGGAAGATGAGCAATTTTCTGATACCGTAATCAATTCCGTGCAAAGGATGAACAATTCAGCACAAAGGATGCAGACACTTTTGATTGACATTTTAAAATATACCAAAATCCAGCATATCGATGATTCTTTTGAAACCGTAAAACCAGCCGATGTATTGGTAGAGGTCCTATCGGATCTAAACGAACACATCAATGAAAGGAAGGCAATCATCAACATCGAAGAATTGCCGTTGATAAATGGGATCCCTTTTTTGATGAAACAGTTGTTTTCTAATCTGATTCAAAATTCCTTGAAATATTCCTTACCAGAAAAGACTCCTGTTGTAACGATAAAATCATTGGGAATAGACGAATTAAATTCAAATCCCTACCAAGTTCTGGAATTTTCAGATAATGGCATCGGTTTCGAACAGCAATTTGCAGAGAACATCTTCAATATTTTCAGCAGGCTTCACACTCAAGAAGAATACAAAGGCTCCGGCGTAGGCCTCGCCTTGTGCAAGAAAATCATGCAAGTTCACAAAGGCATTATAAAGGCGGAAGGAATTCCTGATCAAGGCGCTACTTTTAAATTGTATTTCCCGGTGAATTTGGCATGAATTTTATAGTATAAAAGAAAGGCTGAAAATATTCTTCAGCCTTTTTTTATTCAATACAGCATCTGGATTTCCTTGATGCCGAAAGTCTTGATCGTATCATTTTCCAAAAGCAATTCCAACTGCCCTATTTTTGAAACACCCTGGACAATTCCCATAAACCTCTGTCCTGAAGCATTTTCAAAAGGCATTGGCACTCCTTTCTTGAACAAGAAATCAGTATAGCTTTGCCACAACTCTGCAGATTTATCCTCATTTAATTTTGTGATGTTCTTTTTTATCTCTTCAACAATTTTCCGGAGCAATTCATCCTTATCAAAAATAGTGTTTGCCACCAGCGAAAGTGAGGAAGCCTTAGGCAATCCATCAAAATCTGCCTGATTTACATTCAATCCAATTCCGACAATCGAGTCGATCTTCGTGGCACCTTTTATAACATTTTCTATAAGTATGCCACCAACCTTTTTATGGTCTGACATAATGTCGTTAGGCCATTTGATACTTAATCCAGGAATATTGCAAGTTTCTAAAACAGTAACAACCGCAAGCGCAACCGCTATGTTTAAATTATAAATCTGGCTGACATCAAAAAGAAAATCCTTCACTAAAATACTAACAGTTAGATTTTTACCTTTTTCAGAAACCCAAATCGACCCCATTTGTCCCTTGCCCCTGGTTTGTGCTTCGGCAGTAACAACAGTAAAGTTTTCGGGGTTGTTGGTTGTCAATAATTCCTTAAGAAAATCATTTGTAGAATCTATGGCATCGAGTTTGATTAATTTCATTGAAAATATTTTGTGTATAGGGATTTAATCTTATGTTAAGGTTCAAAATTAATCACAAAAAATGATAACTTTGCAAAAATAGAAAAATTTTAAATGGCGAAAAAGACTATAAATAATGATGTTTTACTTTCAAACATCATCAAGGGGATAGAAGAAGTTAAAGGAAACGATATCGACATCCTAGATTTAAGAGAAATTGACAATTCAGCTTGTGATTATTTCATCATCTGCAACGGAAATTCTAACACCCAGGTCAGTGCAATTGTCAACTCGGTTCAGAAAACAGTTTCAAAAGAATTAAAAGACAAACCTTGGCACGTCGAAGGTATGGAAAATGCCGAATGGGTTTTGATGGATTACGTGAACATTGTAGTGCATGTTTTCCAAAAACACATTCGCGAATATTACAATATTGAAAGCCTTTGGGGTGATGCCAAAATCACAACCATCCAAAACAAATATTAAAAAATGGCTAAAGAAAACAATCCCAATTCGAATAAATTCAAGATAGGTCCCTGGCTGATTCCAGGAGCACTTATTGTGTTTTTTTTAATTTTTACGATATTCAGTGGTGATTCAGGTTTTGAAAAACCGACTGAGATTTCATCTTCCACCTTCAATACTTTTTTAGAAAAGGGAGAGATCGACAAAGTAATCATCTATAACAAAACAGAAGCGGAAGTTTTCCTTACACAGGCTGCCTTGAAGGAAAAAATTCACGAAAAGGTTTCAAAAAATCTTTTGGAACAGCCCAATAAGGGCCCTCACTATTCTTTTGAAATTGGTGACATTGAATCTTTCCAGAAAAAACTGGAAACGGCTGCCAAGGAGAATAAACTAAAAGATTTTAAATTCAGCCAAAGGAGCAGTATTGGAGACATCATCCTGCCTCTTTTACCGTTTATCATTATTGTTGTCATCTGGATTTTTGTCATGAGAAGAATGTCAGGTGCCGGTGGCGGTGCCGGCGGTGGTGGACAAATTTTCAACATCGGAAAATCAAAGGCAAAACTTTTTGACGAAAAGAACGACATCAAGATTACTTTCAAGGACGTTGCCGGACTTGAAGGCGCAAAAGAAGAAATCCAGGAAATCGTTGAATTCTTGAAAAATCCAGAAAAATATACCAATCTTGGAGGTAAGATTCCAAAAGGGGCTTTATTGGTAGGACCTCCTGGAACCGGTAAGACCTTATTGGCGAAAGCAGTTGCCGGGGAAGCCAAAGTTCCATTTTTCTCTTTATCAGGTTCTGATTTCGTAGAAATGTTTGTTGGTGTTGGCGCTTCCCGTGTGAGGGATTTGTTCAAGCAGGCAAAGGAAAAATCTCCAGCCATCATCTTTATTGATGAGATTGATGCGGTGGGCAGGGCACGTGGAAAAAACAACATGTCAGGTGGTAATGACGAGCGTGAAAACACGTTGAACCAATTGCTTACGGAAATGGATGGTTTTGGAACCAATTCGAATGTAATCGTATTGGCTGCAACCAACAGGGCTGATGTACTTGATAAAGCTTTAATGAGAGCTGGGCGTTTTGACAGGCAGATTTTTGTTGACCTTCCAGACATCCGTGAAAGAAAAGAAATCTTTGAAGTCCACTTGGCACCATTGAAAAAAGTGGAAGCCTTGGATACCGACTTCCTTGCAAAACAAACCCCAGGTTTCTCTGGAGCTGACATTGCAAATGTGTGTAACGAAGCGGCCTTGATTGCGGCAAGAAAAGATAAGAAGGCAGTAGACAAGCAAGATTTCCTTGATGCCGTTGACAGGATTGTCGGTGGTCTGGAAAAGAAAAATAAAATTGTCACACCAGACGAGAAAAGAGCAATCGCCATCCACGAGGCGGGTCACGCAACTGTGAGCTGGATGTTGGAACACGCCGCTCCTTTGGTAAAGGTAACAATCGTTCCAAGAGGCCAGAGTCTAGGTGCTGCTTGGTATTTGCCAGAAGAAAGATTAATTGTTCGTCCCGACCAGATGTTGGATGAAATGTGTGCCACCATGGGAGGAAGAGCTGCTGAGAAAGTTACTTTCAACAGGATTTCAACAGGTGCATTGAGCGATTTGGAAAAAGTAACCAAACAAGCTCGTGCGATGGTTACCATTTACGGTTTGAATGATAAAATAGGAAACGTGACGTATTACGATTCAACAGGCCAAAGCGAGTACAACTTCTCCAAGCCTTATTCGGAGGAAACTGCAATGGTAATTGACAAGGAGATTTCTGCATTGATAGAAAGCCAGTACGAGAGAGCCATTCAGATCCTGGAAGACAACAAGGACAAGTTGAACCAATTGGCCGCCATCTTGATAGAAAAAGAAGTAATCTTCAAGGATGACCTTGAAAATATCTTCGGAAAAAGAAATTTTGACGCAAATCTACAGGAAGAAGTAGGTCTTTAGTAGACATTTGCACCTTTTTTTAGAAAAATCTTAATTCAATAAATATTTTGAATTAAGATTTTTTTATCTTTGAACGTTTTCAAGTCACAAATCTAGTAGTTGAATAATTTTATATGAGTCTTTTTAAGAAATTTTTTGGTTCTGGTAACGATTCTTCTGATGAGGAAAAAGACGGCGACTACAACCCTTTTTCATTAGATAACACACCTATCGATGAATTATTCACCTTGAATTTTAAAAAAAATGGAGGTAAATTCTTGTATTGTGAGAACATTGGCGAGGTGAAGACCCATTTTGAAGACATCCTTGAAGAGAACGATTGGTTTGAAAGCGAAGCCGTTTGTTATGAACCAAAGCTTTACAGCATGCTTGAAGAGAACAAGCTCAATTATAACAAGCCTGTGAATCCTAAATTCCTTCTCGCAAGTTGCGAGAATCTTATTGCAGATGAAGGCTCGATCCTTTTTTCGTCGAATCAGATCAAACAAAACAAGCCCTTGGAATTGCCTGCAAATATTATTATCATGGCTACCACGAGCCAGATCATCGCCAACAAAAGTGACGGACTTAGAGAGATTAAAAAACGTTACGAAAGAGATTACCCAACGAACATCACTACTATTAAATATTTTGAAAAAGCAAAAGAAGAAGATTTCCTCCATTATGGAAGTGTCGCCAAAAACCTTTATTTATTGCTTTTAGAAGATCTTTAAGATGAATGAAACACTAAAGAGATCGATTTCTGGTGCTATATACATCCTTTTATTAATAGCTTCAATCCTTTATTCCACTGAAAGTTTTTTTATTCTTTTTGGCATCTTCCTGATCATTGCCGTTTATGAATTTTGCGAACTGGTGCATCTCAACAAGATCGTTCCAATAGTTGTAGCAAGCTCTGCGTATGGAAGTGTTGCCTACCTATCGGTGAACAAGATTAAATTAAGCCAAAATTTCGACCTTACCTTGCTTCTTGCGACTTTAGTCGTTTCAATAAAATGCATCATTTTTCTGTTTGACGACAAGAAAAATAAAATTGATGCTATTTCCCGATACGTCTACCTATTCGGCTATATTATCCTCCCTTTCATCATCATAACCAAAATCCCTTTCGGAATAAAAGGCTACAACCCCAAAATTATTATCGGAATCTTTATTTTGATCTGGACAAATGATACCTTTGCTTACATCGTAGGCAAATCCATTGGAAAACATAAATTATTCGAAAGGATTTCTCCCAAGAAAACAATTGAAGGTTTTCTAGGAGGAATTGTGTTTGCCGTAATTGCAAGCTTCCTGATCTCAAGATATTATATCGAGGGAGGAAAAATTGCCCAGAACATATGGATTGGATTTGCTGTAATTGTTGGCCTTTTCGGTACGATTGGCGATTTGATTGAATCAAAATTCAAGAGGATTGCAGGCGTAAAAGACAGTGGAAAAATAATGCCCGGCCACGGAGGCATACTAGATCGATTGGATAGTGTTATATTTGTAGCACCCTTTATATTTTTATTTTATCAAATTTTAAATTATGTTACACTTTCATAAAGAAGGAGCGAAGACTATTTTAGGAGCTTGCGTATTAACTGTCGCGATCGTATTTGCAGCAGATTATTTTTTAAAAGAAAACTTTTGGTTGCTGAAAACGGTTCAAGTCATTGCACTGGTATTCCTTATAATCATCCTTCAGTTTTTCAGGAACCCGAACAGAAGCATCAGGCCTGAAGATAAAACATTGGTGGCACCAGTTGATGGAAAAGTGGTTGTAATCGAGGAAGTCTACGAAAGTGAATATTTCAAAGACAAGCGTTTGCAGGTTTCTATCTTCATGTCGCCAATAAATGTTCACGTGACAAGATATGCAGCCAGTGGAAAAATCAATTTCAGCAAATACCACCCAGGTAAATTCCTTGTGGCCTGGCACCCGAAAGCAAGTGAGGAAAACGAAAGAACCACTATCGTAATTGAAACACAGCAATTCGGTGAAATATTGTACAGGCAAATTGCCGGAGCCCTTGCAAAAAGAATTGTAAATTATGCAGTGGAAGGAACACAAGTTGTCCAGGGTGCTGATGCAGGTTTCATCAAATTCGGTTCAAGAGTAGATTTATTCCTGCCTTTGGGAACGGAATTAAATGTAAAATTGAATGAGGTCGTAAAAGGAAACAAAACCATAATTGCTCAGAAATCTTAAGCAATGTCCGATAAAGATTTAGAAACCCGATTTCAAGAAGCGGTTGAAATTGCTTCAAAAATGTCGCAGGCATCCTTGCCGCAAGATGTCCAGTTGCGCCTTTATGCGTATTACAAGCAATCTACATTTGGAACGATTGATTATAACCAGGCAAGCAATTACGACTTGAGAAACGCATTCAAGACCAATGCATGGATGCAAATCAGCCACCTCTCTGCCGATGAAGCAAAGGAGTCCTACATTGAGATAATTAATTCAATAATTGACAAGGGATAATTGAAACGTTAATCATTTTTAAAAATTTCTTCCTTTTTTCAATTTAGCAGTATCTTTATACAACACTAATCTTTTTAATTATGAAAAAAACAGTTTACTTTATTTCAAGCCTTGTTTTGGCTGTTGCTTTACAATCCTGTAACGATAAAAAACTGCAGGAAGTTGAAGTTCCGCTTCCCGAAAAAGAAGTGACAAACGCACCAATGGGCAATCCTGCTGATGTAATGGCCGATGAAGGAACATTCAAGATGATACCTCTTCCCTATGCTTACGATGCCCTGGCGCCTTATATTGATGCCAAAACGATGGAAATCCACTTTTCAAAGCACCATCTGGGCTATACCAACAACCTGAACAAGGCTATTGCTGGTACGGCACTTGAAAAATTAACCATAGAAGAAATCCTAAATAAATTAGACTTGGAAAACAAGGCTGTCCGTAATAACGCAGGTGGATACTATAACCACAATTTCTTCTGGGAAGTTATGGGACCAAACGGTGGCGGAGAACCAACTGGGCCTTTGGCTGATGCAATCAAGAAAGATTTTGGTTCTTTCGAGGCTTTCAAGACACAATTCAGTGATGTTGCCACAAAACAATTCGGTTCAGGATGGGCTTGGCTGTTGGTTGACAAGGCAGGTAAATTATCGGTTGCAAGTACAGCAAATCAGGACAATCCCTTGATGCCTAATATTGGCGTAACCGGAACTCCGGTTTTAGCACTTGATGTCTGGGAACACGCTTACTACTTGAATTATCAAAACAAAAGAGCCGATTATATTGACGCTTTTTTCAGTGTGATCAATTGGAAGGCCGTTTCCAAGAAATTTGATGCTGCAGCACCAAAACCTGCCGTCGCACAATAAACTTCAAAATATACCATATCATCAAATGCTCCTTTTCAAGGAGCATTTTTGTTTGCACCAAAATAGCTTGATAAGCGCATCTCCTTTCAGGCTTTGAAAAATATGACAGGGATCCATCCGATTCCACCTATAAAAAAAGTCCCAGATGATGGGACTTTTAATTTCTATAACTATAGTATCTTAAGTATCTTACTTCAAACTTGCCAAACTTTGCTCAATAGTGCTGATCTTTGATAATGCATCAGCTTCTTTCTTGCGTTCGTTTTCGATGATTTCGGCTTTCGCATTGGCAACAAACTTTTCATTTGAAAGCTTCACTTGGACAGACTTCAAGAATCCCTTGATGTAATCCAATTCTTCAGTAAGCTTGGCGATTTCTTCATCAACATTGATGCTTCCAGTGATCGGAATAAAATATTCGTTTGATTTCACACGGAAGGACAACGCTGAATCTACTTTTTCAGAAACATATTCAAAAGAAGTAATGTTTCCTAATTTGGTCACGACCGAATCAAAGTAGGTTGAAAATTTATCATTGTTGATCGCCTTCAATTCAATCGCATCCTTGAACGGAATGTTCTTGTCTTTCCTGATGCTTCTCACCCCTGAAATTACTTCTATTGTAGTTTCAAAATCAGCAATCAAATCAGCATTGAACGGTTTTGATTCCGGCCAAGTAGAAACAATCAAGGCTTCTTCCGTGCTTCTTTCCTTTATGAGGTGCCAGATTTCTTCTGTCAAGAAAGGCATGAACGGATGCAACAACTTCATGTTATTTTCCAGCATTTCTATCGCTTTTGCAAAAGTAATACTGTCTATTGGCTGTTGATAAGCCGGTTTTATCATTTCCAGGAACCACGAACAGAAATCGTCCCATACCAATTTATAGATTCCCATCAAGGCATCGGAAATCCTGTATTTCTCGAAATTATCTTCGATTTCTGCCAAAGTCTGATTCAATTTTGCTTCATACCATTCGATGGCAACTCTTGATGATTCCGGTTGCGGAATCGTATCCGAAACTTCCCAACCTTTAATCAGCTTGAAAGCATTCCAAATCTTGTTCGAGAAGGCCTTTCCTTGGTTGCAAAGTTCCTCATCGAACATGATATCGTTTCCTGCAGAAGCACTCAAGAGCAGCCCTACACGGACACCATCTGCACCAAATTTTTCAATCAAGCCAAGCGGGTCAGGTGAATTACCTAATGATTTCGACATTTTACGTCGCTGCTTGTCGCGAACCAATCCAGTCAGATACACATTGTTGAAAGGCTTTTCTCCTGTATATTCATAACCTGCAATAATCATCCTTGCCACCCAGAAGAACAAGATATCCGGACCTGTAACCAAATCATTTGTTGGGTAATAGTATTTGAAATCTTTATTTTCCGGATCTAAAATCCCACCGAAAACAGCCATAGGCCATAACCAAGAGGAAAACCAAGTGTCAAGTGCATCAACGTCTTGACGTAAATCTTCAGATTTCAAATCTGCTTTTCCTGTTGCTTTTTGGGCAAGAACCAAAGCGTCTTCACTATTTTCGGCTACAACGAAATCTTCTTTTCCATCGCCGTAATAGTATGCTGGAATCTGCTGGCCCCACCAAAGTTGGCGTGAAATATTCCAATCACGGATGTTTTCCAACCAATGACGGTAGGTATTGTCAAACTTCTTTGGATAGAGTTTGATTTCTTCCGTTTCCAAAACAGCCTTGATGGCAGGTTTTACCAATTCTTCCATTTTCAGGAACCATTGGTCGGACAAGCGTGGCTCGATAACCGCTTTTGTCCTTTCAGAAGTTCCAACCTTGTTCAAGTGGATCTCCGTTTTCGCCAAACTTCCGTTTGCCTCCAATTCTTTCGCAATCTCCTCACGCACTACAAAACGGTCTTTTCCAGCATAATGCAACCCGAAAGAATTCAAGCTTGCATCATCGTTGAAAATATCAATCACTTCAAGATTATGCTTGTCGCCCAACGTCTTATCGTTCACATCGTGAGCCGGAGTTACTTTCAAGCAACCTGTTCCGAATTCGATGTCAACGTATTCGTCTTCTATGATTGGGATTACCCTTCCTGCAATAGGAACAATTGCTTTTTTACCTTTCAGATGCGTGAAACGCTCATCGTTTGGATTGATGCAGATTGCCGTATCTCCAAAAATGGTTTCAGGACGTGTCGTGGCAATCGTCAAGAACTCTTCCGTTCCTTCAATCTTATACTTGAGGAAATATAATTTTCCTTGTTGCTCTTCGTAATTTACTTCCTCGTCAGACAAGGTGGTTTTTGCTTCCGGATCCCAGTTTACCATCCTGTAGCCACGGTAGATCATTCCCTTGTTGTATAAATCAACAAACGATTTGATTACAGAAGCCGACATGTCCGGGTCCATTGTAAATTTGGTCCTGTCCCAGTCACAGGAGCAACCTAATTGCTTCAGTTGTTCCAGGATGGTTCCACCGTATTTATCAGTCCATTCCCATGCGTGCTTCAAGAATTCCTCACGCGACAAATCGTTCTTGTTGATGCCTTCTTTCTTCAGCTTGTCCACCACTTTTGCTTCGGTTGCAATGGATGCGTGGTCCGTTCCGGGAACCCAGCAGGCATTGAACCCTTTCAATCGTGCACGACGGATCAGGACGTCTTGAATCGTGTTGTTCAACATATGGCCCATGTGCAAGACACCCGTTACGTTTGGTGGCGGGATTACTATGGTGTAAGGCGTCCTGTGATCTGGTTCTGAATGAAAGTAATTGTTTTTCATCCAGTAGTCGTACCATTTCTGCTCAATGGCTTTGGCGTCGAATTGTGATGGAATTGTCATATCTTCTCGTTATACGTTGTATGTTATGCGTTATTGGTTATATATTCCGAACGTGCTGGAATATGGTTTTATTTTTCTAGCCCTGATGGTTGCAGAACATCCTTTTGTACTGGGGTTCAGGACAAAAGATAACTGCATCCAGCAGGAAAATGCATTACCGAAAAAGCCCAGGCGATTTGCTCCTGACAAGAAGAAATCAAAACTTTGGTATTCTTTTTGTAATGGATACAAAAGTAAATAATTAACGGAGTATAAAAAATTAAGCATTAATAATTTGTACTTTAATTAAAAGAAAGTAAATTTACCTAATCGAATTAAAAATCTTACAATGAAAAAATTATTACTTTTATTCGCTTTTGTTGGTGTTAGTGCGATTGGTTTGGCACAGACTGGACCTAAAATTGAATTCAGTGCGAAGGATAACACGATTGATTACGGAACGGTTTCGAAGGAAACGGATAATGGCCTGAGAAGTTTTGAGTTTAAAAATACTGGAAATGCTCCACTGATCATATCGAATGTGCAGTCAACTTGCGGTTGTACGGTTCCTTCTTTTCCAAAAGAACCAATCTTGCCTGGAAAAACCGGTAAGATTGATGTGAAATACAACATGGGACCTGGTGCAATCAGAAAAACGATTACAGTCGAGTCGAACGCGGTGAATTATGAAGGCGGAAAAGTACCTTTGAAAATCAAGGGTGAAGTGATCGTGAAGAAGGAAGTAAATCCTTTGGAAAAGAAGAAATCGATTTTAGAAAAGAGCTGATTTGCAGGTTCTGAAATAAATATGGAAACTGTCAGGAATGGCAGTTTTTTTTTATGCTTGCTTTTTCCTGCAAGTTAATTCTCGAGGATCAGGATTTCGACCCTGCGGTTTGCAGCACGTTCTTCTTCTGTTTTTTCAGGCAGCGGATAGATAGGCTGCGTGCTTCCGAAACCTTTGAATGTTACCCTTGCCTTATCGATTCCCTGCCCGACAAGGAAATTCTTGATGGCTTTCGCCCTTTCTTCCGAAAGCTTGCCCTTGTTGGACGGATTGCAACAGATGTGCCCTTGTATCTCGATTTTCAAGGTTGGATTGTTTTGCATTACAAGCAACAGCTCGTACAGCTTTCCTCTTGATTCGTTGACGATTGCGAACGTATTGAATTGGAAATTCAGGTTTTCTATTTTCAACTTCTCGCCTGCTTTCGATTCGTTTACTTGCTTCATGAAGTTCACATCAAGCTTGTATTCAGACGTTGTCCCGTTTGGATTATCGATGGTGATCTTGTCGGGATAATTCACAGCCGGCTTTGGCTTTGGCGTTTCTGCCACTTTCTTTATGCCCAATATTTCATCTTCCCGGGCTAAATCTTTCTGAAGGATGTAATAGAGGGTTACTTTCCTGTTCTGTGATTTATCGGCAGATTGATTGTGCAATTCCCCGAAGCTCCTGGTCTTGAAATCTTCACGGATTCTTACCTTTCCAGAGATTTCATTATAGATATAACTTACGCGTTTTTTTGCCAGTGTATCGTTGAAACCTACACTTCCATCTTCGTCCGTATAGCCGTTTATGGCTACGATTTTCACTTCCTTGTTTGCATCCATCCAAGTGGTCAACCTCTTTATTTCTGTCTTTTGCAATTCGAATTTATTGCTTTCGAAGAAAACAGAAAATTGTTCCTGGGAAAAACCAGAAACGATGGCACCAAAAAGGAATAGTATGGAAAGATATTTTTTCATTTGAACTATGGAATGTATGACGAAAGTAAGGATTATTTGCTGATTACCATAATTTCCACCCTCCTATTGGCATCTCGTTGTTCTTCATTTATTTCTGGCAATGGATATATGGGTTTGGTGCTTCCGAAGCTTGTATACGAAATTCTATCTTTATTTATTCCGTTTGAAAGTAGAAAATTATATACGCTTCTTGCTCTTAATTCTGATATTTTATTGATATCTTCTTTCATACAGCAAATATGTCCTTGTATTTCGATTTTCAAATCCTGATTCACTTCCATCACTTTTAATAATTCTTCCAAAATTGGTCTTGAATTTATAACTACAATATCACTATTGTTGTAGAAATTAAGATTTTCCAGCTTGAGTTTTTCTCCAACACTTGTAGCAGTTATTTGTTTTGAAAGTTTCGATTCTTCAACAGGCATTGCTCCTTTTGGTGTAGTATTCCGGTAGTATATTATCGCTTTTCTATTTTCTTCTTGTTGGGGTGATTGTTCAAAATTTTCCCCAAAGCCAATGATTTCTGTTTTATGGGTATCTAAAATATTCGAATCTAAAAGCATCAGTACATTTTTAGCTCTTCGTACTGACAAGTCTCTATTGTATTTATGTGTATCTACATCGTCGCAATAGCCTTCAATTTTGGTGATTACACGCAAATTTTCTTGCGCGAGCCATTGCTTAAATACTTGCATGGAGCTTTTATTGGGAACATCTTGATTAAAATCGAAAAATAATTCTAGTTTTTCCTGTGCTGACAAGAAGTTGACATTTATGCAAAAAAGTAATAATAGGGCAAAGTACTTTCGTTTCATTGGGTGATTTTTATAGTAAACGAATGGTTTGCGATATTATTATATAAAAAAACACCTGCAAATAGGAACTTGCAGGTGTTTAAAATATTTGGAAGAATATTATCTTGTAAACAATAATTCCCTGTATTTGGTCAATGTCCAAGCTTCGTCGTCAACCAAGAGCTCCAACTTGTCGCAGTGCTCCCTGATTATTTCAAAATATGGTTTTACAGCATCACAATACGATTCTGCCATTTCTTGGGCATCTGTCAAGACATTTGCAGTCTTTCTGGCTTCTGTCATCGCTTCAACATTGGTATTGATTCCTTCGATATGACCTGAAATTTCCCTGATCAACACGATTTGTTCCTTGCCAATCTTTTCAAATTCCGAACCAAAGATTTCTTTCAAACCTTTTACGTTTTCAATCAAGGTATTTTGGTACTTGATAGCCGTTGGAATCACGTGATTTCTTGCGATGTCACCCAAGACCCTGCCTTCGATTTGAATTTTCTTGGTGTACTCTTCCAATTCGATTTCGTAACGTGCTTCCACCTCCACGTGGTTCATGATCTTCAAATCGCTGAATAAATCCAAAGCTTGTTGCGAAACTTTAGCTTTCAAGGCAGAAGGAGTTGTTTTAAAGTTGCTCAAACCTCTTTTTGCCGCTTCTTGTTCCCAGGCTTCGCTGTATCCGTCTCCTTCGAAAAGGATGTTTTTTGAAGTCTTGATGTATTCTCTCAACACATTGAAGATTGCTTCGTCTTTCTTCAAATCTTTTTTCTCGATCAAAGTATCTACTTCCTTCTTGAAATCGATCAATTGTTTTGCAACGATTGCATTCAAAGTTGTCATTGCATTTGCACAGTTTGCAGAAGAACCAACCGCCCTGAACTCAAATTTATTCCCCGTGAAGGCAAAAGGAGAAGTCCTGTTTCGGTCTGTGTTGTCCAAAAGAACGTCTGGAAGCTTGCCCACAACATTCAATTTCAAATCTGTTTTTTCCTCCGGAGATAATTTCCCCTTGGAAACACCTTCCAATTCAGCCAATACTTTTGTCAATTGCTCTCCGATGAAAACGGAGATGATTGCCGGAGGGGCTTCGTTGGCTCCCAACCTGTGGTCATTGCTTGCAGTTGCGATGGCAGCTCTCAATAATGACTCATACGTATCAACCGCTTTGATTGTATTCACAAAGAAAGTCAAGAATTGCAAATTGCTCATTGGCGTTTTGCTTGGACTCAACAAGTTTACACCTGTATCCGTAGCCAGCGACCAGTTGTTGTGTTTTCCAGAACCATTTACACCCTTGAAAGGTTTTTCATGGAAAAGTACTTTGAAATCATGACGCTCTCCTACTTTCTGCATCACATCCATCAACAAAGAGTTGTGATCTACAGCCAAATTGGTTTCCTCAAAAATCGGAGCCAATTCAAATTGATTTGGAGCAACTTCATTGTGACGTGTTTTTACCGGAATACCCAACAACATGCACTCTTCTTCCAATTCACGCATATAATTCAATGCACGGGAAGGAATTGAACCAAAATAATGATCGTCCAATTGTTGTCCTTTTGCAGAAGTATGACCTAGAAGTGTTCTTCCCGTCATCACGATATCAGGACGAGAATCAGCCAAGGAACTGTCGATCAAGAAATATTCCTGTTCCCAACCCAAAGTTGCAGTCACTTTCTTTACGTTCTTGTCAAAATATTTGCAAACTTCTGTTGCAGCTTCATCAATTGAATTCAAAGCTCTCAACAAAGGTGTCTTATAATCCAATGCTTCTCCTGTGTAAGAGATGAATACTGTTGGAATACATAAAGTTGTTCCGAAGATAAATGCTGGAGATGTTGGATCCCAAGCGGTATAACCACGGGCTTCGAATGTATTCCTGATTCCTCCATTTGGAAAACTTGATGCATCCGGTTCTTGTTGTACCAATTGGGCACCACCAAATTTTTCCACAGGATCGCTCCCGTCGTAGGCCGTTTCAAAAAAGGCATCGTGCTTTTCAGCAGTTGTTCCTGTCAAAGGTTGAAACCAGTGCGTATAATGGGTCACTCCTTTGGAAAGAGCCCACTCTTTCATACCCATGGCGATATAATCTGCTAATTTTCTGTCAATTTTTGTTCCGTGCTGCACGGCGTCCTGAACTCCTTTGAAAGCGTCTGAAGTCAAGAATTGCTTCATTGCCTTGTTATTAAAAACATTTGCTCCGAAGATGTTTGATTTTCTATCGGCCTCTTCAAATTTAACTGGTTTTCTGCTGGAAGCTTCTTTTAGAGCCTGAAAACGTAATGTTGACATAAAATAAAGTTTTAAAAGTTATTACACCCCTATTAATTCGATGCAAATATATTAATTTTTTAAACTTGAAAAACAAATACCCTAATTTTTTAGGGGTCAAAATATTATTTTATCAAAAATAACCTTTTAAATATAGAATTTAATACTATTTGAGTTCTCTGAACACTAAATAATTGTCAACCTAAAGTTAAATACGTTAAATATTGCATAATCAATTTCCTGGGCTTGGGATTAATGAATAACTTTAGGGAACAAATTTGCTAAACAAGAAAAATTATGAGTAACAAGAAATTGATCATAGGAGTAGCAGCGGGAGTTGCTTTCCTGACCGCAGCCGGAATTCTTTTATACAATAAAAAGAAATCGAAGAAGGACCGTTTTATTGATGAAGCCGAGCATCTGGCCGAAAACTTCAAAACCAAACTGAACAACCTGCAACGTAAAGCCCAAAAAGAATTCAAGAATGCTTCAAGCACTGGAGAAGATCTGACGAATGTTGCAAAAGATAGAGTAAACGAATGGCTTGCCAAAGCAGGCAGCAGTTTGCAATAGTTGAACCCATATCTTTTAAAAAGCTTTACGATTGTAAAGCTTTTTTTGTTTGGCTTTCAAAATGTTAAAACACGAATTCTGTAATATTTTCAAAATATACTATAACTGTTCGGGGCAATTTTTAAAGAATTTTACTAAATCTGATAGCTACCCTGATTTTTTCTATCAAATGATCTTATAAACCTACTAAAATTGCACAAAATGGAAAATAACAACCTCTACAACAGAAATGGAAATTTTAAATTCATGCCACTATCTAATCTATCGAATAAAGCAGCCATAGATTTTTTTGCAGAAAAAAAGAAACCATCGGAAGAAACGCTACCAGAAATATTGTTCCTTACTACTTATCCTCCACGTGAATGTGGGATTGCTACCTATTCTGAAGACTTGATCAAAGCCTTGAGGAATCAATTCGTGTATTCTTTTGACATTCAAATTTGTGCATTGGAAAGTAAAAAGGAAAAACATACATATAAGAACAAGGACGTAAAATACATATTGGACACTTCTGATGCCCAATCCTATAAAGATCTTGCTGAAAAAATAAATGCAGACAGCAACATCAAAGTGGTTTTGCTGCAACATGAATTTGGTTTGTTTGCCGAAGGAGAAACTGCCTTTTTGGAATTTGTTTCGAATGTGAACAAGCCTATTGTTTTTGTATTTCATACCGTGTTGCCAAGACCGGATGAAGTTTTCAAGCAAAAAGTACAGCATTTATTGGACCACGCTTCGGGAATCATCGTAATGACCAATGGAGCTTCGGAAATTCTTTCGAGGGACTATATCGTAGATGGTTCGAAAATAAGCGTGATTCCACACGGCACGCATTTGGTTCCCCATTTGGATAAAAAAGTCTTAAAAGAAAAATATGGACTCCAGAACAGAAAAGTACTTTCTACTTTCGGTCTCTTGAGTTCTGGAAAAAGCATTGAAACCACGCTTGATGCCTTGCCAAATATCGTAAAAACTTCTCCGGAGGTGGTATTTCTTATCATAGGAAAAACCCATCCTACCGTTGCCTTGAACGAAGGAGAAAAATACCGCGAGTTTTTACAGGAAAAAATCATCAGCTTGAATTTACAGAAACATGTCAAATTCATCAATAAATACCTGCCTCTCGAGGAACTCTTGGAATATCTGCAACTGACCGATGTTTATCTGTTCACTTCAAAAGACCCGAATCAAGCTGTGAGCGGAACATTTGCCTATGCATTAAGCTGTGGATGTCCCGTGGTTTCCACTCCCATCCCGCACGCTGTTGAATTTTTAGCCGGCGATACAGGACTACTTTTTGATTTTGAAGATTCGAATCAATTGGCAGAATGTGTGAACCGTTTATTGTTTGACGTGCAATTGAAGCAGAACATAATTTCTAATGGATTGCATAAAATCACGTGCACGGCTTGGGAAAACTCGGCTGTCGCACACGCGAAATTCTTGCAGAAGATCTCGGGCAACCAGATAGAACTTCATTATAGGAATCCGGAAATCAACTTGGAGCATATCAAGAAAATGACGACCGATTTCGGGATGCTGCAATTTTCAATTTTGAACCAGCCGGACATCAACTCTGGTTATACCATTGATGACAATGCCCGAGCAATGATTGCCTTGTGTCAGCATTATAAAATGACACAGGATCCGTCCGACTTGAAATACATCAAGATATACCTGGATTTTATTGGATATTGCGAACGTCCGAACAGCCAATTTTTAAACTATGTGGATTTCAATAAAAATTTCACTTCGCAAAATGCAGAAGTAAATCTGGAGGATTCAACGGGAAGAGCCATTTGGGCTCTGGGGTATTTGATCTCCTTGTCGCACATTATGCCCGAAGAGCTTACGAATAAGGCTGAAAGCATTTTTGAAAGGACTTTTGAATGTTCAAGGAATACCTACTCAACAAGAGCAATGGCTTTCATCATAAAAGGATTGTACTATTATAACCGTGCGGTTGACAACGAAAACACGGTTGAACTTACGACTGTATTGGCAGACCGGTTGGTACAGATGTACCGTCACGAATCGTCTCCAGGATGGGAATGGTTTGAAAGCTACCTGACGTATGCCAATAGTATCTTGCCGGAAGCGCTTTTATGTGCCTATACGATAACAGACAATCTGACCTACAAGACGATTGCAAAAGAATCGATGGACTTCCTGATGGCGAAAACTTTCACCGAGGATGCCATCAAGGTAGTGAGCAACAGGAGCTGGGAAATAAAAGGACAGAAAACGGATATCTACGGCGAACAGCCAATTGATGTGGCCTACACGATCATTACCTTGAGAAAATTCCACGATATCTTCAAGCACAAGGACTATTTGGACAAGATGGAAATGGCCTTCAATTGGTTCCTTGGAAACAATCACTTGCAACAGATTATCTATAATCCTTGCACGGGTGGATGCTTTGATGGTTTGGAAGAAAAAAATGTGAACCTCAACCAAGGAGCCGAATCTACTGTCAGCTATCTGATGGCGCGGTTGATGAGCTATAAATATTTTGGCAACGAGAATAACATCTACCACAGGAGGAAAACAAAAGCATACAAGATGCAGGAATTATAAATAAAAAAAGGGAAACATTCAGTTTCCCTTTTTTTATGCTTTTTGCTTCTTAGTGTAAAACCGTCACGTTGCTATCGTTAATATTGTATTTCTTGATTACCTCATGGTAATTTTCGAATTCGCTAACCCCGCTTGCACTTCTGTTTGAGAAATCTCCTGGAACGATTACAATCCTGAAAGTTTGATTGTTTATAAATTGTGGAGTTGTTGCCAGGTTATAAGTACCTCCTGCGTAAATGGTGAAATCTACTGCACTGAAATCAAAATCATAATCCAATTCACCTTCATTCAAGAATAAAGTTCTTGGAATCAATTGCCAGATAGGAGTTTGCGCATCTATCGTGCCTGTCATCCTGTAGATCAAGATATTGTCTGAATCAAATATAACCGGATTCAATTCGCGGTAGATAGTATATTCATTATTTTGGTTCAATTGGAAATTCACATTCCTGAGTTCAAATACTTCACTGATTGTATCTCCATCGCCTGGTCCTTGAGGCCCTTGTGGCCCTACTGGTCCTTGGTCTCCTTCACAACTTTGCAGGGCTGTCATTGCAACTACTGCTAATAGTAAAAATATACGTTTCATAATTTTAAGGTTTTATTGATTGATAATTAAGGTTGATAAAAGTATTTCAAAAACCAAACCAAAAAAAGTATTTAAGATAACTTTAATGGTTTTGATTGCTCAAATACAATTGAAGAAATGTACTCAAATCCAATTGATGCAATTGTTGTGGTGTGTTGATGATAGGCTTCAGCCTAAAATGTTCGTTCGAAATATAATACTGCAAACCATTTCTTGTGGCAATGCCTTCCACTTGATGGTAGGACAAAGCAAGGGTAATCTTCCGTTTGTTCCCTGAAAAGAAATCAGTATCCCTGAAATCATACAGGAGATACAGAAATGGCTTGAGCTGTTTACTGTAACCACATAAGACGATGAGTTTCTTTTCTTCAAGATAGGTAGCTCCTGTTATCAACCCGTTTACATCAAGTTCCGATTTGAATTGGGCAGTGTACGTCCCAGGAAGTTTGGGAAGAGCATACAGCGCAGTCTTCTTGCTTGTCCATTGTTTTGTAAAAAGGTAGATGCTGTCCTTGCTGACGATGAATGCCTCGCAATCAAGATCAGTCGAATTGGCTTTATTTCTTGTAAAATCAACTTGATTGGAATAGGAAAACGCAATGGTGTCAATCTTCGGGTTATTTGCCTTGAGCGACATTTTTTCTATTCTTAAGATTTGTAAATCCTTGCGGATTCCGTTTACATTATTGCCAAAATTACCTATGTAGAAATAGGTGCTATCTTGTGAAATCTCTTCCCAGTCGGTATTCTTGACTCCTTTCAAGGGATAACGGCTTGTTATCTTTCCGATGGTGTCAAGTGCATAAATATTGGTATCGGTATCGTCGTTATGCGTCCATAATTGGTTGTCGAAATAAACCAATCCTGAAGTTTCATTGAGGGTATCGGATAGTGTTATGGAAAAAAGGGGAACTGTCTTTCCGTTTTCATAGACGCAACTTCCGTCGTTCAGGACAGCCGAAGGATTATAGTTTTTGGCCAAAGCATCCGTGCAACCTGAAAGTTGTGCTTTTGCCGAAAGGCCAATCAAAAAAATCAAAAAGAGGGAGCCGTACTTCATATGCTATCTTACTGCAATACCATTCTTTTGGAAGACCTTGTCGAAAAATAAAATATGATAGGGCAATGCATTCTCCCAATATTCCCAAGTGTGGGCTCCTGGACGCTCAGTGTAGTCGTGTGCAACTTTTGCATATACCATCCGGCGGTGCAATTCACGGTTGGGTTCGATCAGGAAATCATCTACACCACAGTCAATGATGAGTGCGAGATTATTGGCCTTGATCTTATCAATCATTCCAAGGACTGCGTGTGCATCATAAACTTCCTGGGAAGCTCCTTCCGGGCCAAAAACGGGTTCCATCAGTTTGTTGATCTTTTCGGGTGTGTCGCGGTTGCGAATGCTTCCCATATCTACCGCCCCACTCATACTTCCTGCTGCCGAGAATAGTTCCGGATGTCGTGTAGAAAGGTACAATGCTCCATGGCCTCCCATTGAAAGTCCGGTGATGACACGGCCGCTCTTATCCGCTATTGTACGGTAGGTCTTGTCGATTTTCTGGATAACTTCCTTGGTGATGTAGGTTTCAAACTGGCTGCCCTTGTTGACAGGACTATCGAGATAGAAACTGAAATTTTCGCCTTCAGGCATCACTATGATGATATTGTACTTGTCCGACAGATTGTGCACCAACATCTTGTCTGGCGTACTCTTCAACCAATCCCTGAAATGTCCGTAAGCACCGTGGAGAAGGTAAACTACGGGATAATTGGTCTTGCTTTTGGCATAAGAATTCGGGAGAACGACTGCGGCTTTGTAGGTTTTGTCCATTGCGATGCTTGGAATATCCAGACTGTCTACTCTCGCGGCAAAGGTGGATAATGTCGTCATCAAAAGGAGTCCGAGGATGAATATCTTTCTCATTGGGTTTACTTTTTGGTAGTGTTGTAAAGATAAGAAGAAGAAAGATACAAGATACGGGACGCAAGATAAAAGAGTAAAAATTGCAAGTGACATTTAAAATCGTCAACAATCTCTTTCTTTTTAATGTATTGAGAATTTATGATTTCTTTGCTGGAATGGTTATATTTGGTTTACCAAATTAAGCCAAGGCATCCAAAAAGAACTATTAGATAATTATAAATGAAATCAAAATTTAGAAATTTGTTCTGGGTAAGAATCGGGATGGGATTCTTAGTGTTTGGCCTGGTACTTTATTTTTGCCTGGACAGTTTGTTTCGAAACATCAAAGACATTATGATCTTGCCTGCTTTTATAGTACTGTTGTTTTTATTTTATCTATCATCGGGGTTGTCTAAAATTCATACTTTGACTATCTCTGAAAATGGAATTGAAATACAATTGTTTTTATCACAACGTAAACGTTTGATATCATTTGACGCAATTATGGGTTTTGAGTATGAGACAGTACGGTACCGAAATAGACAAGGTTACATTTCCAATGGGCACAAGATGTGTTTTCTAAAATTAAAAAATGGTGAACGTTTTCTAATTTCTCCGGATACTTTCGAAAACTATGACGATCTTATATCCAATATTAAAAGAAATTTGAATGAATGGGAATGATTAATATGCAAATAATGAAACACGTACTCATTTTACTCCTGTTTTCTATCACCCTTGACGGATTTTCACAATCCAAGGAAACAAGAAAAATCAACAGGGACAGCCTCGAATGGGAAAAGCAGGGGAATGTTTTCTTGGAGGGCGACCATCTGAATAAATTAGAAATTTCGAAGAACGACAGTATTGTGAGGCTATACTCCAACATTAGACTGGACCATCGGATTTTTGGGTATGAAAAACCAGATTTGGGGGCCAAAAAGAAGATTCTCTTTTCGGTATTTACCTTTGATGTGGAAGACAATCCTTGCAACTGTGGGTTAGGTTCGTTTTATGAAACGTCGTCTATGAAAGGAATTACAATGAAATATATGGGGAAGGAAAAATCATTTGTCAAAGTGGCTGTCCTCAAAAACAACATCAAACTGGGAGATGTGTATTTTGAGAAAAAATGGGTGGAATTTGAATAACAAACAGCTTGCTTTTATGAAATTGCTACAAAATCTGACCGTGTTTTTTTCCTTGGGAGTGTTGGCGCTTCTAATTGGCATTCCCTATTCAATCCTGCTTATCAACGGTAATTCAGCCCAAGACGGACTGCTTGGCATCTATCTTTTGTTCGGGATAATTCCGGTTTCAATAGTTGTATTGCTTGATAGGATCTTGGTCGGGAAGTTTGGGGTCAAAAAAGTGAACAGGGTCCAAGTTTGTTTTTTTGGAGTGATCGTACTTCTGTGGTTGGTGCGGTTTATTGCGAACTTGTTTTACTAATGGCTGCTGATTGTCCGTTTGGTTTTAAAACACTAAATTTACCCACAAATTAATTCCTTATGAAACTTACGCTTCTTAAACGGCCTTCCTTGCTTTTTGCTTTGCTTGCCCTCTTCTTTTTACAGAACAATGGGATGCATGCTCAAAAACCATCCTTCACCGAGGCACTATTACTCGAAGAAGCTGGTACTTTTAATGATGCTGTCGTGAAAAATATTGTGAAAAGCGATACGGTCGTGAAAAGCATAAAAGGCCCTGATGGGAAAAATTTTCAACAAAAAGTAGCCACGCATTACAACGCCGGCCAGAAAATAGTAAAAACGGAAACCTGGAACATTGGAACTGTGGTGAAAACCAATGGAAAACGTACCCTCTATTTTGATGGTGCAGGCAAACTGGCACTTGAAATGATGAATGATGCAAACGGTGAAACCTGGCTGGTAGCTTTTTTTGGTTATGACGAAACCGGAAACCTGTCCGAAAAAAGGCTGTTCGATATGGAACACATTTTCACGGTGCACTATGATGGAAAAAAACAGACCTACCTTGATGCTAGAAACAACAAAATCAAGAACTTGGACAAGGCCAGACGAGCTTTGCCATATAAGGAAAAACCCTGAAAATAATTTTACACCAACTCCTTGAAGTACTGCAATAGGATCCTGTCGTTATCCAGGGTTGGCGTAAAGACTTCCAATATTGCCGGTTTTTCATTTTGTGCATATAGCGCAGACAAGGCCTCTGAAAGTTTTTCTTCATTGCTTGCCGTCAGGTATTCAAAACCGTACATTTTGGCAAGATGTTCGGCCGTAAAGCAATGAGAGGTTTCAAAAAACTCATTGAAAACAGGCGTTTCGGCGTGACCTGGAAGAATCCTGAAAATCCCTCCTCCTCCATTATTGATGATGATGATCTTGAAATTAGTGGGAATGTATTTGTTCCAAAGTGCGTTGCTGTCGTACAGGAAACTAATGTCCCCGGTAACGAAAGTCGTCTGCTTTTTATTCGCAAAAGCCGCACCAACGGCGGTTGAGGTACTTCCGTCGATTCCGCTCGTTCCACGGTTGCAATATACTTCTACCGATGGGTCGATGTCTATCAATTGGGCATAACGGATGGCCGAGCTGTTGCTGATTTGCAATTGGCTGTCTTTTGGCAATGCCGAAATTACCCTATCAAAAACAATAAAATCCGAAAAAGGAATCTTCGATAGATAGCTGTCGTGTTTCGCTTTCCTGAATGTTTTGATGTCCTGCCCTTCCTTGAAATAATTGCTCTCAACTGCTCTTTTCAAGGGTAGAAAGGCTGTAAAGAACTGTTGCGGTGTCGTAGTGAAATGTTCCGACAGGGCTCCGAATGTATCATAGGCTCTCAGCGTATCGATGTGCCAATGATGTTGCGGCTTGTATTTTCTGAGGAATGCTTTTACTCTTTTTGAGACCACCATCCCGCCAAAAGTGACAAGGATTTCCGGACGGAAAGCTTCAAAATCTTCATTTGCAAAAGGAGTGATGATCGTGTCGATATTGTTGATAAAAGTCGGATGATGCAGGTTGGATGTCGTTTCGGTCAATACCACCACAGAGGCATCGCTGGACAATTGCTTGATAATTGCTTCATCAAGTACGCCCGGGTCGTTCACTCCTGCAAGGATTAGCTTTCTAGATGCCATATTCCAAGTTCTGGCAAAGGCTCCCAAATCCCCAATTGGAGACAACTGCGTTTGATTCGCAGAAGCGACAACCGTTACAGTAGGCGCATCAACCGTTTCGTACAATGGCTCTTCGAATGGCGCATTGATATGCACCGGACCTTTTTGTGCCATGGAAATATTGATGGCTTCATTGATTTTTGAATCATTTTCGGCGGAAGCATCCTCGTGTAAATTGGCATTGTATAAAATGTGATTCGCAAAAACATTTTCCTGGCGGATGGTTTGCCCATCGCCAATATCAATCTTGTCGTGTGGCCGGTCGGCAGATAATACTACCAGTGGGATCTGACTGTAAAATGCTTCCGCCAATGCCGGATAATAATTCAACAAGGCCGACCCCGAAGTACAGACAATGGCAACCGGTTCCTTCGTCTGCTGGGCAATTCCCAGTGCAAAAAAGGCAGCACAACGCTCATCGGCGATACTGAAGCATTTGAAGTTGGGATTGTTGACGAATCCTATCGTCAAGGGTGCATTTCTGGAACCTGGAGAAATTACGATATTGGTGAGTCCTTTTTTGGCACAGATGGCAATGATGCTCTGCGCTAAAGGTATTTTCGGGTAAATCATTTTTTAAATTTCTGAGCTGCAAAGTTACAAAGTTACGGAGGCTTTTTAACTAAGAATTAGAGATATATTAACTGATGATTTTCTATATTTGTTGCTATTCAACCTTTTAATACAATCCAAAATGAGGTCTTTTTTGTTTCTTCTTTGCTTGCTTTTACTTTTTTCCTCCAACACTATAAACGCACAAACCATTGCGTTCAGCGAAGAAAGCCTGCCAAAATTATTGGAGCGCTCCAAGAAAGAGAACAAGCCCATTTTTTATATGATTTATGCCGAATGGTGTCCCCATTGCAATAAGATGAAGAAAGAGGTTTTCAATAATGCAGAAGTTGCCGATTTCATGAACAAGAATTTTATTTGTGCCTGGCAGGATATTGAAAAGGAAGATGGCGATGCCATCAAGAAAAAATTCGAGGTAAAATCCTATCCTGCATTTGTATTCTTGGATAAAAACGGAACCGTCCTTTATAACCTTTCGGGAGAATACAAGCCCGACGCATTGATCCAGGAAGCCAAAAATGCCTTGAATCCGAAAATGCAATTGCCTTATTTGGAGCAACAATTTCTGGCTGATCCAAGTAATGCCGATAAATGCCTGGCCTATATATTGACGTTGCGAAAAGGAAAGGAAAGAACTCAGATTTCTGCCCCGGCCCATACCTATTTGGCTACTCAAAGCGATAAGGAATTGGTGAGTGACAAGAATTGGAAAGTCATTGCAAACGCCGTAACTGATATTGAATCCAGAGAATTTCAATATGTGTTGAAAAACCAACAGGCTTTTGAGAAACTGACTTCTCCTGTTAGAGTGGAGCGAAAGATAAACAGTGTCGTATCGGAACTCTTGAAACCGTTTACTGAGAATTTAGACACGATCCAATATTTCAAGCAGCGTAAAATTGCCAAGACCATCAATCTTCCGAAAACAGATTCCTTAATTTTCACCTTTGACGTCACCTTGGCAGAAAGAGCCAAAAACTGGTCGCTCTATAAAAAGACAACGGCTGAATCTGTAGAAAAATACTACTGGAATGATTCAAGAATGTTGAAAGAAATCGGACAAACCTATTTGAAAAACATCACGACGATTGCTGATTTGAACAATGCCATAAAGTGGTCGGGACGTGCCGTGGAATTGGGAGAATCTTATGATGGTTACTTGCTACTCGCACAGTTGCACCATAAAGCCAAAAACAACAAGGAAGCCGTCGTATATGCCAAGAAGGCAAAGAGTTTTTCCGAATCGATGGGTTGGAATCCCACGGATGCAAAAAATTTATTAACAGAACTTGGAGTCAAATAATATGGAAGTTATCATACGCCCTGCCAAAACCGAAGATTTGCCTTCGATTTTAGAAATAGTCAATCACGCTATTTTACATACGACTGCCATTTATGATTATGATGCTCGAACGCTCGAAGAACAAAAAGCTTGGTTTGTGGAGAAGCAAGCTTGGGAATTTCCTGTTATCGTCGCCGAGTCTGCCAATGAAGTGATTGGCTTTGGAACTTATGGTCCCTTCAGGCTAAAAATTGGTTACCGATTTACCATTGAGCATTCAGTCTATGTAAACGATAAAGCAACCGGAAAAGGGATTGGGAGATTAATTCTTCAAGAATTAATTGATCTGGCCAAGGACCAAAATTATCACAGTATGATAGGCGTTATCGATGCGTCGAATTCGGTAAGTATTGAATTCCACAAAAAATTTGGATTCATAGAAACCGGGGTACTCAAGCAAGCGGGATATAAATTCGACAAATGGCTTGATGTTTCCATGATGCAACTGCTTTTGAAATAAAAAGTGGTCAGCAATCAATTAGGTATTGAAATACTGACCACTTTTTTAGATTATGCCTTGATCCAATCGACAATTTCCTTGTCTGTTGGCAAAGTCCTCGGAGCAATCACTTTTACCAATTCTCCTTTTTCATTCAACAGGTATTTCTGAAAATTCCATTCCACTTCTGAATCCTGCACGCCATTCTTGCCTTTTTGAGTAAGGAATTGATAAATCGGAGCCATGTCATCCCCTTTCACGGAAATCTTGTCCATCATCGGAAAAGTCACGCCGTAATTTCTCTCGCAGAAAGTGGCAATCTCTTCATTGCTTCCTGGCTCCTGCTCCATAAAATTATTTGCCGGAAAGCCTACGATTACAAAATTCTTATCCTTGTATTGGTCATAAATAGCTTGCAGATCCTTGTATTGCGGTGTCAAGCCACATTTGGAAGCCGTGTTTACAATCATTACTTTCTTTCCCTTCAAGGAAGCAAAATCGAATTCTTTTCCAGACAAATCGGTTACTTTGAACTGATAGATGTTTTGTTGTGACATTGTTTTATTTTTTTCGTTAGCAATTGTTGCCTTTTTATTTTGTGCCGTATTTTCCTGGCAGGCTACCAGACTAAATACGCCGAAGGCAATCATAAGGATGTTTTTCATTGTTTTTATTTTTTGATAAAATTACACAATATCAAACCTCGGCAGGGAAAAATTTTGTTAAAAACAGATGGTACTTTCAGTTCAACAATAGTTAATATTTTTTCTCGGACTATGAATATATTTGTATAATTGTTAAATTTATCAGACCGTTATGCATAAGTTTGTAATAATAAAACCAAAAATTCTATGACACAGGAAGAATTATTGCCTCTGATTCTCAAAAAGGACGACAAGGCTTTCACGACATTATACGACATGTATTCCAAGAACCTCTATGGGATCATCTACAACCTGATACGTGATCATGAAGAATCAGAAGACGTCCTGCAGGAAGTTTTTGTAAAAATCTGGAAAAACATAGAAAGCTATAACGAAAGCAAGGGGCGTTTCTTTACTTGGATACTCAATATCGCTCGAAATACAGCCATCGACAAACTCCGTTCAAAAGGATTTAACAACAATCAGAAAAACTTATCGGCCGATAATTTCGTACATCTGTTGGATGACAGTAACAAATTATCGAATCTGATTGATACCATAGGAATTCAAGAATTCGTAAAAAAGCTGAAGCCCAAATGCATCAAGATCATCAATCTCTTATTCTTTAAAGGATATACCCAGCAGGAAGCTTCGGATGAATTGGAGATCCCACTTGGTACCGTAAAGACCCAGAACAGAAACTGCATTAACGATTTAAGAAACTTTTTACAAGTATGATGGAAGCGAGAGAATATATCGAATCAGGGATTTTAGAACTTTATGTTTTTGGCATCCTAAACGATACCGAAACAGAAGAAGTAAGCACAATGGCAGCAAAACATCCTGAAATCAAGCACGAAATCCTGTCCATAGAAAAAGCCGTAATCAGTTTATCCTTTAGCATGTCGCCTTATTTATCGGCAGCCAATTATGATCGGATCAGGACTAAATTATTAGAGAAGCACGGTGTCGTGGAAATGAAACCAAGAAGCAATGTTGCCCTGTTTATCGGATGGGCTGCTGCCGTGGTTTTAATGATTGGCGTAGGCTATCAATACACACAGTTGGATACTGCCAAAAATCAAATTGTTACCGTTGAATCGGAAAGGAGAGATTTGGAAAAAGAATTCAATTCCCTTCAAATCGACAAGCAGAAGACGGAAAGCGTCCTGGCCATAATCCGCGACGACAACAATACTGTTGTGACACTTGGAGGTCAAGCCGTTTCGCCAGAATCCAAAGCCAAGGTTTATTGGAACAAGAATACCCAATCGGTGTATGTTGATGCTGCCGGATTGCCAGAACCTCCAGAAGGAATGGTGTATCAGGTTTGGGCATTGAAACTGAATCCGCTTACCCCAACGAGTATCGGTTTATTGGAAGATTTCAAAGCCAATGATGCACGCCTGTTCCCTGTAAACAGTACCGGCGAGGCCGAAGCATTCGGAATCACCCTTGAACCAGCTGGCGGAAGCCCTACTCCAACTCTAGAACAATTGTATACACTAGGAAAGGTATAGTTGATTTTAAAGATTCAAGGATTGAAGGATTTAAAGATTAGAGCATAACTCAATATCTGCTTTATGAAACTCAATCTCTTGATGGTTCAAAACAAAGAAAGGCCCAACATAAGTTGGGCCTTTCTTTGTTTCATAGCTATACTTTAAATTATTTTTTCAAATATTTCTTATACTTAAAGTAAGCGAATCCGGCCAATACCGTCAAAATAGCTAAAGAATAATAGAATTCAACCGGAGTCAGTACTTGATCTCCACTTGCATAAGAATGCAGTCCTGAAAGGTAGAAATTCACTCCGAAATACGTCATCATAATTGAATAGAATGCCAAAATACTCATCAAGTTGAAAGTCCATTTTCCTCTAAATATGGGTACAAAACGGGCGTGAATTACAAAAGCATAGACCATAATACTGATCAAGGCCCATGTTTCTTTCGGATCCCATCCCCAATAACGTCCCCAACTTTCGTTGGCCCATTGACCTCCAAGGAAGTTTCCAATGGTTAGCATTACAAGTCCAATTGTCATTGCCATTTCATTGATATATGTGATTTCTTGGATGTTCAAATTCATCTTCACCTTGTTCTTTTCGTTCGCAAACAACATCAAAATCAGCGACACCACTCCTAGAACCATAGCCAAAGTAAACGGTCCGTAACTACCCACGATTACCGCAACGTGGATCATCAACCAATAGGAATTCAAAACAGGTTGAAGGTTGGCAATCGCAGGATCCATCCAACTCCAATGTGCAATCATCAAAATCATCGAGGCCACGAAAGTTCCTGAAGCAACAGTCAGTTTCGATTTTCTGTCAAATGCAAGTGTAAAGAACATTGTTGCCCAAGCCACATAAATCATCGACTCGTAGGCATCACTCCAAGGTGCGTGACCTGAAATATACCAACGTGCAATCAGGCCGAGTGTATGAAGGGCAAAGAAAATCCCAATCAATATATGGAAACCATTCAGGATCATACGGATTCCTTTTTTCTCATAAAAAATATTGACAATTGTAAACAATAACATCAAGACACCTGCCATCATATACCAATAGTACAGTTTCTTGAAAATATCGTATTTGTTGTAAAGTATTTCCGAAGAAACTTTATCGTCGCTTGGAATTACCTTGCTTCCATATTTCTTTTGAAAATTATGCATCCCATCCAAAAAGAAATCTGCTTTTTTATAATCTTTCGTAATGCGGGCCGAATCCAAAGCCATAAAATACAATGGTAAAATCTGCTTGGTCATGACCGAATCCATTCCTTTAAAACCGGCACTGTGCAGTTCCATGTGCGAAACCCATTTATTGTTTTCATCATTCGGAACTGGAAAAATCTTCAAGATGCTTCCGCTCAAGGCAGAATTCAAAAGATTCACTTTTCTATCTGTTGCAATAAAGTCTTCTTGAAATTTGTTCGGGATGGCGGTATTGTAAGCCGCATCCAAATAAGGAGAAAGTTTGTAATTTCCTTCATCATCAAAGAAGGCCCTAAAAGGAATGAGCTTTTGGCCTTTCTCCACCCCAAGAATCTTACGGATGCTGTCGTTTCCTTTTGCGATGTACACCAACGGAATCTCAAACCAAGCCCTTGAATATTGCGTCATAGAAAGAAAAACCTGATCAGAATTCATATCCTTGTATACATCGCTTTTGCTTACTTTTCGCAACAATTCAGATGAAAAAGTATTTACTGGCTTCATTCGTCCTCCTGCATCTTGAATAACCAATCTACCAAAATGGTCAGCATGTTCCTTACTGATGATACGCTCGTTGATGAACTTTTCGGCTACTTCTCTTGTTTCATCTGTGTGTCCTTGGTGTTGTTGTGCAAAAGTTCCAAAGCTCAAGAACAACATTATGATGGTGATGTATTTGGCTTTTTTCTTTTTCACTCTTTCCAGTTTATCCTTGATGTCTGCAAAACGTGTATGCTTGTCAAACAGGATGGCCATCATCGCAAAATACAACAGGAAATAACCGATATAGGTAATCCAAGTTCCCCAGAAATCGTGATTTACAGACAGGCCCGTTCCTTTTTCATCGGGATCAAAATTGGCTTGAAAGAAACGATATCCCTTATAATCCAAAACATTGTTCATGAAAATTCTGGCATCAAAACTATTATCGCCGTCCTCAACGGTTACCTGGCTTTCAAAAGAAGCGTAACTTTTTTCGGTTCCGGGATATTTTGTAGCGATAAAATCATTCAATTTGATCTTGAATGGTGTTTCATAAACCTTGCTTCCGTAGAAAATTGTAAAGTCTAACTTCCCTAGGGTAAAGGATTGTGGAGTTCCCATTTTTCCTTTGGAACCAATCAATGTTACTGATTTTTCTTCGCCTTCGGCAATAAGTTTTACTGTTAGCGCATCGTCGGTAGTTTTATCCTTGAAGTCATTGTTGGACACAAATCCAATCTTTCCTTTGATGGCTGGTTCTGGGAATACAAATTGTGCTCCACCTAAATTATACAGCGATCGCATCATCAAGGGTTGTGTCGTATCTTTCGCAACACCGCCTTTGAACTGATCAGCCATTCGCATAAATTCTCCTTCAAAAGGCGCTTTAATCGTATAGGTTTCGCCCTCTGTATTGATATTTATGGCACCAGCCGTATATTTATTCAAGGCGAACAATACATTATGTATGTTCTGTACTTCGCCTTCCTTCAAGTAATGTTCATGACGCGTTCCTCCACCTGATTCCACCATTTTCAGGAACGTAATTCCATTTGGGTCTTCCTCTATTTTCTCAGTCGCCCCCATCACAAAATTCTCATATCTTATTTCATAAGGCAATTCATCAAACTTACCTTTGATAGAAAAATTATTGTTGGTTACAGGGGAAAGTAACAAATCATCTTCTTCTGTTTTTCGTTTCATTTCGCCTTTGTATTCGCCGTCTATAAAAACAGTGAGATAGGTTTTATCGGAGAAAATCTGATTGGAAGCTTCGCCTTCACGAATTGGCATCATTCCTTCAAAACTGATATAGCGGGTAATAAAAGCTCCTGCAATGATGAGAATAAAAGACAAGTGCAACAATAAAGTTGCCCATTTTTCCTTTTTATACAATTGATAACGTTTGATGTTTCCGAAGAAATTTATCAGGAAAAATAACATTATCGCCTCAAACCATTTTGTATTGTACACCAATATTCTGGCAGTATCGGTATTGTATTCGTTTTCAATGAAAGTCCCAATTCCCATTGATAAAGCAAAAGCAATAAATAAAAAGGCCATTAAACGCGTTGAAAAGAAGAAGGAACCTAAAAGGGAAAGTATTTTATTATCCATTAGAGTGGAGTTTGTTTTTAGTCGCGCAAAAATACGCAAAAATGTTAGCAATCTTTTCATTATCCCACAACAGATATTCTTAAAAAAAGCATAAAAATACCATCCCGTTAGTATTAAAATCGGATCAATCGGGTCTCTTTTTTAAGCTTTCGCCAAATTTACGCAGCCATAAGCGAATTTTGGATTTTATCGTAGATCATATCCGTTGCGGCTTTTTAATCACGAAACAAAGCCATACAGCAACCACCCGCAAAACCCAACGTCATTTTTCCTTACATTTGAAGCATCTAAAAATAATCACCATGTCAAACATCAAACTCATCATAGAAGAACGACCGAGTGTGGTCGGCAACTTCATGGTAGGGCGGTTATTGCCGTTCCGCGAAAAGCGAATGGTAGGACCTTTTGCCTTTATCGACCATATGGGTCCCGCCAAACTGACCGAATACGAGAATTTCGACGTACCGCCTCATCCACACATCGGACTTTCCACCCTGACCTATCTTTTCGAAGGAAGCATAATGCACCGCGACAGCCTCGGATCTGAAATCGAGATAAAACCGGGGGCAGTCAATTGGATGACGGCTGGAAACGGCATTACGCACTCCGAGAGAACACCGGAATACCTTAGGACTTCTGACAAATCCCTCCACGGACTGCAAATCTGGGTTGCACTCCCAACACACCTGGAACAGATGGAACCGTCCTTTTTCCACATCGAAGAAAAAGACATCCCACATTGGAAGATTGGAGAAGTAAGCATCAAGCTGATTGCGGGAGAAGCATTCGGTAAAAAGTCGGGCGTTCCCGTCCACAGTCCGCTTTATTTCCTTGAATTAAAATCGACCACCAAGCAGACCATCACTTTGGGCGACGATTTGTTTGGCGAAAGTGCGCTCTACATTCTTGAGGGAAGCATAGAAAACGAAGGCAATACTTATGATCCAAGACAAATCCTTATTGCCAACGATACAAAGCTTTGCTCATTTGACATGAACGAAAACACAACGATCTACATCTTTGGCGGCGAACCTTTTCCTGAAGAACGCACCATTTATTGGAATTTTGTGGCTTCTACAAAGGAATTGATTGAAGACGCCAAGCAAAGATGGCTCGACCAGGCTTTTCCGAAAGTGCCGGGCGAAACCGAGTTTGTTCCGTTGCCGGAACAGAATCCTAATTTCAACATCAAGAAGTAAACACAGATTTTCAAAGATTAAAATTGAAAAGAAAGGTCGTTGTTATTTACTGTCCCAAGTCATATTTTTTGAATAATTTTGTCGAATGATAAAAGTAACCCTTATCGGTTCGGGCAATGTGGCCCAGCATCTTCTTTCCGCTTTCAATAAAAGTACTGCCGTAGAACTGGTCCAAGTTTTTTCCCGCAGGAATGAATCCGTTTCACATCTGATTCCTGTTGAAAAAATCACGACGGATCTTGACAGCCTGGCAGAAGCCGATGTCTATATCATTGCCGTTTTGGATGATGCCATTGCAACAGTTGCATCACGATTGCCTTTCAAGAATCGTTTGGTGGTACACACTTCCGGAAGCGCTTCAATGCAAAGCTTGAACGACAATAATCGCAAAGGTGTCTTTTATCCGTTGCAGACCTTTACAAAAGGCAAGGAAGTTGATTTCAAAACCATCCCGATTTGCATTGAAAGTCAATTCAACGACGATTACAATGTGTTGAAAAAGGTAGCCGACACGATATCCGACAAGGTCTTCACCATCAATTCCGAACAGCGCAGGTCACTGCATGTCTCGGCCGTGTTCGTCAACAATTTCGTCAATCATCTTTATTCAATCGGCAATGCCATTTGCGATGACCGCCAGGTTCCTTTTGAAATCCTACAACCCTTGATAAGAGAAACCGCCGACAAGATCTTGACACTTACGCCAAACGAGGCGCAAACGGGTCCCGCAAAAAGGAACGACAGGACCACAATTGAATCGCATTTGGATTTCTTGTCAGATGAAAATCATAAAAACATTTATAAACTACTAACACAATCCATACAAGACAATGGCAAAAAGTTATAAGGAATCAATGAACGACATCACGACTTTTATTTTTGATGTTGATGGCGTCCTGACCGACAGTTCCGTACACATCACTTCAACAGGAGAAATGCTCAGAACGATGAACATCCGCGATGGATATGCAATGAAAGCGGCGGTAGAAAGCGGTTATCACGTCTGTGTTATTTCAGGCGGAAGCAACGAAGGCGTTCGTATCCGCTTGCAAAACCTTGGCATTACCGACATTCATTTGGCTTGTCCCGACAAGGTTGAAAACTTCAAGGAATATACCGATAGCTATAACATCAAACCCGAACAAGTTTTGTACATGGGAGATGATATTCCAGATTATCACGTGATGCAATTGGTAGGGTTACCAACTTGTCCTCAAGATGCAAGCCCTGAAATCAAGGGTATTTCAACTTACATTTCCCACAAGGAAGGTGGCCGAGGTGCCGTGAGGGATGTTATTGAACAAGTTATGAAGGTCCAAGGAAAATGGACCACTTATTTCAACGGCAAGCATGATTAATTTTCAAACATTAAATCGTTAATCTATTGACTTTTGACTATTTACTTATTACTATTGGTTAAAAAAGAGTACTTTTGCACCCCTATTTAAATAAAAAATGAGATTACACAGAAATTTAGTTTACACCACGATTGACTCCCTGAATGCTATATTCAATGATGGAGAATATGCTGACAAAGTGGTGGCAAGAGCCTTGAAAAAAGACAAGCGTTGGGGAAGCCACGATAGAAAATTCGTTGCGGAAACCATCTATGAAATAGTACGTTGGAAAAGATTATACAGTGAGATTGCAGATGTGAAAGAGCCTTTTGACCGAGAGGACTTATGGAGGATTTTTGCTGTCTGGGCCGTATTGAGAGGATACCCGATTCCAGATTGGAGACAACTTGAGGGAACTCCTGAACGAAAGATAAAAGGCCGTTTTGATGAACTTTCCAAGGTTCGTGTCTATAAGGAATCCATTCCAGACTGGATGGATGAATTGGGCGTGAAAGAATTAGGTGAAAAAGCCTGGTCCAAGGAAATTGCAGCCCAAAACCAACCTGCAAAAGTGATCTTGAGGGTAAACACCTTGAAGACAACCAAGGAAAAGTTAAGAGCTACTCTGATGGATTTGGATATTGATACGGAATATTTGAAAGACCAGCCAGACGCTCTAGTACTGAAAGAAAGAGCAAATGTGTTCCTTACTGATGCTTTCAAGGAAGGAATGTTTGAAGTTCAAGATGCCAATTCACAATTGGTTGCCGCTTTCCTTGACGTGAAACCAGGAATGAGGGTTGTGGATACGTGTGCCGGTGCCGGTGGAAAAACATTGCACCTGGCTTCCTTGATGAAAAACAAAGGGCAGCTGATTGCCATGGACCTATACGAAAGCAAATTGAAGCAATTGAAATTGAGGGCCAAAAGAAATGGCGCTTTCAATATCGAATATAAAATCATTGATTCAACAAAAGTCATCAAGAAACTACAAGAAAAGGCAGACAGGGTCTTGATTGATGCGCCTTGCAGCGGATTGGGTGTCTTGAAAAGAAATCCTGATGCCAAATGGAAGCTGCAGCCTGAATTTATTGACAACATCCGCAAAGTCCAAGCTGAAGTCCTGGAGAGTTATTCAAGAATTGTAAAACCGGGTGGAAAACTGGTGTATGCGACATGTTCTGTATTGCCATCTGAAAACCAGGAACAAGTTAAACATTTCCTAACCACGGAAAATGGTAAAAACTTTACCTTTGTAAAAGATGCCAAGATCTTGGCCTCAGATTCTGGATTTGATGGATTTTACATGGCTTTGCTAGAGAGAAAAGAATAAAAGATACCGACTATGAAAAAGAATTACTCCCTGCTTATATTGTTGTTTACAATCATAGGCCTTGCACAACCTCCTGCCAATTATTACAATAGTGCCACAGGAACAGGCTATGCTTTGAAAACACAATTGAAAACCATAATTACAAACGGTCACGTTGGTCAACCCTACGGAACCGGGCTTTGGAGCTTGTATTCGACAAGCCTGAGAGATGCTTATTATGAAAACGACAATTCATTATTGGATATCTATTCTGAAAATCCCAATAGTGCAGATCCCTATAACTATACATCCGTTTCCCAACAATGTGGGAATTACAATGCCGAAGGAATATGCTACAACAAGGAGCACTTGATTCCCCAATCTTATTTCAATAGCGAAATGCCAATGTATTCTGATGCCCATCACGTTGTGCCTTCAGACGGAAAAGTTAATGGCTGGAGGGACAATTTTCCCTTTGGACCTGTTGCCGGCACCACTTCCAGTCCTTGTAATGGCGGAGCTACAAATATTCCATGCAACTCCCTGAATGGTTCCAAAAAAGGAAATAATGCCAATACGGGCTACTCTGCAGGCTTTAACGGAATTGTTTTTGAACCGATTGATGAATTCAAAGGTGATGTGGCCCGAAGCTTCTTTTACTTTGCTACAAGATATGAAACGCAAATGGCAGGCTTTTTTACTACAGCTGGCAATTCCAGCAGTACACCGGCAGTTATTGCAATGTTCGATGGCAGCAACAACAAGGCTTTTTCGACGACATTTTTAAACATCCTGATTACCTGGCACCTGAACGATCCTGTGAGCCAGAAGGAAATTGATTTCAATAATGCCATCTATGAATTCCAAGGAAACAGAAACCCATTCATTGATAATCCTGGCTACGTATGCCAAATATGGTCTGTTGAATGTGCCGCTCTTTCATCAGCTTCATTCTCTTTGGAAAATTCCATTTCTGTTTACCCAAACCCTGCAAACAGTAACAGGATCAACATTCAAAGCGAGACTGCTTTAGATGAAATACAGTTGATCAATGTAAACGGGCAGATCATACAGCAGATTACAAAACCCGTGTTCAACAATAATACTTTCACATTGGAGAATTTGAATCCTGGATTCTATTTCCTAAAATTAAGTTCCGACAACCAATCGGCAACCAAGAAGATTATCGTGAATTAGATTTTTATCTATCTGGAAATATGAAAGCCAAAGTGATTTACTTTGGCTTTTTTTATTACAAATAATTGATTGAATGTTAAATAATGCGCACGAATGAAATAATCGCATACATTTGTCGTCCTTAAAATGTAAAAATGAAGAAAATAATTACCCTGGCCAACCTGTTTGCTATTGCTGCAACCTTTGCCCAAGCTGGTGCTCCGGCAGCTCCTTACTACAACAACTTCAACTGGAACCAAACCGGGAGCAGCTTAAAAAACGCACTCACTACCAAGATCACGAATACCCATACCAAATCATTAAATTACACAAGCCCGCAGCCAAGTGTCTGGAATGCCATAAAAAATACTGACGTAGATCCGAACAACTCGAACAATGTCCTATTGGTTTACGGATGGGAAAATGGATCAGATTCTGATGTCACAAACGACAGGTCCAGGAACAAGAACAACAATGGAGGCAATAGCGGAGAATGGAACAGGGAACACGTTTATGCCCAATCCGTAGGAACTCCAGATCTGGGACAAAGTGGTCCAGGTGCCGATGCCCACCATTTGAGAGCTTCGGACGTGCAAAGAAACAATTCAAGAGGAAACCGATTATTTACGACAGGATCAGGAAATTCTGGTGCCGTAGGCTTGTACTGGTACCCGGGAGATGAATGGAAAGGTGATGTGGCCAGAATGATGATGTACATGTACCTCCGATATGGAAACCAATGCCTGCCTACTGCAATTGGCACGGGTTCGACAGTGGCTTCTGACGCAAACATGCTAACTTTATTTCTTCAGTGGAATGCAGAAGATCCTGTATCTCCCTACGAGGATTATAGAAATACTTATTTGGGAAATGCCTCCAACACCTATGGTCAAGGAAACAGGAATCCCTTTATCGACAATCCTTTCTTGGCAACCGTCATCTGGGGTGGTCCTGTTGCTGAAAACCGTTGGCCTAATGTATTCTTGTCTACAGAAGATTTTGAGGCATTGGCAAATGTTATCGTTTATCCGAATCCATCAAACAATCAAAGGATCAATATCCAAAGTCAAGTTGTCCTGGATGAAATCCAATTGATAAACCTGAATGGACAATTGGTGCAGCAGATCAAAAAGCCAGTAGCTCAAGATAACAATTACAGTTTAACGGATTTGCCACAAGGTTTCTACCTGTTGCGGTTATCATCAGAACATCAAACTGTAACTAAAAAAGTAATTGTAAACTAATATTTTTGCAATCTTGCTATCAATAAAAAATCCGATGATATTTTATACCATCGGATTTTTTTATGTTTATTAATTCTAACGATCAATCATTCATTGAGATCAAGAACTCTTCATTGTTTCGTGTCTTCTTGAATCGATCGTTGATGAAATCCATTGCTTCAACCGGGTTCATATCTGAAAGGTATTTTCGCATGATCCACATTCTCTGCAAGGTTTTTTCGTCAAGCAACATATCGTCTCTTCTTGTACTTGATGAAGTAAGATCGATAGCCGGGAAAATACGCTTGTTTGCAATTTTTCGATCCAGCTGCAATTCCATGTTTCCTGTTCCCTTGAATTCCTCAAAGATCACCTCGTCCATTTTAGAACCAGTCTCTGTCAACGCTGTTGCAATGATACTTAGCGAACCTCCATTTTCTACATTTCTTGCAGCTCCGAAGAATCGTTTTGGCTTTTGAAGTGCGTTTGCATCAACACCACCACTCAATACTTTTCCTGAAGCGGGTTGTACGGTGTTGTAGGCTCTTGCCAAACGTGTGATCGAATCCAAAAGGATCACCACATCATGACCACATTCTACCAAGCGTTTTGCCTTTTCAAGGACAATATTGGCAATCTTAACGTGCTCCTGTGGCTCCCTGTCAAAAGTAGAAGCGATTACTTCTCCCCTGACGCTTCTTTGCATGTCGGTAACCTCTTCAGGACGTTCGTCAATCAAAAGCACAATCAGGTAAACTTCCGGATGATTTGCCGCAATTGCATTCGCAATATCTTTCAAGAGCATCGTCTTACCGGTTTTAGGCTGTGCCACGATCATACCGCGCTGTCCTTTTCCAATTGGAGAAAACAAATCGATTATTCTTGTAGATATGGTGCTTTGCTTTTCAGCCAGCCTGAATTTTTCTGAAGGGAAAACAGGCGTAAGATGTTCAAAGGAAATCCTGTCGCGGACAACCTGTGGATCGTGTCCGTTTATTTTCAATACTCTTACCAAAGGAAAAAACTTCTCTCCTTCTTTTGGAGGGCGGACCACTCCCTTAACCGTGTCTCCGGTTTTCAAACCGAATAATCTAACTTGTGAGTTTGATAAATAAATATCATCCGGAGAAGCCAGGTAATTGTAATCCGATGAACGGAGGAAACCATATCCATCCGGCATCATTTCAAGAACACCTTCGCTTTCAATTATTCCATCGAATTCAAAATCGGCATCGCGAAAATTGTTCTTCTTTCCTTTGAAATTTGGATTCTGGTTACCATTTGGTGCCTGATTTCCGTTTTGATTCTGGTTGGGATTTTGTTTTTGATTTGGATTCTGCTTCTGGTTGGGATTCTGGGGTTTTTGAATCTTTGCTTCTTCCTGATTGGCAGTTTCTGATTTCTCAGCAGCAGCAGTATTTTCTTCCGATTGATTTTCGGCAACGCTTTCTGTTTTTTCTTTCTGGACGGCGTTTCCGACCTTGTTTTCGTATTTTGCCTTATTGAACTTGATAACTTTTCGTTCTTTTGGAGCTTCTTGTCCTGCTGCTTTTGTTTCTGTTGCAGGAGCTTCTTTTTCTTCTGTAACTTCTGGCTTGTTTTCAGCTTTGGTAAACAAATCTGTTTTTTCAGCAGTTGGTGTTTTCTTATCTGGAGCAATCCTAACTCTTTTTGATTTAGAATTGTCTTCGGTAACAGTGGGGCTTTTTGGCTCTGCAGCTTCTGCAGTAACTGCCTGGCGTTCTATAATTTGAGAAATCAAGGTCTCTTTTTTAACGCCGGTTGATTTTATTTTAGCCAATTTAGCTATTTCTTGAAGCTCGGAAAGCTTCATTTCTTTTAATACAGAAATATCAAACATGTAGTTTATTTGAATTAATTAATGTGGAGGGTTGTCTGAGATAATGGTAGTGCGATTTTTTTCGATGGCAATTCCTCAAAGAATGAAGTACTTAAGGATTTGCTATGCAATATTACGAATAAAATTTAATCATACAATAGTATTTCTAAAAAAGAAAATATATTTTTGTGGAAGAAAATCATAGAGATGTTACAAAGAGTTCAAACAATTTATTTGCTGATTGCACTGGTCATCACTGGCGTTTTACCATTTTTATTCCCATTGTGGGTAACGAGTGAAGAAAAAGATTTTTTCTTTATGTTTGATATTAAATATGTTACTGCTTTTGGATTGAGCACGACACTATCCTTATTAAGCATCATTTCATACAAAAAGAGACAAAATCAGTTTGTCATTGGCAGGCTGAACATCATATTGAATTTAATTTTATTAGGATTATTTGTTTACCGTTCACTAAATTTATCTGGAGAAACTGTTGAAGTTTCTGAGAAAGGTATTGGAATGTTCCTCCCGATTGTTGCTATCGTTTTCTTGGTCTTGGCCAATAAAGCCATCAAGAAGGATGAAGATCTCGTAAAATCTGTTGACCGATTGAGATAAACCTATAAACTTAGTTTATTAGTGCGAAGAAAGACCCAGACGAAAGTTTGGGTTTTTTTTGTTTAAAAAAGTAGTGGTTTATTTATACGCCTTCTTGATCCTGTCGATGTCTCTCTTCGTATCCTGCTCTTTCAAAGATTCCCTCTTGTCGTAGGTTTTCTTTCCACGGGCCAGGCCAATTTCAAGTTTTGCCATTCCCTTCTCGTTGGTAAAAAGTTTCAGCGGAACAATGGTCAACCCTTTTGCCTGGACACTTTTTGCGAGGCTTTTAAGCTCCCTCTTGTTTAGAAGCAATTTTCTTTCGCTCCTGGATTTATGGTTGAATTGATTTCCAAAAGCATATTCTTCAATATAGGTATTGATGGCAAACAGTTCGTTATTACTGAATTCGCAGAAGCTTTCCGTAATATTGGCCTTGCCCATCCTGATGGATTTTATTTCGGTTCCGGCCAAAACAATTCCAGCGGTATAGGTTTCGATTATCTCGTAATCAAATCGGGCTCTTTTATTTAATATGTTGACCGTTTTTAGCATAGGATTGCAAATGTAGTGACTAATTGGTAAAACCGCAATTGCGAAAGAAAAAATACTTGCTCAAATAGTTTCCAAACAATGATTTTTGTCAGTTTTTACCCTTTATTTCATCTTTAAATTTGGACTATAATTTAAAACCAAAACAAGATGAAAAAAATAGTCCTTTCCTTAATGACAATTTCATTGTTAAGCGTAAATTTTGCAAATGCCCAAGACGAAAACAAGACAGAAGATTTCAAGAAATGGCAGGTCAGGGTCCGTGGCGTTGGTGTTATTCCCAGCGAGAGTGCCAAGATCGAAGTCATTGGTGGTGATGTAAACATCTCCAATACTTTTATTCCAGAGCTGGATTTCACGTACTTTTTTACCAGGAACATTGCTGCCGAGCTAATTTTGGGAACCACGAAACACGACGTAAAAACGGCTGGTTCCGATATTTCAGCAGTTGGCGGACCTGCAAATGCCTCGGTAGATCTGGGAAGCGTTTATCTGCTTCCTCCGACCTTGACCTTGCAGTACCATTTCTTTCCCATGAAGGAAAAAATCTTCAAGCCCTATGTTGGCGCAGGTATAAGCTATACCCTTTTTTACAATGAAAAAGCAGGAAGCGCAGTGAAAGGCGTTCAATATGACAATGCTTTCGGATTTGCAGCCCAATTGGGTTTTGACTTGATGCTGGACGACACATTCTTTATAAACGCAGATGTAAAACGTTTGTTCCTTTCAACCGACGTAACGGTTGATGCTTCCAATCTGGCTGCCGGGCTCTCCATTCCTGCAGAAGTTGACATCGACCCGTGGCTTCTAGGATTTGGGGTGGGGATGAAATTCTAGCAGTCTTTTTTATTTTTTTAGGTAGTGGGCCGCTTCACTCGAAGCGGCTTTTTATATTCTAGTCAACGTGTGCGAAATCACGCCATTCTTTACCTTGATGATATATAGATTTCCAAATTCTGATTCCGGAATTTCAGGGTAGCGTTCCTCACCCAGAAGTTGGTTGATGTGTCTGGGAATCGTATTGCTGTGTCCCGTTATGAGGATTGTCTTCCCTGGATTTTCTGCAATCAGTTTTTTCAAATCCATTTCTTTGGGATTATAGGAAATGATTTCTTTCTGCTTGGAAACTGCCGTTGGCAAGCAAGTACTTTCGGTTCGCAGATAAGGCGTGCTGTAGATCGCATCTATCGGGGCGTCCTTGAAATAAATCGCCCATTCAGTGGCACGTTTTTTCCCTTCGGCTGAAAGTTCCGTATTGGCTGAAGCATCTGCCTTTTCGGCATGACGGATCAAATATAGCGTGGTTTCGGTCTGAGCATTCATACCTTGCAAAAATAGCCCCACAAGGATGATATAGGTTTTTTTCATTGTTTTAATTTTATATAAAATTAATTAAATTTTGAATTCATTACATTTGCAGTATGGAAAATCAGTCGAAAAACAATCCGCTTCACGGTATCACGCTTCAAAAAATAGTAGAGCAGTTGGTGGAATATTATGGGTTTGATACCTTGGGGGAATTGATAAAGATAAAATGCTTTACAGACAACCCGAGTGTAAAATCCAGCCTGACTTTTCTCAGAAAAACGGATTGGGCGAGAACCAAAGTCGAAAATTTATACATCCGTACGCTTCCTAAGTTTCAAGAGGGCGAGTAGATTCCTCCCAGCCCCGACTCAAGGGAAAAGCTCCCAATATTCCGGGGTTCGGGATATTGGGACTTGGAAAGGAGGCGGGAAAATGGTTGGCCAAAACACCCCTGCCTTTCGCTTCCCATAATCATCGCTGTTCATAAAATAAAAAATCCCGGAAATTCCGGGATTTGCATCAATGTTTTATTGCTTATTCTACAGTAACAACATGCGTTATAAAAGTGTCGTTAGTTATCGCAAATTTTAATGTATAAGTTCCCGCTGTGGCCACCTTGAACTTGTAAGGTTCGGTTTCAACCGTATAGACCCCATCACAGCTGCATACGTCATAAGTAACAAGCACACCTACCTTGTTCTCCGTTGCACTGACCGTCTGGTTATTGAAATTATAGAAATCCCCACAAGCTGCGGCTGCCTTATAAGAAACTGCCAATGTTATTTCCTGGTTTACAGCTGCTGTTGTTGGTCCGGTAACTGCTACCGTGGACGCTCCAATAATCTGGGTACAATTTTGTTTATTATCGTCTAGCGAACAACTTGTAAAACCTACCAAAACGACCAAAACACCTAACAAATTTTTAATTAATCTAGTTTTCATGATTTTTTTTTGAATTATACTATAAAGATGCAAAACAACAAAAAAGGTTGCTTTATTTTTTATTTAAAATGGAATAAATTACCGAATCCCAGAACTTGCCACCATAAAATTCATTCTCCCTGAAATGGGCTTCCTTTACGAAATTGCATTTCTGCAAGACCCTTTCAGAAGCGCCGTTATCCGGATCTATCACGGCTTCAACGGAATGCAGCTTCATTTCATCGAAAGCATATTCCACCAAGGTTTGAATTGATTCCGTGACAATCCCTTTTCCTTGAAATTCCGGCAGTATCATATAGCCGATTTCTGCACGATAATTTTCAGGTTGGATCCTGTAAAAACCAATTATTCCTAGCAGTTTTGGGCTTCCTTTCAACGTTACCGCCCAATTTATGCCTGTATTGTTTTCGATTGCTTCATCAATCATCCTGTAATGTCCCAAGGCATCTTCAAGATTTTGAAGCAAGGGACGGGGAATGTATTTCATCGTTTCCGGATTCGACCTCAGTTCTAAAATTTCATTGACATCGTGTTCAGAAACCCTCCTGAATAATAATCGGTCGGTTTCAATAATTGGAAAAGGCGAAAAATTAAGTACCAGCATCTTATTTGATTTGTATTGAAAATTCACATTCGAAAACTTTGCCGGCCTGCAACTTGACAATGCCTTCCTTTTCCAAGATATTTCCGGAAGTCCTTTTGGTATCCGAGTAGCCAAACCAAGGTTCGATACAAATGAACGGCGCTTTTGTCTTGGTCCAGATTCCCAAATTTGGAAAATCCTTGAAATCAACTTTCAAGAAGGGATTGGAATTCTCATTTATCGTGATGGATTTAGAATTGATCTGCTTGAAAACAAGTGCATCCTTTTCAAAAAGTTTATAATTCAATGGCAATTCAGTATCCTCCAATTTTATGCTTCCCGTTTTATCGGAAAGCAAATCATCTTCCAGCAGAAAGTAATTCAATTCCGTATCCTCTCCAAAAGAAAGCGAATAGTGCTCGAAATTCCCTGGCAAGGCAAATGCCGGATGTGCTCCAATTGAAAATGGCATTTCCTTGTCATCCTTGTTCAAAACCTTGTATTGGATGGTCAGCTTCCCTTCCTCCAGGATATAAACAAGCTGGAGCTCAAAAACAAATGGATAATTTTTCAAGGTAGCGTCAGAAGATTCAAGGGAAAAGACAATCTTGTTTTCAGATTGTTCCTTTATGATGAATTCCATATCACGGGCAAAGCCGTGCCTTGAAAGGGTATACGCTTCTTCTGAATATTGAAACTGATTGTCTTTTAAAGTCCCAACAATTGGAAACAAGACGGGCGAATGCTTGCCCCAGAATTCAGGATTTCCTTCCCAGATGAATTCCCTATCCTTGTCCTTGAAGGAGATCAGCTCCGCTCCTTTCGTATTGATGGTGGCAGTATACTTGGCATTCTTGATGGTTGCGTTCAAAATAAGAATATTTAATTTCTGTAAAATTATAAAATTATTGGTGCCAAACTTGCGTCTTTTATAAAAACCCAAATAAAAAAAGCGTTGACCTCTCAACGCTTTTAGTACAAACAAACTATATAAACAAACCTAACTATACTACGATATTTGATTTTGCAATTTCAGTATCCGCTTGGACGTGAGCTGCATTCGCCCTTCCGCTCGGATCCAGATTTTCCTGCCATTTTGGAATCCATTTTCTGACTGTTTGTGCGGCACTTACCTGCGGGTAATATTTATGGAAGATATCCCTGTAGAAATAAGCTTCTTTCGTGGTTGGCGTATTGTACGCAAAACGCTCCTTTGCTTCATCCATCTGCAGATCACTCACCTGGCCTGAACAATATTCGATCAATTGGTCGATCCAATTGTATCCTACTCCATCTGAGAATTGTTCTTTCTGGCGCCATAAGACCTCATCTGGCAAATACGGCGTTTCCGGAGTATCAAATGCTTTCCTCAGAATATATTTTTCAATTCCCTTGTAGGTCTTCGGCTGCTTTTCTTCTGCTTTTACAAGCATTGCAACGTCTAGAAACTCTTTGTCCAAAAACGGGACCCTTGCTTCCAATCCGTGGGCCATGGTCGATTTATCAGCTCTCAGCAAATCGGCCGTAAATAATTTTTGAACCCTTTCGATTGTTTCTTTCTGGAAATCTTCAGTTGTTGGTGCGTTTCTAAAATATAAATAGCCTCCGAATATTTCATCGGCTCCTTCTCCGGAAAGTACCACCTTGATTCCCATATCCGTAATTGCTTTCGAAAGGAAATACATGGGCGTGCTCGCCCTTATGGAAGTCACATCATAGGTTTCCAGGTGCCAGATCAATTTACTCAATATCTCAATTCCCTCTTCTATCGTAAAGTGGATTTCGTGGTGTTCTGTTCCCAAAAACTCCGCTACTGTTCTAGCCGCTTTTGCATCCGGAGCATCAGCATCCAATCCGATGGAAAATGAATTCAATTTTTTTCCCTTTTCAGCCAATAATCTTGCTGCTATCGAAGACGTCAGGGATGAATCCAGGCCTCCTGATAATAATACGCCAATTGGCACATCACTCATCAATCTTTTTCTTGTAGCCTCGGTCAGGGTTTCCCTGATCAATGACAGATCAAGTTCCCGCGTTGCTTTTTTATAATCCTCATATTCCGGCTTGTAGTATTTTACAAATCCTGTTTTTGGAGTGTAGTAGTGTCCCGGAGGAAATGTTGAGAATGTCTTGCATTGGTCGGTAATTGGTTTCATTTCAGAAGAAAAATAAACCCTTCCCCTTTCGTCAAGTCCATAATACAAAGGCTTTACTCCCATTGGATCACGCCCAGCAATAAAATTATCACCATCAATCACCACGAAAGCAAAATCACCATCCAATTTATTCAGGAAATCATAACCGAATTCTTCATACAGGTGCACGATAACCTCGGAATCCGATTTGGTTTTAAAAGTATGATGCTTTAAAATCCCATCCCTCAATTCCTGATGATTGTAAATTTCACCGTTATGGACCATATAGGCCGATTTGGTTCCTTTTATTGGCTGCTTGCCCGAATGCAGATCAATGATCGACAATCGCTCGTGGCTCAGGATATGCCCATTTTCGGTTATATGTAAATCACTTTCGTCCGGCCCCCTGTGTGACATTCTTTTAGAAAGTGCTCTAACTAATTGCTCGTCTTTTCCTTTTCCAATGATGGCTAATATTCCGCACATAACTTGATCGTATAATTTTGTTTTAATGTATAAAGCAAATTTGAAGCTTATATTTAAATATTAAAACCAATATTATTCTTTTAGTTATAAATTGAAAGTAAAAAAAACCAATCGCTATAAATAGCAAATTCAAAAAGCTGCTTAAAAAGGTTTTTGGTTATAGATTATAAAAAAGTGATGAAATGTGAAGTATATAAAATTTTGATACAGAAATTGTAATATTGATGAAATTATGACACAATTTGTTTGATTTGATAATTTGAGCTGTTGATGGCAAATTCATAACCTTCATTATGACCTAACATTTTCATTGCCAATGGAGATTGTGGAGAAATTCCAAAAACAGTCTTTCCCTCAATGGAAATTTTAGACAATGCAATGCCGACAAGGAAGTAATTATCATTCGCCTGTACCAGGCTTCCCAGCCCAACTTTATCGGAAATCTTATTGAAATCAATGTTTGAAAAGATGGTCTTGCTTTCCAGGAACTCCTGAAGCTTGTAATTTAATTTTTCCTGTTCGATGTGCATCATCGACAATGCCGTTTCGTGCTTGTCTCCGGCAGAACCTTTTGCATCATTTTTTGAGTCTTCGGTCAAGGCCGAGATCATGTCCCTGAAAGCATCAATCTTGTCCTGGATTTGTTGATTGTAATGGTGCACTACTTTTTCTTTGAATGTCATTCCTAGAGTTTTTTATTAGCCTCGGATTCACAGATCTAATTATTATTCGATTTCTTGATGCAAAATTCAAATCTGTGGATCTGTGGCAAAAAACAAAGCCACAAAGTTTGTATTCTTTGTGACTTTGTCTTTTGTGGTAATATATTTTTTTCTTTTAAAAATCGAATTTATAGCTCGCTCCCAACATCAATTGAAATTGCTGCACCGGATAATTCAGCCATTTTTCATAAGCCTGGTTGGCAATGTTGTTGGCTTTTAAAAACGCCGTCAATCTTTCATTGTGCTTGTATCCCAGATTCAGGTTGGCATCAAAATAACCATCCAAGGTTCTTACGTTATTGCCAATTTCTGTAAACGATTTGTCTACTTGGAAATCCATCCTTTCACCCACGAAGAATACATTTGCTCCAGCAAACCACTTCTTGGTAATGTTCACATCCAGGCTTGTTCCCAGTTTTATCTGGGGCAAATTCCAAGCTTCTTCCTGCAGGTCATTGTTGTAGGTTGCGAAACTTCCGTTGATACCGAAAGCTACATTCTTGGAGAAATCGGCTTTCAATTCACCAAAGAAGCTGATCGTTTTCATATTATCATAGACCACATTGAAAGAATTTCCGTAAACATAATTCTCATTTCCAGCATCCTGCGAATAATCGTTGCTCAGGAACAATGCCCTGTTTTTCTCGCTCAGATAAGAACCACGAACATTGTAGCTTACCGCATTTGACAATTTTCCTTTCAGACCAACATAAATATCATATTGGGCATCTGTGGGCGCAATGAAAAGATTTGGAGAAACAAATGGATTGATGTTTGTAAAATCCCTGTATGAATTTTGTTTCAAGCCACCTTCCGCTCCCGCATAGGCAATCATCAAGTCGCCTACAACCTTATAGGAAGCCGTAACGGTCGGGTAGACAAAAAAGTCACTGTCGGAATCAAAATCGGCTCCGTTTACTATGTTCTTTAATGTGGACAAGTAAACAATCTCTGCACCCAGATTCAATGTCAGATCGTCTTCCAGGATTTGGAAATTAGGATTCACGCCCAAGGTCAAATAAGAATGCTCGTTCCCTAAAACAGGAATTGCAGGATTATCTACATCCGGAAAAGCCTTGTCGAATTTCGTACTCAGATAATCAACGGTGAAATTGGCCGTAATAGCCTTATCTGCAACATCAAATTTCAATGATGGCTTGATGTAGAACCTGTTTTCCTCGGAACCATAAGCATCCCAAAATCGGTTGTACTTGAAACTTCCCTCGTTGAAAAAGCTGTCATTCGCTTTCACCCTTCCTCCAAGGTAAAAATTATGATAGGTCTGCTGTGGATTGATCCCATCAATTAATGCTGCCTGGTCAGCCTGTGGAAGATTATTTCCGAAGAATTCTGGCAGGCCATACCAATTGTACACTTGATGCTGATACCCCAAATCTGCATTCCACGAAAGGTTTTGCTGTCTGCTGCCGTAAGTCAGATCCAACGAGGTATCATAGAATTTATCGTCCAGCTTCACTCCTTTGATATTTCCCTGGGTAGATTGATGGCGCAGCATTCCTGCAACATAATCAGTGTTACTGATGTCTTCCGTTATGAAAAGTTCGGCATTTGCAGAAGCATAACTTCCGAAGCCGAGGGTCACATAATTTTTATACAGACGTTCCTGTGCCGTTTTATCTACAGATGCCGCCCTTCCTTTCGAAGGTGTAAAAGTTGAAGCTACGGGAAAAGAAAATATATTGTACTTGATTTCTTCCTTCTTCGTGGTTTCCTCGTCCTCGAGGGTTGGTGTTTCTTTTACCTTGAAGGCATCAGAAATGGACGGCGTGTAAGGCTTTACAACATTTACAACTTCAGTTCCAATGTTTTCGTCTTTCTTTTGGGCAAAAGTGGTTTGCAACCCTGCCAGAAGCAAGACGAACGTGATTTTATAATGCGTTTTATGAGTCATTTTGTTCGGATTGAAAATTAAAAATAATCGCTTATTAGTTTTGGATGGACGAATTGGTCTTGGCTTCTTCAGCTTTTATGAGTGCCAGTTCTTTCTGGGCTTCCTCGATTACATCCGGATAGTCCTTGAAATTCTTGATTACGTTGTCCAGGATATAGGTTGCATTGAAACTGTCTTTTAAGCCGTAGAAGTTTTTCGCCATCAAGACCAAGGCTTTTGCACCAAAATATTTATATCCGGAATAATCCTTTGTCAGTTTTTGAACCGCCTTATTGGAGTCTTCAAATTTTCCGTCCTTGTTTTTGAAATAAGCATCATAATACAACGCTTCCGCCGCCAATTCCCCTTTTGCAATGGTCAATAATTTGGCATAAGCCGTTCTGATCTTCGCTTCGTCGTTTGTTTTCACAGCCGAACGGGCTACAATTATCTGGGCATCACTTCGAACCTTGTCATCCGTTTTTGGATTTGCCAATACTTTTTCTGCTGAAATTACCGCATTTGCAAAATCTGCCTTGTCGTAATAGGCCTTCATCAAATTGGCCTGGGCAAAAGTAACGTTCTGCGGATAATCCGCTTCTGATTCCAATCTCTTCAAGACGGGAATCGCCTTGTCATAATTTTTAGCTTTCAGGTGGATCTGTGATAATCGCACCAAGGCCTGCTCGGTAAACTCGTTTCGCTGTCTTGCCGTTACGAATTCATAATTGGCAATGGCATTCGTTTCCAATCCATCAGCATAGTAAAGTTGTCCCAGATAGAAATTCGCCTTCAATGCGTGGATTCCGTTCGGGAAGGAAGCAATATAGCCTGTAAATCCAGAAACAGCCTGCTTGGCATTGTTCTGCAGGTATTGCTTTTCGGCTGCCTCGTAGGTATCATTATCCAATTCAGCATCGGTAACTTCAACAAAATCAAGTGTTTTTACCCAGCTGGCATATTCGCTTACCTTTCCACTATCCACATAGATCAAACGGGCTGTTGAAACTGCTTCCAATGCTTCAGGCGTATTTGGATATTCCGCGGCTACTTTCTTGAATTTTACCAAGGCCTGTTCCGATTTATCAGCATTGTAATAAATCAAGCCTTGACGCAAAATTGCCTTGGACGAATAAGAACCGTTTTTATATTCTGCCAGCAACTTGTCGTACGTTTGGATGGCATTATCCGTTTTATTTTCCGCAACATAGGTGTTCCCCAGCTCAAAATACGCATCATCACGGTATTGCGATTTTGGGAAAGCTTGGACGAACTTGTTCAAATCGTCTATCTTCTTGTCGTTTCTGGAAACAAATCCGTAGCTGATGGCTTTTTGGAAAGCGGCATAATCTGCATCCACTCCCTTCATTTCAAGCGCCTTGTTGTAGGCTTCCATCGCCGGCCAGTATTTTGTAGTCACGAAATAACTGTCGCCCAGACGCAGATAGGCATCGTTCAAACGAACCTTGTCAGTCTTGTTGTCCGCTATAAAGCTTTGGAAATTGATAATCGCCTGGTCGTATTGCTTCAATTTGAAATAGGCATAGGCCAGATTGTAATTGAAATTCTTGTTTTCAGGTGTGTTTTTTGCTTCCGCATAACCTGCAAATTGCTTGAAACTCAATAATGATTCACTGAAATTATCCAAAACATATTCGGTTTCTCCTTTCCAGAAAGTAGCCCTCGCCGTAAATTTCGGGTCTCTTGGCTCTGCAATTGATTTCTTGAACATCGCCAAGGCTTCCTGGTAATTTCCGTCCGTATACAATTCCAATCCCCTGTAGAATGTCACTTTCTGATAAGCCTGCTTGTTGGCGAAACTTTTATTTTTCTCCAACAAGACCAATGCCTCCTTGTAATTCTTGGAAGTTATGTAGGAATTGATCAGCAAGGTTTCAACTTCCGCCTTGTTTGGATTTGCCGGATATTTTTCGATGAAAGCACTCAATACACTTGGAATACTCTGGTAGGAGTTTCCTATTTCATAGCTCAATTTGGCATAATTAAAATAGGCATCCTCTTGAATTTTTGCATCAAAATCCATTTCCGAGGCATTTTTAAAAGCGTTCAGGGCCTGTTGCTTCCTGTCTGTTTTCAGGTAACTTTCGCCCAGATGGTAGTAGGCATTCTGGGCCACGAAATCCTTCCCATCAATTATCTTGTTGAATTGGGCAATTGCATTTTCATAATCCTTCTGCTGGTAATAGGCATAACCCAGGATATAAAAATCAGTATTGTTCCACTTTCCTTTCTTGCCCTTGTATTCTGCCAGATAAGGAATTGCCTTGTCGTATTGCTTCAAATTGAAATAACTCTCCCCGATAATCTTGTTCAGCTCTGACTTTTCCTGGGCATTTGATTTGGCCATTGCCTTCAACCCCAGATCAATTGCTTCCTGGAATTTCCCAAGTTTGAAATTCATGTCCGCTTGAAAATAGGACATCTTCTCCTGGTATTTTTCTTCACCCGCAACTTGGTCGAATTGCTTGGTTGCTTCCTTGTAATCATCGGCTTCATATGCCATGAAACCTAGATAATATTTGGCTTGCGAACCGTATTCCTGGGAATTGGCAACTTTATTGAAATATGCTGTTGCCTGCTTTTTATCCTTGGCGGTAAAGAAAACATATCCTTTCTGGAAATTGTATTTTTCGACATCATCGCTGCTCAGCGTGCTTTCATCCACCTTGTCAAACCATTCCAAAGCCTGAGGATATTGACCCTGTTCAAAATAAAAATGGGCCACTTCTATATACGCCTGATTTTGCTTTGAACTCGTTGGATAGTTTCGAACAAAATCTTCCATCAATTTATCAGCTCCTTGTTGATTAAGACGGATCGCACAATTGGCAATATAGTAGGCGCAATCGGCTTGAACTTCCTGATTGTGGTTTTGCTGTCTGATTTCTTCGAAAATGATCTGGGCCGACAAATATTGCTTGTCCTTGTAAAGCTCAATGGCCCTGTTGTAATCTCTTAGGTCGTGGGTATAAATTTCTGATTTCTGGGCAGAAACGGTGGTTGAAATTCCGGCAGTCAGGAGCGGGAATAATATCCAGGAGTATTTACGCATCGTGGTTAGTTTTAAAATTCAAATATATCAAATTCCTATTGTTATAACGAATCTTTTTGGGGTTTGTTGCCCAAGTTTTTAACGTTTTCCTGTTAGTGTTATGTTAAAAGCTAATACCTCGAAGTTCCGCAAAATTTATTTTGAATACCAGTGTTATCTTAGTACTTTTACAGCAAAACAAATTCTATTATGTCACAACCGGTGCTTTTTCTAAGAAATGTAAATATCTATCAAGAAAAAAATATGATCTTGTCCAATGTCAACCTTGAGGTCAATCATGGAGAATTTATTTATATCATTGGAAAAACCGGGTCAGGAAAAAGCAGCTTCATGAAAACGCTTTATGCTGATCTTCCTTTGACGGAAGGCCAGGCAAGCATCGTTGATTATGATCTGGCTACTTTGAAGGAAAAGAACATTCCCTACCTCAGAAGAAAAATTGGTATCGTCTTCCAAGATTTCAAATTGCTTCCAGACCGAAGCGTGAATGAAAACATGTTGTTTGTCTTGAGAGCAACGGGATGGAAAGATACCCAGGAAATGCAATTGAAGATCGACGAGGTTTTGGAAAAAGTGGATATGAAGAATTTTTCCAGGAAAATGCCACATCAATTGTCCGGTGGAGAGCAACAGCGTATTGCAATCGCAAGGGCTTTGTTGAACGACCCGGAACTTATACTGGCCGATGAGCCAACCGGAAACCTTGATCCTCAAACGAGTTCTGAAGTCATGAATGTCTTGAGGAAAATCAATGAAAATGGAAAAACGGTCATCATGGCCACCCACGATTATGCAGTCCTTTTGAAATTCCCTTCAAAAACCTTGAAATGCGAGAATGGAACCATCTTTGAGGTGGTGCAGAGAACGGTGTAGTTTATTTTTTATAAACGTGCGGATTCTCCTTGATTCCTTTCTTGAAAATTTTTCGAACAAGCGTCCTGGCGAAAGTATCTGCTTTCAAGAACAAATCGGTCAGTTTATTTTCAGGCCTTCCCCTGAAAGAAGTTACGTGAAACGTATCGGTTTTCTTCAAAGGGCTTTCGGAGAAATAATAATTCGAAATACAGCACCTGAAACCTTCGTAAACTACTGGTGAAACCGAATGAAGTGAATCGTTGTGCGTTGTCATTACCGCCAATCGATTGAATTTGCTATGGATTGTTATCTGTTGCTCATTCAATCCATCAGGCCAAAGTTCAAGATTTCCTCCATATTCTTCTTTCCAATCCGTAGTGATGTAAAACAGCAAATTCAATACACGCCATAGCTGACGGTCCTTGTCGTGCGAATTGTCCAGATGCGGATTCAGGAATTGCTTGTGTCCCATCATGGAAATCCCTCCTGCATACAGATTATCATCAGGCAGGGCATTCCCTATCTCGCATATTTGACTGATCAGCTCAACAATGCTCTTGTCTTGGAACGCATAAATAATTTCCTCCAGGAGGGCGTCATATTTATTCATCTGGGCCGCAATATATTTATCTTCACGGATGCTTTTCTTCAAGACCATATCTTCCGGTTTTGGAAAAACTGCGTGCATATCCTTGACTATTTCCTCGGGCAGAAGATTGTCAATATAGAAATATCCGATTTTATCCTTGGAAGCTTCAAATTGTTGTCGGAGTGCATCTTTCTGACTTTCAATCCTTTTAAAAATAAGGGCAGCCAATTCAATTCTTTTCATAAAATTCAGTTATTATGGATAAATATATTTTACTTTGTAAAGATATTATAAAATCAGCGTTTTTAAATGATTTCGATCCTTATTCCCACCTACAATTATAACACGTTGCCCTTGGTAAAAGAACTGCATTCGCAGGCAGTTGCCGAGGAAATCCAATTTGAAATAATTGTATTGGACGATGCCTCGCAAAACACTGATGCGATTAAAGATAATTTTAAGATCAATGAATTAAGCCACAGCTCTTTTGAAAGGAATGCTGAAAATTTGGGAAGAGGCCCCAACTTGAACAAACTGGTTCGAAAAGCACGTCATGAATGGCTTCTGATAATGGACTGTGATACTTTTCCAGGCAATGCATTCTTCCTCAGGAAATACATTGACGCTATTGCCAAGGAATCGGACGTAGTATTTGGAGGCATTGCCTATCATCGTGAAATTCCGGAAAGCGACGAATTGTTCAGATGGGTCTACGGCAGGAAAAGAGAAGCTGTCGATGTAAAAACACGACTAAGAAATCCCTACCAAAATGTTCTTACGTCAAATATCCTGGTTGCTAAAAAAGTACTTGAAAAATTTCCGTTTCCTGAATTCATTACTACTTACGGATTTGAAGATCTTGTATTCGTATTAAAATTAAAAGAGCACAACATTCAAGTTCATCATATTGACAATGCTGCATTTCATTTGAATCTAGAAAAGTCAGTGGTTTTCTTGAACAAGTACAACTCCTCCCTTAAAAATTTAAAGTACCTGTTGGACAACAAGATCATAGAGGCGGATGCCACGCCCCTTTCCAAACTTTACAATTCCCTGCAAAAAATGAAATTGCTTTTCCTTGTTTCAATTGTCTTCAGGATCGCAAAAAAACAGATCGTAAGGAATCTTGTTTCAACAAGGCCTTCGCTCCTTTTATTTGACTTTTACAAGCTGGGGTATCTTGATGCATTGAGCAGGACTACCTGACATCCTTTTGAACGGATTCAAACAGCAGTTTCCATTTATCCATTATAGCATCCAGCTTGTATTGCTGCCTATTTTCAGCTCCATTCCGTCCTAATTTTTTTCTCAGATCTGGATTACCCATAAGTTCCAATAATTTTACTGCAAATGAATCCTTGTCACCATCCTCTACCAGGAAACCATCAACAGTATTGGTTACAATTGATCTTGGCCCCACGGGACAATCGTAGGCAATGATAGGAAGACCACACGCCATTGCTTCAATCAAGACCATGGGAAAACCTTCAAACCTGGAGGTCATTGCGTAAATTGATGCCCGATGGTATTTTTCTACAATATTGGAAACAGGCAAATGAAAATTGACGCTCTGCTCTATGTTTAATTCTCTTGCCAATCCAGGCAAGTCAGTTCCTGCATCAGGTTCTCCATAAATATCCAGTTCCCAATCGGGATTGACTTTTATAACTTCTTTCCAGATTTCCAAAAGCCTGTCCAATCCCTTTTCATAGGAGTGTCTGGCCACTGCAATTACCTTCTTGGTGTCTAAAGAGTTAGCTTTGGCAGTTTCAATCCACAACGGATTGGGAAGCACTGCACCATTTTTCACATCCCATTCGGATAGGTTTTCTTTTGATAGTGCCACGAATAGATCAAACCTCCTGGCTCCGGCATTTCTTATGAAATCTGAAATCTTGAAAACGATCTTTTGAAAAATGCTTTTTATTTGTTTTTCCTGATTGGATCTTGAACCGTGGGCTTCAAAAATAACAGGTATGGTCGTTTTTATCAGAAATGGGATCAAATAAGCCTTGAATCCGTTATCTGAAACAACGATGCAGTCAGGATTGATCGCCTCTATTTTTTCTTGCAGCTCCCGCTTGTATTGAAAAAGGAATCTTATCTTTTGGCGACTGTATTTGATGTCGTGCAGGGCAATCTTTTTGTTGAATTCATAGAACAATGGAGAGTTGCCATCGTTTTGGGTCAGGATTGTGATTTCATAATTCCACTTCTTGATGCAATAATCCGTTTTTACAGAAAGTACCCTCGAGACTCCTCCTGCATTATTGATTTTAGGAACTATGTAAAGCAACTTCATTTCTTGGATGCTAGGAATTCATCATAATCCCGGATATAATCCGCCTCATCAAAAACATCTTCGGCAATCACCAGGCAAACGGAACCTGATGAAAAGTTTTCCAATTCCCTCCACAAGCCGGTCGGGATGTGCAATCCTATGTTGGGCTTGTTGAGCAGGAAACTTTTCTTGGTTGTACCGTCGTCCACAATTACTTCAAAGCTTCCGCTCAAGGCTATTATCAGCTGATTTTGGTTGATATGGGAATGGCCTCCCCTGGCAGAAGTGCTTGGAACATCAAAAAGATAATAGACCCTCTTGAAACTGAAAGGAATATATTCTTCCTGGATAAAGGCCAGGTTTCCCCTGGAATCTTCTATCACGGGGAGCTTTATTAATTGTATGTCGTCAGTTTTTGTCATTGTAGTTGGTATTTGGTTGCAACAAGTCAAGCCATTGCCTTCCGATAATTTCCATTGAAAATTTCTGGACGCTATTACTTGCATTCTGCTTGCATATCTGATATAATTCCTGGTCCTCGATCATTAAATTCATTGCTTCTGCAAGCTTTTCCGTATTCTGATCTTCCACCAATATCCCATTTTTCTTGTGCTGGATAATTTCGCTAGGTCCTGTAAAACAATCAAAGGAAACAACCGGAGTTCCCGTGGCCAGGCTTTCGATCAGTACATTCGGAAAACCTTCATTCTTGCTGGACAACACTGAAAAGAGGGCATTTTTTTGATAGGGAAATGGATTTTCCTGATGTCCTTTAAAAATGACTTTATCAACTAATTGCTTCGTCTGTACCAATTGTTCAAGCTCCTTCATCAAGATTCCATCTCCCAAGATTATCAATTTTATGTTTTTTGCCACCAGGATCGATCTTGAATAGACCTCAATTAGCTTGTCAAATTGCTTGACGTCATCATTCATCCTTCCAACTGCCACAATAAAGTCATTTTCTTCAGGAACAAACTGTCCGCTCAAATTCTTTATCTTTTCAAGATCAAAAGGATTGTGGATGGTTCTCACGGGATTGCCAAGTCTTACTTTTATACTATTTTGGATCGCCTTGCTAACGGTTACAATTTTCGCATTACGGTAGATCAATCGGGCTATGAAATTATTCTTGGGAATATAGTACTCAATGATGCCGCTATGGACCGTATAAACTTTCGGACAATTATAAGCAAGATGGGCAATCAGGAATTCTTGTATGGCATTCACTCGATAGCGAAAATCAACAACACAATCAAATTGCTGCTTCCTGATGTATTTTCGCAGTGCTTGTACTTTCTTCAATTTATCCAGGACAGTAACATTGGGCATCTTTCCCAGGCTATGCAATTCTCCTGCGTAAGCATAGGCAACCCGGTCATAAATAATAATATTGTGGACATTTATTCCGTTTGCAGAAAAGAATTCCGACAAGGTGGCATGCACTTTTTCCGCTCCTCCTCCTGCCAGGCAATCTCCTACCAACGCAATTTTATAGCCACTATTTTTTTTATCCATTATGGAATACTATTTTCGTAACAAATATAGAATACTTAACTGAATTTATGCATAACAATCCCCTAGTAACTATTGTCTGCCTGTGTTACAACCATGGTAAATTCATCGTTGAAGCCCTGGATTCCGTCTTGAATCAGACCTACCAGAACATTCAATTGATCATCGTTGACGATTGCAGTACGGACAATTCAGTTCAGGTGATTGAAGATTGGCGGACCATGCATCCCGAAGTTCCTTTTCTGGCCAATAAAAAAAACATGGGCAACACGAAATCATTCAACCAAGCCTTGCAATTGGCCAAAGGAGACTATATTATCGATCTGGCTGCCGATGATTACCTGGTTGAAAATTGTGTGGAATTGCAACTTCATAAATTCAAGACGAGCCTTTATCCGAATCTTGGCATCGTTTACGGAAACATAGAACTGGTGGATGAAAATGATGCGCATATTGCCTACTTTTTTAGTGTTGACAACAACAAGAAGAGGATAAAACCTGAACCTGTCGGGGACATCTATACCGGGCTTTTGAATTTGGAAAACAATGTATGCTCCGTATCTTCAATGGTAAAAAGGGAACTTTACGATAGGTTTGAAGGCTACAATGAACATCTGGCTTATGAAGATTATGATTTTTGGCTGAAAGCGGCACGGCTTTATAATTTCGACTTTATTGATGCCATTCTTGTCAAAAAGAGGGAACTTCGAAGTTCGCTGGGTGCCCATAGATTTAAAAGATTCAATAAAAAAACAAGATATTTTAACTTTTCCACTTATCAGATTGTCTTGAATGCCTTAAAGCTAAACCAATCCAAGTCAGAAAACAAAGCAATCTTAAAACGAATACATTTTGAAATGTGGGTCTGCCTTAGAACAATAGATCCCATACTTTTAGTGCGGTATGTTTTATTGGAAATGAAAATTCGGATGATGTTGTTAAAAGGCTGAACCTTGAATTTATAAGATCAATCACCTCCTGAACTTGCTCTTTATTTTTAAGTAATACGACAAGATCCCGATCCTCTTGTCTAATTCCTTATACGAAAAGACAACTGAGATACAACTCAAGATCCCCAATGGAATATAGGCATAGGGATATTCCACGACAAAAACTACCAGACAGGCAAGGGAGCCCATTAGTACCGATTTTAATATAATGGAAAATGTTTCTTTCCTTATACTGAAGCCGAATTTCCTTCGAACTATATTGAATACATAAAATCCATAAACCGTATAATTGACAAGCATCGCAACACCAATTCCTATCAAGCCCCAAAGATGATACAGCAGGATGGTAAGCGCAACGTTCATAAAATCGCCCAATACTTCCTGCTTGAAGTAGAGCCTGTTTTCGCCTTTTGCCAAAATGATGTAGGCCAGGGGCCAGACAATTGCCTTTATGATGATCGCCAGCAACGCCGCTTTCAGGATAAAGACAACGGGAAGGAATTCTTTCGTATACAAGACCCGGATGATGATCGGAGCCAGAAAATAAAACAGCAAGATGCAGGGCGTTATGAGCAGCATCGCAATTTCTATCTGATCGTTCACGAGCTCCCTCATTTTCTTATTGTCGTGTCGGATTGCCGTCAGCCTCGGGTAAAAATCAGCTCCCATCGCATTGAAAATCATTCCCACGTAGGAAATCAAGAGTACCGAACTCACCACATACAAACCCAGAACCCCCGTATCGGATGCTTCAAGTTGCAGGTAAAGCTTGATCAAATAGTTACAAATCTGTCCGAAAATAACATTTATGGAAAGCAGGAAGCCAAGCTTTATCAGGCCTTTTCCTTTCTCGAAAGTTTCGGAGAGGGAAAGTGCTATTTTTTTCGTGGTGATGTTTCTTGAATAGTACCAATTCACGACAAAGTTCAAGACGGCAGTCAGAAGGATGACGGGTATGATGCCGTCCATCCTGAAAAAATAATAGATCGGAATAGAAATCAAAGTCAGCAGTATCGAGAAAACCACGCTGGACACGGCAATTGCCTTCATTGACCGGGTTCCCTGCAAGATCGCCATCTTGTTGGTGGCCTGGCTCGAGAAGATAAAGTTTGCTGACAGGACAATGAACCATAGGTAATGTTCGGAAGTTCCAAATGTCCATTGGCTTAGCATTTTTGAAAATGCAATGGTCAGTACAACACCAAGCAAGCCTACTGCAATCGACCATCTCTTGAGCACCAGCAAGCCTTCTGCAAACTTCTGGTCGTCTTGTTGGGAATAAGCGATGGAAACCTGCCTTACGCCACTGATATTGATTCCAAAACCTGAAACTGCGGTAATGATTCCGATTGTATTATTGAGGAGTCCGGCAACCCCGACGCCAACCGGACCCAGAAAAACAGCCACAAATTTTGAACCTGCAATGCCTATGAGTATCTTCAAGGCTTGTGAAAATCCAAATAGGCCCGTAGCCTTCAGAATGGTCTTGTGTGAGTTTTCTTGTCCTGTTTCTTGCATATCAGTCAATATTACAACCAAATGATCGGAACTGTTCTTTAAATCTTCCTACCCATTTCTGCCATTCTTCTTTTTGAGCCAAAGGCTGATTGGCTTTTTCAAGGACAGCTGCAATTTTTGGCTCATCCAGATCCTTTGGGAAGTTTTCCATTGCATCCAGTCCATTATTATACCAGGCTTCATTCAAAACCCTGTTCAATTCAAACATATCCAGATGGATCCCTTCATAATTCTTATGCTGGTTGGTTGCGGAAGACAGAAAACCTGTCCTGGCTACCTCTACATTCGTCCTTGCAAAATGCATGGCCTTGTTTTTATGATAATAGTTTACCGCATTGAACAATTGCAAATGTTCATCGACACTGTTCTTATGATCCTTCCATAAATTCAAAAAGTACTCCTTCTTGAAGATGACCCCGGCAACACTGTAAATGGTGTAATACTTTAAAAAGCGTTCCTTGCTGTAAATTCTTAGGAAAGTCAACATTGCCCTGCTCTTCCATCGATCCATCCTAAAGATGAGTCTGAACAGCAAAGGATTTGAAGTAAAGAGTTGAGGCTTGTAGATGCTTAAGAAATCCGTTTTCTCTGTAAGCCTGCTTTCTACAAGTTTGTCGTTCCCCAACCAGAATAATTTTAAAAAGAATATTCTCTTGGACGTTAAAAATGCCTGGGTGGCATCCAGGTTTATTTTTTGGATAAGCCAGATGTCGTCTTCCAACAGCAGGAAGTAATCCGTTGCATTTTGAGCTTCTTCCATCCACAGGTTTATGGGAATATCTGCTTTGGGAACATTTCCAGAATAGGAAGCACCCTCCGCTATCTTGGCTGACTTTTCATTGTAGAATTCCGATTTGTAGATTTGTATGCCCGGATAGTTCTCCTTTAAGCGTTCCAGGTATTTTTCAGGAGTTCCGTCATCCAGGATCTTGATCGTAAAATCAGAATCTACCACATTCTTGTAGATACTTTGAATGCACCTGTCCAGATAATAAGGCCTGTTGAACGATTTGATGATTATGTCCATTGATTCAGCATTTTAACAACCAAATCAATCTCGTCTTCCGTCATTACGGGACTTATGGGCAGGCTCAAGACTTCATCGTGCATCTTTTCGGTGATCGGAAAAGACAGATGATGGAATTGCGGCAAGGCTTTTTGCCTGTGCGGTGCTATCGGATAATGAATCTGGGTCTGAATGCCGTTTTCGGACAAATATCTTTGCAATCCGTCCCTGTTTTCCGTCCTGATCACAAACAGATGAAAAATATGATTTTCCGATCCATCGTAAAAAGGCAGGACAATCTTGCTGTTTATTATTTCGGATAGATAGCGTCTGGCAATCTTTCTCCTGATGGCATTTTCCTTGTCGAGAGAAGGCAATTTCACGCTTAAAAAAGAAGCCTGTATTTCATCCAGGCGGGAATTTACACCTGCAAAATCATTATGATATTTTGTTTCAGAACCATAATTGCGGAGTGAAAAAATCATCCTGGCAAGATCATCGTCATTGGTCGTCACTGCACCCGCATCACCAAGAGCCCCCAGGTTTTTTCCCGGATAGAAACTGAAACCCGCGGCATAACTCAAATTTCCGGCTTTTTTTTCTTCCATCTGCCCGCTTCCAGCTCCCATCTTGCAACCGTGTGCCTGCGCTGCATCTTCAACAACCAATAAATCATTTTCTGCTGCGATAGTATTTATAGTCTCCATATCAGCCAATTGACCATAAAGATGAACAGCGAGGATTGCCTTTGTCCTTGGTGTGATGGCTTTGGAAATCCCATCGGGATCCATATTGAAGGTTTGCTCGTCTGGCTCGACCAAAACCGGAACCAAGTCGGCTTGAAGGATGGCCAATAGGGATGCGATATAGGTGTTGGCTGCCACGATGACTTCATCGCCTTTCCGCAGTTTTCCCAGTTGTATTGCTGCTTTAAAAATCAAGACCAGGGCATCAAGTCCATTTCCGACACCGATGCAGTGCCTGGTTCCGCAATATCCGGCAAACTCCTTCTCAAAAGCTTTCACACCATCTCCAAGGATATACCAGCCTCTGTCCAGAAATGATCTGAATTTTTCCTGGAGGGCTTCCTCATGTTGCAGGTTTACCTTGTGCAGGTCTAGAAACTTTATCATATTGCAAGCGAATAAAAATCCTGATTGTAGACCGAACATCCCAGCTCTTCCTTCTGCTTCAACAAGCCTGGATTATAACCTTTCTCGTTGTTTTCGGTCACGGTTCCCATGTCAAAATAGGAAACTTTATCTTTGAACTCGGTTATCAAATTTATGAATAGGAAATCCAACGCCCTTAGCTTTTCACCTTGGGTGGTTGTGGCTCCATATTGTGATTTCACTACGTTTCCGAAATGAAAAAGCGTGATTCCGGCAACAATCTCATCCTCAAGATAGGCATTGTATTGGATGATGTTCTCCGGAAACTTTTCAGCCAATGATTGAATTTCCTCTTTTGTATGCACCGGATTGGTATTGTGCTTCTCCTTCAAGCGTGGAACCAGTACCTTGTCCCAAAAAGAGGCCAGCGAGGTTTCCTTTCTCATTTCAATATCCGACTCCGAAATGCGCCTGAAATGCTTCATCTTGCTTTTGGATATCCTAAAGTCTGAAGCGAAGTCTATCGCCAGATTCAAGTCCTTCCTGTACAGTACCGCATTTTTTCGAAACAGGAAATAATCCATTTCAAGTGAAGATTGCTTTCCGTAGATGCTAATGATGGGCTTGTAGAAAAGATTTTGGATTTTGTTTTCCTTTAAAAACAAGACAAGATTGGTAAAAACAACCTCCACTTCATCAGCATTCAGCTTCCCGTCATACACCAAGCCGCCATACGTGAGGCCCTGATGTGAGAAAAGATCATCCCCGACCCGGTTGGCAGGCAATACGGCGACCCATTTCTGATCCTCTTCCACGATCAATGAAAAGTCCTGGAAACGGTCCTTGTGGTATTCCATAAAATCCCTATGGAACAGGAAGGTAGCATTCTTGGCCTTGCCGATAAAACCATTCCAGGCTTCAAAATCTCTTGGTTCGTAAGGTCTGACGGTGTAGTTTTTCACATTCAAAATTTAAACATCGGAAAATTACTGATTTTTGACTAATAAAACTGAAAGTGGCGGTTCAAAATTCGATTTCTTACCAATCTTCGGTTTGCAAATTATTACTATCTTTAAAATCTTAAAAATAAATCACTTTTAGTGAAACTGAAATTACAACATATTTATTGCCTTGTTTTCGTTGTGACAGCCTGCAAGACATTTGCCCAGGATGTATCCCTGTACCAGCAATTCAACGGAAGATATGATTTTACGGCAGTTGGAAATACACTCAATCCTGCCGAAAACAACACGGCATCCAATTGCAATATTTTCAATACCTCATCGGAAAACCTGGTGTTATCAGCTGGAGATGTGGTCGAAAAAGCCTTCTTGTATTGGGCGGGTTCGGGAACGGGCGATCTTGAAGTAAAATTGAACGGCGCAACTGTCAATTCGCAGAGGACTTTTCCCCTTTTTAAAAACAACCTCAACTATTTTTGTGCCTTCGCCGATGTTACGACGCTGGTAAAAAACACAGGTGCCGGAAATTATACACTTTCAGAATTTGACCTGGCAAGCATTGTAGGAGCGGGTTCCGGCTACTGCAACAACCGGACGAATTTTGGCGGATGGGCAATCGTAGTGATCTTTAAGAACGACAACCTGCCTTTGAACCAGCTCAATGTTTACGATGGCCTGCAGGGCGTTTCAAATACCGAGACCAATTTGACCTTGACCTTGAACGACCTGAATGTTGTAGACAATACCGGGGCAAAAATTGGATTCGTGGCCTGGGAAGGCGACAGGGATCTGGCAAATGAAGAAAACCTGACTTTCAACGGATACGACTTGTTCAATGAATTGAATCCCATCAACAGCGTCTTCAACGGAACGAACAGTTATACCGGATCCGAAGAAATGTTCAATATGGACCTGGATGTTTTCAATATTGAGGAATTCATTCAGATTGGGAACCCGACCGCAACCATCGAATTGACTTCGCTCCAGGATTTTGTGATGATCAGTACCGTTATTTCCAAGCTCAACAACCAGCTTCCGGATGCCACGATTGAACTACATTCTGCCAATAATGAATGCTTTTCGAGAAGGGTGATCGTAGATTATACCGTGGGCAATTTCAACAGCACCGATGTACTTCCTGCCGGCATTCCCATTGGCATCTATGCAAATGACCTCTATATCGAATACGATGAAACCACGCTTCCGATTCCTGCCGGCGAAAGCCAGAACAAAACTATCACGCTCAATATTCCTGAAAGCATTCCGAATGATTTTGTATTGACTTTCAAGGTTGACAATTATGAAAATGGCGAAGGAATACAGAAAGAATTGGATGAAGACAACAATATTTCGAATACCCTTGAAGTTTCACTTTTGGGAAGTGTTGCCTTCAATTCCCTTGAAGACATTACCATCTGCAATGAGGGTCTGGGAAAAACCCCTTTTGATTTCTGGGATTATATAGCGGCCGTGAAAACAAATCCTGCAGACATGGTGAGTTTTTATACCAGTTTTCAAGACGCCTTGATCAAGGTCAATGCCATTGCTGATCCGGCAAATCATATTGCACAGGCCAATCCCGAAGAAATTTTTGTGAGGATTGAAAATGATAAATGCTATCTGACAACTTCTTTCCTTTTGAAAACCAGAAACTGTCCGCCAAAGGTGTACAATTATGTTTCAGCCAATAATGATGGAAATAATGACACCTTCTTTGTGGAAGGCTTGCGCGATGTCTTTGTCAACTTCCAACTTCAGATTTACAACCGATGGGGAGCCTTGGTGTGGACCGGAAATAACAATACCGAAGACTGGTACGGCTTTTCAAACGAGGGAACCCGGATTTCAGGGGATAAACTAATCGAAGGAACCTACTATTATGTCCTGGATCTAAATGACCCCGACTATCCAAATGTGCTGACTGGTTTTATCCACATGACCAGATAAATTTAACCTTCCAAGACAACACTATAGCTTATAGCAAACTTAAATGCTTCATCGGGCAAATGGCCTTTTTACTTTTTTTCCAAAGCAGGAAGGTACCACTTGAATTTCACGGCCATCAATCGTATCACGATCATTACCAAGGAAGTGATAAGGTACAACACATCCTGATTCAGGTTCAATCCTCTCAGGCTAAAGAACAAGATTCCACCGATGATGCAAATCGTGGCATAGATTTCCCTTCGGAAAATTACCGGGATGTCATTGCATAAAATATCCCTGATGACACCTCCAAAACAGGCTGTCATCGTTCCAAGGGCAATACAGATCACAGGATCGAGACCAACATTGATTCCTTTTTCCAAGCCTATCAAAGTAAAGACGCCCAATCCGATCGTATCAAACAAAAACAGGGATGTCCTCAATCGGTCCAATTTTTTTCTGAAAATAACCGCCAGGAAAAAACCCACCGTGATCAAGTACACATAATTCAAATCCTGCATCCAGCCTACCGGAGTCCTTCCAATCATGATGTCGCGCAAGGTTCCGCCTCCCACGGCCGTCACAAAGGCAATTATGAAAACCCCGAACGGATCGAGTTTCTTGTTCATTGCAGTCAAGGCCCCAGACATTGCGAAAGCCATTGTACCGATTATGTCGAGCAGATAGAATATTGACATTTTAGATTTGGGATGAAGATTTGAACGAATTCAATCGCTTAGATTTTGAAATTTGGAATTTGGTCTTTGTCTTTTGGAATTTGTCTTTTGGAATTTGAAATTTCAATTTGCAATTTCCCCTCCTACATACTCTGTGTATAATAATTATAATCCTTTAAAACCGTCTTGATAAAGTCCGAATCGTTTCCTGATTGGTTTTTTATTCCTGTAACGGCTTCAATTTTGGATTTCAATTTCCTTATGATCTCGTGATCGTTGTGCTTTTTGGCCCTTTGGAAATTATCCTTTATGATGCGGACATCATTATCCGACAGTTTTATTACCGAAGGATAAATGGGGACGTAATCTTCATTTATATCTTCCAGGATGGTGCTGTTTATCGAGATATCGTTCTTCAAGCTGATGATTGCAGTTCCTGCTGCCATATCGCCAAGGCGTTGTGATTTCTCACTGACTACAATCGAGATGAAGCCTGCAGTTCCAAAACTTGCAAGTATGTCGACAATCCTGAAAAGCCACCTGATGAAATAATCTCCAAAACTGGCCTGGTAGCCGTCAATTTTCACGACCTTGATTTTCAACAGACGTTTGCCCAGGGTCTGCCCTTCAAAAAGGCTTTCCCAGAAAATGGAATAAAAAGTAACCGGAACAAAAAGAACAATCGTTATGGCTGCAGCCGACCAAGGGTCCATTTTCCCCATGGCATCGCCCAACCCGGAATAATTCAAAAACATTACAACCAGGATAAAATAGGCTATCAGGATCAACAAATCGGTTCCAAATGCCAGTATCCTCTGGCCAATTGTGGCAGCCGTGAAATTAATCCTTACATTTTGTGTAGTATTTATAGATAATTCTGACATATTTTATATTTTAGCCTTTAATGAGAGAAGTTGCCTTCATAAAACAAAATAAAGAAAAATGGCTTGAATTTGAACAGGCTATTTTCGGTAAAGCTAAAAAAAATCCTGATGAAATGGCTGGTTTGTACATACATTTAATCAACGATTTGTCCTATGCACAATCCTATTATCCTAAAAGCAAGACGGTTGTCTACTTGAATTATCTGGCTTCACAAATCTACCAAAAAATCTACAAGACCAAAAGGCAGGAATCCAATCGCATTGTTTATTTTTTTTCCACCGAGATCCCTTTGTTGATTTATCAGTATAAAAGATATGTATTGTATGCCTTCCTGTTGTTTTTCCTCTTTGTAGGCATGGGCGTGCTCTCTGCAAGATACGATGACGGGCTTGCTAGGCTGATCATGGGAGATGCCTATGTCAACCAGACCCTCGAGAACATAAAAGGAGGAGATCCTGTGGCCATTTATAAGAGTGGCAGCAATTGGGGCGGATTTATTGGCATAACAATGAACAACCTGCGGGTGGGTGCCATTTGTTTCCTCTTTGGAATTTTTGGCGGAGTGGGTACTTTTTACATCTTGCTGCGAAATTGCATGATGCTGGGCGCCTTTCAATATTTTTTTTACCAGGAAGGCGTTTTCTGGGAAAGCGTCCAGGGAATCTGGCTTCACGGGTCGATGGAGATTTTTGCCATCGTGATAGAATCGGCTGCAGGGCTCTTATTGGGTGCTTCCATCCTTTTCCCGAAAACCTATTCGAGATTTACCTCTTTTAAAATGGGAATGAGGAATGGCCTTAAGATTTACCTGAGTACGATTCCGTTTACCATTGCGGCAGGCTTCATAGAAGGCTTTGTAACGAGATATTCTCTAGAAATGCCCAATTGGCTGAATGTGTTCATCATACTTTCCACCTTGTCGTTGATTTCGTTCTACTATCTGGTTTTACCCTTCATGGTCGCCAAGAAATTAAAATCCCAAAACATCATTCCATCCCTTGACTAAATTATTCTACATACTGCTGCTTCTTTTCTGTATTGCGTCTCATGGCCAGGATACTTTGGCCAAAGCCGGGGAAAAAAGTATGGTCTATACTGAAAAGGACATTAAAATTGACTCCTCCAAAGTAGAGGAACTTCAGTTTGAACCTTCCTTCAAGGAAAAATATGATTCGGATGATTTTGTCTATGAGGAGAAATCCAAGGAACAGAACATCTGGGACCGGTTCAAAGAATGGCTTGCGACTTTATTCCAGGGGTTATTCGGACTCGCAAACAACGAAGCGGCAATGGGAGTAGTTGTTATTGTGATGAGGGTGATTGCCGTATTGCTTATCCTGTTCGTGGTTTATCTGATTGTGAAAGCACTGCTGAACAAGGAAGGCAAATGGATCTTCGGAAAAAACTCCGACAGGAGGCTGATCAATTATGATGAGATAGAGCGAAACCTCCATTTGATTGATTTCGAGAAATTAATCAAGCAGAGCATCCAATCGGGCGAGAAACGATTGAGCATCCGCTACTATTACTTGTGGCTGCTGAAAAAAATGTCGGAGAAACAGATCATCGAATGGGATGCCGAAAAAACCAATTCGGATTATCTGTATGAGATAAAAAGCGAAAACTTCAAGAAGGATTTTGCCTACCTCTCCTATCTGTACAATTACATCTGGTACGGCGAATTCGAACTGGATGAAGCAACCTTTGAAAAGGCAAGGAAAGCATTCGAGAAATCAATCCAATCTGTGTACTAATGGACAAATCACTCAAACTATATATCGCTTTCTTGGTGCTGCTGTTGTCGGTGATTGTCATTATTGACCTCAATGCTCCAAAACCCATCAACTGGGATCAGACGTATTCCCTGAAGGACAAGATTCCGTTTGGAATGTACGTTTTCAATGAGGAAGCAGATGCATTGTTGAAAAACAGGACGATCCAAAAGATCAACGTGACGCCATACGAATACCTGGAACCGCTTTACGACTATGATTCCTTGGTGAATACCTATACCAAGAAAGGTACCTTTCTTATAATCAACGGCTTTTCAGTGTTGGATGCACAATCCATCACGGAACTGTTTTATTTTGCCGATCACGGAAATGATGTCTTCATAAGCATGAAATCGTTCCCGGATCAGTTGCTGGACAGCTTGAAAGTCACCATCGGAACTGATTTTGAATACACCGACAAATCCAAAGTATGGCTGGCAAACAAGACATTGGGAAAAGAAAAATACCATCTCAAGGAAGGAACAGGAAATACCTATTTTTCTAAGATTGACACCTTGAACACTACTGTCCTGGGCTATCAAGGCAATAAGGATAAAAAGATAAACTTCATCAAGGTTCCTTACAAGAATGGAAATTTCTACCTGCATTCGCAACCTGCGGCTTTTACAAATTTTCACCTTCTGAAAGACAATCATTATCAATATGCTGGCAAAGTATTGTCGTATGTTCCAAAGGGAAATGTATATTGGTACACCAAGGACATCAGCGGAAACAGCATTTCCCAATCGCCTTTGCGCTTTATCTTCAGTGAACCTGCCTTGAGGGCCGCCTGGTATTTATTCCTCTTGGGATTTGTTGTCTTTATTATTTTTAATGCAAAAAGAAAGCAAAGGGTGGTTCCTATCATAAAACCTTTAGAGAATACAACCATTGATTTTACAAAAACAATCGGAAATCTATATTTCCAGGAAGGCAACCACGATAACATAATGGACAAGAAGATCATCTATTTCCTGGACAAGATACGTCAGGATTATCTCTTGGATACCAACGTCCTGGATGACCAGTTCATTAAAAAATTACAGTTGAAGACAGGAAAAAAAATCGAGGACATCCAAAGGGTCGTCTACCTCATCAATCATCATCGAAAAGGAAATTTTGAAAGCGTGGAAAGCGATTTGACAGAACTTAACAGCATAATTGAAAAAATAACCAACTAATGGAAAATACAGAAAGCAACAATACTCCGGAAAACGAAAATGTAAATTTCGAATCAAGATTGGACTTGAGCAGATTGCAGGAAAGCATCGTTGCCATCAAGGCCGAATTGGGTTCGGTTATCGTCGGGCAGGAAAAAATGATCGACCAGCTATTGGTTGCATTCCTGTCAAACGGGCACGTCTTATTGGAAGGAGTCCCTGGGGTGGCCAAAACCATCACGGCAAAATTATTGGCGAAGACCTTGCAGATCGGCTTCAGCAGGATCCAATTCACGCCTGATTTGATGCCATCGGATATTTTGGGAACTTCCGTTTTTGATCTGAAGAAATCGGAATTTGAATTCAAGAAGGGACCGATCTTCTCCAATCTGATCTTGATTGACGAGATCAACCGTGCTCCTGCCAAGACGCAGGCGGCCCTGTTTGAAGTAATGGAGGAACGCCAGATCACAATTGACGGGGCTACTTACATTCTGGACACGCCGTTCCTGGTAATTGCAACCCAGAACCCGATTGAGCAGGAAGGAACGTATCGCTTGCCGGAAGCACAGCTCGATCGTTTCCTGTTCAAGATTTCTATCGATTATCCGAAATTATCCGAGGAGATAATGATCATCCAAAGGGAACATCTTTTGCAGGACCAGGGAAAATTACAGAACATAAGAACCTTGCTTTCTGCAGACGAAATCAAGCATTACCAATCGCTTGTAAAACAAATCGTGGTGGAACAGAATCTATTGGAATACATTGCCAAGATCGTGATCAATACCAGGGAAAATGCATTTTTGTATCTGGGTGCCTCGCCTCGTGCTTCGATTGCCATCTTGAATGCCTCAAAAGGCTTTGCTGCCATTCGTGGTCGTGATTTTGTAACCCCGGAAGACATCAAGGAAGCGGCAATTCCGGTGTTGCAGCACAGGGTAATCGTGACGCCGGAGCGTGAGATGGAAGGCATTACAAGCGTGGAAATCATCAAACAAATATTGGAATCCGTTGAAATTCCGAGATAAAAAAACCTGATCCTTTGAAGCTTATCAAAAAACTGTATATCAATAATTTCTTCTTCTATGTGCTGTTGGGCATCATAGCGCTATTCGCCCTTGCCTTTATGTTTCCGGCATTGTATCAGGCAACTTGGTATTTGTTTTTGATCGTGATGACGTTCCTGTCCTTGGATATCATGATCATGTTCTGGGCTAAAACCGGAATAGAAGCCACCAGGATCACACCTGAAAAATTATCGAATGGAGATGAAAACCCAATCAATGTAAGCATCAAGAACTATTATTCTTTCGGAATTTCCGCCAAGATAATTGACGAGATCCCGTTTCAATTCCAGATCCGGAATTTTGAAATCATCCGGAAGGTCAAGGCTTCTTCGCAAGATGAAATCAATTATTACCTGCGTCCGACAGAACGTGGCGAATACTCCTTTGGGAATCTGAACATCTACGTTTCTTCCCCTTTGAGATTGATTTCCCGAAGATTTACATTCAACAAGGACCAGATGGTACCTACCTATCCTTCGTATATTCAATTGCGCAAATACGATCTGATGGCATTCTCCAACAACCTTTTCCAATACGGTGTGAAGAAAATCAGGAGGATCGGTCATACGATGGAATTCGAGCAGATCAAGGAATATGTCCAGGGAGATGACATCCGGACGCTGAATTGGAAGGCAACGGCCAAGAAGAATGCCTTGATGGTCAACCAATTCCAGGACGAGAAATCACAGTCGGTTTATATGGCGATTGACAAGGGCCGATTGATGAAAATGCCTTTCAATAAGCTAAGCTTGCTGGATTATGCCATCAATGCCACCTTGGTCCTATCGAATATCATCCTGAAAAAGCAGGACAAGGCAGGAATGTTTGCCTTCTCTAAAAAGGTTGAAAACCGTGTCGTGGCCGAAAAGCGTTCCTCGCAAATGCAAAAGATCCTGGAAAACCTCTACAATATCAAGACCGACTTCTTTGAAAGCGATTTTTCCCGTCTGTACGTCGACATAAAGAAGAACATCAACCAGAGGAGCCTTATCATCCTTTATACGAATTTTGAAACGATGGACAGTCTGCACCGCCAATTGCCTTATCTGAAAGGAATTGCAAAGAACCATTTGTTGGTCGTGGTCTTCTTTAACAATACGGAACTGAACGAGCTTATCCAGAAGAAAGCGGAAAACATCCAGGAAGTTTACGACAAGGTCATTGCCGAAAAATTTGCCTTCGAGAAGCGTCTTATCGTGAATGAATTAAAAAAATACGGTATCTACTCGGTGCTGACACAACCCGAAAATCTTACCTTGGACACCATCAACAAATACCTTGAAATCAAGGCAAGAGGCATTCTATAAAACACCAAAAACAACCAGATATGAAAAAACGAATACTCTCCTTTTTACTTTTTATTGGATTAATCGCTCAGAATTTTGCCCAGGGCGAAGACACTACCACCGTGGATATTGCTGCGATTGAAAAATCACTGGTGTATCAGACAGGCAAAATTGAATTCCTAAACGAGCATGCCGTCCTTAATGTTCCCAAAGGATTTAAATTTCTTGATGCGAAGCAGGCCCAATATGTAATGAGGGATTTATGGGGAAACCCTGATGATCCTACACTTTTGGGTGCCTTGGTTCCTGAAAAGAAAGGAGTCCTGGGTAACGACAGCTGGCTGTTTACCATCAATTATGACGGAATGGGATTTGTAAAGGATGACGATGCCAAGGATATGGATTACGACGAGCTTCTTACAGAAATAAAGGAAGACATCAAAACTCAGAATGAGGAAAGAAAAAAACTAGGATTTTCAAGTGCGACGCTTGTAGGCTGGGCGTCCAAGCCTTTTTATGATGAGAATAAAAAAGTACTCCATTGGGCAAAAGAATTCGATTTTGACGACAGCGAAACGAATACCCTAAACTATGACCTCAGGGTTTTGGGCAGGAAAGGGGTTTTTATCCTATCCGCAGTTGCACCCATGGACCAATTGCCGGAAGTGAAAGCCAACATCGGCGAGGTCATTTCAAGCGTTCAATTTTCTGAAGGGAATACCTATTTTGATTTTGATTCAAGTACGGATTCCGTTGCTGCCTGGACAATTGGCGGATTGGTGGCCGGGAAGGTCTTGGCCAAGGTAGGATTCTTTGCAGTACTTGCAAAATTTGGGAAATTCATAGTAGTCGGGCTTATTGCCGCTTTTGCCGGACTAAAGAAGTTTGTTTTTGGGAAAAAGGAAGAGGAAGTAACAATACCACAACTTGAAGAAACTACCGAGGAAACAAATACACGGGACCATTTCTAAAAAATGCAAAGTGCCTCAATGAAAATTGGGGCACTCTTTTTTTATACTTAACTTTGCTGCTCAGAAACCCAGCCACCTTAAAATGAAACAAATTACTTCCCAACAAAATCCCTTTATCAAATCCTTGGTGCTCTTGCAGGAAAAAGCAAAGGCCAGGAAACAATCAGGCACTTTCTTGATTGAAGGAAAGCGTGAAATTGAATTGGCTTTCAAGGGAGGTTATGAGATTGAAACGGTTTTATTTTTACCAGAATTGATTGAGCCGGGTCAGATAGCAAAATTGACAAGCCGGCAGATGGACTTCATTGAAATCAACAAGGAAGTCTATCAGAAATTGGCCTATCGCGATACCACCGAAGGTGTTTTGGCCGTAGCCCGATCAAAATCGTTGGCATTAAACGATTTGAAATTGGGCAAGAATCCATTGATCGTGATTGCCGAAGCTCCGGAAAAGCCGGGCAATATTGGAGCAATACTGAGAACTGCAGATGCCGCCAAGGTTGATGCCGTGATCATTGCCGACCCAAAAGGCGACCTGTTCAATCCGAATATCGTACGTTCGAGCGTCGGATGCCTGTTTACCAACCAGATTGCCACAGGAACGACTGACGAAGTGATTGCCTTTTTAAAAGACAGGAATATCAATTTCTACAGTGCCACCTTGCAGAATTCCACTTCCTATCATACGCAGGATTATACTGCTCCTACCGCCCTGGTTGTGGGAACCGAGGCTACCGGACTCAGCCAGAAATGGCGTGACGAGGCTACACAGAACATCATCATCCCGATGCAGGGCGAAATCGATTCGATGAATGTCTCGGTAGCTGCAGCAATCTTGATTTTTGAAGCGAAAAGGCAAAGGGGGTTTTAGTCAACACAGATTCCACAAATTGCAAGCAAGCGAGATTATCCAAACCATGGACTCCTTTATAAAGAAAAAAAGCCACCCCTTTGCAGGGATGACTTCTTTTCACATAAACAAAAACTACTACACTACTTGATAATAAACTTCTGGCTGTTGCCTTCTCTTGGCTGGATGATGTAGACACCCGAAGACAATTGGGAAACATCCAGATAGGAAGCATTGCTTTTTTGGGCAACTATTCTTCCCGCGATGTCATAGATGATGGCATCTGTTGGTTTGCTTAAATAAAGCATTCCCTGGTTTACCGGATTCGGATAGACCGTGAAAGTATTGTGATCTGGAGTAAATTCTCCCGTTCCCAGAACGTCGTTGTTGATTTTATATACACTGATGGTTGCACTCACTTCATTTGCCATCACGATGAGACCTGTATCATTAGGACTATCCGTTGCATTGATGTAGATGATTCCTTCCGGACCAAGATCACCAATGTTGGCATCTGTTGTAGACCTGTTGTTTTTATAAGAAACAAAAACAGGATTGGCAGGATCTGTAATATTATAGGTCATTACTCCTCCAATTCTTTCCAATGTGATAAAAGAGTAGAACGATTCTCCAATTTTTCCAACCGTTACACCTTCGGGTTCAGGCCCCTTGTTGTCGCTCCTGTTCTTGAAGTTCTTGTTGTCATTGCTTGCATTGAAGATTGCTCCATAAACAGGATCTGCAGCAGTAATCTTTTCGAAATCGTCTCCGCTGTCGTATACCAATTGTTTCGTGGTTGCATTCCAGATACTGAACGAACGCGTACCGAAAACGTGGATTTCTTCAAACTGGCCGTCATTGTCGATATCACCTGACTGATTGGTCACCACCAAACGCCCAAGGTTGCTGTTTTTCTTCAAAAGTGCTGCATTTGGGAAAACCACCGGATCCAAGATATAATCGGCATCGCCTACTTTTGCTTCTTCTTCCAAAGCATCGTATTCACGAACATCACCTTCGTTGGCTGTTACCAAATAAGTTGTTCCTCCAACTGTATAGCTTGCAATTGCATCCGGCATGTACATTCCCTTGATTGGCCAATTTGCCATGAATATCTGGCCGTTCTGATCAGAAGTATCCAGTGTATTTCCTGGCAGGCTGTGGTCTTTTAATCCCAACGGGATAATAGACGTTACTTGATTCGCAGTCAGGTCAATTTCAGCCAGGGCATTGTTTTCCTGCAAGGTAACCCAGGCCTTTGTATTGTCATCCGAAACCGTGATGTATTCTGGTTCGAAATCTTTTGAAACGGTAGCATTTGGTCCGAAAACCCTAACGCCTGCCGCTCTTAAAGTTGCAATCTGCGAATCATAGGCATTGAAGTTGATTGTACTCACATTCGCTTGCGTGATGCTTGAAAGTCCGCCTGAAACATCAATTACGGAGATGCTTCCTTCCGGATCTATCGAATAATCAGCATTTGGTTGCCCTTCGTTTGCGGTCAATACCTTGGTCCCGTCTGGTGTAAAAGTCACCATATCTGGTAAAACTCCTGCTTCAACAACCGTTACGTTTCCGCCATTGATGTCCATGAAGACTACCTTTCCGTTTCCGAAATTGGCACCTTCTACCGTAGCAGCCACGATTCCATTCTTGTAAGCCACACTGGTCGCTCCAATTCCGTAAGCCGACATGTCAACCGCCTGGATTTGCGTGATGGCTTCCGGATTTGAAAAATCAAGGATCATTACCTTTGTGGCAGTAGAGTTCAACACGAACAATCTTTGGGAAACAGGATCGTGCGCCACGATTTCGGCAGAACCACTTGGATCCACTTCATAACTGGCAAGAAAATCGATATCCAAAGTCTCTGAACCTGCTGGTGCAGCGGTTTCATCGTCCAAGATATAAACAACCTTGGTCTTGATGGCTCCCAAAGTGGCTCCGGTTGGATTGCTTAATTCCAAAACAAAAAACGTATCCGCACCACCAACGGCATTGTCAATTACCGGGATATTCAAGGTTACAGGCGTTGCAGAATTTGCTGGAAACGTAACCGTTTGTGCAGCAAATGTATAATCTGTTCCTTCAACTGCAGTACCAATAGTGGCAAGAGGTGTTATCGTTGCCGTTACGGCAGTCGAAGCGGCATTGGAAATTACCACATTTATTGAAGCTGTTCCGGCATTTTCGTTCACAAAAACAAATTCAGAATCAAATGCGATCGATGAAGATATGCTTGGAACATAAGTTCCAGGAGAAGCATATACATTTGAGCCCAAGGATTGTCCTACAAGGTTTGTGGCGGCAGCCCAATTGTTACCATCGTTGCTGTTTCCATTCGGATTCAAAAGCTCCAATGAAGGCCCTGTTCCGTCAGGAGAAGTTGGCCAAGGCGCAACATCATCATAAAAGACTTGCGAAATTACGGCATCAACCGAATTCAAGATCTGCAATAATTCGCCTCCGTTTCCTAAAGCATTGATCGCGGCTTGCGGCATGTCTAAAAAGGATACGCCATAAAAAGCATCAGCACTTGCCTTATCGTTGGCCAACAGGACAACTCCGTTTGCAGCAAGCGTCATTTCTGGAAAAGTAAACACGAAATTAGATTCGTCCTTCACCTTGATTCCACCTAGAGCGATTGGATTGGCCGTATTGTTGTATACTTCCAGGAATTCCAATTGATTGGCATTGTCGGAAGGTGGATTGTACATGATCTCTGTGATCAACAAACCAGACGCAAGCGTGTTGTAGTACAAGTCCTGGCTCGTATAGGCTTCAGCCAATGTATTGTTGGCCAAATCTTTAATATTGTTCACCGTCAGTTTATAGGCTACTCCGGAAGTCAATACATTGTGGGTGATGGTTGCCTTGTTGAGGGCAGCATCATAGACCACGTTGCTGATGGTCAAGGCTGGAGCAAAAGAATAATTGGTCAACAGATTGGCCGAGACAGCCGTCAATTCTTCCGAAAAGATCACTTCGGTCGTAGTCTGGGTTGCCAAAGTTGCAGAAGCAACCGTTGGAGCACTGGCATCTGTATTCGAAATAGTAAAAACTGTGGCATTGAAGGGTAGATCAGGTGTCGTACCATTTGTATGGTCATCTGCAGCAGTATCTTCCAATTGCCATTGGGCCATTGACCCCAATTGTGTCAGGTAGCCATTGATGTCCAGACCAGTCCTTGGTCCGTTGTAGATGGCCATGTCCGTTCCTTCAGTAAGCAACACGGCAGTAGTTCCTGCTGATAGTCCGGAACCTGTTAAGACTCCAAATCCTGAAGCGGAGTTGGAAATGGCAGCAAGCAATGTATCCACTTGTCTGGCATCAGTTGCCGATGTTCCCAGGAAAGCAAACATTGCATCTCCTGAAGCGGATAATCCTCCGGCATTGTTCAAGGTGATTGTTCCTATGGAGGGCGAAATTGCAGCACTCAGGGCATTGATTGAAATTACGGTTCCGGCTGGAACCACTGTTGATGGGGAAGTCCAGATAAAATTGCCTTCGTCGGTTCCGAAACCAGTTCCGTTCCATTCCGAGTCACAAAAACGGATGCTTGTATTCGCCGGAAGGTCCTTGAAGGTTACAAAAGCAACATCATCGTCTCCATCGGCATTGAAGCCAACAAAAGCAATGTCTCCCGGTGCCGAAAGCTGGGCCTGGGAAACACCAATTGCACCTAATAAAAAGAGCAGGGTAGTTTTTAATTTCATGATAAATATAAGTTGTGTTATTTAGGCCGCAATTTATATGTATCATTTCCTGAAACGATTACCCGAAGTTTAATCTTGGTTTAACAAAAGAAATACTAATGTTTAATTTAATGTTTTGAATGTAACCTTAACATAAAGAACAAAAACAAAATGTAAAGCGATCATAACTTTTTGGCTTCATTCCAAAACACATCCATTTCTGCCAATGTCATATCGGCCAGTGGTTTTCCCAATTCGGATGCCTTGCTTTCGAGGTATTGAAAGCGTTTGATGAATTTTTTATTCGTGCGTTCCAGGGCATCCTCCGGATTGACATTCAAAAAGCGGGCATAGTTGATCATGGAGAATAAAACATCCCCAAATTCTGACTCAATCCTGTCCTGGTTTCCTGCCTCGACCTCCACCTGCAATTCCTCCAACTCTTCCTGGACCTTGTCCCAGACCTGGTGGGGTTCCTCCCAATCAAAGCCAACTCCCTTTACCTTGTCCTGGATCCGGGAAGCTTTTACCAGGGCGGGCAAGCTTTTGGGAACACCTTCCAGGACGGATTTCTTCCCTTCCTTGAGTTTCAGCTTTTCCCAGTTCTGCTTTACTTCTTCTTCATCCTTCACCTCTACATCCCCGTAAATATGCGGATGGCGGTGGATGAGCTTCTCACAGATTTCATTGCAGACATCGGCAATGTCAAAGTCGTTGGTCTCGCTTCCGATTTTGGCATAAAAGACGATGTGCAACAACAGGTCGCCCAATTCCTTTTTGACTTCCTGCAAGTCATTATCCAATATGGCATCACCCAATTCATAGGTTTCTTCAATCGTAAGATGGCGAAGCGTTTGCAGGGTCTGCTTTTTATCCCACGGACATTTCTCGCGCAAATCGTCCATGATGTTCAATAATCTATCGAAAGCTTGAAGCTGAAGTTCTCTGGAATTCATAAGGAAAAGGTTTTGGTAAAAATAAGAAATCCTGACAGGAAAAAGAACGTGGCAGGATTATATTATGGCAAGAATTTTTGGGTGGCCATTCGCCGACACATTTGCCTGGAATCCAATACCATCTTTTTATCATGGGGATAAACATTCCTTAATCTTGGGGCCTGGAAAAGCTCCTGTTTCTTTACACTAAATTGATTTTTATATAATTGATCTTATCATTTCAAAATATACTTTTGGCTGCATCAAACCCCTATACATTATGAAAAAATTACACCTTCTGTTATTGTTTTTTGCCGGATATGCGATGCAGGCCCAGACACTGCATCCTTATTTGCAGGCCCCAACCCCCAATTCAATCAATGTCAATTGGAAAACGGAGAGCAACCCCGAATCAATTGTTGAGTATGGAACTTCAAGCGAAGCCTTGACCAATGTTGCAAACGGAACCAACCAGATTTTCACGGATACTGGCTATTCCAATAATTATTTCTACCATACGGTGAAAATAGCCGGATTGGCTCCCAATACCAAATACTACTACCGGATTAAAACCGGTACGGCAACTTCGGAAACAATGTCTTTCAAGACGTTGCCGCTTCCAGGACAAGCCGCAACTGCAGATGGTCATTTGCGCTTTTTGATCCTTGGAGACAACCAGATGAGAAACGTTCCCCGTTTTGATACGTTGGTGGCCGCTGCGAAAAGGAAAATTGCACAAAAATGGGGCATCGAAGCAGATCCTTCAGACAATATCGCCTTGACCGTGATGGTAGGCGACCAGGTTGACGTTGGTACCCTCGATCATTACGAGAACGTGCATTTCAAGAAGAACAAGGCACTTTCCGGCTACCTTCCAATCCAGACCCTGGTAGGAAATCATGAAACCTATGGTACATTGGCCATGCAGGCCTATTATGATCATTATGTTTTGGATGAGATGTCCTATCAGGGTATTTCTTCCGGAACGGAAAACTATTATGCCAATCAGGTCGGGAATACATTGTTTATTGCAATGGACACGGAGCACACGAACATACAGCAGCTTAATTGGGTGGCCTCGGTTATTCAGGCTGCCGACAATGATCCTACCGTAGACTGGATCATTTCCCTTGGACACAGGCCTTACCAGGCCGAGCAATACGTCGGTGATATCTCTCCTTGGATCCGCAATTCCGCAATGCCAATCCTGGTAACTTCAGCAAAACACATCCTGCATATCGGAGCCCACCACCATTTGTACCACAGGGGCCAATTGAAAAACACGCCGACTTACCAGATCATTTCCGGTGGTGTTGCATGGGACCAATATTGGGGAATGGCAGCCGAACAGGATTTTGAAGACGTCCAGAAGACGATTTCAAACTGGATGTACCAGATTATCGACATTGATGTCGTCAATGCTACTTTTGATGTGGAATCCTATTCAATTGGAAGCGCCTATACTTGGAAGGACAATGAATTGATGGATGAATTTCATCACTACAAAGGACTGCAAGTGCCAACGCAACCTTCCATTGCCAATAATTTTGATGGCGGGGATGTTGAATTGCCGCTTGAAATCACAAGTACGCCTTACGCTACTCCATCCAACCAATTGCTGAACTCCACCGAATTCCTGATAGGAAAAACAGCCGATTTCGAAATCGTTGAAAAAGACGTCTACAGGGATTATGAGAACCTATACGGCGCCTTGAACAACCAGGTGGATGTTTCCAAGGATGTGAATGCAGGTGTCGACATCACAAAGCTTGCCCTGGCAGAAAATGAAATCCCCAATGGCCAGTATTTTGTAAAAGTGCGCCACAGGGACAGGAACCTCAATTGGTCGGAATGGAGCGCAACCAAATCCTTCAACATCATCAACAGCAGCTTTGCCAATACGCAGATACAGCTTGATACGATTGCCTACCAGACCAATACGCCCATAAGCGTGTCGTTCACGGATGGGCCTGGAAACCAAAACGACTGGATTGGCCTGTACAAGATCAATCAAACGCCTTCAGGCAGCAGCCCTTCACAGCAATGGGCGTATGTAAACGGACAGACCAATGGCACCATTACGTTTAATGGCCTGGCAACTCCTGGAAGGTATTATGCCACTTTTCTTGAAAATGGCGGTTACAACGAAATTGCCGAACGAAAGGAATTCTATGTTGGTTCAATGGTAACCCTGTCCGCAAGCAATCAGGTATATCCTTCAGGGCAATCGGTAGTGCTGACGTATGCAAACGGACCACAACTGGCCAACGACTGGATCGGAATCTACAAGGTAGGCCAGACGCCTGGTGGACCGCCTTCCACCAAATGGCAGTATGTTACAACTGCTGCAGGAAGCATTACCTTTAATGGATTGCCTGATGGGTACTACTTTGCAGAATATTTTCTTCAGGATGGCTATTCAAGCATAGGGAACAAGGTCTTCTTCCAGGTAGGGGAACAGATCACGCAATTGGCCATCAACAAGACCATTTACAATTTGAATGAGAACATTATCGCGACTTGGACGGATGCTCCGGGAATCGTAAAGGACTGGTTGGGAATCTATCATTCGGGTGACGATCCGAACGTGGATGAATTGGTAAGTTTTACGTATTTTGAAGGTGTTTCAGAAGGAACAAAAATCCTACCCGATGACAAGCTCCCTACCCAAGCCGGAGACTATTTCATCGTGATGTTCACCAATGATTCCTACAATGAGGTGTCCAACAGGATTTCGTTTGTCGTGGAAGATGCCTTGGGCAACGAGGAGTTTTCTTCTCAAAGTGGTATCCAGGTATATCCCAATCCCGTGAAGGAAGGAGAGCGTACCTACATCAAATCCAAATACCCTATTGAACGCATTGACATGTTTGACATGACAGGAAATCTCTTCTATTCGTCCAAGAACATAAACGACTACAATTTCTCGATCATCAACCAAAGCCTGCCAACCGGGGTCTATCTCTTGAAGATACAGTCCAACAAGATCTATACGGTCAAGGTGGTCGTAAAATAAGACAATAATCCAAAAAGAAAAGCCTCCGTCATGGAGGCTTTCTTCGTTATGGGAGGATCTGATCCGGTCCATTATTTTCAATAGGCAACTTATTCTTCGGTTGCAGCAGCAGCTTCCTCTTTTGCAGGAGCCTCTTCCTTTACGGGAGCTTCCTTGGAAACCATTCCCTTTGCCTGAAGCATATTGTACCAGTTCAGTACTTTCTTGATATCAGAAGGATACACCCTGTCCTGATCATACTCCGGAAGGATCTCTGCAAAATAAGCAGCCAATGTTGCATTGTCCTCTTTGTGAGAAATTGATGGTCCGTTATCTTCCTTGATGGCAATATTGCGCATCACTTCAACAAGCGGTTTCTCTTCACTCACCGTATAGATGGAAATCTCGGACAACAAGCTTACGTTGCTTCTCAATCCGACAGTAATTTTTTTACCATCCAATAGTGACTCTGCAACGAAACCTGAACGGGTTTGAACTTTTAAGGCATATAAGCCCGGCTTGCCTGAAATTGCTAATATCTTATCTAAATTCATCTTTAGTATTATTTATTTTTTTATTAGTATTTACTTTAATAACTGGAAATTATGGTGCAACTGATCATTGCGACTGGACATTGATGGCCTTCCTATCTGCCTTTCTTTGGCGAGGCAAACTTCATCTTGTAATCCGGACGGGTCTTGCCTTCCATGATGTTCTGGAGTTTCTTCTTGATCAGCTGTTTTTTCAAGGAAGAGATCTTGTCCGTGAACAGGATCCCTTCTATATGGTCGTATTCGTGCTGGATCACCCTGGCCCTCAAGCCATCGTAGACCTCGGTATGCTTGTTGAAATCCTCATCATAATATTCAATCGTGATCTGTTCGTTCCTGTAGACATCCTCGCGGACTTCCGGAATACTCAGGCAGCCTTCGTTGAATCCCCATTCTTCCCCTTCCTCCTTCAACATCTTGGCATTGATGAAGGTTTTCCTGAAACCGTTCAATTGCTCCTGCTCTTCCTTCGGCAGGTCCTCATCATCACTAAAAGGCGTGGTATCCACAACAAACAAACGTATCGCCATCCCGACTTGTGGAGCGGCCAGGCCTACTCCGTAAGCGTTATACATCGTGTCGTACATGTTTGCAACGGTTTCCTTCAGGTTCGGATAATCCTGCGGGATATCTTCTGCCATTTTTCTTAAAACCGGATCGCCATATCCTACAATTGGTAAAATCATTTTAAACATTTTAAGTATTACGCATTCATCAAAAAGGGTGCCTTCATTAAATACGGACGGCAAAAATAGTGAAAAAACATATTAGATGGGCAACCTTTTGCGAAGATAGAAACTTTTTTAAATCTTTATTTTTTCAAAGCTTAAATCTCTTGCATTCCTTATCTTTGTAAGGCAACCTTTCCAAATGATTGATTCAGTTAAAAATTTTACCGACCAGACCAATTTTACCAATGCGCTGAAAGTGACTGTTGCAGCCGTACTGCCGGTCATCCTATTTGGGTATCTTGATTTGTTCCAGCTTGGTTTTACGATTGCCATTGGTGCCATACTCACCTACCCGAGTGATATTCCGAGCAATCTGAAGCACAAGATGAACGGTATCCTGGTGGCCATACTGATCATCGTAGGCTCCGCGATATTGGTCAATGTTACCTATCCGTATCCTTGGATCTTCTATCCCTTCCTGATTTTCATCCTGTTTTTCCTTTCAATGATTTCCGTCTACGGACACCGGGCCACGATGATTTCCTTTTCGGGATTGTTGTCGGTCTGCTTGGCTTTTGGCCATTTGCATACGGGAATTGATATTCTGATAAATGCGGGCTATATGCTGGCGGGATGTTTGTTCTACCTGATCGTTTCCTTGACTTTTTACAAGATAAGACCTTACCGCTACGTGGAGCTGCAAATTGCCGAATGCATCAAGCTTACCTCGAGATACCTTAAACTGAGGGGTAAATTATGGGATGCTGATGCTTCCAGGGGAGAAATCATCGAAAAGCAATTGCACCTGCAGGTCGAATTGAATACCATTCACGAGAATCTGAGGGAGATATTGATACGCAACCGTTCCAATTCGGGCAGTTCGAATCAGAACAGGAAGATGCTGATCGTGTTCGATTCCTTGCTTGAAATCCTGGAGCTTGCACTTTCGACATCGTTCAACCATAGCAAGCTGCACGAGAAGTTCAGTGCGCATCCGAAGACCCTGTCTACGTACCAGAACCTTGCCTACAACCTTGCGGCCACGATGAAGAAGCTTTCCAAGTCGTTGGAGAACAAGACCAAATATGTTTCAAAGCACCATCTCTTCCAGGATCTGGAAGCATTGGAGAAGGCCATCCTTGATTATGAAAAAGAACTCGGCAAGGAAGAAGCTTCGGAAGGCGTGCTTATGCTTTCCAACATGAGGGATTATGCCGAAAGGCAGATTGAAAAGATCAAGGTGGTGGAGCGCGCCTTTACGCTGGCCACCAATCCGCAGGATTTGAAGGGGATTGAAAAAGATCTTGAAAAATTCCTCACGCCCTTGTATTATCCCTGGAGTACCCTGAAGGAAAACCTGAGCTTCTCCTCCACCATCTTCAGGCATTCACTGCGGTTGACGCTTACCATCCTCTTTGGGTTCATCATCGGGAAGCTGTTGCCTTTTCAGAATGTCTATTGGATCTTGCTGACCATAGTCGTGATCATGCGGCCTGGCTACGGACTCACCAAGCAACGTTCCTATGAGCGTATCTTCGGAACCATATTGGGCGGAATCATTGCGTTTGGAATCATTTCATTTGTACACAACAGTTTTGCGATAAGCACTTTTGCGATAATGGCGATGCTGCTGGGCTTTACCTTCACGCAGACCAACTACAAGGTGGGTGCCACCTTCGTGACGATGTATGTGGTTTTCATCTATGGGATGCTCACGCCGAACGTAAACGAGGTGATCCAATACCGGATCCTTGACACCTTGGTCGGGGCATTGCTTGCCTTTGCATCCAATTATTTCCTTTGGCCTTCCTGGGAATTCCTCAACGTGAGGTTGTTCCTGGAGAAATCCATCAAGGCGAACAGGGAGTACATCAACGAGATTTCCATCTTCTACAACAAGAAGGGAGAAGTGACGACCTCTTATAAATTGGCAAGGAAACAGGCTTTTATTGAAATTGGCAACCTGATGACATCGTTCCAAAGGATGACGCAGGAACCAAAATCCAAGCAGAAGCACATGCCGCAGGTCTACAAGCTGGTGGAACTGAACCATACCCTGGTTTCATCATCGGCATCTTTGGGAACCTATATCCAGACCCACCAGACGAGCAATGCCTCGGAAGCCTTCAATGTGGTGGTGGAAACCGTCCTGAAGAACCTGGACAATGCAATTGAATTGCTGCACACCGACCAGGAGGAAATCCTTTTGGACACCGTGCAGAAGGCAGATCTCGAAGTTCGCTTTACCGAACTCAAGAACATCCGTGCAAAGGAACTCCGCAATAGTGCGATTGATGAAACCGATTTTCAATTGAAGATGCAGGAAGCGCAATTGGTAATCGAGCAATTGATCTGGCTGACGAACTTGTCGGAAAGCATCCTCAAAGCCACGCGCAAGCTCAAGATCGTAATCTAGAATTTTCTCGACAGGTAATCCTGGAGCATTATCGTGGCCGATATCTCGTCTATCAGGGCCTTGTTCTGGCGTTGTTTCTTTTTCAGGCCGCTGTCGATCATGGTCTGGAAGGCCATCTTCGAGGTGAAACGTTCGTCCACCCTTTCCATCTTCATCTCCGGGAAGGCATTTGCGAACAGCACTACAAACTTCTCGATGACTTCAGTACTTTGCGAAGGTTCGCCGTTCATCTGCTTGGGCTCCCCTATGAGTACCTTTTCTACCTTTTCCTTTTCAAAATAATCCTTCAGGAAGGCAATCGCGGTTTCAGACGGAATGGTCGTCAATCCCGAAGCTATGATTTGCATTTCATCGGTAACGGCAATTCCGGTACGTTTCTGACCGTAGTCTATGGCTAGTATTCTTGGCATGATCTTCTTTTAGGGTACAAAGATAGCGTTTTGTGTTAAGGGTTCCGGGATTGGCCGCAATCTGATAAGAATTTTATAACATCTGGATTTTATAGTATAACACTCACTTAATATTTCATTGCTAATTTGGTCATAGAAATTAAAACAAACAACTTAACCTTATAAAACATTTGCTATGGACTCAAATTACATCATCGGAAGACTGAAATCAACTCGTTACCAATACCCGACTGTAGATTTTTTACGAACAAGATTGAAAAACCTGGAAGAAACCAAAAGACAGGAAGTGATTTCCCGCTTGAAGATCGAGCTTTGGAAAGAGCGCAATACCGATATCCACGAGCCACTTCAGGATCTATTATACAGGATGCCGATTGCATCCTAGACATCAGGAAGGCTTTAGTAATCTACTAGAGCCTTTTTTTTTACCTTCTCAAGGCAATCAGCATGCCTTTTATTTGGTCCTTTGTTCCCATTCCCATTTCAGCAAGGAGAAGCATTCCGAATCTTCATTCCTTCCCTCCACTACATAATCTTCGCGCATAATACCTTCCTTGGTAAACTTGAAGTGCTCCAATAGTTTTATGGATGCAATGTTCCAGGTGGCGGTAAGCGCTTCAACCCGGTGGAGTTCCAATGCCGTAAAACCGAAATCCAACACTTTGGCAACGGCTTCCGACATGATCCCTTTCCGCTTGTCGGTATCATATTTCAGATTGTAGAACAATTCGGCACGCCTGTGGGATCTGTTCCAGGTATGGAAACCGCAATCGCCGATAATCTTGCCATGCTCCTTCTCCACTAACAGGAAATAGAACAGGGAAATGCGATGTGTTTCCATCCCGCGTTCGTGCATGTTCTTCAAATGATCGTACCCGCTGTCATCCGCGTCAAAGAACCGTTTTATTTCTGCTTCCGTTTTTTCGTTGAACAGGGCGTGTATGATTTGGGGCGTTATGCTTTTAAGCAATAGCCTTTCGGTCTCTATTTCGATCTGATCGGTCATTATGGTTAAAGCTGTTTAATTAATTGAATTTCGAGATTGGAATTTGAAATTTGCCATTTGGGTTTTGTCGTTTGGAATTTGATTTTTGGGTTTTGGATTTTAGGTTTTAGGTTCTGTCATTTCTTGTTAAATTTTACCTCCCCACAATCAATAAAACTACCACTCCAAATCAGCTATTGCTATCCCATACTTTGCCCAAACGTGAGCAGGTTATGGTCAGGGTCAAGCAGTGAAAATTCCTTTTGCCCCCAAGGTTTCAGTTCCAATTGGCCGTTTGGGTGCACGCGTACCTTGTTGTCGAGCAAGGTCTGGTACAGCCTGTCGATATTGTCCGTCCTGATATAGGCCTGGCCATAATTTTCCTTTGGATCAAGTTCCTTGAACTCAAAAAAGTGGATCTGGATGTTGTCCTTCTCTACCATCAGGTAGCCGTCAAAGTCGGCACTTCCAAATTCTTGAAAGCCCAGCACATTGATATAGTAATTCCTTGTTGCGGCCTTGTCCCGCATCGGCAATTTAGGATTGATGTCTGTCAGCATGATATGGGTTTAAACTGTTTTTACTCTTTTTTAGTGCCAGATCTGCTTTCACGGACCCCATTCACCAAGGCTAATATAACAAAAAAAGCAAGTTGCTTTCCGTTTTTTATTGCACGAATGATTACGATTGCTTTGGTTGCCGCAGGCTGGCTGCACGTTTATTGGCTTCCTTGCCAAATAAGGCATTCACTAAAAAATTATATTTTTTTTAATAATAAAAGTCTCTTTATTTTGGTTTTTTATGCAAAATTAATATTTTTGTTCATCACTCCCAAGCAGCTATCTTCTGAATGAAAAACAATTGCACAAGGCTATTCCCCTGTAGCCGTCGATTGTTGCGGCTCATATTCAAAGGCCTGAATTCCATTGTTCCAAGTAATCCATTAACCTACACATATGAAAAAAAAGTTTACTCTTTTGATTCTCCTTATTGCCGGATTGCAGGCTACCGTCATGCAGGCACAACAAGGAACCACTGCATCGGGAGGCGACGCCTCTGGCAGCGGCGGAACGGCTTCCTATTCAGCCGGATTGGTTGCCTATACCACGATTACGGGCAGCGGTGGCACGGCCACGCAAGGCATCCAGCAGCCCTATGAGATTTTTGTCCTGGGAACGGACGATTTCGAAACAATCAGGCTTTCGATAATTGCCTATCCCAACCCTACGGCTTCTGTCCTTAACCTTAGCTTCAGCGCCTTGGATCTCCCGGATCCCAGATTGGAGCTGTACGACCTTAACGGAAAGCTGCTGAGGAAGCAGGACATCACCCTGAAGGAAACCCCCATCATGATGGAAGATTTCCCAGTTGCGATGTACATCCTGAAAGTATATTCGGGAAGCAGGGAAGTAAAAAACTTTAAAATCTTAAAAAGAGAAAAATGAAAAACATAATTACCCTTATACTAGTGCTATGGGCAGCGTGCCTTTTTGCACAAGCACCACAAAAAATGAGCTACCAGTCGGTAGTGCGCAATTCAGCAGGAGAACTGGTAGCCAACACGGCTGTCGGAATAAAGATCAGTATCCTGCAGGGATCTGCTTCGGGCACCGTTGCCTTTGCTGAAACCCATGACAGTACGAGCAACGCAAACGGACTCGTTAGTCTTGAAATCGGAGAAGGAACAACGGTTACAGGAACATTTGCCTCCATCAACTGGGCCAACGGTCCCTATTTCATCAAGACGGAAATCGACCCGGACGGAGGGTCGGATTATAACATCTCGGGCACGACGGAATTGATGAGTGTTCCCTACGCATTGTATGCCGCCAATAGCCCTGCCGGGGCAACCGGACCGCAAGGTCCTCAAGGAATAGCCGGACCTGCTGGCGCCGACGGCGCAACTGGACCTGCGGGACCTATGGGGCCCATAGGACTTACGGGGGCAACAGGTGCTGATGGCGCAACCGGACCTGCTGGACCTGTCGGACCTGCAGGGGCAGCCGGTGCAACAGGAGCCACGGGACCTGCCGGACCTGTAGGGCCGATAGGTCTTACGGGAGCAACAGGTGCTGATGGAGCTGATGGTGCAACCGGACCTGCTGGACCTGTCGGACCTGCAGGGGCAGCCGGTGCAACAGGAGCCACGGGACCTGCCGGACCTGTAGGGCCGATAGGCCTTACGGGAGCAACAGGTGCTGATGGAGCTGATGGTGCTGATGGTGCAACCGGACCTGCTGGACCTGTCGGACCTGCAGGG